>Ga0316209_1000056_pt1 | contig 246873 bp, 216 predicted proteins | sample 6monopyrite_MG_FD_204945 | JGI IMG/M metagenome (GOLD analysis project Ga0316209, IMG submission 204945) | Microbial mat bacterial communities from mineral coupon in-situ incubated in ocean water Damariscotta River, Maine, United States -... | ecosystem: Environmental > Aquatic > Marine >... | reverse complement strand
TAAGCTTTTGATGTGTCAGAATGTGGGCTAACTTTGTCAATCAAAAAGGAATCCCCAATACTTTTGCAATTATCCTGTAAAGAGAAGAACTTTTCTGTAAGTTGCTTGTTTTAGTCTTAGAATTCGGAGCAACCCCCGCTACTCTTTAAAGGGTGTCACATGTGGCACCCTTTTTTTATACACGAAAATGAGTTAGGATGATTATTTTATTCAGTTTCTCTCCAGATTAACTCAACCCACTCTGGATGATCAATAAAAGGATTACGATTATTTTGATAAGAATAAATAATATTATTCCTTACTCTTTCTAAACTATCAACAGGGTCTACTTTATGCCATTCAAGAAGAACACTCAACTTTGAGTGCAAAGGTGCTTTAGAAGATCTATTAAACAGCGAATCTGTTAGTTCTAAATCAAGTTCAGATTCTTCGTAACGAACAACCATATAAAACATCATACGTGCAACATCTCCCTTTACCTCATCTCTGGCTTCCCAACACCAAATAGAATCATTTTTAAAAGAATTGGTTTGCCCATTATAAAAACCCGATACATCGATGTATTGTTCGCCACCATTATCAAAATTTCTATTGTTCCTAGCAGAATTGGTAGATATATCTGCTGCTCTTAAATGATGAAGGTCGGTTCCTGCTCCTTTTTTTGTTCCAAAATCACCTCTACTTTTCGCCCAAACATGTTCTCTGTTCCAACCCTGTCCATTATTGTATTCTGTGTTTGCATCCATACTAAAGCCAGAATAGAACCCAATTACACAAGCAGAATCATTAGGGTCTTGGTCTGATATTTTTAGAATATCCCATACATCTGTTGATTTAGATGAATATGGAAATTCTTTATGGCCTTTTATAATTTGATGAAGTGTGGATTTTAATTCTTGCCCTATTTGATTGGAAACTGAGTTGTAATAATGTGCTGGTATTTGCGCAAAAGAAAATGATGGCGATAAGAGAAGGAGAATTAAAATTAATTTTGAATTCATTATTAAAAATACAGAGACTAAGGTAATCTAGTTACTTCTTTAAAAAGAACCTTGAAACTCAAATCTAGCAGTTAAATTAATTATTTTGAAGGCCATTATCGATTAAGGAGATAATAATGGGTTCTGTTTACAATTTGGAAAATTTTAAGTGTAATCTCGTCTTTATGCGTTCAAATTATTTACTTTTTCATCTTGAATTAGAGAAGGCGAACATGAAGTACATCGTATTATTTTTATTATCAGGTATTTCCTTAATTGTCAGTGGCCAAAATAATGGAAAGCCTAATACTGAATCCATTGTTTTATTAAAGAATTATAATGATATACTTCCGTTTAAAGAGTTGGATTCCTTATCCATTTCTTATCAAAATAAAGAATTAGAATTTTTTGGAGCCAGATACACGCAGAATTTCGGGGTGAAGAATGTTGTTATTACTGATGACCTGGAAATTGCAGTTACTGGAGTAAAGGTGTTATTGATGTTTGGTGATTCTTTAACAGTGGATGCAAGTCAACTCGAGAAATTTCAAGCGGTTGTTTATTCTGCCTCCAGCAATACCGAAACACTTGATTTAATTTCGCAAAAGCTGTTTGGAGGTAGAGGGTTTACGGATACACTTTCTCATTCAATTTATGGGTACGAGGCTGGAGCTGGTATTCAAACAAAAGGAGGTTTGCGTTTCAGCTTTGGAAAACCATCTGAAGTTAGAGTTGACTCTACTTATCTTTATTCAAAAATTGACTCTATTGCGTTAATGGCCATTGATTCGGGGGTGGCTCCTGGTATTCAAGTATTGGTTGCTCGAAACGGAATAGTAATTATGCACAAAACCTATGGTTACTTAACGTATAATAATGTAGAGCCAGTACGAAAGAATCTACTCTACGACTTTGCATCTATAACAAAAATTACTGGAGCCTTACCTGCTTTAATGAAATTATACGATGAAGATAAATTTAGCTTAGATGCTACTATGGGTACTTATTTGCCCTATTTCGCTAAAAGCAATAAGAAAAATTTACAATATAGAAGAATACTTTCGCATAATGCTCAATTAAAAGCTTGGATACCTTATTGGACAACCACCATCAAGAAAAACGGGAAGTATAAAAAGAAGACATTGAGGCACGACTCGACAGCAAATTATTCAGTTAAAATCGTTGATAACTTATATATGTATGATAATTATCGGGATAATATTTATAAGCAAATAAAAAAGTCTCCTCTACGAGAAGAAGTTGGTTATAAATATTCAGGCTTGTCTTTTTACCTATACCCAGGTATTATTGAAAAACTAACGAATCAAGAGTACGAAACTTACGCAAAATTGAATATTTATAAACCTTTAGGGGCAAGTTCAATAACATATAATCCATTGCGGTTTTACCCTTTACGTCAGATTGTGCCTACAGAGATTGATACATTTTTTAGGATGGCTCCATTGCGGGGAGTTGTTCATGATGAAGGCGCGGCCATGATGAAAGGGGTTTCATCAAATGCCGGTCTTTTTGGAACCACACTGGATCTAGCTAAAATTATGCAGATGTACCTATGGATGGGAAGATATGGTGGCGAACAAATCATATCTAAAAATACAATGGAGCTATTTACTGCTTGCCATTATTGTAACGAAGGCAATCGAAGGGGGTTGGGGTTTGATAAGCCGGTACTAGAAAACAAAGAAAATGGATCAACTGCAATAGAAGCTTCGGAACATAGCTTCGGGCATTCGGGCTATACAGGCACTTTTACCTGGGCCGATCCTGATACGGGGATTCTCTTTATTTTTATGTCTAATAGGGTGTACCCAACTAGAGATAACCGCAAACTTTACCAATTAAATATCCGACCTGCCATGCATCAAGTAATTTACGATTCCGTTCATAAGTTTGAGGACTAAAACTCAATTTATCATATTTCTAGAGGGTTTCTAAGTTAAGATACTTGCTTCATCTACGTATAAAAGCGGGTAGAATATATACTACCTACTCTCCAACTTTGTATTAACCCAACTAATATGAAGATGAAATCTTTAGGAACACTCGTAAAACACCCCGTCACATTTATAATGATGGTTTTAGTATTAATGTTTGTCTTGTTGCTTTCTTCAAAAGCAGCTCAAGCGTCAGAGATGCCTGCGGTTAAACAAATAATAGAAGTAATAGATGGAAACACATTAAAAGTATCCACTATTGAAGATGATACATTTACCGTAAAACTAAAGGGAGTAGATGCTCCAGAGTTGGGGCAAGAATTTGCCCAAGAATCACTAAATTATTTAAAACAACTAGTTACTAACAAAAATGTAATGGTTGAGTTTAGCGGTAAAGATAGATGGGGAAATAGATTAGTTTATGTTACTGCCAAAAATGGGAAAAGCATAAATGAGCTAATAATTAAAAGTGGACACGGTTGGGTTGATCGTTTCTTTTTAACCCAAGTAAATTTAATGGAGTTGCAAGAAATAGCTCAATCTAAAAACGCTGGACTTTGGAATACAGAAGAGCCAATGGAGCCTTGGGTATATGACCGTATTAGCATAAGAACAAATTCGAAAGGCAGATAATTTATAAATCTTTTTGGTTATTTTTTTATTGCTCCGCAAGCTATCGGGGCAATTTTTTTTGCTTAAAATTGTTGTTAGGTTATGAGAAAACTCCTAGTAGCATATTTTCTATTTATTGGCTCAACTGTTTTTGCCCAAAATAGTGTTGATATTAAATCGGTTGATAGCAATCAATTAGAAGTTAAATCTACGTATTCTAAATCTAAAGTTAAATCAAAATCAAATCCTAAATCCAAACATAGGTATGACGACTATTACGATAAAAAAATAGGCGAGTATGAAGACCGAATGAAGTCTAATGTTAAAAAGTATAAAAAGCAGGCCAGATTAATGAAAAGGCCTCAGTACTCAGATCCATCATATTTTGGGCATAAACGAAAACCTAAGAAACGGCCACCAGGGAAGCGAAAACTTTGCAAAGAGTGTGAGATCGTACATTAATCAGCCATAATCTGCCCTAATTATTTATTACTAACTTCTATTGCATTATTTTTGCATTCTTGCTTTGCGGATTGCAATAAAAGTAATAGTGAATGATTTCTATATGAAAAAAGCATCAGAAGAACATCATATCAGTCGTAACCCAGGAATGGCGTTGGATATGAGCTTAATTGATAAAATAAAAATAAATAAAAGTGCTGTTGAAAGAAGAGCTTCAACTCTTGGCACAAGACGAGCAGTTAAAAAAGAATGGCAAGCCGCTTGGCTTCTTAGAGCCATTACTTGCATTGATTTAACCACACTAGCAGGTGATGATACCGATGGAAATGTTAGCAGGTTATGTGCTAAGGCGCGTAAACCAGTGCGTGAGGACATATTGGCTTCTCTAGGCATGGAGCCCATTACCGTTGGAGCTGTTTGTGTGTATCACAACTTAATTCCTGCTGCATTAAAAACACTTGAGGGGAGTGGAATTCCAGTGGCTGTTGTTTCAACAGGTTTCCCCGCAGGGCAAATTACAAGTGAACAAAAAATCAAAGAAATTGAAACATCTGTAGCTGCTGGTGCTAAAGAAATTGACATTGTAATTAGTCGAGCCATGGTACTTACAGGTAATTGGGAAGCTCTATATGAGGAAGTTAAAGCATACCGAAAAGCATGTGGCGATGCGCATCTCAAAACCATTTTGGCAACGGGCGAATTGGCCACTCTAACTAATGTTGCAAAGGCAAGCCAAATATGTATGATGGGCGGAGCAGATTTTATCAAAACCAGTACTGGTAAAGAAAGTGTAAATGCAACATTGCCTGTTAGTCTGGTGATGGTGAGAGCCATTCGAGATTATTATGAACGGACCGGTTTTAAAGTAGGCTTTAAGCCTGCGGGTGGGATTAGCAAGGCTAAAGATGCAATTACGTGGCTAATTTTAATAAAGGAAGAACTTGGTAACGAATGGCTTAATAACCATCTATTTAGGTTTGGTGCAAGCAGTTTGCTAGGTGATATAGAAAGACAATTAGAACATTTTACAACAGGGAGATATTCTGCTAGTTACAGACACCCAGTTGCTTAAGTGCGTATATTATAAGAAAATAAAATGAGTGTAGCTTCAATTTTTGAATCAATGGAATACGGACCAGCTCCTGAAAGTAAGGAAGTAGCAGAGCAGTGGTTAAAAAATCACCAGCCTAACTTTAAGCAGTTTATAAATGGCGCTTGGGTTGCTCCAAAATCTAAAAAATACATGGATAGTTTGAATCCATGCTCTCAAGAAAAACTAGCCTCTATACCTGTTTCTAATAAAGAGGATGTTGATGATGCCGTAAAAGCAGCTGATAAAGCGCTTAAAGGGTGGGTTAAATTAGGTGGGCATGGAAGAGCTCGGTATTTATATGCTATTGCCCGACAAATCCAAAAGAATGCAAGGTTGTTTGCCGTCCTAGAATCGATGGATAATGGTAAGCCCATTAGGGAGTCAAGAGATATTGATATTCCTTTGGTGGCTCGTCACTTTTACCATCATGCAGGGTGGGCACAAGTACAGGATCAAAAATTGTCTGATTACAAAGAAATTGGGGTTGTTGGTCAAATTGTACCATGGAATTTTCCAATGTTGATGTTGTCTTGGAAGATCGCTCCTGCTTTGGCCATGGGTAATACGGTTATTTTAAAACCAGCTGAGTTTACTTCGTTAACAGCTTTGTTGTTCGCAGAAATATGCGAAAAAGTAGGTTTGCCAAAAGGAGTTGTAAATATTATTACGGGCGAAGGAGATACGGGTGCTGCAATGGTAGATCATCCGGGTATAGGTAAAATTGCTTTTACAGGTTCAACAGAAGTAGGTAGAATAATTAGGAAAGCTGCTTCTGGAACTGAAAAGAAATTGTCACTTGAATTAGGTGGGAAATCCCCATTTATAGTTTTTGAAGATGCCGACTTAGATAGCGTAGTTGAAGGAGTAGTAGATGCTATTTGGTTTAACCAAGGTCAAGTGTGCTGTGCTGGTTCAAGATTGCTTGTACAAGAAAGCATTGCAGAAAAGTTGTATGATAAAATTCGTAAAAGAATGGAGTCGCTTCGCATTGGAAATGCGTTGGATAAAGGAATTGATATTGGTGCAATTGTAGCACCTGTTCAACTTAAAACGATTGAAGAACTAGTGCAAAAAGGAGTTGATGAAGGGGCTACTTTATGGCAACCTTCTTGGGAGTGTCCAAGTGAGGGCTGTTTTTATCCGCCTTCGTTATTTACCAATGTGGCACCAGCTTCGGTTATAGCACAAGAGGAAATATTTGGACCTGTACTAGTGGCTATGAGCTTTAGAACGCCTGCAGAGGCAGTTAAGCTAGCTAATAATACACGCTATGGGTTAGCTGCAAGTCTTTGGACAGAAAACATAAACTTGGCTTTAGACATTGCACCTAAAGTTAAAGCAGGTACCATTTGGATTAATTGCACTAACTTGTTTGATGCTGCTTCTGGTTTTGGTGGAATTAGAGAATCTGGTTTTGGTAGGGAAGGGGGATTAGAAGGCCTTTATGAATATGTTAAACTTAAAGTGGAAGATGAGTTTAAACTTTCTTCTGATGCAAAACCTACTGTAGAAAAACCCCAAATAGCCAATGCAGGAATGCCTTCACTTGATAAAACGGCTAAGTTTTATGTGGGAGGCAAGCAAAAAAGACCAGATGGGGGATATAACAGAAATGTATTGGACACCAAAGGAAATGTGATAGGGGAAATTGGTGAAGGTAATCGAAAAGATATTAGAAATGCCGTTGAAGCTGCACATGCTGCTAGTAAGTGGGCAAATACAGCAGCTCATAATCGAGCGCAAGTACTTTATTACTTGGCCGAAAATTTGGAATCTAGAGCTACTGAATTTGCTGAAAGGTTATCGATAGCATTAAACCAATCCACAAAAAAATCGATGCAAGAAGTAGAAGCTTCAATTGATCGCATATTTACGTATGCTGCTTTGGCTGATAAGTACGATGGTGCTGTGCATGCAACACCTCATCGTAATGTAACCTTGGCAATGAAAGAAGCCATTGGGGTTATGGGCGTTGTTTGCCCTAATGAGGCACCTTTATTGGGTTTTGTTTCTACTGTAATGCCATTAATTGCGATGGGCAATACGGTTGTTGTAGTTCCTTCAGAAACTGCTCCTCTTTCAGCAACTGATCTATATCAAGTGTTAGAAACTTCGGATATGCCAGCGGGTGTAATTAATATTATAACAGGTGATAAGGCAGAGCTTTGCAAGGTACTTGCCAACCACGATGATGTAGATGGACTTTGGTATTTTGGTTCACAAGAGGGGAGTTCATATGTTCAAAAGGCAGCGGCTGAAAACATGAAACGCACTTGGGTTAATTTCGGTAAAAACAGAGATTGGTTTAATAAAAAACACATTATTGCCGAAGACTTTTTAAGGAACTCCACTCAAATTAAGAATATTTGGGTGCCTTACGGAGAGTAGAAATAATAGTTTTTATATGAGTAAAGAAGTAGCCATTCCTGATGAAATAATTTCAAGTAAAATCTATTTGATAAGAAGTACAAAAGTTATGTTAGATAGTGATTTGGCAGAACTTTATGGGGTAGAAACGAAAGTGTTAAAACAGCAAGTAAGACGTAACTTAGAAAGTTTTCCCAGTGATTTTATGTTTGAACTAAATAAAGAAGAGTTTGTTAGTTTGAGGTCACAATTTGTGACCTCAAACCAAGGAGGGAATCGCTATTTACCAATGGCCTTTACAGAACATGGCGTATTGATGCTTTCTAGTGTATTGAAAAGTAAAAGAGCGCGGCAAGTAAATATTCGAATTGTACGCGTATATGCCAAAATTCGTAAGATGCTCCTTACACATAAAGACTTGTTGCTTAAGATGAATAAGCTGGAATCTAAAGTCATCAATCAAGATAAGAGTATAAAGCAAGTTTTTGATTATCTAAATAGATTTATAAAAGAGAATAATAATTCCAAAGAGGCTATTGGGTTTAAACAAAAAGGCAAAGATTAAATGGAGGAAATTACAACCCAATTGAAAATATTTGGGTGGCTTGTGGGGAGTAATTAAATATTTATGTCATTCCTGCAAAGGCAGGAACCTGTCAATTTTGAATTGATAATCATGGAAGTAACTTGAAGTCGCAATTTGCGACTTCAAGTTGAGGAGGAAGAAGAAAACTTCCTCTTATTTTCACTGAACATGGTGTTCTTATGTTATCAAGTGTGTTAAATTTAGAACATTTAATCAATGAAATTAAGACGAATAGGCATTTCAAAATCATTCATATACCCAAATTTGGACAGTCTTTCTTATGACATATTAGAAGTGCACAAACTTAGTTATGGGAGTTATTTTAAAAGCTAAAAAGCAAAATTGTAAATTAAATGCATTACAAAATAACAGTAATAGGCCTAGTTCAAGGTGTATGTTTTAGAGCATCAACACAAGAAAAGGCGGAAGAACTAGACCTCGTTGGATTTGTTCAAAACCAACCCAATGGTGATGTGTATCTTGAAGCTCAAGGGGATAGAGTAGATGAATTGATTACTTGGATTAAAGCTGGTGGACCTAAAATGGCTAGAGTTGATAAAACTCTCCTTTCAGAAGGGAAGGGGCACATGTTTTTAGGATTTAAAATTAGGAACTAGCACAAGTGTCCACTTGTGCTTGAATGCAAAAAAGACAAACGGATACGTGTGTAAGGATGACAAAATTTTAACATGACCGCTCACCAAAGTTAATATTCCCCCCTTTTTAGAAGCAGCACCTCATTTTCATTATCATAGCTAATAAAATCATACAGCCTAGGCAATACACTCTCTCCTTTACTATTCACCGCACCATATTGATGATTACTTGATATAATAATGAGGTCAGCCTTCATGTACTTAAGGTAGCTATATTTGGGTTGTACTATCACATTACCTTTAGAATTAAATATACCCCACAACCCATTTTCGGATACTACCCATAAATCGTCTTTCAAGAATTGAATGGCATCGTATTTTGGCTTTAGTATGTATTCACCAGCCTGGTTAATGAGTCCTTTCGTATCTTTTATAGCTACTATAGATAACCCGTTGGTAAACGGTGTTACCTCCGTATAATAAGGTTGAACAATAATTTGCTCTTCGGCATTTATAAAGCCCCAATGGCCTCGTAATTTAAAAGGGGCTAAATCTTCGCTGTAAGGTTGCAAGCTGTCGTACCGATACGTTATTTTTAATTGGCCACCTAAATCTTCAAATCCGTACTTATCTCCAACTCTTATAATTTTCCAAACTTGATTTCCATTATACGGGCCTAATTTTTCATCTACAATAGTTCCTAGTGAGCTAATTTCTTTCGTATGATTAGGCCTAAGTTCATAAATAGTTTCGTTTTTAAAAATCAATTGATGCGATGAGAAATAGATAAGTTCGCCTGCATAATTATTTAAATAATTAATGCCATTACTGGTGTGAACATAAAAATTATAACTAAAGTCTGTTATTTCAGTGTGTACCGGTTTTACTACCCAATTGCCTTTAAGGTTGATTATACCCTGTGCTCCAAAATAACTAATAATGGCTTTCCCATTTTTAAAAGTGGCTTTGGAGTCGTAAATACAATGAATTACTTCTTTGCCTATTCGGTTCATAAAACCCCATTTCCCTTTTCGTTTAATAGGAAATAGGCCATCCTGTATAATTCCTATCGAATCGTATTTTAATATTGATTTTTTGTTTCCTAACGAATCATATACCGCCCAATAGTGATTCTTAAAACCATAGAAATATCCATTTTTGTAGTATAAATTTCGAAAAGTGGGAGGTAGTATTTGACGGCCATTTCTCCGAATAGCTCCATATAATTTTGAGCTAGCTGTAATGGCAAAAGAAGAATCCGTAATATGTATAGCATCATATGGGTTGCCTTTGGGATTTCCATTTTCAACTATTTGGTACCTATCGTTTATTCCTAAAATATGCGCATACCTATCCCATATTTTTAAAGAATCTGCATAAATGGTAACGGTGTCCATAGTAGAGATGATTTGCCACTTTGGTAAATCTGAAGCCACCCAATCATTATTGATGTATTCAATGGATTTGTAAATAGGTGGAAATATGGCAGCTCCTTGTGCATTTATTAATCCAATTTTACCATTTTTATAGGTGTACATAAAATTGGGTATTGCTGAAGAGGTAATACTGTCGGCAAGCAGTTGTTTTAGCATTAATCCCTCGGCATTATACAGCTGTAGTTTGCTTTGCGATTTGGCAACCCAGTTATTACCAATAGGTTGTATTTCATTAAACCTTATATTTAAAATAACATCATTAGATTTTGATAATAGGCCATATACCACTTCTCTGTTCACCCATTTTTTTACAATGTAAGCATTCGAAGAAGGGATAATCTGTAAATAATTTAAAGGAATTATTATTTTACCTTTATTTGAAATGACCCCCATTGAATTTATCCCATTACCCGAATTGTGTTTTTTTGCTATGTAAAAAAGGGATTTTTTAATGTTTATTAGGGTATCATAAACTGCTGGTGTAATAGGTTTTTCTTCCGCCAAACCCCAGAGTTCATTTTCAGCATAAAGGGCAGTTGAATTTTTCCCCTGGCCCATCAACAGGTGTGGTAATAAAAAGAGTAACAGGAGCCATTTATAAAACATCGCACAAAGGTAACTTTCTGCTTGGTTCAATCAATAATTGACTAAATAATGTTGCATTATTTAAACGATATGCCAATCTTGTAATAATGAATAAGTTTAGGAAGGTATGGTCAAATGTTTTTGGAGTAAGCTCGAGCGAATACTCAGGATTTAGAGGATTAGTTTATGTATCAATTATTTGCGCTATTGGTCTTGCCTTGGTCAATTATTTAACAAAAACACCTTATTCTAATTATAAAAATGATGTACGGGTTTTAGATAGCTTACTTCTTGTGATGGGTGATGTTGAAACTGAGAAAAATGTTTTCATTAAACCAGAGAAGCTGAACCCATTTGATCCAAACAAGGCATCCAAAGAAGTATTAGAAGGAGTTGGTTTTCCTACTTGGCTTGCTAAACGTTTGATCAAGTACAGGGCTACTGGAGCTCGCTTTAACAAACCTGATGATTTAATGAAGCTATATGGCTTTCCAGATTCTTTGTATATCCAACTAGTGGATTATGTGGTAATTGTTCCTCTTTCGAATGATAACGACAATATTTTTCCAGCTAGAAATACTGAGCACGGGAGCAAAAAAGTGATAAAGAAAGTAAAAGTGGAAATGCCAATTTTTGATTTAAATACGGCAGATACTGCCATCTTTCAAACCATTAATGGAATTGGCAGTAAGCTTTCTAATCGAATTATAGCTTATCGAAAAGCGTTAGGAGGATTTGTGTCAAAAAATCAACTTTACCAAGTATATGGATTGGATTCAGTTGTTATTGATAAAATAGTTAATTCTTCGGAGATAGTTATCGGGTTTGAGGCAACTAAAATCAATGTGAACAAGGCCAATAAAGAACGGCTTGCCAGCCACCCTTATATAGATTGGAACCAAGCTAAACTCATTATTGCCTATCGAAATCAGCACGGTTCTTATCTTGACGAGCATCATCTGATGAAAGTTTATTCAATTAATGAAAACTGGCTTAAAAAAGTTGCTCCATACCTTACCTTTTGAAAAGGTTCTGCTTAGTTTTATGTAATGCGCAATGTGCTCAAATCTTATAAAAAAAGGCTGGTCAATTTAACTTCCAATAATAAATCGTTATTGTTAAGGAAATTACTCAAAGGGCAACAAATCGATATTCATAGATTTGATTTTTTACAAAAAGAACCTTCTTTTTCAATCATAAAAAGACTAATTGAAGGGGGAAAAGATATTAAGCTAACACCAATTGCCGATAGCAGAGATGAGCATGTAAATAATGTTAGCAGGGACCTCACCAGGCTAAACAGGCAAAATAAGTTTTTATTTGACGAACACGGTTCAAAAGATTTGTATGTGGGATGGCCTTTCGTAAGAGGAAAATTCTCTGACGGCACACATGTACATGCTCCACTTTTGTTTTTTCCAGTTTCAATTGAAAAAATGGGATCAAATTGGGTAATGAATTTGAGAAATGATATTGGAGCTACACTTAACAAGTCATTTCTGCTAGCTTATGGCTATTATACGGGAGTTAAAATTGAGGAGGAATTACTTGAAAGAAACCTAGAAGATTTTGATATCGATCATTTAGTTTTTAGAACCAGCCTATATCAATTTTTTAAAGATAGCCCTGTTGAATTAAATTTTAACAGCGATAATTTTGCAGATAAGTTAGATGCCTTTTCTGAATTTAATAAACTTTCTTTTGAAGGGCTGCATAAAGATGGAGAGTTAAAGCTCTATCCAGAAGCAGTTTTGGGAATTTTTCCACAAAGTGCTTCCTATTTAGTACCCGACTATGAGAAACTTCAAGAGCAGAATAATTTTTCTGATTTAGAGGCGTTTTTTGCCTCAAAACATAGCTCCGCGGAAGCTGATACAAAATACATGTTTCTAAATAGAGTAAAAGAGGATGTGACTTTTACGCCTTTTAAAATGGATGCTTATCAAGAAAACGCGCTTAAAGCAGCGAAACTAGGCAAATCGTTTGTTGTTCAAGGCCCTCCAGGTACTGGTAAATCTCAACTTATTTCAAATTTAATATCCGATTTTGTAGCTAGAGGGAAACGTGTTTTATTGGTAAGTCAAAAACGTGCAGCCTTAGATGTTGTTTATCAGCGATTTGATGAGTTGGATATGCAGCAGTTTATCGGTTTGGTCCACGATTTTAGAAATGATCGAAAAGGGTTATATGACAAAATTGGACGTCAGGTTGATCGAATTGATGAATACAAGCAATTAAACAATAGCTTGGATACTATTCAGTTGGAGCGGCAGTTTTTGCAATATTCGAAACAGATAGATCTACTTACTGAAGAAATGGAGGAATTTAGATCTTCCCTTTTTGATGAATCTGAATGTGGAATGTCGGTGAAAGAATTATACTTAACTTCTGATTTCGATGGGAAATCTGCAAATGTAAAGCAAGAGTATAAGCATTTCCACTTTGCCGATATACTAAACTTAACTTCTCGAAGCAAAAGATATGCAGGCTATGCATCAATTTTTAGAACAGAAGAATACCCTTTATTAGATCGAAAATCTTTTTCAACGTATGAAATTTCTTCGCTAAAACGTATGGTTGAGTTTCTTGAAGAAATTCCGAGGGTAAAAGAGGCAATTGCAACCCAAACAAAAGAAATTGTAAACCACCCAATTGAAATAGAAGAGTGCATAAGCATATTGGGCAAAAAAGAAAGATCAAAAGAACTTCTGAGTAAGCTTTATGTGCCAGAGGTGTATGCTCTTTTCAAAGAGTTAATGAGGGTACATACACGTGATGCAGACTATACTTGGCTTTCGGACCATGAGCGATTAACAATGGCTTGCTTTAAAGAAGCTGGGGTCGAGAAAACTTTAAAGCAGAACGAAATTGGCAATATACAATCATCGCTACAAGTTGCAATTGAAGCGAGGAGAAATATTTTAAAGTATTTGAAATGGTGGATTTTATCGAAAGATAGGAAGAGAGTAAATGAGGTTTTAAAAGCAAATAATTTAGCTACGAATAGAAATGGCTTAAAAACCCTGATTAAGATGGTTGATAATAGACTTAACCTAGATCATAACCTTTCGTTACTACAAAAAAAGGGGTGGGTTAAAAAGTATGATGGTGTTATTAATAAAGGAGATTTACAAAATTGGTATCACTCTGTTAAAGAAGCGTTTAGGAGTAAAATGATTTTGTACTCTTATCGAAATTTTAAAGAATATTTTAATACGGACTTACTCACATATAATGAGATGAGCGAAAAAATAAACGCTCTCTATCAAGTAATAAACAATATTCCTGATGCTTGGAATAGGTGGGAGATCTATTTTACCGAAAACCAACTGCGCAAAATAACCGCTGATGAAGACTGGCTTCTAAAGATAAAAGAAGTGCTAACACGTGATTTTGATGATTTGTGTGATTTTGATAAACTTAAGGAAGATATGCCTAGTTACGAAATAAACGTGGCTAATAATGTGTTGGAAGCGCTAGGAGAATATAATGAAAAGGAATATGAGTTAATATTTATAAATAGCATAAAGTTACAATGGGTTGACCATATCGAAACTAAGTACCCTATTTTAAGATCAGTCTCTTCTCGAAAGCACAAGCAAATGGAGGCTGAGTTGCAAAATAATATCCGAGAGAAACTTAGAATTAGCAATGAAATTCTTTTGGTGAGGGCTCGCGAGAGAGTGTATGAGAATGTAGAGTATAATCGGCTTAATAATATGATTACCTACAGAGATGTGAAGCACCAGGTTACTAAACAAAGACGAATTTGGCCATTGCGTAAATTAATATCTAATTATTCAGATGATCTTTTCGATTTAATTCCTTGTTGGATGGCCTCTCCAGAGGCTGTTTCTGCTATTTTCCCGATGGAAAAACTCTTTGATATAGTAATTTTTGATGAGGCTTCGCAATGCTTTACAGAAAGGGGCATTCCTGCTATGTTTAGAGGCAACCAGTTAGTTGTGGCAGGAGATAATCAGCAATTGAGACCAAATGATTTATACAAAGCAAAGTTTGAGGAGATTGAAGATGAAGATATTGCGCTTGAAGTTGATTCGCTCTTGGAGTTGAGTGAGCAGTACTTGATGAATATTCAATTAAAAGGACATTATAGAAGTAAGAAGGCTGAGCTTATTGCTTTTAGTAATCAACATTTTTATAACGATACCTTAAGACTTTTGCCTGATAAAGATTTAGTAAATGAGCATATCCCTGCCATTGAATACATAAAACTTGAAGGGGTCTGGGAGAAAAACGTTAACAAAATTGAGGCAAACAAAGTAATTGAACTTATTAAAATTTTTTCGTTAGAAAAAAGTGAGAAAAGTATAGGAGTCGTAACTTTTAATGCAAAGCAGCAAGAGTTGATCTTGGATTTATTGGATGAAGAAATAGCACAAAATGGATTTCATGTGCCCGTGGATTTAATGGTTAAAAACATTGAAAACGTGCAAGGAGACGAAAGAGATATAATTATTTTTACTACTGCCTATGCTCCAACCAATACTGGAAAAATGATGATGCAGTTTGGGAGTTTAAATGTTGCAGGAGGGGAGAATAGGTTAAATGTGGCCGTGACAAGAGCACGAGAAAGCATTATAATGGTGACCAGTATTTGGCCTGATCAGCTAAAGGTTGATACGGTAAAGAATAAAGGTCCTAAGCTCTTAAAAGAATATTTAAACTTCGCAAAGTTGGTTTCAGATGGAGAATATAAGCCAAAACCATTTGAACAGAACCAATCTAATAGCAGTTGGTACTTAAAAAGCCATATTATAAAATGGAGCAATAAGGTATTTCCTCAATTTGAGTTTAAAGATGAACTTCCATTTGCTGATATTACCATTAAGAACGGAAAAGATTATGGTGCGTTGATGTTAACTGATGATGATTTGTATCACCAGAACCCTTCAGTGAAAGATTTACATGCTTATACACCATTTACATTAAGCAAAAATAACTGGAGATTTACTGGTTTTTTCTCACGAGAATGGTGGCAAAATAAAGAAGGTGTGCAAGAAGCTATTTCAAGGTTTTTAAATCAACACCTTATTGAATAGCGGTTTTTTCAACCCTATAGCCTACGGAGAAAATTTTAGGAAGAGAATCGTAGCGCATATACTGTTGAAATGATAATTCATATGCACCTGGAGTATCAAACTTGTATTTTGTTAATAGTTCGTATTGGTGTTCAAAAATATCTCCAATTCCATTGCCCAGAGGGTAGCCAGATTTTGGATGAAAAAGCTGAAAATTCACTAATTCAGACTCTAGCGTGTTGCCTATGCTGTCTTTTAAAAAGTACTTAAAGTATAAGTTTGAATGTGGAAATTCCACCCCATTTCTCACCGAAAAATAAAGGTTATAATCTATTGATTGGTCCTCAATCTCAAAGCTAAATTTAGCGAGTGAGTCGGCACGCCAATACGAGCTAATGTCCTTGTTCTCTTCACGTACTTTGTTGGCATCACAAGCGGATAGATAGAACACCGAAATTATTAAAATCAATATGGCTCGCATCTATTGATCTTTGTTTTTGCGATTTTTGAATTTTCGATTCGGGTTTCCCTTTTTTGCCGCAGTATTTCCAGGTTTGTTTTGGGCAGGCTTAGTTTGGTTCGGATTCTTATTAGAACGATTTTTATTCTTGCGCTTAGGATTTTTCTTGTATTTTCTATCAAGTCGCTCCAAATCGTTGGTTAAGGCTTGCGCTTTTTCAACTTTAGAAAAATCTTTATCAATTTGAAGTGTTTCAGGTATTTCACCCTTTTCGTTCATTACTAAAATCTCTTTAACTCTTTCGGTAGGAATGGGATGCCAAGTATTCTCACCTTCAAAACCAAACCACATTATTTTTTTGAAAATATCAGTTTTTTGAAGATTTGCATTACCGTTTTGTGTTTTTAAAGGAGCCTTAAGCTTTGGTATGTCTTTAAGTTCTTCTAAATAGGTATCAAGTTCATAATTTAAGCAGCACTTTAAACGGCCACATTGCCCTGATAATTTACTTGGGTTTAATGATAAGTTTTGGTAGCGAGCTGCGCTCGTAGATACACTCTTAAAGTCTGTTAACCAGGTTGAACAGCATAATTCCCTGCCACAAGACCCGATTCCACCAATTCTTCCAGCTTCTTGTCGAAGGCTGATTTGTTTCATTTCAACCCGGATTTTAAATTCACCCGCAAGTAATTTTATGAGGTTTCTAAAATCAACCCTTTCTTCTGCTGAATAATAAAATATTGCTTTTGAATTATCTGCCTGAAACTCAACATCGGTCAGTTTCATTCTCAGTTTTTCTTGCTGAATTATTTCTCTACTTCTGTAAAGGATAGAAGTTTCTTTACTTCTTGCTTGTTCGTATTTTTCAAGATCACGCTGTGAAGCTATGCGATAAATCTGGCGAATATTCTCATCATCATTTATGCTTTTTTTCTTCATTTGTAACCTTACAAGTTCACCTTGTAAAGATACATACCCGATATGATGGCCATTTGGTACATCAATTACGATTGCATCTCCAGTGTTTAAAGCTAAATTTTCAGGATTTCGATAAAAATCTTTACGTCCACTCTTAAACCTAACTTCAATAATGCCAAATTTTTGATCGGTTGGTAAACTCATATTAGAGAGCCAATCAAATACATTTAGTCGATTACAGCCACCAGTTTGGCATCCACCACTGCCACAACCAGCGGTTTCGTTATTTAATGAACATGTGTTACAACCTGACATTTAGTTTTTATCTATTCTTACAAAATACGAGTATGTTAATGATATAACCAATTTGTATAACTTAGTTTTTATGATATGTATGCCAAAAGATCATCAGATATGTCTTTTCTAAAATACATGTCTTTCCAATTAATAAAATCTAATCTGTTGTAGGCTAGTTTTTTAGCTTCCGAAATATTTTTAGCCAATGCGGTTACCGCGAGTACGCGTCCGCCATTCGTTTTGATTAAATTATTTAAACTTTTAGTTCCTGCTTGAAAAACCAGCGTTGATTTTTCATCTTTTCTATCAAGTCCTTCAATTACATCTCCTTTATTATAAGATTCGGGATAACCTCCTGCCACCGCAACAACTGTTGTAGCCGTTAATGGATTTATTTTTATCGCGTAATCATCTAACCTCTGTTTACCAGTTGCTTCAAATAACTCTACCAAATCAGAATCAATCCTAGGTAAAACAACTTGAGTTTCAGGGTCGCCCATTCTAACATTATATTCAATTACAAAAGGTTCTCCATTGATATTCATTAATCCAATAAAAAGGAATCCTTTGTAATCAATTCCTTCTTGCCGAAGCCCAGATATAGTTGGTTTTATTACTTGCTCCTCTACTTTATTAATGAAGCTTTTGTTGGCAAAAGGCACAGGCGATACTGCCCCCATTCCTCCAGTATTTAAACCCAAATCGTTTTCTCCAATTCGTTTGTAGTCTTTGGCTTCTGGTAAAATTTGATAATTTTTTCCATCGCTTAAAACGAAAACAGATAATTCAATTCCATCTAAAAAATCTTCAATTAGCACTTTGCTTCCTGCTTCTTTAAACTTTTTTTTAACAAGAATATCGTTAAGAGCATCTTCTGCCTCACTAATTTTTGCGGCAATTATTACTCCCTTCCCTGCCGCTAATCCATCTGCTTTTAACACAAGTGGGTAAGTATGTTCTTTTACATAGCGCAATGCTTGATTATATTGATTGGGTGAAAATGTTTTAGCTGCAGCGGTAGGAATATTGTACTTTTTCATAAAAGATTTTGAAAAATCTTTACTTCCCTCTAGTTGTGCTCCCTCTTTATCTGGTCCGATAATTATTAGACTGTCAAACTCTTTTTTATTTCTAAAATAATTTACAATCCCGTTTACAAGTGGGTCTTCTGGGCCAATCACAAGTATGTGGATGCTATACTGGTTAACGGCAGCCTCAATGCTATTAAAATCTGTTGGAAGTATGTCTAAGTTGGTCGCAACTGTGCCTGTGCCAGCATTGCCAGGAGCAACGTACAGGTTAGCACATTTAGGGCTTTGCGCAAGTTTCCAAGCAAATGTATGTTCTCTGCCCCCAGAACCAATAACTAAAATATTCATGCTATGTAAGTTTATGCAAATATGCCTCTAGAGGTTTTAATTTGCATAGATTGATAAGAATTTTATACGCATTAATCGTATTTCGTCTTCAGAATAATCTGCCAAGTCTTCATCATCTAAAGCGGATTCAATATCTCCTGTTTCATGAGCTAAAAAGAAATCTAATAATTCATCTTGTTTTTCATCATCCAATACTTGATCCATATAATAATCAAGGTTGAGTTTGGTGCCAGCAGTAACAATGATTTCTATCTCATCTAATAATTTATCCATGGTCATCTTTAAAGCTTCGGCAACTTCTTCCAGCTCTAATTTTTTATCTATTTGCTGAATAATGAATACCTTGTATTTGGATTTATTAGCAGTTGTTTTAATCGTAACATCGGCTGCGGTTATTATATCATGCTCTTCTACATATTGCTCAATTAATTGAACAAAGTCATCTCCAAACTTTGTGGCTTTACCCTTTCCTACACCTGTTATGGTAGTCAGCTCTTGAATAGTGCACGGATAAATGGTTGCCATTTCCTCCAATGAAACTTCTTGAAATATTACGTAAGGAGGCAGGTTTTCATGTTTGGCAACATCTTTCCGCAGTGATTTAAGCATACCGTATAATTTTTCATCATACGCGGTGGCTTCCACTGGAGTAGAATCTATTTCTTCATCTTCTTTCTTTAAATTATCGAAATCATGGTTTTTATTAAGAACCATGGATTGAGGATCCTTAATGAAAGCTTTGCCTCTCTTTGTAATTTTTATAGTGCCTATGTTTTCTATGTCTTTACCTAAAAGGCCGGCCAACATCGTTTGCCTTATTACTGATCTCCAAAAATCTTGCGTTTCCGTATTTCCTTTACCATAAACATCTAATTTATCGTGCTTATAGCTCAATACATATTCGGATGGGGTGCCCATTAAAACATCTACTAAATGCAGCATTCCAAACCTTTCTTGAGTTGCTACAGCAGCTCGTAACGCTAACTCAACAGATTCTTTTCCTTCATATTGTTCTGTAGGGTGGCGGCAGTTATCACAATTATTGCAGTCTTCTTTTACAAACTCCTCTCCAAAATAGTGGAGCAGTTGCACTCTCCTACAAACTGCTGATTCTGCAAAAGAGGTCATTTCTTGTAATAACAACCTCGAATTATCTCTCTCTTGTATGGGTTTATCTTTATTAAACTTATCGAGTTTGCTGATATCGTTATGACTAAAAAACATTAAACATTTACTGTCTATTCCATCTCTACCTGCTCTTCCTGTTTCTTGATAATATCCTTCTAATGATTTTGGAACATCGTAATGTATAACAAATCGAACATCTGGTTTATCAATGCCCATTCCAAATGCGATGGTGGCTACAATGACATCAATGTTTTCATTTAAAAATCCGTCTTGGTTTTTTACACGCAGGTTTGCCTCTAAGCCTGCATGGTAAGGGGCTGCATTAATATCATTAACTCTTAAAAATTCAGCAATTTCTTCAACTTTTTTCCTGCTTAAGCAATACACAATTCCAGCTTTTCCTTTCTGGTCTTTTACAAATCGGATAAGCTGTTTTTTTATATCTTGCTTCGCCCGAATCTCATAATATAAGTTTGTTCTATTAAAAGAAGACATATAAAGGGAGGCTACTTCCATATTCAAATTTTTCTGAATATCAATCTGAACTTTGGGAGTGGCAGTTGCAGTCAATGCTATTATTGGATGATCACCCAATTGTTGTACGATACTTTTGATTCTTCTGTATTCGGGCCTAAAATCATGGCCCCACTCCGAAATACAATGAGCTTCATCAACTGCAATAAACGAGATATTGGCTTTTAATAAGAAATTTACTGTTTCCTCTTTTGTAAGGGATTCTGGGGCAACATATAATAGTTTTACCTTTTGTTCTATCGTTTCTTGTTTTACAATTTTTGCTTCACCCTTCGATAAAGTTGAATTTAAAAATCTTGCATTAATACCTAAAGCCTGAAGTTGATCAACTTGGTTCTTCATTAAGGCAATAAGAGGAGATATTACGATGGCCGTGCCAGGTAATACAACTGCCGGCAACTGATAGCATAAAGATTTTCCTGCCCCCGTGGGCATCACTACAAAAGTATCATTACCTTCTAAAAGGTTTTTAATAATTGGTTCTTGGGTTCCTCGGTACCCATTAAAGCCAAATACTTGTTTTAATATATCTTTAGTTTTATGTTCTAACTGTTCAGTCATCTAATTCTTTAATTATTTTACCTTTGCTCTTCGAACAAGAAAATTTAAGTATGTTTTCAGTTTATATGAAGATACATATTTTTTAAATAAAATGATTTATTAAATATAGTTAAGTTAACATTGGAATTTAAAGTACGAGTTTTTTAAACGATTTTCTATTTGGAATATAATTGAACCTTAAATCATATAGATGAATAAGAATACTTATGTAGTTATAATGGCGGGTGGTGTTGGAACAAGGTTTTGGCCGTATAGTAGGATTAAAAAACCTAAACAATTTCTAGATGTAGTTGGTTGTGGTAGAACTCTAATTCAACTTACTATGGATAGGTTCAAATCTACAGTTCCAACGAAGAATATATTTGTTGTTTCAAATGAGCGCTACCGAGATTTAATTTACGAGCAGTTGCCAGAGCTTACAGAAGATCAACTCTTATTAGAACCTTTTCAGAGAAACACTGCTCCTTGTGTCGCTTATGCAAGCTATAAGATTTCCAAAATAAATCCTGAGGCCAATATTATTGTAACACCATCTGATCACGCAATTTTTAACGATGCTGATTTTTTAAAAACAATAGACAGTGCTCTTGAAGTAAGCCAATCAGGTGATAAGTTAGTTACTATTGGTATTCAGCCTCATAAACCTGAAACAGGCTATGGATACATTCAGTTTATTTCAGATAGTAAAGAAGAGGTTAAAAAAGTTAAAACCTTTACAGAAAAACCCGAACTTGAATTGGCCAAAAAGTTTTTGGAAAGTGGCGATTTTGTTTGGAATGCAGGGTTATTTGTTTGGAATGTCGCATCCATCATTGCATCGTTTGAGAAGTATGAACCCGATATGGCTTTATTATTTAAAGGAATAGAAAGTGATTATTTTACCAGTAAAGAAAAGTCTAGTATTCATGATGCTTACGCTCACGCCAAAAACATATCCATCGATTATGCCATACTCGAAAAAGCAGATAATGTTTGGGTAGTATTGGCCAATTTTGGGTGGTCAGATTTAGGAGCTTGGGATTCGTTATATGAATTGAGAGAAAAAAACGAAAATAAAAATGTAATTGAGGGCAACGTGACCACTTATGCCACTAAAAATTGTATCATAAGTGGTTCATCAAAGAAACTAATTGTTGTGGAGGGATTAGAAAACTACCTGATTGCCGATAATGAAAACTCGCTACTGATCTGTAAAAGAGGCAATGAGCAACAAATGAGAACCATCGTAAAAGATGTTAAAATGAATAAAGGAGATAAGTACTTATAAATATTCAGAAATGATTGTGCTGTTGTTAATCGAAGAGAAGATGGCTACAAACAGTATTGATTTACCTGAAATTGCTAGTGAAATAAAAGTCGTTAATTTGATATGCATATTTTTTAATTGATTGTCTTCAATAAATATTTATAGTCTTTTTTTGAGTAGAAGTTGCGGCTTGAAGTGTACTTTTGCCGCTTATATTAATGCGAGATATACAATATGACGAAATTTGGGCTTCTTAAAACTTTGCTGCGTAAAAGCCTGATTCTATTCGTTTTACTTGGCTTTTCACATATTTCCTTTTCTCAAGAACAAGAAGAATCCATTGAAGCAATTGATAGCTTGGCTGATAGGCGGATGGTGTTTATCGATAATATTTTTATTACTGGTAATGGTAAGACCAAAGACAAAATTATAGTAAGAGAGCTTTCCATCACAAAAGGGAACTATTATAACATTGATGCACTCAATGAGATAGTTATTTCTGATAGAAACAAAATTTATAATACCAAGCTTTTTAATGAAGTTGAAATTGGTGTGCTTGAAATTGATTACGATAAAGTTGATATTGTTGTACGTGTTGTTGAAAGGTGGTACCTATTTCCGATTCCTTTAATAGATATAATAGATAGAAATTTTAACGATTGGTGGGTTAATCGTGACCGCGATTTGAAAAGACTTATTTACGGGCTAAGTTTATACCATTTTAATATGAGGGGGATGAATGAAAGGATGACCGTTACGGCTCAATTTGGATTCACAAAAAAGTTCGAGGTTAATTATTCAATGCCCTATATTGATAGAAGCCAACGACATGGATTGTCATTTTCAGCAAAATATGTTGAGTATAATAACCTTCATTACGCTACTGTAGATAATAATAGAGTATTTGTTGAAACGGAAGATATATTGAGAACGACTTATGAACTTGGCGCTAGGTATACGCTTCGAAATTCTTTTTATACAAGACATGTTTTTGGATTAAATTATAGCAATACAAATGTTGCTGACACAGTGCTTTTACTAAACTCTGATTATTTGGGCACTGGGACAAATGACCAAAATTTGTTGGAGTTAAGCTATAAATTTAGTGTGGATAATAGAGATATAGCAGCGTACCCTCTTGAGGGATATAACCTTTCTGTTGGTGCATATCAAATTGGCTTTGGTTTAAAAAATGGGGTGTATAAAACAGGATTTGAAGCAAGCTATGCACGGTACTTCAAACTAAAAAAAGGTTTCTATTTTAATAATTCGTCTTCAGTTTCTTTAAGCACTCCTCCTAATCAAGCCTATACTTTGTTATCCGGTCTTGGGTTTAATAACCGGTTGGTGCGTGGCTATGAGCTATATACCATTTTTGCACAGAACTTTTTTCTTAATAAGAGTACTTTTAAAAAAGCGATTTTTAAAGGAAGTACTAAATGGAAAAGTATGCCTTTGGAGCAATTCCAGTACATCCCTTATGCGCTCTATTTTAAAACATATTTCGATATTGGGTATGGAAATAATACTGAAAACTTAGAAGGAAACGCTCCTTTGGCTGACAAGCTTTTAATGGGTGCAGGCTTAGGGCTTGACTTTGTTACCATGTACGATTTCGTTATACGCGCTGAGTATTCTTTTAATAACATTAACGAACAGGGCTTCTTTTTAAGTCTGACCAGTGATTTTTAGTTGTATTTATAAGGTTTTTCTTTCCCTCTAATTATTTCAATCCAATCTCCAACTTTAATGCCGTCTAAATATTCTCCCTTATAGGTTAGTTTCCCTTTAGTAGAATAAAATTCCCAATGGCCATTTTCTTTGCCTTGCGAGTAATACCCTCTTTGTAAAAGAACTCCCTTATCAGAATAAAATAGCCATTTGCCATCGGGCAAGCCATTAGTGTATTCAAGTTCCTTTTTTAATAATCCAGAAGAATAAAAACTGAGCCAAACCCCTTCGTATTGGCTTTTTTTATAGATTCCTTTTCGTTTCATTAGTTGGTTGGTATGATAATAGAATGCGGAGTCTTCTAAACTTCCATTTTCCCAATTCTCTCTGCTTTGAAGTATGCCAACAAAATCATAAGATGTGGCTATACCATTTAATTTTCCATCTGAGTAATATTCTATCGCTTGAATAATTCCGTTTGGGTAATAGAATTTCCATTCACCGGTTTTGAGGTCGTTATTTTTTTCTCCTTCAGCTTTTAGCAACCCATTACCGTATTGCTCCTTTACATACTGCGCATAGATTGATTGGCTAGATGCAATTAGAAGTATAGTAATCAGAAATTTCATTTATGTGCCTGTAAAGTGGGTTTATCTTGTAAAGGCTAACGAAAATCTGCTTAAATTGTTATTTGTTTGCCATCAGAATCTGCCAGGCAACTTCAACTTCATTTTTTGCAATATATCCCTTTGCCAATTGATGGAGTCTTTCTTCCACTTCCGTATTGGATGCAATTATTTCAGCCACCTCCTCTAAATTATTCTTTTGATCAGGCAATGGAACAACTTCAACAGTACCTAATATCCCTAGTTCATTGCCTGTGAGTATATTGCTATTTCTAATAGGTTCAGGGATATTGTCTATTCCAATTCCAATCGAAGCAGTTGGTTTTGGTATTTCAAATATAGAAGTACCACTTGCGCGAGAATACCAATTACCTCCCATGCGAGCAACCGTATCTAATTTGTTTGGATCTATTTTCCCATGGGCATCTAATATGTCTGTGTCTAGATGAATTTTGGTTACCTCACATATAATTAAATTGCCTGCGCCCCCTTCAGTGCCTAAGGGCATCACCTCGTTTACTTTACATTCAAAAGACACAGGAGACTCTTTCACACGAGGAGGGTTAATCGTTTCAGAAGCAAGTTCAGTAAATCCTGCTTTATCAAATTCATTTATGCCTCGCGCATATTCTGAACTTGATAAAGACATTTGTTGCACCATCGCATAATTAACTATATTGATGACCACTTCCTTGGTAGCAATGGCATTATCTAGCGTATGTTTTGTGGTGTTACCTCGAACCCTTCTTGCAGGGGAAAATATCAATATCGGAGGGTTGGCACTAAACACATTAAAAAAACTGAATGGGCTTAAATTTACATTTCCTTCCACATCAACTGTGCTAGCAAAAGCAATAGGTCGAGGAGAGATTGCTCCTAAGAGCAATCCGTGTAATTCTGATATAGGTATTTCTTTGGGGTTAATAGATTTTATCATTTCTTCTTAATCTGCTGGTAAAACCAAAGATTTAACTTCTCCAAAACCTACTCTTTTTCCATCCTTTTCTGCATAGCCACGCATAATAACGGTATCGCCATCATGTATAAACTTACGTTCTGTGCCATCATTCATCGGCACCGGTTTTGTCCCTTTCCAGGCAAGTTCTAACATCGAACCATAGGAGTCTGGAGTTGGGCCACTGATAGTACCAGAGCCATACATATCTCCAACTTCAATGTTGCAACCATTTACCGTATGATGCGCTAATTGTTGGTTAATATTCCAATACATATATTTAAAATTAGAATTGCTTACAATGGTTTCCGCTGCTTCTTTTGGTTGAATACCCACTTGAAGTTTAATGTCGAAATTCTTCTTTCCTTCAATTTCTAAGTAGGGCAATACTTTTGGGTCTTGAGTTGGCGACTCACATCTAACATGCTCTAAGGCTTCTAGCGTTACTATCCAAGGAGAGATTGATGACGCAAAATTTTTGGCTAAAAAGGGGCCGAGTGGCACATATTCCCACACTTGCATATCTCTAGCAGACCAATCATTAAACAATACAAAACCAAATATATGCTCTTCGGCATTTTTGGTAGAAATTGATTCTCCAAGCGCTGTATTTTTACCTGTAATAAATGCCATTTCTAATTCAAAATCCAATCGCTTAGATGGCCCAAAGCTTGGACTATCAGCTTCTGGAGCTTTGGTTTGTCCTTTAGGCCTTTTAACAGGGGTGTCGGATACAATGATGGAAGAAGCTCGCCCATGGTAGCCTACTGGTAAATGTTTCCAGTTTGGAAACAATGCATTGTCTGGGTCTCGAAACATGGTGCCCACGTTGGTGGCGTGCTCAATGCTTGAGTAGAAATCTGTATAATTAGGAACCTTTACAGGAATTAACATTTCAACCTCTGCCATTGAAATTAAGCAATCAGTTTTATCAATGTTATTGCTTTGTAATTCTTGATTGTTCTCAGAAAAAAGGTCGATTAATCTGAGTCGAACTGCCTTGGTAACAGGTTTTCCTAACCCAATAAAACGGTTAAGAGTTGTGTCTTCAAATAGAGAGTCGGTTAATCCAATCTTTTCAAAATAATTTCTTTTATGAAGATAATCTAAATCGATTACAAAATTACCTAAGGCCGACCCTGCCCTTGTTCTCCCTTTATGGTTAAAAATTCCGAAAGGAATATTGTATATGCTAAAATCTGAATTTGGGTCTATCTCAACCCAGCTGTTATTTTTTTTCATAAACTGTATTAAATTAAATCGAGGTACATGTCAAATGCCAAATGTAAAAACATCATACATCATACATTTGACCTTACACATTATAATGTTCCTCTTCTTGCTTGCTCAGCCTCAATGGATTCAAATAAGGCCTGAAAGTTTCCTTTTCCAAATGATTGAGCTCCTTTTCGTTGAATAATTTCGAAGAACATAGTTGGGCGATCTTCTACTGGTTTGGTAAATATTTGAAGTAAATATCCTTCATCGTCTCTATCTACCATAATCCCTAAAGCTTTTAGTTTAGCCATATCTTCTTCTATTTCGCCAACGCGATCGCCAACGGTATCGTAGTAGGTGCCAGGCACGTACAGAAATTCAACACCTCGATTTGTCATTTCACGAACCGTATGTTCAATATCATTTGTAGCAACGGCTATATGTTGACAGCCTGCACCTTTGTAAAAATCTATATACTCTTCAATTTGCGACTTTTTTACTCCCTCCGCAGGTTCGTTAATTGGGAATTTAATTCTGCCATTTCCATTGGTCATTACCTTACTCATTAAGGCAGTATATTTTGTTGAAATGTCTTTATCGTCAAAAGTGATAAGATTGGCAAATCCCATAACACTTTTATAGAACTCGGCCCAGGTATTCATTTCGTTCCAATCAACGTTTCCTACCATGTGGTCAATGTAGCGAAGGCCAGTTGGTGCTGGGTTATATGTGGATTCCCATTTTTCGAAACCAGGAAGAAAAACTCCATTAAACGATTTTCTTTCAACGAAAATATGCACTGTATCTCCATAAGTATGGATTCCAGACCTAACTACATAACCGTTCTCATCCTCTTCTTTTGTAGGTTGCATGTAAGGTTTGGCACCGCGTTTTGTGGTTTCTTCAAAAGCTTTTGTTGCATCCTCAACCCAAAGCGCAATAACTTTAACGCCATCACCGTGTTGCGCAAGGTGGAGGTTAATATCACTATCTGGATCCATAGAAGAGGTTAGTACAAGCCGTATTTTATCTTGTATGAGGACATAAGATGTTTTGTCTTTTAACCCTGTTTCCAAGCCTGCATAAGCCAAAGATTGAAATCCAAAAGCAGTTTTATAAAAATGTGCTGATTGCTTGGCATTGCCTACATAAATTTCAACATAGTCGGTTCCCATTAAGGGCAAAAAATCTTGTGCTTCAGGAAATATTTTTTCTAAACCGTAGTCAAAGTTTTCTATATTTTTTAAATCTGTCATTGTTTTAAATTAGATAATTTAATAATAAACTAATTAGGTAATTTTTTAATAGAAGTTGAAACTATTTTTGTTAACACTTTTGAAATTTCAGATAGTTTTTTAATTAAATGGTCTGTTGAAGGATAGGATTCTACTTCATCGCATATAAACAGCCAATATTCAGTTTCGTCTACTTCTTTTAAATCAATTTTAAGTTTGTGAATAAAGTCTTTCTTACTTTCTGCATTTTGAGATTCTTTTACATTTGCACCAATGGATGTTCCAGATTTCAACAGTTGATTTCCGATGACAAACTTTCTTTCTTTTGTCAAGTCTTCTGTAAACTTTACAATTTCAACTGCAAACTCAAAAGTGAGTCTTAATATCACATTTTCCGTATAAGCAGGTTGTTCTGTAAATTTCATTACTAGTACAATTATTTAATTATCTTAATTGTCAGATTAAATTATTTGCTCAACCACGATTTATAATAGCCATCCACTTCAATTTCCAAAGCCTCCTTGGTAATTTTTAATGGATTGAAAGGGTCAACCATAACGGCCATTTCTTCTGTTGATTTTTTACCAATACTTCTTTCTATCGCTCCAGGGTGTGGCCCGTGGGCGATTCCACCTGGGTGCAAAGTTATTTGTCCTTTATTGATATTATTTCTGCTCATAAAATCTCCATCTACATAGTATAATAACTCATCAGAATTTATATTGCTATGATGGTAAGGAGCAGGAACGGATTCTGGGTGATAATCGTACATTCTAGGAACGAAAGAGCATATTACAAAATTGGTTCCTTCAAATTGTTGATGAATTGGTGGAGGTAGATGCACTCTGCCTGTTATAGGCTCAAAATCAAAAATGGAGATGGCATAAGGATAATTATACCCGTCCCATCCCACTAAATCAAACGGGTGATTTTCATATACATACGGGTATATAAGTCCATTTTTCTTAATCATTAAATCGAAATCCCCTTTTTTATCAATCGTTTCAAGATTTTGAGGCAATCGATAGTCTCTTTCGCAAAAGGGAGAATGTTCTAACAACTGTCCAAAGTTATTTCGGTATTTACTTGGGGTAAAAATAGGGGAGAATGACTCTACAAAGAGCAACCTATTTTCCTCGGTATCAAAGTCCATCTGGTATATCGTGCCTCTAGGAATAATTAGATAATCTCCGTACTTAAATGAGATTGAGCCATAAGGTGTTCTAAGAGTTCCAGAACCTACATGAACAAAGATCATTTCATCCGCTTCTGAATTCTTAAAGAAATAATCTTTCATAGAAACGGAAGGAGCCGCAAGCCCAATGTTCATATCATTGTTCACAAACAAGGTTTTTCGGCTCTTGATATAATCTTTTTCTGGTTTTATATCAAACCCTTTAAAGCTCAAGTTGGTTAAGTTGTCTTCCACTGCAATTTTTGGGCGCACGGAGTACGATTTACTTTTTTCTTTAACCGCAGTAGGAGGGTAAAGGTGGTAGAGCAAAGATGACATACCAGCAAATCCGGCTGTTCCAAAAAGTTCTTCTTGGTAAAGCCCTCCTTTTTCTTTGTTAGCAAATGTGGTATGTCGTTTATGTGGGATTTTACCCAAACTATGATATATAGGCATAAATTAATTTTTTAGAATTAAAATTTACAATAATTAGATCTAAAATGCTACTAATCAGTAATTAAACAAGTTGGCCAATGGAAAGCTCCAATGCTTTTTTTGTAATCCCGGTTTTAGCATGATTTACTGCATGTGTTTTTTCAAGTGCTTCTTTTATTATGTGAGAGGTATCCTGAAAAATAGCTTTGTCTGTAATTTCCACTTCTTCACCCATTAAGTAGGCAAATACTCTTGCCATGCCACAGTTTGCTATAAAATCAGGAATCACAGATACATTAGAATCTGCAAAATCGAGGATTGGGCCAAAGAATATTTCTTTATCAGCAAATGGCACATTGGCCCCACTAGAAATTATTTCTAATCCGTTTTCAATGAGGGTTTGCACATTTTCCTTTGATACTAACCTTGAAGCCGCGCATGGCAAAAATATTTCGGCTCCTGTATGCCATATGTTTTCATTGGCTTCATTAAATGGTAGAATATTATCAGCTCTAAGAGCCATCCCGTCTCTGTTTAACATTAATTCTATGGTTTCTTGAAAACCATAGCCTTCAGTGTTAATTACGCCTCCATGCCCATCGATGATGCCTACAATTTTTACACCTGCTTTGGCTAAGTAAAACCCTGCCGCTGCGCCTACATTTCCCCATCCTTGAATAATGGCTTTTTTGGTGGAAATTTCTCCTCCCCAAATTTTATAATAATGCAAGACCGATTCGGCTACTCCATAACCAGTTATCATATCGGCTAATGTATATTTTCTTTCTAATGAAGGCGAAAAGTTGGCGTCTTCAACAATTTTTGAAACGCCTAATCGAAGTTGTCCAATTTTTTTAATTTTTTGGCTTTCGGATGAATTAAAATGCCCGTTTACGACCCCTTCTTGTGGGTGCCATAAACCGTATTCTTCGGTGTAGGGTATTACTTCAGATATTTCATCCACATGCATGTCTCCACCCGTGCCGTAATAGCTTTTGAGTAATGGAATTACTGCTTTGTACCAACGTTTAAGCACTTCGCCTTTGCGCGGGTCGGTAGGGTCAAAGTTTATGCCCGATTTAGCTCCACCGATTGCCGGGCCCGAAACCGTAAACTTTACTTCCATTGTTTTTGCAAGTGACTCTACTTCTCGCTTATTGAGGCCTTTTCTCATACGAGTTCCACCACCAGCTGCACCTCCTCTAAGTGAGTTAATTACTACCCAACCTTCTGCATCGGTTTCACTGTCTTTCCATTCAAAAACAATTTCAGGTTGTTTTTCTTCAAATTTCTTTAATAACTCTATCATTTGCCTAATAAATTAATTTCAAACTTAAGAAGGATTAAAATTTATATATGCTATAATTCTATGAATGATTGATATTGTAGTCGAAAAATCTTTTTATTGTGTTAAATTTAGATTAATCATATAATTGATATTTAAATAGTCTTTGTTTTAAGAGTAATAAACTTTTTTATGCTTGATAATACAGATAAAAAGATACTGGCAGTTTTGCAGGAAGATGGTAGGATTACAATTAAGTCACTTGCTGATAAATTAGAGTTAACAACAACTCCTGTTTTTGAACGAGTGAAAAAGTTGGAGAAAGAGGGCATAATTAGTAAATACGTTGCCTTATTAAACGCTAAAAAGGTTAATCGCAACCTAATAGTATTTATATCAATCTCCTTAAAAAATCACACTAGATCTTACCTAGATAAATTTGTGAAAGAAATGGCCTCTTATAACGAGATAATGGAGTGTTACCATATTGCGGGCAATTTCGATTATTTATTCAAAGTGCAATTAAGCGATATGGAGGCATTTCAACTATTTGTTCTTAATAAGCTTTCTGTAAATTCTAATATTGCTCAGGTACAAAGCTCATTTGTACTTAGTAAGAATAAATATGAAACAGCTTTAAGTATTTGAGCGGTTCTAGTCAAGGGGCGACTATCTGCATAATGGCAAGTAGTCTCACTTTGACTAAGTCACTTTAAACTGTAATTACCGTCATAGTGATGACGGAAAAACTGTAATTACCGTCATCATAATGACGGTAATTATGTATATTGCGTCAGTGATAATTCAAAATTTGTTATGAAATTAGCAAAAAACTACCTTAAAAGGGCCATAGAGCCAATATTGGAGGAGTATTTACTTCCTAATAAAGCGATATTACTAATTGGTGCAAGAAGAGTGGGTAAAACAGAGCTTATTAAGCAGATATCCACTATTGTTGAAGGTAAACCCGTGATGTTATATGGAGGTAGCGATGAAACCGTTGATCTTTTGAATGAAAAAACCACTGCTAATTATAAACGAATACTCGGCAATGAAAAAATATTGATAATTGATGAAGCACAAGAAGTGCCAGGGATTGGTGCAAAAATTAAATTAATGCTTGATACAATTGAAGGTGTAACGATAATTGCGACTGGTTCTTCTGCGTTTGATTTAACGAATAAATTAGGAGAACCTTTGGTTGGAAGAAAGGCTACTTTTCATCTTTATCCTTTTGCGCAAATGGAATTTTCTAACTATGAAAACTACCCTGAAACGAAATCTAAACTAAAGGAAAGGCTTGTTTTAGGCACCTATCCTGAATTGGAGCAAATACAAACCTATGGCAAGAAAATTGACTATTTAAAAGAAATAGTAAGCTCCTATTTATTAAAAGACATACTGATTTTTGAAGGCATTAAAAATAGAGGAGTGATTTTGTCTCTGCTTAGGAAAATTGCATTTAGAGTAGGAAGCGAAGTATCGGTTGAGGGCTTAGGGAATGAGTTAGGAATAAGTAAAAATACCGTTGATAAATACCTTGAATTACTTTCAAAGGTGTTTGTAATTCATAAAGTAACAGGTTTTAGTCGCAATTTAGATAATGAAATAACCAAAAAGAATAAATGGTATTTCTATGATAATGGTATTAGAAATGCATTAATTTCAAACTTTAACTTCTTCGAACAACGAGAGGATATTGGTGCATTATGGGAGAACTATTTAGTTTCTGAAAGGCTTAAATATTTATCTTACACACGTTCTTATGCTAGTCATTATTTTTGGCGTACTCACCGAAAGCAAGAAATTGATTGGATAGAAGAAAAAGACGGAAAACTTTTTGCCTATGAATTTAAATGGAACACAAACAAAACAATTAAGCCTCCTTCTGCATGGGTAAAAGGGTATCCTAAGGCAGATTATCAAATAATTACACCAAGTAATTATATCGATTTTATAACGTAAACCTTAAGATGATATCTCAAGAAAAATTTATAGCAAATTAGTTGATGCTATAAAAAACCAACGCACCAATAAGTTACATCGATGCGTTGGTTTTTATGTAAGCTGTTTTACCTAATCTTCAGAAATATTTCCTAAAGTGGAGGTGCTTTGTCTTGTTACCGAAGCTTCTCCTCTATAACGAACATCGCCAAGAGTTGATGCTTTAATGCTGAGTGTTTCAGAGGCATAAACTTTGGCATTTGCTGCACTACTTACCTTTACTGTAACGTTTTCTACATTGTATTTATAAGAGTCCAATTGCGCAGCAGACGATAGAGTAGCTTCCAATAAGGCTCCTTTGCCGATTAAATTTAAGGAGGAAGCACTGCTTAATTTTACTTCTAAAAAGTTAATATCAGAATCAACTGTTAACTCGGAAGCAGCTGATAGCCTTAAGTACATTTTCTCCTCTTCAAACCCTGCAATATCTCCAACTGTTGCACCTTTAATATTTAAGTTAGTTAGGTTAGGCATGATGATTCTCAACTTCACCTTTCGATAATCGTTATACATATCAATATTCTCTTCTTTATAGGCAACTATTAAAACTCCGTCCTTTTCAGTCACTTCAATTTCATCCATCTTGTATTGTTTACCACTTAGCACCACGCGGTACTCATCTCCTTGTGCTATGCTTAGGCTAAATGGGCCAACAACTTTTACAGATTCAAAATTTTCTAAATTATAGGTTTTTGAATTACCATAACTTGATGAGCTTTCTTCAAGCACTTCTTCGTAATTACTTCGTCTTTTATTAATACTCCTTTCGTTTTCTAAACAAGTAGAACAATCTAGACCTGTTTCATTAAAGTAAAATTCATTGTCTTTAAGATCGGATTTGTAGAAGCCATCCGCATTAAATCCGTAACGAAATAAATCGCCAAAGTCTTCGTTCATTCTAAATCTAAGATCAAATGGGATCAGTAATGTAAGTTTTAAATCTTGGTCTCGATAAACTGCATCTTCGGTAAATTGGATATTAGAATCAAAAGTTAATACGGAATCAGATTGCAAAACATTATATTCGATCATTTTAGCATTTTTTGCCGCTTCTCTTTTTGTAGGGCCTTGTGCAGAAAACTCCTCGATTAATTTTATTTCGGTACCCTCATAACCTTCCATTTTAATTCTTAATCCATCATAATCTTCAAGTCCTGTATTGTTAATATCGAAATACATCGAAGCATAACCTGTATTAAACTCAAGTGTTTCGGTTACTCTGGCGTTTTCTTTATACTGAAATAAAACTTTAGGAATAGAAAACGACATCATTACCACTCCAATTATCCATAGGCCGAATAGAGCCCATCCAAAGGTGGCAGTAATTACCATTTTTCTAGAAAGCAGAGATATGCCAACTAGGAGCAATAGTAAGGCAGGAATTGCGGATGCTAAATAGGCGCCAATTACACCTATTCTAGGGAATGATTCACTTATTAAATCAATCGGGATAAAATCTAAATGTAAGAATGTTGCGCCTGTTAAAATGCCTAGTAAAGCAATTACAGTTACGGTTACAGTGAAAAAAGCACTAACTCCAACAATTGTAATAAGTAGCCCTGCAAAAATTCGTGCTAATTGCACAAAGAATTTAAGTATAGGGGTTATTGCGAGCGCTATGCCTTTAAATATTTTTCCGATTATTCTAAAAGGGAATAAAAATATTTTGGCCAAAGTAGATTCTTCATCAGGATGCTCGTATTTCTCTTTGGCTTTTTTGATGCTTGAATCAATGTTTTCAAGCGTCACTTTCTCTCCTCCCATTTGCACTTTATCGGTAATACTGGTTGCTTCTGGAAGAATAATCCATAAAACGAAGTAAGCCAATAGCCCAACGCCACCTAAAAAGATGGATAATATGAAGAGCACTCGAACTACTGTAATATCAATATCCAAATAAGTGGCGATTCCTTGCGATACACCACCAATCACTTTGCCATCTGGGTTTCGGTAAAGTTTTTTCATTGATTTATCTTCTTCCAATGTGTCAGAACCAGGAACCGCTATCCACATAATAATATAGGCAATTAATGCCAAGGGGCTAACCGAAAATGTAATAAACACATCAAATAATAAAATAATGAATCCTAATCTTACCCAAACAGGATCTATGGAAAAGTAATTTGCTATGCCAGACGCAACTCCACCCAAGAGCTTTCTTTTATTATCTCTGTGCAATCTCTTTTTGGGAGGCGAATCAAATTTGAATTTTTCTTCTTTAAAAGTATTGCCAATTGGCTCGCTATATTCTTCAGCGTCTTCCTCGATGGCTTGAAAGTCTTGAATGCTACCCATGGTAGCTACAAGAGCTTGGACATCCTCGTTTGTAATTACTTGCTTGTCATCTTTTAGTTTTTCTAAAAATATTTCAGCAATCCTACCTTCAATATCAGCAATAATTTCACTGCTGTCATCAAACGAAGAAAAATATTTATTGATAGAGTCGAGGTATTCTTTGAGTCGGTCAAATCCATCTTCTTCTATGTGGAAAATGATGCCGCTTATGTTGATGCTTATATTCTTTTTCATTGTTATTTCAATTTTTGTCAGGCTTACTAACGGCTATTTGTTAGATTTTTTTGTTCGGTTGGTAATAAGTCTAGTTGATTTTACAAGATCTGTCCAGGTTGTGTCCAGATTATCTAAAAAGGAATTACCATCCTTTGTAAGTGTGTAATACTTACGAGGAGGACCCGACAAAGATTCAACCCATTTGTACTCAACCAATCCGGCCTTTCGTAAACGGGTTAGTAAAGGGTAAAGCGTACCCTCTACGATCATAATTTTGACATCTGTGAGTTCACGCAACAAATCTGATGCATAAACCTCGCCTCGAGATATTATCTGCAAAATGCAGAATTCGAGAATGCCTTTTCGCATTTGAGTTTGAGTGTTTTCCAATTTCATTTTAATTCAGTTTTAAGAGTATTTCAACTATAGCACTAGATAGAAAACTCGATTAAAAAAATTTACTTATTAGTTTGGCGAGTTAGAGAAATTGGAATTCCCCGTAAAGTTGACCGATGGAATAAGAGATTTTGTTGTTTCATAATGAGTTAATAAGTGTTGTTGACTTGTTGTACGGCTAAAGTACCTTGTATAGCCAAGTACTATATGATTATTTCTTGCCTTAGGTCAAAATACTTTATATAAGTCAATTAAAAAATGTTATAAGTCAATTATTATTGTCAATAATAACTTTTAGGGATGGTTTTGTTGAGGAGCTTTCACAAGATTAATCTCACTTCCTGTATCAATGAGTAACTGAATCTCATCAATTAAAGAGGGGTATCGACTAATAATTACGGTAGCTCGAAGCATACATTTTTCAGAAAATTCTTGCTCAATAATTTTAAGTTCATACGTATCAATCAATTTCATAATTTCATTGGTGCTACTATAAGTATAAGTGAGGTGGAGTGGAGCAGTAATAAACTGTTTTAGTACGATGCTGTTATTTAAGGCTTCTTCGGCAGCAGTTTTATAGGCATTAATTAAGCCGCTCACACCTAGTTTCGTTCCGCCAAAATAACGGATAACAACTATAAGGGTATTTGTTAACTTAAAAGAGCGTATTTGGCCAAGTATAGGGTCGCCAGCTGAGTGGTTGGGCTCGCCATCATCGTTGGCTCTGTACTTTTTGGCTTCGTTACCTAATATATAGGCATAGCAATGGTGCCTTGCATCGTGGTATTCTTTCCGGAGAGTCTCCAGCTTTTGGTTAATAGCATCTAAATCCGAAACAGGGTAAGCAAACGCAAGGAACTTGCTCCCTTTCTCTTTGTAAAGGCCATTACCAATTTTGCTTATCGTAAAAAAATGATCTATCAATTTGAGCTAAAATATTTATTATATGTTGGCTTGCTAATCAAAAATACTATTTTGGTAGAAGATGAATGATGTTATTTCAAAATCACTTAAAATTAAAGCCATATCACCCTCTGAAAGCATGCAGGAGGCGCATCTATTTAATTCATTTGAATTTTTAAGCAACAAGGATTTTAACGTAAAAGGGTGGCAGCTGATTAAAAAAAGACCTGTAGCCCAAATATTTTTTTATATAAAAGATAAAGTTGCTATTTCAGGTTACCAATCAACATTTGGTTCGTTCGATGTCCTTGATCATGTTTCTGTCGATGATTTAAAGTGGTTTATTAATTCATTGATCAATGAATTAAAACTGCTGGAAGTAGGTAAAATTAAGATTAAGCATTACCCGTCCTACTTTTCTAACTCTAACCTTGTTGAAAGAGCTTTGTTAGACCTTGATTTTGAGAATACACTAACCGAAACCAATCAGCACGTAATGGTGGCAAACCCATTATTTGAAGATGTTGCAGATAGAAGCGAAGTAATAAGATCTAATAAGTGTATGAAATTGGGCTATAAATTTAAGATAGCATCTTTAAAGGAATTACGAAACATTTATGCGCTCATAAAAAATACCCTCGAGCGGAATGGAAATATGCCAAGTATGACGTATGAAAATTTGAAATCAACCATTGAAGCTTGCCCTAGTAATTTCATTCTATTTACTTTATGGGATAATGAAACTTTGATAGCTGCCACCGTATCGGTTAAAATTAATCAATCTATAATGTACAATTTTTATCATGCAGATCATTTGGGTTATAGAAATGTGAGTGCACTTACGTTTCTTTTAAAAAACATTTATTTGTATTGTTTCAATCATGATTACAAAACACTTGATTTAGGTATATCAACTGTAAATGGAATATTAAACGAGGGACTTTTTAATTTTAAAAAGGCACGAGGAGCCGTAAGTAGCTCTAAAAAATATTTTAATCTTAGTCTGTAATTATATGCAATACCCGCTGGTAACAATAATTTGCATAAGTTTTAATCACTCAAAATATGTTGCCGATGCATTAAACGCTGTATGGAATTTAGAGTATCCAAATGTTGAATTAATAATTGCAGATGATGCTAGTACTGATAAAAGCCAACAAGTAATTAAAGAATTGATTCTAGGGAAAAAAGTCGAGTTACTCTTTAACACTATCAATATTGGGCATTGCAAAACTTTTAATAATGCTCTTAAATTGGCAAAAGGCGAATTTATAATAGACCTGTCAGCAGATGATATATTATTGCCAAATAGTGTTAGCAATGGGCTCGCTAGGTTTAATGAAATGGGAAAGAGTTTTGGGGTGTTTTTTTCCAATGCCCTGCATATTGATGAGGATGGAATTGAAATTGGCGCTCATATTACACCTTCTTTTTTTTATTTAGGTGTAGTTCCCCAAGGCGATGTTTACCGTAATTTACTCAGCAAATATTTTATCAGTCCACCAACCATGATTTTTAGGAAAGAATTGATGGAGGAATTGGGAGGCTATAATGAAGCGTTAAGCTATGAGGATTTTGATTTTTGGGTTCGCTCTTCTCGGATAACAAAGTATTGTTATTTATCTGAAGCAACGGTGAAAAAACGAATTCATACTGAATCAGTGTCATCTAAACAGTATATAAAAAATAGTAAAATGTTGGGTTCAACATTGCAGGTTTGTAACACAGCGTTTAGTCTTAATAAAACTAAATCAGAAGATTTCTCACTTATTATGAGACTGGCTTACGAGGCTAAAATGGCGTTGTTCTCGAACAATTACTCCATTGCATTAAAGATGTTTATTTTGGCCATAAAAGTATTTTTTAAGATACGTTCTTAACATCTTTGTGAATGCTTAATAATGCACCAATAGGAATTTTTGATAGCGGGATAGGTGGTCTTACTGTGGCCCATGCCATAAAAAAAGAGTTGCCCAACGAAAATTTTATTTACTTTGGCGATACTGCTCATTTGCCTTATGGTGATAAATCTACGGCAACTATACAGGCCTATGCTATTAAAATAGCAGATTTCTTTTTGCAACAAAAATGTAAAGTAATTGTAATCGCTTGTAATTCTGCCTCGGCAGCGGCTAACGATCTGTTAAAAGAATATGTAGCAAGTAGAGCAACCATTATTAATGTAATTGAGCCAATGGTGGATTATGTTGGTGAGAATTTATCTGGTAAGAAAGTAGGGGTTATAGGTACCAAACAAACGGTCAATTCTAATATCTATCGCGAATCTATTAGTTCAACCAATTCTACTATAGAAGTAAAATCATTGGCTACACCATTGCTTGTACCTATGATTGAAGAAGGCTTTTTGCATAATAATATTGCCCACGACATTATTAATAAATATTTGGGAAATCCAGTTATAGCTGAAATTGACTCGCTAATTCTAGGGTGCACTCATTATCCCTTAATTAAAGATGAGCTTAAAGAATTTTATGATAGTAAAGTTGAAATTCTGGATTCATCAATAATTACGGCTAAATTTTTACGAAAGTACCTAGATTCGGAAAATAAGTTAAATGAATCCGATAGGGAAGGAGAAAGTGCGTTTTATGTATCTGACCTTACCGAATCTTTTAAGCATTCAGCCAAACTTTTTTTTGGCGAACCAGTGATGTTAGAAATGCATAAACTTTGGGAGTAATCTATTAACCTGAGTTCGATCTAAGAAATGCTGTCAGCTTTATGCGAAAATTTCATGAACAATTCAAATTTTTGCAGGACTAACGGGTTAATCTAAAGAAATTTGAGGAAGTTTAGGAAATTTCCGCTAAAGCCCGTTGGGAAAATTTCTGACAGGCAACCATTCGAAAATAAAAATCTTGTAATAATCCATTATATCTGCGCTTTTTATTTCCAAAATGTCACCAATCATCTTATTTTCTGAAAGCTATTTCTTAGATCGAACTCAGGTTATTAATCAGTTTTGGTAATTTGTATGGTTTGATTTTTTATTAAATCAAAAATCAAATCCCGTACAAATAATAGTTTCAACATACTAACTTTGTCTTAGCAATCGGAAACCCAATGAGTGACTTTATTAAACACGAGTGCGGTATTGCTCTAATTCGCCTCAGGAAACCCCTCGAATATTATATTGAAAAATATGGTTCGCCAGCTTATGCTGCTCGAAAAATGTATTTGCTTATGGAAAAGCAAAAAAATCGGGGACAAGATGGTGCGGGAATCGCTAATATAAAAATTCATCAAGAGCCTGGTAATAAATACATTAGCAGATATAGATCGATTAATAGAGACCCCATTGCTGATATTTTTGGAAAAATTGACAGAAAATATATTAAGGCTGCCAAAGTTGGAGGGGAGTTATTTAACGATGCCAATTGGTTAAGAGAAAATAGTGCATTTACAGGCCAGTTATGGCTAGGGCACTTGCGATATGGTACGCACGGTAAAAATAGTATAGAAAATTGCCATCCAATTTTGCGTCAAAATAATTGGCGGAGCCGAAGCCTTGCTTTAGCAGGTAATTTTAATATGACTAATGTAGATGAGTTAGTCGAAATTTTAATAGATCTCGGTCAGCACCCTAAAGATAAATCGGATACGGTAACGGTAATGGAAAAGATTGGTCATTTTCTTGATGAAGAAAATCAACGTCTTTTTGATAAGTATAAATTTCAACATTCGAATAGAGAAATAGCTACTATTATAGCAAACGAGCTTGATTTAACACACGTTTTACAAAAAGCTTGTAAAGATTTTGATGGCGGTTACGCCATGGCAGGGTTAACAGGTAGCGGTTCTGCATTTGTTGCACGCGACCCAGCCGGTATTAGACCCGCTTATTTCTATGCTGATGATGAGGTGGTTGTAGTGGCTTCGGAAAAACCGGCAATTAAAACAGCTTTTAATATTGATTATTCTGAGATTGAAGAAATCAAACCCGGCCACGCTTTAGTTATTAAGAAAGATGGAAGCTATAAACAAAACCAATTTATTGATACCTTAGAAAAGAAATCTTGCAGTTTCGAACGAATTTACTTCTCTCGTGGAACTGACCCAGATATTTATCGCGAACGAAAGGAGCTCGGTAGATTACTAGTTCCTGACGTGCTGAAAGCAATAGACTACGATTTAGAAAATACCGTGTTTTCGTACATTCCCAATACTGCCGAAACGGCTTTTTTAGGAATGATCGAAGGAATTGAAGAGCATATTGCCGTTGAAAGGCTTAAGGCCTTAAAAGGCGAAAAAACTGCGATAAAAGGTGAAGATTTAATGCATTTAAAACCTCGTATAGAAAAGCTCGTAATTAAGGATGTGAAAATGCGAACCTTTATTACCGATGATGCCAGCAGAGATGATTTGGTATCGCATGTGTACGATAGTACGTATGAGGTAATTAAAAAGGATGTAGATACGCTAGTGATAATTGATGATTCTATTGTGCGTGGCACAACGTTGGAAAAGAGCATTCTTACTTTAATTGGAAGGCTACAACCTAAAAAGGTTGTTGTGGCATCCTCGGCACCACAAATTCGTTATCCAGACTGCTATGGAATAGATATGTCTAAGATGCATGAGTTTGTTGCTTTTAGAGCTTTGCTAGGATTGTTAAAGGACACCGGTAAACAGAATTTATTGGATGAAGTCTATTTAAAATGCCAAGAAAATAAAAATGAAATGGCACCGCCAAATTTTGTTCAGGCACTTTATAAAGAGTTTACTGCCCAACAAATTACCGATAAGATTACAGAAATAGTTAAGCCAAAAAGTATGTCTTCGGAATTAGAAATTATCTATCAATCTATAGAAAATTTGCATAAAGCAATTCCAAATCATTTAGGTGATTGGTATTTTACAGGAGATTTCCCTACCAGTGGAGGTCGTAAAGTAGTAAATAAAGCATTTAGCAACTTTATGGAAGGCAAAAAGGAGAGGGCTTATTAATTATAGTTTATAGACGATAAATAAATTTGCAGTGGGTACAACATTATTCCAAGTACGGCCATAGCCAGGTATCGCATAAACATCAAAATTTTCAGGCACTGGTCGATCAATCATAAATCGCAGCCTGAATTTTATTCCCCAATAAAGGTTGCTGAAAAAACCTTTGTTTTTATTTAGTATGGGAGCCTCCGTTGTTAGCACAAATTCTGCCCAATTAGCAGCAAAATCATTGCGCGTAAAACGCTCTTTAAGCGAAGGCCAAATTTCGCTTTCAATTTCTACTGTCCCTTCATCATTAAAGGCAGAACTAGCATACATACCTCCAAACGATAAAAATGTTTTTGGGGCCAGTGTAAACATATAATCTAGTCCAACTCTGTAGTAATTTCCTGAAGAAGTATAGGTGCCATTTTCAATGGCATTAGGAGGAGCTAATTCGCCATATCCATAATCTACGGTGGCTCTCAAGCTTTTAGAGAACTGAATACCCAAATTAAACTCATACCTTGTATCAAGTTGTGCTAACGTGGTTATAAGTTTACCATAATCTGTGCCGATTAATATAGAAAAGTAGTTTTCCCCATTTTCAGGAAGCGCAGTCGTATCAACTTCCTCCATGGTAAGCGAGTCAGCTATTTCAATTTTTAGGGTGTCAGAAATGGCTACTATAAGAGTATCTTCTTTGTTGCTTATTGCTGAGTATGGACTCATAGTCTTTAAAAGGTCAGCAATATTAATGTCCGTACTGTCCTTTGTTTGCCTTTGCAAACTATCTACTGTTTCAACCCTGAGGCTGTCTTGTGCAAGTGCATTAATTGCACACACCAATAAACCAATACTAACGATATACTTGATAGAGCGCGTCATTGCTAATGCAGGTTATGTTTAAGGTGTCTCCACAAAGCAAATTAGTTGTTTCAAAATCGCTTGTAGCTTTAATTATGTTTAGTTCTTGAAGAAGAATATTATCAGTTCTTTTAACGTATGATCGATCGTAAATTACATTTAATGAATTGGTAAGCATGGTAGAAAGATCAGTGGTATCTCTATAAGAAATCACAAAATTTGATGAATCTTCATGCATATTCAAAGGTAAAGTGTAGGTATTTACGGTATCTTGATAATAACTGTAGTCTCCAGCCCAAATGTGATTTATGGAGTCGATTATAACAATGCTCCGAGAACTATCAACTGCTTTATAAAATCTAATTTTAAGAAAAGGCTCTTCTGCAATTGGATCACAATCTTCACACGTGTTACATTGCACGAAAGTTGTTAGAAAAAGCAGTATATATGCTATTTTTTGCATAGTTCAAAAGTGCTATAAATTTTGATAAAATGAATTCAATCTAATCTAAAAATAATTTTTAAACAGGATCTACATTAAAAAGTACTTGGACTCCTTTGAAGTTCTGGTTAAGAATTACTTGTTGAGTACTTTTCCAAATAGTTGTTTTAGTTTTATTGAGGTGTGGGTAATTTCTGTCAATTTTGATAATTATTTCAGATAAGTATTTATTTCTAATTCTAGCAATTATTGGCTGAATGGGACCATACACTTTATGATCCTCGATGTTATTATGAAGTAAATCTACAAGCATTTGTGCCGTTTCTGCAGTAATTTTTGCATCACGGTGGCGAATTGTTAATTTAATAATTCGAACAAAAGGGGGATAACGAAACACTTCTCGTTCGTTTATTTCGCTTTTATAAAAGGTATTATAATCCTGATTAATGATTTGCCTTATTAAATCTTGGGTGGGGTTTAGCGATTGAATAATCACTTTTCCTTGTTCTTTTCGTCTGCCGGCACGACCAGCTACTTGGGTGGCCAAATTAAATGTGCGTTCAGCTGATCTAAAATCTGGAAAATGAATCATCCGGTCAATATCAAATATGCCTACAAGTTTTACATCGTTAAAATCTAAGCCTTTAGCAACCATTTGTGTGCCTACTAAAATATCGATTCGATTCGTAGAAAAGTCATCAATGAGTTTATCAAAACTATGTTTTCCTCTCGTAGTATCTTGATCCATACGCGCTACTTTTTTTGTAGGAAAAAGTAGTTGTAAACTTTCTTCTAATTGTTCTGTGCCAAAATTATTCGTTTTTATATCCGTTGAGCTGCACTCTTCGCAGGTAGAGGGTAATGCTTCGGTATGCCCACAATAATGGCATTTAAGCTCATTTTTGTACATATGATACGTTAAACTTACATCGCAATGGTGGCAGTGTGGTGTCCATCCGCAAGCAGTACAGTTTAGAAAAGGTGCATACCCGCGTCTGTTTTGAAATATGATTACCTGTTTATTTTCTTCTACTGTACTTTTAATGGCTTCAAATAACTGCTGCGTTATAAGGCCTTTCATTGTTTTCTTTTTTTGCTCTCGAGCTACATCAGCGGTTTCTATATGTGGTAAGGTCGATCCTCCATATCTTTTATCTAGGGTAACCAATCTATATTTACCTTGCTGTGCATGAAAGTATGACTCCACGGAGGGTGTTCCAGAGCCCATAATAACTTTGGAGTGATGAATGTGTGCCAGCATTAATGCCGCATCCCTCGCATGGTATCTAGGCGATGGATCCATCTGTTTATAACTTGGCTCGTGTTCTTCGTCTATTATAATTAGCCCTAAATTATCAAACGGAAGAAATAAGGAGGAACGTACGCCAATTACAAATTTGTAACGTCCTTGTTGTACACCTTGCCAAACTTCCACTCGCTCGTTATCAGAGTACCTGGAATGATAAACACCAACTTCACTGCCAAGTATCTTTTTAAGTCTAATTACTAATTGAGTTGTAAGTGCAATTTCTGGCACTAAAAACAACACTTGTTGGCCACTATCAAGTACTTGTTTTATGAGCTCAATATAGATTTCGGTTTTACCACTGCCTGTTATTCCGTGGAGGTAACTAATTGACTTTTGTTCAAAAGAGCTTAATATTTGGTTGAATGCAACTTCCTGCTCTATGGATAAAGGGGAAGATTCTTCTTTCGGTAAATTTTCATCAAACCTAGATTCAGTCACATCAAATGACGCTAGAATGCCGTTATTTTCTAGTGTTTTTATGGAGGAGGGTGAACAACCGTCTTGGATAAGGTTATTTTTTTTAAGTCCTTGAGCGTTGAGTGTTTTATTTTCAAGAACAGCTAATTGTTTTAAATAAGAAAGAAGAACTTGTTCTTGCTTAGGCTTTTTTGCAAGCTTATTAAATACCTCTTGCAATTTATTTTCAGAGGTTAGTAAGCTTGAGTTTAGACGGATGTATTTACTTGTTTTCGGAGAAAAACGCTCTTTTATTTTATCATAAAGAATTATTGCCTCTCGGTTAACTAACGATTTAATGAGATTTGTAATGCTTTTTTTGCCAACTAAATGCGGAATTTCTTGATAAGGGATATGCTCATGTTTTAGCAAGTAATCAATTACTAGTTCTTCGTCAGAAACAAGATTATTTGGTATATTAAAACTGGGGTTAAGTTGCACCAATGATTCTGAACTTACTTTTAGCCCCGATGGTAATGCTGCAGTTAAAACATCTCCCGCATTGGCCATATAATAAGAACCAATCCAATCTAAAAATTGGAGCATTTTTTTATTAAAAGCAGGCTCTTCTTCTAAAATATCTAGTAATAAGCGGGCTTCATAATCTACAGGAGGCGTACTTATAATATGTTTTATGACACCCGTAAGTATATTTCGTTTCCCGAAAGGTACAACTACGCGCTGGCCTTCTTTAATGATATCATTAAGCTCAAAAGGAACTCTATAAGTAAAGAGTTTGGCGATGGGAACTGGCAATATCAATTGCACAAAATAGGTTTTCCTATCAGTAGAATCAAATAGATTTTCAGTTAAAATTGCCATTAACCAAAGCTACTATTTTGCGGGCAGCAATTGATTTTTTAATTCTTCAATTTCTTTTGTTAGGTCAACTTTTGTAGTTAATCCTTTGAGTTTGGTAATTGTGGATTTAATAAACTTTTGATGCTTTTCTGAACCTGGATCAAAAGGTTTATGCTGTATAGCTTTTTGCAAGGCGTGCCAATCTTTTAGAAAAGATAATGCTTCTATATCAAAAAAAGTCTGGGTAAAATGTTCCCATATATAGTCCACAGCTTGGTCAGTGGGATGAATCATATCTGATTTATAGAATCTGTAATCGCGCAAATCATCTACTTGCAGCTCGTAGGCCGGGTAGTATTGCACATTATTATAGGTTTGATCTAAATAATGGCAAAGCATAAATAAGTGCGATTTGCTAAGACTGTTTAACGGGAGGCTATCTTTTGTGTGCCTTACTGGGCTTACCGTTACAATAATTTTTAGGTTGGGGTTAAACTCCTTTAGAAACGGTATAAGGTTATCATATACTAATTTGGTTCTATCAAATTCTAATAAACCCTTATCAAATTCACTTTGAGGAATCTTATGGCAATTGGCAACTTGTAGCCCGGTACTGTTTTGGTAATACACCCAAGAGGTACCAAATGTTATAATCAGCCAATTGGCATTGGTAAGATTGACTTTTACTTGCTTTAATCGTTCGTCAATTAGATTCTTTGATGCTTCTAAACTTCTACCATTCATATCAGAATGGGCCAATAAGTTTACGAACTCGTTGCCAGTATTAATATAGGTTTGCTTATCTGGCCTGTTGCCTGTAAGGGCAAAGTTAAAAACTCTGGCAATTGATCTCGGATCGTATAAGATGCCCAATGGATTGTTTAGCGATTTGAATTTACTTTGCTCTAGCTTATTGGCGATGGAGTTGGCAAAACACGAACCTATGGTAATAAACGAATCACCTAAAGAGATAGGAGTGCTTGATTTATGCACGGGTAATGGAGTTCTAAATTGCATGTTAGTGTAAAAGTAGTGCTATAATAGAAAATGTGGTTAAGTTCTAATCAAGACAGCAAAAATGACTGCAAATGGCAACACCATAGATACTACGTCATTCCTGCGCCAGGCAGGAATCCCTTTTACAGTAGCAGTCCAAAATTTACAGATTCCTGCCTGGCGCAGGAATGACGTTCATCGAGGAGCATCAAAAGGATATATGGAAAGGCACGTGGCATTTTATGCAGGGTTGCAAGGGCCACAATATAAAATTTCGGATAAGTTTATGGTCTCGAATTTTATGGTAGGGGTAAATTCAGAAATATGCTATTGCTTACTTATGCTTTATAATCAAGTAGTCATCGGGTGAATGTTTGATTTAAGATAGCAACAACTCACTAAGGTACTGCAACTTGCAAAGGAAATTCACCCGATGACTTTTGCAAAAAAATGATACAAAAAAGGCTGCTCAACTTAATGTAATGGCATCTGTAGGTGCGCATTTTGGTTACCCCCAACGGATGAATGTGGATACTATTGAAAGGCACGTGGCATTTTATGCAGGGTTGCAAGGGCCACAATATAAAATTTCGGACAAGTTTATGGCCTCGTATTTTTATGGTAGGGGTAAATTCAGAAATATGCTATTGCTTACTTATGCTTTATAATCAAGTAGTCATCGGGTGAATGTTTGATTTAAGATAGCAACAACTCACTAAGGTACTGCAACTTGCAAAGGAAATTCACCCGATGACTTTTGCAAAAAAATGATACAAAAAAAGGCTGCTCAACTTAATGAGCAGCCTTTTTTATTTGTAGTACAAACTTACTCAGCTACTACTGAAAAGTTGATTATTGCTTTTACTTCTCTATGTAAATCTATGGTCGCTTCGTATTCGCCAATAGTTTTAATTTCGCCTTTAAAAGAAACTCTTCTTCTATCAACATCAAAATTATTGTTTTTAAATATTTCAGCTAATTGGTTAGAAGTAACAGCACCAAATATTTTACCATTTTCGCCTGCTTTCGTTCCAATTTTTATAGTTAATGCCTCTAAGCCATTTGCTAACTCTTGTGCATCATTTTTCATTTTCTCAGCCTTATGAGCAGCTTGTCTAATATTTTCGTCAATCATTTTACGATTGCTCTTATTAGCAATAATTGCTTGACCTTGAGGAATTAAAAAATTTCTTCCGTATCCAGCTTTAACTTTAACGGTGTCGTATTTATAACCTAATCCAGGTATGTCTAGTTTTAGTATAATTTCCATGTTGCTATTACTTTAAAGAGTCTCCTGTATAAGGTAAAATTGCCATATGACGTGCACGCTTAATAGCCTGAGCCACTTTTTTCTGAAATTTAATACTTGTTCCAGTAAGTCTGCGAGGTAATATTTTACCTTGCTCGTTTACAAACTTCATCAAGAAATCAGGATCTTTATAATCAATGTATTTGATTCCGTTTTTCTTAAATCTACAGTACTTAGGCTTAATATCCTGTCTGTTTATAGGTTCGTTTTGTAATGTCATTTTTTGGCTGCCTCCTCAGTTTTTTTAGTTTTCTTAAAAGCGCCTTTGCGTCTTTTTTCGTTATACTTCACTGCGTGTTTGTCTAATGAAGTTGACATAAATCGCATAATACGCTCGTCACGTTTATACTCTGTTTCAAGCTTTGCAATCGCTTCACCTTCAGCATCAAATTCAATGAGGCAATAAAACCCAGTTGATTTGTGACCGATTTGGTAAGCTAATTTTTTTAAGCCCCAGTTTTCTTCATTTACAATCTTTGCACCACTGTCTTTGAGTAATTTAGCATACCCTTTGACAGCATCCTTTACCTGATCATCAGATAAAACGGGAGTTAAGATGAATACCGTCTCGTAATTGTTCATTATTTATTGTTTATAAATTTTGGAGTGCAAAAGTAAGGATTAGTAATTCTAAAAACAACAGTATTTGGTAAGTTAAAATTTATGGTGTTAGCAAATCTAATAATACTCTTTTTCGCTTTACTAGGTAGTCTATTGGCTGCTACCATAGTTTTTTTAATTATCTACTTCCATTTACATCTTCACAAACCTTATAGAAAAGTAAATTTATACCGATGAACAACACAAAGTTCTAACGCATAAAGTGGGTTAAATCTATTATTTTAATTGGTATTGTAAGGTAAGGTAAAATAAAATTCGGAACCTTTATCGAGCTCGCTTGAAACCCCAATTTCCCCTTGGTGTTTTTCTATAAATTCTTTACAAAGTATTAGGCCAAGTCCTGTACCTTTTTCATTTTGTGTCCCAAGTTTCGAATCAAGAATATCAAAACTGAATAGCTTTTCAATGGATGTTTTTGACAAACCAACTCCAGTATCCCGAATTGATATTTCCACTTTGTTATTTTTAACTTCACTGGAAATATGAATAATACCACCACTTTGAGTAAATTTTATGGCATTGGAAATTAAATTTCTTATCACTGTATTAATCATCGCTTTGTCGGCATTTACAAAAAACGAACCAATTGTAGCATTCGTAATGGTTATAGATTTTTGTTTCGCGATATCAGTATAGAATTGTGAATTTTCAGTAATTAAAGAATTTATATCAAATCTTTCAGGTGTTAAGATTAACTTTCCTGTTTGTGATAATGCCCATTCCATCAAATTGGATAATAAATCCATTGCTTTTTGTGATAAATCACTAATCATACTTGAACATTTTTCAATATCTTCAATGTCATTATTCTTTACATGGTGCGCAAGAATATTACTAAGGCCTATAATTGAATTAAAAGGACTTCTTAAATCATGGCCAATGATTGAAAATAATTTGTCTTTGGTTGCATTAGATTGTTTAAGTCCTGTCTTTGATTTACGCAGTTTGGAATTAAGCTTCTTTATTGACTCTCGGCTTCTTGCAATAAAGATTAATGCCACAAGTAAAAGTGACCCCCCGGCAAGAAGAAGCCATCGGGTAATTTTCTCTTCTTTGATTATTACTTTCTGAATCTCAATATTTTCCTTTAATAATGATTTTTCATTTTCTTCTTTCTCCTGGATTTGCCTGATAGTTAATTCAGTAAATTTTGATATTTCTTCTGTATTAAATAAACTATCCTTTAAAGCTGTTGCGTTTTTAAAATATCCAAGGGCTGAGTTTACATTTCCTCTTACTTCTTCTATTTCTGCAAGGGCAAACTGATTGTCTCTGAGTAGTTCCTGATAACTATTATCCAATGCATGATGGTAACTTTTATTTATAAAAGTGGCAGCAGTTTCAATTTTTCCAAGCTGCAAATAAGTTTTTCCCAAATTATTTTGAGCAATGGCAATCCTGTGTTCGTTATTTATATGTTTTGCTTGTGCTAACGATCTATTAAAGTAATATAGGGCTGAATCAAATTTGCCTAATTCGCTATATACCATTCCAATATTTGCTAGGTAGTACGAATTATTTCTACTATTATTTTCGTTTTCGCTATAGATTTTAAATCCAAGAATATGGTATTCAAGGGCTGATTCAAATTCTTTCTTTTTCTTATAACAATTTCCAATATTCGAATAAGAATAAGTAATTGCGTCATAATTATTTATCTCAAGTGCAATCTCTAAGGCTTCATTATGGTAAGTAAGAGCTTCATCATATACACCAAAGTCTTGGTATATTAATCCCATATTATTGAGAACAGTGGATACTCCTTTAAGGTCGTTTACTGCCTTTCTGATTATTAATCCAGTCTGATAAAATTGTAAAGCATCATTCCATTTCCCAAGTGCCCAATTTGCAGTGGCAATATTATTAATAACCATTCCTATTCGAGTACTGTCATTCAAATCGTTATATATGGGCAACGACTTATTGTAAAAACTAATCGCTTCATCGAATTTTCCTAAACCCCAATAATAAAAGCCAATAGTATTTAAAAAACGGGCATTTCTATCGGCATCCATATCATAGTTTAAAGCTTGCAGGTAATAATCAATGGACTTTTCTTTATCAGTATCGCCATATAATTTAGCAAGCTGTGTAAGAATTTCAAGTTTTACCGAATCTACTTGAGGTTGCTCGAGCAAAAAGATTAAACTATCTTCCGTTTTAAGTTTATCCAGGGTCTGACCCTGAGCTCCGAAAATTCCAATTATGACTATGAGAAATGTAACCTTTATTACTGTGACCTTCATTTACACGTTAAATTTATCATCCGATAAAGGTATTATATTTCAGAACAAGACACTAGTCAAAAATGGCTATTATAGTTGGCTAAACGTAATGTAGTTTAGCCAACTATGATCTGAATTATTTTGATTAACTATTAACCTTAGGTTTAACTCAGGTTATTATGCTTCTTCCAGGTCTTTGTTTGCATTAATAATGGTCTTTTGTATATTCATTGGTACCCCAGCAAATTCGGCAAAGGCGCTAGCAAAACTTGCCCTACCTTGTGTAATCGAACGCAGTTTGGTAGAATATTGGTAAAGCTCTGCTTCTGGTGTTCTTGTTTTTATTCGTTGGTAAGCACCTACGGCCTCCATTCCCAAAATAATGGATCTTCTCGATTGTAAGTCGGTCATTACATCACCCATGAGTGCTTCTGGTACCTGAACTTCTAAATCTTGAATTGGTTCCATTAGTTGAGGGCTCGCATTTAAAAAAGCTTCTTTAAAAGCATGCGCTCCTGCAATCTTAAATGAAATATCATTTGAATCAACCGCATGCATTTTACCATCAAATACCATCACTCTTACATCTCTGCAATACGATTTGGTGAGTGGGCCATTTTCCATTACTTCCATAATGCCTTTTTGTATGGCAGGTAAGTACCGGAGATCTATTACCCCACCTACAATGCAATTATAAAAAACTAGTTTTCCTCCCCATTCAAGGCCAATTTCTTCTTTCCCTCTAATATTAAATCCTTCTGGCTCTTCCATTCCTTCAAGCCAGGGCTCAATTTTTAAATGAACCTCAGCAAATTGGCCTGATCCACCAGATTGTTTTTTATGGCGATAACTAGCTGTAGCTGATCTATGTATTGTTTCTCTGTAAGAAATTTTAGGTTGCTCAAATTGCACTTCAATATCATGCAAATTTTTAAGAGTCCATTCTATAATAGCTAGGTGCAACTCGCCTTGGCATAAAAGGAGCAATTGCTTTAGCTCTCGCGAAAATTCTACTTTGATGGTTGGGTCTTGGCTTCCCATCTTTTTAAGAATTTCAACAATCTTTTCATCATCTCTTTTATTAACCGCACTTACAGCTCTACGAATTCGAGGTGCTGGAAAATTAATAGGTTTTACGGTAATAACATTATTGCCAGCATATAGCGTATCGTTGGTTTCGGTATGTTTTAATTTTAAGGAGGCACCAATATCACCACAATAGAGGGTTTTAACGGGAGTTCGCTTATTGCCATCCATAATAAATAATTGATTGATGGTTTCGTTACTCTCGGTTCGTGCATTGGTTAATTTATCTCCCTGAGTTAGGGTTCCTGCTTTTACTTTAAAAAAGGAGAGTTGCCCTAGATTTGCTTCGTGCATGGTTTTAAACACAAACAAAACGGCATCTTGATCTTTATTGCATTTGATCGAAACGCCTTCTATACTTTGAGAATCTTCTAAATCAGATGAAGCAGGACAAACATTATCTATAAAGCCCATTAGGCGGCCACTGCCCATATCTTTTTCTGCCGAAACACAAAAAACAGGAAATATTTCATGATTAATCATTCCTAGTTTAATGCCTTTGCGCATCTCATCTTCATTAAGGGTGCCCTTATCAAAGAAAAGCTCCATTAATTCTTCATCATTTTCAGCGGCTTTTTCAACTAGCTCATTGTGCAGTTCATCTGCTTTTTCCTTTTCTTCTTTTGGGATCGCTAGTTTTTCTGGTTTTCCTCCTTCTGCACCAAATTTGTACATGCGCATTTTAAGCACATCAATTATGCATTGCTTACCATCTACTATAATAGGATATTGTATAAGCGTGGCGTTTTTACCAAATTGATTGGTTATTGATTGAAAACTATCTTCGAAATTAGCCTTTGGGTGATCTATTTGATTTATGACAAATAATGTGGGTTTTCTAAAACGATCCGTATAATTCCATATAATTTCAGTTCCAACCTCAACGCCATGTTGTGCATTTACAACCATAGCAACGGTATCGGCAACGCGCATAGAAGAAGCAATTTCTCCTATAAAGTCATCTAGGCCTGGGGTGTCGATAATATTTATTTTGTAATTACGCCACTCGGTATGAAGTGGTGTCGCAAAAATGGTCATTTCACGCTCATGCTCTACCTCATGAAAATCGGATACGGTATTTTTCCCTTCAATTGTACCTCTCCGTTTAATTAATCCTGCTTCAAAAAGCATCGTCTCGGCAAGGGTAGTCTTGCCGCTTTTATGGGCTCCTACGAAGACCACATTTTTTATATGTTTATCATCAAAATTTGCCATGATATTTACGTTTTGTTTGAAGCAATAAAATACGAAATTTTATTTCAAAAAACTCGTGATTTATATCATTAATGTTATTGATTAAATTGCTTATACTTTTATGAAAATTATTATTAACATGATTTATATCATAGTATATAAGTGGAATATTTAGTAACTTGTTGGTATAATAATAAGTTCGATCATGGAAGCTAAAAAATACGAAAAAGCTGATCTAAATCGATTTAGGATGGTTTTTTTTAACATAGGGTTAATCATAAGTTTATCCATTACTTATACTGCTTTTGAATGGAAATTTTATGATGACAGTAGCATATTAGATACTTCTGTTATAGTTAATGATGAGTTTGAGGAGGTTTTTGAAATTCCTCCAACAGAACAACCTCCACCACCTCCGCCAGAAATTAAGAATGTAAATATTGTAACGATTGAAGATACCGAAGAAATAGAAGATGAATTAGAGATATCGTTTGATATTGAAATGACGGAAGATCTTGTAATTGAGCAGCTGCCTTTAGTGATAGAGGATGGTGAGGGATTTGAAGAGGAAACCTCAGAAGAAATATTTCTTATTGTAGAAGAGCAGCCGAGTCCCAAAGGGGGAATGAAAGCTTTTTACAACCACGTAAATTCAATTATTAGGTACCCAAGCCAAGCACGTAGATTGGGAGTGCAAGGGAGGGTATTTGTGCAATTTGTAATTGAAAAAGATGGCTCGATAACCCAAGTAGCTGTAATAAGAGGAATAGCTGATGACTGCGATAAAGAAGCGATTCGCGTGGTTTCTAGTGCTCCGGCTTGGAATCCTGGTAAGCAACGGGGTAAGCCAGTGAGGGTAAAAATGTCATTGCCTATTTCTTTTAGGCTACAATAACTTTTACCTAAAATATTTCTTTGCTTTTTCTTTAAGTAAAGTTCTATCGGCAGTAATCGTAGGATCGCTGTAAATTTTTGAAGAAAGCTCTGCAACAACTTTACGATTATAGCCTAAACGCTCAGCCATATCTTCGCAAAAAACGATTTCACTTTTAAAAACCTGGCCATCGGCTTTCATTAATTGTATTACATTGTATAGAAATTCAAACTTTTGATCTTGTGATAAATACTCAAGGTTTGCAATTGGTTTGGGATCTTTTATCAATTTGTCTATTTCATCATTACTTAGCTCATGAGCTTCGGCAATTGTTTTAATAAGACTCATTTCTTTGTCATCCATCTTGCCATCACTTGATGCTAGCTGAACTAAAATATTTAATTGATCTTTAATCATTGTTGTTGTTATTATTCTGTACAAATCTAAATAAAAATATATTGATGCTTAAACATTGTTATTTTTCAAATACCATTAACTGTAGAATTTAAGGATAATATTATTTGAATGCAACCTTTTGTCTAAAGCCCTTGTCTGTAAGATAAACAAAAAGGGTTGTTGGAATCAACTCTATTAAACTTAAAATAACAATTATCAACTATGAAAAAATCACTTGTTTACCTATTCTTATTCGCTTTTAGTACATCTGTTTTTGCTCAAAGTGGCGCAACGAGAAAACTCGATAAGTTTACATCTATTAGCGTATCAGAAGGAATTGACGTTAATCTGGTTAAAGGCAGCTCTCATAAAGCTGAAATTACGGTTAAAAATATTGATTTAGAGGATGTACTAACAGAGGTGTCTGGTTCTACGTTAAAAATTCATTTAGATGGCAACAACCATAATAATGTAGATGTTACGGTTGACCTAACATTTGTGGCATTAGAAAGTGTTAAAGCAAGCTCAGCGGCTGATGTTAAGTCATCATCCGTAATTGAAGCCACCGATTTTAAAGTAAGTGCTTCGAGTGCAGCAGATATTACACTAGCGCTAAAAGTTAATACGTTAGAAGTTAGCGCTTCAAGTGCTGCTGATATTACTCTATCTGGTAGTGCGGGCAGCCAAACAGTAGAGGTTTCGAGTGCGGCTGATTATAAAGCATTTGAATTAAAGAGTAAAACGGCAAATGTATCTGCCTCTTCAGCAGCTGATGCTAAAGTAAGTGCTAGCGAAAGTTTAGATGCGAGTGCAAGTAGTGGGGCATCTGTAAAATACAAAGGCAACCCTGCTAAATTAAGAGAGCGTAGCTCTAGTGGGGGAGATGTTAGGGAGTATTAAAATCTATTGAGAAATTATAAAAAAGAGACTCCTGGTTGATAGGAGGTTCTTTTTTTATACACACTTTGTTGGTTTATTGACCATCGATCTTATAAAAGCCAAGTTGGTGAAACAACACCAACTTGGGGTAGAAAAGAGCCTTTTAGTTTATAGAAGGCTCTTTTCGTCACACTTTGTTGGTCTTTTAACCAACGAATTAACAAGTTTTTTTTATAAAAGTCTTGCTGGTGAAACAATACCAACAAGGGGCAAGCACTACAGTTGCCCAGAGTTCATTTAAAACCCCCGAGCAACTTTAATGGCAACCTTAAAACTTCCAACCTATAGCTGCACGAAATTCAGGTGCAATAGGTGAGATTTTGTCACAATCACACATATAATCATAATTAATCCTAAAGGTTAAAAAATAAAATAAATGTTTTTTGCCATAATTCAAATAACGAATATCTCCTGTTATCAGTTTATAGTTTAATGGTTTAATATAGACGCCTCCTAAGCCTAACACCAAACGATTTTTACCTCCATACGCCATATCTAAGCCCCAATCAAAGTAGGGCGAAGATTCAAAAGGGCTATATCCAACCGAAACTTTGGGCATCCACATAACCCTATCTTTGGGGTTAAGAATGTAATGGTAGTTTATCTGTAGCCCTACTAATAAAGAAGGTGCATACTCCAAGCTAATTGCGTGATGCCCCAGGTAATAGTCTTTTTCTTGGCTATATGCTACTCCTGCTGCAAATAGCAATAAAATATTCAGTACTTTTTTCATACTAATTGGTTTTGCTCAGAGTTCTTGAAAAAAGAAACTCTGAGCAAGCTTAGGGCTTTTTTCATACTAATAAGCTTTAGGCTAAACTAAAACTTCCAACCCAACGTGAAAATTAAATTAGGTTCTGAATAGTTCCATCCTTCAAATAGAGGGCTTTCATAAAATGGGTTAAAATAAAACAATATAGTTGTACCAAAAAACAAACGCTTTTTTCCAAATGCCAAATATCCAATTTCTCCAGTAAAATTTAACTCATCTTGCAAATCTTTAAAACCTGGATTATAATCACCGCCTAAACCAATTACAACTCTATTCTTACCACCATAAGCAAGCATAGCTCCTGCTTGATAATGCCAAGGATGAACTTCCAGAGGCCCATACACAACTCCTAGTTTACTCATCCACATAAACTTTTCTTTGGGATTAAATATATGATAATGATTTACTTGCAATAACACGTGTAAACTATAGTATTGTAAGCCAAGTATGTTGTTATTAAGGTAGTATTCTTTTTTCTGGCTATGTGCTGCACCTGCGGCAAATACAAATAAAATAATAAGTACTTTTTTCATAACACATCACCGGGCTTAAAGTCTTTTGACAACATACTATATAAAGTTTGGTTTACAAAAATTTGTTGATGAAACAACACCAACAAGGCTTTATCTATCTCGTTCAGTCATTATCAAAATTTCCAACCTAAACCAAATAGAAAGTCACCAAAAAAAGGAGATATTTGTTTGCATTCACAAGTTAATTCATAATGTATGCGAAAGGTTAAATTTAAAAAAAGATGTTTTTTACCAAGCAATAAATAACCAACATCACCATATACATCCTTCGATTCAGTATAGCCCAAATTATAATAGCCCCCCAATCCCAAAAAGATTCTATTTTTACCTCCATAGGCTAAATCGATTCCTACATTATAATATAGCGGTAACTGGGCAAGCCCGTAACCAATTCCTACTTTGGGTATCGTCATAAACTTAGCTTTGGGGTTAATAAAAAGGTGATAGTTAGCTTGAATGCCAACTGCAATAACTGAGGCCTGTAAACTAGTTCCATATTTTCCTATATAATACTCCTTTTCTTGGCCCTGCACTACCCCTGCAAATAAGACAAATAAAATTAAAAGTGCTTTTTTCATAATAACAGAATGGGTTTAGGGCCTCCTCCTCCAGGATTGCCACTATCCCTTGTAGTCGTTATTTCATAAGCAAGCTCCATTGGCATGAAGTTTGGCTTGTTTGTCAAAAATCCAACCAAAGGTAAATTTTAAAAATAGAATTGAAAAAGATTCCTCTATTAACTTAGAGAGCTCTTATTGATTCATTTTGATTGTATTCGCAGGTGCTTGTTCTTCCACTTCCATGAACCCATCAAAATTTAACCCCGTCATTTTTACCGTGGCCAGCTCATTGATTTTGCTTGGATCGTGTTTAGAAATAACCCGGATATAGTTTTCTGTAAACCCTTGCATCAATCCGTTATCAACATCGTTTTCAAAAAGAGCGGTTGCTTCACGGTTAATGTTTTCAGCATAAAACTTTCTTTTCTTTTTTTCTGATAAGTTACGCAATTGTTTAGAGCGCTCGTGGCGCACTTCCATTGCTATAGAACTGCTCATGGCAGCAGCAGGGGTATTTGGCCTTTCAGAATAAGTAAAAACGTGCAAATAAGAGACGCTTAGCTCAGTTAGGTATTGATAGGTTGTTTTAAACAATTCATCGGTTTCTCCAGGAAAGCCAATAATTACATCTACACCAATACTGGCTTGCGGCATTAGGCTTCTAATTTTTTCTACTTTATTGGTATATAAATCAGATAAATAACGCCTTTTCATTTGCTTCAGCATTTCATCAGAGCCCGACTGCAATGGAATGTGAAAATGAGGAGCAAATCGATTGGAGGAGGCCACAAATTCTATAATCTCATCCGTAAGTAGGTTGGGTTCTATTGAGGAAATTCTAAAACGACTAATTTCTTCTACTTCGTCTAGGGCCTTAATTAAATCAATAAAACGCTCTTTACGTTCCCCATCTCTAATACCAAAGTCGCCTGTATTAACACCCGTTAAAACGATCTCTTTAATGCCAGATTTGCCAATTTTTATGGCTTCGGAAACAACGTGTTCGATGGTGTCGCTTCGGCTATTACCACGGGCGAGAGGTATAGTACAAAAGGTGCACGAATAATCGCAACCATCTTGCACTTTTAAAAAGGTACGTGTCCTATCATTAATGCTATAAGCAGCATTAAAGGTTTTGGCATCCTTAATATCACTGGCTAGTACTTTGGTTTCACCTTTTTTAAAGTCATCCAACAAATCGATCAGTTGAAATTTTTCAGAGGCTCCTAATACGGCATCTACTCCTGGTATTTCTGAAATTTCGGTGGGCTTTAATTGGGCGTAGCATCCAATAATTGCTATGTAGGCCTCAGGAGAAATGGCTTTAGCTTCTCGAACTATTTTGCGACATTTTTTATCAGCATTATCCGTAACCGAGCAAGTGTTGATTATGAATATATCAGGACGATCAGCAAAGTCAACTTTGGCATATCCGCTTTCTTCAAACATTCTGCCAATAGACGATGTTTCAGAAAAATTGAGCTTGCAGCCAAGTGTATAAAAAGCAACTTTTTTCATTGGGCTGCAAAACTAACTAATTCGCATGAACTTAGGATATAACCTGTAAACTGGATGGTTCCACTCGTAGGCTCAGCTCGGTGGTGTTAAGTGTAACAAATTCTCCATCTAAATGGATTGGCTGGTTAGGATGTTGAAGAGTTAAGGTATTACTGACCACTTCGGTACCATATTTTTTGTTAATTGATTTTCCTTTAAAAATTTGCCAAATAATGAAAGGAGCATCCCAAATGGATGGTTTTTTAAATATTAATACGTTAACTAATCCATCATTCGACTTGGCGTTTGGAGCAATAGTAAAATTATTTCCATATTGAGAAGAATTGGCGAGGGCAATGATAAATGCAGTTCCTTTTAACGTTTCGTTATTTGCGCGCAGCGTGTAATCAAACTCCTTAAATTTGAAAAATTCGGTTAAAACCAAACGCGCATACGACCATAAACCTCTAGATTTAGTTTGGTTAAATAACTGAGTAATATGGCCATCGAACCCTATACCAGCTACATTCACAAAAGTGTTTTTTTGTATTAAAATTGAATCAATCGTTTGTTCATTATTCAATAAAAGTGCATTGAGCGCTTTAATTTTATTTAGAGAAATGCCTAAATGATTCGAGAATCCATTGCCCGACCCTTGAGGGATAATGCCCATTATTGTGTTGGTATTAACAAGGGCCGAAGCGACTTCATTTACGGTGCCATCGCCTCCAACTGCCACAATTACATCAAAGTCGTTTTTGTATTTGGCGGCTAACTCTTTGGCATGCCCACGGTGGGTTGTGTTTATTATTCGGTGGTTGGAAAACTTATGTTTTTGGGACTCAAATATTTTTATAAAATTACTTTTAGAACCACCTGAAATAGGGTTATGTATAAAGAGAAAACTTCGATTCATGTGTATTAATAAATTACATGAAGCATTTTTTCTAATACACTGAAATGAAGTTTTTTTACGCCTTCATTATTGGGTATTTCACCATCCAAATGCATGGCTTCATTATTAAATTCAAGCGTTATTTCTTTGCATGTTAATTCTGTGCAATACTTTGATTCTAACGCTTTACCCTTAAATACAGTGTTGATTAAAAAAGGTACTAACACAAAAGGGGGTTTAGTTACCAGCGTAATATGCATAATGCCGTCATTTACTTGGGCGTTAGGTGCTATATGAAAGTTATGTCCGTACTGTGTGGTGTTGGCAAATACAAGAAAGAATGCCTTTCCTTGATATGTATTTTCATTCATGTGAATGGTGTAATTGAAAGGCTTAAACCTTAAATATTCTAAGAAAATAAGCTTAGCGTAAGAAAATAAACCTCTTAGTTTGGTTTGGTTAAATAATACGTTAATGTGGCCATCAAATCCTACTCCAGCAACATTTACAAAGACATGCTCATTTACTTTAATTACATCTATTGGTTTGGCAGTTGATTCTAATAATTTATCTAGTGCTTCATCAATTTTCATGGGGAGGCCCAAATGAAATGCAAGCCCATTTGCTGAGCCATTGGGGATAACACCCAGTTGGGTGTTTGTGTTTAGTATTACGGATGCTATTTCATTAATGGTTCCATCTCCACCAACCGCCACAATTACATCAAAGGCATTCTTATATTGATTAGCTAACTCTTTGGCATGCCCAACATGGGTTGTGTTAATTACCTTATGGTTTGGAAAATTATCCTTATAAGATGCAAATATCGCTTCAAAATTACTTTTAGCTCCACCTGAAATCGGGTTGTTTATAAAAAGATAGCTCTTATACATTTACCTTATCCAATAAACTCACTTCATTGATAATCTGATTAATAAAGTGAAGATCTCTGTGAAGTTTTTGTGCAAGACCTGTTTCTTCAATGCCCTCTTCTAAAAGTACATCCGCTTCAAATAAATTTTCGTTCCAATCTAATTGTAAGTACAGTATATTACCAACTATGGATAGATATACTCCACTGGTTGCATCTCGGTCTTTTAAAAAAGGAAGTGAACTTAATACAGATGCTCTTTCATCTTTATATTTATCAAAAATATAATCTAATATCTTGAGCCTTCCTTGATTTATAAATGAACTAGCTACTTGTTTATCCTTGCAAAAGAATTCATAGTCTGACTTTTGTAGAGTTGGGTCGATGGCTATGTGATCTTCTTTCTCAATATTTATTCTTTTGTATGCGTATCGAGTTTTTGCTAAAGGATTTAAATTTTGAACTTCATCAAAATTCGATTCAAGCGCAAAATTTGGAATAATTTTTAAAGGGGTATTTAGATTGATTGAGGAGAGTTCAAGCTGAACAAAAATACCTGTAAATGAAACCGTTTCTGTTAGTGTTAGTTTACACTCAGAAACTTTTACATTTAGATCATTTACTTTCCCTTCAATCGAATCTTCACTTTCAAACCTTCTTCCACCAATTAAGTCAGCTTTATCATAAGCATCTTTACTTATGCCTTCATTAGAAAATGATAAATTAGAATTAATAAATTTCAGTATTTTGCCTACTAATTGTTTTTTTAGTTTAGGCATAAAAACTTCAGTAGCCTTTGCTTTTGCTAACAATTTATAAATAAACGCTGCTATGGCCGAAATAAAGGCGCCTAGAAATCCTCCAACTCCCAATATGATAGTTGTATCTCCCGAAAAAATAAATACAAGAGCTGCAGTAATGGCAATTACAGAAGGCCAAATTATGAAAAACGATTTTTTAAAAAGACCTTTTGTCTTTTTGGCGGCAGCCGTCATTTCCTTATCTAATGATTTTACAATGTCATCAAATTCAAGAGGCAGAGGAGGGATCTCTCCTTTCACATATTTTTCAGATGAGTCTTTGTAGTGGTTTCCGAAATCTTCCATAATACAAGAATTACTTAATTACATAAAAGACTAATGTAAGCAGGTCTGAATAAAAAAGTTTATTAGAAAGAAAAATAAATCGTAATGCATTATTTCTTTTTCTTCTTAGTGCCTGCTTTGGCTTTTTTCTTAGGAGTCTTTTTGTCAATAAGTTCTTTTACGTCTTCGAGCGAGAGGCTCATGGCATCTACTGATTTAGGAAGTTCAATCTTAGTTTTACCCTTTAGAATGTTGGATCTTCCCCAACGTGCTTTTTCAACTCTAATTCCTTCTTCTTCCCAATTATGGATAACCTTATCAATTTCTTTTTGCTTTTTTTCCTCTATCAATTGAACAATGTCGTCTTGAGAAAGGTTATAGAAATCGTATTTTTTATTTACGTTAATAAACATGCCATTCCATTTAATAAACGGGCCGAACCTACCAACACCTTTTTGAACAGGAAGCTCATTATAATGAGCAACAGGAGCGTCAGCTGCTTTTTTAGCTTCAATGAGTTCAATGGCTCTTGGTAACCCAATAGACATTGGATCTTCACCGCGGTCAAGGGATACGTACATTGCGCCATACTTCACATAAGGCCCAAAACGACCTATAGCGATTATTACTTCTTCTTTATTGTGCTCTCCTAAGCTTTTAGGAAGCTCGAATAGGTTAAGTGCTTCTTCTAACGTTATTTTATCTAATTTCTGACCTTTTTGAAGGCTGGCAAATTTGGGTTTTTCATCTTCAGGAAGCTCATCAGAATTCCCTATTTGTGCCATAGGTCCAAATTTGCCTAGTCTTACAAGAATTGTATAACCTGTTTCAGGATCTTTCCCTAATTCTCTACTGGTGTTTACTTCCGACCTATCTAGCGCCTCTGTAGCTTCAACCTTTGGATGAAACTCTTTGTAGAAGTTAGCAATCATGCTGTTCCATTGCTTATTGCCGTTAGCAATTTCATCAAAATCCTTTTCTACAGTTGCCGTAAATGAATAATCAAGTACTACACCAAAGTGTTCAACCAAAAAATCATTCACAATCATTCCAATATCAGTTGGGAATAATTTGTTTTTTTCTACCCCCGTCATTTCTGTTTTGGTGCCAGTAGTTACTTTATTGTCTTTTAACTCAGCAACTTTATAAGTTCTTTGATTTCCTTCTCTTGACTCTTTTTCAACATATTCTCGTTTTTGAATGGTTGAAATTGTTGGTGCATAGGTAGAAGGTCTTCCGATGCCCATTTCTTCTAATTTTTTAACTAAACTAGCCTCGGCATATCTTGCAGGGTGTCGTGAAAATGTTTCACGAGATAGCATTTCTTTCAATTGCAGCACATCTCCTTCAGAAAGAGGAGGAAGCATGGTACTGTTGCCGTTCCCGTTATTGTCTTCTTCATCCGTGCCTTCAATATACACTTTTAAAAAGCCTTCGAATTTAATCATTTCACCTTGGCTAACTAATTGGTGATTTGAATTAGAAATAGAAATATGTGCCGTGGTCTTTTCTAGTTTAGCATCTGCCATTTGCGAAGCAATGGCTCGTTTCCAAATTAGCTCATATAACCTCATACCGCCATGGTCAGCACCTGCAGAATTCACAGCAAAATTGGTGGGTCTGATAGCTTCGTGCGCTTCTTGTGCGCCAGCCGATTTCGTTTTAAAAGTTCTATGTTGTACGTAATCATTGCCATAGGTTGAAGAGATTTCGGCTGATGCTCCTTTTACTGCATCTTGTGATAGGTTAACAGAATCAGTACGCATATAGGTTATTTTGCCACTTTCGTAGAGTTTTTGAGCCAAGGTCATGGTTTGTGAAACGGAATACCCTAGCTTACGTGATGCTTCTTGCTGAAGCGTAGAAGTGGTAAATGGAGCTGCAGGTGATTTTTTTGCAGGTTTGGTTTCAAGTTTTTCAATTGAAAAATCTGAGCCATTACAATCATTTAAAAATGACGCTGCATCTTCAAGTGTATCAAAGCGTTTTGGTAATTCGGCTTTTAAAGCTTTGTTTCCATCAACATTAAAAAGCGCTGTAACCTTAAAAGTAACTTTAGGATCAAATTTTTCTATTTCTCGTTCGCGTTCAACTACTAATCGAACCGCAACCGATTGAACTCTTCCAGCAGAAAGGCCGTATTTTATTTTTTTCCACAAAACTGGCGACAGTTCAAATCCTACCAACCTATCTAATACGCGTCTAGCTTGCTGTGCGTTTACTAAATCAATGTCGATTGTTCGAGGCGATTCCATTGCCTTTGTAATTGCTGATTTTGTTATCTCTCTGAAAACAATTCGCTGAGTGCTTTTTTCATCAAGCTTTAACGCCTGAGCTAAATGCCAAGCAATGGCTTCTCCTTCACGGTCATCATCACTTGCTAGATAAACTTCAGGAGCTGCTTTTGCTAATTTTATAAGGTTTTTGATAACCTCTTTTTTGTCTTTAGTTACCTCGTAAGTAGGCGTAAAATCGTTTTCAATATCAATGGCATTATTGCCCTTTGGGAGATCCCTAACATGGCCATAGCTCGATGCTACAACAAAATCTTTTCCAAGATATCCTTCAATGGTTTTGGCTTTAGCTGGGGACTCAACAATAACTAGATTTTTCGGCATAACTACTATGGGCTTTCTTTAAAAGATGCCAAATATCAATAAAATTTATAAAAAAATGATTCTAAAATAATTATTCAATAGGCAATTGTTATATTTATCTTCTTTTTCAAAGAAATTATATGCCCAAAAAGTTATTTCTTGTTCGTCATGCTAAAACCCAAGAAGCCTCGATTGACATTCGTGATTTTGATCGGGAACTTACCAATAGAGGGATGCAAGATGCAACGAAACTTGGTACTTATTTTAAATCTAAAAGTTTAAAGCCAGATCAAATTTTAAGTAGCGATGCGGCTAGGGCTTATGCAACTGCTGAACTAGTTGCTTCGCAAATGGGCTATGAATTATCTCGAATTCATAAAAATCATGAAATATATGGTGCCTCTGTTCGAACACTATTTCAATTGGTAGCAGACCTTAAAGAGGAATGGAATTCTGTGATGATTGTTGGTCATAACCCACCCATTAATTATTTAGCAGAATATGTAACAGGAGCCGATATTGGGCATATGTACACGGGTAGTTGTGCTGTAATTACTTTTGAAACCAACTCTTGGTTAGAAGTTAGCCAAGGATCTGGGTTATTAGCGGAGTATGTCGTTGCCAAAAAATTGGAGGTTTAGGCATTTTTTATTATCATGATTTTTAATACACAATGAATAGCTATTGTTCTTAGTTATTTTAACTATTATCGCAATAACTATGAATAGTATATTTCAACTTATAAACGATGGAGTTATCGCCTATGCCAATTGGATTTGGGGCACCCCTTTATTAATACTTTTATTGGGTGGAGGAATATTTTTTGTTTTTTATTCGAGGTTTATTCCGTTCAGATATTTTTTTCATGCGATAAATATTTTACGAGGCAAATTTGATAAACCAGGTGAAGAAGGTGAAATAACACATTATGAAGCATTATCCACAGCACTTGCCTCCACCGTAGGAATGGGCAATGTTTCTGGAGTAGCTGTGGCACTCACTATGGGTGGGCCAGGAGCAATTTTTTGGATGTGGGTAAGTGCTATTATAGGAATGGTAACAAAATACTTTACAATAACATTGGCCGTATTATATCGAGGTAAAGATGATATGGGAAATCCGCAAGGTGGGCCAATGTATGTAATAGAAGAAGGAATGGGTAAAAAATGGAAACCTCTGGGAATATTTTTTAGTTTGACAGTGATGGTTGGCGCTTTGCCAATATTCCAAGCCAATCAATTGACAAGAGTTATTCGCGATGTAGTTTTAATACCTAATGGATGGGATTATGGTATTACTTCGAACTGGATAATTGGTATTAGCCTAATTGTAATTGTAAGCCTCGTAATTTTTGGAGGCATAAAAAGAATAGCTAGCGTAGCAAGTAAGCTTGTTCCCATCATGGTAGTTGTCTATTTTGTGTCCGTATTGTATATAATTTTAATCAATATTGACCTAGTGCCTCAATCGTTTGCGCTGATATTTACTGATGCTTTTAGTGGGAATGCAGTGTTGGGTGGTGCGGTAGGGAGTGTTATTATCATTGGTGCTAAAAGAGCAGCGTTTTCAAATGAAGCGGGCATTGGTACCGCGCCTATGATTCAAGGACAAGCAAAAACGAGCGAGCCTGTTAGAGAAGGATTGGTTGGAATGTTAGGGCCAGCAATAGATACCTTGCTAGTATGTACTTTAACTGCTTTAGCAATCTTAATTACGGGCACATGGACTGAATCTGGGGTTGATGGTGTTACGGTAACTGTGCTTGCTTTTAATAAAGCTATCCCTGGAATTGGAGGATATGTTTTATTTGTAGCGGTATTAATTTTCGCGGTTACTTCTTTATTTACCTATTCTTATTATGGCGAAAAAAGTTTGTCTTATTTAATAGGCACTAAAAAGGCTAAAAGTTACCGCTATATTTACGTGCTTACAATATTAGTCGGGGCGCTTGCATCCCTCTCTTTTATTATAAATGTGATAGATGCCTTTTATGCGATGATGGCCATTCCAACAATGATTTCGGCTATATGGCTTGCACCCAAAGTAATGCAAGAAACTAAAAAGTACTTTAAGAAGATGAAGGAAGAAGGCATTTTGTAGAAAGCCTAAGTGGATGAATTTTTATAAAATTATACAAGGTAATAGCCCGTTTAACCTTTTAAAAAATAGAATAATTCGTTTTTGTGGTGAAGAGTTCTAGAAAAGCCATTCCTTTTTGTGAGTTTCCTTTTTTATTTAGTTTGGGGCTCCAAACAGCAATGCTGTATTTACTTGGGTGAATAGCAATAATGCCTCCTCCAACACCACTTTTGCCTGGGAGACCAACCTTAAATGAAAACTCACCTGCTTCATCATAAAAGCCACATAATTGCATAATCGCATTTATTCGCTTCGATTTACTTTCACTAATAATAACCTCATTTGTAATAGGGTCTTTGCCTCGGTTGGCAAGGAAAAGAAATGCTCGTGATAGTTCTTTTGTGGTCATTTCTACGGAACATAAATCGAAATATAAATCAAGTACATCGTTTACATCGTTGTTAATATTTCCAAAATCCTTCATTAAGTTAACCAAGGCGGCATTTCTAAAACCTGTTAGTTTTTCTGAGGCGGCAATTTCTGAATTATAATTGATGTTAAAGTTATCTGATACTTTTCTTATAAAATTGATAAACTCCTCTTTGGGGTTACTAAGTTGAGTAACCAAAATATCGCAGACCACGAGTGCCCCTGCATTAATAAATGGATTTCGAGGAATGCCGTTATCTTTTTCTAATTGCAATAACGAATTGAAAGGTGTACCAGAAGGCTCAACTCCAACTCGTTTCCATAACTGTTCATTCTCAATAGTATAGGCCATTGTTAGTGCAAATACCTTGGCAATACTCTGAATGGAGAATTTTTCATTGGAGTCACCAAAACTATAATGCTCGTTACTGATGGTAGTGAGATGAACTCCCATTTTATTGCTATCAACTTTACTTAGTTCAGGAATATAAGTTGCAATTTCTCCTGTGCTAGCAATTTTCTGCAAATCACTATCTATTTCTATAAATATTTTTTTAAAATCCATAATACTGCAAATAAAGAGTAAAATATAGCATAATAGGATTCAAAAAGGCATAAAAAAAGCTTGCCATAAAATGACAAGCTTGAATACTATTATGCAAGTTAAATTAAGCCATGCTTACGTTAACTGCATTCAATCCTTTAGGGCCGTCTTCTACTTCGTAGCTTACTTTGTCCCCTTCAGTTATTTCTACATCCAAATCATTTTTGTGTACAAATACGTCTTTACTGCCATCATCAGGTGTGATGAACCCAAATCCCTTAGCGTTGTTAAAGAATTTTACTGTTCCGTTATTCATTATTATCAGTTATAAGTTATTAATTGGCACAAAGGTAAAACATTTATGTTAAACCTATCAATGGTTATATTTTAATAAAATAATAATTCCATTTTTAATCTGATGAATTCTCCGAGGCTCTGCCTCGGAGTCTCCGAAAATGTCATCCTGAACTTGTTTCAGGATCTCAAATAAAGGAAATTCGGTTTTTGACCATCAGGTCAAAATGAAACCAGCGAAATACCCCTGTGGCTCTGCCCTGGGGATAGTTGGTTTCAAGAAATTCTTTTATTTATCAGCAAATTCAGGATTTTGAATAAACTCGGTATCTGAAAGTGTTTTTAAAAAAGCAACTAACGCAGTTTTTTCTTCTGAAGTAAGCTGAATGCCACCATTACTTAACTGCTTCATCAAAGGGTCAACGGTGGGGGAGTATTCTAGCCCTTCGCTATAAAAATCGACTACTTCTTTTAAAGTTGCGTACTTACCATTATGCATATAAGGTGCTGTGTAGGCTATATTGCGCAAAGTTGGGGACTTAAATTTTCCATAATCCAAAGAATCGCCAGTGATTTGATAGTACCCTGGTTCTGGGTTGGCATCTAGTGCATTATTATGCAATTGATTATCGCTAAAAAATGCTGTTGCATGGCAATGAAAGCAATCTCCGCGCTCGGTAAAAAATAATTCAAAGCCTAAGTTTTCTTCGTTTGTAAACTCAGCTTCTTTGCGTAATACTTGATCAAATTTAGAATTGCCAGAATTTAATGTTCTAAGAAATTGAGCCAATGCTTTTTCTATTTCCGAATAAGTAATCTCATCAACCCCAAATGCATTTTTAAATAGAATGGGGTAATCTACATGATTGTTGAGATTATCAAGGTTGGTATCAAAAAAGTGTTGCACTTCAAAGGCCATAATATCTTCTAAACTTCCCTGGACATCTCCTTTCCAAAGCCAGTTGTAGTTCCATCCTAAATTTACATGAGGCAATACATCGGGTTGCGAGGAGAACGATTGTTCTTGCAAATGACAGGTTGCACAAGCACGTGCTTGATTTTTATCTAAAATATTATCGTAATAAAGTTTTTTTCCTAATGCAACTCCTTCAATTGATAGGGGATTGCTAGCAGGTATCGTCATTTCTGGAAAACCTTCAGGGATAACTAAATTATAAAGAGTAGGCGTATTATCAGGAGTTTCAACATCTATGCAAGCATTGAGAAGTATGATTAATAGAAACGATATGATAGCTATTTTTTTCAATTATTGTAACTAGGAAATGCAATTGAAAAAACATCCTGTCCATTTTTTTGTACCGTAGCTTGTGCTTCAGGATTGCCCATTATGCCCGATCCCCAATAGGAAAAATCCCAATTGGTTGGGTTTTGAAACCAGTTACTGATTTCCATAGTAATCTCCATATACAATGTAGTACTATTTAATGCATTACTATTTAATTCAAAATTCAAATTAGGTATATCAATATGAATTTCATAGGCTTCGCCCTCCAATGCACCTGTGTGAAAATTAAAAAAACTGGTAGCGTTATTATCAACAAATTCTCCTTCTAATTTCATATAGTGATATCCACCACCCAAAGGTGCCGGCCATTCCATAAGCCTGTCTAAATCAAGCTCTAAGCTACCTGTAACATTATCTTTGGCAACAAGCCCAAATACAAATGAAATTCCACTATACGTTCCATAAGGAATATTTTCAGTTAACTCTTGCGATAAAGTTTCTGTATCTCTAATATCTACGTAATGAATATTAGAACTTACATAATCAGTGCCGTTGGTGTTGTGAAACGTAACTTTTGAAATAAAGTACTTAACTGTTTTAATGCTATAATCTTGACCCAATGAATTAGTATATCTTATTTTATCTAACTCTAGAGCTACATTATTATTTAAGTGTACAAACCCAATGGTTACAGTTGTTTCGGCAGGGGCAACCGTGTTGCTTGTACAGGCTAAAAAAAACACGAGGGTAATAGATGCCAGTAGTAATGAGATTGATTTCATATTATTTGCTTTGTTCAAACTTAAAAGGTTGAGACTTTTTTATAAATGATAAAAATCACATTGGCAAAAATATGCACAGAGAACTTAACGTATTATTTACTTAGCTGTTAAAGGTAATGTAACTCTAAAAGTGGAGCCTTTTTTGTACTCTGAAACAAACGATACTTGCCCTTGAATTCTATTTACTGCTGTTTTTAAAATGTATAAGCCTAAGCCTGTGCCTTGAACATTATCATTTGCCCTAAAAAACATATCAAATATTTTGCTTTGAAAATCTTTACGAATTCCGGCTCCATTATCCTGTACTTTTATTTCAATATGATTACTGACAATATTTACAGAAACAGAAATATTTATAAATGATTCTTTTCTTGGGTTCGAATATTTTATTGCGTTTTCTATCAAGTTTTGTAATATGCTGTTAATAGAACTCTTATCAGAATAAAATGCAATAGATTCATCAATTTGTGTTTTAATAGCAATTGACTTAAAATTTGGCAAATAATTATATGCTTTAATACACTGAGCAATAATCTCATCAAAATTAATTAAGGTATTTTTAATATTGGATTCTTTTAATCGAGTTAGGTCGATAAAATCCAGTATGATACTTTCTAACCTTTTAATTTGTTCATGGTATAGACTAAAATAGTGCAATGGTTTTTCGTCATTAATATCTAGTTTAACAACATTATAGAGTCCAAGCAGAGAAGAAATAGGGCCTCTCAAATCGTGCGAAACCTTATAAACGAAATTGTCTAGTTCTTTATTTTTCTTTTCTACTTCTTCAGTTTTCTCTTTTTGCCAACGTGCTTCGTTTTCGAGCGTTTCAATTTTAGAAAGTGACTGTACACTTTTTAAAACATGGTCCATATCTCTTTTTTGAACACGGTCTTTGTACTCCTGATGTTTTTCTAGGTGCGAAAGGGCTTCTTCTATATTATTCTCTTTTTTTGCTAATGTGTACAGTGAATAATAAGCTTTATAAATTACGAGGTGGTGGCGTGAGATATTGCCCACTTCAATGCACTCTAACAAACGTTGTTTAGCCAATCTGTTTTTACCATTCCGCAAATACATATTACCTAATTTGTTTAAAGTCATAATATTGCCAACATTCTCATCCAAGTTTTGATGTATTTCAAGACTTTTTATATAGCATTTTTCAGCAGACTCTATGTTGTTTTGGTAGTCTAAGACTTTTGCCTTCCCATATAAGGCAAAACCTAATCCTCGGATATCTTTTGTTTTTTCTTTTAGTAAAATCGCACGTTCTATTGTTTCAGAAGCTTTTTTAATATTATTTTCTTTTAGATAAAGCCCAGATAATGGGCATAAGGCATTCGATATTCCATTGAGGTCTTTAATAGATTCACTTAATGAGATGCATTTTAAATACGTTTTTTTAGCTTCCTTATAATCTTTAAAAAACTCATAAATTGCTCCTATACTTTTTAATGTTCTTGATTGGTTAAGAACATCATCTATTTCGCTATACAAGTAATAAGCCTTTAAAAGGAACTTTAATCCATAATGGTAATCATCAGTTTTATAATGGATACTGCCGAGTGTATTATAATTAAAAGCCAGCCCAAATTTATCGGTAGAAGTTTCAAAATAAAGAATGGCTACATCAATATGCGGAATTGCTTTTTGATGCTCGGTTGTAATCATATAAAAAAATGCCAAATACGAATTTGCGTAAGCTTCCCCTTTCGAATAATTTTGTTTACGAGATTGCTCCAATGCGTCATTGGCTTTAGCGATAGACAATGATATGTTGCTAACTCTTAATGCAAGCGCATCGGATAGGATGAGGTCTATTTCTTGATGAACGTTCTGTTTTATTAATTCGGACATTAAGTGGATTTCATGTAAATATATCAACAGGTTAACGATATTTGGGCAATTTAATTTGATATTTTCTGATGAGATTAAATCAAAATGATAAATTTATATGTTAACCAATTAGATATGAGTTTAGAAATAAATTTAAAAAAGCATTGGAATAACGCATACACATCTAAAGCATTTGATAAATTAGGTTGGTTTGAATCGGATGTATCTGCAACATTTAAACTTCTAGAAAAATCCGCTATAGAAACGACAGACAGGGTGTTGAATGTAGGTGCTGGTAGTACAACTCTAATTGATGAATTACTGGCCCAAGGGTATTCTAATGTAATAGCATCTGATTTAAGTGATGTGAGTTTAGAAAAACTAAAGGAGAGATTAGGAGATAAAAGGGAGGAAGTAGAGTGGATTGTTGATGACTTAACAAAAAGTACTAAGCTGTGTGAGTTAGAACCTGTAGATATTTGGATAGATCGAGCAGTTCTTCATTTTTTTACTGAAGAATCTGATAGATTGCAGTACTTTGAACTTTTGAAAAAACTTGTAAAAACGAATGGTTATGCCATTTTTGCCGAATTTAGTTTGGATGGAGCTGTAAAATGTTCTGGGCTAGATGTGCATCGTTATTCTAATGATCTATTTAAAGATAATTTGGGTGATACGTTCGAATTGATTGATACATTCAATTTTTCTTATACCATGCCATCAGGAGACCCGAGACCTTTTATTTACTCATTATTTAAAAGGGTGAAGTAGCGGGATAGGTTACGACTCTGCTTGAAATACATTTTTGATTATCACCCCTATACCAACCCCAATAGCTGCTATGTTAAGTGAAACTGCAGGCATTTCTAAAAATCTCAAAAAGCAACGTTAATCAATTTTTGTTACAAAAATTAAAGAGTGGATCACATCATGAGCCAAAAAGTCGTTCCTTCCCAGTAAGGAATATGTTAACCAGAGTTGTCATATTAAAATGACTGGGAGTGATAGATATTTAAAAGTGTTTATATTTTCTTCACTTTTTTATGCGGATTGCTGCATACGCAGCAATGACGGTTTAGGTCGAACTCAGGTTACTAATTATTTAACTACCTCAACACCTTTCCAAAAAGCCACATAGCCTTTTATACCTTTGGCAAGTTCAGATATTTCTGGGTAGTACCATGCGGCATCTTCATTGGTTTGTCCATTCACTTCTAACGAGTAGTAAGATGCAAGCCCTTTCCACGGACAAGTTGTATGTGTATCCGAAGATTTAAAAAAATCTTTAGAAACACTTCCAGGAGGGAAATAATGGTTTCCTTCAATTACAATGGTTTTATCACTTTCAGCCAAAACTTGGCCATTCCAAATTGCTTTCATAACTATTTTATTTTTTTAATTCCCTTACCAAAAACTTATACGATAATTCGAAAAATGCATGTACACTTTCTAACGAAGAGGCATCGCTTGCTTTTAAAACAGCACCTTGCCAAGTTTCTGTTAACCACGTTCCGTTATTTAGTTGTGGTGCTTTTGTGTAATCAATGCTTCCTTCTTTTGTCCAACCATATATATAGAAATAAGGTTCATTAACCAAGGAATCTGCAATGCCAAAACCAGCACCTATCGACTGCGTTGTTTCTCCATTCTCCTCTGAAATTGGATAAAATACACCCGTATCGAAATGATGTGGCCAAATATTAATTTCAGAATTAATGCCTGATAAGATATTTAAACTGCCCATTGCTTTATTTGCAATCGTTCTGAGTTCTGCCCACGCTTGTGCAAACTCTTTGGTAATACCGCCAAACTGGTTAGATGTATAATGTTCATTCTCTGGTAAATCGTAATGCAGTTTAGTTACTATTTCACGTCTAGACCCCAAACTAATTAGCCAGTCTTCCCAAATACTGTATAAAGCCGATTGATCTAAACCGCCAATATCTATGGAATTAACTGTATTTGCTTTATCGTCTAAAAGCACTAATTCAAAAGGAGTTAATCTTATCCCTATTTGGTAGGTGTTTCGATTTAAAACAAATTTTCTTCCTAATATGGTATGCGTGTTAGCATCCCAAACTGCGGTGTTTTGACTATCGTCTGGTATCGGATCTATTATATTAACACCTGTAAGCGAGATGAGTTGTACAGCTCTATGGAGGTTTATTTCTTCATAGTTGTAGTTATCTGGTATATTCATGTTTAGTTTTTATTGTTCTTTTTTACAAAGCAAACTATCACTAAAAAAGTTCTTAGAATCCATAAAATGTTTACTGCAAACAAATCCAGTTTGAGACGCCATCTCTTCAATTTCTACAATGCTGTATTTTTTAGAAAGTTCCGTAAAGACCAACTCATTTTTTTCAAAATGATATGTGTTATTTATTTCATCCAAATGCACATCTTGTTTTTCTAGGCTTGTTAAATAACTTTTAACCGCTCCCGTTTCTGGGTTATAATGCGAGTAAAAATCGAATTGATTTAGATTAAAATTGCCTCCTAATTCTTGGTTAATACGAGCAAGAAGGTTCATATTAAAAGCTTTTGTTACCCCACTAGCATCATTGTAGGCAGGTGCAATAATGTTCGGATTCTTTTTCAAATCAAACCCAATTAACAGTTTGTCGTTTGCACGTAACTCTTCTTGTATTAGTTTTAATAATTCGATGGCCTCGGAATGTGCATAATTGCCAATATTGGATCCTAAAAAGAGCACCAGACTGGGACTTTTATCAGTTCTAATCTCTTCTAGCACTTCATAATAATCTCCAACTTTTGATTTTACATCAACAGATGGAAGCACAGCTTTTACTTTATGATCAAGTATTGAAATAGCTTCACTTGAAATATCTACAGGGATAAAAGTAAAATCTGCTTCAACAGCAGTGAGTGCTTTTAAAAGTTCGATGGTTTTAGTGCCATCTCCAGCACCAAGTTCGACTACATTAAAATGAGAATTGAAATTTAGGGCTTTAAAGATGTTAACAGATTGGGTTTGCAAAATATCGAATTCACAATTTGTAAGGTAATATTCTGGCAGATCCATTATTTTTTGAAATAATCTACTTCCTTCATCATCGTAAAAGTATTTGGATGGCAGGTTTTTAAATGAGGATGATAGCCCATCGTGTACATCTTCTGCAAATTGATTTGTTACTATTTCACTAGTCTGATTCCTGTGCATTGCCATTGGGCTTGGGGGTGAAAAAAGTTTCTATATGTGTTTCTGGAATGATCCTTAGAAGTTGCGTTTGAGCTACCTCTTAACACCATTTGATTAATCATAAATTTGCCATTATACTCGCCAATGGCTCCTTCTGCTGTTTTAAAACCTGGGTATGGGCTATACGGGCTTGCTGTAAATTCCCAGCGGCTACCCCAATTTAACTGGTTTGATGCTGCTTCCCATTCAAACTCCGTAGGTAATCGCATCCCTTTCCAAAGTGCAAATGCCGCTGCTTCATAATAGCTTATATGTGCTAAAATTTCTTGGGGGTCAATTTTTTGTAAACCTGATAAAGTGTATTGGTGCCATTCACCATCAATATTATGCCAATAAATAGGTGCTTCAATTTGATTATTATTTACCCAAGCCCAACCTTCATCTAGCCAAAGGCTAAATTGCTTATAACCTCCATCGTTTATAAATTCGAGGTATTCGCCATTGGTTACCAACGCATTACTGATTTCAAAGTCACTAAGTAGCACTTCGTGTTGAGCCAATTCATTATCATAGCAAAACGAATTTTCAGAATGACCTATTTTAAAGATGCCACCTTTAATGGATGAGAAACCTGTGGAGGTGTTTTTGTCAGAAACCAAAGAATACCCTTCTTTATAAACAGGAAATAAAGGGTTTAGGCTTAAGGTATATTTTAAATCGGTGATTAATAATTCTTGGTGTTGTTGCTCATGGTTAAGCCCTAATTCTAATATTTCTAAGAGGTCGGGACTTGAATCCTGCTCAAGAAGCATATTTATATGTTTATCAATATAAGCTCGGTACGCATACACTTTTTCAACGGTAGGACGAGTCATGTTTCCACGATTCAACCTACCACTACGTTCACCCACAAAATTATAATAGCTGTTAAATAGAAAACTAAATTGAGTGTGAAAAACTTTGTAATTGGGCAACTTTGTTTTTAACAGAAACTCTTCGAAGAACCAAGTGGTATGTGCTAGATGCCATTTAGGGGGGCTAACGAATTCTGCAGGCTGAGGAATATAATCTTCAATATAAAGGGGGCTACAGAGTTGTTCTGAATATGCCCTTACCGTTTTATACTTTTCTAAAAATTGAATCATGTAGGGGTTTGGTTTCAGAATCAAACGTAATTATTAAACGCATGGTTCCAAAACAATAGACTATAATTCTATTGCTTAAAAATAGTAGTTATTTGTATTTTAAAATATATATGTTGCCAACATATAATAATGAGATATACTACCTCCCATTACAAACAAATGCCAAATAAAATGCCCGTATTTTAAACGTGAATCTAGGCTGTAAAATAAAATGCCTACGGTATAAAAAAATCCACTTAGAGCTAGCAGGGTTAAAGCTTCGGATGGGATAGAAGCCCTTAGTAAATCTAATTTTAACACAATGGACCAACCCATAAGGGCATATATAATGGTAGAGGCACTTTTAAATCTACCTGCATAAAATACTTTTAGAATGATGCCAGTACCCACCATGGTCCATTGGCTGGCAAAAAATATCCAACCAGTTTCTCCTCTCATGGCTAGTAATAGTACGGGCGTGTATGATCCTGCTATTAACAAAAAGATGCCACTATGGTCGAGTATCTTAAAGAATTGTTTTCTTTGTTCATCTTTGGCAGCATGGTACAACGTGGAGAAACTATAAAGAGCAAAGAGGCTAAACCCATAGATAATTGCACTAAATAAGCCATATTGCTGTGGGTTGTTTATACTAAGGTAGATAAGGTATATCATCCCAAAGAATGCACCAAGAGCAGTTACACCATGCGATACATAATTCAGCAATGCCTTCAACGAAATAATTATCAATTCATTCTTTTAGTACTGAATCAGCATCTACTGAAAGTAAAGTATCTTTTTTTAATGATCCAGAAGTTGAAATCTCTCGAGTTAAATCCATTAGCCTGTTGGCTTTAAGTTTATCATAACGATAGGGTTGTGCAAATAAAATTGGACTTGAAAATACGATTAGGATTATAGTAACTAAAAGAGATTTTAGCTTTTGCATGTGTGTATTAGGTGTATGAATTAAAGTTAATAAAAAAATGCAAGAATTTGTTCAAGTTTCACTTTAAAGGTGTTTCTTCTTTATCCTTCAAGTATCCTTATCAAATCATCATTTATATAATATACTTGAACCCCTTCTTTTTTGGGACGGAGTATTTTGTGCTCTACCAATTGGCTTACATATTTAGTAAGTGTGGTTCTTGATGTTTTGCCAATAATTTTACCAATAGTTTGGGCTTTAATATAAGGTTGGCTAAATATTGCTTCATTTAATTCCTTACTGTACCAACCCATTTTCTGCTTTGCATATGCTAGAGTTTCTTCCATTTGCTCAATTATTTCATTTATTAAACTATTTGTAATAATTGATGTTTTCTCAATTGCATTAAGCATATATAATATCCACTTTTCCCAAGAATATGCTTGAGTAACACCGCTTAACTTTTGATAGTAGTCTTCTTTATTTGATATAATGTATTTTGATATATATAAAGTAGGTTGGGATAAAAGTCCTTTACTTTTTAGATAGAGTAAGTTTAAAATCCTTCCTGTTCTTCCATTGCCATCTCTAAATGGGTGAATTGCTTCAAATTGATAATGTGCTACACACATTTTTAATAGTGGGTCTGATGGATGTTCCTCATCATTATTTAGATAAGCTAAAAGGTTATCTAAAAGTTTTTCAACAATTACCTCACCACGTGGTGGAGTATAAATTATTTCACCAGATCTAAATTTGCTTTCTCCTCTTTTGATTACTACTCTTGCTTGTGGAGGCCTAATGCCTTCTGTGGTTTCTTTTATCTGATTAAATATATTTATAGTGAGGTTTTTACTTATTGAGTTATTATTTTGTAAAGAGTGATAACCTGCCCACAATGCTTCACGATATTTTAATACTTCTTTAGTTGCTGGGTTAATATTCTCTGTTTTCTGACTTCCAGTTATTGCTTTATATAATTCATCCTCTGTTGTAAATATATTTTCAATTTCTGTTGATGTTTTCGCCTCTTGTAAGGCAATTGTGTTAACAAGCATTAAAGGATTTGGTAACCTTTTGATATTCCCATCAACTGTTGCAAGTGCTCGTGATGCTACAACTAATTTTTGTAGAATTTCAGGGTTGTTGTCTAAATCCTTATTTGGTGGGAGTAGCGGTAGATTATTATAGGGAAGTTCTCTGTCGTAAGGTTGTGTTTTCATCTGTCCATTATATTTGTGTTTATGAACACATTGTAAATGTATGTATAATTATTGGACAAAGCATTGTATTCTGTCCAATAACCGAACAGAACTGGACAAATTAATGCAGTTTGTCCAATTTATGAACATACTGGACTAAATTATTGGGTGAAGTTGCTAGGTTATCCAAATATTATTAAACATTTAATAAATCGTAAGTTTAATTACTTAAATATATAAGTTGCCAGCATATAATAATGTGAAATACTCCCTGCCATTACAAACAGATGCCAAACAAAATGCCCGTATTTTAAACGTGAATCTAGGCTGTAAAATAAAATGCCTACGGTATAAAAAAATCCACTTAGAGCTAGCAGGGTTAAAGCTTCGGATGGGATAGAAGCCCTTAGTAAATTTAATTTTAACACAATGGACCAACCCATAAGGGCATATATAATGGTAGAGGCACTTTTAAATCTACCTGCATAAAATACTTTTAGAATGATGCCAGTACCTGCCATGGTCCATTGGCTGGCAAAAAATATCCAACCAGTTTCTCCTCTCATGGCTAGTAATAGTACGGGCGTGTATGATCCTGCTATTAACAAAAAGATGCCACTATGGTCGAGTATCTTAAAAAATTGTTTTCTTTGTTCATCTTTGGCAGCATGGTACAACGTGGAGAAACTATAAAGTGCAAAGAGGCTAAACCCATAGATAATTGCACTAAATAAGCCATATTGCTGTGGGTTGTTTATACTAAGGTAGATAAGGTATATCATCCCAAAGAATGCGCCAAGAGCAGTTACACCATGCGATACATAATTCAGCAATTCTTCTAAATTTGATTGGGGTCTTTTCGGTTGGCTCATGTAGCTAAATAGTTTTGCAAAACTAGCGCATAAAAAAAGCCTTTCTATATTAATAGAAGGGCTTTAATGTGATCGCGAAAGGATTCGAACCTTTGACCGTCTGCTTAGAAGGCAGATGCTCTATCCAGCTGAGCTACGCGACCTGAAAAAAAAAGAGATCCAGCTGAATCTCTCTTTGTCGGGGTGGCAGGATTCGAACCTGCGACCTCCTCGTCCCAAACGAGGCGCGATGACCGGGCTACGCTACACCCCGAGGTGTAATTGCGGAGAGAGGGGGATTCGAACCCCCGGTACGGTTTCCCGTACGGCAGTTTAGCAAACTACTGGTATAAGCCACTCACCCATCTCTCCTATAAACAGCCTTATGCCGTTTTGGGAGTGCAAATATAGCACTTAAGATTTTTTATGAACAAGCTCTATTAACTATTTTTTTAATGTATTTTAAAACTTATTTTTTTGATCAATTTATAGGGGGGCATTTCTCAATAGTTTTGCATTCTAGCGTAATTTTATGGTTGTTTATCAAATTTTTTAAAGAATAAAATTTTTATGTAATAGAAATATAAAAAATTGATCAAAATAAGATGAGACATACTTTATTCCTCTTTGTAATTTTCTTTACATTGATTTTTACTTCTTGTAATTTAAAAAACAAGATAACTAATGAACTGCATAGTGAGGATTTTGTATATGTAGGGGACTATACATTGGGGTTAGAAGGGCCTGCAGTTTCATCCTCTGGAGATTTATATTTTGTAATTCCCGCTAAAAACGGAACCATAGGAAAAGTGCATGTTTGCACGCAAAAATTTGAAATTTTTATTGATACCATTGCAAGTGGAAGTATTGCAAATGGGATACGGTTTAATTCTAAAGGAGACATGTTATTGACTGGCATACGAATTGAGAAAAGCAGAAAATTTAATCCCAATTTACCTTCAGCTCCTAATGCCATAAATGAAATAAATAGTAATTATTATCCTTACCCTACAATCGAAAGAGAAATTATTTCTAATATACATTTAGACCCGAGTATTAAAGTTATTTTTAATTTATTAGCATTAATAACTTTTGTAAGCTAAAGTGTCATTTTATTAAATATGTCAGAAAATACCATAAAACATTCCGAATTAGGTCTCATCGAAAACGAGCGGTTTGAAAAAATTCATACCGTAATATTCTCAAAAGCGATTGACGGTTCTATGGCAGTTGCCAACGAAATAGCTGCTTTAATTAGATATAAAGAATCAATCAATGAACCCTGTGTTCTAGGCTTGGCTACAGGATCCTCTCCAACAAGTGTGTATAAGGAGTTGGTAAAAATGCACAAAGAAGATGATCTTAGCTTTAAAAATGTTCATACGTTTAATTTAGATGAATATTATCCCATGCAACCTAACTCGCTGCAGAGTTATGTTCGATTTATGGATGAGTATCTTTTTAATCATATTGATATGGATAGGAAAAATATTCATATTCCAGATGGAACACTTTCACAAGAAGAAGTACTTGCATTTTGTCAATCTTATGAACAAAAAATCAATGATCTTGGCGGGCTAGATTTACAAGTGTTAGGTATTGGTAGAACAGGCCATATCGGATTTAATGAGCCTGGCTCTCACCCAAATTCAGCAACTCGAATGGTTACCCTAGATCATATTACCAGGGTTGATGCTGCCGCTGATTTCTTTGACCAAGATAATGTGCCAAGAAAAGCCATAACGATGGGCGTTGGAAGTATCATGAAAGCTAAAAGAGTAGTTCTTATGGCTTGGGGAGAAGGTAAGTCAACCATTATAGCTAAAACGATTGAAGGCCCTCAAAATGACTTGGTGCCTGCCACATTTCTTCAAAATCACCCTAATGTAACCTTTGTGTTAGATGATGCAGCAAGTGCTTTGTTAACCAGAATAAATACACCTTGGTTGGTTGCATCTTGTACTTGGAGCGAATACCAAATTAAGAGAGCGGTTGTCTGGCTATGTAAGCAGACAGGGAAACCAATACTAAAATTAACCGATAGGGATTATAACGATAATGGGATGAACGACTTAGTTTCAGCCTATGGTTCATCTTATGAAATTAACATAAAAATGTTTAATCAACTGCAGCATACCATTACGGGTTGGCCGGGAGGTAAGTCCAATGCAGATGATACAAACAGACCAGAAAGAGCTGAGCCAGCTCAAAAAAGAGTGGTTATTTTTAGTCCTCACCCAGACGATGATGTAATTTCTATGGGAGGAACATTTATTCGTCTTCACGACCAAGGGCACGAAGTGCATGTAGGATATCAAACATCTGGAAATATTGCTGTTTTTGATGACGAAGTAATTCGTTTCGCTGATTTCAATCAAGAACTCAATACTTTTTTAGATGAAAATACGGCAGAGCAAAATGATCTTTACCAAAATGTAAAGCAAGAAATAGCCAACAAAAAGCCTGGAGATCAAGATTCAAAGGAAGTACGGGCAATTAAAGGGCTTATAAGAAAAGGGGAGGCGAAGTCAGCATGTAGGTTCGTTGGCTTACCCGAAGAAAGGATGCATTTTTTAGATATGCCATTTTATGAAACAGGTTTGGTAAACAAAAACCCATTTGGACCCGAAGATGTAAAGGTGCTAGTTGATTTTTTACGCAAAATCAAGCCACATCAAATTTATGCGGCAGGTGATTTATCCGATCCACATGGTACGCACAGAGTATGTTTAGATGCCATTTTTAAGGCTGTTGATGAAATGAAAAATGAGGAATGGATGGATGATTGCTTTGTTTGGCTGTACAGAGGAGCTTGGCAAGAATGGGGCATTGAAGACATTGATATGGCTGTTCCATTAAGTCCTGATGAGTTAATGAAAAAGCGTAAAGCTATTTTTAAACATCAATCTCAAAAAGATAGTGCTGTTTATCCTGGTAATGACGTCCGTGAATTTTGGCAAAGGTCTGAAGACAGAAATACCGATACCGCTATACAATATGATAAGCTAGGCCTTGCAGAGTATGAAGCCATGGAAGCCTTCAAAAGATATGAATTTTAGTCAATTGACTATGTTTTTCCTGCGTAAACAGGAATCTGTTTAGAGTATAAGGTGGTTGTTGAATTTTAAAAACTAATTTATGCATAAATTATTGTTAGCACTTATTGCCTTTTTGTTTACAGGAGTGTCCTATGCGCAATCTCCATCCACACTAAACCTTATGCCTGTTCCTTCAAGCATGGAGATTTCAGGAGGGCAATTTATTATAAACAAAGATTTTACAGTATCGATAGGGGGGGCTCCAGATGATAGGATTTATTCAGCAACTACAAGGTTTTTAGTTAGGCTAAAAAATAGAACAGGCATTTTTATTAAGCAAGAGTTGATCGATAAGTCAACCAATAAAGCGAATGCGAGTTTACGAATTATTATTGATCGACCTGGTGTGGTTAGGTATGGTGAAGAGGAGAACTACCGTATTTCTGTTACCACAAACATTATTGAATTAAAGGCATCTACAGATATCGGAGCATTAAGAGGTCTGGAAACAATCTTGCAATTGGTTACTGCAAATGCAGCGGGGTATTATATTCCTACGTTACAAATCGATGATACTCCTCGCTTCCCTTGGAGAGGATTAATGATAGATGTTGCACGTCATTTTCACCCAGTGGGCGTAATAAAAAGGAATATTGATGGAATGGCAGCTGTTAAAATGAATGTGCTTCATTTGCATTTATCAGATGATCAGGGCTTTAGAGTGGAGAGCAAACTATTTCCTGAATTAACTAATAAAGGTTCTGATGGGTTGTTTTTTACACAAGAGCAAATAAGAGACATCGTTGATTATGCAGACCAACGTGGTATTCGCGTATATCCTGAGTTTGATGTACCTGGCCATGCTACGGCAATATTAACTGCCTATCCACAATATGCTACTAAAGATACAACGTATGTATTAGAGCGAAGGGCAGGGGTTTTTGATCCTACCTTAGATGCTTCAAACCCAGAAACTTATGTTTTTCTTAATAGCATTTTTACTGAAATGGCTGGATTATTTACGGATGATTACTTTCATATTGGAGGAGATGAAAATGAAGGAAAACATTGGGATGAGAGCAAGTCGATCCAGAAATTTATGAAGAAGAATAAGCTTGAGGATAACCATGCACTACAAGCCTATTTTAACACACAATTATTAATTAACCTTGAAAAACAAGGAAAGAATATGGTCGGATGGGATGAGATCAATCATCCTGATTTACCCAAAACAGCAGTAATACAATCGTGGAGGGGACTTCAGGCAATGGAAAATGCTGCGAAATCTGGCTACAAAACGTTGCTGTCTAATGGTTATTACATTGATTTATTACACTCGGTTGATGAACATTATTTGGTAGATCCCTTACCAGACTCCATTTCTCTAACAGAGGAAGAAAAGAAAAGTATTATAGGGGGTGAAGCCACACAATGGAGTGAGTTAACCACCGAACTTACAATCGATTCAAGAATATGGCCACGAACAGCCGCCATTGCAGAAAGGTTTTGGTCTCCGCAACATGTAAAAAATATTGATGACATGCATAGGAGAATGGCTATTGTGTCTATTCAATTAGAGCAATTAGGTTTAACACATAACTCTATGCAAGATGTTATATTAAGGGGAATGACCCAAGGTGGAAATATTGAACCGCTGAAAGTACTTACAAGTGTTTGCCAACCATTGCAAGGCTATGCCCGTAACCCTGGAGGGGGCCATTATTTAAGCTACTCACCTTACATGTTGTTTGCAGATGCGTGCATTGCTGATCCGTCTGCCGTATATCCTTTTAATAAACTAGTAAAAGGATACTTGGAAGGTAATTCTGACAACTTAAGTTCTATTAGTGAATACCTAAGCTTATGGAAGAAAAACCATAAAGAGTTTGAAAAGATCGAAGCGTATGCACCCATTCTGACTAGTATCTCAGAATTATCGAATAACTTATCAGTATTGGCAAGAGCAGGGGAAGAAGCAATCCGATATGCAAGTGCCAATAATAAACCGTCCAAAGATTGGATTGAAAATAGTAAAATCATAGTTTCGAATGCAAGAATGCAAGGAGGTAGAACCGAGCTCCAAATCGTTAATGCAATTGAATCATTGATTGCAAATTGCCAATAAGAAATAGTGGATTATTAGAAATTAATAGAATTACCTAAGTAAATAAAATATGTCTCAGATGGATAGTACACCTTTAGAAAAGAGAAATAGTACATGGATGCCAATGATAATACTAACCTTATTATTTTTCATTTTTGGGTTTGTAACTTGGTTAAATGGGCCGTTAATTCCATTCTTTAAATTGGCATGTGAACTAACAGAATCTCAAGCCTATTTTGTGACGTTTGCCTTCTATATTGCTTATTTTGTAATGGCAATACCTTCATCTTGGGTAATTGAAAAGGTGGGTTATCGAAATGGTTTATCCTTAGGGCTTGGTGTAATCGCGGTGGGAGCATTTATGTTTTATCCAGCAGCCGGAGCGAGAACCTACACATTATTCTTAATTGCATTATTTGTTATGGGCACTGGCCTTGCTATTTTACAAACAGCAGCAGGTCCTTATGTGGTTGTAATTGGACCGCGCGAAAGTGCTGCAGCCAGAATTAGTGTGCTAGGAATGGCAAACAAATTAGCTGGGTTTATAGCTCCATTGGCTTTAACTGCACTGGTACTTTCTAATATGGGAGACTACACCGCGGATAAACTGGCTATCCTCGATATTACTGCTAAATCAGACGCATTGGATGCACTTGCGCTACAATTACAAACCCCGTACATCTATATGGGCATTGCGATACTTTTATTAGCCATACTTATTAGGTTTTCTCCATTGCCAGAAATTGATTTAGACGAAGGTGGACATGTGGCTCATTTAAGTATTTTTAAACAAATAAAAGGGGCTTTTAAGCATCCTCAGTTAGTTTTAGGTGTTATTGCATTGGCACTATATGTGGCGGTTGAAGTTGTTGCAGGAGATACAATAGGTGGATTTGGCAAACAGCTTGGTGTTTATGGAGAGAATGGAGATTTTTATTTAAAACTTACATCCTTTACAATGACCTTTATGGTGCTTGGTTATGTTCTTGGAGTTACATTAATTCCTAAGTATGTATCTCAAGTGATAGCTTTAAAAATGTCAGGCGTCTTAGGGGTAATCTTGGCCCTATTAATAGTATTGGTTCCAGCAGAGATAATGATTCAATTGCCAGGAATGCCTTCAATCCCTCTTGTGATTTTGTTAGTGGCAGTTTTAGGCCTGGCTAATGCGTTGTGTTGGCCTGCTATTTGGCCAATGGCTTTGGAAGGAATTGGGGGTTACACCAAAATTGGCGGAGCCATTTTAGTAATGGGAATTATTGGCGGAGCTATTTATCCTTTAATATATGGTGCTTGGGCAGATGCTGTGAATACGGCTAACCTTTCAGAAGGCTTAGCGGCAACCGCAAAAAGTGGAAATCAAGTAGCCTACCTAATACTAATTCCGGCTTATTTAATGATTATATTTTATGCTTTTAAAGGACATAAATATAGGAGTTGGTCTAAAAATTAAAAAACTTATTTATTCTTAAACCACCCGTTTTTATTTACTTTTAATGGGAGAGAATTTCTCTTTCCCGATCAGTAAATCTTTAAACATAATAAAATCGGAGGCAAGACTATATGCAGGGTAAATAAATGTAGCAGGCTTATTTTTCTCAAAGAAGAAGTGCCCTGTCCAAGCAAATCCATAGCCTATAACTGGTATGAATGCCAACGCCCACCAAGTTTGGGTTGCAAGAGCCCAAACTAATACTATTATAAGTAGCGATGTTCCGATGAAGTGTAAGCTTCTACAAGTGGTATTTAAATGTTCGGTTAGATAAAATGGATAGAATTCCTTCAACGATTTATATTTCTTTTCCATATTTTTTTCTCTAAGATAAAAATAAAATAACTCATTTTAGGAATGCTGTGAATCACATATTAATATTACTGTAAATATAGATTGATGAGTAAACTAACATTTGATGAAATATACATGGAGCTAGCTGCTAATTTGGCTAAAAAATCTCATTGTATAAAAAGGCATGTGGGGGCTGTACTCACCAAGGATACCCGGATTATTTCGATAGGTTATAATGGGCCTCCAGCGGGCACACATAATTGTGATGAAGAGTTTCCTGAAACCGGTTGTGCACGCGACTCGAAAGGGAGCTGTTCTTTGGCAATACATGCAGAACAAAATGCGATTTTGTATGCGGTTAAAAATAATGCAACTGTGAGTGGCTCTACCCTTTATGTCACTCTTTCTCCTTGTTTAGCTTGCTCCAGAATTATTTATTCGATGGGTGTTGAAAAGGTGATATACCTTAAATCGTATGCCGAATATAAAGGCTTGCCAATAGATGAGGGCGTAGAGTTTTTAGAAAAATTTGGGGTAGCCACTGAAAAATATGAAGGTGAAGTAAAATACCTCACTGATCTTATCTAATCCGATTTGTGCATTAAAACCGTGTAATGAGGAGTTCACAACAGCCATACATCAGGTTTAGGCATAGCAGTACCTCCGCTAAAGCTATGGCGACACGCGGACCGCTATGGTTAAATCAAAAACTTAAAAAAATTTCTGATTTGCAGTCGTATAGCCATGGAATACATTTTAAAACGGGTTTAACGTTATCCTGAACTTGTTTCAGGATCTTAAAGTAACTGTATCAAGATTTTGAAATTAGTTCCCATTGATGTTTGAGTTTATCAAGTGATCAAATTTAATTTTTTGCATTCTGAGGCACGAGGAATCTTCTACTTTTTGGAATAACTTTCTGGCCTTATAAGATTTCTCGTTCCTCGAAATAGAAAAGAAATCTTTTAAACATTTTGAAATTTCACACTCAGAATGACTAACTAATTTTTTAAAATTAACTACAATATATTAACCTCAACCTCTAATCGTATTTTAAATTTCTTAAAAACTGAATCTTGAATTTCCTTTGAAAGTTCTTTAATGTCTTTGCCAGACGCACCCCCATGATTTACCAGTACAAGTGATTGAATAGGGCTAACCCCAACATTTTCGATTGTTTTCCCTTTCCAGCCAGTATCTTCGATAAGCCAAGCAGCAGGTACTTTTACCTTATTATTTGCTTGAGGAAAAGCTGGCATGCCATTATTCTTAATTTGCAACTCTTTATAATCTATTTTAGGAATCACGGGGTTTTTAAAGAAGCTTCCTGCATTGCCAATCTTAGCTGGGTCAGGAAGTTTACTTTCTCTTATCGAAATAACTGCCTCACAAACGTCTTTAGAAGTAGGCTCCTCAATGTTCTTTCGTTTCAGTAGTAACCCAATAGCGCCATAGGTGGTATTAACCTTTTTCGTATTATGTAAGTCAAGCGTAACTTCAGAAATTATATACTTCCCTTTAAGTTCTTTTTTAAACACACTTGTACGGTAGGCAAATGTGCATTGTGCTTTTGTAAAAACTTTAACTTTTCCAGTAGCCACTTCCACTGCTTTTAGCTGTTCAAAAATCTCTTTGAGTTCTACTCCATAGGCTCCAATGTTTTGAACAGGAGCGGCTCCCACAGTACCTGGAATTAATGCTAGATTTTCTAATCCATTGGCTCCTTTTTCGAGTGACTCTATCACTAAATCATTCCAGTTTACACCTCCACCTGCTATTACTCTGATAAGTTTACCGCTTTTTTTAAATACTACGCCTTGAATAGAATTCTTAATGATTACTCCATCGTAGTCTTTTGTAAAAAGAATGTTGCTTCCACTTCCTACAACAAGATGCTGTTTTCCATCCAAGAAATCGCTTTTGCAGAGTTCGACTAATTCCGCTTCTGTTTTAACTTCAACAAAGTATTTTGCATTTACTTCTATCCCAAAGGTGTTGTGAGGTTTTAATGAAACCTGTTCTTGAATTTCCACTTATTTTCGTTTAATAGATTTTAACGCTGCATCCACAATATTCTTGGCACTTAAGCCGTATTTTTTCATTAATTGTTCAGGAGTTCCACTTTCCCCAAACTGATCGTTTACACCAACATATTCTAAAGGAACTGGTTGGTTTTGGATAAGAACGTGGGCAATGCTATCACCCAAACCACCACTCATTTGATGTTCTTCTGCTGCCACTGCACAACCTGTTTTTGAAACAGATTTTAAGATAGCTTTTGCATCTAAAGGTTTGATCGTATGTATGTTAATTACTTCTGCACTTATTCCTTTTTCGGCCAGTATTTCTTCTGCTAAAATGGCTTCCCAAACTAAATGGCCTGTAGCAAAAATAGAAACGTCAGTGCCTTCAATTAAATTAAGGGCTTTGCCAATTATAAAAGGTTTGTCGTCTGGCATAAAAACAGGCACTTTGGGTCTTCCAAATCTCAAATAAACAGGCCCATCGTATTCGGCAATTGCCAATGTTGCTGCCTTTGTTTGGTTATAATCGCAAGGGTTAATAACTACCATATTAGGCAGCATTTTCATCATGCCAATATCCTCGAGTACTTGGTGAGTTGCTCCATCCTCTCCTAATGTTACACCTGCGTGTGAACCGCATAATTTTACATTTTTATGCGAGTAAGCAATGCTTTGCCTTACTTGGTCGTAAACTCTAGAGGTTGTAAAATTGGCAAAAGTACCAGTAAAAGGAATTTTTCCTCCAATGGTCATTCCCGCTGCCATGCCCACCATGTTAGCTTCGCTTATGCCAGTTTGAAAAAAACGTTCGGGAAATGCCTTTTTAAAGTCTCCCATTTTAAGCGAGCCCGTTAAATCTGCGCAAAGGGCAACAACGTTTTTATCTTTTTTACCAGCTTCCAGCAATCCATCGCCAAAGCCTGAGCGAGTATCTTTTTTTTCTGTAAATGTATATTTAGCCATTATTCTAATTTCAAAGTATTAATAGTCGCCTAACGTTTCTTGTAATTGACCTAGTGCATCTGTCAATTGCGCATCGTTTGGAGCAACACCATGCCATTTATGTGTGCCTACCATAAAATCTACTCCATAACCCATTTCAGTTTTTAATAGATTTAAGATCGGTTTTCCTTTACCAGTCATGGTTTTGGCCCTTTCTAAACTTTGAACAACGGCATTCATATCGTTTCCGTCAGTTTCTATAACCTGCCATCCAAAAGCTTCCCATTTTGCCTTTAAATCTCCTAGCGACATCACTTCTTCGATAGGCCCATCAATCTGCTGGCGGTTGTAATCAACTGTGGCAATAATGTTGTCCACTTTATTATGAGCTCCATATAATGCGGCTTCCCAAATTTGCCCTTCATTAAGCTCTCCATCTCCCATTAATACGTACACTAAACTAGGATCACTATTTAATTTTTTTGTTAAGCAAGCTCCAAGGGCATTTGACAGTCCTTGTCCCAATGAACCAGAGGCAATTCGAATGCCAGGTAGCCCTTCTTCAGTTGCCGGGTGGCCTTGCAACCGACTATTTATTTGTCGAAATGTTGAAAGTTCTTTTGTATCAAAATAACCACTTCGAGCAAGCGTGCTATAGAATACTGCGGATAAATGCCCGTTTGAAAGAAAAAATAAATCTTCTCCTTTTCCATCCATCGAAAATGCGGGGTTGTGATTGAGAATTTTAAAATAAAGAGCTACCATAAACTCGGTGCAGCCAAGTGCAGCTCCTGGGTGCCCAGAATTTTGGGCATGTACCATTCTAACGATGTCTCTTCTTACTTGTGAAGCAATATTGGATAATTCTTCTGTGGTTTTCTTTGTCATTAATTAGCTTATTATGATAAACTTTTAACAAATATAGAAACTAGATTTTATCCTATACTTTAATTAACTGTAATTAATCCAATTCGTGGCTATGTTTTTTAATATCTTCTTGTGTTTTGGTATCTTCTAACGGCTCGATATGGATGGTAGCTTCGATGTCTAATTGCTTTCTAATCTCCCCTTCTATTTCATCGGCTAATTTGTGTGTATTGTTTAAATTTAAGGTTCCATTTAAAGCTATATGAAAAGTTAATTCCTTATGATACCCGTAATTGTGGTAATGAAAATGATGAGGATAGATATCCCTAGTAGCCATATTTGAGCATATTTGAGCAATTTTAAGCATCATTTCTTTGGAAGGGGGTTCTCCTAGTAAAGGCGTAATTGCTTCTTTTATAATATCATAACTTGCTTTAAAAATGAAAAATGCCATTATTATTCCTAAAACACCATCTGCCCACCACCAATTTCGCCCAATTAAAATACCTACCAAAAGTATAATAGATGAAATGGCATCGCTTCTATGATGCCAACCATCTGCTTTTAGTACTGCTTGTTCGGTTTTTCTAGCTAAATAAAAAGCGTATTGAGCAAGAATCTCGTTTATTGCAATGCTTAAAATAGTTACATAAATGGCAAGCTTGCCAAAAGTTGCAACTTCATTATTAATAAGTTTATTTATGGAGGTTGTTAAAAAAGAGAAACCGATTGTAGATAACAAAATTCCTAGAATTAATGCTGATACTAATTGAACTCTTCCGTGTCCAAACGGATGTTCCTCATCGGCAGGTTTTGTAGAAATTTTGGTACCAACAATGATCACAATCGAACTTAGCGAATCTGATAATGTGTGCCAAGCATCTGTAATTAGGGCAATGGAACCGCTTACAATACCCGCATAATACTTAATGAAAAAAAGAAGTGTGTTTCCAATAATAGAAATAATGCCTTGTTTATATACTTCTTTAGCTTGACCTTTTACCATTGCTAAAACTTTTATTTTAAGATTTGAGCTGTGTGATCTTTGGTTTTTACTTTTTCAATAATGTCTTCGATTTTCCCATCTTCGTCAATAATAAAAGTTGTTCGTAGGGTGCCCATATATGTTCTCCCATACATTTTCTTTTCGGCCCAGGTACCAAATAGATTGTGAACAACAAGTTCAGTATCGGCAAGTAATGGAAAAGGAAGGCTTTGTTTTTTAATAAAATTGAGATGAGATTTTTCATTGTCTTTAGAAATACCCAAAACCACATAGCCTGCTTTTAGTAACACATCGTAATTATCTCTTAAATTACATGATTCTGCAATACATCCAGGCGTTTGATCTTTAGGGTAAAAATACAGGACTACTTTTTTTCCTTTAAAATCTGCGAGCTTCACTGTTTCTCCATCTTGGTTATTTACTTCAAAATTGGGAGCCTTATCACCGATGGCTAGTTTCATAAGTTAGTTAATGTTAGTTGTATGTATCTTTTCGTTTCCAGAGTTATCAGTAATAGAAAGTTCTAACCTTCCTTGATATGTATAATTATTATTGGGCTTTTTGGCCGAAATAAGATTGTTTTTAGGGTCGTGATTCATTAGAATCCATTGGTTATTGACGAGCATTTTAATGAGATTGATTCCCGATAAATCATCACTAATTTTAAATACTAGTTCATCAGAATTAATAATAAGTGGCTTAATTGTAGGAGGGATGCTATCCTTTTTTAAAGTATAATTTCCAAAACTACGCGACTTAAAATTTATTTGTTCGCCTTGCCAAGTGCCTCCAACATACGATGCATTGTCTCCCCAAACAGCATAGATTGCCCAGTTATTTTTATCAGTTGGCACATTGGTAGGTTTATACTGGACCGTATAATTTTTGTTTAATGGTACATTAGGATCCCCAATTGAAATAATTTCAGCATTGCTTAGCGAGTCTAGTTTAGAAGAGAGCGTAAAGTATAGATCTCCAAAAAGAGTATTTTTAGCAAACTGAATATCAGCCAATGGGTCATATAGCTTGTAGGCAATTCCTGCTGTAACCATCGCTTTAATATACAAATTATGCACAACTCTATTTATTGAAATAGAATCAATAATGTCTCTTTTTAAATCCCATAGGTAGTTAGATTGATTGTTACTTGTAAAGTTTGGTTCTAGTATTATTTTTTTCCCTTTGACAAATAATTGCAACGTATCTAGCACCTCGGTTTTTATCCATAACGTTGATTTTTCTATTCTCCAATTAGATTTTGGACTACTAGTATTCTTTAATTTATGTTGTTTTTCATTGTTCCCCTTTAGTACAAAATGAACAGTGCTCTCATTTTCGTAAGAATCTGTCAATTTAATATCTACATTATAAACTTTGTTTTTTTCAATGGTTAGATATCCCGCATTGGTTATGTTGGAGTAAAACCCTAACTGATTCCCATCATCAATATAAAGTTTATGAAATCGTTTACCACTATTGGTTAAAACCTCATAATTTAAATAGGTATAAAACTGCCTTGCTTTAGAAAATGGCCACGTTTCAATAGTCGTTATCATTTGAATTGAATTGTTAACTTTTATTTCAATTTTATTTATACCTGTTTTAAATCGAGTATTATTCATGCGATCATAAGCGAATAATTCCAACCCAATTTTACCGATTGCATGCATGGTATCTTTTATAAAGTAATTATTTTTATCATACTCAAAAGGTATTTCGATTCTTCCAAACTCGCCATTTACATTACTTTCTGTGTTAGTTGTAACCAAAGCTAATTCTTTCGCGAGCGGAGGTCTAATATCAACTACTTCTTCGAATCCCAAATACAATGGGTTCAGTAAATCTTGATTTCGATTACGTACATCAAAATGAAGGTGTGGCCCCCCGCTTGAACCAGAATTGCCTGAAAGGGCAATGGTGTCTCCTCTATTTACTTTAAACTTATCAGCGGTTGGGTACACATTAAGTTTAAACTTTTGCTTCGTGTATTGTTCAGCTCTCACATAATCGGCAATATCTTGTCTCAACGATTTTAGGTGCGCATACACCGTAGTGTGCCCATTAGGATGTTTAATGTAAATAGCGTTTCCATATCCACTAGGATTAATTGATAGCCTAAAAATATAGCCATCATCTGCCGCTAAAACCGAGAGCCCTTCTTGGCCTCCTGTTCTTATATCAATTCCTGTGTGGAAATGTGAAGAACGCAGTTCGCCCATAGTACCAGCTAAGGTATTGGTTGTTCCTGGTTTAATAGGGAACAAAAGGCTCGACTGTTCTTTTTGGGCTATTAGTATTCCTGAATGTAGAATAAAAAATAGAATAGTTAACCTATTTAACATCCACATGCAGCATTTTTTTATCTTCAATAAAACATTCAAGTGAGTCGCCAATGGCGATGGGACCAACTCCTTTGGGGGTGCCTGTAAAAATGATATCTCCTTTTTTTAGAAGAAAAAATTTCGATAAATAGGATATTAAATAATCAAAACTAAAGAGCATTAAGCTTGTGTTGCCAAGTTGTTTTACTTCGCCATTTTGCTTTAACGAAAAATTTAAATTGTTTAGATCAAAGTCTTTTTTGGGTACAAATTTTGAAAGAGGAGCCGAATCGTTAAAACCTTTGGCAATTGTCCAAGGCAGGCCTTTTTCTTTGGCGTTGGTTTGTAAATCTCTTGCTGTTAAGTCAATTCCAATGCCAATTTCATCGTAGTAAGTATGTGCGAAATTTTCATCTATATTTTTACCAACCTTGCAAATTTTTAGAAGCACTTCTACTTCAAAATGAATATCTTTAGAAAAATTCGGGTAGTAAAAAGGTCGATCTCGAGTAAGGAGGGCCGTCTCTGGTTTTGTAAATATTACGGGTTCGGTGGGGCGTTCGTTATTAAGCTCCTCTATATGAGCAGCATAGTTTCTCCCTATTCCAAAAATTTTCATTCTACCTAATAATTTAGAAAGTTAAGCAATGATTTAAATTTCAAATTTACTTTATATTGTTAATTTGGCAGCAAAATTTAACTACTATGATTAAGATAACGAAAACAATATCCTTTTTGACGATAATTTCGGTAGTTTGGGCCTGTGCTACTGTGCCAGTAACAAACCGATCCCAATTATCTTTGGTATCCAATGCCGAATTAATTCCTCTTAGTTTTCAAAACTATAAACAAGTATTATCGGATGGAAACATTTCTACCAATACCGAGCAAACTGCTATGGTGAGAAAGGTCGGAGTTCGCATTCAAAAGGCCGTGGAAGATTATATGGAACAAAATGGATTAAGCAGTCAGTTAGAGGGGTTTGATTGGGAGTTTAATTTGATAGATGAAGACATCGTAAATGCATGGTGTATGCCAGGCGGAAAGGTGGCTTTTTACACAGGAATTTTACCTATTTGTAAAGATGAAACAGGAGTGGCCGTTGTAATGGGGCACGAAGTGGCACACGCTATTGCCAATCATGGCAGGGAGCGCATGAGCCAGCAAATGGCTCTTAATGGGATGTTGAGTGTTGGATCAGCTACCACCCAGGCTAGTGAAAACCAGTTGGATGATATTTTGCTGCAAGCAGTGGGTGCCGCTAGCCCATTGGGGATGATGAAATTTGGCCGTGATCAAGAATCAGAATCTGATCATATAGGTTTGATCTTTATGGCAATGGCAGGATATAACCCTGCTGCAGCCCCCAAATTTTGGGAACGAATGGCCGCGATGTCAGGAGGCTCACAGCAACCTGAATTTCTTTCAACTCACCCTTCTAGCACTACTCGAATTGCTGATTTAAATAAATGGCAGGCCGAAGCTGAAGGCTATTATAAAAAGTAAATTATGCCTCTTATAGGAGAATGTTGAAAAGCTTGAATGGAATGTGATTCTTCTCCTCTATATTCAACATTTTATAAATTGTAGTAGAATAACGCTACTCACAAATGTTTGCAATTATTTACTAATCAAAAATTAGTTCCTTTATAAAAATGACTTTTACTGGACTTTTGTTATTTATAATAATTCTAAATAAAGAGATTTTTATGCCAAGCTAGCTGAATTACAGCAGGATAGCAGATAAATACTTAAGTTAAACATAAAAAAAACGCTAATTTGCTAATCGTTTGGCTTGCAAATGCCACTTGCTAAATAGTAGATTTGTGCTGCTCTTGAAAAAAGTGACAATTAATATACTAACTTAAGTATGGCGTTTAAGCAATCAATTAAACAAACCTTTAGGGTTTTTGTTGTTTTATTTTCTTTCTTTCTAACCTATGGCATTCAGTCGGCTGATGCGCAATCATCTGCGGTATCTACTGATGCTGAAACGATTAAGGCAGGAGAAAATTTATTTAAGCAAAACTGTAAAGCATGTCACGCTGTGGAAACCCGATTGGTTGGCCCAGCGTTGAAAAATGTATATGATAAAAAGGATTTACCATGGATATATGCATTTGTAAAAAATCCTGCAAAAGTTATTAAAAGTGGTGATGAATATGCCGCTAACTTATTTGAGGAATATAGTCAAATAGAAATGACTGGTTTTCCATCCTTTAGCGATGAGGAAATAGGTTCTATTATGGCTTATATAAAAGATCAAACCGATAATGCTGTGGTTGTGGAAGCTGCACCCACAACAGCGATGACAGCTGAACCTGCTGCTTCTCCTTCACCTTATATAAATGCAATATTTATTGGGTCGATTGTTATCCTTTTAATCTTATTAGTAGTAGTAGCCATGATTGTTGCTAAACTTAGAAAAGTTTTAGCAAATACAGAATTATCGGCTGAAGATGCAGAGTACATTGCAAAACCAGATGGTATTTTTGCCGCGTTGAGAAATAAAGCCTTAATTGGAATCGTAGTAGCGGTAGTTACAGCGGTAGTTACAAAAGGTGCCATTGATGCTTTATTCGATATTGGTGTTCAGCAAGGGTATGCTCCTACACAACCAATCAAGTATTCGCATAAAGTACATGCTGGTGATTATAAAATTGATTGTAATTACTGCCATACGGGTGTAACAAAATCCAAAAACGCAAACATCCCTTCCCCTAATATTTGCATGAACTGCCACAGTGGGATTAATAAGGGGGCAACTACGGGTACAGAAGAAATTGAAAAAATATATACAGCGGTTGAAACAAATACACCTATTGAATGGGTAAGGGTTCATAACTTACCAGATTTGGCGTACTTTAACCACGCTCAACACTATGAAGTTGGAGGCATCGAGTGCCAAACATGTCACGGTCCTGTTGAGGAAATGGAAGTGGTAAGACAATATGCAAACCTAACAATGGGGTGGTGTGTTAATTGCCACCGAGAAACAGAGATAAACACAAAAGACAATGCTTATTACGATAAGTTACTAGAAATCCACAAAAGCAAAGATAATGGTGAAGCCTTTACTGTTGCTGAAAACGGTGGTCTCGATTGTGCTAAATGTCATTATTAATAATTAAGAAAAACTCCAAGGTTATATAACTGAACATGGAATCAACTAAAAAACAATATTGGAAAGGTCTTGAAGAATTGTCGAAAGATCCTGAATTTGTAAAACATGCAGATAAGGAATTCTCTGAGTACTTACCAACAAATAGTGAATTAGAAGAAACTGAAGCGGGAAGCACGCGAAGAGATTTTCTAAAACTAATGGGATTTGGAATGGCTGCGGTTACTTTGGCTTCCTGCGAAGCTCCCATTCGTAAAGCCATTCCTTATGTTAACAAACCTGTAGATGTAGATCCTGGAGTAGCAAATTATTATGCCACTACTTATAACCAAGGAGGCGACTATGCAAGTATCGTTGTTAAAACGCGTGAAGGGCGGCCAATTAAGATCGAAGGAAATAAGTTATCAAAAATAACTCAGGGAGGAACAAATGCTCAAATTGAAGCATCTGTACTTTCATTATATGATAAAGAACGTTTGGCTCAACCACTAAAAGGTGGAGAGGCAACGGATTGGGAAACATTAGATGCAGAGGTTGCAGCAAAGCTTACTGATATAGCTGCCAAAGGAGGACATATTAGATTGGTGAGTAACACCATAATGAGTCCAACGGCATTAAAAGCCATTGAAGAATTTAAGGCTAAATTTGGCAATGTAGAACTAGTGCAGTACGATACACAATCTGCTTATGGTCTTAGTAAAGCACATAAAGATATTTATGGAGTTGCTGGTGTGCCTAGTTATCATTTTGATAAAGCAGATGTAATTGTATCATTTGATGCAGATTTTTTAGGAAGTTGGATTTCGCCAATTGAGTACTCAAAAGGGTATGCTAAAACTAGAAAGCTCGGCCCTAAAAAGAAAACAATGTCTAGGCATTACCATTTTGAAAGTAATCTTTCATTAACAGGTGCTAATGCAGATTATAGAACACCCATTAAACCATCAGAACAAGGTAGTGCGGTAGTTGCTTTATACAACGAAGTTGCTGCTAAAACAGGAGGTACTTCTGTTTCAGGTGGAGGTGATTTTGCCAATGTTAAAAAAGCGGCAGCTGATTTAGTAAAAGCAAAAGGGAAGTCATTGGTAGTTTCAGGTTCTAATGACCCTGCAATTCAAACACTGATTGCTAGTATCAATATGGCACTAGCTAATTTTGAAAAAACTATTACGTTAAACGATTATTCTAACGCGCGTAAAGGTGACGATGCTCAAATGAGTAACTTTATGGCAGATGCAAAAGCAGGAAGATTAGATGCAGTTGTTTTCTTAAGCTGTAATCCTGTTTATAACCATTCAAAAGGAGCTGAATTAGCAGAATCACTTAAAAAAGTAGCGCTTACGGTTTCTACATCTGATAGAAATGATGAAACGGCTTCGTTAGTAAATTATGTAGCTCCTAATAATCACTTTTTAGAATCTTGGAGTGATTCAGAACCCAAAAATGGAACATTTAGCTTGGGACAACCAACTATATCTCCAATCTTTAAAACACGCCAAGAGCAAGAAAGTTTACTTTCTTGGGCAGGTAACACTACTAGTTATTTTGATTATTTAAAAAATAATTGGAAAGAGAACTTTAGTGAAGGAAAAGAAGGCTTGGCCTTTCAATCTTTTTGGGATAAATGCTTGCAAGATGGTATTTACGAGACATCCAAAGAAAATTTTGAAATAAATTATACAATGTCTGATGATAATCAGGCAGCTGCAACTATTGCTAACAATTATAAAGGAGATGGTTTTGAACTAGCTCTTTATCAAAAAGTAGCCATAGGAGATGGCTCTCAAGCCAATAACCCTTGGTTGCAAGAAACCCCAGATCCTATTACTAAAGGCACTTGGGATAATTATGTAACGGTTTCTCTTTCAGATGCAAAAGCATTAGGAATTACCGAGTACGAAGGAAAATCTATTAAAGTAGAGCTCACAGTTAATGGTGCTTCTCATAAGTTACCTGTTGTAATTCAGCCTGGTCAGGCTAAAGGCACCTTAGGTCTTGCATTAGGTTATGGCAGAAAAAATGGCGGTAAAGTAGCCAATAATTTAGGATTTGATGCAAACCCATTGGTAGGTACGTTAAATGGGGGTGCTTATTTTAGTGTTACTACAGGTGTAAATCTTGTAGCTACAGATGAAGCATACCAAGTTGCGCGTACACAAACGCACCAAACTTATATGGATCGGGGTAATATTATTCAAGAAGCTTCGCTTAAAGAATACCAAAAAGATCCGATGGCTGGCCGTGAGGTTCCTATGATTGCTACTTGGCAAGATCAGGAACATGGAAAAGTAAAAGCAACAACCTTATCGTTGTGGAAAGGACATGAATACCCAGATCATCATTGGGGATTGGCAATTGATTTGAACTCTTGTACTGGATGTTCAGCTTGCCACGTAGCATGTGTAGCTGAAAATAATATTCCGGTAGTTGGTCGTCAAGAAGTAATCAATCGTAGAGATATGCATTGGATGCGTATTGATCGTTATTATAGTAGTAATGAAGAAGAGCTTGCTAAAACAGACGGCTTAGTTGATCGATTAGCTGCTTTAGATATTGCTTCAGAAAATCCTGAAGTTACATTTCAGCCAATGATGTGTCAGCATTGTAATAATGCAGGTTGTGAAACCGTTTGCCCAGTTGCAGCTACCACACATTCAACATCCGGACTTAACCAAATGGTTTATAACCGTTGTATCGGTACGCGTTATTGTGCAAATAACTGTGCTTATAAAGTGCGAAGGTTTAACTGGTTTAAATACCATGATAATGAGCAGTTTGATATGAACTCTTCGATGAATAACGATTTGGGTAAAATGGTTTTAAACCCAGATGTAACAGTTCGTTCAAGAGGAGTTATGGAGAAATGTTCAATGTGCGTTCAACGTATCCAGTCTGGCAAATTAGAAGCCAAAAAAGAGGATAGAAGGACCAATGATGCAGATATTACTACCGCCTGTGCTTCTGCTTGTCCTTCGGATGCAATTGTATTTGGAGATATGAACGATGATAATAGCCAACTCTCACAGCTTCTTAGAATTAAAAACGAAGAAGGAGATTATGGAATTGACAAACAGGTAAATGAGGAAAGAGCTTATGCTGTTTTGGAAGAAACAGGTTCTAAACCAAATGTGCTTTACCTCACAAAAATTAGAAATACAGATAAAAAAGAATCTCACGCTTAATATATAACATTACAGTATGCAAGTATCATCACCTATACGTGAACCACTTATACATGGAGGCAAAACACTACACGATGTGTCGGAAGACATTTGTAGGCAGGTAGAAGCAAAACCTTCAACTGCATGGAAAATTGGGTTTGTTATATCTTTAGCTGCTTTAAGTATTGGAGCCATTTCTGTTTGGGTTTTGCTTTGGGATGGCATTGGTGTTTGGGGTCTTAATAAAACCGTTGGCTGGGCCTGGGATATTACCAACTTTGTTTGGTGGGTAGGAATTGGCCACGCAGGCACACTTATTTCTGCCGTACTGCTTTTATTCCGTCAAAAATGGAGAATGAGTATTAACCGAGCAGCCGAGGCGATGACGATTTTCGCTGTAATTTGTGCCTTAATGTTCCCTGCATTTCATATGGGTCGTTTGTGGTTAGGTTTTTATTGGGCTTTGCCACTGCCTAACACGTTTGGATCTCTATGGGTAAACTTTAACTCTCCTTTGCTTTGGGATGTATTTGCGATTTCAACTTACTTTACGGTTTCATTGGTTTTTTGGTATGTAGGCTTAATTCCTGATTTTGCCACTATTAGAGATAGAGCAAAAAATAAAATTTCTAAAGCAGTTTATGGTGGCTTAGCCATGGGCTGGATAGGGGGTGCCAAAGATTGGTCTCGTTACGAATCAGTTTCATTGATATTGGCAGGATTAGCTACTCCATTAGTACTTTCTGTTCACACAATTGTATCTATGGATTTTGCAACTTCCATTATTCCTGGTTGGCATACGACTATATTTCCTCCATATTTTGTTGCAGGGGCTATTTTCTCAGGGTTTGCCATGGTACTTACACTTATGTTGGTAACTCGTAAGCTGTTTAAATTAGAAGATTATATTACCATTGGCCATATCGAATTAATGAACATTGTAATTATTGTTACAGGTTCAATTGTTGGTATTGCCTATATCACTGAGTTTTTTATTGCGTGGTATTCTGGAGTTCCTGGCGAGCAGTATGCTTTTATAAACAGAGCCACTGGCCCTTATTGGTGGGCATACGCAACTATGATGACAGCCAATGTTATCTCACCTCAGTTATTCTGGGTTAAAAAAATTAGAACAAGTATTGTTTCAACATTTATCATATCCATTATTGTAAATATTGGCATGTGGTTCGAACGTTTTGTAATTGTTGTTACTTCTATTCATAGAGATTTTCTTCCTTCAAGTTGGGCAATGTTTTACCCAACCATTCACGATGTAGGAGTATATCTTTTCAGCTTTGGCTTTTTCTTTACCTGTTACTTATTGTTTTCTAAGTATTTTCCGGTAATTAACATAGCTGAAATTAAAGGTATTTTAAAATCTGACGGTGAAAAAAAATAAATTATGACCTTTGGAAAAAATTATTTAGTAGGTGTATTTGATGATCCTGATGTAATACTGGAATCAATTAAATCGGTTAGAGAAAATGGCATTAAAATCCATGAAATATTCTCACCACATGCTATACATGGTATAGACGATTACCTTGGTTATAAACAATCAAGACTGCCGATAGCGTCATTTTTATTTGGAATTACGGGTGCTTCATTGGCTTTGTTTACCATTATTTGGATGCTCGGTTTCGATTGGCCTATGATTATTGGGGGTAAAGATTTTGTTTCGTTGCCACCATTTATTCCTGTAACATTTGAATTTACTGTTTTACTTGCAGCCCACGGTATGGTGCTTACTTTTTTTATAGTAAGTGATTTAAAGCCTTGGGCTAAACCAAAGGTATTTGATGAAAGATGTACGGACGACAAGTACATCATGGCCATCGACCTTGGAGAAAACAAAATTGCCAAAGATGAAATCAATAAGGTGCTCTCAGATACTGGAGCTTCTGAAGTAAATGAAAAGAACTTTAAATAAGATGAAAACCTTAAATATGAAGTTTAATAGTGTTTTTACCCTCTTGGTTGCCTCAGCAGCTGTCTTGCTCATTGGATGCAAGGCAGGCAAAGACAACGCTGGTTATGAGTATGCACCTAATATGTATCACTCAGTTGCTTACGAACCTTTGAAACAGATTGTTGATAAAGAATCTGGATTGTGGGTTAATTCAACCACTGAAGATATAGGAGAGTACTATAGCTCTAATCCTAATAATCACCAAGGGTTTGAGATAAATATGCTCGAACCTGTAGCTAATACCGTTAAAAGAGGAGATTTTCTTCCTTATCGGATACCCAAAGATAGTTTGGCACTTGCAGCAGCCACAGTAACAAACCCTTTGCCAGAAACAAAAGATGTAATGGCCGATGGTAAAGTTTTATATGGAAAATTTTGTTCTCAGTGCCATGGGAAAAATGGAGTTGAACCTGGTTTGGTAGGTGAGCGCTATGCAGGTGTTCCTTCTTATACTTCTGCCGCTGTTAAGAATGTTTCAGAAGGTCATATTTTTCACGTGATAACACACGGAAAAGGACGAATGGGGGCGCACGCTTCTCAGTTAAATCAAGAAGAACGATGGAAGATTGTTCGTTATGTTCAAACCTTACAAAAGCAATAATCAGCAGTTATGACAATTTCAGACGAAAGATTTGATTTTACTTCAAAAGCCAAACGCAACTTAGCGATATTAGTAGTTGTTGGAATACTATTCTTGATTATTGGTATTTACCTAAACATGGCAGGAGCTAGTCATGATACTGGTCATGCAACATTGCAAACTACGGCAACAACTGATTTAGTGGCCTTTAATGGGGAAGGAGAAGGTGAACATGCTGCTGTTGAACATCACGAAACAGCTACTTGGTTAAAACGACTTTATACTGATTTATGGATAAATAATGTGTTCTTTGCTGGGTTAGGTATTATAGGATTGTTTTTTGTAACCCTTCAATATGTTACGCAGTCGTCCTGGTCAACAGGATTTTTAAGGATCCCTACTGCAATGGCAAATTGGTTGCCAATAGCGGGTGTACTTATGCTGATTGTGTTCTTTTTAGGAAAACATGATTTATTTCACTGGACACACGAATACCTCTATGATAAAACGAGTCCTGAATACGATGCCTTATTAGATGGAAAAAAAGCGTTCTTAAACACGACATTTTATGTAGGACGTATGGTTGCTTTCTTTGGTGGATGGACACTATTCTTTTTCTACATTAAGAAACGCATTTTTGCTGAAGACATAGAGGCTCCGGGCGTAGAACGATGGAAGCAAATTCGTGGCATTTCAGCTTGGTTTATAATATTTTTTGGATATTCTTCATCAATAGGAGCTTGGGATTGGGTTATGTCAATTGATCCTCACTGGTTTAGTACCTTATTTGGTTGGTATGTATTTTCAAGCTGGTGGGTTTCTGGTTTAGCATTGATCTCTTTAATAGTTATCATTCTTAAAGAGAATGGATACCTTTCAATTGTAACCGAAAATCATCTGCATGATTTAGGTAAATTCGTATTTGGATTTACTATTTTTTGGGCATATCTGTGGTTCTCGCAGTTTTTATTGATCCAGTATGCAAATATTCCTGAAGAAACCGTTTATTATATTCAGAGATTAACTTCTCAACAATACAGACCAATATTTTACATTAACTTATTAATAAATTTTGTTTTTCCTTTCTTGTTTTTAATGACAAGAGACTCGAAAAGAAAGTTTCAAACAATGAAAGTTGCTGCAGTAGTTATTATTGTAGGGCATTGGTTAGATTTCTGGTTAATGGTTACACCAGGAGTGATGAAGTTTGATGGTGGTCTTGGTTTTATGGAACTAGGAACTGCGTTAATTTATTTAGGAGCCTTTTTATGGGTAACGCTTAATAATCTTTCTAAGCACTTATTAATCCCTAAAAATCATCCTACTTTAGAGGAAAGCTTACATCATCACATTTAAAAGTTAGATTATTTTTTTAATAAAGTATTTTTTTAGTTCCAACTTTAAAACCGACATAATATCAACATAGAATACGATAACATATCACTTAAATATAAAACTTAATCAAATAAAATATGCAAAACTTGTTATTAGGCGCAAGTGTAGTAGTAGCATTGGTTATACTTTTCATGATCTACAAGCTAACTACGCTAATAAGTGTAGCGAATGGCTCAAAGAATGACGAAGAAGGTAACAGCAATAATGTAAACGGTATACTCATGTTAGCTTTCTTGATTATAGGAAGTATAGCAGCAACATGGTCATCTATCGTATATTTCGATTTAATGAATATACCAATTGCATCAGAACATGGTGTTAAAACCGATAGTATGTTCTGGATTACCATGTGGATTACGGGAGCAGCATTTGTAATTACACATATCCTTCTTTTTTACTTTGCATTTAAGTATCGTTATAAAAAAGATGCGAAGGCGAAGTATTATCCTGACAATCACAAATTAGAAATTATATGGACTGCTGTGCCAGCCATCGTTTTAACTATATTGGTAATGTATGGTTTAAAAGTATGGAATGGTATAACAGATACTGCTCCACAAGAAGCTGAAGTGGTGGAAATAATGGGAGCACAATTTGCATGGAGAGTTCGCTACCCAGGAGCAGATAATGCATTGGGTAAATATGATTACCGCAAAATCGATGCTTCTAATGCATTTGGCATAGATTTATCAGATAAAAATTCTCACGATGATTTTGTGCCTAGAGAAATTCACTTGCCTAAGGGGCAACCTGTTTTATTAAAAATTAGAGCTCGTGATGTGCTCCATAGTGTCTATATGCCTCAATTTAGAGTTAAGATGGATGCTGTTCCAGGAATGCCTACTCAGTTTTGGTTTGTTCCTACAAAGTCAACCGCGGATATGCGTGCTGAGACGGGCAACCCTGAGTTTAACTACGAATTGGCTTGTGCCGAAATTTGTGGAAAGGGACATTTTTCTATGCGTATGATTGTAGTGGTAGATGAACCTGCTGCTTACGAAAGCTGGAAAAAATCACAACAAACATGGTTAGCTCAAAACCCTGATTACCTATCGCAGGTACCAGAGGAATTAAAAGAAGTAGCTATACTGTCTGCTGGAATTGAAGAAAACGAATCGAAAGATTCTTCACTATAAGAAATTAATCACTGTTATTATGTCAACCGCTCAAGTAGATTTAACGGATGAAATGGAGCACGATGACCATGGTCATCACGAACAAAGCTTTATTTCAAAGTACATTTTTAGTCAAGATCATAAAGTTATAGCTAAGCAATTCCTAATATCAGGAATCCTTTGGGCGATAATTGGCGGTCTGTTATCCGTAGTTTTTAGGCTACAACTAGGGTTTCCTGATATGGATATGGCTTGGTTGCATCCTTTCTTAGGAGAATGGATTAATGTAGATGCTGCTACAGGTATCGGTAAACTAGATTCTGAGTTTTACTTAGCATTGGTTACGATGCACGGTACCATAATGGTATTTTTTGTGCTAACAGCTGGGCTTAGCGGCACATTTAGTAATTTTTTAATTCCACTTCAGATAGGAGCAAGGGATATGGCATCTGGGTTTATGAATATGCTATCCTATTGGTTCTTCTTTCTTTCAAGTGTGATAATGTTTGCTTCGATGTTTATTTCAACGGGGCCGGCTTCAGGTAGTTGGGTAATATATCCACCGTTAAGTGCCTTGCCACAATCGATGTCTGGAGCAGGTTTGGGAATGACCATGTGGTTAATTGCCATGGCATTGTTTATTGTATCAACATTATTGGGAGGGATAAATTACATCGCTACCGTAATTAATCTTAGAACCGATGGGTTAACTTTTACAAAGCTTCCCTTAACTATTTGGGCTTTCTTCTTAACGGCAATTATCGGTTTATTATCTTTTCCTGTTTTATTATCAGCAGCGCTATTATTGATTTTGGACAGAAGCTTTGGAACAAGCTTTTATTTGTCAGAAATTTACATTGGAGGAGAAGCACTCCCTAATATGGGAGGTAGCCCAATTCTTTTCCAACACTTATTCTGGTTCTTAGGGCACCCCGAAGTTTATATTGTATTACTTCCTTCCTTAGGAATAACTTCAGAGATCATTTCTACAAATTCGCGCAAACCAATTTTTGGTTACAGGGCAATGATCGGATCTATGATCGGTATCGCATTTCTTTCGTTTGTAGTATGGGCACACCATATGTTTGTAACAGGGATGAACCCATTTGCGGGATCAATATTTATGTTACTAACCTTAATTATTGCAGTACCATCTGCAATTAAGGCCTTTAACTACATTACCACCTTGTGGAAAGGGAATATCATTTTCACGCCTGCAATGATGTTTTCTATAGGACTTGTTTCGTTCTTTATTTCAGGAGGTGTTACAGGTATTTTCTTAGGAAATGCCGCTTTAGACATTCAATTACACGATACCTATTTTGTAACCGCACATTTCCATTTAGTAATGGGGAGTGCAGCATTCTTTGGGATGATTGCAGGGGTGTACCATTGGTTCCCTAAAATGTTTGGTCGTATGATGGATAGGAAACTTGGTTATATCCACTTTTGGACCTCCTTCATTGGAATTTACCTGATTTTCTTCCCCATGCATTACATCGGTATTGCAGGTTTTCCTCGGAGGTATTATTCATTTACAAATTTTGATGCCTTTAGCACATTTACTGATTTGAATGCTTTTATCAGCATTGCTGCCATTGCCACTTTTGTGGCACAATTGATATTCGTTTTCAACTTCTTCTATAGCATATTTAAAGGAAAGAGAGCTACTGCCAATCCTTGGAAATCGAATACATTGGAGTGGACAACTCCAGTAAATCCAGGTCATGGAAACTGGCCAGGTGCTATTCCAAAAGTTTATCGTTGGTCTTATGATTATAGTAAGCCAGGGGCAAAAGACGATTTTATTCCTCAGAATATTCCTTATGCACAAACGCCTGAATCTAATTTACCACATGAGCAAGAGTTAGCAGGATTAGAATCGAATGACGATAATGCCATTAAAGTAGATTAGTTTGACTGGATTTACATTACATACGAACGAATCAATACCTACTAAAGAGCGGATTAAAGCATATACTGAACTTTTGAAATTACGGCTATCATTCTTAGTGGCTTTTTCTTCTGGTTTTGGGTACACATTAGGCACAACCAACTTTAGTTGGGCTACTTTAGGGTGGTTGTTTTTAGGGGGCTTGCTTGTTTCTGGAGCTTCAGTAACAATTAATCAAATCTTAGAAAAGGATTTGGATAAATTAATGAAGCGTACCCAAAATAGACCTTTGCCCACAAATCGTATTTCGATGGGGGAAGCAAAGATATTTACAGGTGTTGTAGCAATTTTAGGTTTAGGAATTTTAGCAATTACAACCAATTGGTTAACTGTAGCTCTTTCGGTGCTTTCTATGGTGCTATATAGTTTTGTATATACACCTTTAAAGAGGGTTGGGCCGATTGCTGTTTTTGTTGGAGCCATTCCTGGAGCTTTACCTCCATTATTAGGTTGGGTTGCAGCTACTGGTCATATTTCAACAGCTGCATTGGTCATATTTGGGTTACAGTTTATCTGGCAATTTCCTCACTTTTGGGCTATTGCATGGGTGGCAGATGAAGATTATAAAAAAGCGGGATTCAAGCTTTTACCAGCAGGAGGTAAGAAGGATTTGAACACAGCATTTCAAATTATGATTTATACCATGGTATTAATTCCTTTAGGAGTGTTGCCTTCACAATTTGGAATTACTGGTTTGTATTCTGCATTTGTGGTTACACTTTGCGGAGCCTTGTTTTTTGCGCAAACATTTTATTTAATGAAACAATGTATGATAGGGGAAGAAAGTTCTTACAAAGCGGCTCGCTCTATTATGTTTGGTTCGTTTTTATATCTACCGGTGGTACAAATAGCGTTAATATTAGATAAAGTATAATGGTTACTGACTTAAACATAAAAGAAATTCCTAAAAAGCAATTAGGTATAAATCCAAAGAAATTCATTCTTTGGCTCTTTATGGTTTCAATCGTAATGGTTTTTGCAGCACTAACGAGTGGGTTTATCGTACGTCAGGCGGAAGGCAATTGGATTATGTATGAGATGCCATCTCAGATGTTAGTTAGTACGATTATCTTACTCATGAGTAGTGCAACTGCTCAATGGGCGTTAAGTGCTGCTAAAAAGGGTGCTTTGGTAAGAACCCGTTCTGGTTTAGTAATTACTGTTGCGCTTGGAATTGTATTTCTGTTTACTCAAGTATGGGTGTGGAGTGCACTTGTAGATAATAACGTATTTTTTGTAGGTAATCCAGGCGGATCTTTTTTGTATGTTTTAATGGGTGTTCACGCGGTTCATTTAATTACAGGATTAGTTTATCTACTAGTAATGTTGGTTAAATCATTTCGAGTTAACGAAGTTTCCGAAATTCAATTTCAATTAAGTTTAAGTACAACCTACTGGCACTTTTTGGATGGATTATGGATTTATTTATATGTGTTTTTAATTATATATCATTAATAAAAAAATAATATGTCAAGTATAACAGCTACGGCAAAATCAGATTGGACAGGAGGTAAATCTCCATTCAATGTAAGCTATGGTAAGCTTATGATGTGGTTATTCCTACTTTCTGATGCATTTACATTTTCTGCGTTTTTAATAGCCTATGGTTTAGTTAGATTTAGTGCTGATTCGTGGCCTATACCTGAAGAAGTGTTTAATGCCATTCCGTTTATGCATGGTGTAAATGCCCCCTTAATATTTGTGGGTATTATGACTTTCATCCTTATTTTGAGTAGTGTAACCATGGTGATGGCGGTAGATGCAGGGCATAGAATGGATAAAAAAGGAGTTGCCAAATGGATGGGTTGGACTATCGTTGGTGGAGCAGTATTCTTGGGTTGCCAAGCTTGGGAATGGACACACTTTATTATTGGAACTGGGGGTGGCGGAGCAAGTTTAACTTGGAACGAATATGGCCCACAAAGTTTTGCTGCTTTCTTTTTCTTCATAACAGGGTTTCATGGCACACACGTATTAAGTGGAGTTATAATAAATTACCTTGTATATTATAATACCATTAGAGGTGTTTACGAGCAAAGAGGCCATTATGATATGGTTGAAAAAGTTGGCCTTTACTGGCACTTTATTGATTTAGTTTGGGTATTTGTATTTACCTTTTTCTATCTTGTATAATTATTGAACTTAGAAATTTAAAGATATGACTTCTGAAGAAAATAACATTGTTGTTCAGCCTGTTGACAAAGCTAAGATTAAGCAGATTATTAGAGTTGCTATAATTTTAGGAGTTATTACAACATGTGAATTTATAATTGCTTTTACACTAGGTTCTGGCTCTATTAAAACATCCATATTTGTGCTTATGACTTTAGTTAAAGCATTTTATATTGTATGGGAATTTATGCACTTGGGGCACGAAGTAAAAGGATTAAAATGGATGGTAATTGCGCCACTAGTATTGGCACTTTGGTTATTGGTTGCTTTGCTTATGGAAGGCTCTGCCATACACGATGCTAATTTTTTATAAAAAAAATTGAAGAACGAGCGAGTCAGATTTCCGTTGGGAGTCTGACTTTTTCGTTTTATAAATAATACGGAAAGTGGTTATCTAACCAACTCTAATCACATGAAAATAATTAAAAAAATACTGTTTTTAATTGCGGCCCTCGTAGTGCCTAGCATGATATATATATTTTTAAGAGGGTTTGGCTATAATAAATTTGAAATACCCGTTTATTATGAAGACGGTGTTGCAATTGAAGGGTGTGATGCATCAGATTCAACACATACTGTTCAGTTTGAGAATTACACGTTACAAGGCCCCCAATTATTTTACTTTCCTCAGTGGGTAAATGATGAAGAATTTTATAGGCAATGTAACCGTATAAATGATAAACAGCCCAAGGTTGTTTTTACGGCTATTGCAGATAGTTCTAATCATACTTTTATTGGAAATTTGCTATTGGTTTCTGATGAAGACCAGTTGTATCAAATAGCAAATTGCGCTTTAGTTTTAGGACAAGAGTTTTTCATATCTGAACCTATTTATAACCAATTGGTACTTGTTGATTCAAAAAAGCGTATTAGAGGGTATTTTAATGGAAACGAGCTTGAGGAGATGGATAGACTAGATATGGAATTGGATATTTTAAAAAAAGAGGAAAATTAGTATAGTATGAATAAGTATGTAATAATTATTTTCAGCGTAGTTGTTCCGTTACTAATAGCAACACTTTTTTTTGCAATAGATACCTCTACGGATGCTGAGTGGATCCACTATCTTCCAAAGGTTAATGCATCTCTTAATGGGGTTAGTGCTGTCGTATTGATATTAGCTTTTTATTTTATAAAAACAGGGAAGGAACAAATCCATATTCGATTGATGAAATTCGCTTTTGTGTTAGGGTTGTTATTTATGGTTTCTTATGTAACCTATCATGCTTCGGTACCTTCAACCGTTTTTGGTGATATGGATAGAGATGGGGTATTACAAGATGCCGAAAAGAGTGAAATTGGTGGAATGCGAACCGTTTATTTAGTACTATTATTATCCCATATATTGATGGCTGCCACGGCATTACCCTTAATATTAACCGCTTTTACCTATGCTCTAAAAGATAAACGAGAAAAACATAGAAAGGTGGTTCGTTACACGTTTCCTGTATGGCTATACGTATCAATAACAGGAGTGCTGGTGTACTTGCTGATAAGTCCATACTATTAAACTAATTTTGTAATATGGTTAAGATCAAAGCACTCACCCTATTTTTAGTTTTCAGCTTAATATCCATGGGCTCTTCTTTTGCCCAATGTGCTATGTGTAGAGCTACATTAGAAACCAATGTTAGCAATGGAAGCCAAGAGCAATTGGCATCAACTTTAAACTTTGGCATTATGTATTTGTTTATGGCACCCTACCTTTTAGTGGCTACTGTTGGTTATATATGGTATAAACAAAGTAGATCTTCGGTAAAAGAGGATAAATAAAACTGGTTAAATTATTGCTTATTAGAAGTCAAATATTAGATATCTCTTATATTTACTTCATCTGTGAAAAACAATAAACTTTTATACTCCACAATTTTCTTAATAGTATTAACACTTTTAGTAAGGTGGTGGGTTGAAGAACAGTTTGCCTTAGTAGAAAGGAACGAAAAATTTGTTGAACAGGCTATAAAGGATCAAGTTTCTGAACAAGAGTTGGATATGATTCCTGTTTTAGATAGCTTATCTCTATTCGGGCATATCTCATTGGGCAAAACGACTTCAACGGCCTACCCATTTTATATTTATAAAAGCGAAAAACTTGCCTATTGGTCAAATTTTCAATTTGTACCAGAATATAGTGATGTGGCCAATACAAAAAAATACAGTTATATCGATAAGCCTTATGGCCAGTTTATTGTTAGAAAATGGGTGGTAAATTATAAAAGTGAATCCTTTGAAGTCTTCTCATTAATCTCACTTTATCGAAAATTTCCAGTTAATAATGATTTTATTCAATCTGGTTATAATGCAAAAATCGTTCAAAACGGTAATTTAGAAATATACCCTATCCAGGATAATTCAGAAGGTTTGGTAATTGAAATAAATGGGAACGCCATTTTTAAAATTAGATTAGAACAAGGGTATAAGCCTTCCATAGTGCAGCCTATTATTTACATCGATTTTTTATTATTGGTATTGCAAATTTTGCTATTTATAGCCCTGTACAAATTAGTATTAAAAAAGAAAAAGTTTGCAGAAGTGTTGGTGCTGTTTTTTGGGTGGGCATATTTTAAAATTGTATTGCCATTATTAGAAGGTACAACGGTGTTTGCCAAGATAAATATATTTGACCCTCAGTATTATGCTGTTTCTTGGTTTGAGCGGTCGTTTGGTGATTTGTTGATTAATACAATTTTTATTCTTACTATAAGTTTTAGAATAGAACACTGGCTTAGGAATAAAAAAATTATAAAACTATTAAGTGGAGCTAAATTTAAATTTAATGAAGATGGGGTTCGTATCTTATTTATAACATTTACTTTTTGGATTATTAACTACCCGTTTTTACAGCTCAGATCCATTTATGATAATTCACAAGTATCTTTAGATATTTCGCAATCAATGCAATTTGATTGGATAAAAATAACAACTTATGTAATTATTGTATTTGTTACGCTATCTACTTTTCTTCTTTATCATACCGTAATTAAGTATTTTATTAGATATACCCATAGTTATAAAAAGCTACTCGTGCATTTAACTATAGGGGCAGTTGTTTATGTATCTCTTTCCTATTTTTCTAATATGCCATTTGCCAATTTGGCGTTGATCAATATTCCTCTTGTAATAGGCCTTTGGTATTTTGACTTCACGAGGTCATTAAATACAGCCACTTATAAACGATTCCTTTATATCGTATTATTCTTTGGAATTTTATCTGGTATTAATGGGAACTTTATCCAACAATTCGAAACCGAAATTAAAGTTTCTGAAACGAGAAGCATTTTGGATAAGAAACTAGCTAAAACTGATCCTTTTGCGGAGTTCTTATTTTCAACTGCTTTAAATGATCTTGCCAAAGATCCTTTTATCGTAGCAAGATTGAATAGCCCCTTTTTATCAAAAAATGCAGTTTTAACTAAAATAAAGCAGGTTTTTCTTAATTCTTATCTTAATAAATATGAGCAATCAATTGTCTTGTTTGATTCTAAAGGTGCACCTTTAAAAAACGTTAGATATCGAAAGAATATTTTTGAAATTATAAGTAAAATAGATCCGGCCAATTCTAGAACAGACTACCCTTCGGTTTTTAGAGTTAAAGATAATTTGCATAATTTTTCTAAGCATTACTTGGGCTATATTCCTGTAAAAAAACTTAACAGTATAATTGGCTATGTATTGCTGGAGTTGGTTGAAAAACCATTTACTACATCAGGGGTGTTTCCTTCGTTACTAGATGATACTCAGTTTAAACAATCAAATAATAATGTTGGAAGTTTTGCTTATTATTTAAATGGGAGTTTAGTTAATTCCGTGGGTTCAATTGAGTTTCCTGCTACTGTTATTGCTGATAATAAAAATATTTGGAGAGCGAATGAAGGACTCTATGTATCTAAAACAGAAGGTAACAGAACCATTTTATCTGGGATAAACCTGAATACTAGAAAGGTATTTTTATCTAACTTCTCATTTATTTGGATGATTACACTTTTTCCTGTTTTGCTTGGCTGGTTAATAACATCGATTGCACAAAATGGAAAGTTGAACACACTTTCGTACACAGAGCGTATCATTTGGTACTTGAATCTGGCTTTCATTATTCCACTTATAATCGTTACGGCTGTTACATTTCGTTTATTATCTAGTTCTTTTGAGCGAGAATCAACCCTTGCAAAAACCACCTTGGTTAAGCGCATCTCTGATCAACTCAGTATCAGGTTGTTAAACTATAGAAGTAATGAACAAAACTTTGAAGCCTTACAAGAACGGATTGAAACCTTATCCAACAACACGGAGCTAGATATAAATTTATTTGGTTTAGATGGAAAATTGATTGTAAGTTCTCAACCTAGCGTTTTTAATAAAAAACTATTGGCTCCTTTCATTAACCAATATGCATTAAATGTTATAAGAGATAAAGGGAAAAATCAACTGATTTTACAAGAAAGTATTGATCAATTAATCTATAGAAACTCCTATGCAGCAATAAAGTCTGAGGATAGTGGTCAAATGCTAGGCATAATATCAGTGCCTTTCTTTAGTTCAAATTCTTCTTTAAATTCGAGTAAACGAGAAGCATTTAGTACTATTTTAAATGTGTTTGTTATGGTGCTTTTTGCTACTATGCTGGTTACTTATTTTGCAGGTAAGTGGTTAACTAAGCCATTGAACATGTTAAGGGAAAAATTAAGAAGCACTAGCTTTTCAGAACAAACGGAGCCGATAAACATCCAATGGTCGGATGAACTCGGTATGTTAATTAAGGCTTATAATCAAATGTTGGGAACGTTGGAATTTAGCAAAACTGCCTTAAGGAAGTCTGAAAAAGAAAAGGCATGGAGAGAAGCTGCCCAGCAAGTTGCCCACGAAATTAAAAACCCTTTAACTCCTATGAAACTTACATTGCAGCGAATGAGTAATAGGATAAAACTTAAAAAGGCCACGCCAGAAGAATTAGAGATTCCATTGCAAAGTGTGCTTGATCAAGTTGAAACACTCAATAGCATCGCTTCTTCGTTTAGTGAATTTGCAAAAATGCCTACGCCTGTTTTAGCTCGAGAGGAAATGCATTCGATTATTAGAAATGCAATTGAATTATTTTCTGCAGATAAAGCGTTAGACATTAAGTTACAACTGGCCGATCGAAAGGTATATAGTATGGTTGATTCAAAATTGTTTTCTCGGATGTTGAACAACTTAATATTAAATGCGAAACAGTCCATAAAAGAAAGTCAAAAAATAGTGAAGGTTGTAATTGATACTGAAATCAATAAATTCTTAACTATCAAAATAAATGATAACGGAATGGGAATCGATTCTGAAATTACTGAGAGGGTGTTTATTCCTAAATTTACAACAAAAGAAAGAGGCTCAGGTATTGGCTTGGCAATGACCAAGCATGGAATTGAAAATATGGGAGGGAAAATTAGTTTTACTTCAGTAATAAATGAAGGAACTATATTTATAATCGAAATGCCAATTATTGATTAATGCGTTTACTCTTGCTAGCGTGTGTTTTGTTTTTTGTTCTTCAAGTACATGCACAAGAAGACTTAAAACGATGCAAAAAAATAACCAGTACTTCGGTTATCTTTAGTGATCAGATTATTGTTTTAGAATCTGTTTCCATCAATCTTTCTAAATCCAATTATACTATTTTTTCGTTAAGTCCTACAACGTTTAAAATTGAGATTGAAGAGGAATTTAAAGACTCATTAGAGATTTGTTATCAAGTATTACCTGCTGTTTTTACAACAGAATTTTCTATTGATTCTACAAGATATTATGATTCTACTGCATTATTTGTGAGTTCAGAACCCAAACAAACAGCATTAGATTATACAAGCAAAAGACAAGAGTTATTCGATATGGGAGAACTTACTAGAAGTGGGCAGATAAGCAGAGGTATTGCGACAGGTAACACGCAAAACCTTTCTGTAAACTCAAGCCTTAATCTCCACTTAGAAGGTAAACTCTCAGAAGACCTAAATATAAGAGCGTCAATAACGGATCAAGATATACCCTTTCAACCCGAAGGCAATACGCAACAACTCCAAGATTTTGATAAAGTATTTATACAGCTGTTTAACGAAGATTTTTCTGTTACTGGGGGAGATGTCGTTTTAGAGAGCAGTGACACTCGATTTTTGAAATACAGGAAAAATGTACTTGGAGGTGTAGTTGACTATTTTACGAATTCATCTCAAACTTCGGTAGGAGCATCAGCCGCTAAAGGCCAGTTTGCTTCAGAACTGATAGCTATTCAAGAAGGAGTTTATGGGCCTTATAAAATTCCCCCGCCTGATAATCTTGGGTTTGTGATCGTTATTGCAAATTCTGAAAAGGTTTATTTAGATGGGAAACTGTTGCTTAGAGGATATGATTATGACTACACCATTGACTATAACCAAGCTGAAATAGAATTTACAAGTGATGTTTTATTAACAAAGTATTCTAGAATCAGAGTTGATTACGAGTATGCAGTTCGAAGTTATGCCCGCTCCATTATTTCAGCATCACACACTCAACAGCTTGGTAAAATAAAGTTGGGCATAGATTTTTATCAAGAAAAGGATAATAAAAACAAATCATTGTTTAGAACACTTTCTGATGATGATAAACAAATTTTGAGCAATGCAGGCGATAGTTTACAGCAGGCAGTTGTGTCAGGAGAAAAGTTGAGTGAATTTGCAGAAAATAAAATTCTCTACTATAAAAAGGATACGTTGATTAATGCCGTTCTAGAAACTGTTTTTTCTCATACAACCAACGAATTACCTGAATTATACACCGTGCAATTTACAGATGTAGGTGAGGGTAAAGGCAATTATCAAATAGCCGAATATTTGGCACAAGGCAGGGTTTATCGCTATGTGGGTGCTGGTAACGGAGCTTTTACTCCCTTTATTCTTTTAACTGCACCTAATAAAAAGCAGATGCTTGCGATAACTGGCGAAGCCAGTTTAGGAACTTATTCCAATGTGTATTTCGAAACTGCATTTTCAGGATTTGATAAAAATTTATTTTCCGATATTCATAAACAAGATAATAATGGGGAGGCCATTACTTTGGGTATTAATCTAGTAAAGTTACCGATTGGCGAATCGAATTATACCTTGTCATCCACGGTTGAAACGGAGTATTTAAGTAAAAACTTTAAGGTAATAGATCGGTTTAGAAAAGTTGAGTTTGATCGAGATTGGGGGATAAATTCAGTTGGTAATAATTTAGGAGAACAAGATGTAAACGTGAATGTTGGGCTTGGATTGGAAAAAGATGCTTTAAATTATTTTAGATATACCACCAGTTATCGCAGTAAAGTAAGTACGGTTAAAGGTTTTCAACATCAGTTTGATTTAGCAAAATCTGCCGGTATTCTGCAGTTTAAGGCAGATGCTTTTATAATGGATGGCGATATGCCAAATTCGGTTTCTAGTTGGCGAAAGTTTAATGGAGAAGTTTATTTAAAAGGCAAACTACAACCTGGCTACCGATACATTTTGGAACAAAACAGGACTATAGACAATCGCATAGATTCTATTATATCATCTAAAAATTATTTCGAGGAACATCAACTATTTGTGCGAGCAAATATGTCGGCCAATACTCAGTTTGAAGTATTATATGGACAAAGAATTGATAAGCTTCCTCAAAATGGAGAAATAAAGTCTGCAACGGAAGCAGAAACAATTACTGCAAAACTAAAAACTCAAATAAATACCAATCATTCGTTAAACTTGGTTATGAACTATCGAAACCTAGCAAATAGTTTATCATCAACTCCCAATGTGCAAAGTATTTCGGGTAGAGTGGATTGGGTTGGAAATATTATTCCTAAATCTATTAGAAATGAATTAACATATTCTATTGCTAACTCTCGAGTGCCTAAAAGGGAGTACGTTTTTATCGAAGTTCCTACCGGAGAAGGAACACATGCTTGGAGGGATAATAACGGAGATGGGATAAAGGATTTAGATGAATTTTACGAAGCATTTAATAATGATGAAAAGAGATTTATCAAGCTTTATATGCCATCTAATAATTTTGTTGATGCATTTGAAAATCGATTTAATTATAGGTTGTCTTTACAGTTTCCATTAAAATGGCGTAGAGCGCAAGGTTTTAAAAAACTAGTAAGCAGATTTTCAAATACTACTTCTTGGACCACCCAGTACAGCACCACTGAAGACAATCTTGCTGCGAGGCTAATCCCATTTATAGCTGATATTGATACGTCAAAATTGCTTTCAGCAAGAGAAACCTTTCGATCTACATTTTTTATAAATAAGAACAATCCTAAATTTGGTGTTAATGTTGGGTATTTATCGCGTAGTCGTAAAGTACTTTATGCTAATGGGTTTGAAGGGCGAATGGATGTTGAATATTCAACTGCAATCCGCTGGAACCTGAAACGAAAATACCAATTTGATATAAAAGCACTACTGGCAGATCGTTCCAGCAATTCAGATTATTTGGAGGGCAGAAACTACCGTATAGGAGATGCCAAAATGGGGCCTTCGTTTGCGTATCAACCCAAGCCTACCTTAAAGGTAACCACCTCTTATAATTATGGTTTAAATGAGGAAGTAAGTACAGAAGAAATAACGGAGTATGCATTATTGAACGAAGTTTCGTCTGAGTTGCGTTTAGGAACGGCTTCTAAGTTTGTTTTTAATGCCATGATAAAATATACCAATATAGAGTTTAAGGGCAATGAACAAAGCCCCATAGGATATGAACTATTAAAAGGATTACGTCCTGGAAATAATTTTTCACTGGTGTTAAGTTGGCAGCAACGGCTAGTAAATGGTTTGCAAATCCAACTTTACTACGAAGGTCGTAAACCACAAAATGTTGATTTAATCCACTCTATGAGAGCTGGTATTAGTGCTCTGTTTTAAATTAGTTGTCGTTTCTAAACACGTAGAAGTTTGGAATTTGCTTTTCATAATATTTTGTAAGTTAGTGTTAATTCAATTATAAAATAATGCTAGTTTTAACCCGTTTTATGCATTAGAAAATCTATTCCGTAGCTAAACAGCTGCAAATCAGAAACTTCGTTGAGTTTTTTGATTTAACCATAGCGGTGCTATCCTGAAACCAATAAAACTCCCTGATTTATTGCTGTTTAACTTCTCACTACAAAGTTCTAACGCATAAAGCGGGTTTAACATGAAGAATCAAGTCTCAACAACTCCTGATGAGGTAGTAATGAATAAAATTTATCTTATAAGAGATCAAAAAGTAATGATTGATAAAGATTTGGCAGAACTGTACGGGGTGGCAACAGGAAATCTTAACAAAGCTGTAAGTAGAAATATCAAGAGGTTTCCACAAGATTTTATGTTTCAGTTGAGCAAGGCTGAACTTGACAACTTGATGTTCCAATTTGGAACATCAAGTTGGGGAGGCACTAGGAAATTGCCTCGTGCATTTACGGAACAAGGTGTTGCTATGTTATCAGGAGTACTTAATAGTGACAGAGCCATAGCTGTTAATATTCAAATTATTCGAATTTTCACAAAAATGAGATCAATGCTATTAACCCACAAAGATTTACTCATTAAAATGAATGAGTTAGAATCAAAAGTTGGAAATCAAAACAAAAGTATTAAGCAAATTTTTGATCTTTTAAAACAACTTGTTGCGGATAATGAAAAGCCAAAAATTGAAATAGGGTTTAAACAAAGGCAAAAATAACTTTCTATTTTCGCAACTTCTTTAACGATCGCATCAAGTTATTGGCAAACACAAAATCGTTGAATTCATCCACTTCAGAATCTAAAATTTGGTCAGAAGTGCCGTCCCATAATTTTAGACCTTGATGCATAAACATAATGTAATCACCAATTTCCATCACAGAGTTCATGTCGTGCGATACCACCACCGTGGTGATATTATACTCCTGTGTAATTTCTTTAATTAAGTTATCTATGGTAATAGAAGTTTGTGGATCCAGACCAGAGTTGGGTTCATCACAAAATAAGTACTTAGAGCTGTTTACAATCGCTCTAGCTATTCCTACCCTTTTTTTCATGCCTCCACTTAATTCTGAAGGCATCTGAGTATTCGTATTAGTAAGCCCAACCCTATCCAAAACTTGGTTTACTTTATCTAGTTTTTCATCTAAAGGTAGGTGAGTAAGTATATCTAATGGAAACCTAACATTTTCTTCTACTGATTTAGAATCGAATAAGGCAGCTCCTTGAAAAAGCATTCCAATATCTTTTCTTATGTCAATTTGGGCTTTTCTAGTGGCGTTTGAAAAGTTTCGTTTATCATAAAAAACACTCCCAACAGTTGGTTGTTCAAGACCCACCATGCATTTTAATAGTACACTTTTACCCGTTCCACTCGCACCAATAATCATATTAACCAATCCAGGTTTAAACTGTGCATCAATACCTTTTAAAACGGTAATGTCACCAAATGATTTTTGTATGTTTTCAAGGTCTATCATTAAAATGATATTAAGTATTGTGCTAAAAGTTGTGCCAGCAAGTAATCGGCCAATAAGATGGCTATAACAGAATTGGTTACAGCACTGGTTGATGCTTGACCAACTTCCAAGGCTCCGCCTTTAGTATAATAACCCATAAAGGACGATATGGTAGAAACTAAAAATGCGAATGTAATTGCTTTTATCATGGCAAAAATTATCATAAACTCATTCAGTTGAAAGCGTATGCCTTGTGTATATTCAGTTGGAGAAATTACTCCCGTAAAACTAGCAGCTAAATACCCTCCGTAAATACTCAAAAAAGCGGATGTAACAACCAATGCAGGAAACATAAAAATGGTGGCTAGCACTTTAGGTAGTACTAGATAAGAACTTGAATTAAGCCCCATTACTTCGAGCGCATCAATTTGCTCTGTAATACGCATAGTGCCTAATTCACCTGCAATATTAGAACCTACCTTGCCCGCAAATATGATGGCTATTATGGTAGGTGATAATTCAAGCAGCACCATATCTCGCACCACTAATGCCACTACATACTTAGGTATTAAGGGGTTTACTAAGTTATAGGCAGTTTGAATGGTGGTTACGGCACCCATAAAAATGGATACAGTTGCAATTAGAAAAATGGAATTGGTACCTACCTTAATCGATTCATCAATAAATAGTTTAAAATACGTTTTAAACGATTCTCTATTCTTGAGAAGGGATCCTAGAAAGATAAAATATTTACCTATGCTTTGCATTCTTTCAGTTTACACCGCAAATTAATGGAGATTTACTTAATTTGCGGATAGATGAATAAATCTTTTAAAGATATATTAATATGAAGAGCAGTATTATAGTTACCGGAGGCACTAAAGGAATAGGCAGGGCAATAATAACCCTATTTGCCGATAAAGGATTTGATATTGTTACTTGCGCTAGAAGCGAAGCTGACCTTGAAGGATTAAAAGCAGAAATTGCTGCTAAATTCCCAGAGGTAGGTGTTAGCTCCATGGTGGCTAACCTTTCAATAAAAGAAGAAGCATTAAAATTTGCTGATTTTGCGAGGTCACATGTACACTCACTCAATGTGTTGGTAAATAATGCAGGGGCATTTATCCCTGGTAAAATTACGGAAGAAGAAGATGGTGATTTTGAAAAAATGATTAACACAAATTTGAGCAGTGCCTATCATATAACTCGAAGTTTAATTAGCTTGGCAAAAAATTCTAAGGGGCATATTTTTAATATGTGCTCTACCGCCAGTATTATGCCTTATGTAAATGGGGGTAGTTATTGTATTTCTAAATATGCGCTGTTAGGGATGACGAAGGTACTCCGAGAAGAAATGAAACCTTTTGGTGTAAAAGTAACTGCGATTATGCCTGGTGCAACTTTAACTACAAGCTGGGAAGGAAGCGATTTACCAGAAGACCGGTTTATGAAAGCCGATGATGTGGCGCACGCCATTTGGGGTGCCTATGCTATGTCGCCTCGGTCTGTGGTAGAAGAAATTTTAATTAGACCCCAATTGGGAGATATATAAAAATGAACAGTTAAACATTGAAAATTAAAAAAATGAAAGTATGTTTTATTATGTACCCTTGGGAACAAGTAAACCCCAAGAAAGATTCAACAATTCGCATTATTCATGAATTGGTTTTAAGAGGCCATGACGTAGCCATAACAAATCCATCTAATCTCACTATCAGAGATAGCCTAACTTTAAGTTTATGTAAGTTTATTGATCATAAAGAAAAGGTGTCTAATAGTATGACTGCTTTTTACCATGCAATACATTTTGCTGAAAGAATGGCACCACTTCAAGATTTTGACGTGATTTTTATGCGGGATAACCCTCCATTAAATCTACTAACACTTAATTTTCTTGATTCCATAAAAGATGATGTTTTTATAATTAATGCCGTAGATGGTTTGCGAGAAGCAAATAATAAAATTTATACGGCTGCTTATTATGATCCTGAAAGAGAGTTAATACCTGCAACCCATGTTTCTAAAAATTTAGATTATTTAATAAGGATTATTAATGAGTCTGAAAATGATAAAATGATAATGAAACCGTTAGATGGTTATGGAGGTAGCGGTGTTATTGTTATTGAAAAATCTGCCATGCATAACATTAGGTCTTTGCTAGATTTTTATATTAACAGAGATGATGGCAAATCTAATTATGTAATTCTACAAGAGTATGTAGAAGGAGCCGAAGAAGGAGATGTAAGGGTATTAATGTTAAATGGAGAGCCTATTGGAGCCTTAAGACGAAGGCCTGTAAAAGGAGATGTACGTTCTAACATTTCTGTAGGTGGTAATGTAGAAAAATATAAGCTAACTAAATCGGATATAATACTTTGTAAAAAAGTAGGAGAAAAGCTCGTTCGAGATGGAATCTATTATGCAGGACTAGATTTAATAGGTGGAAAGCTTATTGAAGTGAATGTTCTAAGCCCGGGTACAATTAAGGATATCAACCAATTAAATAATGTGAAGATCCAAAGAAAAATTGCAGATTACTTGGAACTAGTCGTAGTAGAAAGGAAGAAGCAAAAAGAAAATTTTAGACCTGAAACTCTTATAGAAAGTGCAACAACTTGAAATAAACGAGATTATTAACTTAATCAATTCAAACAAAACATTTGAAGCCGTTGCAAGTGATGGCTCTTTTCAAATAAAGATTAATAGGTATTTGCCTTATTGCTGTACGGCCATTCATGATGGAAGTAATTTAAGACAAGAATTAGCCAAAAAAATGCAGCTTGATGATTATGAAAGGTGGTATGAAGAAGATCCCCATACCGGAGATTTTATTGCTTCTATGCCAATTACCTTAACAGTAAACGATTCTAGGTTTGAGTACGATCTTAATAGGAATGAAAACGAATGTGTGTACACCGAAGCCTGGGGTAAGCAAGTTTGGAAAACTCCCCTCAAGCAAAAGGAAATTCAAAGTTGCAAATTAAAACATAGTAATTATTATAAAGTTACTCATGCACTTGTAAAAAAATTGGAAGAGCTTTTTGGAGGTTGTGTTGTGTACGATTTTCACTCCTATAATTACCAGCGCTGGGATAGAAAAGTACCCTTGTTTAATACAGGAACTGAGAATGTTGACATTAAAAAATTTGGTACTTATATCAATAATTGGCAAGATGAGTTATCCAAAATTACGCTACCCGATATTGAAAATGAATCTGCCATTAACGATGTTTTTAAGGGCCGCGGATATAACCTAGAATTTATAACTAAAAATTTTAACAATACACTTGTACTAGCAACAGAAATAAAAAAAGTTTATTGCAATGAGCTTACTGGAGCATCTTATTCTAAAATAATTAAAGTATTACAGCAAAAACTAAAAAAAGCAATCTTAAAGAATGCCAATTATTTTAGCCAAAACATGACCAATTGGCAACATAAAGAAGTAGCCAATTTACTGGATAAAAACGTAGATAGCAGTTTAATAGCAATCGATAAAAATTTAAGCCGCTTATTAAAGAATTTTGAGCTTTTGGCCTATGTAAACCCATATAATACTGGAACAGAGAAGAATAAATTTTTTAAAAGTAAATTTACCGAGCCACCTAAATTTAAGTATAGCCCTATTAGAATAAACCCCTATGAGTTAAAGCAAGAGTTAAGTAAGCTGCCTATTAAGGAAATATCGGATATTACAATCCGGCATTTATATGAATCCGTGATAAGTAGTTATTTTGATAAGATAGATATGTTGGGCTCCTTAGGAACTACAAAGTTTTTGTATAGCTCATTGCGCTATTTTGGGCGCCCGTCAAAAAAAGATTTGCAAAATGCAAATTATATATTACACTTACCACAAATAGCTGGTGAACCCAATAGGCAACCGACTCTAAATGTTGATCATGCCATTGCAACTTTTAAAGAAGCATTAATCGATTATGGCTTTGATAGTAAAATAGAGCTAAGTAAAAAAGTGATTTCTAAAGTCATGGTGCTGAATTCAAAAAAGAAAATTCAGTTTAAACCAGATGCTAAATTTACCAGAACAGAAATAAATGCACTAGTTGAGCACGAAATGGGAGTACATATGGTAACCACGATGAACTCAAGCCATCAAAAGCTAAAACTATTTAATATTGGACTGCCGGTAAACACTAAAACGCAAGAAGGCTTAGCTATTTTGGCCGAATATTTAAGTGGAAATATTACTATTAGCCGGCTTAAAAAATTAGCACTAAGGGTTATTGTAGTAGATATGATGTGTAATGGAGCCAACTATATGGAATGCTTTAATTTTCTATATCCAAATCATTTAGCCGATTCTGATGATGCATTTAGCGTTGTGGCGCGAATTTTTAGAGGAGGAGGATTTACTAAAGATTATCTTTATTTAAGCGGGTTTGTTGAAATATTGAGGTTTTGGGAGAAAGAAAATGACTTAAGTCCTTTGCTCGTAGGTAAAACTTCTTTTAATTTTTACAATACTTTGGAAGAAATGATTGAACGAGATATGATTTTGAAACCGCAGTTTATAACGAAAAGCTTCCTCGAACCTAAATTAGAAAATAATAACGAAATATATGAGTATATATTTAGTGGTTTAGTTTAGTTTTAAATATGAATACGATAGAAAAAATACTCGAATTTGAGCTGATAAATGTTGGAGAGTTCTCATTTAAAACATACACAATTGTTAGCATATTATTTATTTTTATATTCACCAAAATTATTTTATGGGCTATAAAAAAAGCCCTCTTCAGAGCTCAAAATGGAAAAAATAATCTTGCAAATAGCTATTCTTTATTTCAAATAATTAAGTACATTATCTGGGTAATTGCAATTGCTTTTTTTCTCGAAACTATAGGAATAAAAGTTACCGTTCTTATAGCTGGATCTGCTGCATTACTTGTTGGGGTTGGTTTAGGGTTACAGCAAACCTTTAACGATATTATTTCAGGGGTAATTTTATTATCCGAAAGATCTACCAAGTTGGGTGATATTTTGGAAATTGATGGCGACATTGTTAAAATTCATAAAATTGGACTCAGAACTTCGGAGGGGTTTAATAGAGATGACATTTCAGTTATAATACCCAACTCTGCTATTACCAATAATAAAGTGATAAACTGGAGCCATCAAACCAAGAAAACGCGTTTTAAAATTAATGTGGGTGTAGCTTATGGAAGCAATGTTGATTTAGTAATAAAGGTTTTGGAAGAAAGTGCTTTGGAACACCCTGATATATATGATAAAAGCATAATCGATGCGCGTCTATTAGAATTTAACAATTCATCTCTTGATTTTCAATTGCTTTTTTTTAGTGAAAATATTTTTAGAATTGGAAAGGTTAAAAGTGATATTCGAAGAATAATAAATAGAAAGTTTATAGAAAATAAAATTAAAATCCCTTTTCCTCAAATGGATGTGTATGTTAATCCCACACCAAAGTTTGATGGCTCTCAATAGTCAATTCAATCAATCAAGACACAAAAATGCATGGCTCAGTTAGAAATTATTGGACAAAGACTAATTCTTAGGTTAATAACCGAATCTGATTTAGAGGCAATACACCAACTTCAATCAATTCCTGAAGTAGATAGGTATAATACGCTTGGAATTCCGAAAGATTTTGAAGAAACAAAGACGGTGATGGCACCCTTGTTAGAAGCTACCCAAAAGGAGAACATAGACTATTACACCTTTGCCATCGAACAAAAAAGCAGTAAAAATTTAGTAGGCTTGATTGCATTAATTTTAGGGCCAAAAAAGTATAATAGTGGCGAAGTTTGGTTTAAACTTAATCCATCTTTTTGGGGAAATGGCTTTGCCACAGAGGCGTTAAATTCGATATTAGAATTTGGGTTTAATACGTTGAAATTACATCGGATAGAAGCAGGTTGTGCTGTTGACAACTTGGCTTCAAGCAACGTACTAGAAAAAGCAGGAATGCAGCCAGAAGGAAGAAGGCGAAAAACCTTGCCTCTAAAGACTGGTTGGAGTGATAATTTTGAATATGCCATCCTTGAAAACGATAAAAGAAGCGCAGTTTAAGCCTCAAAACAGGCCTTAAAAAAATCGATGATATTTGTCATTAATATCACCATTATAAGTGCTTTATTCGGGCTTAAAATCTTATCTTTGTAAGATATTTTTAAGAATTTATGAGCGAAGAAAACAAACCATCGAAGCAGGATTATTCGGCAGATAATATTCAGGTATTAGAGGGCTTAGAAGCCGTTCGAAAACGACCTGCGATGTATATCGGTGATATCAGTGTAAAAGGTCTTCACCACTTAATTTGGGAAGTGGTAGATAACTCAATCGATGAAGCTTTAGCGGGCCATTGCGATAACATTAATGTAACTATCCATGAAGGTGATACCATTACTGTAAAAGATAATGGCCGGGGTATTCCAACGGGATATCATGCGAAAGAAAAAAAATCTGCTTTGGAAGTAGTAATGACTGTGCTTCACGCAGGAGGTAAATTTGATAAGGATACTTACAAGGTATCAGGTGGATTGCATGGGGTTGGTGTTTCTTGTGTAAATGCACTAAGTTCATTGATGCAAGTTACGGTTCATAGAGATGGAAAAATTCATGAGCAAGAATACTCAGAAGGAAAGCCAAAATATGATGTAAGAGAAACTGGAAAAACGGATGTTACTGGAACAATCGTTCACTTTGTGCCAGATAGGTCAATATTTACCGTTCATGATTTTCATTATGATACGGTAGCAACTAGGTTAAGAGAACTTTCTTTCCTAAATGCAGGTATTACCTTAACTCTAGTAGATGAGAGAGAAAAGAATGATGAAGGAGAGTTTTTAAATGATACGTTTCTATCTGAAGGCGGATTGTCTGAATTTGTTTCATACTTAGATGGAAGTAGAGAAAAATTAATTCCTACTCCGATTTACATGAATGGCGAAAAAAATGAAGTGCCCGTTGAAGTAGCACTTAATTATAATACCTCCTATACTGAAAACGTTGTTTCCTATGTAAACAATATCAATACAATTGAGGGCGGTACCCACGTATCTGGTTTTAGAAGGGCTTTAACCAGGACCTTGAAATCGTATGCGGATAAATCAGGAATGCTTGATAAAGTAAAGATTGATATCGCAGGCGATGACTTCCGAGAAGGATTAACCGCAGTAATTTCAGTTAAAATACAAGAACCACAATTTGAAGGACAAACCAAAACTAAATTGGGGAACTCTGAGGCAATGGGAGCTGTAGATAATGCAGTTAGCCAAATGCTTAATGATTTTCTAGAGGAAAATCCGAAGCACGCTAAGATGATCGTAAGCAAGGTGATATTGGCTGCTCAGGCCCGTCATGCAGCACGTAAGGCGCGCGAAATGGTACAGCGTAAAAATGTACTAACAGGTACAGGTTTGCCAGGTAAATTGGCCGATTGCTCTAATAATGATCCTGCTGCCTGCGAGGTTTATTTAGTGGAGGGAGATTCTGCGGGCGGTTCTGCAAAGCAAGGACGTGACCGTAATTTTCAGGCGATTTTACCTTTAAGGGGTAAAATACTTAATGTTGAAAAAGCACAGGAACACAGAATCTATGATAATGATGAAATAAAAAATATTATTACTGCTTTAGGAGTAAAATTTGGAACCGAAGAAAGCGAGAAGGCTTTAAATATGGAGAAACTGCGCTATCATAAAGTAATTATTATGACAGATGCGGATGTTGATGGTAGCCATATTCGTACGCTTATTCTTACCTTCTTTTTTCGTTATATGCGTGATCTTATCGATAAAGGGTATTTATACATTGCATTACCTCCATTTTACCAGCTCAAAAAAGGTAAACAACAAAGATATGTTTGGACGGAAGAGGAGAGGGAAAGAGTTATAAGAGAAATGGCGGGTGATAAGGAAGATTCGGTAAGTATTCAGCGATACAAAGGTTTGGGTGAAATGAATCCTGAGCAATTATGGACAACTACGATGAATCCGGAAAATAGAAGCTTAAAACAAGTTACGATTGAATCAGCAGCAGAAGCGGATCATCTGTTTTCTATGCTTATGGGAGATGAAGTAGCTCCAAGACGTGAGTTTATAGAGAAAAATGCACGTTATGCGAAATTAATTATCTAAGATTATTATTTCTTAAAAATACTAAGGCCACTATGCAACCCATGGTGGCCTTTTTCTGTCTATAACTACATAACTATAAACTCAAAAAACAATTCTCATGAAAAATGTAGTAACACTTCTGTTTATTATAAGTTCATTTAGCGGTTTCTCACAATCATTTAAAGTGCAATTAGAAGATTTTGATGAGCTAAAAATCTCTAGAGGTATTGAAGCTCTGTTATACAAATCAAGTTCAAAAGAGATGGAATTTGAACTTAAAGGACTTAATAAAAGTGATGTATTAATTGAACAAAGTAAGCACAGACTAACCATTAAGGTTAAAACCAAAAGCTTGTGGGAAGCGATGCAAGAAAATGAATGGTCGGTTAAAGTTAAGATCCCTTATGAAAGCATTGAGTTAATTGATGTTTCAACGGGGGCCATAGTAAAGGCAGAATCTACTATTAAATCGGAAGATTTATTTATCGACTCGAGTATGGGTGGTATAGTGGATATTGATATTAAGAGCAAAAGAGTGACGATTGATACAAGTATGGGGGCTATCACTTCTATTAGTGGTGAAGTGGAAATAGCCAACATTGATAGCAATATGGGTGCAGTGGTAAAAGCGTACGATTTAGTCGCGCAATCAGCAAGAGTTGAATCTTCCATGGGAGCAATAGTTAAGGTTTATTGCGTAAAAGAATTTGATGGGTCGGCTTCTATGGGAGGGGAAATAACGGTAAAGGGCAACCCAGAAAAACTGTTTGAAAGCGAAAGTATGGGTGGCGATATTGACAGCTACTAAGCCATATAAATTACTTTAATCCACTCGCTATAGTTTAAAGTAATTAATAGAAAGGTTTAAATTATTTGCCGAAGATTTTAATGCTTCAGCTTCTGACGTAATTTGTTCTGAAACAGTTGCGTTAGATTGGATGATATCATTTAATGCTTCCATCGCACTCTTTATTTGTTCTGCTCCAATTTTTTGTTCGATGCTATGAGACGCAATCTCCGAAGCAAGCTTTGTGGTTTTTTCAAGGTTCGGCACAATGGTATCCATTTGGGTAGCTGACTCTTCAGATAATGCAACATTTCTTTCCGCAATTTCATTTATTGCCACCGCTGAGTCATTACTACTTTCTGCTAATTTTCTTACTTCATGGGCAACCACTGCGAATCCTTTTCCGTACTGCCCAGCTCTTGCGGCTTCTACGGATGCGTTTAGCGCAAGCATGTTGGTTTGACTCACTATATCGGTGATAAAATCAATATTTTCATCAATTTTATGCATCCCAATTAACGATTCTTTTATGAGTTTATACGATTCTAAAACTTGTTTAAACGACTCGTTTGAAAGTTTATCAGCAAGTTGTGCATCTTCTGAATTTTTTTCGATTGCTCCCGTCATTTGTTCAACAGATGCCACAACTTCTTCGGATGAACTACTTTGTTGCATAGCTCCATTACTAATTACTACAGAGCTTTTTGATAACATTTCGCTACTTGAATAAATAGTTTGGGCATTCGACTTTATATCACCAACAATCTCTTTTAACTTAAAGGCCATATTATTTAACGCACTCGCTAATAAGCCCAATTCATTTCTAGATTGATTTTTTACGGTTGCATTTAAGTCACCATTAGTAAATTTAAAAGACAGCTTTTTAATCTCGTTAATTTCATTAGAAATATTCCTGCTAATGTACATAATAGGAATTGTTAATTGAATTATGGCAGTAGTGCCAATCACAAACATTTTTTCGGTAATAGTTACTACATTTAATGCACCCGCCTCTAGTTCAATAAAAGCCATCATATAGGTTGATGTTATAAACAAACCAGCCAATCCCAAGGATCCGTTGATGGCAACAAAACTAAATTTGAAGAAAAAACTTTTAATATTATTGTCTTCAATAACTCTTATTTTACCAGAAAAAAATTCGATTTGCTTAGATAATATGGATACAACCAAGAGAGAGTTTAACAAACTACTTGATGCCGAAAGCGTGAGCATAGGAATTACCATTCTTGCTTCAACATCCATTCCACTCATTATAAAATAAGGCCCTGCAATGGCAAGAAAAATAGAGAGGGAGATAAATATTTCAGGAAACCACCTCATTAGCTGTTGAATACTACTAATGTCATTTTTGCTATAATGATCTTCAATATTATCTAATAAATATTTGAGCAGAAGATACCCGAGCCCAATGGCTACGGTACCAAAAATGATAGTTCTATAATTAATTAGAAAATCAAATAGTAATTGATTAGTAACCCAAGAGGTAAACCAAGTATAGAACACGGTAGATAATAGAGGTGCTAACACACCCATAGCTCCTAAAAGTTGAATTCTTACTTTCAGAGATTTGTTAAAAATTGGCATAGTTAAGTGCTTAATTGCAGCGCAAATTTATTATAATTGGGTTCTTATTTTACTATGTGTTATCAACTTTTTATGTAAGTAATTATACCTAGGGTCTGCTGAAAAAGTCACAAGTACGATATATTCATTATTGACAAATAAAGTTGTATGTTAATACTACGAAATGCAGTCAATGAAGAAGATGTTGTGCTTGTGGCTAGCCTATTTTTAAAGAAACTGGTTTTCTTTAAAAATCAGGTGCAAGTGTTTTTACAAAAAATAGCAAAATCCTTTGCGCCTACATTTCAATATATTGGTGTTAGTAATTGAATAACAATGAGTTATGCGTTTTTAAGCAGGCCCTACCTAGTTAAAATCAGGATAAAGCAAGTGTTTTTTTCTTAAGAGTGCATATTTTTCTAACTCAATTTCCCAGCTCTCTTCTATTTCCATTTGAGATAAACCATGCTGTAATTGCTCCCTCAGAATTGAATTGCCTGCTAGTTTATCAAAAAAACTTTTGGACGTAAAAAATGAACTATCTGAATACTCTTGGTAGTATTTTATTAACCAGCTAATAGAGAACTTAGTGTTAGTTGGCATTTCTCTTAAATCTTCGCCATAACAACTTTCGTTTTCGTGCTTAGGATATTTAGAAGCTCCAATAATTGAAACAGGTTTAAAACTAAAGTTGCCATACGTGCTATCAGGATAGCCAACCACTTGAAAAGGAAAGGGCGTTCCTCTACCAATACTCATAACGGTAGGCTCAAGAAGGCATAAAGAAGGGTATAAGTCTATGGATCTTTTATTGGGTAAATTTGGTGAGGGTTTAACGGGCAACTCATACCTCGTGTTATGAGTATATCCCATCATTTTAACTACGTTTAAATCACAATGAGCTTTATCTGTTAGCCATTCTTCTTCATTAATCATGAGGGCAAATTCTCCTATTGTTAAACCATGTACTATCGGGATTGGGTGCATTCCTACAAATGATTTGTAATTCATATCAAGTATCGGGCCTGCTATGTAATGTCCGTTGGGATTTGGTCTATCAAGCACTATAAATTTTTTATTTTGTTCCGCACAAGCTTCCATGGCAAGGTGCATAGTGCTTATATAAGTATAAAATCGAACCCCAACATCTTGGATGTCGAAAATGACAATATCAATAGTAGCCAAATCATCCTCTGTAGGTTTTTTATGATCTCCATAAAGTGAGACGATAGGGATATTTGTTTTTACATCAACTCCATCTTCAACATGCTCACCTGCATCTGCCGAACCCCTAAACCCGTGCTCTGGAGCAAAAATTTTAACAATATTGATACCTTTTGATAATAAGGTATCAACCAAATGCGTATTGCCAACCATCGAAGTTTGATTAACAATGAGGGCAATGTTTTTATTTTTTAATAGAGGGAGATAGTTTTGAAAAAGAGCTGCACCAATGGTTAATGGTGGTTCCTTGTGCTCGTTTTTAATTTGGCATGCAATTGTCAAAACTGAAAAAATGGATAAAACCAATAATCGTTTCATATCGTATTTATTTTGTACCCAAAGGAACACATATTTAATATAAATAAATTCATTTGAGCGATTGCAGGTTATTTTATCAAGCTATGTAATCGCTATCACAGTCTTGATAAGTTTGCTGAAGCAACTTTGTGGTATAAATTAATTACCATCAAAATATTAATATGGGATTGTTATCAATTTTTGGAAGACAAGAAAAGAAAGATTTAAAAAGCCTTGTAGCAGAAGGAGCTTTAATTATAGATGTTAGAACACCAGGTGAGTTTAATACGGGCCATGTTGTTGGGTCTAAGAATATCCCTTTAGATGCTTTGGCAGTTCAAGTCAGTGATTTAAAAAAACTTAATGTTACCATTATCGTGTGTTGTGCATCAGGTATGCGGAGCGGAGTTGCAGCCAGTCAATTAAAATCAGTTGGCATAGAGGCAATAAATGGAGGTTCTTGGTATTCAGTAAAAATAGAAGCTGAGCAAGAATGTAAATAAGGGTATGAAGAAAACACGGCCATATCAACTAAAAAACTTTCAAGAAGATGTGCTAGATAGGAGTCAGTATATTCCTGTGTTGGCTCATTATTGGGCAAGTTGGTGCGGTCCGTGTAAATTTTTAGAGCCTATTGTTGAAAAGCTCGCAGTCGAAGCAAGTGGCACTTGGCAGCTGGTTAAAATAAATACAGAAGATCATAATGATATAGCTGCCGAATGGGGAGTGCGGAGTATCCCCAATATAAAGTTATTTTATAAAGGCAAAGTAATTGCTGACCTTGTAGGAGCAATGGAAGAGGCTGATATGCAAAAATGGTTAACCGAAAAGTTGCCTTCTGAAGGTAAAACATGTGCAATCGAAGCTTCTGAACTTATAGCAAAAGGAGAGCTAGAAAAAGGAATTGAGCTGTTAGAATATGCCTTAGATTTAGATAATAGTTTAAATGAAGCACGTTTGCTCTTAGCGAAACTTATCGTTTGGAAATCTCCCGCTAGGATTGTGCCTTTAGTACAAGATATTAGGCATGTAGAAGAGGCCGAAGAGCTAATCTTATTGGCCAGTTTTTTAACCGAAGACGTACCTGGCCTGAAAGAGGGTAAATTAAAAGGACGATTTATTAATGTAAAAAACTTACTTTTAAATGGGCAAATTGATCCAGCTATTCTATTATTAATTGATGCTTTAATTATTACCAAAAGTAAACAAAAGGAGATGGCTCGAAAATTAACCGTTGCTATTTTTCATACGCTTGGAGAGAGCAATGAGCTAACTAAAAAGTATAGAAGACAATTTGATTTGGCACTTTATTAACTATAGATGAACTTTAGAAAGTACGTTATCATTGTAATTTTTGCACTCGTAGGAAGCACTGCAATGTATTTATATTGGTTCTTTGTGGGTTGTAAAACCGGCACTTGCTTAATCACATCGAGTCCTACAATTAGTTCAGGCTATGGACTCTTGATCGGAGGTTTGTTAGGAAGTACTGTTAATGATTGGGTAGAGAAAAAAGTTAAACAAAATAAAAATTAGAGATGAGTTACTATTATAATAAGACTGTTTCGGGCGAGTTTGAAGAAGTAATTGAAAAAGTTACTGCTTCATTAAAAGAACAAGGGTTTGGTGTACTAACCGAAATAAATTTTAGCGGAACGCTGAAGAAAAAATTAGATGTGGATATTCCTAATTATAGAATATTGGGAGCATGTAATCCAAAGTTTGCCTACCAAGCCTATCAAAATGAAAGTAATATAGGAGTTATGCTTCCTTGCAATGTTATTATTAGGCAAGTAGAAGGAGGGGTAGATGTTGCAGCAGTAGATCCAATAGCATCAATGCAAGGTGTTGGAAATAAAAATTTGGAAGCGATTGCTAGCGAAGTGCAAATGAAACTTAATGCAGCAATAGATGCTGTTTAGAGTTCATATTCGAATGATTTTTTAAATAAATATCGTTTTGGCTATCTCCAATTATTGGAAGAAGGCCGTATCAAACATAGGTACTAAAGTTGAAAAAATGAGTGAGAGGCTGCATGTTATATGCAGCCTTTTTTTTTGGTTTTATTTGAAATGAACAATTAAATGACTAATATTCAATACGGTTTTAAATAAACACAATTAATATGGGAAAAGGAGATATAAAAACGAAAAGAGGAAAAATTTTTAGTGGAACATTCGGTGTTAGTAGGCCTCATAAAGTAACAGTAATTAAAGTGGAAGCACCAAAGAAAAAGAAAGCGGCTGCTAAGAAAAAAGCTGCTAAATAAAATATAGCTTCTACAGTACTGTAAAAATGTAAAATAAATAGTTGGTTAGTAAAGTTGACTTGTAACCGCTGAAAATAAATTACCATCTAATGAAACGGTTTGATCTTTGTGTAATTGGTGCTGGGCCATCTGGTTATGCTGCGGCAATGAGAGCTGTAGATTATGGCAAAAAAGTACTAATAATTGAAAGAGATAGCATTGGAGGAGCTGGTGTAACCAATGGAGCTTTATCCTCTAAAACTTGGTGGGAGCTATCTAGAAATGTGGACCTGGTTCATAAGAACAAGAAGAAATATAATCTAAATTCTCCTGATGTTAATTTTCAAGCTTTAAAAGATGAAGTGAATAACGCTGTAAAAGAGCGCAAAGATTTACTTTTTCATCATTTAGAAGAGCTTCACAAACTTAAAAATGGATTTATTGTTACTTATGTAAAAGGCGATGCCAAGCTAACCTCAGCCAATGAGGTACAGGTAACATTTATAGATGGATCAGAGGAGAAATTTGCCGCTGATTATGTGATTTTGGCAACAGGTAGTAGGCCTCGAATGCTTCCTCATATTCCTATTGATGGAAAAATAATTTTTACCAGTGATGGTATTAGTGAATTGGAAGATTTCCCCAAAAGCTTGGTGATTTTAGGTGCGGGTGTTATTGGTTGTGAATTTGCTACAATATTTTCATCGTTGCATAAAACTAAAGTGCATTTAATAGATAAAGGAGAACATATCTTGCCTTTTGAAGATGCCGATATTGTAAGTATTATAGAGAAAAACATGGAAGACCATGGCTTACTTATTCATCGAAATTCGCGCATGATAAGGATGGAGATTGTTGATGGGGAGGTTGAATATGAATTAGAATACTCTTCTGGGTTGAAGGAAGTGTTTAGGGTAGAAAAGGCATTGGTATCAGTTGGGCGAGTGCCGAATTACGAAGGGCTCGGCCTTGAAGAGATTGGAGTAAAATTGGATGCTCGAGGCATCATCGATAACGATACGCAAACCAGTATAGAAAACATATATGCGGTAGGAGATATTACAGCCGATATTGCTTTGGTTAATGTTGGCGAATTGGAAGGGAGATATGCAGTTGAGCGGATATTTGGTACACCAGCTCGCAAATTAAATTATGAGAATATTTCTACCATAATGTTTTTAAAGCCAGAAATAGCTGGGGTAGGATTAAATCAAAAACAGGCAGAAGCTAAAGGTATAGATTATAAAATGGCCATTGTAGATTATGGTTGCATTCCTCGAGCCGTTTCGAAAAGAGATACACAAGGTTTTGTTAAATTACTAGTAACCAACGATGATGACATGAAAGTGTTGGGAATGCGAGTGGTAGGTAACCACGCCTCCAGTGCCATCCAAGCAGTGGCACTACTTATATCTGTAAATGGCGGGATTGAAGAATTAGCAGAATGTGTTCACCCTCACCCTTCAATTCCTGAGGGCATCCAGGAATGTGTAAGATTATTAATGGGAAAATCGACTTTTAAGCCGCGTGCTTTACCCGATAAGATGATCTATAAAATATGTGAAAAGGGCACTTGTAGAAATGTATTTGCTTGAGTTTGTGAAAAGAGTATATTTTTTACTTATCGTAATTTATTTTCTAGGCTGTAATAGTCCAAACTTAGAGTATGAAGAATCTATACAAGAATGGCACCAAGCACGTATTAATTATCTTAAAAGTGAAGAAGGCTTTGTTAACTTAGCAGGACTTTTTTGGTTAAATGAAGGAACGAATACTTTTGGTTCCGATAGCACAAACGCTATCAATTTTACTTCTAAAAGCGCACCGAAAATGGGCTCTTTTTTACTGAATGATTCGTTGGTATATCTTATTTCTACTATTGAAATAGTTGTTGATGGTAAGATAGCACCTGATACTACTTTGGTTTTTGTAAACGGAAAAACCAAGAATATGGAATACAAAAGTTTATTCTGGTTTGTGGTAAAAAGAGGCGAGCGTTTTGGCATAAGGTTGCGAGATTTTGAGAGCGAATTACTTAACGATTTTGATTCCATTGACTATTTTAAAACAGACGAAGATTGGCGCTTGGAGGCATTATGGAAACCTTATGATGAACTGTTGGAAATACCTTTTAGCAATGTATTAGGAATGAATATTAACTATCTCGTTCATGGGGCATTCTATTTTAAAATAGATGGAAATGAGTTTAAATTAGAGCCATTGGGGTTGCCAGACCAGTATGGCTATTTTGTAATGTTTTATGATCAAACAAGTGGTCATTCAACCTACGGAAGTGGCAGGTATCTATATGTAGATATACCTGATAAAATGGGCAATACGTATGTAGATTTTAATAAAGCATTTAACCCTCCTTGTGCATTTACAGAGTTTGCTACTTGTTTGTTTCCTCATAAAGAAAATCGGCTGCCAATTTTTGTAAAAGCAGGAGAAAAATTTTCAAGTCATTAGTACATTTGCTATAATTAATATTTATAACAATAAACAGATTAAAAATGAGACATCTATTATTTCTTTTTACCGTGATTTTTATTGCTTCATGTGATTCAAAACAATCTCAACAACCTGCATTGGAAGCAGCTGATATGCCAGTTGGAGCCATTCAAACACCGTTTGAAGATAATCCGAATATGGTAAAAGTAACCATGGATGATGGAACTGGGAATACGGTTGCGTATGGCTTGTATGTAAATGGGCTTCGAGAAGGATCTTGGACTGAATTACATCCCAACGGGCATGTTAAAAATATTACAGGTTATGTACATGGGTTAAAAGAAGGGCAATCAATAGAAATTGATAATAAAGGCCAAGCGTTAGAGAAATTTACGTACCATAATGGAGAACTTGCAGGCACTTATACTAAGTATAATAGGTCGAGAATTAAAGAAACCAAAGAGTATAAAAATGGGATGCTTGAGGGCAAAGTCGAAGTGTTTTACGATAATGCCAAATTAATGGAGGAAAGCTATTATAAAAATGGCAAGCGTGATGGTGTTGCCAAATGGTACGATCAAGAAGGAAACCTTTCCATTGAATATACTTACGTAGATGGAGAGTGGATTAAGGAGGAAGAATAGTGTACCCAAGATAATTTTCTTATCTAAGAGTTATGTAGTTAGCTATAAGGCAGATCGTTTGTGGTCTGCTTTATTGGGAGTTCTATTTTTAACAATGGGGGTAGGGGCTTTTATCAGGGCAGGTGATTTTTTTAAGGAGCCTTTTTTTATCACTATATATTTGCTCCAAGGTATAGCTTTATTGGTATATGCTGTCATTCTTCTATCTCCTAAATTTCGATATGCACCACGGTTTGAATTTGACCAGAACAGCATATTGATTAAAAATAGAATATTTTCAAAAGTTTATGTAATAGAATTGCTGGCAGTAAAAGCCATTAAATACGGCTCGTATGAAGTAACTTTTATGGACATTGAAGGGAGAACAGTAACATTTCCCATATTCTCTAAACAAGCGGAAAACTCCATCGCAATTAAAGAAGAAATTACAAAGAGAGCTCAAGCGTTAGAAATTGAAGTTATTGCAGGGTAAGGATTACGTAGAAAGCATTCTTCTGTGGTAATTGATTTGCCCTAAATGATACATTAAATGCCCACTTAAATGAATTAAGAAAAAAGTGGTGGTCATTGGTTTTCCAAATACTTCGATGGGGTAATTATTTTCTAGCTCTTCTTTGGTAATAGTTGATAATGTTTCTTCTACTACTTTTTTTGTAGATTCTATCTCCATTAAAAGGGAAGAAACCAGTACATTTTTATCTTCAAATTCTGCTTTTCTGTTCCTAATGTAGCCAGAGTTACCTAATACACTGCCTATATAATGTTGTAAGTTGCCTACAAGGTGGAGGCATAGATTACCACCTGTATTGCTAATTCCTTCTTGCATTAGCCACATATCCGACTCTTTATTATAGGATTTTATTTCTGTGCCTAGCTGGTTTAAGTCTCTAATGAAGATATTCTTAAGTTCGTTTACCATGTGCTTAAATTTAAATCGTCCATTATTTGATCTACATTGCTTTTTAATTTGGCTTGAGTTCCTTTAATTTCAGTTTTGTCCTTAATATGTTGAGTTAGGCTAAAGTAGAATTTAATTTTAGGTTCAGTTCCAGAGGGTCTTGCCGATATTTTACTTCCATTTTCAGTAAAAAATTGAAGTACATTAGAAGTGGGAAAATCCAAAAGAGTTTCTTTATTACTTTGTAAGTCTAATTCTTTGCTAATAAGGTAATCTTTAATAATAGTTACTTTTTCTCCTCCTAAAATAGAAGGAGGATTCTCCCTCATTTGCTTCATTTTATCAGCAATTTCATCGGCTCCTTTTATTCCTTTTCGTGTAATAGGCGTCATGCTATCATACCAAACACCATAAGTGGTGTAAATATCATGAAGTAAATCCCATAATGTTTTTCCATTTGATTTTGCATCTGCTGCCATTTCTGCAATAAGAGCACAAGTTGCAACGGCATCTTTATCACGAGTAACGGCAGATGGCATATAGCCATAGCTTTCTTCACCTCCCCCAATAAACTGTTTTGGGCCTTCAAGCTCACGAATAGTTGTGGCAATGTATTTAAAACCAGTAAGAGTGTTAAAACAAGGCAGTTTATAATCCTCACAGATGGTATCAAACAGGTTGGTAGTAACAATGGTTTTTACCATATATTGACTATCTACATCTAATATGTTAAGTTCTTTTCGTTTGTTTAAGGTGTAATAAGCTAATAAGCTAACCATTTGATTGCCATTCATTAATTCAAATTTTCCGTTAGCTGCTTTGGCTGCAATTCCAACACGATCTGCATCTGGGTCGGTTGCCATCAGCAAATCTGCATTGGTCTCATTTGCTAACTTTAAAGCTAAGGTTAGGGCTTCTGCTTCTTCAGGGTTTGGATATATAACCGTTGGAAAATTGCCATTAGGTTCTGCTTGTTCCTTAACAATATTTACATTGGTAAAGCCAAGCATCTTTAATGCCGGAGGCACCATGGTGATACCCGTTCCATGAATAGATGAAAACACAATATTCAAATCACTTTGTTTCTGAATAGCATTTGAATCTAAAACCAACGATTTAATCGATTCAAGGTATTCTTGATCAATTTTTGGCCCTATTTTTTCTATTAGATCAGGATTAGCTGTAAACCTTATATCAGTTAATGAAGTTATATTTTGCACCTCTTTAATAATATTGGAATCATGCGGAGGCGTTACTTGTGCGCCATCATCCCAATAAGCTTTGTATCCATTATACTCTTTGGGGTTGTGAGATGCAGTTAATACCACACCAGATTTACAGCCTAACGACCGAATAGCAAAAGAAAGCTCAGGAGTAGGTCTTAGTTCTTCAAATAAATACACTTTAATTCCATTGGCTGAAAAAACCGCAGCTGTTATTTCTGAAAAATAAGTACTGTTATTTCTGCAATCGTATGCAATGGCAACTTTTACTTCCTCGTTCGGGAAAGTATTATTTAGATAGTTAGAAAGACCTTGAGTTGCCATCCCCAAAGTGTATTTGTTCATTCGGTTGGAGCCAATTCCCATAATCCCACGAAGGCCTCCTGTTCCAAATTCAAGATCTTTGTAAAACGACTCGGTTAATTCTTGTTCGTTACCATCAAGTAAGGTTTGGATGCCTTCTTTAAAATCTAAATCTATGTCCTGATTTAACCAGTTTAATGCTTTTTCCTTTGCTGTCATAATCTATAATATTTGGAAGTTTGAGGATGGAAGACGGAAGTGATTAGTTTTAACTTTAGTCTTCGTACTTCTAACTTCTGTTAAAGTTGTTTTTTGCTAGTTCAATGTGAGCTAGATGATGCCTGCAATGCCATTCGTATTGGCAAACGGCTTCTTTTAAATCATACTGGCTATTAAATTCAGGGTGCACGTAAGTGCGTTTGTAGTCTATATCAGACATGGAAGCTAATAGCCTTTCCCAACGTTGATGAACTCCTTCAATTATTTTCATTGAAGAAGCAATTGATCCTGTATAATCCTCTAAAGTAGCCCACTTAGCTTCAAAATAGGGCTTTATAATCGGATTATCTTCTGTTAATGCCAGCTTAAAACGCATATATGCGTTCATATGGCTATCAGCTAAATGATGCACTAATTGCTTTATTGTCCAACTATTTGGTCGATAAGTGGTGTTAAGTTGATCTTCAGATAATCCACTAACTACGTCTTTAAGCAGGTTGTGAAAAGATGCTATTGTTTTTAGCCAAGTCTGAAAGGTTTCATCACTTGCTTTTTGCTGAGATTGATATTTGCCAATAGGAAATCGTAAATCATCCATTTCTTAAGACTTAAAACCTACTACGTTTCGAACCCTGTTTAATACTTCTAATCCTATAGTTCTAGCCTTAACTTCTCCTTCTTGAAGCCGTGCCTCTAACTCCTCGGGGTTTGCCATAAGCTGATTATATAAGGCCCTCTCATTTTTGTATTTTTCAATAATTAATTCGAACAAGGCTTGTTTGGCATGCCCATAGCCATAATTTCCTCCTTTATAATTAGCTCTCATTTCTTCGGTTTGAGAAGGAGAAGCGATTAATTTATAGATGGCTTGCACATTACATGTATCTGGATCTTTGGGGTCTTCTAAGGGAGTGCTATCAGTCTCAATACCCATTACATTCTTTCGTAATTGCTTATCCGATAAAAATATATCTATGATATTACCGTAAGATTTGCTCATTTTTTGACCATCTGTGCCAGGTACAGTCATCACAGCTTCATCAATCTTAACTTCAGGTATTACAAATACTTCCTGGGCATAATGGTGATTAAAACTTTTGGCAATATCTCTGGTCATCTCCAAGTGCTGTTGTTGGTCTTTACCAACAGGCACAAAATCTGCATCGTACATTAAAATATCACTCGCCATAAGTACAGGATACGTAAATAGTCCTGAATTAACGTCTGATAATTTATCGGATTTATCTTTATACGAATGGGAATTTTGCAACATGGGTATAGGAGTAAAGCAATTTAAATACCAAGTAAGCTCTGTAACTTCAGGTATTCTCGATTGACGATAAAAAATATTTTTACCTGTGTCAAATCCAAAAGCAAGCCAAGCCGCAGCCACCGATTGTGTATGAGATTTAATTAATGCTGCATCTTTTACGGTTGTAAGTGCGTGGAGGTCTGCAATGAAAAAAAGTGATTCATTGTCTTTATTTTTCGATAATTCAATCGCAGGAAGAATGGCTCCAAGCAGATTACCTAAATGTGGTTTTCCTGATGATTGAATACCCGTAAGAATTCTCGACATAGTTAAAGTAATAATAGTAATTTATTCGTTTAGCAAATATGATAAATCTATACAGAACCTCTAAACCTGAATCCAATTAATACTACAAATCACAGTTTATTAAAAACCTCTAGTTATAATGCGGTTTTGTGAAGAACTAATGGATTAATTCAATCAAAATCAAAGCAATAAATAGAGGCTTTTATGAATCCTTATGAAAACCTCACTTTAAAGCAACCTTTTGCCATTAAAACCCTTAAATTAATCCGTTAGTTTTGCGAGTTTTAAAATCAAAATATCACTTTAAATTGGAATTCTGTGAAAAGTAGGATTAACTGGATTTAGGTCCTAACAGAACATTGATATATTGTACCTTTGAGTTACTTTTTTAAGTTAAATATAATTTAGTTGTATAGGCAATGCTAACTTGTTTCGAGAGCTTTAATAATTGTAATTGCAGATTTTTAAACAAGTTAAAATTGACATCTAAAAGTTAATAAATAGACCATGAAAAATACCTTTTTTATTCTAGCCCTAGCATTGAGTTTTTCACTAAGTGCTCAAGAGCTTAAAAGTATAACATTTGAAGAGCCTGTACATGAGTTTGGCACCATTAAAGAAGTTGATGGCCCTGCTGAATTTGATTTTGTGTTTAAAAACACGGGAACAGAATCTGTAAAAATATTGAATGTAAAAGCTTCTTGTGGGTGTACAACCCCAGCTTGGACAAAAGAGGAAGTAGCTCCAGGCGAAATGGGTTTTATTAAAGCAAGTTATAATCCAAAAAATAGGCCAGGGCCGTTTCATAAAACACTAACGGTTACAACATCATCAGTTGAAAGCAGCACAATTATTTTGCGCATAAATGGGCAGGTAGAACCCAAACCAAGAACCATCGAGGATGATTTACCTACCTTATTAGGAGGAATTAGAGTTAAGTACCGTGCCTTCAATTTGGGTAAAGTATTAAACAATGCTGAAACAACCAAAACCTTTGATGTGTATAATGCCTCAGAAAAAGAAATAGCATTTAATAAAGAAGTTGAAGGGCCAAATTATATTAAAGTAAGCTTTATGCCCGAAACTCTTGCCCCAAAGGCAAAAGGTAAAATCAGCATAGTGTACGATGCCAAAGCCAAAAAAGACTTAGGGTTTATGTCTGATAATGTTGTGATCTATACGGATGAAGAAGGCGATAATTCTGTGAAGAGCATGTCGGTTTACGCGGATATAAATGAGTACTTTCCGCCAATGACGGCTGAAGAAAAAGCAGATGCTCCCATGCTTAAAATAGAATCTAGCCTACACGATTTTGGAAACATCACAATGGGAGATGTTGTTGATGCCACCTTTACACTTACAAATTCTGGAAAATCGGATTTGAATATTCGTAAGACAAAAGCAAGTTGTGGCTGTACGGTTCCTCGATTAGCGAAAATGGATTTAAAGCCAGGAGAATCAGTTGAGCTTAACGTAACCTTTAACTCTGCTGGTAGAAAAGGGAATCAAACAAAATCAGTTACTATTTATTCAAACGACCCTGTTAAACCCATTCAAAAAGTGACTATTAAAGCCAAGATAGGGGTTAAATCAAATTAGATTTATTGCGATTTATTAAAAGGGAGTTGATCTAATCAACTCCCTTTTTTATTATCCAATTTTTACTGTGTAATGAGTGCTTTTTAGCTCCGCATATTTTGTAGGGCTGCCTTTCCGAATAATTAGCTTGCCACATTTATTTTTAATATTATACTCAACTACATGGTATAAATAGGTATGGAGGTTGTTGCCTAAATACTCAATTTCTTCCCTACTCATTTCTAATTCAGAAGTAGTACCTCCTGTTGAAGCTTGGTAAAGTATAGTTTTAGGTTTGCCGTCAGTTTCAAATGACGTAACCGTATGTAAACCGTCTTCCATAACTGCTTTCACATTTTCTGCAAGCTCTTCTCGATCAGCATGCGTAAGCATATACTTTTCAAAACTTATTATTTGCTCTGCAAGATCACGCATTATAATTTTATCAAACGTAGGAGCTACATTCGATTTATAATTCGTTGATATTTTAAATAGTTTATTAAAGTGAATTCCACAGTCAACGGAATCATTCCAGATGAAATCAATAGTTTGCTCGTAGGTTTCTTTAACCAGTTTAATAAACTGATTAGATATAAATGTTAATGCATCTAAGTCTAATGCAGCGATTTGATTTAGATGGTAGGAAATTTTTAATTCTTCACCTTGAGTAAAATAGTCAAAAGCTCGAATTTCGAAATTACTCAGTTTATGCGTTCCTGATCTTAATACATCAAGCTTTATTAAAAGCTCCTTATGTTGAACATCAACCCCAACACTGATAAATATTTTTTTGTCTTTATCGACTTCCTTGTAAATTTTTGCCCAAGTAAATGATTTAAAACGGCCAGCAACTTGCCAATATCTTTCTGCTTCTATCGAATACCCACTTGGGATATTTAAAGCGTTTATCCATTCATTGGTTTTGTCAACAATTTCAGTAGCAAACGTAGTACCTAAGTCTTTTAAAAAAGCGTCTGATGCCTTATAGGCCGTGCCTGCATAATTACTTAACTTTTCAAGTGCTGCAGCATTAAAAAATGGGGCATTTTCTTGGTGTGGTGCTGGCTTAACATAATATTTGATTTCAGACTCATTTGTATTTGATGGCCATTCAATATTATTAATTTCATAGAAATCTATTAACCTGCTTGTTAAGCTATCATTATATTCAGGAGAACCGAATACACGGTATAAATTTAAAAGCGTATCATACCTATTATTGTTTGCACAAAGTAAATTGATTGGCACAAACTCCTGTTGCCCACCGATGGTTGCAGTAATAAAACTTGAAGGCTTCGTAAAAGATGATTTATAAGTATCGAGATTTTGCGATCTAAGTTGAATAGACTCCTTAACCTTTTGAAGGAGTTGGTTTGCAATATTGCTCATAATTTTGGTCTTGTGTTAATAAAAATGCAAGTTACAAATTACAGGCATTAAGGGGTATAATTAATTACTACTTTTTATTCTGAAATGCACTTGGAAGAGCACTTTCAGGAAGAATTTTCATGAGTAATGGAAGCGTAAGAAAACTACCAGGAAGCGCAATTATTACGAATGTTGGCAAAATTTTCAAAATGTCAATTAATTGATTTCTTACTATTATCTGTTCCTCAGAAGTTAAACTCTCGTTTGCCGATTTTGTTAAAAGTGTCATCAACTCTTTGCTTTCCTTTATCTCAGACGAAATCATCTTTTTGTTTGCATTAACCACTTTTGTCATTCGCTTGATAAACTGATCACTGATAACGCTAAAGTTATTTTTTTCTTGAAGGAAAGATACATTTCCCCAATTGGCTACAACAAAGCTTTCAATAGCAGCCATACTGCGTTCAATTTCTTGTTGGCTAAAGTCAAGTTTGCTGCCTAATAAATTAATAAATTCTTGTTCTTCTTCGGTAACAATTTCATCAGCCCACACAAATAAGATGGCAAGTTCTAATGTGTATTTTTTTAATATCCACATAGAAATATCCGAAAGGTCAATATCGTTTATTGAGTGCCCATCATCCAACAACGTGGTCAGGTACTCTTTACGTGGCTCTGTTAGATGTACAGATTCTAACAGGTCTTCAAATAAATCACGCTCTTCTTTTGCTAAAACGCCATCTGCATAAGAAGCGGCAATCATAACTTCTAGTAATTTTTGATGCGTTAAATCTCTTTGTTCTATCAGCGTGCCGCGTTTTTCTTCAGGTTGGTTCAACCATTCTCCAAAAAATAAAACATCTAAAAACAAAAGGCTATTATTAAAAAACCCACCCCAAAACGAAGGTTGATTAGTGGTATTTAATCGGTCATTAATTATGTTTTCAACAATCTCATCGTTCGATAATTTTTTACCCCAAAATGATTTCGATTTTATTTGATTCTGTGGATAGGCGCTTTCGTAAAACTCCACGATCACTTTGGACATAAAGCTTACATATTCATCTGGGTCGGTGGGTATTACGGAGTCTGAAGGAAGTACCGCTGTTTTTACAAAGCCATCCAACAAAACTATTTTTAATTTTTCAGAACTACCTAGCCCTAAAAAATCTTCGCTTACATACTCTTTTGGTAAAATGGGATGCCCATACATTAAACCAGAAGGCTGAATCGATTTATAAATAAATTCACCTTTGTCATCCAACTGCTCACTTGGTTCAGGTTGCTTACTTTTTAACAAATCTGAAAACCATCCTTTTTCTGATAAATCCATTTAGTACAATTTTACGCTTTTCAACATAAGCTTTGTTTGCGGCTTAATTATATACTAATTTCACTAATATAACCGTAATAACAAACATAATGAGCAATAGGTATTTATTGATAGTGCTAGTTTTATTTGGATGTACAACTTCTTATAAGATAAATGAAAAAGAAGTTGAGCGTATTTTAACTGTTCTTTCTTCGGATGAGATGGGTGGTAGAACTTTAAATTCAGAGGGGATTGAAAAAGCGGCAACATTTATTGCCAATGAGTTTGAATCAATCGGATTGGCTGAAATTAGGGAAGCTAAATCTTACAAGCAACATTTTAATATTAATTCTACCTCTGTAGAGGTCGCTAAGATTGAAATTAACGGACAACCAATAGGTAGTAAATCCTATTTTGCAAAGGTATCGGGGGAGTCTATTTCTTGGAATAAAGAAAAGATGCCAGATATAATGTTTGTGAAAGAGGAGGATGATTTTCGGCAAACCTTAGGTGCGGCACTTAGCAGTGATAAAGATTTACTTATTGTAATTTCAGATGTGCACAAGACTATGTTTGATCGGTATTATGCTTACTTTTCTAAGCCAAGCATAGGTTTTGGTGATGTGGAAATGGAACCCGTCAGTTTAGTTTTTGTGTTATCAAATACAGATGCTGTGAATAATTTAGAAGTGGAGGCTGCAATACACATGAAAGAGCAAGAACTAACCAATGTTATAGGTGTTATTGAAGGCAATCGATTAAATGAAATGGTGGTGTATTCTTCGCACTATGATCATTTAGGTATCGGAACTCCTGTTGATGGAGACTCCATTTATAATGGAGCAAACGATGATGCTTCGGGCGTAACGGCTGTTATTGAGTTAGCTCGTTATTTCAAAAATCAACCAAAACCAGAGCGTACGCTGGTATTTGTTGCTTTTACCGCTGAGGAAGTAGGAGGGTTTGGCTCTCAGTATTTTTCAAAACAATTAAATCCTAATGAAATTGTAGCCATGCTCAATATTGAAATGATTGGGAAGGAATCGAAAGTAGGCTTGAATTCTGCTTGGATGTCGGGTTGGGACAAATCTGATTTGGGCGAAATACTAAAGACTAATTTGAACAAAATTGATTTTAAGTTTTTTGCAGACCCATACCCGAAACAAAATTTGTTTTACAGATCTGATAACGCAACCTTAGCTCGCCTTGGAGTGCCTGCCCACTCCATTAGTACCACCCAAATTGATATTGATACAGATTATCATCAACTAAGCGATGAAATTGAAACACTAGATATTACTAATATTACCAATACCATTAAAGCAATTGCAGTGGGCTCTCAAGGAATTGTAAATGGTGCACAAACACCATCCAGAATTGACCCAAATGAAGTAAAAAAATAACTACGATGAACAAAGCGAAAAAAATATTTGTATTGGTCGTTATTATTTTTCTTTTAATCATGGCTTGGTTTGCGTACGATGTAAGCAAAAAAACCACGGCACCATGGAATAAGCAAGAGGTAGAAGGGCGTAAATAGGTGGATATATCGTTCAATAAAACTAGCAGCGGGTTTAAAAGTACCTCACTTTCATCCCACTACTAAATTCAAAAAAACTGCAACTAACCTTTCTTTTAGCTATGGTTACTGAGCATCTTATCCATTGTTTACAACAGTTGACTCTATTTGATAAATCTATGAATCGCTGTGTTTGCATTATCCTGATAAGTGGAATTATTTAAATCTGAGAAAATCGTGCTTTGATCTATTACAGGCCCCGTAAGTAATTTAGCTTTACTAGCGTAGAAAATACCACTTTTATAAGCGTCATTATTTATTCCATCAACAAATCGTTCAGCCCCTTTTTCTAATTTATGCACCAGCCCCTTAAGAGGAGCCACAATGGGCAACATTATATATTTAAACATTAGTCTTTTTGCAAATGGAAGATCGTTCATCACAGCAGTTCCACTGGTGAATCCTGGACTCATTGTAATAAGTCGCAGATTTGGGTTTTTACGTGCTTCTGAAGATATCCATAAAGCAGCCATATATTTAATATATCCATAGGCTTCCATGGAGTCCGTATTTTTATTGAAGAAAGATCCGTCAATTACGCTTGTAAATTCATCTTCTGAAGAAGTTTTCAAAGCAGGTCGATTCATGCCCATATTCTCGACACCCCTGGCTCCTTCAGAACCCGCATATAACGCAACTTTAATTAGTTTTTTTTCTTTGATTAATTCATCAAATAGAATTACGTGACCAAGTACATTGGCTGCAAATAGAGATGTAACACCTTCTAAAGTTAGATCCATAGGATTTTTTCCACCCATTCCTCCAGCATTCATAACCAAGGCATCTATAGGTTCGTTCAAACTGGCAACAGCAGATCGCACTGAATCAGGATTAGAAACATCCATAATTAAAATTTCGAAAATTGTTTTACCCGTAGCTATTTCAAGGGATTGTTGTGCTTCCTTTGCCTTTATTAGATTTCTGCACGCTAGATATATTTTTTCTGTTCCATCGATCATGGCCATTTGCCTTGCAGTCTCTTTCCCTAATCCTCCATTGGCCCCTGTTACTAAAATACGCTTATTCATCTCTTTATTTTTTATGATTCTATAATGTAAACTTCATCAAAATGAGATAGACGATTGCCTTGTTTTAGCTCAAAGACTTATCATTTTAGCTCAACCTATATTCCGTAGGGGATTTTCCATAAACACCATTAAAATTTCTGCTAAAAGTGGCCAAGGAATCAAATCCAACTTCGTAAGCGATATCTGAAATACGTAATTTGTCTGATTTTAATAGCACTGCTGCTTTTTCTATTTTCTTTTGTGAAATGTATTTTTTGGGACTAGATTGAAAGACCTCATTAAATTTTCTTTTAAAAGAGGAAGTGCTCAAATGACAAAGTCTCGCTAATTCATCCAATGACAGATTAGAGTAGATGTTATGTTGTATGGTGGATTTGAATTCGATATCAAGGGGCTTGAAAAGAGCAGATAGAAAGTCTAAATGAGAAGGCGCATTCTGAGACTTGGTTATTAATAATACAAACTCTTTTAATTTTGTCTCAATCATTCTTTCATCAGCTAGGTTAGGGTTATCAAGCAATATATTAATGCTCTCCTTAAAATTTGCTAGTAAACGATCAACTTCAATTTGTTTGATATTATAATCAAGAGAATAGTCAGATTGCGAAAGGTCAAATTCAAACAATTTTTCAACTAGAGAAGGGTATAAAATAATCGCAATTGCTTCAATACCCTCATTGCTCTCTTTTTGGTTTTTATCTTCTTCAAAAAAGTAATTTAGGCATTTGGCAAGGATTGCATTATTGCTATCTAAGTTCATATAATTGGTTTGTGAGCGAACTGAAACCTCTCCATTATTAATAAATACAAAGCAAGCTTCATTCTCAAAATACTCTTTTGGCATTCGGTTAAAATGAGGTAAAGATTGTTTACCAAAAACCACACGACCTTTATATTTTATATATTTTTCTCCGTAATTCATTTTTATGCGAATTCTTAGTAATGGTAAATTTACAATTTCATAAAGCCCTAACATTTAATCTGCTAATAAAATAGGCTCAACTCAGAAATAAATGGTTGGCTAAAAGGGGAGTTGTGGCCTTTGCAAGGGCTGAAAAAAGGGGAGTGAAAAAATGCTATATCATTACCACCTGATAGAAATCCGTGTCGAACATTAACGTAACAATTATAGCGAAGTTTTTAAGACCCACTGAGACCATTTGCATTTGAACTAACTGTTACCAAAAGCTATTTACGCTCGAAGTAATAATCTCCAGCATCCACATAAGATTTACCCAAAATCATTGTAGAGCCGACATTATTGTACGTCCATTTCGATCCATCAATTTTTACGAGTAGAATTTCAGCGTCATTTGATCCACCTAGTGGGAAGTATCCAAACTCGTACTCAAAAGTTCCGCTAGTAAAATCTGGATGTTGATCCGAGTCTATAATTAGTTTGTTGTTGGTAGTAAAACTATAAGTTATGTTAAAAGAAGAGTAATCGATTGTGCCAACAGATGAAGTTCCACCTTCCAGCCCATAGAATTTAGCTTCAATTAACTTCCATGTGCCTACCAAGTCGTTTGCTTCTTCCTTGGCACATGAAGTCACCAATAAAGCTATTGTTAAAGACGTAAAAAGCAGATTTCTCATCCTATCCATATTTTGTTATCGAAATGGTGCGAAACTCGTTAAGTATAATTTGCTATATCGTTTCCGCCCAACACCAAACCATTGCCTTTCAATAATAACATGTATAGCGGACTTTCAGAAACTTAACACGATCTCTTAAATCCCTAAAACCCTATGATTTTTTAGCTTGAGTTGTAGCATGCTATTTTTTCTTTCCAATAAGTAAAAGGGAATCATCCACTTCAAACTCTTCATAAAATTCAATTGAAAGGATCTCAAAATAGTTTTTGAAAACTTCTTCGAGACCAGTTTTAGTATGATAATTCACGAAAAGACCCTTGAAGATTTCAGACCCCTCGCCTTTCCAGAAGGAGTGACAAATTATCCCATTGGAATTTACAATCTCATATTGCCTCTTAACAGAGCGAATTAATTTTTTGTCTGTTAGGTGATGCATTACTTTGTTGGAATAAATGCCATCAAACTTTTTCCCTGTTTTTAAGGTGACTGCATCTAGTTCCAAGAACTCGCCATTGGGGTTTTCGTTTATCAAATGTCTCAAAAACTCATTTGAATTATCTGACCCAATAACATTGTATGATTCGGTCAATATTTTCCAATCAGTTCCTGGGCCAGAACCGATTTCAAGTAGAACTGAATTGGGTGCCAAACTCTTCTGCAGTTTCTCTATCAGTTGTTTTCCCGAAACATCTTTTGCCAAACGAATATACTCTTCGGCAGATTCTTTGGTTTTATAGTATTCTCCTTCCACGATTTTTTTTTAATGCAACTAACGCTCTGTGTATGGTGTCGTAGCTATCCAGCAGGGTAGCTATGCACTATTCATAATGTTGTGCACTGGCATTCCTATATTTTCACAAATTCTCTAAAGTTATTCCTGTCAATCACGTGTCCTTCAGCATTGTATGCTTCCATGAAGGTTTGAGGAAATTTAGTCTTTTTATTAATCCATTTAAATTCAAATCCAACAATTTTCCCATTGCTTTCTTCTACAAAATCAATTTCCTGTTGTTGTTTTGTCCTCCAAAAATACATTTTGGCAAATGTGTCTTTATAAAGATTTTGCTTTCTTCTTTCTGACACCAAAAAGTTCTCCCATAAAGCTCCTTTGTCTACTCTCAAATCCAATTGGCTGAAATTACCAATAATCATATTTCGTATTCCATTGTCATAGAAGTAAATTTTCCTATTCTGCTTTATTTCATTTTGTATGTTTCGGCTAAAACTATTCAGCCTGAAAACGATATACCCTTTTTCTAAAATATCGATATATTTTTGAACTGTAATTTTATTAATACCAATCAGTTGAGATAATTCGTTGTAATTTACCTCGCTTCCCATTTGTAAAGCTAATGCCTGCAATAATTTCTCAAGGACTTCGGGTTTTCTAATGTCAGAAAATGCTAAAATATCACGATACAAGTAGCTATTTACAAGGTTCTTTAAGGTCTCTCGTTCTTTTCCTTGATTATTAATAACCTCGGGATAAAGTCCATAAAGTAATCTGTTTTCTATTTGCTGTTCAGATTTAATAATTCCGATTTTGTTTTCGTATTCTTCCCACGAAATAGGAAACAATTCATATTCCCATTTTCGACCTGTCAAAGGCTCATTCAATTCATTTCCTAAATCAAATGATGAAGAACCACTTACAAACAACTGAACCTTTTTGAATTGGTCAGTGATGATTTTTAAAGTCAAACCGATTCCCGGTATTCTCTGAGCCTCGTCCAGAAAAATATATTTATAATCCCCAATGAATGTTCTAATCTGCTCTGTTGTAGGGCTCTGCAAAAGACTTCTCGTTGAAGGGTCATCGGCATCTAGGAATAAAAAGTCCTTGTCTTTTAGAATATCATTTAACAAGGTCGTTTTTCCAACTTGTCGTGCACCAACAACAACGATAGCTTTCCCTCCGTTAATCTTTTCCTTTAAAGTGTTTTCTATTGTTCTGCCAAACATCTTTTTATTTCAAAGATATAATTAAATATCATAATGACCAATAGTTATGTTTTTATGTCATTAAAGTATTGCAGTAGATTCCTTCGCCCCCTAACGGATATGGGCTATGATTTCGTACCTATACAAGACGAACTCTCAAATTAAACACTAACATTAGCAAGGGATGAATTATAGCCCTTGTTAGCAACTTTTAAATTATGTATAGAGGAATAACAAAAGAACAACTGATTGAAAAAAGACAAACTTTAATAAAGGAATACATAGGTGTATTTAATAAGCCACAAAGCTATTTTAAAGAGCTTGAAGAAATGGAACAAGAATTAATGAAACGTGAAGGAATAATTTAATTGTTGCTAACATGTCGCTATACCCCATGTGCCGTTTACAAACGTTTACAATTATTTGTAAACATTTGTATTTGCATAAATGTAATTATTATTATTACATTTATTATAAACGTGTTTTAATAAGTATAGAAAAAATGTGACCTAGTCTTCTATAATTAGTTTATGGTCATAAAGATAGGTGCTGAAATAAATGCAGAATAACGTGGTTACTTGATAGGTTCACTAAATAACCCAAATAGCTCCACATCAATTTTGCCTACGATTTCGGAAAAATCATCGGTATTAGAAACATAATCCATATTATTTACATCAATTACCAAAAGCTTGCCCAGCTTATAATTGCCAAGCCAATCTTCGTAATGCGAATTTAGGTTTTTAAGGTACTCTAATTGAATGGCATCTTCATAATCACGGCCACGTTTTTGAATTTGCTGCACCAGCTTTGGCATATCTGCCCTTAAATAAATAAGCAAATCTGGGGGCTCTACAAAGCCAATCATGGAGTTAAAAATGTTTAAATAACTGTCATAATCTCGGTCGTTGATATTGCCAGATGTATGCAGGTTTTTAGCAAAAATATAGGCATCCTCATAAATTGTTCTATCTTGAATAACCGTTTTAGTAGCTGATTTAATAGTATTTACTTGGTTGAATCTACTATTCAAAAAATAGATTTGTAGATGAAAAGCCCATCGACTCATATCTTCATAAAAATCGGCTAGATAAGGGTTGTTATCAACTGATTCAAATTCCGTTTGCCACCCATAATGTTTACCTAACATTTCACATAATGTGGTCTTCCCCGATCCAATATTTCCAGCTACAGCTATATGCATATTCTTGTAAAAAATTTCTCAAAATTAGTAAAGTGAATTGAATGTGGTAAACTCTATTGCATTTATTACGGTACTTTTGTGAAAATAATTTTGATTTTTAGCAAAGCACCCTTTTTATGGCAGATTTTGGAAAAATGAACACGTTAAAAGTAAACAGGTTTGCACCTCCTGGTGCATATCTCCAATTTAACGAAGAAGAAGTGCTAATGCCAAATAAATATATGGCAGAAGGCTTGGCGGTTGATGATGAAGTAGAGGTTTTTGTTTATAAGGATTCAGAAGATAGGCTGGTGGCTACTACGCTTGTGCCTTTGGCCCAAGTGGGTGAATTTGCTGCCCTCGAAGTAGTTGATACAACTGGTTTTGGAGCCTTTTTAGAATGGGGGTTAGAAAAGCATTTGTTGGTACCCAAGCGCGAAATGCAAGATGAAATGCGCATTGGCAAAAAGTATGTGGTAAAAGTTGTAATCGATCATTTAACAGAACGGATTGTAGGAGTTGCCAAATTGAGTGCTTTTATTTTTGATAATGCCGAATATGAACGTGGGGCCGAAGTAGATGGCTTGGTAGTGAGCATTACTGATCTTGGCTATAAAATTCTGGTTGATTCTAAATATTGGGGTTTACTTTATGGCAACCAAGTTTTTAAAAATTTAGAACAAGGCGATGCTATCACATGTTATGTGCGCAAAGTGCGAGAAGATGGGAAACTTGATTTATCCGTTAGAAACCCGGGGGAAGAAACACAGGAAGGTGATGCGGGTGAAATATTAGCGTTATTAAAAATGAATGGAGGTACTATGAATGTATCTGATAAATCAGATCCAGAGCTAATTAAAGAAACTTTTGGTTTAAGTAAAAAAGGCTTTAAAAAGGCCTTAGGTACTTTGTATAAACAAAAGTTGATTAAAATCGATACTCAATCAATTACGCTTACCTAGCTCTTAGGTGAGGCAATGTTTTATTAGGGATATTTGACGTTATTCCAAGCTTTAAAATGTCGGTGGGGTTGGTGCAAAGGATGGCTTTATTTTTTATGATCGCTATGGGCCCTTTTAAAACTTCTGGGCTATTTAATAGTACATTTAGCCAGCCGTGCATGGTGTAAACATTATCTTTCAATTGATCTTTAATTACAGGATGATCCTTATCAATGTACTCTTCTGGGTTGTTTCCTAGCATGGTTACCACTTCTTTCCAAACTGTGGTGGTAAGGCGGGTAGTTGTGTAATCAATTTCATTAATATTATTGCATATAGAATGTGCATAAGCCCTCAATTTTCTTCCTGTAGATGATTTTGGATCCAATAACAGCGTAAGTTCGTTGGGATGAAATTTCATAAGTGGCTAAGTTTAGTTTAGTGTTAAGCTATGGAATCTACTAAAATAAATTGACGAAACCTAGGAAGACGTATCCGTATTTTGCTGAATAAGTGGTTATTATGAGCATAATAGCTAATTAAATGAGAAAGATGCAATTTTTAAATCCCAAGAATCTTGAGAAGGATGTTTTAGGAGTTGTAATTTACCGATCTAGTTTTTGTTTAACTTTAGAAAATTTTGCCCTACTTGCAAGGTAAGGTTCTTCAGGCTATGCCTGTATTTGCTTCCCAAAAGAAAAGAATAATGAATATCGATTAACGAATATTGATTTAAGAAGAGGGTTGAATACTTCAATATTCTAAAATCGTTGATCGATGTTAAAAGCAAAAATGTTCAAATGTCTCCTATGGGGGCTAAGCCAAAGCTCCCTTCTTTACTGCTAACTTCCGACTTCCGACTTCCAACTTCGAACTTTATCTTTTACATACTTGCCATTTTTACTGCTTGCTCCAATCCTTTGTCTCCAAATTCTAGGTTACGTTTTAACGAGTGACTACCTTCTATAAATCTAATAGAGCCTGAAAGAGCCCTGATAACGATGCTATGGGTTGTTACGCCTTTAATTTGGTCAAAATGGACTCCCTTTAAAAAAGAGCCTTCCGTTATGCCAGTAGCGGCAAAAAAAGCATCATCTGCTTTTATCAGGTCGTTTATATAGAGCACCTGAGTTAAATCAATTCCGTTTTCTTCTAATTCTTTTATTTCATAATCAACTTGGGGGTTGCGCTTACCTTGCATGCCACCTCTTAAGGCTTTTACTGCTGCTGCAGCAATTACGCCTTCAGGAGTCCCACCGGTTCCCATCAATACATCTACTCCTGTTCCTGGTATGGCAGCCATAAGTGCACCCATCACGTCTCCATCTGTGTGTAATGTTATTCGGGCACCAACTTTTCTAATTTCATCAATTAATACTTTGTGCCTTGGTTTATCCAGTACAAAAACGGTGAGTTCATTCACTTCTCTATCAAGTGCTTTAGCAATTCTTTTTAAGTTGTTAGTTGGTGAATCATTAATATCAATAACATCTTTAGCTCTTTCTTCAACCACAATTTTATCCATGTAAAGAGAGGCTTCAGGTACCCACATGCTGCCACTAGCAGAAGCGGCAATTACGGCAATAGAGTTGGGTGTTCCATTGGCTAGTAGCCTAGTGCCTTCAACGGGATCAACCGCAATGTCCATTTTTGGTCCGTTTCCATTGCCTACCTTTTCTCCATTAAAAAGCATAGGGGCTTCGTCTTTTTCTCCTTCACCTATAATAACGGTGCCCTCAATATCAACGGTATCAAGCACCGCCCGCATGGCATCTACAGCAGCTTGGTCTCCAATTTCTTTGTCGCCCGTGCCCATATACCTGGCAGCGGAAATGGCAGCAGCTTCGGTTACTCTTACAAGTTCCATCGCCATATTTCTGTCAGGAGTAGTAATGTTTGTTGGCATATTTTCTAAGTTGATAGATAGCTTTTTTAATGTACTTAATTAGTTACAAAATTAATATAATTATGTAACGCGCTATTATGAATAGCTAAATTCTAAAAATTCAAATAATATGCTTTAGTTAAATTGATATGCTCCGTGGTGTATAAGTTTTGAGCATTTCTTACAATCAGTGTACTGTGATTTTTAGATTGAGTTCTGGGTTCTGGTTCGAAATCTTTGATAAATTCAATGAGCACGCGATTAATGGGCTTATCATTTTTGGGTTTAAGAGCTAATTGGTTTCTCACTTGAAGATTATTCTCTAGGCCTAACTTGATCACTTTGTTAAAATATTCATAAGGTAGAATTAAATACATTCGGCCACCCTCTCGTAATAGTTTAGAAGCTCTTTCGAGCAAATTTTTATAACTTAATTTATCCGAAGCATTTCTAGCGATACTCCTTGTAGCATTTTCAGGAGCCAGTCCTTCAAAAAACGGAGGATTAGTAATAATTACATCATAAAGTGAGTCGGTTTTAAATTCATTAAAATCCTTGTTATGGAGCTTGATGCTGTTTTGCCATTTACTGTGTTTAATATTAGAATCTGCATCTAAAATTGCTCCTTCTTCTACTTCAACTGCATCTATTATGCAATTTCCATCTACTTTTTGTGCCAACATTAAACTAAGCAAACCTGTGCCTGTTCCTATATCCAAAGCTCTTTCATTGGGGTTAATGGTGGCCCAAGAACCGAGCAATACACTATCTGTTCCAACTTTCATTGCAGCATTATTTTGTGCGATTGCGAATTGTTTGAAAAGGAAAGGTTTATAATTTTTCATTTCTCCTAAAATTTGGATGCAATTCATTAAAATTGCATCTGCGAATTGACAGCAGTCAGTTTGTTAAACCAAGTATAAAATTAATACCCTATGAGCGTAAAATCTGATTTAGAAATTGCCCAAGAGGCGAAACTACAGCATATAAACGAGATAGCTGACATATTAAATGTTTCAGTGGATGAACTGGAGCATTACGGTAAATACAAAGCGAAATTACCTCTTTCATTAATAGACGAAAATAAAGTAAAGGAATCAAATATGATTCTTGTTACTGCCATTACACCTACTCCTTCAGGGGAGGGTAAAACTACTACTTCAATAGGCCTGGTAGAGGGTTTGAATAAAATAGGTAAAAAAGCAACTGCAGTATTACGTGAGCCTTCATTGGGTCCAGTTTTTGGCATGAAAGGTGGAGCCGCTGGTGGAGGATATTCGCAGGTGGTACCTATGGAAGATATCAATCTTCATTTTACGGGTGATTTTTCTGCCATTGAAAAGGCCAATAATTTATTAGCCGCTTTAATTGATAATAATATCCAAAACCCAAAACATAGTTTAGGTATTGATCCGCGTACCGTGTCTTGGAAACGTGTAATGGATATGAATGACAGAGCGCTTCGTCAAATCGTTTCTGGGCTAGGTGGTAAAACGGGCGGTTTCCTTAGAGAAGCAGGTTTTAACATTACTGCCGCTTCTGAAATTATGGCTATTCTTTGTTTAGCTGATAATCTGGAGGATTTGAAAGAAAAAATGGGTAACATCTATATTGGTTCAACGTTTGCCGGTGAGCCTGTTTATGCGCGTGATATAAAAGCCAATGGTGCAATGGCAGCTCTTCTAAAAGACGCCATTAAACCAAATTTGGTACAAACCTTAGAAGGCAACCCAGCTATCATTCATGGTGGGCCATTTGCCAACATTGCACAGGGCACTAACTCGGTAATTGCCACCAAAATGGGAATGTCATTAAGTGAATATGTGGTTACAGAGGCTGGTTTTGGTGCAGATCTAGGAGCTGAAAAATTCCTTGATATTAAATGTGGATACGCAGGTATATCGCCAAAAGCAGTGGTGCTAGTCGCTACAGTTCGTGCACTAAAATACCATGGAGGACAAGAGCTAAAAAACCTAACAACACCGAATGTAGAAGCTTTAGAGAGAGGCTTAAGCAATCTTGAAAAGCACGTTGAAAACATTAAGCAATTCGGACTACCTCCAGTGGTAGCTATTAATAAATTTATAACCGATACCCAAGAAGAGCTAGATGCAATTACCAAAGTTTGTAAAGCAAATGGCATACAAGTGGCCTTATGCGAAGGTTGGGAATTTGGAGGAGAAGGTACCAAAGATTTAGCTGCTGAAGTAGTAAAAGCAGTAGAAGTTAGTACAGGAACTTATACGCCAATTTATGATTGGAACGATTCTGTTGAAGAAAAAGTAACAAAAGTAGCTACCAAAATTTATGGAGCTGGTTCGGTTGTTTTTAACCCTAAAGCAAAAGAGGGATTAAAAATTATTAAGAAACTAGGGTTGGAAAACCTTCCAATATGTATTGCAAAAACACAAAACTCTTTATCTGATAATACAAAGCTATTGGGTCGTCCGGAAGGCTTTAAGCTTACAGTAAGTGAGTTTGAAATTGCTGCGGGAGCAGGATTTATTATTCCTATTACAGGGAGCATGCTTCGTATGCCAGGCTTGCCACATGTACCAGCTGCCGAAGGCATTGATATAGATAAAGACGGGAATATAACTGGACTTTCTTAAGGATGACTTTGGGTTCTCGGAGTTAATATTTAGGTAAAAATTTACTCCCAATACCCAAAATGCAGCTTCTAAAACCAAAAAAATGACCCCAAGCGTTTCTTCAGCAAAAATTATAAAAATTGGCTCCCAAGGTCAGGAAAATGTTCCTGACCTTGTTGCAATTGAAGAACCTTTAGAAATTAGACTTGGAATTGGTCCTGTAGATAAAAGGGAGCAAATTAGTTTATCTGTTACTATGCGTACCCCTAGCCACGATAAAGAATTGACCCTGGGGTTTCTTTTTGCCGAGGGCATTATTTCATCCATGGATGAAATAAATAGTGTAGAATATTGTGCAGCAATAAAGCAAGAAGAGGAGGGGAATGTACTCCGAGTTGAGTTATCTCCAACGGTTCTTGTTAATGAAGCGAAGCTATCAAGGCATTTTTATACGAGTTCGAGCTGTGGTGTATGTGGCAAAACTTCCATTGAGGCTATTAAAGTTCCCATTCCAGATTATCCTGAGCAGTTTATAAAAATTGAGGCGAGCTTAATTTGTAAGTTACCCGAACTACTAGAAGATGCTCAAAAAGTATTTGAACATACGGGAGGAATTCATGCCTGTGGACTATTTGATAATGAGGGCAATTTATTAAAACTACGGGAAGATGTTGGTCGTCATAATGCGGTTGATAAATTAGTTGGTGCTTTACTCCTTAAAAAGGAGCTGCCTTCTTCCCAATCTATAATGGTTTTAAGTGGCAGAATTAGCTTTGAACTAGTTCAAAAGGCTGCGCGAGCTGGAATTCAATTTATAGCCGCCATAGGGGCACCTTCTAGCCTCGCCATTGATATGGCAAAAAAGCACCATATTACCATGGTAGGCTTCCTAAAAAATAGTAGCTTTAATATCTATTCGGGCAGCGAAAGAATTGTTTCAAAAGATTGAATTTGTTAATAGTAAAAATAGATTGAGAGGTGATTTTTATTCGTCATTGAGGAACGAAGCAATCTGATATAATTATATTAGATTCTTCGCTTCGCTCTGAATGACGCGGAGCTTTTTTAATAATGTAATTATGAAACTCAGAATTAAAGGAAATACCATTCGGTTTCGGTTAACTCAAACTGAAATTGAAACTGTAGCGGCTGGAGCGGTTGAAGATAGCACCCAGTTTCCTGGCGGTAATTCACTGATATATAAAATTCAAACAGGAGATTCTTTTGCTACTGAATTTTCTCGAGGAATTGTATTGATTACTGTCCCAACCCAAGTAGTTAATGCGTGGGCAACAAGCGATAAAGTGAGTATTGAAAATTCGATAGCGCTGGATAATGGTAGTCAATTAGAGATCTCGCTAGAAAAAGATTTTAAGTGCTTAACTGTACGACCCAAAGAGGATGAAACGGATATGTATCCTAACCCTTTGGAAAAACATTCAAAATGTTAACCTATGTCTGAAAATTTAAGTGCCCTCTCAGGTAGAAAAGGGCTAGATAATAACCTGTTTGATCAATTAGTTAAATCATCAAAGCTGGAAGGAACCCCCACCGATGAGAAATTGAGAGAACTCGCTTGGGAATATTTAATGGGAAACGCAGTGACCCATGGAGCTGCTTCTTTTTACGATTTTCTTAAACAGGAAAATAAAGGAAAAAAGGCCTATGTCTGTAATGGTTCTGCGTGTTTGGTTGCAGGAACACAAGACTCTGTTACTGAACAATTATCAACTCAATTTTCTGAGGATGAAATTGGTGAAATGTGCTGTATGGGTCGTTGCCACGAAAACAGTGCTTTTAATGTAAAAGGCAATAATTACTCAGGCAATGCAATTAATAATCTGGAAAACATTATAAAATCGGAAGTTGATGGATCAGAAAAATATAATGTAGCTGCCAATGTGAGTAATAAAGTGCTTACAGGTACGCCAATGGATGCTAAAGATTTTAAACAACTATTTTTAAAGGCCAACGAAATGGGTTTTGAAAAAGTGCTTGATGAGATTAAGAAAGCAAATGTAAGAGGTAGAGGTGGAGCAGGATTCCCGATGGGTTTCAAGTGGGAATCGTGTAAAAACACCGAAAGTGATCAGAAATTTATAGTTTGCAATGCCGATGAGGGCGATCCTGGGGCATACTCAGATAGATACTTATTAGAAGTACAACCCTATTCGGTTCTCTTCGGAATGATGATAGCCGGTTTGGTAGCTGGCGCAGATAGAGGTGTAGTTTACCTACGAGCCGAGTATCCCGAAGCAATAAGAATTACGCAAAAAGCCATTGATGCACTTACCCAAAGTGGTATGAATGGGAATGGTATAGGTGGTACTACATTTAATTTTACATTTAAAATTATCGAAGGAGCTGGTGCTTATGTATGTGGTGAAGAAACAGCTTTACTTTCTTCAATAGAGGGACAAAGGCCCGAAGTTAGGGTAAGACCACCTTACCCAACTCAAGAAGGTTTATTTGGCAAACCAACAATAGTAAATAATGTAGAAACACTTGCAGCAGTTCCTTGGATACTTGAAAATGGAGGAGACGCTTTCGCAAATTACGGTACTGAAAAATCGAAAGGAACAAAATTGGTTTGCTTAGATTCATTCTTTAATGCACCGGGCATGTACGAAATAGAAATGGGTACCTCTCTTAAAGAAATCCTTGAATCTTTTGGTGGAGGTTTTAAATCTGAAGTAAAAGCACTGCATGTCGGAGGCCCATTGGGTGGCATTGTGCCTGTGCATAAAATCAAAGATCTTACCCTTGATTTTGAAAGTTTTCAAACGGAAGGTTTTTTATTAGGCCATGCGAGTGTGGTGTCTATTCCGCAAGATTTTTCAATGGTAAAATACATCGAACATTTATTCGATTTTACAGCAGTGGAATCTTGCGGCAAGTGTTTTCCTTGTAGCATTGGCTCGGTTAGAGGTAAAGAGATGTTTGCCAATGCCCAAAATGGAGAAGCCATCGATCAAGAATTATTAGATGATTTGTTAGAAACAATGGAAATAGGGTCATTATGCGCCTTAGGTGGTGGGTTGCCTTTGGGAGTAAAAAATGCCTTGCAATATTTTAAAGATGAAATCATTATATAGGTTATTTGTGTTAGTGGTTATACAGCCGATAATGACTATTTATGGCATCTACAGCCCATAAATATTGTATTTTTGAAGAATGAATATGTATAAATCAGTAATTTCTGGTGATATAATATCCTCAACTAGCTTGCTAGTTAAGGATAGGGAACTACTAGAGCAAAGCCTAACAGCACTATTAGAGGAACTAAAAAATAAATTTGATGTTTTTGGACGAGTAATAAAAGGAGACTATTTAGAAGTAGTTGTGCCAAAACCTCAAAATGCACTTAGAGTAGCTTTGGCAATAAAAAGTTTTGTTAAGTCTGTATCAATAACCAACGCTTCTAAGTATAAAAAAAGCAGCAGGGTTCAGTTATTTAAAACATACGGAATTCGATTAGCAATTGGATATGCTGAGTTAACAAGATTTAATCCAACAAAAGGAATTATAGATGGCGAAGCAATTTATCTATCAGGAAGATTAATTAATGGTCTATCATCCTTTGGAAAGGATAGAGTGGTGATAAAAAATACATTGTATTTCATATCAAATAACGAAAGTTTAAATGAGAGTTTCGAATCGTTATTTGCTTTAATAGATACTTTAATTAATAAAGCAACACCTAGGCAAAGTGAAGTACTTTATTTGAAACTGCTTTTTAATAATGAAACCACAATTGCTGCCAAATTAAATATAGGTCAATCAGTAGTTAATCAACATTCAACAAGCTTAGGTTGGAATAGTATAGAAAAGGCAGTAAACTATTTTAATAAAACTATTAGTAATAGCTAAATGGGCATTATAGAACTTTTACTCCTTCAGTTTATTGCACACTTGTTTACAGGTTTTTTCTTTCAAACAAATAAACAAGCGAAAGAAAGAAATGAGCTAGGTGTCAAAAGTTTATTTATTTCTACTTTACGAAGATAAGAATCGGGCAAAAAAGTATTTCATGGCCTTAATCTTTTATGGCTATATTCATCTCCTTGGTTCGGCACTATTTATCCTTCTCATTTATCCTGGTATAAAATTTACCGTTGGTAAACCTAACCGTATCGGGGATGGATTCTGCACGTGTTTCTAAATACGCAATTTCAAACTCTCCTTTTACTTCACGCGTGGTTTCGTTATAGGAAGTTACGTTTATGTAGTTTACAAAGCCATCTTCTTCTAATACATAATAAAAAGCAAGTTGTGCATCCCCATGTGACAATCCATAACTAGCACTTGTACTTCGAATAACAGTATCTTCAGGAAATAATAGGGTATCAACGATATTGTACCCTTGCTGTAAAGGGATTTTAACAATAGACAGGAATTCTATTTTTATAGCGTTTTCATTATATACACCAACGCTAATATTAAATCCATCGCCTTCAAGCTTATTAAGGTTAGCCCTAATTTCACCCTGCCATGGCACTCCATTTTTTAATGCGGTAATTTCGCCCCAGTAAATATCAGGGATTACCCTGCTTTCTTCTTTACAGGCACCACCAAAAAGAAACAACAAAAGCAAGGGTATAGTAATACTGTATTTCATGGCCTTAATCGTTTATGGTTATATGTTTGGTTTCGTTTATGTTATCAGCATAAACACGAAGTATATATTGCCCGGCCAGCACATTATTAACGTTAATTATAAGGGTTTGGTTACCGGCAGCTACTTGTGAAAAATGCCCTGAAATAAGAACCCTGCCGCTTAAATCAAGCAATGTTACAAACGCTGTTTTATCCGCAGACGTGAAACTATCAATGGATGGAAAAGGAAGGGCAACAGACAATGCTTTTATTGAAAGGCTTTGGAGAAGTGTCAAATATGAAAAAATATACATCCATCCTCCTAAAAACGGAATTGACTTGTACAGAAAATTGGAAGATTATCTGTATTATTACAACAACAAAAGAGGGCATTCAAGTATTGAAGATAGGGTGCCAGCAACCCAATATATTCCTTTAAAGCAGCCCCTTTTCTCTTCGAGGGCCGCTTGAAAGAAATATATTTATAAATAAGAAACACAAGAAAGCTGTCTAGACTATTGGGGACACATCACATGTTATGAGCATAGAACAATCGAAAATAGCATATATAAATAATGAACCTTTTGAGGTTCAAGGAGATGAAACAATTCTTAATTACCTCAAAAGGCATATGGGCGATGAGCCAGTACCCACTTTATGTGATGCCCCAAACTTAAAACCTTTTGGGTCGTGTAGGGTGTGCAGTGTGGAGGTTGCCTTGGCGCAAGATGGCCCAACGAAGGTGCAAGCTTCTTGCCATACACCCGTAATGGAGGAGAGCTACATTTATACACACACTAATAAAATAGAGAAACTTAGAAAGAATATTGTTGAACTTGTTTTAACTGATTACCCTGCTGATAAATTCAAGGAAGATAACCCAAATAATAATGAGCTAAAGAAAGTTGCACTTGATTTAAATATTACCCCTGAAGATGTTCGATATGCACCGGGTATAAATCATCTAGATCGAGGGGTTGATGACGATCACCCTTATATGAGAAGTGATTTATCGGCTTGTATCAATTGCTACCGTTGTATTCGTGCCTGCGATGAGGTACAAGGCGAAATGGTGCTAACTATGGTAGGGCGTGGTTTTGATAATACCGTAACGATGGGAATGAATGAGGGCTTTAAAGCCTCTGATTGTGTTAGTTGTGGTGCCTGTAGTCAAGCTTGCCCAACAGGGGCAATATCTGATGTATTTAATTCTAAAACCAATGAAGTAGCAGAAACTATAAGAACAATTTGCACTTATTGTGGTGTAGGTTGCAATCTAGATGTGGCTGTAAAAGACAATGAAGTGCTTAGTATAACAGCACCTTATGATGCCAAAGTAAATCAAGGACATACTTGTTTAAAAGGTAGATATGCTTTTAAATTTTATAACCACCCTGAAAGATTACGTTCTCCTCTCATTAAAAGAAACGGAGATTTTGAAGAAGTTAGTTGGGATGAAGCGTATGATTTCATCATTGATAAATTAACAACCATCAAATCTGAAAATGGCCCTGATGCCATTGCAGGAATTTCATCTGCTCGTTGTACGAACGAAGAAAACTATTTAATGCAGAAATTTATTCGTGCCGTAATTGGTACTAATAATATTGATGGATGTGCACGTGTTTGTCACTCTCCAACGGCATTAGGTATGCAGCGCTCATTTGGTACGGGAGCAGCAACCAATTCTATAATTGATTTAAAATATACAAATTGTATGTTGGTAATTGGTGCCAACCCAACTGCTGCACATCCCGTAACTGGAGCGAAGATGAAACAGGCTGCTATGAAAGGCACTACTCTAATTGTAGTTGACCCTCGTGAAACGGTTTTGGCTCGTTATGCAGATTATCATTTGCAATTACGACCAGGTACAAATGTGGCGCTACTTAATATGATGTTGCATTACATCATAAAAGAAAATGTGCAGGACGATGCCTTTATTGATACACGCACCGAAGGGTTTGAAGATTTTAGAACACAAATTTTGGCACTTGATATGGAGGAAATGTCAGGAATAACGGGGGTTGATAAGAATTTAGTGAAAGAGGCAGCCCTTGCCTATGCGAATGCAAAAAATGCCATGTCGTTTCATGGTTTAGGTGTAACAGAGCACTCGCAAGGTACATTTACCGTTCAGCTAATTGCTGATTTGGCATTAATTACGGGTAATATTGGTCGTAGAGGAGTGGGGGTGAACCCACTAAGGGGCCAAAATAATGTACAAGGCTCTGCTGATATGGGTGTACAACCCCACCAAGGAGCAGGCTACATGGATATCACTAAATTGGATGTGCAGAATTTGTATACTGATTTCTATAAAGCAGAAATGCCCAAGGATGTAGGGTACAAAATTCCCGAAATGTTTGATGCGGCTATAGATGGGAAATTAAAAGCAATGTGGATTATTGGAGAAGACGTGGTTCAGACGGATCCTAATACTACTAAGGTTAAAAAGGCACTTAATTCACTTGACTTATTCGTTGTTCAAGAACTATTTATGACAGAAACAGCGTTGCTGGCCGATGTAGTTTTACCTGGAGCTTCTTTCCTAGAAAAATCGGGCACGTTTACCAATGGCGAACGAAGAGTTCAACGTGTTAATGCAACGGTTTCTCCAATTGAAGGAACTAAAGTTGATGGGCAAATTATAATTGATGTGATGAACCGAATGGGGTATGAACAACCTGCCTATGATGCCAAAACTATGTTGGAAGAAATCTCTCAAATAGTCCCTTTTTTTAAAGGAATCACTTGGGAAAGGCTTGGTAAAAATGGCTTGCAATGGCCTGTGGCCAAAGATGGTACGGACACTGAAATTATACACCTCGAAGAATTTAAACGAGGTAAGGGAAAGTTTTCATATTTCGATTGGAAAGAAACACAGGAGATTGTTGAGCATGGAGAAAAGTACCCTTTCATTATAACAACCAATAGAGAATTGGAGCATTATAACTGTGGAGCCATGACGCGAAGAACTGGCAATGTGGAGATACTTCAAGAAGATGTACTTTTAATAAATGCTGAAGATGCAGCCGGTAAAAATATTATGGATGGTGAGATGGTATGTGTCACTTCTGCACGTGGCAAAGTTGATATTAAGGCTAAAATTTCGGAAGAAGTTAAACCTGGTGTTATGAGTACAACTTTTCATTTTCCTGAAATAATGGTAAACTTAATTACGAGTGATGTTCATGATTCGGAAGCAAAATGCCCTGAGTATAAAGTAGTAGCCGTTAATATTCGAAAATCAAAAGGCAAATTTGCTGTTGCTGAATAATATATAAATTAATGTTATTCCTGCATAGGCAGGAATCTGTCTATTTAATAGTAATTGCCAAACGCACAATCATATAAAATCAAATGGTATTACCAAGGAATGGTAAAAGTGGTAATATGGTTTTTTAAAAAGCAATTTAAAATATCGGCAAATGTGCCAATTGAAGTTGCTAATATCAATGAGCCCTACCTATTATTAGCCAATCATTACGGGAGGTATGATCCATTTATTATTGCCGATTTTATTAAAAAGAAACCCAACTTTATTTCATCTGATGCCATTTTAAGAGATCCACTCTATGGGCCTTTATTTAAAGGGTTAGGTGCTATTGGCAAAAAAAAAGGTATGCGAGATAGTCACGTAATTCGTGAAATGAAGAAAGTGATTGATGGGGGTGGTGCTATTGCGCTTTTTCCTGAAGCCACGCGTACTTGGTCAGGTGTTACACATTTTATCGATCCTTCGATCGCTAAACTGGCAAGATTACTACAGGTGCCTGTGGTTACTGCCAAAATGAAAGGAGCTTATGCTTTTGATCCTCGTTGGGCAAGGAGTTTACGTAAAGCCAAAATAGAGATTGATTATTCGATGGCGATAAGTAAGAAACAATTAAAAGAACTTAATTCTGAGGAAATTATGCAAATTATTAATGCTAAACTAGCCCATGATGATATTGCATATGCAAGAGCAGAAAACATAGAAATACGGTCGAACCATAAGGCAGAATACATAGAGCGTTTGCTTTTTATATGCCCCGATTGCAGCTCTATTGATGGCTTTACATCAGTAAAAAATAACTTTAGCTGTAATGCCTGCGGATATGCTATTGAAATTGATTTATATGGTTTTTTTAAAACCAATGGCAAAGTTCATTTTGACAACCCAAGAGACTGGCATAATTGGCAAAATCAACATTTTGTAAACCTGATTTTAAACCAGCTTAATGCAGGGATAAAAACGCCTTTTTTTGAAGCTACTTCGATTGAAATTTGCGAAGCTGACGGTAATGGCAAGATGGCTAAAAAGGGAATTGGCACATTATCATTTTATGCGGATAAAATTAAAATTACTTGCTCCGGTTTTGATAAAGAATTATTTCACAAGGACATAACTTCGTTAAGTCCTCAATTTAAAGAGCGGATAGAAATGTTTTATCAAGAGAAAGCGTATCGTTTTACAAGTACAACGCATCAGGAGCCTGGCATAAAATGGGAATTGGCAATTAATGCGGTTTGGGCGCAAACAGATCAAAAATTTAAATTATCTTCCTACTTTAAGCATTTGTATTAGAAAGAAATGCTTTGCGTAAAATGGATTTAATAATATAGCCAAGTCATAAATTTTTAGATGCAAAAAAAGCGAGAGGTTAGTCCCGCTTTAAATGTTTTCACAACGGAATAATCCTTATTGTGAATAGCTTCAAAATTGTATTCAATTATACAAAAAATATCGTATAAAGCAAATGATTAATGTGATGTTATTTTTGTAATTATTATAGTAATATTATGTAAATAATATAGGTATGAAGCGAATTTTAGGATTGGATTTGGGAACTAACAGCATCGGTTGGTCATTAATTGAATCGGACTTTGAAAAGAAAGAGGGAAAAATAAAAGGCCTAGGAAGTAGAATAATTCCGATGGAAAAGGGGATGATGGATACTTTTGGAAGTGGAGGGGCTATTGAAACAGGAACAGCTCAAAGAACAGCGTATAGAGGTGTTCGTAGGTTGTTGCAGCGCAATCTCTTACGTAGAGAACGTTTACATAGAGTTTTAAATGTAATAGGTTTTTTACCCCAACATTATGCTGCTGCCATAGATTTTGAAAAACACGTTGGACAATTTAAAGAAAATACGGAGGTAAAACTCAATTACCGTAAAAATAAAGAAGGAAAGCACGAGTTTATTTTTATGGATTCGTTTAACGAAATGGTAAAAGAGTTTGAAATCAAACACAAAGAAACGAAAATACCTTACGATTGGACATTATACTACTTGCGTAAAAAAGCATTAACTGAAAAAATAACTAGAGAAGAATTGGCTTGGGTAATATTAAATTTTAATCAAAAAAGAGGGTATTATCAGTTAAGAGGAGAAGAAGAGGAAGTTGAAGAAGGCAAGAAAATAGAGTTTATTACTTTAAAAGGTGATAAGGTTATTGATTCAGGCGATACGTTAAAAAAGACTGGCGATAAACTTTATACTTTAATCTTTGATAATGGGTGGGAATATGCGAAACCAATTAGCAGTTTAGAAAAATGGTTAAATAAAAAACATGAATTTATTGTTACAAGTACAGAAAAAAAAGATGGAACAATAAAGAGGTCATTTAAAGCAGTTGATTCAGAAAAAGATTGGATAGCAATAAAAACAAAAACAGAGCAGGATATTGATGCATACATCAGTCAAGACGACAATCGCACCCTTGGCACATACATTTACGATGCTCTTTTACAAAACCCTACCCAAAAAATAAGAGGCAAATTGGTGAAAACCATAGAACGTAAATTTTATAAAAAAGAATTTGCGCAACTACTGAAAACGCAAATAGACTTTCATGCTGAATTAAAAGATAGCGCGATGTATGCTGCTTGTGTAAACGAGCTGTATCCAAGAAATGAAACCCATCAAAGTAAAATTGAAGATAAAGGTTTTAAATACCTTTTTATGGATGATATTATTTTTTATCAGCGTCCTTTAAAAAGTAAAAAATCTACTATTTCTGGATGTGCTTATGAAAGCAGAAAATACAAGAAAATTGTAATTGATAAAGAAACTAAAGAGGAAAAAACGGTTTGGGTAAACAAACCTCTCAAAACTATTCCAAAATCTAATCCATTGTTTCAAGAGTTTAGGATATGGCAGTTTTTACGAAACTTAAAAATATATAAATTTGAAACGAAAGCAGATGTAGATATTACAACTCAATTTTTACAAACAGAAGAAGACTGGGTTGATTTGTTTGACTTTTTGAACAACAGAAAAGAAGTAGAGCAAAAACACATTTTAGACTATTTTGTTAAGAAAAATTGTATCAATAAATCTGAAAAAGAAAATTATCGCTGGAATTATCCAGAAGATAAAAAATATCCTTGTAATGAAACGAAAGCGCAATTTATTACTCGACTTAAAAAAGTAAAAGACCTTGATGCTGCTGCTTTTTTAACTTCAGAAATGGAATATAAATTATGGCACATTGTATATTCTGTTACCGATAAACATGAATTTGAAAGAGCAATTGAAAACTTTGCTCAAAAAAATAAATTAGACCAAGAATCTTTCGAGACAAATTTCAAAAAATTTCCTCCTTACAAATCTGATTTTGGTGCATTCTCAGAAAAAGCCATTAAAAAATTACAACCGTTGATGCGTAGAGGTAAATATTGGGATAAAAAAACTATTTCAGAGGAAGTAAAAGATAGAATTAAAAATATAATGGAAAGAGTTGAAGCACTAGACTTACGTGCTCAACCATCAAAAAAGCAAATAAATGAGGCTTTTGAAAAAATACAAGTGCTAGATGATGATATCCCAAGACAATTAGTAAAAAGTTTTATCGAGTTTTTAAATAAAAATTACTTAACAGGATTAAATACCTACCAGGCGTGTTATGCCGTTTATAATAGACACTCCGAAGTAGGAGATTTGAAACCTTGGCACACTCCAAACGACATTACGAAATACTTAAAAGAATTTAAACAACATAGTTTACGTAACCCAATTGTAGAACAGGTTGTTACCGAAACATTGCGTACAGTAAGGGATATTTGGATTCATTGTGGAAATAGTGAAGAAAATTTCTTTGATGAAATTCATATTGAATTAGGTAGGGAAATGAAAAATCCTGCTGGAAAACGTGAAGCAATGTCTAAAAGGAACACAGAAAATGAAAACACGAATGAACGGATAAAAATAATACTTCAAGAATTTCAAAATGAGGGTGCAAGAGCGTATTCTTCTAGCCATCAAGAAATTTTAAAAATATATGAAGAAGGAGTTTATCAAAATCCTGATGTAAAATATAAAGTACTCTCAGAAGATGATATTAAAAAAATAAGAAAAAGTAGTTCTCCTACTAAATCAGAAATCCAGAAATATAAATTATGGTTAGAACAAGGATATATTTCACCCTATACTGGGCAAATGATTCCTTTAACAAAACTATTTACACACCAATATGAAATTGAGCATATTATTCCTCAGTCTCGTTATTTTGATAATTCGCTAAGTAACAAAGTGATTTGCGAAAGCGAAATAAATAGAGATAAAAGTAACATGACAGCTTATGAGTATATTCTTAAAAAAGGAGGAAGTATTGTAGATGGAATTAAAATTACTCGGAGGGAGGATTACGAAGCTCATTGCGAAAGATATTTTAAGAAAAACAGGACAAAACTCAAAAATCTACTAAGCGAAGATGTACCCGAAGGATTTATTAATAGACAGCTAAACGATAGCCGATACATTAGTGCATTGGTGAAAGGATTGTTAAGTAACTTGGTAAGAGATGATAATGAAAGGGAAGCAACATCTAAACATATTGTACCTGTAACAGGTGCTATTACGTCAAAACTAAAACAAGATTGGGGGCTAAATGATAAATGGAACGAAATCATTTTGCCTAGGTTTAAGCGATTAAATGAATTAACTAAAACCAGTGATTTTACAACCAAAAATACCAATGGAGTAACTATTCCAACCGTACCCGATGATTTATCAAAAGGATTTAATAAAAAGCGAATAGACCACAGGCACCATGCGCTAGATGCTTTAGTAATAGCTTGTTGTACAAAAAAGCACACGAATTATTTGGGTGCATTAAATACGGAAAAGAATAACTACGGTTTACGAGATTCTTTGTTGATAAAAAATAAAGAAAGAGACTATACCAAACATTTTTTAATGCCATGGGATGGTTTTACATTGGATACAAAAAAGCATTTAGAAAAAACGGTTATTAGCTTTAAGCAAAACACACGCGTTATTAATAAAACCAATAATAAAACTTGGCAGTGGGTAGTAAAAGAAGGGCAATGGAAAAAACAATTAGTTCTTCAAACAGAAGGAGGTAATTGGGCTATTCGTAAACCATTGCACAAAGAAACAGTATCTGGTAAAATAATTTTGAAGCGAGAAAAAGGGTTAGTAAATATTAATTCTGCCATCGAAAATTATAAAATGATTGTAGATAAAAGCATAAAAAATAAAATTAAAGCATCTTTTGATTTATTTGATAATGATTTAAAAAAAGTAAAAGCTCATTTTAAGAAGAATCCAATAAAAGTAGAAGATGTAGAATTAAAGAAAATCGCCATTTATGAGAATATAAATGCTACTGCTACCCGTACAGCTTTAAGCGATAAATTTACTCGTAAACAATTAGAAAGTATTACAGATACAGGTATACAAAAAATTCTAGAAAACCACATAAAAAAATACATTGATGAAAATGGAAAAGAAAAATTTGATTTAGCTTTTTGCCCAGATGGTGTAGAAGAGTTAAATAAAAATATTGTTGATTTAAATGGAGGTAAAACCCATAAACCTATATATAAAGTACGAGTTTATGAAGAAGGTAGTAAGTTTAATGTTGGGTTAAAGGGAAACAGAAAGGATAAATATGTAGAAGCAGCCAAAGGAACAAACCTCTTTTTTGCTATTTATATGGATGAGGAAGGAAATAGGAGATATGAAACAATTCCTTTAAATGAAGTAATAGAACATCAAAAACAAGTTGCCCATTTACCTAAAAATGAAAGAACAGAAATACCCATAAAAAATATTTTAGAAGCAAAAGGGAAAGAAGTGCCAGTTCAATTTTTATTCTCACTTTCTCCAAACGATTTGGTATATATGCCTACCAATCACGAAATTGAAAATCCTAGTTCGGTTAATTTTATTAATTTAAGTAAAGAACAGGTGGAGAGAATTTATAGAATGGTGAGTTGTACTGGAGGAGAATGTCATTTTATACCTAACCAGACAGCAAATGAAATAAATAAAAATGAAAATGGCACTAATAGTAAAAGCGAGAGAATTCAAGACTTTTTTAATGATACAGCTATTCTTGATGAAAAATTAAAGCCTATAATGATTAAGAATAATTGTTGGAAACTAAAAGTAGATAGGTTAGGAAATGTTGCAAGAGTGTAAAAGTAGGAGAGTACTAATTTAATAACTTCCCGAAAGTTTTAAACTTTCGGGAAGTTGAGAATAAAATAAGCAATCAAAATGGAAGAAGAAAAATTCTACCATATTTATAACCGAGCCAATGGGTTCGAAAATCTTTTTATTACTGAAGAAAACTATAACTTTTTTTTAAGGCAATGGGGAAAATACATTAACCCAATAGCCGAAACGTATGCGTATTGTTTAATGCCTAACCATTTTCATTTTTTAATAAGAATACGGAGCTTAAATAAAATAAAAACAAATGTGAAACTAGAATCATCTTTTGGAAAGTTTCAAACTTTCCAAAAGATGATTAGTAAACAATTCGCTAATTTTTTTAGCAGCTATACACAGGCATTTAATAAAATGCATAATAGATCTGGGAGCTTGTTTACGCCCAATTTTAAGAGGAAAGAAATTACATCAGAAGCTTATTTAAGTAACATTATTTTTTACATTCACCACAATCCAGTACATCACGGGTTTACCCAAACCATTGCAGATTGGAAACATAGTAGTTTTCATGCGGTGGTATCTACAAAGAAAACAGAACTACATAGAGACTATATTTTGGAATGGTTTGGAGGGAAAAGGGAGTTCCAATTATTTCATCATAAAAGCATCAAAGATTTGCAAAACCTTGAGAATGAGTTTACATAAATACTATTTCAATGATAAAACGTACTTTGTTTTTCGCCAACCCTGCCTATTTAAGTACGAAAAATGAGCAGCTAATTATAAACCAGCCAAACGGTGAAGAAAAGCCTAAAATAATATCCATAGAAGATATTGGATTTTTGGTACTGGAGCATAGCCAAATTACCATAACCAATAGCTTATTAGCAAAGCTTACTCAGAATAAAACCGTTATCATTAATTGCGATAAATATCATTTACCAGTGGGTATATTATTGCCTTTGGAAGGGCATACAGAGCAAAACGAACGATTCAGGGCACAGGTAAAAGCATCTTTGCCTCTTAAAAAAAATCTTTGGCAACAAACGGTGCAAGCAAAAATTAAAAATCAAGGTGCAATGTTGCGTAGGGTGGGCTACAAAATAGATAATATGCAACATTGGGCAAGTAAAGTTACTAGCGGAGATTCGGGTAACCATGAAGCAAGAGCAGCAGCTTTTTATTGGCAACATTTATTTGATATACCAGATTTTACAAGATTTAGAAGTGGAATTCCTCCTAATAATTTGCTCAATTATGGCTATGCTATTTTAAGAGCAGTTTGTGCAAGGGCATTAGTAAGCACTGGGCTCCACCCTTCCATGGGCATCCACCATGCCAATAAATATAATGCCTATTGCCTAGTAGATGACGTAATGGAACCCTACCGACCTTATGTTGATCAAATAGTGTTTTTTATTATCGAAAATTATGAAAATTACGAAGAACTTACCACGGAGCTAAATCAAGAATTATTAGCAGTACCAGTATTAGATGTTGTAATTGATGGTAAAAAAAGCCCTTTGATGCACGCAATGGCACGAACGACATTTTCACTATACGAGTGTTATGTGGGTAATATTAGAAAACTTCTATACCCTGTATATGAATAGAAATGCATTTGAACGATTAAACCAATACCGAAGTATGTGGGTGCTTGTTTTTTTTGATTTGCCAACCGATACTAAAAAAGAGCGAAGGGAAGCTTCTCAGTTTAGAAAAAAACTGTTAAAGGATGGGTTCGCTATGTTTCAGTTTTCGATTTATATGCGATTTTGTGCTAGTCGAGAAAACGCTCAAGTACATAGTGCAAGGACTAAAATTAATTTGCCAAAAAAAGGACATGTAGGCATATTAACCATTACAGATAAGCAATTTGGTATGATGGAGTTATTTATTGGCAAAAAAGAAGTAGAAACAGAAAAACCTACCCAGCAGCTCGAAATGTTTTAATTAGAGCTTATAAATAAGGAATAAGTAAACAGCTAATTAACAACATACCAGCCAGTTATGGCATGGTATGTTGTTAAAATTACAATTTTGAAAGCTATTCACAACTGAATCATTAGGTGTGAGATACATTAAGGCGTTGTTAAAATTACAATTTTGAAAGCTATTCACAACGGGAGCTACTGCCAATGGCTAGGCACTCTCGTTGTTAAAATTACAATTTTGAAAGCTATTCACAACTTGCTAATTCATTTATCTCTTCACTTTTAGGTTGTTAAAATTACAATTTTGAAAGCTATTCACAACTAACCGAAAGGAAGCGAACCACCATCCCTTGTTGTTAAAATTACAATTTTGAAAGCTATTCACAACAAGACGTCAATGTTATTTAGAATTCTCTCTGTTGTTAAAATTACAATTTTGAAAGCTATTCACAACATAAATCCGCTAGAAGAATTTCTAAACGCCGTTGTTAAAATTACAATTTTGAAAGCTATTCACAACAATACTTACTCGTTACTTGCGGTTAATTAGTTGTTAAAATTACAATTTTGAAAGCTATTCACAACTGGAGAAGTAAAAGCAATGATGAGCAACAAGTTGTTAAAATTACAATTTTGAAAGCTATTCACAACATACTCACAATAATGAAAAACAAAAAGAGTGTTGTTAAAATTACAATTTTGAAAGCTATTCACAACAGTCTAAGTAATGATATTCAGCCTTTCCCAGTTGTTAAAATTACAATTTTGAAAGCTATTCACAACTAGCCAAAGGAATGAATGGGTTTTTGTGCAGTTGTTAAAATTACAATTTTGAAAGCTATTCACAACAGCAACGACTTTTGATATGTTTAATTCTCCGTTGTTAAAATTACAATTTTGAAAGCTATTCACAACGCCACGACATAACATCACTAAGAGAACCAGTTGTTAAAATTACAATTTTGAAAGCTATTCACAACTATTCTTGGCATCTACAACTCGCTCATTCGTTGTTAAAATTACAATTTTGAAAGCTATTCACAACGCCTTTCAATCATTACCGCTTGTTCTTTAAGTTGTTAAAATTACAATTTTGAAAGCTATTCACAACCATTCATAGTGCTTGGAGTTATATCGACAAGTTGTTAAAATTACAATTTTGAAAGCTATTCACAACCTTACTTTAATCCAATTCATAATTTTTACAGGTTGTTAAAATTACAATTTTGAAAGCTATTCACAACTGGGTTAACGGTAAAGCTTGGTGTTTTCTGTTGTTAAAATTACAATTTTGAAAGCTATTCACAACTAGATGAAACCCATACAGTAACATTGAGCGGTTGTTAAAATTACAATTTTGAAAGCTATTCACAACTGGATTATTCCCCTTCCTGATCTTGCATATGTTGTTAAAATTACAATTTTGAAAGCTATTCACAACACTTTCGAAGCCACTCAGTGGCGTAATAGGTTGTTAAAATTACAATTTTGAAAGCTATTCACAACTAACACCCTTGCGAGTAAATTCCAATACAGTTGTTAAAATTACAATTTTGAAAGCTATTCACAACATAGTGGGTATAAGTCTGTTAGCTGAATGAGTTGTTAAAATTACAATTTTGAAAGCTATTCACAACTTAACCCTACCGATGCCAATACTCTTCAATGTTGTTAAAATTACAATTTTGAAAGCTATTCACAACTTAGAGGAATTATTACAATGGATGAATTAAGTTGTTAAAATTACAATTTTGAAAGCTATTCACAACTAATTACGACCAATTACATGACCACACTTGGTTGTTAAAATTACAATTTTGAAAGCTATTCACAACTAACATTCCAAAGAGAAGGTCTTGACTTAGGTTGTTAAAATTACAATTTTGAAAGCTATTCACAACACATATTCGTCCCGAAATATATGCGTTACTGTTGTTAAAATTACAATTTTGAAAGCTATTCACAACAGATACAAGGGACAATATTTTCTGGTGCTAGTTGTTAAAATTACAATTTTGAAAGCTATTCACAACGGTGGCGTCCAGAAGTTTACACCCACTAAAGTTGTTAAAATTACAATTTTGAAAGCTATTCACAACGGAGGGAAATTAAATGGGAACTGAATATGGAACCTTAAAGTCAAATACAATGAGTATTAAAGTACAGCGTGAAATATCCTAAAAAAGAAAAAATAGTGCTTAAGTAAACAAGATTAACATAAATTAACTCAAATTCTGGTTTTTAACCAATCGTTCATAATACGGCATACATTCTTCAAGTAAAGGCTTTAATTTTTCTGGGAAAGGGTCAGATTTGGGTTTGTATTCCATAAATCCAGTTGATTTATGCACGGAATCATACCAGTATTTTGCCCAAGATCCGTCTTCTGGTCTAGGTCCAGGTTTCCAGCTTAACATACATTTATCAAATGGAATTTCAGCTTTGTAACATAAGTTGGCTAATGCTTTTTTGGGGTTCAATAAAATGTCTTTAGAATCAATGATAATGGGCTCAATTCCTTGATTATTTAAATAGCCTAGTAATTCAATATGCAAAGCGTAGCCTACATCATCAATAGTAGGGTTATCAATCACTTTAGCAAAAGACGGTAACATTTCTACTGGGTTTCGGGTAAGAAATATATTTATTACATCTTTCATAAAAGATTTGTCTAAATGGAGTAGGTGATGAGTCATGTTTTTGAAGAATAATACGTTATTGCCCGTATTTGTAGTCATCATTTTTACTACTTTAAATCCATCATGTTCTTGGGTTGCTAAAATATCTTTAACCCCTGGGTGATACTGATATGCTTGAGTATTTTTGAGGTAATGAGCGTATAATGGCTCATCAAAAACGTTCGTATCTTCTCGTTGAGCAAAAGAATACATGAGAGCAGTAGAAATATTTCTTGGCCCCGACCATAAACAAATCCTTTTTATATTATCCATTTGTTTCCGTTATTATAAGTTCAGTATATAACGTAGAAAGTCTGCGGGTAAAATCACCATAATATCCAGCTCCAATTACTCTTCCATCAATTTTTATAACAGGTGTTAATCCACCAAAAGTGCCCGTTACAAAAGCTTCATCGGCTCCATATACATCAAATAATGAGAAATCTTTTTGTTTACAAGGTATATTGTTTTCCTCACAAACTCTGATTACGTTTCCTCGGGTAATGCCATTCATACAATATGCACCTGTAGAAGTCCAAACCTCGTTGTTTTTTACGATAAAAAAATTGGTAGCATTACACGTAGAAACAAACCCATTTACATCCAGCATGAGTGCTTCATCACTACCAGCTTCAATTGCTTGTATTAATGCTTGTACTTCATGTAGTTTACTGTGGCAATTTAATCTTGGATCTAAATAATCGGGAGAACCTCTTCTAATAGTACTTGTAAATAGAGTAATGCCGTTTTCTTTACTTTCAGGAGAAGCTTTTTTGTGTTCTGCAATAATTACAACGTTGGGATTGCCAATCGTTAATCTAGGATCTTGAGAAGGTGTTTTTTTTATGCCACGAGTTACCATTATTCTTACATGAACATCCGTATGCATATCGTTTGCTTTTAAGGTCTTCCAAACATCATTTAGTAGTTCTTCTCTTGTAAAGTTAAGTTTCATCCCAATCGCTGTTGCAGACTGCCATAATCTATCTAAGTGTAGATCTAAAAAAGCTAGAACCCCATTATGTAAACGCATGGCTTCCCATACACCATCTCCAACGAGGTATCCACTATCAAAAACAGATATTTTAGCATCATTACGATCGAGTAGTTCTCCACAAACAAAGATTTTTATATTCTCATTTCTATCATCATTTAAGGCATTATGTGTTCCGTGTATCATTTTGCTAAATTATATTTTTTTCAATATAAGAATAACAAATCAATAGCCATTGGTTGCAACTTAATTTAGATTAACATGTTGAATAAATTACTTAATTCAAAAAGAATGCCCTGAGGCTCTGCCCCGCTACTTAGACACCAGAAAACCACTCAATCTCCATAGCTAATGATGCATGAACCTGCTACCGGAGGCAGGAGATTAATATCTGCTACAACGAACCAGCAAAGCGAAGCCTTACTTCGCATCATTATTGCTCAATTATTGGCTAGTAGTTTTAGTTAAAATCATCATTTTAGTCTTCTAAGTCATCTTCATTCGTTTCTCTAAGTTCCGTTTGAAACTTCGGAGGCTCATCTTTTATAGGAATCGGAAAAATACAGGAAAACCCAATCATTGCTGCTGCAAGTAACAGTCTTAATGTTCTTAATATCTTCATTGTGTAATAAATTCATAAAACTTAAATTGCTTTTAAAGCTCGTTTCGAGCTAAGTTGAAAGTAATTTAGATTATGAAGTAACTGTCTGAATCGCCAGTCTTAAAGAGGTTTATTACAGGTAAATAATATTTAAAAGAATTCAGAAAAGACTTTTTCTGAACTTTGTTTTTTATGAGATAGGAAGTCGCAGCAAAATTGAGCGATTCTCTATATCGCAATAGAAAATGCTTACTGGTTTCTTTTTGTACACCACGATTGGTACTAAGAATAATGGATAAAGCATTGCTAAATTTCGCTTTGCTGTTGTCAACTAATTCTGTAGAAATGCTCTTTGCAAGATTTGAACTCTTTGCAAACCCAGAAAATGAAATAAGGCTTACCAAGAGTGGTAGCCAAATTATCCACTTAAATGATTTGCCCATATTCTGCATTACGCTAAGTTAAGTGTTTTCGCCCTAAATAATTGATTGGTGCTACAGTTTCCATAACTCTACCATTACAGCCACTCAATCCTCATAGCTAATAATTCCCGAACCTGCTACAACGAACCAGCAAAGCGGAGCCTTACTTCGCATCATTATTGCCCAATTATTGGCTTTAGGTGAATTAATTCAGGTTAGTCATTCCAAATTGGTCAATTGCTTGTTTCCCGTTTTCAGCCAGAGAAAAACTTAAAGTAGTCCACGCAGTCCCTTCTATTCCTTTAAGCACAATTCCGTTTTCCGTTTTTTTTATGGTGAATAAAAAATCTGAAAGATTGGAATCTTTATCAGACGAAACTTTGCCTAATTTTGTCATTCCATATTCATCAACCGCTTGTAGTCCGTCATTATTCAGGCTAAAGGACAAATCAATCCAGGCACAACCTTGAATACTTTGCATTTTTATTCCGTTTTCTGTTTTCTCCACAATAACTTTAAAATCTTTTAAAATAGAGGATTTTTTGTCTTGAGCAATTAATTCAGAATTTGCTGTAAAAATAAATACAGCGATTAATAAATTAAAAGCCAGATTTTTAAAATTCAATTTTGTTTTCATTTCTATAATTTTAAATTTTCGTTCGTTCGTTTTTTTCGACTTATAGCCAGCCAATTCTGTATGCTTATTATTATAAACACTAACTTAACTGAAATTTACTTCTTTTTCATCATGGAAGCGTGTGGCCAACCCCATAAAAGAAGTCACAGAAATGGAGTTCCTGAGGCTTCTTACTATATCTAATACTTTTCCTTAAAACGTTATCCCAAACTGCAAACGTTGCAATACGGGTGCTCCAGAGTTTTCTTGGTACATTTCACTTAAATCATATTCTACAAATAAATCTATTCCTTTAAAACCGAACTGGCCTCTTACACCATAGCGGATATCGTTTAACAAGTAATTGCTTTCGTTTTTATCTTTTTTCTTATCACCATCTTTATCATAGGTGTATTTGGTTCTGCTCCAAATTCTATAGCCTGCATAAGGGCCTACGCCAATTCTTATGCCTTTATCAATGTGGTTCCAAAGTCTCCACCCATTTCGGTTTTTGCTGCCGAATGCCACCATAGGTACCGCTTTGGCTTGAATATGCCAAGTAGTTAGTTTACTTTTTAAGGGTGCTATCACATTAGGGTCTTCGGTAAATTCTATACCGGTAGGTGTTTTATTTAAACGTGCTTTAGGGTTTTCGAAGCGATAGATATTTATTGCGGCATTTAAACCAAGATCTATAAAAACAGGCCCCAATAAATGAGTGCGATAAGTTGGGCCAAATGTCCAATACCAAGACCCTAATGGGTTTAAAGCATACAGTTCATTACCATTTGGAAATTTGCTATCTTCTAAATAATTATTTAGACCCATATCTACATTAAAAAAATACTTTGATCGAGGATGATAACTTTTACTTTCTCGTTCACGATCTCTATCATTGTCCCAATCGTTTTCGTAATCATCCCAATTATTATCAGGTTCAACTTTTGTGATTATAATTGTGGTATCTTTTAAATACTTGCTTCCGGTTTCATCTTCTATGGTTAATACCTTGGTTGAGTCGTCCATTTCGGTAATACTCATATTTAAATCTTGAAGCATCTGGTTAATATCGTATTGCGATATTTTTGCGAGGTCTTTTTTATTATCAATGTAAAGCACTATTTTGCTATTTTTTCCAAATTTGATAATAACGGTATCGCTTTCTGGGTTTGTGTTAAACCCCGATGCGATCGCAGCGGTACTAAGGAAGACAATTAAAAGTCCTCCTAAAAGTGATTTGTGAATTGTTGTCATGAGTTAATTATTTGAGTTATTAGTTGTTTCTCTTCTGGCCATAACGCCCGTAGATATTTTTTCAAAATCGATGAGTGGTCGTTCTCCTTCACCTACTTCTTTAAAGAAATTGGCTGCCTTGGCCAACATCGGGTGCTTCGGATCTCCTTTTTTATAAATAATTGTAATGGGTTCGTTTTCATCATACACAAGCTCAACCGATGCAGTTTCAGAAATATTCGAACTAAGTGCGTAGTAATCGCTTATTGGCTTAATATCGAACGAGGGTTTTATGTCCGCATTAATAGCAACAGTTGCCTCGGTTTGAATGGGTGGTTCAATGGCCTGTATAAAAACTTCTCTTTCAATATAAACCACCGTAGTAGTATGAATTAAAAATGGAAGCGGAGCAAACTCTTTTTGAGGATAATTTGCTTTTACCTCAACGTTGGCAACCTCGTATGTGTATGCAGTGCTCTTTTCTAAAATAGAATTCCATACAATAGTGGAGGTTAATAGCATAGCCACAACCGATGCAGCTACCCAATAAACACTTCTATGGTTTTTCTTAGGCAATTGGCTATTAATAGAATCCCAAGCTGATGAAGAAGGAATTTCTTCATAATTGTTTAAGCCATTCTGAAATAACTTATCAATTTGTTCTTCCTGATTTTTCATTTTTTGCTATGTTTTTGTCAACCAATTTTTCTCTTTTTAGCACTTCGCTTTTGAGTATGGCACGAGCCCTGCTTAATTGAGATTTAGAAGTGTTTTCGGTAATACCCATTTGCGCTCCAATTTCTTTATGAGAGTAACCTTCAATTGCGTAAAGGTTAAAAACAGTACGGTAGCCTACAGATAGATTATTAATCATTTCTAAAAGCTCCCGTTCTTCAAACAGGTATTCAGCTTGTCCATAGTTAGGCTCAATAACAGCCTCTTCTATATCCACATCTAAATACATGCTTTTGTTTTTTCGCAAGTATAATAACGATTCGTTTACCATTATTCTTCGTACCCACCCTTCAAAGTTTCCAGTGCCCGAAAACTGGTTGATCTTGTTAAAAACCTTTAAAAAACCTGTTACTAACACTGTTTCTGCTTCAGAAACATCGCTGATATACCTACGGCAAACCCCCATCATTTTGGGAGATATACGGTCGTAAATTAATCGCTGCGCTTTATTATCTTGCTTGCTGCACAGCTCTATTAACGACTCAAGGTTGGTAGATTTTTTAATGGTTAAATTCATTTAACTGATCGTTCAATAGGGAGATACACCATGTGAACTATTGGTTGCATAGCATCTGTAAAATTCTCACATAATTTTTAAAAGGCAATGAATTTCGATATTTGTAGCACTTCTGGATTCTATATTTTAGCCTCACACCATTAAAAACACCCTCAGTTGAGATGGTAATTCAAAAATCAAGCAAGTATAAACTGATCTTTTTAATAAAATATATTGACTCTTTAGATACTAAATTTAAGGATATAATTCCATATTAATAATCTTTTGGCTAATTGAGGATAAGGTCTAAACACTTTGTTATTTTTGCGTTTCTAAAAAGAATAAGCATAACAAGAATGACGCTTTCAACTAAGTACAACCCCAGAGAGGTAGAAGATAAATGGTATAAGGATTGGATGGATAAAGGCTATTTTAAGTCAAGTCCAAACCCAACTAAAGAGCCTTATACAATCGTTATTCCTCCTCCAAATGTTACAGGAGTTTTGCATATGGGTCATATGCTTAATAACACATTGCAAGATGTACTTATTCGTAAGGCAAGAATGCAAGGTAAAGAAGCACTTTGGGTACCTGGTACGGATCACGCTTCAATAGCCACCGAAGCAAAAGTGGTTGCTATGCTTAAAGAGCAAGGAATTGATAAACGCGATATATCGAGAGAAGAATTTTTAGACCATGCGATGCAATGGAAAGAGAAATATGGTGGAATCATATTGGAGCAGTTAAAAAAGTTGGGCGCTTCGTGCGATTGGGATCGAACTAAATTTACAATGGATGAAGATTTGTCCAAGTCTGTTATTAAGGTTTTTGTTGATTTATACAAAAAAGGGTACATCTACCGAGGCATTAGAATGGTTAACTGGGATCCACAGAGCCAGACGGCTTTGGCCGATGATGAAGTAAATCATAAAGAAGTAAATTCTAAATTATACCATGTTCAATATAAAATAGTTGGCGAAGAGGAGTTCGTAACTATCGCTACCACTCGTCCAGAAACTATTTTAGGAGATACCGCTGTTTGTGTAAACCCAAATGACGAACGATATAAACACCTAAAAGGAAAGAAGGTAATAGTGCCATTGGTAAATCGTGAAGTACCTATAATTCAGGATGATTACGTAGCCATGGACTTTGGTACCGGTTGTTTAAAAGTTACACCTGCACACGATATTAATGATTATGAGCTGGGTATGAAACATAACCTTTCTTCTATCGATATTTTTAATGATGACGGTACGGTAAGCGAAAAAGGAGAGCTATTTATAGGTGAAGATCGATTTATTGTTCGAAATAAATTAGCTAAACAACTGAAAGCCGAAGGGCACTTGGTTAAGGTTGAGGAGTATATTAATAATGTAGGATTTTCAGAAAGAACCGATGCAGTAGTTGAGCCAAAACTATCTACGCAATGGTTTGTTAAAATGGAAGAGCTTACCAAGCCTGCGTATAAAGCAGTGATGCAAGATGATGTGCAGTTGGTGCCACCTAAGTTTAAAAATATGTACCGCCATTGGATGGAGAATGTACGCGATTGGTGTATTTCTCGTCAATTATGGTGGGGACACCAAATACCAGCTTGGTATTTACCTACTGGTGAGATAGTGGTAGGCGAAACGGAAGAGGAGGCTTTGAATGAAGCTCAAAAAATTGATGCTAATCTTACCATAGCAGATTTAAAGCGCGATGATGATGTGCTAGACACTTGGTTCTCTTCTGGCCTTTGGCCAATCTCTGTTTTTGATGGAATTAATAATCCTGATAATGAGGATATCAACTATTATTACCCTACTAATGACTTAGTTACTGCACCCGAAATATTATTTTTCTGGGTAGCCCGAATGATTATGTTTGGGTACGAATACAAAGACCAAAAGCCATTTAATAATGTATATCTAACAGGTATTGTTCGAGATAAGCAGGGTCGAAAAATGTCTAAGTCCTTGGGTAATTCACCAGATCCGATTGAGTTAATGGGTATTTATGGAGCTGATGGTGTAAGAACAGGTATGTTGTTCAGCTCACCTGCTGGTAACGATTTGCCGTTTGATGAAAAGCTCTGTGAGCAAGGAAGAAACTTCTCTAATAAGATTTGGAATGCATTTCGTTTATTAGATGGTTGGGAAATTGACGAATCGCTGGAGGCAGCACATAATAATGTTGCTGTCGATTGGTTTGAATCAAAATATAATGCTGCTTTAATTGAAATTGAAGACCACTTCAATAAGTTTCGTATTTCAGATGCGTTAATGACCACCTATAAACTGGTTTGGAACGACTTCTGTTCGTGGTATTTAGAAATGGTGAAACCTGAGTTTGGACAACCAATAGACAAAGCTACTTATGAAGCAACTTCCAATTTCTTTGAAAAAGTATTAAAAGTGTTACACCCTTTTATGCCTTTTATTTCGGAAGAGATTTGGCATTTACTTGCTGATAGAAAAGAAAATGAATCTATTATGGTTGCTGATTGGCCTACAGTTGGAGGCTCTGATTCAGCGCTTCTAGTAAATGCTGACAATGCTTTTGAAGTGATTACACAGGTAAGGAACCTTAGAAATTCAAAAGGTATTTCTCCAAAAGAACCATTTGATTTACTCTACAAAACAGATACCGAATTAGCATTTGAAGGCTATGAAATGGTGGTGCGTAAACTTGCAAATATCGAGGCACTTTCATCTACTAAAACAAAGCCTGATTCTGCCTTTAGCTTTGTAATTAAAGGAAGCGAGTATTTTGTGCCTGTTATAGGTGGAGTAGATGTTGAAAAAGAAAAAGAAGCGTTGAAAAAGGAGCTTGATTATTCTAAAGGCTTTATTGTTTCGGTAAACAAGAAGCTAAGCAACGAGCGTTTTGTAAATAATGCACCAGCCCAAGTAATTACGAATGAGCGGAATAAATTAGCAGATGCGGAAGCCAAAGTAAAAGCATTAGAAGAGCAGTTGACGGCTATGGGGTAAATTTAGTACGTCATTCCTGCCTGCGTAGGAATGACGGCAGTTTTTTGGGCTAATATTCGATCTGCGGGAATTGTTTTTTTAATTTAATGAATTCTCCGAGGCTCTGCCTCGGAGTCTCCGAAAATGTCATCCTGAACTTGTTTCAGGATCTCAAATAAAGGGATTTCGATTTTTGACCATTAAGTCAAAATGAAACCAGCGAAATACCCCTGTGGCTCTGCCCTGAGGATAGTTGGTTTCAAGAAATTCTTTTATTTTGCGGGACTAATCATTATATGTGCCCTGTATGTACCTGGGAACATAAGCCAGGGGCCTCCTGTAACTACTGGTTGTAATGGTAATCCTGTAGATTCTTGTGTTGCAAATGGAATATAAACTACATAACGTAGTGTTGCTCCAACTACTTTATTTTTGGCTGCATCGTAGTTGGCAGAAGCACCTGATAAAACATGTAGGGTAGTTGCCGAAGCAGGTAATTTTAATTTACCATTAATGGCTTCCTCAGCTCTTATTTTATCTATTTCTCCACTATTTTTCCCTTCAGATTTCAAAGCCCTTCCTCTTGCCATCATCGGGTCTAGGTCTTTGTGATAACAAGCTACACTAAACCCTTTTTTAGCAGGGTCGTCAGCTAGGCAAATTAGTTCATTGCTTCCTTTTCTTAGCGTAATAAACTTTCCAGATTCGTCATATCCAAATACAGTGGCTCCATCACGTTGAACCTCTGTAGAAGCCAAAACAGCAGAAGCTATTTGATCTTTAGAAGAAAGGTTTTGTGCAATTGATATAAACGGAATTAGTAAAATAAATAATAGTAAATACTTTTTCATAGCGGTGTTTTTACCACCAAGATAATCTATTTTACCGTAAAAGTTTTTGCACCCATTAAGTAGCTATCTGTAAAAATTTCCATTTTGTAAACACCTGGCTCATATTCACTTCCTTTATTATATAAGAAAGAGAGCTGCTGGTTGCTGTTATCAAAAAGCACATCCTTTGAAGCCGTAAAAAAAGTTTCTTTGCCTTCAAGCATAAAGGAGCCTGATCCTTTGTTGATATCAAAAACTACTTGCTTGTTTTCGTTTATAATCCGAATGATAATCTCTTTACCTTCTAGCGGGGCAACATCATTTTTAGATATGTTAAAAACTACTTTCAAATTTGCAATTTGTCTGTTTTTAAAGGTGCCTTCCCGTTCTTTTCCGCTATTTGCCACTGCAATTATTTGTATGCCTTCTGCTTTTAATCTTGAAGCTACGGCCACTTTGTCTTCTAATTGTTTTTTGTTTTCGTTAAGAGAAACGATTGATCTGTTGAGCTCATTTTTTTCAACTTTTAAATCCGTGTTTTCAGTCATTAGCTCTTCGGCCACTTGATTTAATCTTGTTATCTCTTTGTCTTTTTCTTTTAAAAGCTCCTCATATCCATCTGTCTTTCTTCTTAGCCTCCCAATTAATTGACGATTCGCCTGCTTAGTCTCCAGCAATTGTTTTTTCTCTTTTTCAATCTCTTGTTGGGTTGCAACCAACTCAGTAATGTCGCCTCCTAAGGAATCAATATCATGAATTTTTTGAATTAACTCTTCACTTATCTCATCGAGTTTATCTTGCGATAATTGCAGTTCGGTTTGATAATACGCTGTTAATTCAGTCTTTTCCTTTTGATCTAACACTACTTTAACCACCAATAATACGATCAGCGCGGCTATAATGATAAAATAGATTGGTTTGGAAGAACTAGTTTTAGGCTGCTCTTGTTTTATTTCTTTTGATGAATCAGACATAGTGCAAAATTAGCGTTTCTTTGTACTTAAACAACCTAATTATGATCGATTTGAGCAGTGATTATTGGACTTCTAAATACGAAACGTCTAATATTGGATGGGATACAGGAGGCATAACAACACCACTCCAAACTTATTTTGACCAGTTAACTGATAAATCACTTAAAATACTTATTCCAGGATGTGGGAACGGGTATGAAGCAGAGTATTTGCACAAAAATGGGTTTGATGTAACTGTGGTTGATCTTTCGGATATCCCACTAAAAAACTTGAAGCAGCGTTGTCCATCTTTTCCTGAAGAATCTTTGATCCAGGCTGATTTTTTTGAATTTAATGGTGCATTTGATTTAATAATTGAACAAACATTTTTTAGTGCGCTTAATCCTAATTTGAGAAGAGCTTATGCAAAAAAAATGCACGAACTATTACTGCCAACAGGGAAGCTAGTTGGGCTTCTCTTTAATCTCGAGCTATTTCAAGATCACCCACCCTTTGGAGGAAATTTAGAGACGTATAAACCAATATTTTCTCCTTACTTTAATTTTAATGTTTTTGAAAATTCTCACAACTCGATTGAACCTAGAAAGGGAAATGAGCTTTTTATGAACTTGACGAAAAAATAAATTTTACGTCATTCCTGCGAAGGCAGGAATCTGTCAATAATAAGAGGATTCCTGCCTCCGCAGGAATGACGTTGAATTGTGTCGTTTGCTTAAAACATTAGCCGATAGCTTGTTTTAACTAAATCTGGTTTAAAAAAGACAATACCGACATCAAACAAATCAACAGATTGAGTTACTTGAGGGTGGTTTTTAATTTCATTCCAAGCTTGTGTCATTTCTTTAGACCAATAAATGTCGTCCAAAACCAATATCGAATCATCATGCATTCTTTTAATGAGGTGATTAAAGTAGTTGATAGTTGGTTGGTAACGATGGTTTGCATCAAGGTAGGCAAAATCTATTGAGATGCGAGAATTTGTAAACTGCGGTAAGGTGCTATCAATATTGCCTTTGATTAGTTCGATATTGGCTTTATTAAAAAACTCGAAATTAGTTAACGCTACATTTGCAATATCTTCGGAGCCTTCAAAGGTAATAATCTCCGAATCTTCTCTTTGTGCTAGGTATAAGGTGTTTAGCCCAAATGCCGTACCAAGTTCAACCACCACTTTTGAGTTGTTATACTCTATTAATCGTGCTAGTAATCTACTTGTCTTAGGAGAGGTCAATCCTTTTTTAGCAATGTAACTCGCTTGAACTTTTTCGTTTTGAAGGTGAACAGTGGATTGGGCGCCAAACTTAGATGGAGTAACCAGTAAATTAGATTTAATGAGCTTTTGCCGAGTTTCCTCGATGGCCTTAAAATTATTTTTGTTTGAATCTAATTGAATATACTTGGTGTATAAATTATAAATAAAGGGTGCTTGAAGGGAATGAGAATTCACTTCGTTTAACCAATGATTTATGTAAGAAAGAACCTGATGATTCAATTAATTAAGTTTAAAGGGAACAACCATTTTAAACTCTGGAATTTGAATGGTAATTGTCTGTCCATCCATTAATTGCTCCATTTGGTAAGTGCCATGCATTTTTCCAATGCCTGACCTTAGATTACAGCCTGAAATGTATTGATGTTTTTGTCCCGGCTCAAGTATTGGAAGCCTTCCAACAACCCCTTCTCCTTCAACGGTTCTTATGGGGTACCCTATATCGTTAATAATCCACTCTCTTCTTTTAAGTTGAAGTGTTTTATTACTGTTATTCTCAATTATAACTTGGTAAGTAAATACATAATGGTGTTGATTAGGGCTAGAATAGTCCTGTTGGTATTGTACCTCTACGGTTACTTTTACCCCTTTTGTTACTTCAGTTACCATTATTCAAAGTTAACGATTATTATTATATCAATTGTTCGTAATATTAAACGAAATTTAGTTGATAATAGTTTGTATAGGTATGGAATTAATAATTGAACAATCTTGGAAAAAAAAGTTAGCAACGGAGTTTGAAATGGACTATTATCTTCAATTGGTGGAATTTGTTAAGATGGAATATACGCATCATAAAATTTATCCACCACGTAAAAAGATTTTTAGTGCTTTTGACCATTGTTCTTTTGAGGGCACCAAAGTTGTTATTATTGGGCAAGACCCTTACCATGGTGATGGGCAAGCCAATGGACTGTGTTTTTCTGTGGCAGAAGGGGTGAAAAGTCCTCCATCATTAGTGAATATATTTAAAGAAATTAAGGCAGATGTTGGTAAGCCAATTCCTGCCTCTGGGAATTTGGCGCGATGGGCGGACCAAGGAATTTTATTATTAAATGCAACATTAACAGTGAGAGCATCAACTGCAGGTTCTCATCAAAATAAAGGGTGGGAGCTGTTTACCGATGCGGTTATTAAAATGTTAAATACAAAAAAGGAAAATCTTGTATTTATGTTATGGGGAGCTTACGCGCAAAAAAAAGGAGTTATTATAGATCGGAATAAACATTTAGTACTGGAGTCTTCACATCCTTCTCCATTTGCGGTATATAGAGGTTTTTCAGGTAATAAACACTTTAGTAAGTGCAATGCATATTTAAAACGACATCGGAAGGCTATCATCGATTGGTAAATTTCACTTCTAGGCTTACGAAGGAAGAATCTTCTACAGGCCTTGCATAAGATTCTTCAGCTAGTGCCTCAGAATGGAAAAACGAAAGGTTATTGTTGTTTACTGTACGATTTAGACTTCTTTCCTATGCTGAGGTACTTAGTCTTTTGGTTGACAGGGTAGCTCTTCTACCTATGATAAAGCCTAGAAGGAGGCCATTCCATAACCTCTTTGTTTAAAAACAATAAGTTAGGATTAATTGACTTAATCAAATCTAACTTTTTAGCCCTAGTCCAGCCTTTTATCTGTTTTTCTCTATCGATAGCATTGTTTACATATTTGTGAAATTCGTAATAGAGCAAGTAATAACTGTGGTATTTTCCTGCAAAAGTTTTTTCTTTTCCTTTATTAATGTAATGCTCTGTTAACCGTTGAGCAAGATCATTTGTAAATCCCGTATATAAAACTGATTTTGTTGAGTTCGTAATTATGTAAACATGAAAAGAATAGGCCATAATCATACAATTTAATTGAGGGTTTCGACTAAATCAAGAATAATGCATAAGATTCTTTGGCTAGCGCCTCAGAATGAAAAAGCGTAGACCTGTGTTTTGTATTTACTGAAAACATCAATTGGCAATACAGCTACACCTTTCTATGCTGAGGCAGGAAGCATCTTCTAAAGGTTGAAAATGGGACTAGAGCATAAGATTCTTCCTTCGTCAGAATGGAAAAAGGGAGAAAGATTCTTTGGCTAGTGCCTCAGAATGAAAAAGCGTAGACCTGTGTTTTGGGTTTGCTGAAAACATCAATTGGCAATACAGCTACACCCTTTCTATGCTGAGGCACGAAGTATCTTCTAAAGGTTGAAAATGGGACTAGAGCATAAGATTCTTCCTTCGTCAGAATGGAAAAAGGGAGAAAGATTCTTTGGCTAGCGCCTCAGAATGAAAAAGCGTAGACCTGTGTTTTGGTTTTACTGAAAGAAGTAACTGGCAATACAGCTACCCCCTTTCTATGCTGAGGCAGGAAGCATCTTCTAAAGGTTGAAAATGGACTAGAGCATAAGATTCTTCCTTCGTGAGAATGGAAAAAGGGAGAAAGATTCTTTGGCTAGTGCCTCAGAATGAAAAAGCGTAGACCTGTGTTTTGGTTTTACTGAAAGAAGTAACTGGCAATACCCTTTCTATGCTGAGGCACGAAGTATCTTCTAAAGGTTGAAAATGGGACTAGAGCATAAGATTCTTCCTTCGTCAGAATGGAAAAAGGGGAGGAAGTACTTTGGCTAGTGCCTCAGAATGAAAAAGCGTAGACCTGTGTTTTGGGTTTGCTGAAAACATCAATTGGCAATACAGCTACACCCTTTCTATGCTGAGGCACGAAGTATCTTCTAAAGGTTGAAAATGGGACTAGAGCATAAGATTCTTCCTTCGTCAGAATGGAAAAAGGGAGAAAGATTCTTTGGCTAGCGCCTCAGAATGAAAAAGCGTAGACCTGTGTTTTGGTTTTACTGAAAGAAGTAACTGGCAATACCCTTTCTATGCTGAGGCAGGAAGCATCTTCTAAAGGTTGAAAATGGGACTAGAGCATAAGATTCTTCCTTCGTCAGAATGGAAAAAGATTCTTTGGAAAAGGCCTCAGAATGAAAACGCAATTAGGCATAAAAAAAGGTCGGAATAACCCGACCTTTTAAGTTTTATATTGCTAATGACAACATCAACAGCTCAAATTATGCTATGATTTCTTTAATACAATGTCAAATGAAACCAATTGAATGTTAGATACATCATTTATATTTTTATCTAAATCTTTCATCATCGGGAAACTTTTAATAGTTCCTTTAATTTTACCATCAGTAAAAGTTACGTCATTTAGTTTTATTGGGATAGACGTTAGATCTTCAAATAATCCATTACTAAATTCAAGTTTAAGGGTGTTATTGCCATCTTCGAGTGCCCACGAACCAACATTGTCACTTTTGTTATTTTCAGACGAACAAATAAATGTTAGGTTATTATCTGTATTAAAATTAATAGCATATTTCCAGTTACTTAAATTTTGATCGGTACAGGGGGCACTTAGTGATAACATTAAATCTACTAAGTCTGAAGTATTGGCACTTTCACCTTTTTGTATCGTTAAAGAATTAGGTGGGTCTGCCTCGGTGTTGGTTGTGGCATTTAGTATAACCAAATCTGTTGAGGTTAAATCTAACATACTGCCATCTACCAAAGTGGCCGATTCAAAAGTATAGTCACCTGAAAGATCCGGTGTTGGCTGTTCATCTTCTTTGCAAGATGTTAAGATTACAGCAAAGAACAAGATTATGGTAAAAATATTTTTTGTCATAACAGGAATTAGTTTGATTATTATCTGGTAAATATAGCTAATGAAAACGGTAATTAACGATGCGACCCTTTGTTGGTGTTTACACCATAGTCGTTAACTTAAGAGAAATTCACAATAATATAAGGTGCAAAAATTAATTACTATTGAGGGTAGCAGTCCCATTAGGGGCTGAATTAACTGCTTTGAGTTTTCTTCCCATTATTTTGTTTTTTTAAGAAGCGAACTTTTTTTAGTCCGCTTTTGATACCTAAAAATAATGATTTCAGGGAAGAAACTTACTTGAAATTGACAAAAAGTTGTTTATTGAGCAGCATGGCAAAGAACTAAAATTTGCTATTGAAAACAGTTTATCAGAAGAGACAATTGATCAAATAGCTAAGCATACAGGCTTTACACAAAGAGTTCGAAAACTACCAGCTTGGAGTTTTGTTAATACACTTATGTTTTCTGCCTGCAATCAAGCCAATACCAGTTTACCAGATATATCAGCAGACTTACACCAACAGTTTGCCATTGATATCAGTAAAGAAGCCCTTCATAAGAAGTTTACCCCCCAAGGGGTTGGGTTTCTTAAGGAGCTTATTAAATTACAATTATCTCAACAATTTACACTAGCAAACGATGATGGGTTAAAAAAACACTTTGCCTCCATAAATATTAAAGATTCAAGTAAATTTTCATTACACACTACCTACAATGATAGCTATCCTGGTTATGGTAATTTTAGCAAAACAAATGGATTAATGAACTTGAAATATGAGTATGATCTATTATCTGGACGTTGGGACTCCATAGCTTTAACAAGTTGCAAAACGAATGATCAACAAAATTCAAAAGAAACAATTGAGCAAATATCCAAAGCAGGACTATATATAAGAGACTTAGGTTATATTACCCCCACCTATTTAAAAGCAGTAATTAAAAAAGAAGCATTTTTCCTTAATCGTTTACCTAGTCAAATTAGTATCTATAACTTTAAAAAAGAGCAAATAAATTGGTCGAGTATTGATAGGAAACTTAATAAAACAGGCGTTAATGTATTGGATATTAATGCATTAATATATAAGAAGGATATGCTTGCTTGTAGATTAATTATTGAGAGGGTAACCGATGAAGAATATAAAAAACGACTTAACAAGGCTCGAAACTCAGCAAAGAGTCATAAGGTTAGTTTATCTAAAAATCATAAAATAAGATGTCGTTACAATACCTTTATCACCAATGTGGAAAGAAAAATATTGCCAGCTGAAAAAATAAGAAAAACCTATTACTTGAGATGGCAAATCGAATTGGTGTTTAAAACATGGAAATCATTCTTTGAGATTAATAAAGTGAAAAAGGTTAAAAAAGAACGAATGGAGTGTCAATTGCTAGCCCAGTTTTTGTGGATATTATTAAATTGGAGTCTATTTAATGCCTGTAATAGATATGTTAGTAAACAAAACTCTGGCAAGGGAATTAGCGTATTGAAATTCTTTAAACGATGTATTAGCTTTTCTTTCACATTAAGACAAGTAATTTTAAAGCAAAATAACATAGAAAGATGGCTTAAAACAGTGTTTTTACCCTTAATTGAGAATACTGCCTGTGAAGCAAAGTGGAAAAAACAAACGCATTATGAAATAATTTATGCACTTTCAACCCCACTAAGTTAACGACTATGGTGTTTACACTAACGAGCTAAATCCAATAAATTATAAGTGTTGCTTTCTCAAACAATTGCATATTGCCATTAATTTCCTAATAAGTGTTGCCTCCGAAATGGAAGAGGGAAAACACCCACAAAGGGTAAGAGCATTTATTGAGGAGGAGAATCAATGTATTTTTATTATTTGTTTGTTGGTGAGAACACCAACAAAGGGTAGGAGCATAAGATTCTTCCTTCGTCAGAATGGAAAAAGATTCTTTGGAAAAGGCCTCAGAATGAAAACGCAATTAGGCATAAAAAAAGGCCGGAATAACCCGACCTTTTAAGTTTTATATTGTTAGTAAAAATACCAACAATGGATAGATTTTAACAAATTGCTATTTAGATAATATTACATCAATTGCAATAAACTGCAAATTGACACCAGCACTAGCATCATTAGGATCTAATGGAGCTCCAACTCCAAGTAAACCATTTTTTATCATTGGGAGTGAATTAATCGTTCCAGATATAATGCCAGAATCTCCTGTCACAAAAGTAGCTGTCTCAATTTTAACAATTACAGTTCCTAATGTACTACTTTCAATAGTTAATATTACTGTTTTATTATCATCGGCAAATGCCCACGATCCATTATCTTCAGAAGTTCCACCTTCAGAAGTGCAAATAAAGGCTAAACCACCATCACTTTTAATATTAATTTGATAAGTAACAGCTACATCAGGGTTTACACAAGGAGCCAATCCTGAAAGAACAGCATTAACAAAAAAGGATGTCGTTGGAACATCACCAACCTGTGCAGATGCCGAATAAGGAGGATCTGCATCGGGGTTTGTAGATCCAAATGCTATGAATAAATCAGTAGTAGCATCATTACCAATATCTCCATCAACTAGTGTTGCAGAAGTAAAATTATAAATACCAGCAATGTCTGGAGCAGGAACTTCGATTGGGTCTTCTTCACAAGAGGAGATAACCATTGCAAGCGCTGCAAATCCGAATAATAAACGTTTAGTCATAGTAAAATTTGTCTTCATAATATTTTAATTTAAGGGTTAAAAATAAACAATAATCTGCAATTACTTATTAAAAACAAAATAATCTTAGGTAAGGGTGTATACAAATAATGTTGTTTTGGTAACTGATCTACCTATAGTTAAACCGTCATTCCTCCGAAAGCAGGATTCTGTATTAACTTACTACCGGTTTCCGTTTCCACAGGAGGACGCGATTCATTAGAATTTTGGGTTGAAAAGTCAGAGGGTGACTACTTGCCTTAAAGCAGATAGTCACCCTCTGACTAAAAAAATTCTGGTTTTTATAACTAAGGCACCGGTAGCTCGTTCCCAGGCCAATTATTAGGATTCACATTAGGAATATTTGACCCAAACACTTTATTTATTTCATCAATAAATAGACTGGCAACATAAGCAGATCCTCTTGCATTAGGGTGCACTCCATCTAATGAAAAGGCGCCAAAAGGAGGAAGGATAGTTGCATCCATTCCAGCTCCATGAACACTTGCGCCATTTTGAGCAAAATCGGCAAAAATGCTATTGATATCTAATAAGGCTAGGTTGCCATTACTGGCACTAACTTCAGATGCAATAACTGCATTAAATTCCGCAGTTCGGTTTGCAATGGCATTTTGGTTTGCTAACGTTAAGGTGTATACTTCACCCAAAGGAACACCTACGCCAATCACCGAGGAAGGGTTAGAAGAATCTGCTAATGTTCCTAATACCGCACCAGAAGATAATGTGAGTAGATCATCAGAATTCGTCATTCTCATACTAACTAGAGCTGGGTTGAAATCAGTTAAATCGGTTAGTTCTTCATCTATAATAACAACTCCATTTTGGCCTTCTTCAAAACTTATATACCTCAAATCAGCTTCACCTTGTGTTAAAAGTTGGTTAGCTACCATGGCATCTAATCCTCCATTATAAGGAGCATAAGCACCATTTGTTGCCTCAGCAGTTGCGGCATCCATAGGAATGGAATTCCAAGGCACTGTGGTAAAATGTGGTATATCTTGTACATTGGGCACATTGGCTATAATGCCTTTAGCTCCGTTGGCGGTCATTGCGGCAATGGCTGCAATGTACGAATCTCTAAAGTCGCCAACAGAAGTTAAATCGGAAGGGTTGGTAGCCCCTTCTAACGCATAGCCAAGTGCATCGTTATTTCCAAGCCAAAAAGTAAAAAACGTGCCATTTGCAGCAGTTACATCAGCCTGCATAGTTGTTGCATCTGAAGAGGCAAATCTTGCGAAATATGGATTTCCTAAGGTACTATGACCATATCCCGGTAAATTGAAATCACCTATTTTCATGCCAGGAACTCCAAAATTATTAAGTGACTTACCACCTGAATAAGGAGTGATCGGTTGTCCAGGTATAATAGGAGATGGAGCAGGGCTAGCGGGGTTAACTAAATGTAATCTTCCAAGAACTGTACTCCCGGCAAGTCCATAATAGCCGTCAACTGCGTTGATGTCTGGTTGATTAAACTCTCCACCACCGTTAAGATAAATTTGCTGTGCAATAATATTGGCAAAAGAAGCTGCTTGGCCCGCATCGTATAATGCACCGTTCATATAACCGGCCGTTAATGAGTTACCTACAGCCACTACTTTGGTGAAATCTGCAGCTCCGGCAGTTAACACCTCATCTTCAGGAAAAGTATAAGTACAACTACTTGCCGTAGCTATTATACCAGCTAATAAAAATATATATAATTTTTTCATTTTTATTTTAGTTCAATAGTTCGTCAAAGGTTAAGGAAACATAATAGATAGCTCCTAAAGTAGGCCCCCCATAATTAAGCACATAACGGGTGTTTAACAAGTCTGATCCACCTATTTTAAGGATGGACCTCATACCACTTAATTTATAACTAAGCTGGGCATCCAAAGTTCCAATGGCAGGCACTTCTCCTTGTCCAAACGATGCTTCCCAACGGAAAGCGTTTTGCCAACGATATGCTACATTAAAACCTAATTTTTCGGTTAGCCTTCTGTTACTAAATGAGACATTTGCCTTGTGCTCAGGTGTATTAAAATCATTTAAGAAATTCTCTCCGAGTCCTTCTAATAATTTATTCCAGTTATAATTGGCACCAACGGTATATCCTTTTCCTAAACTATAATCTGCACTAATGGCAGCTCCTGCACCCACAACTTGTTGTGAAAAGTTGGTATAGGTTTGGAACGTATTTTCTTGGCCTGGAGTAGTTATTGGTGTAAGCAATGTTTGTGCATTACGTATATTTTGTTCTGTATCTGCATTATACGCCCAGAAATTAGGGTCTGCTGGGTTATTGCTGGTGTTCGCAGGCACATTAATTATTCCTGCAGCTTTCCTCATTTGTACCTGGGTAATAAAATCGTTGTAGAGATTATAGTACCCAACAATATCCAACATTAATTTATTATTTATAAGTGCTTTATAACCTAATTCAAAAGAGGTAATTTGTTCTGGTTTTACTTCAGGAGCATCAACTTCTGAATAAGGAACTAGCAAGTCAAGATATTCTGGGTTCCCAAGTTGAGCCCCATCTCCATTTGCTTCGTTTGCAAATTTTTCTACAAATGCATTTACAGAAGCCATACTATAAGCATTCGTAAATATATCGTACTTATCTCTATAAGGTTTTAATCCTCCTAGGAGTCTTGCAGAAACAACATTCAAATCTATATGTTGTCCTTGCGTAGTTGGGTTTCTAAATCCCGTTTGAAATGATGCACGGATGTTATGGCCTTCAGCTGGCTTTAATACTGCGGAAAGACGAGGATTAATTTGTCCATCAAAATTTTCGTTCTTATCGAAACGTAACGATCCTGTAATACGAAGTTTTTCATTCATCAAAGCTTTTGAAGCTTGGGCGAATGCTCCATATTCAGAAATGGTGATAGGGTTTTCAGGCGTGTCTGGAAAAATAGTTCCATTTGAACGCAAATCGTACATTTGATAGGAACCACCCATTAAAAGGTCAAAACTTGTAATCTCTTTTCTAAAATTGTACTGCCCCTCTACATGGTACAAAGCACTTTTATCTGCAAATTTAGAACCACTTGGGATAGTTCCGCCAGTGGCTGTTTCTAAAGCTGTTTCAAACTCAGGTGTACCAGGAACAAGACGTTTATTACCATCAATAGGAGATAAGCCATCTGCTTGTACCCTTGCATAGGCATGAGCTTCTTCTGGATTTTTACCTTGCAATTGTGTTGCTATTAAATAATTAACACCATAAAGACCAAACCACGTATTGTTAGTTCTCCAAGAATCATTAATTAAGACCCCTGTTAGATCAGCAATATAAGATTCTCCAGAATTTTCGAGTGTAGCGTAACCTCTAATAAAGAAGTCGCTTCCTCTAAATTCTAATTTATGCGATTGAATGTTAAAGTTTTTTAAGGAGTAACGTTGCGCACCTGTATATACAGATGTACCACCTCCAAAACTATAATTATAAGAAACTTCTATTTTATCAGTAATTCGATAAAATAGACCACCACCATATTTAATGTTTTTTGCACCATAATCAACGATGTCTTGTTCTAAATAAGGTGTTCTTGAAACAGTAGTGCTTGGTAATTGATTAACATCTAAGCCTAATCCCCCTGCTGTAGAATTGAAAGCTCCACTGGCTTTTAAAAGGCCTAAATTAATGGCAACTTCATCACCAAACGCGTGCAGCCGATCTGCACCTGGGTTAAAACTCATGCCAGCTGGTGTGCTTGCTTCATTTCTATCTTGCATGCTTGTGCCATACCAATCGGTAGCACCGCTATAAGTAAAGTTTAATTTAAAGGCAAATTTGTTATTAAATGCTTTTGCATAACGGATCGAAGCCTCGTACATCGGTTGAGCTCCACCAGGACCCCACTGTTCATTAGCTGGGTTAATAGTGGCGTCTTCATTATTTAAGTCAGAATCACCTAAGTGATTCACACTTGATTTTAAGGCCACACTAAGCCCTTGGTAATCGAAAGGATTTTTACTGTTCATTAGTAGTATTCCATTAAAAGCATTTGGGCCATATAAAGCCGAAGCTGCTCCTGGTATAAATTCAATGCTTTCCACATCAAGATCGGAAGGGCCATTTAAACTACCCACAGGGAAATTTAATGCGGGAGCCTGTGTATCCATACCATCAACCAATTGTACAAATCTAGTATTACCGGTAGAGTTAAAACCACGTGCATTAAATATTTGAAAATTGATACTACTGGTGGTCATATCAACACCTTTAAGGTTACCAATGGCTTTATAATACGAATCAGAAGCAGTGTTTTTAATGGCAAGAATGCCCATTTTTTCAATTGAAACGGGTGATTCCATAATACTTTGCTCCATTCTAGAAGCTGAAACAACCACTTCTTGACCCATAATCATTTGTTCGGGCAAGGTGATATCTAATCCTGTTGTATTGGCATCTGTAATGCCAATTTCTTGGCTTTCGAACCCAACCATAGATATGATAATATCAAAGGGGGGTGGAGTTCGCACATCAAATGAGTAATGGCCATCAATATCGGTTACCGTGCCAATTACTTGACCTTTTACTAGAATGTTTACACCACCAAGAGGCTCACCACCTATGTCAGTGATTTTGCCATCAATATGGGTAGTTGTTTGTGCCATTAGACCAACGCTAAAGCAAAAGAAAAAGGCAGTTAGTAGCCCAATCCTTATTAATAGTTTTTTCATATTTAATCTTCGATTTGGTTAAAATTCAATAAATCTATTTCGAAAGCTACGTAAATTTTTACGCCTTAAAAAACAATAAATGCTATTTCTGAACCTAATTATAGGTAATTAAGAAAAATTATAAATAGATATTTGTACTCTACTAGTCACCTTTAATATTGTTTTCTAACTCTTTACCTAGTGTATCGCAGAGTTTTGTAATACGAGAGGCCATACTTTCATCTCCAGTTGCTGATAGAATAGATTGTGCCATTCCACCAAGTGCATCTATATAAAACATTTTCATTTCATGAATAGGCATGTCTTTGGTCCACAGGTCGAGACGGAGAGTGTTTTTCTCCACATCATCCCAAATTCCAATGGTTATAGCTTTTGTATGGTCAAGGTTTCCAGGTTTTTCGGTAGCATCCCATTGAATGGTTTCGGGGACGTTACTATCGTCTAATTCTATTTTGAAATTTATTTCTGATTTTTTCATGTTATTTAAATATGAAGTGTACCTCTTTTAGCTCGTCATTCCTGCGCAGGCAGGAATCCCTTCATTTATTGCGGGATGTCAAAATTACAGATTCCTGCCTGCGCAGGAATGACGTTGGATGATTTTTTTAGTTGGGGGTTGCTGTCTTTGTGGCTAACCCTACAAAGAACTCAAGTGCACCAGGATTTTTCATGGCATCTTTGCTAATTACCTTATCGGCAGCTTGGCCAAGAAGTATTTTTTTAATGGGAGTCTCCATTTTTTTGCCACTTATGGTATAGGGTACTTCGGCAATTTGAACGATTTTATCAGGTACATGTCGAGGAGTATAGGCCTTTCTAATTGTAGTTTTAATGGCTTTAATTAATTTATCGGTAAGTTCAACTCCCATTTTTAACACTACAAATAGAGGCATATAGTCCAGTTTTTCTTTATCAAGGTAAATAACTAAACTATCTTCTATAAACTCAAGGCCTTCAACGGCTCGGTATATTTCGCTTGTGCCAATACGTATGCCCCCTCTATTTAAAGTAGAATCTGATCGGCCATATATAATGATGCTGTTACGTTCTGTTATTTCGGTCCAATCGCCATGGCGCCATTTGCCAGGATACATTTCAAAATAGCTTTCGGTGTATTTTTCATAATCAGCATCTCCCCAAAAATAGATAGGCATCGAAGGCATCGGTTCTGTTATTACCATTTCACCCATTTGCTTAAGTACTGGGGTTCCTTGTTCATCGTAGGCTTCAAGTTTACAACCCAAAGCTCTGCATTGAATTTCTCCAGAATAAACGGGTAAGGTAGGGTTTCCTCCTACAAAGGCACTGCATACATCAGTACCACCACTAATAGATGCTAACCAGAGGTCTTCTTTAACTTGATCATACATCCAATCGAAACTCTCAGGAGAAAGAGGGGAGCCAGTTGATCCGATTGATCGGAGTGAATCTAAATTATATGATTTTTTAGGGGTGATACTGGCATTTATACTCGCTGTTACAAAACCCGCACTCGTTCCAAAATGATTAATCTCTGCTTCTTCAATAAACTGCCACATGGCCTCCATATTTGGGTAAGCAGGGCTGCCATCATAGAGCACAATAGTGGCACCACAAAGTAGGGATGCTTGAATGTAATTCCACATCATCCAGCCAGTGGTGGTGTACCAAAAACATCGCTCGCCTGGTTTTACATCGTTGTGAAATGTTACATATTTTAGGTGCTCGAGAAGCACTCCTCCAACGCTATGTGTTATAGCTTTAGGTTTGCCTGTTGTACCAGAAGAATAAAGCACCCAAATAGGCTCGTTAAATTCTACTCGATTAAATGTAAGAGAGGTGTTCTTATTAGCAATAACTTTATCCCAATGTGTTGTTTGTGCGAAATCTAGCTTACTACCACTATTCAAATAAGGAATAAAAATAACTTCATCCAGTGTAGGAAGTTGCTTTATAATTTCATTTACTTCAGCTGTTTTATCAAATTTTTTTCCACCATACGCATAACCATCAACCGTAATTAGCACTTTCGGTTCTATTTGCGAAAATCGATCAACTACTGAGTTTGTGCCAAAATCAGGTGAGGTGCTAGACCAGATTGCACCAAGCGCATTGCACGCAAGAAAGGCAATAGTAGCTTCAGGAATATTTGGTAAAAAAGCAACAACCCTATCACCTTGTTTAACTCCTTTTGCTTCTAAAAAATATTTTAGAGAGGCCACTTTTTGTTCGAGCTCATGCCAACTTAAGCTTGTTAGTCCAATGGCTTCATTTTTAAATAATAAGGCAGGGTGGTTAGTCGTTTTATTTCTAAAAATATGCTCGGCATAATTAACCTTAGCGCCTTTAAACCAGTTGGTTTTAGGCATTGTATGCGATGATAAAACCTCCTTGGGTTTAGTATCTGCAAGGATGTTAAAATACTGCCAAATAGATAGCCAAAAAGCCTCAATATTCTCTGTTGACCAACTCCATAAACTGTCATAGTCTTGGATATCAACAATATTATTATTTTTTAGCCAGTTTTGATAATTAGAAATATTGCTTTCTGCAATTGCTTTTTTACTGGGTTGCCAAAGCAGTTTAGGAGATGGCATATTAACTGAGTTTAATAGTGGAAGATATAAGTAACTCTTGCGCCTTTTGTTTATCAATTACAAGTTGATTTTTTAAATCATTGAGCGAATTAAATTTTTCTTCTTTTCTGATTAATTTGATAAACTTAACGGTGATCTGTTCACCATAAATGTCTTGATCAAAGTTGAATATATTTACTTCTATAGTTTTCTGAAGTTCTTCTTTAGATCCTTCTGTTGAATTAATTGTTGGTCTCACCCCAATATTTAACATGCCATCATAAGAGTCGCCCTTAATCTCTACTTGCACCGCATAGCTCCCAGATGATGGTATTAGTTTAAGTGCAGAATTAACTTGTAAATTGGCAGTAGGAAATCCTAATTTCCTTCCGAGCTGATTACCCTTTACAACAATGCCGTGTAAGCAGTGAGGGTATCCCAGGTATTGGTTACTGATATGAATTTCTCCTTGAGACAGGTGATTTCTAATTTTTGTAGAACTAACTGCAATATGATGAATCTCTTGTTGCGGAATTTCTACCACAGTAAATCCATATTCATCCGAATTGGCAGAAAGCGCCTCGAAACTTCCTTCCCTATTATGCCCGAACCTGTGATCGTACCCAATTACCAACGTTTTGGTTCCGATGCCATCTACTAAAATGTTTTTTATAAAATCTGACGATGTTGTTAGTGCAAAGGCTTTGGTAAATTCAATAATGATGAGGTGATCTAAACCAAATTGCCTTAAAAGCTTAATTTTTTCTTCAAAAGCGGTAATAAGTTTAATCGAATTATCGTTGCCTAAAACCAGACGAGGGTGTGGCCAGTATGTAATTAATACCGTTTCGCCATTGGTGGATGCGGCAATGTTTTTAAGGCGGCTTAGTATTTTTTGATGACCTATATGAACGCCATCGAACGTGCCTGAGGTGACTACCGCATTTGGTAATTTACTAAACTGCTCTATGCCTCTATAAACTTTCATTCAATTTTAGATAGTTTACAATGGTAGTTAAACGTGATTGAAAACAATAATTATCAATTAGGTAATTGCTCTGATTTTATTCTAGCAAGTAAATCAGGCTCTTTATTCACTTCATCAATAGTAATGGCGTTATCTACTGAGTAGTTTCCAATTTTGGTTCTTCTCAGTCCTGATAAATAAGCTCCAACACCTGCAGCCCTTCCAAAATCATTTATTAAGCTTCTAATGTAGGTTCCTTTAGAGCAATTTACTTTAAATGCTACTTCGGGTAAATCAATTTTGGTTAATTCAAATGAATAAACGGTTATTAAGCGAGATTTGATTTCTACTTTTTCTCCTGCACGAGCTTTTTTATAAGCTCGCTGCCCGTTCACCTTAACAGCTGAGTAAATCGGTGGAGTTTGCTCTATTTCTCCTTCAAACTGAGGAATTAACGATTTTAGAAATGATTCTGTTAGGTTAGAAATATCTCCTCCGTCTTCAATCGTAGTTTCTAAATCATAACTGGGAGTGGTTTTACCCAACACCATAGTTCCAGTGTATTCTTTGAGTTGTTCTTGGATAGAATTAATGGTTTTTGTTTTTTTACCGGTACACAAAATCAATAAACCAGTAGCTAAAGGGTCGAGTGTTCCAGCATGGCCAATTTTTTTAATTTTTAATTTTCCTCTTAATTTTTTAACAATGTCAAAAGAGGTCCATTCAAGAGGTTTGTCAATCAGGATTACGTGGTCTTCAGTTGCGGCAGCCTCACTCATATAAATTGAATTACTATCGTAATTGTTGAAACTGCAAAACAGTAATAAGCAAAATAAACTAAGCTCCCTTTTTTAACAATATTAATCATCCATCTACATGCGAATATTCCGAATGTTAAGGCAGCTATAAAACCAACTGCTAGTGCAGCAGTGGAAATTTCACTGGCTGCTATTGGTTGTTCTATTAAATCTTTCACTTTTAGTAAAGTTGCTCCTAAAATGGGAGGTATTACCATTAAAAATGAAAAGCGAGTCGCTTTTTCTTTGTCGATACCCAAGATAAGCCCAGTAGCAATAGTTGCTCCTGACCGTGATATACCAGGCAGTACTGCAAATGCTTGAGCCAGTCCTATAATTAAAGATTTTGAGTATGTTATTTCACCAGATGTGTTTTTGGCTTTTAAATAATTGGTTGCTAATAATAGGAAACCTGTAATCATAAGCATAGAGGCAACAAATAATACCTGTCCATCAAAAAACTGTTCTACCTGCGATTCAAAAAAAACGCCTACAATACCCACCGGTATCATCGAAATAACAATGTATATCACGAGCTTCGTTTCTTCATTTAGTTGAAATTTTAATAAGCCTTTAAAAATGTTTATTATTTCTTTCCAGAAAACAATAACAGTACTCAAAACGGTAGCGCCATGGACTATGATTGTAAACAATAAATTGTCGGCTGAATTAACGCCCAATATGGCTGCTCCAATTTGGAGATGGCCACTGCTGCTCACTGGTAAAAATTCAGTTAATCCTTGAATAATACCTAATATTAGCGCTTCTAATAAGCTCATTTTTTTGTTTTGGGCTTTCTTGTAATGGCATACAATTCAAAAATAAACCCCGACATCACCAAAATTGGACCAAGAGTTATTCCTCTAAAGCCAAGCCCATAAGGCTCAGTATCAGTAGTCATTATAATAAAACCTATTATAATTAATGCGATTCCTGCAAGCATTAAAATGTAATTGTTTCTGCCAAAGGGCATAGGTGAGTTATTCATTTTTTAATATAATTCGTCAAGTGAAAGTTTTAAATATTTGTTAACCGCTCTTAGGGAGCTAACCAATCCTAATGATGTTCCTAAAAGTAGTAAAATGGCAAACAAAAGGTATAAGTGGTTAACTTCTTTTAACAAAATAAGGTCATCGATTTTGGTATAGGCGTACTCACTAATTGCAAATAATGCCGCTGAAGCTATTAATCCTGATATTAATCCATGAAACATGGATCTAAAAACAAAAGGGCTCCTAATAAAACCATTCGTTGCACCAACAAGTTGCATGCTTCTAATTAAAAATCGTTGCGTAAACAAAGCCAGTTTAATGGTGTTATTAATTAGAATAATAACTACCAGTATTAAAATAGCGGCAAAACTTGCCAGTATTAAACTTATATTTCTAATATTTTTATTAATTGTATCTACCAAATTATTTACATAGATAACTTCAAAAATGCCTGGGAATTTTAAAATTTTTTCCTTTATTAAAGCCATTTTGGCTTCGGTTTGATGCGCCTCGCTAATGTTAATGGTAAAAGCATCTCGTAATGGATTTTCTCCTAAAAATGAAGCGAAATCTTCGCCAGTTTCTGCTATAAAATTTTCAGCGGCTTTTTCTTTTGAAATAAATATTATTTGCGGAGCACCATTGGCGTCTTTAGAAATATAATCAGCTTGTTCAAAAGCATGTCTTATTCTAGTTAACTCCGATTTTGATACTTCCTTTTGGAGGTAAACTTGTATTTCAATATTCTCCTTTATTAAGCGGGTTAATTTTTGGGAATGAAGTACGAGAAGGCCGAGAAGGCCTATAATAAATAGCGCAATAGAAATGGAAAATACAACACTAATGTATGGGTACGATCCGAGCTTTCTTTTTTTTGAAGTAGAGGTAGTTTTCAATAGTTGTAAAACTTAAGTTTCAAAGTTAAACAAATAATGGAAACCAAAAGAAGAATAAAAAATGAAATTATTAATCTGAGTTCGACCTTAGAAATAGCTTTCAGAAAATAAGTTGATTGGTGACATTTTGGAAATAAAAAGTGAAGATATAATGGATTATTACACCCGAAGGATAGTTATCGGGTTATTTTCGAAAGCTTGCCTTAAAGCTGACAGTATTTCTTAGGTCGAACTCAGGTTATTACCTTAACCCTTCTAGTTTCTGTTTAAGCTTTTCATCACTAACTGATTTTAGTGGAGAAATAGAATCAGTATTATTATGAATATAATAGAAGTTGGATTTATAGTATAAATAAACCTCCACATTATCTTCTTTATTTAATTCTAGTACTTCAAATAAGCCTTCTTCAAATTCACCATACAAAATAAGTTTTGAATGAGAATACTGATAGTGAAAACTATATTTTTTCTTCATAATAATTTCCACATCAACTTTACTGTTTAAATTGATAGAGGCAGAATTTAAATCGGCTGGAATATCTAAGTTTTCTTCGTCCAAAGAGTGATTTTCAAAATCGCTCTCAGAATTAGGCAAAATAGGAGTATTTACAGATGGAGTGGCTTCTTTTTGCTCCATTACTTGTTTGGTGCCTTTGTCAATCATTTCTTCTTTTAGGATAGGCGCGCTTGTAGTTTGCAACTTTTCAGATTCAGAATTGATATTTTCTGCAACATTATTTTCAGTAAACTCTTTGACCACTTCTGTTTTATTACTTAATTCTACTTGTTTTGTGGTAGCAAAATAATACCATGAAGCTGTTCCTAAAAGTATGGTAGCAACACTGCCCGCAAATATTTTGTATAATCCAGTTGAAGCAGTGCTAACGCTTGTTATTGGCACTTTATTAAGCATCGCTTTTAATTCGGCTTTACGGGCCTCTTTTATGCCGTTTATAATCTCGTTTTGAAAATTATACTCTGATTTAAGTTCCGTATTGCTTTCTATATCGTTTAAAAACTCGTTCTTTTCAGAACTGCTAAGTTCATTATTAAAATAAGCCTCTACTTTTTCAAATTTATTCATAACTAGTCTAAGAAATCATGTGCTGAATACTGTCTTTTTATTACCTCATCCAACTTTTTCTTACATTTATATTTTTTTGTTTTAGCTGTATCTGTGTTAGCAAATCCAACACGTTCAGCTATTTCTTTCATCGACATCCCATCGAAATAATAATACGACAACACTTTTTTACAAGTTTCACCTAACTGGTCAATACACTCTCTAACAATTCTCGCTTTTTCTTCTATTTCGTGCTGTTGATAGTGAGGTCTGTCGTGTTCTTCGCTTGTATGTCTCTTTTTTCTATCTAATTCTTTACGCCATAAATTAAGGCAAATGCTATATATATAGGTGCTAATTTTTGAGGTTAACACTAAATTTCCACTAACCGCCTTTTGCCAAAAAACTACTACAGCTTCTTGATAAATATCTTTGGCTTCTTGCTCGGTGCCACTGTTGTTTTGAACCAACCGCATCATCATTCGATAATTCTTTTGGTAAACAACCTCTAAGGCACTTTCATCGCCCCGACATATTTGTTTAAATATCTCTTGGTCGGTCATTGGTATTTGTGGTTTATACGGTTTAAGTAATGTTAGTAACCCTTTAAAGTGCAAATAATATTCACTCTTGTATTTTAGTTGCAATTGAATAAGATGACACTTCAAAAATGCGAAATTTTGCTCATATAAAGTGCTTTATACAATTGAGAAAATAAAAAAGCGCTTGATAGAATGCCAAGCGCTTTAAAACCAAAACCTAACCTTATGAAAAAACTTATATTTCAAAGGTATAGTTGATGTGATTTACTTTTATGAGGAAATTACCTATTTTATTAATATAGGCATATTACCTAGTCTGCTTTTAGCCATGTTTGGGTTCTAAAAAAGAAGGCGATATAACCTCGTACTTGCAGGTTTCCATCCTCAACCCACAGTTTACAATCGTATATTTTTCCATTATTGGGATCAAGAATTTCTCCTTCAGCCCATGCATCGTCATCTTTTTCCATATCTGTAATAATGGTCATCCCAATTACTTTTTTATCTTTTCGATCATCCTCACATAAATCACAGATAGGGTCTTGGTCCTCATCTGGAGTTCGGAATAGTTTAATGATTTTCCCGTAGGCTTTTCCATCTTTCATAAAAACTTCTACGATGGATTTTTTCTTTCCAGTTTCATCATCTATCGTTTTCCATTTGCCAATAATAGATTGAGCACTGGTGTTTGACACGAGTAAAACGGGAATAAGAAATAATGCAATTTTAAATAACTTCATACTTTAATTTTTAGGGTATAAAAAAAGGCTCCTATAAGGAGCCTTTAAAAATAGCAAATATTTTAAAACTAGTTGCTTTCTGCTACTTCATTTAAGTTAGCATCAACAACAATTTCTGTTGCAGGCTGAGAAACTTCAGCGTGTGCATCATGTGACTTTACTGAAATATGAGGAGCAATAATTAAAGCAACGATAGAAGTTAGTTTAATTAATATGTTCATTGAAGGTCCAGACGTATCTTTAAAAGGGTCTCCTACTGTGTCTCCAGTTACAGAAGCAGCATGAGGTTCAGAACCTTTGTATTCCATTTTTCCATCAACCATAACGCCTTTTTCAAATGATTTTTTAGCATTATCCCAAGCGCCTCCAGCATTGTTTTGAAAGATCCCCATCAGTACACCAGAAACAGTAATACCAGCTAAGAAACCACCTAACACTTCTGGTCCGAATAAAAAACCTACTAATAGAGGAGATATAATTGCGATTAATCCTGGTAATATCATTTCTCTAATTGAAGCTTTTGTTGAAATGTCAACACATTTCTCATACTCAGGTTTTGCTTTGTATTCCATAATCCCTGGAATCTCTTTAAACTGTCGTCTAACTTCTTTTACCATTTCCATGGCAGCTCTGCCAACTGCCGCAATTGCTAAAGATGAGAATATGAATGGGATCATTCCACCCACAAAAAGACCAGCCAAAACATCGGCTTTGTAAATGTCAATACTATCAATTCCTGCAACGCCAACAAAAGCAGCAAAAAGTGCCAATGCTGTTAATGCAGCAGAAGCGATGGCAAACCCTTTACCTGAAGCAGCAGTGGTATTACCTATGGCATCTAATATATCGGTACGACCACGTACTTCTTTAGGAAGCTCACTCATTTCTGCAATTCCACCTGCATTATCTGCAATAGGCCCAAAAGCATCAATCGCTAATTGCATAGCAGTTGTTGCCATCATTCCTGCCGCTGCGATGGCTACACCATAAAGTCCTGCAAAATAATAAGAGGTATAAATTCCTGCCGCCAATACTAGAATTGGTAGTACAGTAGATTCCATTCCTACGGCAAGTCCACCAATAATGTTGGTTGCATGCCCTGTGGCTGATTGTTGCACAATTGAGTTAACTGGTTTTTTACCCATTGCGGTATAATATTCAGTTATAATACTCATTAAGGCTCCCACGATTGATCCAACCACAATGGCCCAAAACACATCCATATTTGTGAAACTATATCCTCTAATCGAAATGTTTTCTGGTAAAATGTAGGTTACCAATGGATAAGAAGCAATAACTACTATAATGATAGACGACCAGTTACCTAAATTTAATGCTTTTTGAACCGAGCCATCTTCGCTTGAAATTCGTACCAGCATCATTCCTATAATGGAAGCAATAATTCCAACTCCAGCTATTAGCATGGGCAATAGCATTGGAGCCATTCCTCCAAATGCATCGTTAGAAGTAATTTCTTGACCTAATACCATGGTTGCTAAAATAGTAGCCACATAAGAACCAAATAAATCAGCTCCCATACCAGCTACATCACCTACGTTATCACCTACATTATCAGCGATTGTGGCAGGGTTACGAATATCATCTTCTGGAATACCAGCTTCTACTTTTCCAACTAAATCAGCACCAACATCGGCCGCTTTGGTATAGATACCACCACCAACTCTTGCAAAAAGAGCGATTGATTCAGCACCCAAAGAAAATCCTGCTAATACTTCTATGGCAGTTTTCATTTCAATTCCTGTTGCAGCTACACCTTCTGGTACAAAAATTTGCAGCAATACAATAAACACACTGCCTAAACCTATGATTGCTAAACCCGCAACGCCAAGTCCCATAACAGATCCACCATTAAAAGATACTTTTAAAGCCTGTTTTAAACTCGTACGAGCAGCTTGTGTCGTTCGTACATTTGCTTTAGTTGCAATGTTCATTCCCAAATATCCTGCAAAAGCTGATAATATGGCTCCAATTATAAATGAGAGGGCAATGATAGGACTAGAGTCTTCTACCAAAGTTCCAGAATAAGCGAGTAATAAGGCGGTAATAACTGCAAAATAGGAAAGAACCTTCCATTCTGCTTTTAGAAATGCCATGGCACCTTCAGCAATGTAGTTGGCAAGTTCTTGCATTTTTGCATCGCCAGCATCTTGTTTAGATACCCAAGCACTTTTTATCATCATTACGATGACGGCAATTATCCCCATTGCAGGGATTAAATAAATTATATTGTTCATACTATTTTTTATACGTCTTTTTAAAAACTGTGCAAAGGTATTAGAACCTAGTTAAAAAGGAATAAAATAAGAGAAAAATTAAGAAGAGAGTCTGGTTATTTAAAAGTGGCTGTCCAAATTTATCTTGAGGAAGAACTATTAATATAATTTAGAAATTCTGATTTCGTGTTTTGTTCTTTGAATTTTCCTCCAAAATAAGCGGTTCCTGTTTTGCTATTGGTGTCATTTACCCCTCTAGAAGATACACAAAGATGGTCTGCATCCATAACTACAGCTACATCTTCTGTTTGTAGCGTTTTCTTTAAATCTTCGGCAACTTGTATAGTTAACCGTTCTTGAACTTGAGGCCTTTTTGCATAATACTGAACAATGCGATTAATTTTTGAGAGACCTATTACTTTTCCAGAGGAGATGTAAGCAACATGTGCTTTGCCTATTATGGGTACAAAATGGTGTTCGCAATGCGAATAAAAAGTAATTTCTTTTTCAACCACCATTTCTTTGTAGTCGAATTTGTTGTCGAAAAGAGTTGCTACTGGCTTGTTTTCAGGATTGAGACCACTAAAAACTTCTTCAATATACATTTTGGCAACTCTTAGGGGAGTTCCTCTTAAGCTATCATCTGTTAAATCCAGCCCAATTGTTTCCATAATAGCTCTAAAATGGGATGCTATCTTCTTTATTTTTTCATTATTTGAAACATCAAAAGCATCCTCTCGAAGGGGTGTTTCACTTGAAGATGCAATGTGATTATCGCCAACATCTTCCAAGGGGGGATTAGGCAGGGTATTGGACATAATTTCGTGGTGTTTCGTACAGAGTTATTTTCAAATCTAATGGTTGATCGATTAATGGCCTTAAAATATTGTAAATAACAATTGAAATATTTTCGGCTGTTGGTATCAAGGTTTTAAATTCAGGTAGTTCTTCGTTTAAATTTTTATGATCAAATTTTTCGAGAACATTATCAAATATTAAATCACTTAGTAACTTTAAGTCATATACAAACCCTGTTTCTGGGTTAGGAGTTCCTGTGAGTTGAACAATTAGTTCGTAATTGTGTCCGTGGTAGAATTTATTATTACATTTTCCAAATACGGCTTCATTCTTATCAAACGCCCAAGCTGGATTATAGAGCCTATGAGCGGCATTAAAATGTTCTTTCCTAAAAACAGATACTTTCATTAACAAGTGGGGTTTAATAAAATTAATTAAGAGCAATATTAAGGAGAGAGAGATAAACCTTTTGCATTTAGTCAAAATATCGTGGCTTAAACAATATCTTTACAAGATTACTTTTTCCAAAAACTATAAAACTCGTCTATTAACCAAGAACTTTATGAAAAGAAAATTACCTGTAATAATTATTACTGCGTTAACTGTGGTTTGTGCTTTTATTGTGTTTCTTTCATTACCCCAAAAAACTAAAATTGGGTTAAACTCTCAACAAGCTTGGGAAAAGCAATTGCAAGAAAAGAGAAATAGCAAAAAAGAAGGGGCTCATAAATATGATAGCCCTGATGAATTTGCGCTCTTTCAGAAAGGTATTAGAACTAAACAAGGCAAGTTAGTTCCAGATTATCCTGCTAACTATACTTTAAAAGAACTGAGAAAAGCAAAAAATTCTCAAGCATCTTATTATAATAACGCTAATGCAAGAACAACAGACAATACGGTTTGGACCGAAAGAGGACCTGCCAACGTACCAGGTAGAACAAGAGCTATGGTTGTTTTGCCTCAAGATGCCACTCATAACACTTGGGTAATTGGATCTGTTGGAGGTGGAATATGGAAAACCTCGGATGGTGGAACAAATTGGGTGGAAAAAACTAAAGACTTGCCAAACATTGCTTTTACAACCATTGCATTGGCTGAGTCAAACCCCAATGTATTGTATGCGGGTACAGGTGAAGGAGGATTAGGTGGGGTAGATGGAATTGGTGGAAATGGCATTTTTAAATCTATAGATTCTGGTGAAACTTGGTCACAATTGTCTTTTACATCTTCAAACGAAGATTTTCAAAATATTAATAGGCTTATTGTTAATCCTAATGATGAAAATGTCTTATTAGCATGTAATAGTTATGGGGCTGGGTTTCAATCGGGCATTTTTAAATCAGTAAATGGTGGAGTTTCATGGGTAAGTGCTATCAAAATATCTAATTCGAATACAAGAGGGTTCCAACAGATTATGGCAACACCCGGTAATTTTAATGTGCAATATGCTTCGCTTGGAAGTGTTGGAGTATATAAATCAATTGATGCTGGTGATACGTGGACGCTTTCTAACTCTGGGATGAGCCCCCAAGGCAGGATTGAAATAGCTGCATCTCCTGTTAATGCCAATCGAATATATGCTTCTGCGGAAGGTTCATTAACCGGCTCTGGGTCAGATTTGTATGTATCAGATGATGCTGGAAACACCTGGAATTTAGTAGACGTATCTTTTGGCAACGCTTCAGCAGATTTCTTAGGAGGTCAAGGATGGTATGATAATACTATTTTATGCTCCCCTTATGATGAAGATGTTGTGTATGTTGGAGGTGTTTCCGTTTTGCAAGTTACATTAGGTGCAGGCGGAAGTTCAAGTGTTGAACTAATAAATGTTGAGCAAGATGGAACCGATACGTTTATGTCATTTGTAAATTTTGGAGCTACAAAATTTGGTGGAGCTTTAGAAGTTGGTAGCGATGCGAATGGTACTAGTGTAGAAATTAGGTTCGGGGCAGGGCTGTCTCAAAAAGCCCATCGTTTTACAGTGCCAACAGGAGCAGGAGGGGGCGTTGATGATGCTGATTATACTTATCAAGACTATGTAGAGGTACCTTTTGAAGTTTGGGACGTAACAAATAATAAGCAATTGATGGCATCATTTAGAGATCAACAAGTTGATGGAATTTTTAATCTAATTGAACAAAACACGGATAACGATGCTTCTACACATAGTCGCGAGTATTTATATGTTAATAATGTGGACTATAATGCCACTACAGCGGATGCAAACATTGCTGTTAATGGTGGTCATATATTTAAAGAAATGTATTTTTTCTGGCCAGTATTACTCTCGGAAGCAACATGGGATTCAAACAACCTACCTTCTTCTTCCTTACGAATTTTAGTGTCAAATGTTGATGTATTAAATGCAAGTGTTGATGTTGCTGCTGACCCTTATGTAGCATTTGATGGAACTAATAGCTTCAGCACTTTTGGGGTTGATGTACATCCAGATCAACACGGGATGGTAGCTATCAAGGAAAATGATATTGCTAAAACTTTTAGAATTCTTCTTTCTGGAGATGGGGGACCATTTATATCTAAAACATCCGATAACCCTGGTGTAACTCAAGGTGATTGGACGATGGTGGGTAATACTTATAACACAGGCCAGTTTTATGGAGCAGATAAAAAACCAGGAGAAGATGCTTATTTTGGAGGGATGCAAGATAATGGCACTTGGCAATCAGGCGTTGGTGCTGATGCTACTACTAATTATAATTTTAAGATAGGGGGAGACGGATTTGAGGTGCTTTGGCATAGCCAAGACCCAAATAAATTGATTGGTGGATCACAAGGGAATAACTTTGCACGTTCTACTAACGGTGGCATTTCATTTGTTAATGCTACTAATGGTTTATCAGGAGAGCATCCTTTTATTTCAAAATTGGCTGGTTCAAAAAAAATGCCAGATGTTATCTATACTGTTTCTTCGGCCGGTGTATTTAAGTCAGATAATTTCGGTCAAAATTGGAATTTAACGGCAATAACTAGTGATTTCTATAATTCAGAATATGGCGCTACATTTTTAGATGTGGAAGTGTCTAGAGCGAACCCAAATATTATTTGGGCTGGTGGAGGTATGTCAACTTCTACTAACAGGCTAATTCATGTATCTACAGATCAGGGAGAAACTTTTACGGCTACAGAAGTTTCTAATTTGGTTGGAGGAACAATTACCAAATTAGCATCGCACCCTACAGAATCAAACACGGGGTATGTGATTTTTTCTCAAGCTCAACAAGCTAAAATTTTAAGAACAGAAGATTTAGGTCAAACTTGGGTTGACATTTCTGGCTTTGGGTCTAATACAGTAAGCAGCAACGGGTTTCCAGATGTAGCGGTTTATTGTCTATATGTTCATTTTGATGATCCAAATATATTGTGGGCAGGTACAGATATAGGGGTTGTTGAATCTGTTGATAAGGGTGCTAATTGGCACTTACTTGATAGTAATATGCCTAAGGTAGCTGTTTGGGATATGAAAGGACAAGATAATCAAATTGTGATAGCAACGCATGGTAGGGGAATATGGACAGCAACTTTGGAAAATTCTCAAACCAATTTTGAACAAGGCCCAATGATTATTTCATCTGGTACTTCACCACAAAAAGAATTAATGATTTTAATTAATGCGGCTAAAGCATTCGACTCAACTCAAGTTATTGTAGATGGAGAATTAGAAAAAACCTTTTACGCCATTAGTACAGGAGATACACCATTCGATATTCCCAATATAGTACCAGGAACTAAAGATGTTGAGTTGATTAGCTTTTTAAAAGGTGCCCCAATATTTACAAGCAGTAAATCACTCATACAGCTAAACTTACTAGAGTATTCTGGTGAGTTTACAGATTTTATTAAATCTTCAACTAATTTTTTATTAGAGGGAATGCAAGTTGGCAACTTTGAAAATACGGGTAATTCTGCTTTGCAGTCGTTTCATAACTATTTCCTTGATGCCGAGCCAAAGGCCACTTTACTTCAGCCGATTGTGGTTTCTAATACTAACTCAATATTTAGTTATGAAGATATCGCTTTAATTGAGCCAGGTGAAGTTGGAGCTAGCTTTGGTGAAGTTGGATTTAAAGATTATGTGGTTGTAGAAGCAACGAAAGATGGCCTTAGCTGGGTTCCAATTGAAGATGGTTACGATGCAACTGCTAATGCTAGTTGGTTAGCGGCCTTTAATGGAAGTGCTGCAATAAATAGTTTATTATATGTGGATCATCGAATTGATCTAACAGATAAGTTTAGTGTTGGTGATACGTTACTATTTAGGTTTAGACTATTTTCTGATGCTGAAACCTTTGGCTGGGGATGGTCTATTGATAATTTATTTATTCAGACAGAACCTCTAGGTTTAGAAAGAGCTAAAGATGTACTTGGCTACTCTGTTTACCCAGTGCCTTCGCAAGGAAATTTAACCTTAGAATATCAGTTAACATCTAGTAGTGATGTGTTTTTAGAAATAACATCAATTACTGGGCAAAAAGTTAAAATATATGATTTAGGAAGTAAGTCATCTGGCACCTACCGTTTTATATATGATAACTCTAACTTAGAAAGAGGCACTTATATATTTTCCTTAAAAACTAAAACAGGGATCAGTTCTCAGCGAGTACTTATATCTAAATAATAATTTTGGGAGTCTAAGGTTTTAAATTTTAGGCCCCGCTATTCTTTCCACAATAAAGAATCCATCTAGACCTTGACTTTGGTATAAAGGCATAAAAATATGCCCACTATGAGGGCAAGTTATTTGCTTGTCATTATAAGTAGCTACAGGCTGCCCTTTTTTAATAGATTGGAAATTAACAAAGTTGGGTAACATTTTAAATGACCCATTATTATTGGGCTCTCTATGGGTAATTTTAAATACCTGATGTGGGTTTTGGTTAATTCCACTCAACAAAGTCATGGATCCATCATAGTTGGGCACATCTTTTTTTCGAATAGCACCAGATGTATAAAGCACCAGCCAAACCAATGCTTCATGAATTCTTACTGACATTGGGTCTTCGTGTTTGCCTGCTTCAAAAACCATGGCACTAAAATTAATATGATCTAAATAATGCAATAAAGTGCCTTTTAAATATTCATCAAGGTTTATTATAAACGGGATGGGCAATTGCATGGCAAACGAAATGCTTTGTTTCAATTTATCTATTGCTGCAAATGGTATAGTGGCTGACGAAGTTGTATGTAAATCAATAAAGTATCTGTCTTTAGCACTTTTTCCTTTTATGAAAGCCATTAAAAGCTTATCGATTTCAATCATTTCTTGTACTTCTGAGGTTATCTCATTGATATCAAATCCTCCGTTATGTAAAAGATGAATGTTTTTAGGAAGCCAAAGTCGATTTAAGTCGTTCGTAATAAAGCGCTGATTTTTGTGCAAAGCTTTTCTGTTTCCAATCAATGCCAATAGGTTCCCTTTTACGGATATTTTATCTTCTTTTATTTTGTTAAAAACACTAACTAAAGCCAAAACCCCTGCAGGTTCATTGCCATGTATTCCACCACTAAACACAACTGTAGGGCCCTTCTTATCTCCTTCAATTTTAGCAATTAGTCTCGATTTATTAAATAGGATATGCCTTACTTGTTCTTTTAACCCCTCCATTTAATCATAAAATTTTCTAGTTAAGTTGGCAACATTAACAATCTCTCGTTCGGTTAGCATGCCAACTAGTTTTTTGTTGATTAGCACCGGTAAACAACCAATATTTTGCTCGGCCATTATTTTTATTGCATTTGATGTAGGAGTTTCAGGTGAAACTGAAATAATGTCTTTTACCATTATATCTTTTACTATTAAGTCATCCTTCCATCCATCTTTTAAGAGCTTAACCAACAATCTTGAGGCGACTAAGCCAACAAGTTCATGTTTGTTATTTTCAACAGCTACATATCGAACATTTCGCCAAACCATAAAAGTAATTACAAGGTCCAAAATATCATCTTCAAATACAGTTGGGATATCGGTACTCATTATTTGTTCAACCGTATGGTAATGTTTATGCCTATTAGCAATTGTGTTTTTTAAATTAGGCCATTGATGAACCGGGTTGCCCGTATTTTCTTGTTTATGAATATTTCTTGTGATGTTAATATTGGCCTCGAAGGGCGTAGCGTTTTCGAGCAAGGAGTTAAAATTTCTTAAGGTCCAAGAAGCTCCATTCACGTTGCCATCAATCCTTGAACGTATAATGTTTAAGTAGGTGTCAATATCGTTTTTATCAACTTTCCTTTTTTCCAGTCCATTTTTTGCCCAAACCAAACAATAATCTAAGATGAATTTTTTTGCAGGAATAGATTTTCCCATCCATTTAAAATTATTATCAAGTCCTGTTCTTGCTGCATTATAGAAGTTGAATCTAGTATCTTCAAAATCCATTAATTTGGATAGATTTTTATATTCCTTTGGCATTCCTTCCATTAGCCCTAACCAAAATGCGGCATTGGCCATTTCATCAATGGTAGTGGGGCCGGCAGGCAGATATCTGTTTTCAATTCTTAGATGAGGTTTCCCATTTGAAGAAACCCCATAGCAAGCTCTATTCCACATATACACCGTGCCGTTATGAATACAAAGTGCAGATAGCTTTGGTGTTTTATTTTTTTTAATTGTATCCAAACTATTGTCTTCTATTTGTGGTGAAAATAATGGACTAAACCGTGTAAAATTGTCTTGATATAATTCTGTTACAGAATCTTTTAACCACCGGCTGCCAAAAGTTACTCTAGGTTCTAAGTCTCTTTTAAGGTGAGTGCTGTTGCGCATATCAATGCTTTGTTGAAATAATGCGATTCGTGTTTCACTCCAGAGTCTTTTCCCATTTAGTATGGGAGAGTTGGCACTTACTGCCAATACAGGAGCAGCTATTGCCAAAGCCCAATTATAAGAAGAAACAAATTTTTGAGGTGTAAGCTGGTAATGAACCTGAAAACTGGTATTGCAAGCTTCAAAAAGAATGTTGGGATGATAGGCCTTTAGCTCATCTATGCCTTGAATGTTTAATTCAAACCCTGCACTTTTATTATCCTTAATCATATCGTTCAAGGCTTTGTACCGAGGGTTAGGCGTCATGTTTTTAAATTGCAGGTGATTAGAGTTTATGGTTGGTAAAATCCCCGTAATCATAATGCGGCAGTCATTATTTTTTGCTGCTAACTTAGCTTTTGCTATTAATTTATCTAACTGAGATTTCATTTTTGAAAAACAAGAACCTGTGAATTCAATAGGGTCCAGGTTGATTTCCATATTAAACCTGCCTAATTCAGTGGTAAAGTGTTCATCATTTATTTCTTCTAAAACTTTGTCATAAATCATCGCAGGGTACCAGTCCTTGCCCACAATTCCTAATTCTTGTTCAGCCCCAATTCTTTGGGTTTGGGTTTCGAACTTATTCTCCTTTATTAGATATTCTAATGCTTTTAAATCGTTTAAAATGCTTTTGGTGAAAGCTTGCTTGTTTTTTGCGTATTCAAAAGGATTTATTTTTTGAGTGCCCATGTGTTTGGTAGTTGAACAATTAAAATTAAAACTTTTAAGTGCATAAAAAAACTGATATTTTACAGGTTATGAGCTAACCTTTCATTTTTAATAAAGATTCTGTTCCTTTGTATCACTTATCAAGAAAGACGGAGGGATTGGGCCCTGAGATGTCTTAGCAACCTTGGCAAACTTGGTGCTACTTCCCTTCTTAACAGAAACTGTTGAGTAAAGATGAGTTGAGCAATATGCTCACATCTCTCATTCTTTCTTTATAAGCATAATTTTATAAGGAATGGAAATAAAAGAAATCTTACAAAATAGGATACTTGTGCTCGATGGAGCTATGGGCACTATGATTCAGCGATATAATCTTATAGAAGAAGATTTTAGAGGCGAACGTTTTACAGATCATGGGAAACCACTAAAGGGTAATAATGATTTACTGGCACTCACCAGACCCGATGTGCTCAGAGCAATTCATGCAGAGTATTTTGAAGCAGGAGCAGATATTGCAGAAACGAATACATTTAGTGGAACAAGCATTGCTCAATCCGATTATGATCTTCAAGAAGCTGTTTATGACATAAATTATTTCTCGGCAAAATTGGCAAGAGAAGTGGCGGATGAGTTTACAGCCAAAGATCCCAATAAGCCTCGATTTGTAGCGGGTTCTATGGGGCCAACCAATAGAACGGCATCATTGTCACCTGATGTGAATCGCCCTGGTTTTAGAGCTATTTCATTTGACGAACTGAAAGAGGCTTATTTTGAACAAGCCAAAAGTTTAATGGAAGGCGGGGTAGATTTACTTTTAGTTGAAACCATTTTTGATACATTAAACGCAAAGGCCGCCTTATTTGCCATTCAAGAAGTATTTGATGCCTTAGGGAGAGAGGTACCAATTATGGTTTCTGGTACTATTACAGATGCTAGCGGCAGAACACTTTCTGGCCAAACTACGGAAGCATTTTTAACGTCTGTTTCGCATATGCCCTTGCTAAGTATTGGGCTTAATTGTGCACTAGGTGCAAAAGAAATGCGTCAGTATTTACAGATATTGGATAGGAAATCCCCATTTATGGTGAGTGCACATCCAAATGCAGGGCTGCCTAATGAATTTGGAGAATACGATGAAACGCCTGAATTGATGGGTGACCAAATTGAGGACTTTTTAAATGACGGCATCTTAAATATTGTTGGAGGGTGCTGCGGAACTACCCCAGATCATATTAGGGTGATTGCTGACCTTGCTTCGCAGTTTAGCCCTCGGTCGATAGTTGATTAGTCGATAGTAAAAAATAAATGAACAATGGCATTTAAGTTTGAAAAATTAAAAGTTTGGCAAAAAGCAATTGAGCTTTCTAATCAAATTGATTTGTTAACTAAAACATTTCCAAAAGAAGAAGTCTATATTCTTACTTCTCAAATTAAAAGAGCATCTGATTCTATTGCTTTAAATATTGCAGAAGGTAGCACGGGTCAGTCGAACAAAGAATTTAATCGATTTTTAGGATATGCATTAAGGTCTGGGATTGAAGTTGTTTCTTGTTTGTATTTAGCTAAAGGTAGAAATTTAATTGATCAGAAAATATTTGATAAACACTATGAAGAACTTACTGAAATTGTAAAAATGATTCAAGGCTTAAGAAATTCTCTTTAAATGAAGAAGCAAACTATGGACTATAGACTAAAAAACTATCAACCTTTAATATTAAGCGGTCTAGAACCACTCATTATTACACCTGAATCCAATTTTGTAAATGTTGGTGAGCGAACCAATGTGACGGGCTCTAAAAAATTCTTGCGACTTATTAAGGAAGAGAAATTTGAAGAGGCTCTTTCAGTTGCAAGAGAACAAGTTGAAAATGGTGCCCAAATCATAGATGTAAATATGGACGAGGGGTTGATTGATGGAAAAGAGGCCATGATTCTATTTCTAAACCTCATTGGATCGGAACCTGATATATGTCGTGTTCCTATTATGATTGATTCTTCCAAATGGGAAATTATTGAAGCAGGACTAAAATGTATTCAAGGCAAAGGAGTAGTTAATTCCATTAGTTTAAAATCTGGTGAAGAAGAATTTGTATATCAGGCAACTCAAATTAAGAGATATGGTGCAGCCGTAATTGTTATGGCGTTTGATGAAGAAGGGCAGGCAGATTCGTATGAAAGAAGAATTGAAATTTGTGAAAGAGCGTATCGAATATTGGTTGATAGCGTTAAATTTCCACCTCAAGATATAATCTTCGATCCTAACATTTTTCCTGTAGCAACAGGAATGGAAGAGCACCGAAATAATGCCGTTGATTTCTTCAATGCCACAAAATGGATAAAAGATAATTTGCCTGGTGCTAAAATAAGTGGAGGTGTCAGTAATGTTTCCTTTTCATTTAGAGGGAATAATGCGGTACGTGAAGCAATGCACTCGGCATTTTTATTCCATGCTATTAAAAATGGGATGGATATGGGTATTGTGAATCCCGGAATGTTGGAAGTGTATGATGAAATTCCTAAAGATTTATTAGAACATGTTGAAGATGTGCTTCTCAACAGAAGAGAGGATGCTACTGAGCGTTTGTTAGACTTTGCACAATCTGTTGTTGGTAGTTCTAAAGTAAAAATAGTTGATGATTCTTGGCGCAAAGAGATTGTTGAAAAGAGGTTAAGTCATGCGTTAGTAAAGGGAATTACCGAGCATATCGATGATGATACAGAAGAAGCACGTAAGAATTTTGATCAGCCTCTTGAAGTTATTGAAGGTCCTTTGATGGACGGGATGAATATTGTCGGAGACCTTTTTGGAGCTGGCAAGATGTTTTTGCCTCAAGTGGTAAAAAGTGCACGTGTAATGAAAAAGGCGGTTGCTTACCTATTGCCTTTCTTAGAAGCCGCTAAGCAAGCAGGTGCGAGATCTCAATCTAAAATTTTGTTGGCTACGGTGAAAGGCGATGTACACGATATTGGCAAAAACATTGTGGGGGTGGTATTAGCATGTAATAATTATGAAATAATTGATTTGGGCGTTATGGTATCGGCCGATAAAATTCTTCAAGCGGCAAAAGAGCAAGAAGTCGATATTATTGGCTTAAGCGGTTTAATTACTCCTTCCTTAGATGAGATGGTTTATGTGGCGAAAGAAATGGAGCGTGAAAAGCTATCTATTCCTTTATTAATTGGTGGAGCAACAACTAGCCGAATTCATACAGCAGTTAAAATTGATCCAGAGTACAGTGGACCCGTGTTGCATGTGCATGATGCATCACGGAGCGTTCCTGTTGCTGGTAAATTGTTGAAAAACGAAACTTATTTTGAAACTATTAAAAAAGAGTATAAAGAATTAAGAGAAAATTATCTGGCCAAGCGTAAAGTTAAAGTTCTTCCCCCAATAAAGGAAGCAATAACTAATAAGCAAGAACTCGATTGGAGTAACCAGAAAAACCTAACTCCCAAGTTTGTTGGAACTAAAGTTTATGATAATTATTCGTTAGAAGAAATAAGGAAATTTATCGATTGGTCTCCATTTTTTAATACCTGGATGCTCAAGGGTAAATACCCTAAAATTTTGAAAGATGAAGTAGTTGGAGATGAAGCAACAAAGCTTTTAAAAGACGCGAATGAAATGCTTGATAAAATAATTGCGGAAGACCAGCTTAGTGCTAGCGCTGTGATAGGAATTTATCCAGCTTCAAGTGTTGGCGAGTCAGTTAAAGTATTTGAAGAAAACTCAAAGACAAAGGAACTCTCCACATTTCATTTTTTACGCCAGCAAAATAAAAAAGGAGAGGGTCGATTTAATCATAGTTTGGCCGATTTTGTTGCACCTTCAACTGAAAATTTTGGTGGTTATTTAGGAGGGTTTGCGGTTACTACTGGACTTGGAATAGAGAAACTTGTAGCTGAATATGCCAAAGAACATGACGATTACCGAATTATCATGGTAAAAGCTTTGGCCGATAGATTAGCAGAGGCCTTTGCCGAACTAATGCACAAAAAAGTTCGGGAAGAGCTTTGGGGCTATGCTGCCGATGAAAACTTGGATAATGATTCATTAATTCAAGAAGCATATCAAGGTATTCGTCCCGCGCCAGGCTATCCGGCTTGTCCTGACCATACTGAAAAACGTACGTTGTTTGACCTACTAGAAGTTGAGAAGAAGACGGGAATTGAATTAACTGAAAGCTTTGCCATGTATCCTGCCGCTTCAGTAAGTGGTTTCTATTTTGCTCACCCTGATGTAAAATATTTTGGAGTGGGGAAAATTGGCAAAGATCAAGTAGAGGCTTATGCAAAGTACAAGGGCTTTACAATCGAAGAAGCTGAAAAATGGCTAAAGCCAAATTTGAATTATTAAGGGTGTTTTGGAGCTGTAGTTAGTTTGTTTACATAGATTAAAATATAAATATGGCTAAGATTGAAAGGTTTGAGGATTTAGATTGTTGGAAGGAAGCACGAGTTTTGGTAAGGTTAATCTACGAAGAATGTGACAAGGGAAAACTGGCTAAAGACTTCGATACCAAGAGCCAGTTGAAAAGAGCTGCTCTTTCTATAATGAATAATATAGCAGAAGGCTTTGCGCGTAAAAGTAATAAGGAGTTTATTCGATTTCTTGATTTTTCCAATGCCTCAGCTGCAGAAGTAAAAAGTATGCTTTATATTCTAGAAGATGTTAAATATTTAGAAGGAGATATTGTTAAAGATTATCATACCAAAGTGGATGCAGCTCGAAAACTGATATTAGGCCTAATACGATATTTAAGAACTAAATTATAAAATCACAGCACCAACCTCAACACTAAAACACCACCTAACCTCAACACTAAAACACCACCTAACCTCAACACTAAAACACCACCTAACCTCAACACTAAAACACCACCTAACCTCAACACTAAAACACCACCTAACCTCAACACCCTATAACTACAACACTAATTAAATGAAAATTACAGACCATATAAAAAACGCAAAAAAAACACTTTTTAGTTTAGAAATTCTTCCCCCTAAAAAAGGAGATAATATAAAAGATTTATTTAATCATTTGGATCCATTAATGGAGTTTAAACCTCCTTTTGTTGATGTTACTTATCATCGTGAAGAGTTTGTTTATAAGAAAATGCCAAATGGCCTACTTCAAAGAAAATCTACCAAAAAGAGACCAGGCACAGTAGGTATTTGTGCTGCCATTGCCAATAAGTATAATGTTGATGCCGTACCTCATATAATTTGTGGAGGTTTCAGCAAGGAAGAAACTGAAAATGCGTTAATCGATCTTAACTTTTTAGGAATTGATAATGTCTTGTTGATTCGTGGTGATGCCATCAAATCTGAACCTCGATTTGTGCCAGATCCTGATGGAAATAATTATGCCATCGATTTGTTAAATCAAGTACGTGATATGAACGAGGGTATTTACATAGATGATGAACTGCTAAATGCTGCTAGCTCCGATTTTTGCATGGGTGTTGCGGGTTATCCTGAAAAGCATTTCGAAGCACCCAATATGAAAAGTGACCTTAAATATCTCAAACAAAAAGTTGAAGCGGGCGCTGATTACATTGTAACACAAATGTTTTTCGACAATCAGAAGTACTTTGACTTTGTAGATAAATGCCGAGCAGAAGGGATTGATATTCCTATTATACCAGGATTGAAACCAATTACCACACTAAAGCAGGCCAATATTTTACCTAGCATTTTTCATATTGATTTACCCGAGGATTTAGGTGATGCGCTAGAAAAATGCAAAACCAATGAGCAGGCAAAAGAAGTTGGTGTTGAGTGGGCTGTGCAACAATCAAAAGAGTTGATGGAACGCAATGTGCCAACGTTACATTATTACTCCATGGGCAAAGCAGAGCCTGTAGATAGGATAGCCAAGGAGTTGTTTTAGATTTTGTAATTTAAATAAAAGTTGTTTTCATCTATCACCTTGTGTTAATTTAGCAATAATGGATTTAGAACCCAATAAAATTGCTGACCTTGCCTCGGAGTATATAAATAATACGGATAGGAATTTATTTCTTACTGGTAAGGCAGGAACGGGTAAAACCACTTTTCTTGCAGATATTAGAAGAAAAACGTATAAAAATACCGTGGTTGCAGCACCCACAGGTATTGCAGCCATTAATGCAGGAGGCGTTACTTTGCATTCTCTTTTTCACTTGCCATTTGGTTCTTTCATTCCAGATAATAATTCTCATAGTGCCATAAATACACCTCAGTCGGTATTAGCGAAGCTAAAAATGAACAGTTCTAAACGTAAATTATTACGAGAGTTAGAATTGCTAATAATAGATGAAGTAAGTATGCTTCGTGCTGATTTACTTGATTGTATTGATGTGGTCTTACGCAGTATTCGAAGAAGAAAAAATCAACCTTTTGGTGGAGTTCAGTTATTGTTAATTGGCGATATGTATCAATTACCACCAGTCGTAAAAAATCATGAATGGCAGCTATTATCTACCTATTACTCCAGTATGTTTTTTTTCGATTCCGTAGCATTAAAGCAAAGTCCTCCTATTTATATTGAGCTTGAGAAAATATACAGACAATCGGATCAAACATTTATTGATGTACTTAACAGGTTACGTAACAGCCAACTTACTGCTAAGGATATTGAGATGTTTAATTCTTTTTACCAACCCAATTTTGAGCCTGATGAGCAAGATGGCTATGTACACGTAACCACGCATAACCACAAGGCTGATGTAGTTAATAAAAACAAACTGGATGAATTAAAAGGCACTAGCCATTATTTTGATGCCACGATTGTTGGAGACTTTGGTGAAAACATGTATCCAGCGTTAGAACGTTTGGAGCTAAAAGAAGGTGCTCAAGTAATGTTTATTAAAAATGATATAGGAGATGAAAAGCGTTTTTATAATGGCAAAATTGGCAAGGTAAAAAAACTAACCAATCACGAGCTAATAATTGAATGTGGTATAGAAAAAGAGCTTATAGAACTGGAGCCTGTTTTATGGGAAAACATTAGATACACCTTGGATAAAGCCACCGGAGAAATAGATGAAAAGCTGATTGGTAGCTTTTCGCAATTTCCGTTGAGGTTGGCTTGGGCTATTACGGTGCATAAAAGCCAAGGGTTAACATTTGATAAGGCCATTCTTGATTTATCAGATGTGTTCGCCCCTGGGCAAATGTATGTGGCTTTATCAAGGCTTACTTCTCTTAATGGGTTGGTACTTTCCAGCCCTATTAATCAATCGGTATTAAAACAAGATAATGCCATTGCTGATTTTAGCAGCCAACAAACTTCTATTGATAAGTTAAAATCAATAATGACAATTGAAACCAAGCACTTTTTAACTAATTATATAACAAATGCTTTCAATTTCGAAGCACTAATACGGGAATTAAATTGGCATAAATCAAGTTTTACTAAAGGCGAAAATAGATCGGAAAAGCAAAAATATTTGGCCTGGACTAATGAGCTTATTGTGAAGGCTGATCCTCTAAAAGAAATTGGTACTAAATTTAACAGGCAGGTAGCTCAAATCTTGGCATCTGAGGATGACGATTATTTAGTTCAATTAAATATTCGGCTAGTAAAGGCAACGGCTTACTTTAACCCATTAGTGGTAGCATTAGAAAAAGAGGTTGAGAAACATATTAAATTACTGAGTGAAAGTAAGCGAATCAAAGGCTATATTACTGAAGTGAAAGAGCTTGTCTCGTTATTTAGTCAAAAGAGTGTTGCCATTCAAAAAGTGCAATTATTAGTTTCAGAAATGGTAGAAGGGAAACTTTTAACCAAAGATAAATTACAGAGTATTTATCCAAAAACTAATAAAAACGTATCTTCTCTTAAAAATAAAAAGGATAAAACGCCTACCCATGAAATCTCCTATAAATTATTTGGAGAGGGTAAAACAGTAGAAGAAATAGCGAAGGAAAGAGGATTTGTAGAGAGTACTATTTTGGGTCATTTAAGTAAATATATTGCTACAGGAGATTTAAAAGCAACCGATTTTATAGATTCGTATAAACTGAATTGTATAGTTGAAGTTTTCGAGAAAACAAAAAGCGTTCAAACTGGAGAAATAAAAGCTAAGCTCGGGGATGAATATTCGTACACAGATATAAAAATTGCACAAGCTCATTTAGAATTTCTCAACTTAGGGCAAAAATGAAAGTAGCAATTATAGGAGGAGGAGCAGCTGGTTTTTTTGCAGCTATTAATGCAAAAGAAAATCATCCAAGTGCTGAGGTGGTTATTATCGAAAAATCTACAAAGCTTTTATCAAAAGTAAAAGTTTCCGGAGGAGGAAGATGTAATGTAACCAATGGTTGTCAAACGATTAAAGAACTCTCAGAAGGATACCCGCGAGGAGGTAAGGCGCTCAGAAAAATTTTCCATGAGTTTAATAATATATCTACGATGGAATGGTTTGAAAAAAGAGGGGTTCCAATCTATGTTCAAGATGACAATCGCGCTTTTCCCAAATCGAATGATTCTCAATCTATTATCGATTGTTTTTTAAGGGAGGTTGATCGATTGCATATAAAAGTTGAATTAAAGACTGAGATCAAGGCGATAGAATCCTTCAAAGATCAATGGCTGCTTTCGATAAACGAAGAGAGTAATCCAAGACTTTTTGATATCGTAATCATAGCAGCAGGAGGGGCTTCCAAACTCAAAGCATTTGATTGGTTAGCAAATTTGGGACATAATATTGAAGCACCTATCCCTTCCTTGTTTACATTTAATATGCCTGATGAACCCATTAAAAAATTAATGGGATTAGTTGTTGATAAAACACTCGTTACTATTCAAGGCACTAAACTAAAGTCCGTGGGACCATTATTAATTACCCATTGGGGAATGAGTGGGCCCGCTATATTAAAGCTGTCGGCATTTGGAGCTCGCATACTTGCGGATAAGGACTATGATTTTAAAATTCAAGTCAATTGGGTATGTGATGCAAGCTTTGAGAATGTGATGAGCTATTTAGAAGAGCTTGCTCTCAATAACCCAAAGAAGCAGCTTTCAAATCTTAGACCTTATAATTTACCAGATCGTATTTGGTTATTCTTGTTGAGTAAAATAGGTTTTTCAGGGACTAAAAAATGGGGTGAAATAGGAAAAAAAGGGCTGAATAAATTGGTAAACATACTTACGAACGATGTGTATCACGTTCGTGGTAAGACAACATTTAAAGAGGAATTTGTCACTTGTGGAGGAATTAATTTAGCTAATATTGATATGAAAACTATGCAAAGCAAAGTAGCTAAAAACCTCTATTTTGCCGGAGAAGTTGCAGACATAGATGGCATTACTGGCGGGTATAATTTCCAGGCAGCATGGACTACTGGATATATTGCTGGAAAATTGAGATGAAAATTGTACTTTTGCATGTGGCGTGGGCAAATATGTGTTTGCAGGCAGTTTGCAACTGCTATAAACACATAAGGTAGAGAGGTTATTGATTAACATTAAAGCAAATAATAAGCAGTATGGCGAAATCGCAGGAGACATTTAACAAAAAAGAAAAAGAAAAAAAACGATTAAAAAAGCGTCAAGATAAAGCAGCCAAAGCGGAAGAAAGAAGAGCTAATTCTGAAGGTGGTGGATTGGATACTATGATGGCATATCTTGATGAATCTGGAAACATTGTTGATACTCCTCCAGATCCAACCATTAAGAAAAAGGTAATTAAGGCGAGCAGTATAGAAATTGGTGTTCCCAAAAGAATAGATGCGCCTGTAGAGAAGGTAAAAACGGGTAGAGTTGAATTCTTTAATGATCAAAAAGGATTTGGTTTTATTAAAGAATTAGAAACGCAAGAAAAATACTTTGTTCATGTGCATGGTTTAATTGATGAAATTAAAGAAGGTGACAAAGTTACGTTCGAACTTGAACAGGGAATGAAAGGCATGAACTGTGTTCAAGTTAAGAAAGCATAAAAGAATTTCTTTTTCATTTAAAAAGTCTCCATTGACTCACTGAGTTAGTGGAGGCTTTTTTTTGTTCTAAGAGATAGATAAAAAAAGCGGCTATGTCAATGCTTGTAAACTGGAATGGTCGATCATTTATATTATAATATCTAAAAGAGAAAGAGCTATTTTATTTCATCAATTCATCCAAAAAAGCCTTGTCTCTTTTAAAAAGTGCAATTCTTGGAAACCTTCCTTCTAAAGATGTTTGAGCCAAAACGGCTATGCCACCATCTAGCGTTGTTGTGATAGCAGCAAGTGTATATGGGTTTCCACTTCCTAAGTAAGATGTTCCTAAGATAGTTCCAGTGGACTGATTAAATCCATAGAGTACTACTTGATTATTTTGTGTGCTTGTCCCATAGAGCCATTCTTCACTGGTGCCAGTATCTATGATACTTACAACTGATTTATTTTCAATTTCAGGGAAAGTATTCCCCTCTAAATCTGTGCTAGAAGTAATTGAATTTGTTGATATAGAAGCTGTTGGAGCAATGTAATTATCGCCAAAATTGAATCGAGCAATTCCAAATATGTCATTACCAAGGCTGCTAACTGCGCTAATACCACCCTGGCTTAATTGTCCTTGGCAAACACCAGTTGGACTATCTCCAAAATTTGTAAAAACCAATGAAAACGTATAATTATAAAATCCATTAAAGTAATAAAGTCCCTCTTTTGTTTTTCCAACTTGGAAAGGAAGTAAATCACCATTTCTTGTTAAATGATCTATAATAGGTTTTTCAACATCCACACCTGCACCAATGGTATAGCCCTTTTGTTGGTTGATCTGACTACTTGTACTTGCAACAGAAATAACAGTTTCACTATTGGCGTTATCATAAGATAAGATAGTTAAATTAGATTCATCACCTGTTACAACCAATGGGTATGTTATTCCATTTAAAGGGATGGCGGTTTCTATAACTCCAGCTTCACTAACAGGAATGAGTTGGGCCGTTAATGTAGTTTCATCCATGCAAACGAAGTAGTAGTTAGCACCTATTTTTTGCCATCCATTTACAGGCATCACAAATGGGCTGCTCATTTCTGTTTTGGAAAGAATTGCTCCGAGAGCATCTGTTTTTATAACATAAACGGAAGTAAACAATGACTGATCATTTTTTACTTCAGCTAAAATTAAAAAACCTTCATCCATTGTTTGAATAATGTCTAAGGGATAATATTCTTGCTCAAACCTATTATCATCATAAATTTTAGTAAAAGAATTGGTAGGTAAAACATCATTTTTGCTTATGTCGCAGCTAGCGAAAAAAGTCAACACGAGCGTATATATGTAAATGAGCTTCTTCATTAGTTTATAGCGTTAAAGTTTTTACTTATAAATTTTAGAGGAAACACGAAGCCAATATTAAAATATAGGTTTTGAATGGTGAGATCATCTGTGGCTTCACCAATGGCAGATAATTCATTATTTAAGTATCGGTTTTCTGTATTAGTTATATTATTCATCCCAAATTTATAACCAATATCCATGGTTATTCTAATGTTTCCAGGGTCATAACTTACGCCTACAAATGCATTGAGTCCTAAAGATGATTTAATAAATAATTCCGTAACCCCAATCGTTTTGGCTTGATTAGCGAAGCTGCCAGAAGAGCCAGAAGCTGCATCAATTCCAGAACGTTCTACAGTTCTGTTTGCATTTAGCAATAGACCATAATATCCTCCAAAACCGATATAAGGTCTTATTTTTCCTGTAATTAAATCGTATTGAACAGTTAAGGGAAACTCGAGGTAATTAAAATTGGTATTATGCTGATAGCTGATATTTAAAGTGTTGTTGGGGTTAGTAGTATCCTCCCAGTTTGCGGTGGTTGTATGTTCAATTTCATAGGTATGAATCCCGGGTTTCAACCCGATGGTAAACCTGTTTGTATAAAACATAAAAACAAGCCCCGCTTGAACGCCAGGTTTTTTTAGTCCTGTGTATGATTTCTCAATGGAGGAAACATTATAATTAAGAGGTTCATAGCCATAAAATGAGTTGGAGGGTATAGCTTTTGATAAATTTCCGCCAGCAAAAAAACCGAGATACCATTGTGTTTTTAAAAATGGATCGCTGTAAGGATTTCTATTTTGTGCCCATAACGTGGTTGTTAGTAAGAAGAATAGAAAGGTTAGTTTTAATCGCATTTATTTAATAATGGTTAGCTTATTAGATTCTTTAATTGGCCCCGCCTGAAAATTATAAATGTATTGGCCAGCTGGCAAGTTGTTTACAGGAAATGTTACTTGATATTCACCTGGTTTTTTTATCTCATCTACAATAATATTGGAATACCTTCCAAACATATCGGAAAGCACGAGCCTGACCGAGGTAAAGGCATTAATTTTATAATTAAATGTTACTCGATCTGTTGCGGGGTTAGGGTAGCATGGTTTCATATGAAATTTGTCTTTAATAAATTCATTAACTGAAGTGATTACATCGGAATCAATGATGTCGAGAGGTTCATAAACACCTCCATTTTCATTATTTCCATTTCTATAGTCTCTAAATAAAATATCGTTTTGGATGGTTGCATCCTCTACTTCAAACCAATCTTTTAGAATAGCAGCATAGATCTGTTTAAAATCGTACTGCATTTCAACATTATTTAAATTTAGGTTAGGCACTTTACCCAATACGCCTGATTTAGCAAAGGGGCCAAATAAAAACATGGGAGCACCAGTTCCATGGTCGGTTCCATAGCTTCCGTTGGAGCCAATTCTACGGCCAAATTCGGAAGTAGTCATGGTGAGTACCTTCTCTTCAAGACCCCTTGCTTTTAAATCATCTTGAAAAGCCTTCATGGCGGTAGATATATGATACATCTGTGCAGCGTGTACACCCATCGTGGGGTCGTAATTTTCTACTTGGTCTGCATGGGTATCAAAACCTCCAATTCTAAGTAAAAATACTTTTGTCTTAACACCTTGGCCTGCTCCACCGCCTTCAAGTAAGCGAGCTATTAGTTGCAATTGGCCTGATAATGGGTTTCTTTTTGAGTTTTTGGGCGCATTAAAAGGATAGGTTTCTGGGTAGGTTACCGAAGACTCTGAAGAGGCGTCCCAAACCTTTCTTAGGCGTTGCGCATAATCTTCGGTTTTATCTTCAAGGCCAAGGATCCAATTTATTTCTTTGCCATAAGGACTATTGTTTAATGCAACTGGGGGCTTTCCTCTTGGGTCAACTCCTTCATCTACAAATCCTTCAAGTGAATCCACTAAATCAGCAAAACTTTCCGGGTTGCCTCCCAATGAAATAGAAGAAGGGATATTGCCATTTTGGTGGAACACCAACGATACATCACTACCTAGTTCAATCGCTAGAGGATCTTCCATTTCTGTATTGGGGAAATCATCAGGATAAATTTGTGGTTTGTAGGTTTGTTGCAAATACCTGCCAATCCAACCTGATGAAAAGTAATCATTAGCACCACCACCCATAAACCAAATATCACGACCTCTAAAATGAGAACCATTATTATTTGCGTAGGAAACCCCTTGAATTACCCCTAAACGCCCACGATCATAGAGCTGCTTCATAGCGCCCATATCTGGGTGAAGACCAACTTTAGCTTCTGAAGGCAAGGTGCTATCTAGTTCTATTAAAGCTCTATTTGTACCTGTTTTTGGGATGGCAATATTCGCTCTTCTGCTGTAATATTGGTCGTATTCATCGATCGGAATAAGGCTGTTGAGGCCATCGTTACCTCCATGTAGTTGTAGTATTATTAGAACTCGGTCGTTAGAACTTGTAGCTGCCAATTTACTCAATTGGCTTTCTTGTGCTACTAAATTTAGAGGGAACCCACCTAGGGTAAGAGAGCCTCCTGTTAATAATGTATTTCTTAAAAATTCCCTTCTTTTCATACTAAATTACATTAATTGATATTCAGGAGTTTGCATTAATACATTGGCAAGTTTCACCAACTGACCTTCTACCACATCCATTTCTATAGTTCCATTCCATCGGTTGGTCCATTCTGCCTCAGGGTCAGCATCAAGCTGCGGTTCAAACAAAAAGGCTTGTAAAAAATAGTTTAGGCGCTCAGCCGTTAGTCCAGCATTATCATCTGTAGCAGAGTCAAATGTTAAGTTAAAATGGACAGGAAACATAGACTGAATAAAGGCCATTATCAATTCCCGAGCATCGGCACCCGTAGCCATATCGAAGGATTTTTTTGTGAACTCAACCATGTCTGGACCTGGTATTTCTGGTGATTGTCCATTCATCATCATGAAGATGCTACTTATAAAGTCGTACCGGTTGGTAAGGTAATTAGATGAAATCCAGTTTCTATTATACGCGGGGTATTGGTGATAAGCCGTGTAGCCAGCCACTTCAAAAGGTTCGTAATAATCCATTCCCATTCTCTTCATCTGTTGCCTGATAGTACCAACCTGTGTATAAAATAATTCATAATCAGAAATATGATCTGCAAAGGATAAATTGAAAAGTCGAAAGGTGCCTGCTACTAAATCTAAAGGAGATTTAATGATGGCACCAAATTTATCATCATTCACATCCGTAGCAACTGCTTCATAGAAATGCTGACTTTGTAAAAGATCTTCAATTACAGGTTGGATTTTATACCCGTTATTTATTAAAGTTGCTGCCATTTCTGTGATAATGGTATTCTGTAATTCTTCGGTTACTTCATGGTACACATAAAAACGATACAACTCTCTACAAATAAATAAGGATGATTCCTGTTGCGAACTAATCATCTCAATAAGTTGATTAATTTCATCAATAACACTTTCTTCGGTTGGGAGTCCATTTTGAAGAAGGGCCGGGTCTGGACTTATAAGGGTGTTATTAAACCGATTACTAAATTGCTTGTCTTCATTATCATGTGCGCCTGTATCTACTTGTCCTCTTGGTAAATTAGTGTCAAGATCAATGGTTAAATAACTTTCATCTAGTTTTAAACCAGATAGTACGCGAGCTGCGGTTTGTACATCTTGCTCCGTATAGTTCAAATAATCTCCTTGTGCTAAATCAGTAGGAAAACTGCCTTCTAGCCCTCTTCCGATGGAGAATAACTCCATAAGTTCTCTTCCATAATTTTCGTTTGGGCTACCTTTTACATTTTGGCCGCCATCTAAAAATCGAAGCATGGCATTGTCTAAACTAATTTTAGTTAGCAGAGATTTAAAGTTGAATTCTGGTAATTTGTTTTTGTCAAATGCGAATTGCCTAAAAAGCTCGTTTTGGAAGTACAGGGTTCTGCTATTGCCAACCTTGTCTTGTTTAGTGGTAAAGTGGCTGTGGAAAAAATTAACAATTTTTTCACGCGTGGAAAAACTGACAGGTTTCGTATAATCACAAGCAAGACCAATCATCCACATGATAAGGTTATTATTTAAATCTCGTAACCCAACTTCTGCTCCCAACTCACCTGTTATTACCCAGTCTAGTCCGGTTTCGGGATTTATCGGTAGTTCAGGATCTGGAATTTGATCATCAAAAAGTAAAGCAATTGCTTCTTGGGCAGTTAAGCTGCCAAAATCATTTATTTGAGTAATTGTAGGTCCGAAAGTGGCTCTTCGTAATAAATGAGCTGCCCTCGAGGGGCCTAAAACACCTTGGTAAGCGGTTAGCGGCATAGGTTGGTTAGTTGTTCTTTGAAGTTAAACCATGAAGGGATACTAAAGTAACCATCAAATTAGACCAGCCGCAGAATATGCCGATAAGTAGAAAAATAACCCGATAAACGGAAGCTTTATGCCAGCTTATATAAGCCTAACTTCAATTAGTTATCTAAATATGAAAATATTAAGTAGATTACGAATTGATTACTAGTACGGATAACTGTTTTTGAACCTAATATTAGTCGAATGAAATTTACAAAACTACTTGCGATATTGTTTGCAGGAATTATAATTCAAGTAAATGCACAGATTAAACCCTCACCTGATAGAAGCGAAGGGGAAGGTCCATTTGCTCAGTTAATTATTCGAGGAGTGACTTTGATAAATGGTGCGGGCGCGCCTCCAAGAGGGCCTGTTGATATTGTTGTAGAAGGGAATCGGATTACTAAAATTGTATCCGTTGGATCACCTGGGGTAGCAATTAACCCTAAGCGCAGGCCAGTGGCGAATCCTGGGGATAAAGAAATTGATGCCGAAGGAATGTTTTTATTGCCAGGCCTTATTGATATGCATGCGCATATTGGTGGTACTAGTGAAGACCAATCAGCTGAATATATTTTTAAATTGTGGATGGCCCATGGAATTACCAGTGTGAGAGATCCTTCTACTGGTAATGGATTAGAATGGGTGCTTGACCATAAAACAAAAAGTAAACTAAATAAGATCACTGCTCCCAGAATATTTGCCTATACTGGATTTGGACAAGGGAGTAAGCATGGGATAAACACTCCTGAAGAAGCGAGAGAGTGGGTACGTGAAAATGCTAAAAATGGTGCGGACGGAATTAAGTTTTTTGGAGCTTCACCGGAAATAATGTCTGCAGCCTTGGATGAAAATAAAAAATTAGGACTGCGATCAGCTTGTCATCATGCACAGCTTAATGTAGTAGGTTGGAATGTGCTTAATTCAGTGAGAGCTGGCCTTACAAGTATGGAGCATTGGTATGGGTTGCCTGAAGCTATGTTTGAAAACAAGGTCATCCAAAACTACCCAGTTGATTATAACTATAATAATGAGCAGCATCGATTTGAAGAGGCTGGAAAATTGTGGAAACAAGCAGCCAAGCCCGGTTCAGATAAATGGAATGAGGTAATGGATGAGCTAATAGCACTTGATTTTACGCTGGATCCAACATTTAATATTTATGAAGCTAGCCGCGATCTTATGCGTGCTCGAAGGGCAGAATGGCATGAAGATTATACGCTGCCTGGACTTTGGGAGTTTTATCAACCAAGCATGCAATCGCATGGATCGTATTGGCATTTTTGGGGAACAGAACAAGAAGTAAGCTGGAAAGAAAATTATCGAATTTGGATGCAATTTGTGAATGAATATAAAAACAAAGGAGGTAGGGTAACCACAGGATCAGATGCTGGCTTTATTTTTCAATTATATGGTTTCTCCTATATAAGAGAATTAGAATTATTGCGCGAAGCTGGGTTTCACCCACTAGAAGTAATTAGATCCGCTACCTTATTGGGTGCTCAAGCCTTGGGGCAAGAGAAAGAGTTGGGATCGATTGAGGTTGGTAAATTGGCAGATATGATTCTTGTGGAAGAAAATCCGATAAAAAACCTAAAAGTACTTTATGGAACAGGAGCAATTAAATTAACCGATGATAATGAAGTGGTACGCGTAGGAGGAGTAAAGTTTACGATTAAAGATGGTATTGTTTATGATGCCAAACAACTGCTGAATGACGTTAAAAATTTAGTTGATGCAGAGAAAGTTAAACGTGGAAATTGGACGCTGCAGCAGCCTGGTGTAAAAAAATAAATTCGACAAATAATTATTGACAAAATTTTAATAAATGAAAACTCTACTTACAATTCTATTGGCTGTATTATCAGTATTAGCGCACGCACAAGATAAAATTCCTGCAATCCTCCCTCTTCAAATAAGAGCTCAAGTTATTGATCGGCTTTTTAAGGAAAAAGTAGAAACTATTCTCCCTGAATTGATGAGAAAGGAAGGAATTGATATGTGGATAGTAATGGCTCGAGAGTATAATGAAGACCCGGTTATACGAACCATGCTTCCCGCTATTTGGCATGCAGCGCGTAGAAGAACCATTTTAGTTATGTACGATCCTGGAAATGGAAAGCCAATTGAAACCTTAGCGGTAGCTCGCTATGATGTGGGTGAAGTTTTTAAAAAGTCATGGGATAAAGAGAAACAACCGGATCAATGGGCTAGATTGATTGAAGTAATTGAAGAAAAATCACCCACTAAAATTGGGCTCAATATGTCTGAATTTTATGGGCAAGCAGATGGATTAACTCATTTTGAATATGAAGCATTTTATACTAAGCTTCCTAAGAAGTATAAAAACAGGGTGGTAAGTGCTGAAAAATTAGCGGTTGGCTGGCTGGAGTCTAGAACATCTGCAGAAATGGCTATTTACCAGCAAATAGTTAAGATCGCACATGAAATAATAGCGGAAGGGTTTTCTGATCGTGTAATCCAACCGGGTGTAACCTCTACAGAAGATGTTGTCTGGTGGTACAGAGAGCGGATTAAGGAGCTTAAATTAGATACATGGTTTCATCCTTCTGTATCTATCCAAAGAGCAGATTCTGCTCAATTCGAACATTTAGGTACATTTGATAAAAGACCAGAAAAAAATGTTATCCAAAAAGGTGACCTACTTCATGTTGACTTTGGAATCACTTATTTAAGATTGAACACCGATACCCAACAACACGCATATTTACTCCGATTAGGAGAGACGGATGCACCTGATTATCTCAAAAAAGCGCTTGCCAATGCAAACCGATTGCAAGATATATTTACAGGTAATTTTAAAGTAGGTAAAACAGGTAATGAAGTACTGGCCGAGTCAAGGGCTAAATCGATAGAAGAGGGAATAACCCCATCCATTTACACGCACCCAATTGGGTATTATGGTCATGCAGCTGGAACTACTTTGGGCATGTGGGATTCGCAGGGAGGAGTTGAGCATACAGGCGATTACCCACTGCACGCGAACACGGCTTACTCTATTGAGCTAAATGCAGGAACTTTCATCAAAGAATGGAATAAAGAAATAAAAATTATGCTGGAAGAAGATGCTTTTTTCGATGGTAATTCTGTTCAATATATAAATGGCAGGCAGAAACGTTTCTTATTGATTCCTAGAAATAATGCAACTACCGATATACTGGAAGATTGATCATTTGCTGCTAACCCATGGTGTGATACACTTGGCTTACATCATCTTCTTCATCAAGTCTTTCTAAGAGCTTTTCAACTTCAGCTTCTTGCTCCTCACTAAGCTTGGTTGTATTTGTAGGAATACGCTCATAACCCGAAGATAAAATTTCGATTTCCATTCCTTCTAAGGCTCTTTGAATAGCACCAAAACTTTCGAATGGCCCATAGATATTTATTTCACCTTCATCTTCAAAAATTTCATCAATACCAGCATCTATCAATTCTAATTCTAACTCTTCTAAGTCGTGCTCACCTCTTTCTATTCTAAAATTACACGTGTGTTCAAAAAGAAATTCCACCGAACCAGAAGTTCCTAAGTTTCCATTAAACTTGGTAAAGGCCGCTCTTACATTTGCAACTGTTCTATTATTATTATCGGTAGTGCATTCTACAAAAATGGCGATGCCATGGGGTGCGTACCCTTCGAAGTTTGTTTCTTTATAATCACTCGTATCTTTATCCTTTGCTTTTTTTATAGCCCTTTCAATAATTTCTTTAGGCATATTGGCTGTTTTTGCATTTTGAATAACAGCGCGTAATCTTGCATTAGCTTCTACTTCTGGCCCACCTTCTTTAATGGCAATTACGATATCTTTACCAATTCTTGAAAATGTTTTGGCCATTTTTGACCAACGTTTCATTTTACGCGCTTTCCTAAATTCAAATGCTCTTCCCATAGCTATCAATTAAATTGAGAGGCGAAATTAAATAAAATTTGGGTTGTCTTTTATTTTTTTAATATAAATTATTGTCAGAGAAGCTTCAATAATCTATTGTTAAAAAGTTGTGGATAAGAACTGACTTTTTGTGAATAAGTAAATTATACATTTCTGTTTTAGCCTAAACGAAAACCTTATTTTTGATCGTTGCCTTTTGGATAACCTTAACCTAACTCAATACATGGATAAAAGTAGTGCGCCTATTCGACTTGGATATAAATCTGATAACATAAAATCTCAAATTGGAGAAAGTTTAGGTAAAGTACCCCCACAAGCACTAGAGTTAGAAGAAGCAGTTTTAGGGGCATTGATGTTGGAGAAAGATGCCTTGTCTGCCATCGCAGATATTCTTAAACCCGAAGCTTTTTATAAGGATGCGCATCGGGTAATTTACGAAGCAATTATTTATCTTTTTAACGAATCTCAACCAGTTGATTTATTAACTGTTACCAGCCAGCTTCGTAAAGATGGTAACTTGGAAACTGCTGGGGGTGCGTATGCCGTTACAGCACTTACAACGAAAGTAAACTCTGCTGCAAATGTGGAGTACCATGCACGTATTATTATCGAGATGGCCATTAAGCGCGAGCTTATTAGGGTATCTGGAGAAATCCAAACCAAGGCTTTTGAAGAAACTACTGATGTGTTTGATTTATTAGATCAAACGGAAAGTGCTTTATTTGAAGTTTCTGAGCAAAATATTCGTAAAAACTATTCAGACATGAAATCAATCATGTCTGAAGCGTTGACTGAACTTGAAGCCCGTCAAAATCATAAGGATGGCTTAACAGGAATACCGTCAGGATTTTCAGCTTTAGACCGAGTAACATCGGGCTGGCAAAAATCAGATTTAGTAATTATTGCTGCTCGTCCTGGTATGGGTAAAACGGCATTTGTGGTTTCTGCCATGCGTAATGCAGCCGTAGATTTTGGCAAAGCAGTAGCTATATTTTCGCTAGAAATGTCTTCTGTTCAATTGGTAAATCGATTAATAAGTGCCGAATCTGAACTTGAAAGTGAGAAAATCAAGAAAGGCACGTTAGCTGATTATGAATGGCAACAACTTTTGCATAAAACAGAAAAACTAAGCAAGGCGCCTATTTTTATTGATGATACGCCTGCGCTTACGATTCTTGAATTACGTGCTAAATGCCGTAGGCTTAAAGCGCAAAATGATGTGCAATTAATTATCATTGATTACCTCCAATTAATGAGTGCCGATGCAAGAGGTGGAGGAGGAAACCGTGAGCAGGAAATAGGCATGATTTCCAGGGCGTTAAAAGGGTTAGCCAAGGAGCTTGCGGTGCCTGTAATTGCACTTTCGCAATTAAGTCGTGCAGTAGAAACAAGGGGCGGAGATAAAAGGCCTCAACTTTCAGATTTAAGAGAGTCGGGTTCTATTGAGCAAGATGCGGATATTGTGATGTTTTTGTATCGTCCTGAGTATTATGGAATTACCGAAGATGAAGAACAAATGCCCACTACAGGTATGGGCGAAGTTATAATTGCCAAGCATCGAAATGGTTCTTTGGAAAATGTGAAGCTTAAATTCATTGGTAAATTTACCAAGTTTACGGATGTTGATTTTAATGATAATTCAGGATTTGGAGGAGGATCATTTCCATCTGATGCTGGATCTGGTTTTAGCAAGACGGTTACACTTCAAAGTGGTCTTAATACGGATGAAGACAACTTAGATGAACCAGAAGAGGAAACCCCCGCTCCATTTTAGTTGAACGCTTATTAAGTTATCTGTTAATAGTTATTAGGACTTCCTTTATCATTAACTTTATTGCCAATAAAATAATTACCATAACTCCTATTATAGTGGTTAGTTTAATATAACCAATAACTCGATAACCATTAACTTTTACATGAAAGCACTTGTTATACAACCCGATTTATCTTTTAAAATACAAGAAAAAGAAATTCCTGTACCAGGAGATGGTGAAGCTCTCATCAAAGTTACCGCTGCTAGTTTAAATAGGCGCGACCAATGGATTAGAGAGGGGAAATATCCAAGCATTATTCCTGGAGTTACCTTAGGTTCAGATGCAGTTGGTGAAGTAGTTAAAGTTGGAGGTCAGGCGGAATCCCCTTGGTTAGGCAAAAAAGTGGTTGTAAACCCAAACATTAATTGGGGAGATGACGATGAAACACAGCAAGATGGCTACCATGTATTGGGATTGCCCAAAGATGGTGCACTGGCAGAATATTTAGTTACAAACTTAGATCGGTTAATCGAAAAACCTAAACATTTAACAGATACGGAGGCAGGAGCACTTCCTTTATCGGCACTTACGGCCTATAGGGCTTGTTTTAACAAAGGTGGGGTTCAAAAAGGAGTAAAAGTACTTATTTCAGGTTTTGGAGGTGGTGTCGCACAAATGGCCACCATTTTTTCGATAACTGTTGGAGCCGAAACGTACATTACCTCTAGCAATAAAGCCAACATTGCTTTGGCAAAAGAAAAGGGTGCACGTGAGGGATTCGATTATACTGAAAAAGACTGGTACAAGAATGTTAAAAGAAGGCATGGAGGTTTTGATGTAATTATTGACAGTTCTGGTGGAAATCAGTTTGGCCAATTGATTAAGCTATTAAATCCCAAAGGACGATTGGTTTTTTATGGTGCAACTAATGGCTTACCAGCCACCATTGATTTATACACCATGTTTTGGCGTCAGCTTTCTGTCGTAGGAACTACTATGGGTAGTGATAAAGAATTTGAAAGAATGGTAGAATTTGTAAAATCATTCCATATCATTCCAATAATTGGTAGTGAGCGTCCATTTGATGAAGCAATTGCGGCATTGGATGCGATGAAAAAAGGAGGTATTGTGGGTAAATCGGTACTAACATTCTAGTTAACAAGTTGTAGTTATTAATTAGCAATACTTTTATTCTTGTAGTAATTATTTATTATTATTTAATCTTACCTTCTAATTCATTGTAGAGACCTATTATTTTTTGATAATTGCTACTTGATCATTGTAACTTATGACAAACCTTTCTCTTACATATTCTTTTTGGTGGGTTTTTATTTGCCTGTTGGTAGGCTTAATTTATGCGTGGATTCAATATGCGAAAACAGCACCTTGGTCTAAAGAAATAAATTATCTTCTTGCGGGTTTAAGAACGATGCTTGTTGCATTGATTTGCTTCTTTTTTTTAGAGCCTTTTATGCAATCAATTATTAATTATTACCAAAAACCATTAATGGTAATAGCTGTTGATAATTCAGAATCGATGAAGTTGGCTGGAAGTACCCAAGAACTTGAGGATTTAAATTCGAATATAAAAGAAGTAAATGAGGCCCTGTTAACGCGAGGGTTTGATGTAAACATTATTGATTTGAATGGGAGGGTTGATGATGTTGACTCCTTAAGATATATCAATTCAGGCACTAATTTATCGAAACAGCTAAATGCCATTAAAAATGATTTTGGTAGTTTTAATTTATCTGGGGTTGTGCTTTTTTCAGATGGGATATTTAATGAGGGTTATTCGCCATTGGCACTTTCAACAACCTATCCTATTTATGCAGTAGGTGTAGGCGATACATCAAAAATTAGAGATTTAGCTATCAAAGAAATTAGGCATAATTCAACTGTTTTTGAAGGGAATGATTTATTGCTGGAAGTGCAAGTGTTAAATACAGGAGTTGATGCTAATAGTTCACAGCTAATCGTGTACCAAAAAGGGAAACTTATTTCAACCGAAAAAATTGTGATAGATGATAATCAACGATTGATTAAATCAATTATTTCGATTCCGATTTCTGGCAGTGGGAAACAATCACTTACGGTTAAACTGAATCCTGTTAAAGGTGAATATACAGGTCTTAATAATACTCAAACCATTTATTTTGATGTAATTGATGCGAGGAAAAAAGTGCTATTAATAGCAGCAGCTCCACACCCGGATTTGAAAGCCATTAAATCTTCGATTGAAAAAAGTGAATATTACCAATTGGAGTTAACTTATGAAATGCCAAAAGAATTAGATTTTGACCTAATTATTGCACATCAATACCCGGCTATTAAATCGAACTCTGCTGATAAAGCATCTTTTAAGACCTCTGAAATTCCTAAGTTGATGATAGTAGGTTTGGCCAGTGATTTTAGATTTTTAACAACGGATTTGGCTTTATTTAATTCGCCTAATGTAGTGTCAAAAATAGACCTGGTAAAACCTGTGATAAATAATGCGTTTGATAAGTTTCACTTGAGCGATTCGTTCTTAGAATGGGTATCTGATTTACCTCCAATTGCTGTGCCGTACGGGTTGGTGGTAAACAAGGGCTCTATTGATGAATTTCTAACACAGCAAATAGGGAGTGTTTCTACAAAGCAGCCCTTATTATATTTTACCAATTTCAAGGAACAGCGCATGGGAGTTCTTTTAGGAACGAATATTTGGAAATGGAGATTGGACGAATTTAGACTAAATCAAACCCATGAAAACTTTGATGCCCTAATATCTAAAACAATTCAATATTTGGGAGCAAACGTGAATAAAAAAAGGTTTTACATAAATTCTCAAAAAGCTTTTTATGAAAAGGGCGAAGAGGTTATATTTAATACCGAAGCGTATAATTCAGTTTTTGAGAGGGTTGTTGGAAACAAGGTTAGCTTAACTATAACCGATGAGAATAGTAATAAGACGAACTACTCTTTTGTGCCTTTAAGTGAGAATTCAATTTATAAAATTAGCGGCTTGGCAGAAGGTGTCTATAGATATAATGCTGCTACAGAAATTAATGAGAAAAAATATTATTCTTCAGGACAATTTGTGGTTAGAAAATTGAATAAGGAAGCTCTAAACCCAGTAGCAGATTTTGATTTATTGAGAAAGGTGGCAAGTAAATCTAAAGCTTCGTTTTTTAAAATTACCCAAACTCATGAGTTGATAACTGAAATTGAAAGCCTTAATCCTGTTTCAAGTATTCACACAACGGAAAAGGACGAGCCCTTAATCAACTTTAAATGGCTGATGATATTTCTAATGCTCTTGGCAACTTCTGAGTGGTTTCTACGAAAGTTCTACGGAGGCTATTAAAAATCAGAGAATAATGTGTCAAGCCCAAGGAGATCCCGCAATTCTTAGAATTCGGAACGGGGAAGGTTGCTTTTTGTTACTTTGCCGGACCTGTTCCGGCATCCCCTTTTTTTAATCTTTCAATGGTAATTTGGTTCAGAATCTAAAGCCTTAAAATAAATTCAGGGTGGCTATTGCGCGATGCCTTAGTTAAATTTTAGCTGCAAATACTTCGCATTCCACTTCAATCTCCGCCTTAACAGATTCCGCAGCTGAGCAATATTTATTGGTAGCTAACTTGGCTACTTTCTCGAAAGTTTCTAGTGTTGTATCCGGTGAAAATAATGTGTACTTAGAAGTAATATGAGTTAATCCACGAGGATGATCGTCTTTTCGGACACCCGTGGTTTCAATCGTAAGGTCAATAAAAGTCTTCCGCTTTTTCTTAAGCATGGATACAATATCCACTGCAGCACAACCAGCAATAGAAGCCAACATCATTTCTACAGGGCCTAAACTTTGTTTATCGTTGGGATTACGCATATCAATATGAATGGTGTTTCCATTTTCATTTTCTGAAATGTATAATTCATCTTCAACGTAGCGGGTTATTATTTTCATGGGTATAAAATTAAAACGTCATTGCAATCCACCTTTTGGCGGAGAAGCAATCTGCTAATAAACCTTAGTGTTAGCTATAAACAGATTGCTTCGTTCCTCGCAATGACATTATTAGTGTAATAATTATAATGCAGCTAACGCTTTAGCATAATCAGGCTCTTGCACAATTTCAGGAACCTGTTCGGAATAAACTACTTTTCCTTCTTCGTTAATTACAACTACAGCTCTTGAATGTAAACCTTCCATTGGGCCATCAACAATAATTGTGTGGTATGCATTCGCAAAATCTGCATTTTTAAAATCGGATAGACTAACTACATTTTCTATGCCTTCAGCAACACAAAAACGACTGTGAGCAAATGGTAAATCCTTAGAAATACATAATACGGTTACATCCTTATCGCTTACTTCCTGGTTAAATTTACGAACCGATGCAGCACAAATGCCTGTGTCTAAAGATGGGAAAATGTTAAGAATAATTTTTTTTCCTTTAAAATCAGAAAGACTAGCTGACGATAAATCGCTTTTTGTTAACGTAAAAAGTGGAGCTTCGTTCCCAACTACAGGAAGTTCGCCTGCCGTATTTATTTCGTTTCCTTTTAATGTGATAGTAGCCATATTTTATTAGTTAATAGTTATTTTGTTACTGGTTATCAGTTGTTTTTAGTTGATTATCGATTTTACTCGATATCCATTAATTAATATACGAATAACTTGTTTACTTATTTTGTTCTTTAATTAAGTTTAATGCAGATCCTTTTTTGAACCATACAATTTGATTTTTATTATACGTGTGGTTGCAAATAACCACATCACTAGAACCATCTTTATGTGAAAGTTTAAGTTCAATAGGTTGCCCTGGCGCAAAATTAGCTAGGTTAAGGGTTTCAATGGTGTCATCTTCTTGAAATTTATCATAATCGCTTTTGGTTGCGAATGTTAAGCCTAGCATCCCTTGTTTTTTAAGGTTTGTTTCGTGTATTCTCGCAAACGATTTTACCAATACAATTCTAACCCCTAAATGACGAGGCTCCATAGCAGCATGTTCTCTTGATGAGCCTTCGCCATAGTTTTCATCACCCACCACAATTGAACCAACGCCATTGGCTTTGTAGTTCCTTTGAGTTGCCGGTACTGCACCGTATTCGCCTGTTAATTGATTTTTAACTGAGTTAGTTTGCTCATTAAAATAGTTGACCGCTCCTATGAGCATATTGTCAGAAATATTATCCAGGTGACCTCTAAAACGTAACCAAGGCCCAGCCATTGAAATATGATCTGTAGTACATTTTCCTTTCGCTTTTATTAAAAGCTTCATCCCTGTGAATTCACCACCAGAATAGGGAGCAAAGGGCTCTAGCAATTGTAATCGTTTAGAGTCTAGATCAACATTAATTTTAACACCCGAACCATCTGATGCTGGTTCTTTGTAACCGTTATCTTCAACATCAAATCCGTTAGCAGGTAGTTCTTGTCCTGTAGGGATGGCTAATTTGACTAACTCGCCATTTTCATTTGTTAAAGAATCCGTTATTGGGTTAAAATCCAATTTGCCTGAGATAGCAATGGCAGCCACCATTTCTGGTGAAGTTACAAATGCATGGGTGTTTGGGTTTCCATCAGCTCGTTTAGCAAAATTTCTATTGAATGAGTGCACAATCGAATTTTTCTTTTTTTCTTCCGCACCTGGACGCGCCCATTGGCCAATACAAGGGCCACAAGCATTTGTAAATATTTTAGTTGAATCAAATTTGTTAAAAGTAGCTAACAAACCATCTCTTTCAGCAGTAAACCGAACTTGTTCAGAGCCTGGGTTAATGCCTAATGTAGCCTTTGGTTTTATTCCTTTAGTAACAGCATCGTCAACAATAGAAGCAGCTCTTGTTAAATCTTCGTACGATGAGTTGGTGCAAGACCCAATAAGTGCCCATTCAATGTCAGTTGGCCAGTCGTTAGCGGCTGCTTTCTCTTTCATTTCAGCAACAGTAGTAGCTAAGTCGGGTGTAAATGGCCCGTTTATATGTGGCGTTAATTCGGATAGATTTATTTCGATTACTTGGTCGAAATACTTTTCTGGATTTGCATATACTTCTGCGTCACCAGTTAAATGTGCCTTTACTTCATCGGCTAATTCAACCACATCTTGTCTGCCAGTGGAAGCGAGGTACCTACGCATGCTATCATCGTAACCAAAAGTAGAAGTGGTAGCACCAATTTCAGCACCCATATTACAAATTGTGCCTTTACCAGTACAACTCATAGATTCTGCTCCTTCTCCAAAATACTCAACAATGGCTCCAGTACCTCCTTTTGTGGTAAGTATGCCTGCTACTTTAAGAATTACATCTTTGGGGGCGGTCCATCCATTCAAGTTTCCTGTAAGTTTTACGCCAATTAATTTAGGAAACTTGAGTTCCCAAGGCATATCTGCCATCACATCCACCGCATCAGCACCACCAACACCAATGGCAACCATGCCTAAACCACCTGCATTTACAGTATGGGAGTCAGTTCCAATCATCATTCCTCCAGGGAATGCATAGTTTTCTAACACTACTTGGTGAATGATACCTGCTCCTGGTTTCCAAAAGCCAATGCCATATTTATTCGAAACCGTTTCGAGAAAGTTAAATACTTCGCCCGAAGCAGTTTTTGCAAAAGCCAAATCATTGGAAGCTCCTTCTTTTGCAAGAATAAGGTGATCGCAATGTACCGTAGTTGGTACGGCAACTTTGCTTTTACCGGCCTGCATAAACTGCAATAAAGCCATTTGTGCAGTGGCATCTTGGCACGCGATTCTATCCGGTGCAAAATCAACATAAGAAGCTCCTCTTTCGAAAACACTCTTTGCATTGCCCTCAGATAAATGAGCGTAAAGAATTTTTTCAGATAAAGTAAGTGGGCGATTGACCGCTTTTCTAGCAGCTGCTATACGTTCTGGGTATTTTGCATATACCGCTTTAATCATATCTATATCAAATGCCATAGGTTATGTTTTAGAGTGTTAACTATTGATTCCCAACTAATTAATAACAAATTGAGATTCTTAATTTCTTAATTTATCAAATGTTTACTTAACCAGATAAATTATGGGTTGACAAATTTAGCATAAAATGTAGTTTTATGAACATGTTTTTATGCTTTGTACACCGTGTTTATTACAATTATTTTCACGTTCTTTAGGTGCTTTATGGTATCCTAAGTAAATCAACAATGGGTCTAGGTTATTATACCTAAGGTATTGAACGCCTAAATGGCCTACCTTTGGGTTACTTAAATACGTTTAATGCGATTTAAAAGAGATAAAATATTGTTTATGAAATCATATTATATTGTTTTTTACTTTTTTTCATTATTGATTTATTCCGGAACTTCACTGCAGGCTCAATGTTTTGAAGATGTTGAATATGAAGCCAATACAAAGGAAGGGGTAGGTAGTATTAGTTTGGGCTTTTCCGAAAGTTATAGTGATGTTAAAATAACCCTGTATGATTTTTATGCTATTGATGCTGAAATGCAAATAGGATCAAAGGTGCTCGATTTTGAATTAAGTAGTTATAAAGTTATTGTTTTTGAAGACTTAAAACTTTCTTCTTATTTGTTAAAACTGGAATATGATGGTTGTATTCAATATGTAGGTGGAATAGATGGGATTAACTTTAATGATAAATAAAATGAAGGCTAAGATTATCTTATTAAGCTTATTTGCGTTTTCATTTACAGCAAACGTTTTTGCACAACTACCTACTCATGCAGCAACAATTATTACACCTACAGATGTGCTTTGTAATGGAGACATTGATGGAACTATCCTTTTCAAATTTACTGATGGAACTCCTCCATTTTCGAACTTATCTGTATGGAATTATACTTTATATGATCAAATTACAAGTCAGCCAGTAAGTGCGAATTTTGGTGGCCCTGTTACTTTTACATTTCCGGATGTAACAGAAGTATTAGCCAATGATGTTCCTCCAGGAAATTATATCTTAAGAGTAAGTCATATCCCTAGTATGACATCAGTTTTTATTGGTGGATTTGCAGGAGTAAATGTACTTCAGCCCACATTACTCGATTTTACAGGAACAACCACCACCCCGGATTGTGATAATTTAGGTTCTGGTTCTATCACCATTCAAGCCAATGGAGGAACATTCCCTTATACTATAAAATATGTAAGTGGACCAACTTCATTTGTAGATGGAAATATTGCTGCCGATGGTGGTACTGTTGATTTTAATTCTGTGGCAGATGGGACCTATGAAGTTCAAATTGTTGATGCCAACAGTTGTACACTCAATAAAAATGATATTGTTGTTGCAGCTGGACCGAAAGCAGGTACTAGTACTACTTTAACAACATGTACTACAAGTGGAACAACAAACTTATTTACGTTATTAGGTGTTGCAGATACTGGTGGAGTTTGGTTGCCTAGTATGGCGTCAGGGACAGGCGTCTTTGATCCACTGTTAGATGCAGCTACTACCTATACATACACTACATCGGTTGCGGGCTGTACTGATGCATCAGCAGCTGTAGCAGTTACGGTAAATGTAACACCCGTTGCAGATGCTCCAGCTGATGTTGAGTCGTGCGATAGTTATATCTTACCCGGGCTGACAGTAGGTAATTACTTTACAGGAACAGGTGGCACAGGAACGGCCTTATTTGCAACGAATGTTATCAATACGACACAAACAATATTTGTCTATGCTGCTACCGGAACAGTTCCTGATTGCACTGATGAGAACAGTTTTGTAGTAACGATCAACACGACCCCTTTGGCAGATGCGCCAGCAGATGTCTCGGCATGTGACAGTTATAGCTTACCAGCATTAACGAATGGGAACTACTTTACAGGAACAGGTGGCA
>Ga0316209_1000055_pt1 | contig 248156 bp, 224 predicted proteins | sample 6monopyrite_MG_FD_204945 | JGI IMG/M metagenome (GOLD analysis project Ga0316209, IMG submission 204945) | Microbial mat bacterial communities from mineral coupon in-situ incubated in ocean water Damariscotta River, Maine, United States -... | ecosystem: Environmental > Aquatic > Marine >... | reverse complement strand
TCATTTTAGTACTTATCGCTGTTTTTGGCCCGCAATGGTGGGCGAAATATACTTTCCGGCGTTACGCAAAACCACTTGATTCTCTTCAAGGCACCGGCGGTGAGCTTGCTCGCCATCTGCTTGATCGTTTTGATATGCAAGATGTAAAAGTTGAAGAAACCACACCTGATTCTGATCACTATGACCCAAATGATCGCGTAGTGCGTTTATCGCCGGACAATTTTAATAACAAATCATTAACCGCCGTTGCGGTTGCCGCACATGAAGTTGGGCATGCGATTCAACATCATAAAAAAGAACCTTTATTAGCCTGGCGCTCACGCCTTGTTATTTTTGCCAATGCCGCGCAAAAAATTGGCGTCTCCGCAATGATGATCATGCCGATTATTACTGCAATAACCCGCGCCCCCGCACTAGGTGCTTTTTTATTTATTGTCGGAGTTGGTTCAATGTTTGTCGCAACCCTGGTCCACCTCGTCACTTTGCCCGTTGAAACAGATGCCAGTTTTAATAAAGCTCTGCCCATTTTAGAAAGCGGGTATATTAACCAACAAGACATACCAAAAGTCCGCCGCATTCTTCGCGCCGCCGCACTTACTTACTTAGCAGGTGCGCTCGCGAGCTTATTAAACTTATGGCGCTGGATAGCAATTCTTAAGCGATAATTATTTCTTACTTCCATTCACGCGAATTTCAAATACATCAGTATCTTTATACGAATGATGACTTTCATTTTCTTTACGTGTTGTACCTAACGATTTAGTTGTGTGTACTGAGAGCTTCATTTTATTACGTGCTTTTTTAAGTGGCAAAGTCACTTTCTCATCTGATCCTGCTACAGGATTAAAATAATGTTTTAAATAAGCTGGTTGTACTTTAAAGGTTTTTTCATCAATATCATCACTATAAAAAATATGTAAAATGGTTTCTTTTGTACCCGCATCAACATGAAAGCGATCTTTTTGTGGCGTGCGATACTGCAAAAGTTTGTTGATGTTTTCAGGCTCAACTCTAAAGCCTGTTCCAGCGAAAAGATTTGTTTCACCTGGCGGCTCAGTGACACCGGGACAACCGGGGCCTGCAATCATGCCTGTAATAGTAAAATCAGGTATCCATGGTATCGCTGGATCAGGCTCCTTTGGGTAAGCCCAGCTTGCATCATTATCCATATATGGTTCAATGCTATAGGCTCGCATACCCGGCTTTGCCGTTGTTATTAGGCGGAGGCCAGCACTTTTGCTTCCTGGGATATGATATAACCCCCACATTGCCGAACCAAAAGTTGTAATACCATAAGGCGATGCGCTTCCGTAATCTGCATGAATTGCAACAGGGGTATATGGGCTACCCTTGATTCCACTTTCACCAAGGTAACCTTCTTTGCCATCAGCATATGGCAACGAAACAGCTTCAAATTGATTGCTACACATTAAATCAATCAAAAACATACCTAGAATACCTTTATTTTCTAACGGACTATTTATAGTATATACATACTCCATAAGCCCATCTTGTCGCATAAAATATTTAACAGAAACTTTTGTTGCAGATATATTTTCATCCCTTAATTTAGGGTCTTTTTGTTCTGCTATACTAACTTCCAGCTTAAAAACCATAAAAACACTAATGATTAAAATTATAATTTTCATTTTTATAACCTAATAATTTATAAAGCGATAATGTATTGAATATTTTTCATTTACCCGTGTTAAACCAAAAAAACTGGCTCTAGTATTTACAAAGTGTAACCTTGGTTTCCATAATCCATTTTCCGTATAGCCAAAAAGCTCCATCCATTGCTTATTTTCATCGACTCGATTTAAATCAATATCATTCCCTCTACGATGAGATTTATGGCACAAACTGTCACGACCAGCATTACTACCATTATCAAACACACCACCAAATTGTGTGCTTGCATCATTAAAAGAAATACGATGACCAAACTTTGCCTCATACGCATTATCTAACTTAGTCAATCTTGATTTCATTTCTGGAACAACCCAACGTGCCGTAGGATTATGTTTACAACTACCGCCAAATGAAAAGAAAAACTGTCCGTCAGCTGTTCCTTTCGACATTTCAATCAGATTAGGGGCTTTTATCTGCAATTCATGTATAAGAGGTACAACTATATCTTCCGGATAAAGCGGTGAAGCCTCTCTTTTTACATCTAGCTGCATGTTTTCAATAACACCAAAATACCCAGTTGAAAATCCAGCAAAAAAATAACCGTTTTCCGATGTTTTACCTTCTATTACGGTACCATTTGTATCAGCTGAATCAGGGTTAATCACTTCTGCATTTGTTAATGCAATATAACTCCCCGTTCCTGGTTCGTTATTACTTGAAAAGTGTTCATGACCCGCCGAACCAGTCTTTATCGTATTTGTTAACCTAACCGTGGCGTTCGATAACCGAGTAATGCACTGACTGCTTCCAACTTTACCTTCAACTTTAGCATAGACTAAAAATGTTTCTCCATCGATCGTTGGCATAAACTTTGATGCGAAGTTATCTCCTTTTAAAATAGGTGTAGTTGAATCTGGTGCATTAAAAGTTACAACCGACTTAAAAGGTGTTGGATAAAAGTCATTTTCACCAATAACCGTACCATTGTATAAAATCTTTAAATTATATAACCCTTCTTTCAAGCAAGGCGCATTTACATTTAATGTCCAGCCTGCCGACTCAATACACTGCCCCGTACTCCATAAAGTTTCACAACTACCTACTTTACCTTCATACCTTACAAATGCTTCAGTTAATAAGCTATTGACAGCATTACCTTGTCGATCTGCTATTTGATAAACTTGCCATGTCCATGTTGCCCCTACAGGGATACTATAATTCCCATCTAAATCATACCGCCCTAAAATACTAAATCCTGCGCCAAAAGTATCGTATGTGTCTCGCTCAAATATTTGATTTTTAACCGGTTGAAGTAAACCACCTCCAAGTCTTTGATAAAGATTGTTATACCTTGATGACAAAGCAAAACTTGAGGAAGAATAGAAGAATATTAATAATAAAAAGCAAATAAAAATGGGGTTTGTTTTTTGCGTCATAATCCCTGACTCATTTTTTAATTCCATTAAAGTGTTAAGTCTTTAATCAATCTAGGCTTAAGGAGCGTGATGTGTCAAATTATTAGCTACTATTAAATAACTTATGTGAACCTCATCACGTTATTTTCTATAAATAGCAAATGTATGGATACCCGCCTGCGCGGGTATGATGATTTTACGATTCGTTAAACTTACGAATCACTTAAATTATAATGCTTCTCAATCGCATCGGTAATTTTCCAGGTGCACTTCATGCCTTTAGGAAAAATAACATAATCGCCTCGTTCAATTTGAACCGGGTCACCGCCTTCAGGTGTAATGATTGCTTCGCCTTCAACGATGTAACAAGATTCTGTCATTTGATATTCCCATGGAAATTCTGAAACTTCTTTTTCCCATGTTGCCCAATCAAACACACCCATGACTTCCATTTTCATTGATGAAACATTTTTTTCTACTAAAATTTTATCCATGTTTAATTCCTCTTGCTTAAATTATTTTGTTTTCACTTTAAGACGTTCAAGTCTTAAACGTTGCCTGTCATCAAACAAATGTTTTGCGCCGACCCATGTGGCAAGTATGGTTGCAAAACCTGTTCCTGCGGTGATTAAAAACATAATCAGTATTTGATACTTAACCGCTTCTAAAGGATCTGTACCCGATAGTATTTGGCCTGTCATCATTCCGGGTAAACTCACCAGACCGGCTGCGGCCATAGCGTTAATCATTGGCATCATACCAATACGCACACTCTCTCGCGTGATACCGCCGATTGCGCTGCGCCAATCCTGACCCAAAATTAATCGCGCTTCGATAACCTGACGTTGTTGCCAGGCACTTGAGGTGAGTCTATCTAACGCCAGAGCCACACCGGTCATGGTATTCCCCAACATCATACCTAACAAAGGAATAGCATATTGTGGTGTGTACCAGGGCTCTGTACCAATAACGATAACTAAGGCATAAACCGTTAAGGCAAAGGATGAAATGAACATGGACATTGTGCCCAGACCATATCCCCACCAACCACCAAAACGTCGCTCTTGCCTCGCCATGACTTCGCGGCCGGCAATTAACAACATAACAATCGATAAAATTGAAATAAATAATAAATCAACTTGTGTAAAAAGCAGCTTGAGTAATAAGCCAATTAATAAAAGCTGAACAACCGTTCTTACTGCGGCAATAATAATTTGCCCGGCTAAACCTAATTTTAGAATCAGTGATAAAAAGGCCAGTAAAATGATAAGTAATGAAGCAATCGACAAATCAAAAGCAGATAATGAAATCACGTTCATACTAAGGACTCCTTTTTGATTTCATTAAACTGATTATTTTCAATTCTAAAAATACAATCAGCAATACGGATTATTTGTTCTTGATCGTGGCTAACCCAGATAACCGTTGCATCAAACTCTTCCATATACTTCTTTATGACTGATTCGACCAGCTGTACGCTCTCAGGATCTAAGCTAGCGGTTGGCTCATCCAGCAATAAAACTTTAGGTTGATTGCTTAACAAACGGGCAAGTGCGAGGCGTTGTTTTTCTCCCGTTGAACAACGAGAAACCTCCCAATTTAAACAATCATCAGGCAAGTTTAATTGCGAGGTATACGACGCTTTTGACTCAGAAAAATGCTCTCCCACTTTATCCATCCACCATGCGCTTTCGGCCGGTAAAAACCCCAGCATTTTACGCCATAAAACGGGGTTTGTTTTACTGCATTGTTTATCGTCTAAATAGACTTCGCCTTCATGCTCAATCAGATCCGCGATTGAACGCAATAACAGCGATTTCCCTGAACCTGAGGGGCCGGAGATGCAAACTAATTTTTTTTCAACTTTTAGACTAAAGGGCTCAAGTTTTAAGACCCTTATGTCAACAAGGTTTAATGTTGTCATATTAAATGCTGCGATGTTATATTGATTGGGTATTATAAATTACCCGAGCAATAAGATCTCACATACTTTAATTATTACTAATATAGGAAGCTATTATGCCTAAGCCTGATTGTCCCCAAGATTTTCCTTACACCGTTGAACTCGCTGCTGGTGACCATTATTGGTGCAGCTGCGGTAAATCAAAAAACCAACCCTTATGTGACGGCTCTCATACGGGAACGGATTTTACGCCCGAAAAATTCACTATTGATGAAAAGAAAGCGGTCTCATTGTGCGGCTGTAAAAAAACCAAAAATCCACCTTTTTGCGATGGTAGCCATAACAAAGCATGAGCAACGTTGACAGCGCTGCTGTAAGAAATTGCTGGTATAAAATTAAATCAACTCAAGGTAAGGCCGCCTTTGTTGATAATTTTTATCAATACATGTTTGGTCATTACCCGGAAATACGCGATCTCTTTCCTGAAAATTTAAGTGCACAAAAAGCGAACATTCTAACAACTTTAGATAATGTAATTAATGGTATTGATTTTACCGAAACATTAGAAGCCGAATTTTTCTCCTTAGGCCAGCATCATAAAAGTTTGGGCGTTAAAAAAGAAATGTTCGAAATGTTTATAATAACAATTGTTGAGGTTGCCAGGATGACTTCTGACGACACATTAACCCAAAAAGAATTAACAGCATGGGAAAAGGCCTTTCGTGAAATATCAAATATTATGCTAAAGGCTTATGAGTCTCCCCTTATCAAGCACGCATAAACTTCAAACAAAAAAAAGGCGCTAAGAGTATTCTTAGCGCCTTTAAATCTTTTGCAAGATTTTACCTAATAAAACTTACATACCAGAGCCACGTGAACCGGTGAATTCTGGATAAGCTTCCATACCACATTCAGAAAGATCGGTTCCTTCGAACTCTTCTTCTTCGCTAACACGGATACCCATAATCATTTTGATAATGTACCAGGTAACAAAACTTGCTGCGAATACCCAAACGAAAATGGTTAAGCCACCAACAATTTGTCCGCCAAAAGTTGCACCACTGTTTGTTAATGGAACCGCCAATAACCCCCAGATACCAACAACACCATGAACAGAGATGGCACCCACAGGGTCATCAATTTTCATTTTGTCCAAAGTCAGGATTGAGAACACAACTAACGTGCCACCGGCTGCACCAATTAATGTTGCAACAAGAGGTGTTGGCGTTGAAGGCTCAGCAGTAATTGCAACTAAACCGGCTAATGCACCATTTAATGCCATGGTTAAATCCGCCTTACCAAATAACATACGTGCGATAACCAATGCCGCAATAACACCACCGGCTGCGGCTGCGTTCGTGTTCAGGAATACCATTGCAACGGCATTTGAGTTTGCGATATCGCCCAGCTTTAAAACTGAACCACCGTTAAAGCCAAACCAACCCATCCATAAAATGAACGTACCTAGTGTCGCTAAAGGTAAGTTGGCACCTGGGATAGCATTGACTTCACCGTTCGGGCCATATTTGCCTTTACGTGCACCCAGTAAAATAACACCCGCTAATGCTGCTGTCGCGCCGGCTAAATGAACGATACCTGAACCCGCGAAATCAGAGAAACCAAAGTCATCACCGAGGCTGTACAGTCCAAACACAGAACCACCACCCCATGTCCAGTTACCTTCCATTGGGTAGATAAATGCCGTCATTACAACAGCGAATAATACGAAGGCCCATAACTTCATACGCTCTGCTACTGCACCCGAAACGATCGACATTGCTGTTGCAACAAATACCACCTGGAAGAAGAAGTCAGATGCGTTTGAATAAACAGAACCACCATCAAAACCGGCTTCAGCAGATTCTTTTAATACTGTAGCCGTTAATGCTTCAGCATTTGCGGCTCCATCTAGTGCGATGTCTTTTAAGAAAACACCACCGTCATACATGATGTCATAACCCACCACTAAATAAGCAGTACAAGCTACGGCAAAAAGAACAACGTTCTTTGTTAAAATTTCAGTTGTGTTTTTTGAGCGAACCAGTCCCGCTTCAAGCATGGCAAAACCTGCTGCCATCCACATAACTAACGCACCCATTACCAAAAAGTAAAAAGTGTCCATAGCATACTGAAGTTCAAAAATTTGATTTTCCATCGATTTGACTCCCCTTATAATGCTTCGTCGCCGGCTTCACCGGTACGAATACGAACAGCTTGTTCGATAGTTGATACAAAAATTTTGCCATCGCCGATCTTGCCAGAATGCGCAGACTTTTGAATGCCCTCAATCACCTGGTCAACCAGGTCATCCCCTATTACTGCTTCAATTTTTACCTTAGGTAAAAAATCCACTACATATTCAGCACCACGATAAAGTTCTGTGTGACCTTTTTGACGGCCAAAGCCCTTTACTTCAGTGACTGTAATGCCTTGCACGCCGATTTCAGATAATGCTTCACGCACATCATCGAGCTTGAAAGGTTTGATAATAGCCATTATCAACTTCATAAATACTGCCCTCCTAATGAATAAAAATTCCTAACAAACTTTTTGTTTGCGATCAAAAATTACTTTTCAACAAAATTATTTTGTTAATGCTATCTTTGCCACGTATAACTGCACAGGACGTGCCAAGATATAATTTACATATAAATCAACAGGTTATATGATTTTATTAGGTTGTTCGTTTATATTTCGCACCAAAATAATACAGATAAAAGATAAGGGCTCCATAATGGTGCGAGCTGTGCTGGCTGAAATAAATCGGGTAAGTTACCCTAAATATCGCAAGATCGACCTGAATTACACGGTTAAATACTTTTTAATAATTTCTTCGTTTAAACCAGACATTTCGCCGGTAACTTCACAACGTCCTCTGTCCATAACGATGAATTGCTTCCCAATCCTTCTAGCAAACGGTAATTTTTGTTCAACTAATAAAACGGTAATATTGTGCTCTTCATTTAGTTTAATTATGACGTCGCCAATATCACGTACGATGTTTGGTTGAATTCCTTCAGTTGGTTCATCCAATATGAGCAATTTAGGATCTAGCGCAAGCGCTCTTCCTATTGCTAATTGTTGCTGCTGCCCTCCTGATAAATCACCACCTCGACGCTTAAGCATTTTCTTTAGTACAGGAAACATATCAAAAATGTGTTGAGGAATTTCTCTTAGCTTGTCTTTCCTAGCACTCAAACCAATTTTCAAATTTTCTTCAACAGTAAGCTGAGCAAATATTTCTCTGCCCTGTGGTACATAGCCAATACCGTGCGATGCACGTACCGCTGCATCTTTGCCCGCTAAAGAGACATTATTAAAGTTAATACTACCTTTTTTTATTGGCAATAAACCCATAATGCTTTTCAATAAAGTTGTTTTTCCAACTCCATTACGTCCCATTAAACATACACAATCGCCTTGTTTAATATCAACGTTTACATCCCAAAGAATATGACTTTCACCGTAGTACTGATTAAGGTTTTCTATTTGTAACATCTTAAAATTTTACCTTCATAACAATATTATTCACCTAAATACACTTCGATTACTTTTGGATCATTTTGTACTTGATCCATATTGCCTTCAGCAAGAACATGCCCTTCATGCAAAACCGTCACAGTACTTGCTATAGAGCGAACAAAATCCATATCATGCTCAACAACAACGACAGAATGTTGTCCTGCTAAACTTATTAATAGCTCTGAAGTGCGTTCAATTTCTTGATGCGTCATGCCTGCAACGGGCTCATCAACCAATAGTAATTTTGGATTTTGCGTTAATAACATACCAATTTCTAACCATTGCTTTTGTCCATGAGATAACGAGCCGGCTAATTGATTAAAATTTTGTTTTAATCCAATAGTCTGCATAACATGATCAATTCGATCATATTGCTCACTGTTTAATTTATAACGTAATGATTGCCATACGCTTTTATTCATTTGCATAGACAATTCAAGATTTTGAAATACTGTATGTTCTGGGAAAATAGTTGGTTTTTGAAACTTACGACCAATCCCCGCATCAGCAATTTCATATTCATTCATTTTTGTAAGATCCATAGTCTGGCCAAAATAGGCCATCCCACTATCCGGTCTCGTTTTACCCGTGATGACATCCATCATTGTGGTTTTACCTGCACCATTTGGCCCGATAATACAGCGTAACTCACCTTCATTTATGTATAGCGTTAAATCATTAAGCGCTTTGAATCCATCAAAACTAACCGATATATCTTCAACATATAAAATGACATTATGTGAAGTATCTAATGTATTTGAAAAAACAGGACTTATACCTTGAGGCAACATAAAATCAAAAACACGATCTCGTCGCATCACTTCACGGACTTGATCTAACGCCTTCATGCTTTTACCTCCTTGTTATAGCGCTGTTTATATTGCTCGTACAGCCCCATAATTCCTTTAGGTAGATACAAAGTAACTAAAACGAACAAAGCCCCTAGCGCAAACAACCAAACCTCAGGTAAAGCACCTGTGAAATATGTTTTTCCATAGTTAACTAAAACTGCACCAACCACGGCACCGTATAATGTGCCGCGACCACCAACTGCTACCCAAACAACCAATTCAATAGAGTTTAATGGTGAAAATTCACCTGGGTTTATAATACCCACTTGCGGCACATAAAGTGCACCCGCTATGCCTGCAATAACCGCAGAAATAACAAACAACCAAAGTTTATAACTTTCAACTTTATAACCAATAAAACGAGCACGATCTTCTGCATCACGAATAGCTACAATAACTCTGCCAAATTTTGACATCGTAATGTATTTACAAAATATATAAGAAGCCGCCAATGCAAACGTTGTTATCAGAAATAACGATATGCGAGTATTATCTGATTGCAAATTAAAGCCTAAAATATCTTTAAAATCTGTTAAGCCATTATTTCCACCAAAACCCATTTCATTTCTAAAGAAGGCAAGTAATAGTGCGTATGTTAATGCCTGTGTCATTATAGAAAGATAAACACCTGTCACACGTGAACGAAACGCTAACCAACCAAAAATAAAAGCGAGCAAACCTGGAACAAGTGCAACCATAATCATTGCAAACCAAAACTGATCAAAACCATACCAAAACCAGGGTAGCTCTTGCCAATTGAGGAAAACCATAAAGTCAGGTAATTCTGCATTACCATAAACACCACGGTCACCTATTTGGCGCATAAGATACATGCCCATGGCATAACCACCTAGCGCAAAAAATGCACCATGGCCTAAACTTAAAATACCTGCATATCCCCAAACTAAATCTAGTGCAATTGCTAATAGAGCAAAGCATAAATATTTACCCATCAAAGTTACCGTATAGGTTGATATATGAAAAATAGAGTCAACCGGTACTAATAAATTTAAAACAGGTACTACAAGGGCAATAAAAATAAGTATACTCAGAAAAATTTGACTATTTTTTTCGCTTAATATTTGTGAAAAAATACTACCTTGCATAACTTAATTCTCCGCCGAACGGCCTTTTTGCGGAAACAGACCGCGAGGCTTTTTCTGAATAAACAATATAATAAAGACCAGTATTATTATTTTAGCCAATACCGCTCCAGCGACAGGTTCTAAAAATTTATTAAAAACACCTAGAGACATTGCACCCACTAATGTGCCCCATAAATTTCCGACGCCACCAAAAACCACCACTAGAAATGAATCAATTATGTATGTTTGCCCAAGGTTAGGTCCAACATTAGTTAATTGACTTAATGCAACACCAGCAACACCGGCAATTCCAGAGCCCAAGCCAAAGGTCATAGCGTCCACCCATTCACTACGTATTCCCATAGCTCGCGCCATCGGTCTGTTTTGTGAAACAGCTCTCACTTTTAATCCAAGTGAAGTTTTCTTTAATATAAGCATCAACAAAGCAAAAACAATTAAACTAAAAATAATAATTGATAATCGATTATAGGTGATTGAAAAAATCGGATTAAATTCTAATGCACCACTCATCCATAATGGTGTTTCAACACTTCTATTTAATGGAGAAAAAATACTTCTCACAAGTTGTTGTAAAATTAAACTAATCCCAAAAGTTGCAAGCAAAGTTTCAAGTGGCCTGCCATATAAAAACCGAATCACACCTCGCTCAATAGCGATTCCAAATAAACCTGAAACGATAAAAGCAGCAGGAACAGCCACCAACAATGAATATTCAATATAATTCGGCATTAATAGTTGCACAACATAAGTCGTATATGCGCCTATCATAATCAATTCGCCATGAGCCATATTGATTACACCCATAACACCAAAAGTTATAGCTAAACCAATGGCTGCTAACAACAAAACAGACCCTAAACTCAAACCAAAAAATATTTTTTCAAAAAAAGCATACGTATCTCGCCGTTCATCTATTTTTCGCTTTGCTTTTATTGCTGCATACAAAATATCTTTATCTTCTTCCAGATAACTTTCTGTATCATCTTTTTCAAGCAAACCAATTATTTTATTGCGTGCTTTGGGCTCAAGACTTTCAGACAAATTCGTTAATGCACTCATACGAATTTCTTTATTTTCTGACTCTATTTCAACTAACGCAACCAAGGTTTGCATTGCATCTTTTACAGATGAGTTTTTTTCAGTGGCTAATTTTTCACGAATATCGTATATAATTTTTTCTGATGTTGTTCCAATCATATTTTGTATCGCTGACAAGCGAATTTTTGGATCGTCGTTTTCCAGGCTCAATCGAGCAATATATGAACGTAATTTACGTCTTAATTTGTTATTAACAGTGATTTTTTTTAATTTTCTTTTATTAATTGCACCTAATTTTTCTTTATTTACAACATCAAAAATAAAATATTCACCGTCTGCCTTACTGACAACAACAATCGTTTTACCAGATTTTTTATAATACAACTTACCTACTAATAAAGCCTGAAACAAACTTAAGACACGAGCACCCGTTTCTTTTGTTTTTACTGACTGCATAACCGCTTCTATAGCAGCTTCTTTTTCTTTAAATTTTTTTGCCGTAAGCATAGTGCTTGCGCTCGCAAAAGTATTTTCTTCTGCCAAAATTACCGTAGACACTGAAGATAATAGAAAAACAAGAAAAGCTGTAAATAAAAATTTATAATTTTTATGTAATGAATAATATTTCATTATTATTTTGCCAGCATGAGAAAACTTGCCAGACATCCTGTTTGAATTATAGATTGAACTGTAAATAAATTAATGGGCATAAAAATGCCCATTAAATATATTAAATGTTTAACAAAACCTGATTAAAAGTTTTGTCCTGAACATTTTTTTGTTTTCTTATTGTAATTACCACACTTGAGGTCAACCCAATCAGAAACAACATCTTTACTACCTGGCAAGAAATCAGACCATGCATCACCCGGAACTGTACCATCTGTTTGCCAAACTGTTTCAAATTGACCATCATCCTGAATTTCACCTATAAGAACAGGTTTAGTTAAGTGATGATTTGGTAGCATTTTTGCCATACCACCAGTCATATTAGGCACTGTGATGCCAATCATTGCTTTCTCAACTTTATTTGTATCTGTTGATTTAGCTTTTGTTACAGCTTTAGTCCACATTTTGAAACCAATTGCAGTCGCTTCCATCGGATCGTTTGTTACACGTTTTTTATCTTTAATAAATTTCTGCCAGGATTGTATAAACTTAGCATTCTCTGGTGTATCTACTGACATAAAATAATTCCATGCAGCTAAATGACCTACCAGCGGTTTAGTATCAATACCAGAAAGTTCTTCTTCCCCAACTGAGAATGCAACAACTGGAATATCTTCAGCAGAAATACCCTGATTACCTAGCTCTTTGTAGAAAGGTACATTAGCATCACCGTTAATTGTTGATACAACAGCAGTCTTTTTACCCGCCGAACCAAATTTCTTAACTTTGGAAACAATACCCTGCCAGTCAGAATGGCCAAAAGGTGTATAGTTAATCATAATATCTTTAGATTTGACGCCTTTTGCTTTTAAGTAAGCTTCTAAAATTTTATTAGTAGTTCGTGGATAAACATAATCGGTTCCGGCTAAAACCCAGCGCTTAACACCTACTTCATTCATTAAATAATCAACCGCAGGGATCGCTTGTTGATTTGGTGCGGCACCTGTGTAGAAAACATTTTTAGATGATTCTTCACCTTCATATTGCACTGGGTAAAACAATAAACCGTTGAGTTCTTCAATTACAGGCAATACTGATTTACGTGATACTGATGTCCAACAACCAAAAATAACATCAACTTTTTTCTGCGAGATTAATTCACGCGTTTTCTCCGCAAATAAGGGCCAGTTAGAAGCAGGATCAACGACAACGGCTTCAAGCTTTTTACCTAATAAACCACCTTTTTTATTTTGTTCTTCAACCATCATTAATACAGTATCTTTTAATGTGGTTTCACTAATTGCCATCGTGCCAGACAAAGAATGAAGTACACCAACCTTAATCGTATCAGCAGCTTGCACGGTCGACGTCAAACCCAAAATCGCAACACCAACTACTGTGAATTGCTTTACTTTTTTGAACCAGCTAAGCATTTAAAAACCTCCGAAATTATTGTAATAGGAAATAGACGGCTGATATAAACAGCCGTCTTTTCTAACATTAAAAATACTTAGAAACCGTATGTAACACCCACAACCATCGAGTCGTTGTATTTTTTACCAGCACGATCTTCTCCAGCGAAGGTGTACTGTACATAAGCATCAGCACCTGTTGTGCCCATTGGCTTCGAAGCGGTCAGGTTTAAATGGCGAAAACCAGAAGTACTGGTGGTCGCAGTACCTAATTTACTATTATCGCTGTCATTGTAGGTGTAGTAACCATAATCAACGGCAAGACCAACATCACTAGCGACTGTAGTCGACCAGCCGGCTTTCCAGTAAACATCACCCGCATTACCCCACCAACCATCAGATAACAGGTACTGCGCTCCCACGTAAAAATCACCCATGGATAGTGTGCCGGTAGCTTCTAACAGATCAGAATCATCAACATTTGCATAAACGTACTGAATTAAACCCACGTCATAAGAAACACTTTCACCTATTGTGCCCGCGTAGCCACCATAGATATCATTTTCGAAACCTTTCACATTTGTTTTACTGTCAGCAGGAGCTTCATAGCTGTATCCCAAGCTCGAGAACCACCAACCAGCATACCAACCGCCGCTATTACTCCAGTCAACGCCACCTTGGATAGCAGTACCCGTGTTTTCTTCAAAGATACCGCGTAAAAGGTACTTAGAATGAACACCTACATTGTAAGCAACTTCAGCACTTGCTGTTGTTGGTGCAACCATTCCACCCATCGCAACCGCAGACGCTAAAGCAACTGAAGTCAATTTAAATTTGTTTTTTAAGCTCATTATTATTTCTCCGCAAAATTTTAGTTAGGTATACATTTTTTTATCTAAACAGTTACCAAGGCCAGATAAACGACCGGCACCATCTGGTTGTATGGCTACTAGAGAGCAAATCATGTGCCAAACTATTTATTTGTTAAAAATCAATAGGATAGAGGCAAATCTATTAAGGTACACTTTTTGGACGCGTCAAGATGGTGCGGCAAGGATGCAGATTTGCACATTACTTGTGCGCATTATTACATTTCGATGACATATATCCCCGGACAAAGAAAAATAGAAACAAAAATTAACCGGCTTTACTCAACATGCCTTGGGTTATTATGAACTCAACAACATCGGCTAAACCGCTGCCTTCCTTTAAATTGCTAAAAATATAAGGGCGATCGCCACGCATTTTCTTCGCATCTCGATCCATAACATCAAGCGAAGCACCAACATACGGTGCCAAATCAATTTTATTAATCACTAATAAATCAGATTTCGTAATTCCGGGACCACCTTTACGCGGAATTTTATCGCCCGCTGAAACATCAATAACGTAAATTGTTATGTCTGATAATTCAGGACTAAATGTCGCACTTAAATTATCGCCACCACTCTCGACAAACACCAGTTGTAAACCTGGGAGCTTATTCTGCAATGCTTCAACGGCACTTAAATTCATTGAAGCATCTTCGCGAATAGCAGTATGAGGACAACCGCCTGTTTCAACACCGACAATACGGTCTTCCGTTAGCGCACCACTGCGCGTCAGGAACTGCGCATCTTCTTTGGTATAAATATCATTAGTTACAACCGCAAGGTTATAGTTGTCACGCATATTTTTACACAATGCTTCTACTAATGCCGTTTTTCCTGATCCAACCGGACCACCAATTCCAACGCGTAATACCTGGCTGTCACTCATTTCATAACCTCTTTATGATCTAAATAATCGTGAATACTGTGTTTCATGTAGTGCGCTTGCAATGGCAACACCCGGTGCAAGCAGTCCTATTTCGTCGTCATCACACTTTAAAGATTGTTCTACTGCATCAGGGATGTCCTTAAGCACTTTTGATAAGATACACTGACCGGCAGTTTGACCTAATGGAACAACTTTTATCGCAGCCGCAACTTGATTTTCACACCACGCCCAAAGAAATCCATTTGCCGCTTCAACAAAAGGTATCTCCCATTCCACTGCCGTATATGAAAATATCGCCACATAACTCCATTCAACATCATCTGTAATTGGGAAGTTAATGTTTAGCCCTTTAAGTAAACGAAGTAATGCTTTTGCCAGCTGCGTGTCTTCATCATGCAACTCCTTTGCTTCACGTGAACACAGCAACCATTTATTCCAGTAAATGACCGTTTCATAATCGTTTGTTTGCCATGCGGAGTAAACACGTTGCATCACCGGAAGATCGAGCGAAGATAAGGTATTTTTAATTTGTCCTCTAATCCATTGCCGGGTTTGTTCTTCGTTATTGACCCAGCCAGCATCTACGGCATATTCCAATCCCTGAGAGTAAGCAAAACTCCCAATCGGTAAAGTTGGGCTAATCAATTGCATTAAACGTAACTGTGATTCAGATAACATAATTCTATTTAATGGCTATGCTGATGCTCATGATCATCATCATGACCATGTTTATGACCCCCACCGTAGGCACCCGCCTCAGGTTCAAAAGGCGCCATGACACACTCAACGTTCAACCCTAACCCTATAACCATTTCATCAAGCACATGATCGTGGGTATAGCACAAATAATTTTGCGTTATTTGTAGAGGCACGTGCCGGTTTCCTAAATGATAACTAGCACGTGCACGCATTAGTGGATCTTCATGAGTAACTTTACTTACCGTTTCAGCTGCAGCTACAATTTTAATCAGCGTTCCATCTTCTGCACGTAAAACGTCACCACCACGTAACAAACCGCCACGCGGTAACATTAGTCCAACTTCCATGTCATTATCCAGTGTCGCTTTTAAGCGGCTCTTTTGTCTTAACTCAAAAGGTAAGGTTAATGTTGCTTGATTTTCTGAAGCACCCTCTTCTGCAAGCTGACCTTCATAACGTTCATATATTTTTAGAACCATATTTATACTCAAAACCTTTAAAATAAAAAATAACGCTGTGCTAGGGGTAACAAATCAACCGGCTCGCAGCTGAGTAACATGCCATCAGCATGCACTTCATATGTTTGCGAATCTACTTCTATTGTTGGCTGATAAAAATTTAAAATCATATCTTTCTTACGAATACTACGCGTATTTTTTACAGCAACAACTTGTTTTTTTAGTCCAAGCTTTTCTTTTATCCCAGCATCTAGTGCTGTTTGTGAAACAAAAGTTAGACAGCTTTGTGAAACCGCGCCACCCATCGCACCAAACATCATTCGGTAGTGCACTGGTTGCGGTGTTGGGATTGAAGCGTTAGGGTCACCCATTGGCGCAGCTGCAATCATCCCGCCTTTTATAATTAATGACGGTTTTGCACCAAAGAACGCAGGTTTCCATAACACGAGATCGGCTAACTTACCGACTTCAATTGAACCGACTTCATGTGCGATACCGTGTGTAATCGCCGGATTAATAGTGTACTTCGCGATATAGCGTTTAACACGATTATTATCATTTCGATCGTTATCGGAATCTAATGCGCCACGTTGTACTTTCATTTTATGTGCTGTTTGCCAGGTACGAATAATTACTTCACCCACACGCCCCATTGCTTGTGAGTCTGATGCAATCATCGAAAACGCACCCAAGTCATGCAAAATGTCTTCGGCAGCAATGGTTTCTTTACGAATGCGAGATTCGGCAAATGCAACGTCTTCAGGAATATTTGGATCAAGATGATGGCAAACCATTAACATATCCAGATGTTCATCAATCGTATTAACCGTATAGGGCCGTGTTGGATTAGTACTTGATGGCAAAACATAATCTTCACCACAGGCTTTGATAATATCTGGCGCATGGCCACCACCCGCACCTTCAGTATGATAAGTATGAATGGCCCGGCCTTTAAACGCGGCTAATGTGTCTTCAACAAATCCTGACTCATTTAATGTGTCTGTGTGAATGGCGACCTGAATATCTTCTTTTTCAGCTACAGTTAAACAATTATCAATAGCTGCAGGTGTTGTGCCCCAGTCCTCATGTAACTTCAATCCCATTGCACCGGCAGCAACTTGTTCTTCTAATGGCAAAGGTAAACTTGCGTTGCCTTTACCTAAAAAACCAATGTTCATGGGTAAATCTTCAACGGCTTGCAACATGCGATGTATATTCCATGGTCCCGGAGTACAGGTTGTTGCATTCGTTCCTGTTGCTGGCCCCGTTCCACCACCGATCATAGTCGTCACACCTGATATCAAAGCTTCTTCAACTTGTTGCGGACAGATAAAATGAATATGAGAATCAACGCCACCGGCAGTTAAAATTTGACCTTCACCTGCGATCACTTCTGTGGATGGCCCGATCACTATATCCACACCGTCTTGTACATCGGGATTACCTGCTTTGCCTATCGCAAAAATACGGCTGTCTTTAATTCCTACATCGGCTTTAATGATGCCCCAGTGGTCAATAATTAATGCATTGGTAATCACGGTATCAACTACTTCAGCTGCGCAACGCTGGCTTTGTCCCATGCCATCACGAATAACCTTACCACCACCAAACTTCACTTCATCGCCATAAGTGGTGAAATCTTTTTCTACTTCGATAAATAGCTCTGTATCACCTAACCGAACACGATCTCCTGTCGTAGGTCCAAACATTTCTGCATAGGCTTGTCGATTAATTGTTACCATTTGAATACTCCGTTGCCTTATCTTCTTTCTGCATTAACACCTTACAGCGCACCCATGATGTCGCCATTAAAGCCATACACTTTTCTGTCACCCACATATTCAACTAATTCAATTGTCCTTGTCTGCCCAGGTTCAAATCGAATTGCTGTACCCGCAGCAATGTTTAATCTGTAACCGCGGGTTACTTCACGTTCAAACTTCAGAGCCTGATTAGTTTCATAAAAATGATAATGCGATCCCACCTGAATCGGACGGTCACCTGAATTCGCAACGTCCATCCTTAATGTTTTGCGGCCAGCGTTCATGCTCAGCTCACCTTGTTCAATAATATATTCACCGGGTATCATGTTTACATTCCTTTATCATTGGATCGGGTTATGTACAGTGACTAACTTTGTACCATCTGGAAAGGTCGCTTCTACTTGTACGTCATGAATCATTTCGGGAATACCCTCCATCACTTCACCACGTTTTAATAACGTTGTGCCGTGGCTCATTAATTCTGCAACACTTTTTCCTTCACGTGCACCTTCCACAATTTCTGATGATATAAGCGCGATTGCTTCCGGATAATTTAATTTTACACCCCGTTGTTTTCTATCGCGCGCAACAATCGCAGCGGTATATAAAAGTAACTTATCTTTTTCTCTTGGCGTGAGATCCATAACATACTTCCTTTAAATTTTAAGCCTTGTAAACAACATTTTTAAGTAAACCAAATTCTCGGCACAACAGCTGGGCGTTGCATAACCTGTAAACGTAGCGCTTTCCAGATGGCAATAAAACTTTCACGCGCAGCTTCTGCCTGATTTGCTAATACTCTACAAATAAGCACATCTTTAATTAATGTGCTACTCAACTTTATTCTTTTGTTATCTAAATTTTGCTCTTCTATATTATTACGCACCGCTTCAAGTACAGTTTTATTTACATTGGTTACCAGCATCGTTCCCAGTACGGTAAAATTTTGCATGCCCCAGGTGGCAGTTAATAATTCATCGCCACCTTGTAAAAAACTACGTTCAATTACAACAGGCTCTTTATTTCGCCATACTTCAATCATCTGCCGACAAAAACCCTGCTCAAATATCTCTTTGCTTGCAGGACGGCCTAAACAAATAATCTCCCAGCCAATGAATTGCGCATTACTTTGTAAATTAATAATTGTTTTCGCTTTAGCTTCACAGCCCGAAAAGAAAATTGTTTCTTGTGGCAACCATTCCATCTTACAACCAGCATGCACTTCTATTTTCTGTGTTTGTTTAGCCTCATAACCGTTACCACGATAAAACTTTGTTGCTGCGGGTGTCGTAATTAAAGCATGCGCGTTATCTTTCAGGATTACTGTTAAATTTAATTCGTCTCCACCAACAATTCCTCCAGGAGGATGAATTAAATAAACGTGGCAAACTTCACCTTCCGGATAAAAAGGTTTTTGTATAATGAGCGGCCCTATATGTTTACGCTCACTTAAAATAGTGCGACGACCATCAAACTCAAAACCGAGCTTTAATTCAGCTAACCAATGGCGCTTAATATTTTCAGCAACGCTTGTCATTCTTTTATGCCAACCATACCAGTCCTAATGAAATTGAGGAGATACCAACCAGACCTCTAATTAAATTAATCGAAAGCACACTATATTTTTGTATTCCATCAATGACTTTACCCAACACGCCACCAAAAATAAGCATTGATAAAAAAACACCCAAACAAAATATAAATAAATACATAACCGCAAGCCAAACAGGTTGTTTTGCAATTGGCACGATTGCAAGCAACGGCGCTAGCCCAGCTAAGCCATGTAATACGCCAACCATCACTGCACGGTGCTCGTGTTTATGTTCAATCGTCAACGCCGCTTTATTAGGTTCAGTTTCTTTAATATGCCAATGAGCATGGCTTGCTGATTCATGATGTTTATGAAAATGAAAATGTACACGAGATCGATATAAATCCCATAAAATCCAACCCCCTAATGCAAGCAATAAAATCGCCACCGCTTTTTCAGCATAATGACTTAATGCATCAGGCAAGCTAACACCAAAAATAAGAATACTTGCTCCGACAAAAAGAATGACCGCACCATGACCTAATGACCATTTCAGACACAAATTCACAATGGCACGTATGCCCATCTTCTTTGCTGACATTGCAGTGACGGCCATCACATGATCGGCATCAAGCGCGTGTAACAGTCCTGCACCAAAAGCAAGAACAAAAATTCCCCAGCCTGTAAAATCCATTCAGTATGATCCTTTAATGTTTTTAAACGATAATTTATTGGTATAGTGCGCAGTTATGCACAAGCCAAGCCAACATAGAAACGTCATATTAAACAATAGGTTAGGGTTTTTAGCATTATGTGTGCGCACCAAAATGGTGCGTATGATTTTTATAATTAAAATTGTGGTCTACCAACAGTGTTACTTTTCTTGAAGATATGCTCGCCATCCGCCTAAATGAGTAATCTCTCGGCTACCCTCTACGGCGTAGCCTTCACAAATAAAACCTGGGAGCCATCTACCGTCCGCCGTTTCTACTTTTCCTATTCCTAAAGGAGCGGGAATAGCTGCGACAAAACCACCAAACTCTGATTTTGGTATTTGCCAAATCTCTATATTAATAGCACTACCCGCCGTTTCATCACGAATCATTCCGGGTCGTTCTATAGTGCCCTCTATTACATACAGTTTGTATGATTTTGCAGATTGTGCTTTTTCTTTCAGTTGTGCGCCACGTTCTGTTAGCTGCCAATTCAGGGTCAAACCTTCTAAATGAGCACCGCAGACTATAATTGGGATCGTTTCTGAAAAGCTAATCGGGCTGGCATCTGTCGCTGCTAATGTATTTCCAAGATTACCGGGGTTTAATTGACAAAGTTGTTGCCATTTATTTGCATAAGACAATAATTTGCGATCATGCATGGCTGTACTGACTAAGCTCACTCCCCAGGGTAATCCATTGTCAAGATACCCGGCAGGTACAGCAACACAGGCACAATCTAATAAATTCATATAGTTTGTGTAATAACCTAAATTACTATTTAATTTAATCGGATCAGCATTGACTTCATCAATGGTATAAATTGTTCCTGCTGTTGGAGTCAGAAGAAAATCAAACTGTGAGAGTATTTCTTTTGCTTGTGCACGATATACCTGCATTTGATATTCTGCTTTAAAAACATCCGTCGCTAACTTATCTTCCGCGCTACCGATAATGGTATTGATCACAGGTAATAATGCTTCAGGTTTTTTGCTAATCAATGACTCTATAGCAACATAGCGTTCAGCAACCCATGGACCTTCATAGAGTAACTTTGCAGCATTGATAAATATTGTGAAATCTATTTCATGCTTTACCCCACCCAGACTTTCCATTTTCTTAACGCTTTCTTCATAAAGAGCTTGTGCAGAGTCATTCTCAAAAAACTCTAGTTGCTCCGATTTTGGCACAGCAAAAGAAAACGTTTCAGTCGATAAACCGTATTGTCTTATATTATTATCAAACGAAATTTTTCTGGCATATTGATCTTCTTTATCATAAACCGCTGCCTGCTCAAGTACTTTATTCGCATCATCAGTTGTTAATGCAAAAATACTGACGCAATCAAGACTACGACAAGCTGGTAATACTCCTGTCATACTTAGTAAACCAATAGATGGTTTTAATCCGATAAGGTTGTTAAATGATGCAGGAACACGACCCGATCCGGCTGTGTCTGTTCCCAAAGAAAAACTTGCTAAACCAAGCGCAACCGAAACAGATGAACCTGAACTTGATCCACCGGAAATATACTTCTGGTTAAATGAATTTTTACACGCGCCCCATGGCTCGGGCGAACGCGTTCCAACCAGCCCTGTTGCAAACTGATCCATATTCGTTTTACCAATTGGAATGGCTCCAGCGTTGATCAACTGCTGAACAACAAAAGCAGATTTGTCTGGTGTATGTTTAAAATCCGGACATGCCGCCGTCGTTGGAATACCGGCAAGGTCAATATTATCTTTTATCGCAAAAGGAATACCATATAATGGTAAATCATCAATGTTCTTATTTTTCAGGTTATCTAAATAGGGTTGCAGTTCTTCAAGACTGAGTAGATGAATCCATATATTATACTGAGTAAATTCCTCGTTGCGCTTTAAAATATCTTCAATGACTTTTTTTGGTGTAAGTAATTTATTTTTATAGGACTCAAGTAAATAACCAATGTTTAAATTCATAATAATTTCTCTTATTCAAACTCTTGTAAAATTAATAAAACCTGACCGGCATTAACCTGTTTCCCTTCATCACGACTAATGGCATAAACCGTTCCTGAATCAGGCGCAACAATTTCGATTTCCATTTTCATCGATTCAAGTATTATTATCGGCTGGCCTTTCTGCACACGTTCACCCTGAGACACCAGAATTTTCCATACACTTCCTGCTACCGGACTTTCAATTGCAAAACAATTTTCAGGCAATGTTTCTTTTTTGTCTGTATCACTGACCATATTTTGATCAGATTCAAAATTAATTTGCCCTGATTCTATCCAGCGCTGCAATTCTTCATCAAACGCTTTTTCTCGTTTATCAGTGAATTGCTTTATTTCTGCTTCATTCTCGTTTAAAAAATTAAGGTGCTCTTTCAGCTTAAAGCGTGTTTCTTCTATTTTTATACCATATCGACCTTTGGGAAAATCATGACGAATATTTTTCAATTCATCTGCACTCACTTCATAAAATTTTATCTGATCAAAAAAACGTAATAGCCAGGGCTGAGTGAATTCTTTTGTTTTATGGTAACGATTCCACATTTGTAAAGTACGACCAACAAACTGATATCCTCCCGGCCCTTCCATGCCATACACACACATATATGAGCCCCCGATACCCACTGAATTTTCAGCTGTCCACGTTCGTGCAGGATTATATTTGGTCGTCACGAGACGGTGCCGTGGATCCATCGGGGTCGCTACAGGTGCACCCAAATAAACATCTCCCAGCCCCATCACTAAATAACTGGCATCAAAAACAATATCTTTAACTTGTTGAATATCTTCAAGACCATTAATACGGCGAATAAACTCAATATTACTTGGACACCAGGGCGCATCTTTTCGTACGGACTGCATGTATTTATCGATCGCAAGCTGGCAAGCATTATCATTCCAACTTAGTGGAATATGTACAATACGGGCAGGTACTTCCAGATCATCAATATTTTTTAATGCTGCTATTTTCTTATCCAGTACATCGATTAACTGCTTTACAGAAATGAGCTGACTATCATAATGGAGCTGTAATGAACGGATCCCCGGTGTTAGTTCAAGCACACCTTTAGGCCTATCATCCTGTAAAGACAACATCAAAGCATGTACACGAAAACGCAATTCAATATCTAGCACCAGCTCACCAAATTCGACAAGCAGGTATTTATCGCCAGATGGACGATAGACTATTCTTACTCCGAATTTATTTTCATCAATTGTTTTAATTATTGGTGATGACAATGAATGCGTTGGCAGCTCTTCATAATTTATTTCAGACAGTTGAGACAGTGCATCTATTTGTGCTTTTTCAAGTGCAACTGCATGTTCAATTGTCACGGGTATAAATTTAACTTTATCACCTGCTTTTAACTGCCCTATCTTCCAAAGGTCAGCTGATATCGTTGTTGCAGGGCAAACGAAGCCGCCGAGTGAAGGGCCGTCGGGACCAAGAATAACCGGCATATCGCCGGTGAAATCTATAGTACCGGTTGCATAAGCATTATCATGTATATTTGATGGATGCATACCCGCTTCACCACCATCACTTCTTGCCCACTCAGGTTTAGGTCCAATAAGCCGAACTCCGGTGCGACTGGAGTTATAATGCACCTCCCATTGCGCATCAAAAAACACTTGAATATCATGCTCTGTAAAGAAGTCCGGAGCACCATGCGGACCATAAATGACACGTACTTCCCATTCGTTTGTGATTTTTGGTTTTAATGTAGCAGGTAATTCTTTAGTTACCTTTGTTTCTGTTGGCGTATTAAAATGTATAACATCTCCCGTTCGAATAGCTCTTCCAGCATGTCCACCAAACTGGCCTAATGTGAAAGTTGATTTAGATCCAAGGTAGTCAGGACATTTAAAACCGTCTTTAATTAATAAGTAGGCACGCGCCCCTGCAGATAAAACTTTACCAAGTTTTAATGTTTGGCCCGCTTTAATATCTATAACCTGCCAGAAGCTTATTGTGACATCATCAAGCTGCGCATCCATCTCTGCACCACTAAGCACGATTTGTGTATTACGATTAAAACGTAAAGTCGGACCATTTAGTGTAATCTCCAGACCAGCAGCATTTTGTGGGTTATTTAATAAGCGATTGCCCAGGTTAAATGAATACTGATCAAAAGGGCCTGATGGCGGCACACCGATATTCCAGTAACCCTGTCGACCCGGGTAATCCTGAATCGTGGTTAATGTTCCGGAAGTAATAACATCAATTGAACCGGGTTGAGTCTTAAAATCATTCAGATAGCGAGTAAAAATTTCACCTTTCCTGAAAATATCAGTATTTAATATTTCACGCATATACTCTTTATTTGTTTCTATGCCATAAAGTGTTGTTTCTGCTAACGCGGCATCCAGTTGATTAATTGCATCTGCACGATTATTTGCACTAACTATGACTTTAGCCAGCAGGGGATCAAATAAAGAGGGTACTTCAATTCCTGTTTCTAGCCAGTGATCAATGCGTATATTTTTCTTATCTGGAAAAACAACATCACTAAGTAAGCCAGCACTTGGTTGAAAGTCTTTATTAGGATCTTCTGCATAAATTCGTACCTGAACCGCATGACCATCAGACTTTAAATTTTTAGACAAACTATCAAGTTCATCCAGTTCATCAGCTGCAAGTCTTATCATCCACTCAACCAGATCAACATTAAAGACCTGTTCAGTGACGCCATGCTCAACCTGCAAGCGAGTGTTTACCTCCAGAAAATAAAATTGATCTGAGTTTTGATCATAGACAAACTCAACAGTACCCGCATTACGATAGTTTACTGCTGCAACTAAACGTGTGGCCGTATCGAGCAATTCTTGTCTGACTGGCTCTGAAATATTCGGAGCCGGTGTTTCTTCAATCACTTTTTGATTGCGTCGTTGTGTTGAACAATCGCGTTCTCCTAAGGCAACGGCTTTTCCTTTACCGTCACCGAAAATTTGCACTTCAATATGACGTGCATATTCAATAAATTTTTCAAGAAAAACACCATTATTAGAAAAATTACTTTCACCAAGTCGACATACTGAATCATAAGATTTTTCCAGCTCTGTACTATTCCAGCAAAGCTGCATACCAATCCCCCCACCACCCGCGGTACTTTTTAACATCACCGGGTAACCGATCTTTTCTGCTTCAGTTAATGCTTGCTCTACATCTTTAAGTAAGTCTGTACCGGGTAATAAAGGAATGTTGTTATCTTCGGCTAATTGACGTGCTGTATGCTTTAACCCAAAGGCAAACATCTGATCTGTTGTTGGACCAATAAAGGCAATACCTTTTTTTTCACAACGCTCAACAAATTCTGAATTTTCACTCAGAAAACCATAACCTGGATGAATTGCATCTGCACCTGTTTTCTCTATGATCGCAAAAATTTTATCCTGATCTAAATAGGTATCTACTGCACGGCCTTCACCCAATGAAAAGCTTTCGTCAGCCTGTTGTACATGCAGTGAATCTGCATCTGCTTCATTGTAAACAGCAACAGATTGACAGTGCATCTTCCTGAGTGTGCGAATTATTCTGGTTGCAATTGCACCACGGTTGGCAATAAGAATTTTAGTGAACATGATAATTTCATTCTTGTTTGGCAGGCCGTCCTGCCGTTACAAAAAATAGTCGAAGAGTCGTCTCAATGACCAGAATTAATAAGCGAATGTTAATCCCAGATAAGTACTTCTACCGGCGTCGGATCATATCCATTACATGGATTATTTAACTGAGGGCAATTCGATATTAAAACGATTGTATCCATATATGCTTTCATTTCTACATATTTTCCTGGTGCAGAAATCCCGTCTTCAAATCTAAGTCCACCTTCTTCAGTTACAGGGACATTCATAAAGAAATTAATATTGTGTGTGATGTCACGCTTACTTAACCCATATTCTTCGTGCTCAGCAACGGCTAACATCCAACTATCACGGCAAGCATGCATGCATTTTTTTTCTAAAGCGTAACGTACCGTGTTGCTTTCAGTCGCGCACGCACCACCGATGGTATCATGTCGGCCACATGTATCTGCGACTATTTCCAGCATGATATTAGTTTCATTCGATAATAACTTTGTGCCCGCAGTTAAATATAATGTTCCCTGTTCACGAATAGTATCCATAGCACTGTATCGTTCACCAGGGTCGTTTGCATTATAAAATAAGGTATCCGCAGCCTGGTTGCCGCCAATATCTAAAATTCTGAATGTTTGGCCTTTGTTAACAACTTTTATAAAGTAATCACCCGCAGCAACTTCTTCAGAATAAATGGCATTTTCTTTTTTTAGCTGACTTTCTTTAATCATTTTAGATACCCCTACCTAAATGAAATAATTCATTATTTTTAAATCCGCGTTGATTTTGTTCGCAAGAGTTTTTGCAATAATCATCATCTTCAACAGCAGCAGCCTGTATGATCTGATACTTAATGCCTTTTTTAGGATATTCTTTTGCGGGATTAAGCGGATGAGGGCAAGTATGTAACAACACTAACGTGTCCATCTCAAAGCGTAGCTCAATAGCATCGTTTGCCTTGCTGTTACCGGTAACGTAACGTAATCCGCCATCATCATCTGCGCTCACCGCGCTAAATAAATTCAAATTAGAGGCCATATCTTTTTTGCCAAGGCCATACTTGGCTAATTCAACTAAAAAACTATCATAGCCATTTTTATTCCAGTCATTATGAAATTCCTGATAGGATTTTTCACCCCACTTTTCTTTTACTATTTCCTTGGTTGTATTACCACACACTGTTTCATGCCAACCAACACTGTCTGCTGTTATCGAACAAAAAATTCGCCCCATATCAGAATACAGACAATTTCCTTTACTCAGCTTGAAAGTATGCTGGCATTTTAAAGTATCCGGTGCATTATAACGTTCCAGTAAATTTTCCGGGTTATAAAACAGCATGCCGACATTAGCACCGCCCTCGTTATCGATTAATTTAAGAATTGTGCCTTTACGCATATTCAATGACCAGTGACATGCGGCTGACAGTTTGTCTTCATATAAAATTTTTTCGTTCATTCTCATTCCTATTAATCCAAAAGTACTTTCCTGGACATATCCAGTGAGTTGTCAATATCATCAAAAGTTGATGCATCTGTTTTTCCTACAGGAATATCATATGTGATGCAGGCACCATAGGCATTCGCATTCTGTGCATCAAGACGAATTTTATCAAACACCCATAAGCGGGTGCCAAGATAAAAGCCTTCCTCCAGGTCATGTGTAATCATAAAAATAGTGATTCCACTTTTTTTCCATAAAGTTTTAATTAAAACATGCATATCTGCTCGAATACCCGGATCTAACGCGCCAAATGGTTCGTCTAATAATAATATACGTGGCTTTTTCATTAGAGCCTGTGCTATCGCCAGTCGTTGTTGCATACCTCCTGATAGTTCATGTGGATAGTGCTCTAACGCATGATTGAGTCCGACTGAATGAAGAATTTCAATTGCATCACTTTCAGCCATTTTCTTTTTCGACCCAAATAGTTTTCCAAGCAATGGAGCTTGCTCAAATTCAGCGGCAAGCATGGTATTTTCCAATACTGTAAGATGTGGAAACACGGAATATTTTTGAAAGACAATACCGCGATCTTCACCGGGCTCATCTGGGAATTTTTTTCCATCAAGCAATAATTCTCCTCGTGTTAGTTGTTCGATTCCAAGTAACATTTTCAAAAATGTTGTCTTACCACAACCAGACGTACCTACTACGGTAATAAACTCACCTTCTTCAACCCTTGCATTAACTTGTTCTAATACAACATTGTTGCCATATTCCTTCCACAAATTTTTAGCTTCGATTATTGCCATTGTTATTTGTCCTCCGCATGAAACCACGGGAATAAACGTTCTGACAGCGTTTTCAATATGTAATCAATAAGAAATGAAAGAAAAGTTATCCAAACAACATAAGGGAGTATGATGTCCATCGCCAAATAACGTCGCACTAAAAATATTCGGTATCCGAGGCCATCAGTTGAAGCGATGGCTTCAGCTGCAATTAGAAACAACCATGCTGCACCTAACGATAATCGCAATGCACCAATTAATCGAGGCAGTACTTGTGGTAAGACAACACGAATAATAATAAGCCAGGTTGATGCACCCAGCGTCTGTGCTTTAATTATTTGTTCCGCAGGTAATTCCATCACCTTGCTTTGCATATCTCGAATAATAAAAGGCGTTATTCCGATAGCAATTAATACAACCTTAGACAACTCTCCCAATCCAAAAACTATAAATAATATCGGTAACACTGCCAGAGGAGGAATCAGCGATATAGCCGTCATAAAGGGTGAAAGATTTGCACGAACATACGGAATGGCGCCACTCACTATACCGAATATCAATCCTATCAAAGCACTAATACCAATACCTAAACCAAGTCGGGTCAAACTTGATGATGTATCAACCCAAAAAAGATATTCACCACTACGCTTGCTTGGCTGCATAGCCAGTTTATCTACCGCAGTCGTCATACTCGATATCGAGGGCAATAATTTATCGCGCGAATTTTCTTCTAGCCGCGCATTAGATGCCATGATATATACTATAAAAATAATAATAAAAGGCAAAGTTCCCAGCATGGCTTTTAAAGTACGGTCAGGATACTGATTTATTAAACGCTTCATAAATAAAATCTTTATACAGTTAATATAAGGGCCGAGTAATATCGGCCTTTATCATTTAGTTTACAGCTTGCCATCAGCTGCCATTTGCATAAAAGAAGGATTAAAGCGCAATTTAATGTTTGTCTTATCACCATATATACCTGCCGGTGTTTCTATTCCGATAAATCCTGCATCAGGTGCACCATCGCCTAAAATTCCATGTTCAAAAGAAAACTTTGCTACTTTGGCCATTGTTGATTTCAGTGTTTTACTATTAGTAAAGGCAACCGCATCAGCAGGCTTATAAAACATTTTTGTTGAAGCCAGTTGAGCGTTGTAACCTTGTAAATCTGTACCAGAAGCTTTTCCCATTGTAGTTTTTACATCGATAGCTTTTTCATCTGTACCAGACATTACAGCCATAATTTCATACCAGGCACCCGTTAAAGCTTTTCCTAACTTAGGGTTGTCCTTCAACGTTTTGGTATTCACAACCATAAGATCGATAATTTCACCTGGGATCTGACTTGAGTCAAAAACTTTATTGCTACCAGGCATACCCATAATCTCACTCACTAGTGGATTCCATGTTGTTACCGCACTCACGTCTTTAGTTCCATATACTGCAACCATATCTGCATCCGAAGTATTTATAACCTTAATATCTTTCTCAGCTAAACCAACAGATTCAAGTCCTCGCGCAAGCAAGTAATGTGACACGCTTAACTCAACCAAATTGACCTTTTGGCCTTTAATATCTTTTAAGGATTTTTTGTTTTTTAGAATAACGGCGTCATTGCCATTCGAGAAATCACCAACGATTAATGCTGTACTGTCTACACCACTTGCTGCAGGTATCGTTAATGCATCCATATTCGTCATGACGCAGGCATCAAACCCACCTGAGGTATATTGATTAATAGATTCTACATAATCATTGATTTGTGTAACTTCAATTTCAATCCCATATTTATCAGCCCATTTTTTTACAATGCCTGCATTATTCGCATAGTCCCATGGCATCCAACCAACATAGATAGACCAGGCTACTTTAAATGAATCTTTAGCCATAACCGGTTGAGTAGCTAACACACACATCGGCAATACTAATAAAACAAGTAGTTTCTTAAAGAGATTATTCATTATTTCCTCCAACAAGTTACACAGGATATTTAAAGAGGTTCAACGACAATATCATTGCGTCCTCCCGGGCTTTTATCCCTCCGTGTAACCTGTCAGAAGCAGGAGCTTACTAGACAGGTCGATAGCTCTCGGACCAGACATTTTTAATTACGAGATTAAAAACCGGAACCCTAGCGATCTATTTTTATACAGGTCAACTATGACAATCATCCGCCATTGAACACTCACCTGATTCATTAATAGCAAAAGTAATGCCAGCCAAATAATTTTATAATAAACAACAAGATAGAAATAAATAATATTTTTTAGCTTCAAAGGCGCATCATAACAGTGCGTAAAAATGTATATACGCACGATTAATGTGCAATATATTAATCAACATTGGTAGTTAAGCAAAAAAAACCCCGCTTATATGCGGGGTTTTTTGGGTGCTTAAAACAAACGATTAATCAAACGATTTACCAACGGTGACGAAAAAGACTACATCATTATCAACGCCCTGGTTCTCATAAGTCACACCGAGGTTCATATTAAAATCCTTAACATCAAACGCGAGATTTGCGCTTACATCGCTACTACTAGGTGACGAGATGTAGCGACCAAAATGTAACTCTAAATCAAGATCGTCAAGCACGATAAACGAAGCACCAAGATCAAGGTAATTATAACTACTGATCCCCGATCCCTGGCCGTTATAGAGCTTAATGTAAGCGGTTTCATAATTTACACCAGCATAGAGTTCTGTAATATCCGGGCTAAATGAGCTACTGGTATAAATATAACGAATAATACCGACATCGTATCCCATATTGCTTTGCTTGCTAAAAAGCCCTTTCGAGCCAGCAAAGACATCAAATTCCAGTCCTTTGGCCACCGTTGATGCAAATGCGCCCGTATACCAACCTTTATCTTCTTCCTGCTCTAATAAAAAATCGGCCTGCACCGCTGAGCCATTTTTTGTTTGAGTTTGCCCACGAAAAACATAATCACTTGTTACAGAAATGCTTGATGAGCTTTCAACAGCATGCACGATACTTGATGGCAATAATACTCCGGCACTAACGACTAACGACACAAGCAACTCTTTTATTTTCATAGTTCTAAACTCCGGTTTTAATTATTTTTGGATACTGTTTCTTGTCCATTACAACGACTTCTCTGCGGTACAAACTAGCCTAATTTATGTAAAATACCAAGCTACATTAACCCTTGAATGGCCAAATTATGCAAATACCTGACATTGATAAACTCATCCAATCCGTTGTTAGTAATCTACCTGGAAAAGTGGGCCCGCTGGGTGACGAGGTGCAAGATTATTTACGCCAGAACCTTTCATCGGCATTAAAAAAAATGGATATTGTGACCCGCCATGAGTTTGATGTGCAGACAGCGGTGTTACAAAAAACGCGCAGTAAAGTCGATGAAATGGAAAAAATCATTAAACAACTAGAATCTAAACTATAATATAACCCCTTTTAGCGGCTGTTTTAATTTCATAACCTTTACTGCTGCACATTAAAAGGGGTAAAGTCATCTCACTCAGGCTTAACGGATTAAGTCGTCAATATTAAGAAAGGAAGCTATGTCTCTCGCCACTGTTTTTTCTCGCGCCCAGGTTGGCATTAAATCACCCCAGGTCACTATTGAAGTACACTTATCCAATGGTTTACCGAGTTTATCGATTGTTGGGTTGGCTGATACTGAGGTGAAAGAAAGTAAAGATCGTGTTCGGGCAGCATTAATAAATAGTCAGTTTGATTTTCCTGCACGCCGCATCACCATAAGCCTCGCACCAGCAGATTTGCCTAAAGAGGGCAGTCGTTTTGACCTTGCGATTGCAATTGGCATTCTAGCTGCCTCGGGCCAAATTCCATCAGATAAACTTGAGCAGTTTGAGTTTATTGGCGAGCTGGCTTTAAGTGGTGAACTACGTGAAATCCGTGGCGTATTACCCGCCGCCGTGCAGTGCCAGAATCAGTCGCGTGCATTAATTCTCCCGCATGAAAATGCATATGAAGCCGCGCTGGTCAGCAAACTTGAAATTTACCACTGCTCACACCTGTTACAAGTTTGCGCAAAACTCAATGGCCAGGAAGATTTAACTCAAGTTATTCCTGAAAATAACAGAGAGCCCTCTTCTGACTTAAAAAATGCTGATGATTTATCCGATGTGGTTGGCCAGCACCATGCTAAGCGTGCAATTGAAATTGCCGCAGCCGGCGGACATAACCTTATTTTACTCGGCCCGCCGGGAACGGGAAAAACCATGTTGGCCACACGCTTACCCAGTATTTTACCCTTGATGACAGAAAAAGAAGCCCTGGAAAGCGCCTCCATTCAGTCCATCAGCTTTCAGGGTTTCAAACTCAGAAACTGGAAACAACGTAGCTTTCGCGCCCCTCACCATACTGCCTCCGGTGTCGCTTTGGTCGGTGGTGGCAGCCACCCCCAACCGGGAGAAATTTCACTGGCGCATAATGGCGTGCTCTTTTTAGATGAATTGCCTGAGTTTGATCGGCGTGTGTTAGAGGTTTTACGCGAACCTTTGGAATCTGGAAGAATTGTTATTTCCCGCGCAACGCGACAGGCCGAATTTCCCGCACGTTTTCAGTTAATCGCCGCCATGAATCCCTGCCCCTGTGGCTATTTAAGTCACCCTAATGGGCGTTGCCACTGCACCCCCGATCAAGTCCAGCGCTACCGTTCCCGAATTTCAGGACCATTACTTGATCGCATTGACATGCACATCGAAGTTCCACCGGTACCGCTAAAAGATATTCAATCAAGCGAGAGTAAAGAAGAAACTAGCCAGGCAGTACGCGAACGCGTCATGCAAGCACACCAGCGACAACTACAGCGCAGCCAACATGTAAACGCGCAAATGACGACTCACGATATTAAAAAATTCTGCCAACTCGATAAGACAGCAACACAATTATTAGAGCAAGCCGTAACACGCTTAGGACTTTCTGCTCGCTCACATAATCGCATTCTTAAGGTTGCTCGCACAATTGCGGACTTAAATACTGAAGAAAATATATCCCAACAGCATATTAGCGAAGCGATTGCTTACCGGCGACTCGATCGCGGTTTTAATTAGTAACCGCCTCCTTTGCCCTCGCCCAGATCTCCATTATCACCAAAAAACATCCAAAGCAATTTGGCCATGACTTCTGGCGCAATAACGGTATGACGATTATCGCTTGCCTGCAAGGCCTGTCGTAATGCCTGGCGTATTTCTGTTTTACCGGTTAAATCAAAAATAATATCCACTTTGTCGCCCATTTTTACAACGTCCAGCGCATCCTCAAATACGGCTACACCACTTTGCTGAAAGCCAAGCGCAACAGGTGAATCCAGATGACGCGATGCCACGGCAACAATCTCTACCGGTTTTCCACCTTCCTGAATAATTTCTAAAAAATGCTCTGCAAAATTTTCCCCTACAGCGCCCAAGCCAAGTAATGCAATATTGATTTTGTCACTCATTTGAATCCCCTTCTTTTTGATTATTGTTTTTGTTTATTATCTTATCTATATAACGGCGCCTTTTACCAGCACATTAATGTTTTAACCAAAAAAACCAACACTATCTACGCACTCATATGGCCGAAAGTCAACATCGACCTCACGCCCGCTTCATCATAGAATAGGCTTTTATTATTTAGTTAATTTAGGCTAAGCATTTCCCGTGAAGTTGAATCCCCAGCAAAATTCAGCCGTTAAATACATTGACGGCCCTTGCCTTGTTTTGGCCGGTGCCGGCAGTGGCAAGACCGGTGTTATCACCAAAAAAATTGCTTATCTGATTGAACAGTGTGAGATCAGCCCAAAAAATATTGCGGCGGTAACGTTTACCAATAAATCTGCCCGTGAGATGCAAAACCGTGTTGCAAAATTATTGGGTAAAGAAAAAAGCAAAGGCTTGCGTGTATCTACTTTCCATACATTAGGTTTAGATATTATTCGAAAAGAGCTGGATAACCTGCCTTACAAAAAAGGTTTTTCAATTTACGATAATCAGGATTCTTTGGCGCTCATTAAACAATTAATGAAGCTGGCCTTTGCTGATCCGGATGGGAAAACGGATAGTATTTTATGGCAAATATCACGTTGGAAAAATGCATTTGTTTTACCTGACCAGGCCTTGCGTGAAGCGAATGGCGATCCTCTGCTCACCGTAGCAGCTACGGTTTATGAACAATACAATCATCACTTGCAAACGTATAATGCCGTTGATTTTGATGACTTAATTATGATTCCTGTTTTACTCTTTCGTGATAACCCAGAGGTTAATGAGCGTTGGAAAAATCAAATTCGTTATTTACTCGTTGATGAATATCAGGATACCAATGCAACACAATATGAATTAGTTAAATTGATTGTCGGTAAAATTGCCAACTTAACCGTTGTTGGCGATGACGATCAATCAGTTTATTCCTGGCGTGGTGCACAACCGGAAAATCTGAACTTATTAAAAGAAGATTTTCCGATGCTTAATGTCATTAAGTTAGAACAAAACTATCGTTCCACAGGTTGTATCTTGCAGTGCGCAAACAGTCTTATCGCAAACAATCAGCACATTTTTGAAAAAAGCCTTTGGAGTGATTTAGGCTTTGGACAAGCAGTAAAAGTAATCCGTTGCCGTCATGAAGATGATGAAGCTGATCAGATTGTTGCCGAACTTAACCACCATCAGTTTGTAAACCGTACCGACCATAAAGACTACGCCATTCTTTATCGCGGTAATCATCAATCGCGTGTATTCGAACGCATGTTACGTGAAAACAATATTCCTTATTATTTAAGCGGCGGCATGTCCTTTTTTGCTTACAGTGAAATTAAAGACATCATGTCGTATCTGCGCCTTATTGCAAACCCGGATGATGATAATGCTTTTTTACGTATCGCCAATGTTCCACGCCGTGAAATAGGCCCAACCAGTTTAGAAAAACTCAGTAACTTTTGTAATAAATATAATCACAGTTTATTTTCAGCGTGCTTTGATTCTTTCTTACGTGAAAGCGTCGGCAACCGTGCCAGCACAAATCTATCCGGGTTTGCAGAGTGGATTAAAGATTATGCTTTGCGCACCGAATCACCGGCTGAAGGTGAGAATCCCGCAACCATCGTTAAAGAACTGATAGCCGATATTGATTATGAACGCTGGCTTATCGATACCAGTAAAGATGAAGCCGATGCGGTTCGTCGTATGGATAATGTTAATGAGCTTGTTGGCTGGTTAGAACGTTTATCGCAAAAAGAGCCTGATGCTGATCTTGCAACATTGGTGGCTAAGCTCACCTTGCTCGACACGCTGGAAAAAGATAATGAAAGCAATGATGAAAATAAAGTTCATCTGATGACTTTGCATGCATCCAAAGGGCTGGAGTTTCCGCATGTTTATTTAGTAGGTGTTGAAGAAGAAATTCTGCCACATCGCGCAAGCATTGAAGAAGATAATATTGAAGAAGAGCGCCGTCTGGCTTATGTTGGCATTACCCGCGCGCGCAAAACCTTAACCATTAGCTTTGCCAGTAAACGAAAACGCTACGGTGAAATTATTGATTGCGAACCGAGTCGCTTCCTTGAAGAGCTACCCGAAGAACTTTTGCAGTGGAGTGGTGCAGGTATTGAGTTGCCCGAAGAAGAAAAGAAAGCGCGCGGTAAGGCCAGCCTTGCTGATTTAAAGAGCATGCTCGCGAATAGTTGAGCCCGATAAAATTTGTGAGCAAAAAAAAGCCGGTATAAAACCGGCTTTTTTATTTTAGTTGAGGCGCTTCAAAAGCAGCTTCGATGTTTAATCATGCCTTAACCAAACAAGGTACCTTCTGGCATTTTATTTACTGCCTTTCACCATGTATTCCACAGCCGCTTCAACTGCTTCATCACTCAAACTCGCATTACCACCTTTCGCTGGCATGCCTTTGAAACCGTTAATCGCATGGTCAAATAATGTATCCATACCTTGTGCAATACGATTTTTCCAGGCACCTTTATCACCAAGCTTAGGTGAACCGGCCGCACCCGTAGCATGACAGGCTGCGCACGACGCGCCGTATGTTCCCTTTCCATCTACCGCACCTGCAACAACAACCGGAGCAGAACCGATATTCACTTCACCAAATGGCTTAATGCGCTTAATTGTCGCCGCCTCAACCATTTTATCTACGCCCTTATTTGAGTCAGCCGAATTTGTCACCATTTGAGCAATAATGATAATTAAAATAAAAAAGCCCACTAATGTGCCTACAACTACAAGCAGCATTTTCATTACGCCACGATCATCTAATTCTTCACTCACAATATATTCCTCTTCTCAGTTTCAACCTGGCTAAACCAAGCTTAATGTAAACCATTCTGTCGAGCTTACGCCAAGCCGACTAACAAAAATTTGGCGTGAGTATAGCGAGAAAGAAGGGAATCAGCCAGTATATTGCCGAAATCCTGTAGGGACATTTGTACTTAGCGGCGAATAAAAACTAATAAATACCGGATTACAAAAAAACAATAACCTTGAAATATATATGGCTTTAATTTCTACCTATTTTTTCCGCCTCCCAAATAACAATGCTCAGAAAACGAGCAATTGCAGTACTATTTGACAGACATCTCAGTAAATAAATCAGATATAATCACAAAAAATTTGCGCCTGTAGCTCAGTTGGATAGAGTGTCGCCCTCCGAAGGCGAAGGTCACAGGTTCGACTCCTGTCAGGCGCGCCATTAATTGCTAAACCCTTCATTATGGATCGCTGGATGCTTTTGATAGCCTGAATCCGTTCAATAAATTTTATATTGCGGGCTGACAGTTATTACGTCCATTTTCTTTTGCTTGATATAATGCTTTATCCGCACGCATAAACAACGATTCTCCGCTTTCATCTTTTTTTATTTCTGCAAAACCGGCTGAAATAGTCACTTCAACAGCTTCGTCCCGAAAATGAAAATGACTTTCCTCAATAATGCGTCTTAATTTATCCGTTATTTTCTGTGCATTTTTTAAATTTGTTACGGTAAGTATTGATACGAATTCTTCACCACCGTAGCGTGCTAAAAAGTCTATATCGCGCATATTTTTATTCAGTATTGAGGCGACCAGCTTTAAAACTTGATCGCCTGCTGAATGACCATACCGATCATTAACTTTTTTAAAATAATCAATATCCCAGACAACCAAAACAAAAGGTACACTATGCCGTTTAAATGTAGCTACACTGAGTTCTAAACGTTCATCATAAGCCATGCGATTTGGTATTCCGGTTAGAGCATCCTGCATTGTTTGTTCGCGTTCTTTTTCAAGCTGCTCTCTAAGCTCCTCTGTTTCCTTCTCCATTTTTGCCACTTTTTCTACCAGCTGTTGAATAAGTATTGACGCTTGCTTATCTTTATCACCCTCATCGAGCAAAAACTTATCGACATGGTTGCGTAACATAATAACGCGGGATTGAACTGATGACTTTAATTCATCGATATTGTTAATATCTTGCAAGCCTTGTTCCATGGTTTTCATTTCGGCTTGCATTTCGCTCGCCATTTCAACACCATATCGATGCGTTAACTCCCGAAGTCTTGCGGTATCTCTTATGTCACTATCTAACTCTTGTAATCGTCCAGTTAATTGTTTTAAAAAGTCTTCAATGTCCTTTTTTTCTTTTTTTATTTTAATCAAAACAGCGGCAACAATAACCACCGTTTTCTCGAGCGACTTTAAGAATATTTTTTCATCTACCTCATCATTTAACTGCTGTTTAATTTGATCGGCTATAAGCTGAAGACCTTTCGGTAATACCATTTTCTCTAATAAGGTTTGCAAGCTAGCAACTGCGCTATCTAAATCTATGGCGACATAATTAACAACATCATCTTTTTCAGATTCATAGCGCTCAGAAAAAGCATCTGTTTTTTCAAAAGTTCCGATGTCTTCATCGTCATTTGATACATCATCTGCTGTTGTATCATTTTTATCTACCACCTCACCACTTAACTCTTCTTCTTGTTGTGATGTGTCCTCTTTTCTATTTAGGATGCCAGAGAAAAAACCTGATTTTGAACTATCTTTACTGAAAGAAAGGCCTTGAACGAGCAGCTTGGCCAGATCATTTATAAGAGGAATAACTTCTTTATTTTTCGATGTTTTAGATATTTTATTAGAAATTTTATGCAGTTTTTTTTCTATTTTTCCGGCAGGTTTTATTTGTTCAATTAAATCAATTAGATTCTGACTTGCATCTTTTTTATTTTTCCCGCGAATCGCTTCTAAGCTTGAGACACTATCTGCGACTTCATCAATGGCTTTTTTTAATTTTCTTGCTTCTATGCCTTCACTAATAGCATTGCGTAATACATTGAGTTGCTTATTGAGCTTTTCTGAAGAAGTATCGGCTGCACTCGTAAGATGTGTTATTAATGCACGTAAATTTTTTTCACTTTCTTGCCATTCGATTTCTTTTTTTTCTAAGCTCTTTAAACTTGATAAATATTTATTTTTCCAGCCGTCTTGCCCTGAGAGGTCATCGTCAATGTCGGTATATTTATTTTTAGCCATATTTTGCAATCAGCGGTAATTTTAGTAATCGTTTTTAAAAATTTAACGTACCGGGTAATTTTACTTCCATCATAATGGGAAGATGGTCCGAGCAAACATGGTTTATGGGTTTTGCCTTTACCACTTCAAGTTCTGATGTCACTAAAATATGGTCGATATGATGTTGTGGACGCCAGCTCGGAAAAGTACAAAGCTCTTCCATTGGCTGGTGTAATGCCGTTTTCTTAAACAACAAGCGCATTTCTTCACTTTCGATCTTGCAATTTAAATCGCCCATTACAATTGCGTGTTCATATTGATTTACCTTATCGCTAATTATAGACAATTGTCGCAATCGTGCCCGTTTACTCAAGGCAAGATGAAGAACAAAGACCGCCAGAGTTTCTTTTTTATCACCGTACTTTGCCAGTATCGCCTGCCGCCCGGGTATTAGGCCGGGTAAACGTATGTCTTCAATATCATAGGGTTTAATGCGGCTCAATAAGCCATTACTGTGCTTCGCAATGTGCCCTAAATTTCGATTAACTTGATGGTGCCAATGGGGGAAACCCGCTTTATAGGCCAAATATTCGGTGAGGTTAATATAGTTACTGCGCAAACTACCGCCATCCGTTTCTTGCAACCCAACAAGATCATAGGTTTTTAAAAACTGCAGCGTATTATCCAGGTTTTCTATACGCTGAGAATGGGGCACTAAATGCTTCCAGCTACCCGTAAGGTAGTGACTGAGCCGACTGGTTTTAATCCCAACTTGTAAATTATAACTCAGAATGCGTAAGATATTTTCTGTCGCTATATTGGACAAACCATTTCGCCTAACTTGCCGGTGAGTTTTAGGTTTTCACTATAATCAACGGGGCAATCAATAATGCTCACGGTTTTATCTGCCAGGGCTTTTTTTAGGGTTGGCAGCAAGTCTTCACCTTTTTCAATTCTGTAACCTTTTGCACCAAAGGCTTCAGCATACTTTACGAAATCAGGATTATTAAAATCAATATTTGATTTACGCCCAAATTGATTAATTTGCTTCCACTCAATGAGGCCATAAGCCGCATCATTCCAGATTAAAATAACAATCGGTGTCTTCATACGTAATGCGGTTTCTATTTCCTGAGAGTTCATCATAAAGCCGGCATCGCCGGTCACAGCAACAATGCCTCGATCTGGATAGGCCAACTTCGCCCCAATCGCGCCGGGAACAGCAATGCCCATACTGGCAAATCCATTTGAAATAATGCAGGTGTTTGGAAACTCGCAGCGGAACATACGAGACATCCACATTTTATGTGCACCCACATCAGAAATCGCAATGTCTTCCATCTCCATCGCAGTACGTAAATCCCAAATAATTTTTTGTGGTTTCATCGGCACAGAATTATCATCTTTGTGCTGATTCATATCTTCAATCAATGCTTTTCTTAAAGCCCGCATATGTGTGCCTGTGTTTGGGCTTGCTAACTTCATAATGCGCAATAAGGAGTGCTTAATATCACCTACCACACCGCAACAAACAGGATAGTACGCATCCACTTCGGCAGGCGCATGATCAATATGAATAATGGTGCGATCTTTGGTCGGATGCCAAAGATAAGGGTGATACTCCACTAAATCATAGCCGATACAAATAATGACATCGGCTTTACTAAAACCACAACTCACATAGTCATTAGCCTGCAAGCCGGCACTGCCTAATGCCATCTCATGTTTAAAGGGAATAACCCCTTTCGCCATAAACGTGTTCGCGACAGGTATGCGCAGAGTTTCTGCAAACTCGTCAAGCTGCTTCCAGGCTTTGCCACGTACAACCCCGTTTCCTGCTAATATCATAGGGTTTTTTGCATTGGAAATAAGTTCAGCAGCACGATCAACGCGTTCACTCGGTGGCTCTGACATATGTGCATGCTTCACCCGCAAAGGCACATCATCAACTTCCATTTCTGCAATGTTTTCCGGAAACTCGATAAAACAGGCGCCTGTTTTTTCCGTTTGTGCAACCTTAAAGGCCTTACGTACGACTTCTGTAATGATATCCGGCGTTAATAAGCGTGAAGAATATTTTGTAATGTGCTGAAACATGAGCTCCAAATCTAAAACCTGATGAGATTCTTTATGCAAACGATGCGTACTCGCCTGCCCGGCAATCGCGATGACAGGTGCATGATCCATATTTGCGTCTGCAACACCCGTTATCAGATTGGTCGCCCCGGGACCTAGCGTTGCCATACAGACACCTGCACGCCCTGTTAAGCGACCATAGACATCTGCCATAAAAGCCGCTCCCTGTTCATGCCGCACCGTAACAAAAGTTATAGAAGAGTCGAGCAAGGCATCCATCACATCTAAATTTTCTTCACCAGGAAGACCGAAAATGTATTCCACACCTTCGTTCTCTAAACACTTTACAAATAATTCTGCGGCTTTCATTTATCGGCTTTCACTCAAGAATTTCATCAAACTATAAATTTATTTTAGGCTATAACTTATTTTTTTGTTTCTTTTTTGATTAAAAAATCTAAAACTTTAATGATCCCTTTTCGACCACCTGCCATTGGTCCGTCAGTGCGGTATTTTCCATTGACGATAATCGTTGGCACACCTTCTACTTGATAACGCTTTGATAATGCCGCAGCACGATTCACCTTGGTATTCACCGCAAACGAATCAAAGGTGTTGTTAAAATCTTCTGCCGAAACTTTAAAGCGGGCAAAAAAAGCTTGTATCGATTCTTTATTGTTTAAGCGCTTTTTATTTTTATGAATGGCATCAAAAAATGCTTCATGGAATTCTGTTTTCCCCTGATCGAAAAGACCCAGCGATTTTGCCGTATAAAATGCACGAGCATGTAACGCCCAGCTCGCATTAAATATTGCCGGTACACGATAAAAAACCACATTATCAGGCTTGTTCGCTAGCCATTTTTTTAATTCTGGCTCAAAATAAAAGCAATGTGGACAGCCATACCAAAACAATTCAACCACTTCTATTTTATTTTTCGTGATTGTTGGCTGTGCCGGAGAAATAAGCTTATATTCAATACCTTCATCAATGGCAGCAAAAGTGACATTACTCAACAATCCAGACAATAAAATGGCCACAAATACTTTAAATTTCATTTTTCTCAATTTCCTTTTCATTTACAATAATCTCTAAATTTTAGGGTATGCAATCTTATGCACAAGCGCAAGCTGCCGATAACATTAGTTGTAAAACCACACATCGTATAGACTATTAATTTAGCAAGGAGTTTCACCATGCCACACCAACGCAGCACTGAAAAATTTGAACTAAACGATGTGCTTTGCCAGAATAAATTCTGTGAATCACTCACAATAAGAGAAGTTAATACCTTTTTAGAATTTACAGAAGCCGTTTCCTACAAAAAAGGCGACATTATCGCCAATATTGGTGAAATTGGTGATGCCCTATTCTTTGTTATCGAAGGTGTAACCGGCCTGTTTCATGAAAATCAGGGTAAAGAGGTAGAAATTGGTGAGCTGGAAGCAGGTGAATTGATGGGCTCAATGTCCTTTTTTGATGACAAGCCTCGTTCCGCCAGAATCCGCGCCATGAGCGCAGACACCAAGCTGCTGCGCATTTCCAAGGTGATGTACAACCGTTTACGCGTCGAACACCCCTATATCGCCGTACTCCTACTCGAACAGGCCATTATGAGTCTGGATCACTTATTCCGTGGTGTGAGTATTGATATCGCCAGCTTTAACCAATATATGTACGGTGGTGTAATGCGCTAGGTTGTTATGTCCGGTCTCACTTAATAAACCTCTTCGAGTTTTGTCAGTATAACCCGAACGTATTTCATACGTTCTGGCCTTCCCGGCAGCAAGTTACTTTCTTTTGCTTATCCCAAAGAAAAAGGCTCCCGAAAACTTGTTGGGGTTTCCAATCCCAATTCCCTCTCACCAAAAGAAAACAGGCACTCGCGAGAGGCAAAGCTTCTAATCCACTCAAACAAACGCTCACTATGATCCCGTTTTACTTTTGACGCGAGGTTGCGTTTAACGGGGTTATTTCATTTAGACAGATTTACGTTAATTAAAATGAAGATCTTCTTACGGCCAGAAACGAATCTATAATTTAAAATTAACTAATTATTGAATAAGCCCATCTTTTTTCATTTTATCCGCAATCTTACTTAATAGTTCCCTAGCATATTTTTCATCATAGAGCGTTGGGGGGATGGCTTTAGAAAGAAAGTTTCTACCTGCCCAAGTTTCTGTTTCAATCAATCCGTTCCAGAGTATTTTTTTCTTAGCTGAAGATATGTATTTTGCATAAAAAGTAAAACTCACAGTTGTTGATGCTCTATCTTGCTTAACTCTTCCACCAGCGGAATATATCAATAATGTATTTTTTGACAGAACAGGTTTTTCTTCAGCCTCTATTTTAAAAGAGTCGGTTACAGTTACACCATATTTATTGAATTCAGAAGAAGCTACGTCAACTAAAATATCCCCGAATTCATCATAACCATTCATATTGCCATCAAAACTGTAACCTCTAGATGATGTTGCTGTGCTGTTTAAATTGCTTTCACGATATACGAACTGCATATTTTTGAGCTTTTCCGTATAACCATCCACTAGCATTGAACTTCTTACAGAAGGCGCACTACCACAACCTGACACCAAGACACCTATACATAACACTAATAATAAATACCGCTTCATTTCGATCCCCTATATTAAAAATATTTAAATATTAATTCTAAAATAATCTATCTATATAATTTTTTCTATGAGACCATTTTTATTGTCTAACAATCGTTAATAAAATGAATGGGGGGGGTACGTCTCATCATTAATTAGTTCTGATGCTGCTATAAAAATAAACTCATACCAACAACTTACTGCAAATGGATACCTTTATCAATTAAAGTAAATCGAGATAGACGATTACAAAAGACTAACAGTGTAGTTTTATATGTCTGATCTTAGTTTTAAAAATTAATATTTAAGGAAAGTTACGGAAAGCGGCTATGGCTTACGGATTCAATCAGCCTCTGCCAGTACCATAGCACCAAATAGTAGTGTAGAAATATCTCGTTGACGCAGCCGAGACGCGCAGTGTGTAACGGGATTAAAGCGAGCACTGTTTGGCGTGAGCAGAATGTAGAACGTGCAGGGCATGCCGAATGAAACACCTAGTGGTTCTCCGACTAGTATTGCGCGATATACCGCAAGGGCATGGCACACTTTGTTCCCACATGCAGCGCACGTTACATACGAGCATTGAGGGGAGCCGAGTAAAACGAGATTTAGCCGCTGGGTGTCTTTCTTTTTGGTTACTTTTGCTTGGACAAGCAAGAAAAAGTAACTCACCTGTCGGGGCGAAACCCGACGCAGCCATCCGCCATAACCCTAACGTATGAAATACGTTAGGGTTATACTGACAAAACTCGAAGAGGTTTATTAAGTGAGACCGGACATAAACTTAAAGCTCACCGTATGAATGCAGCCCTGCAAGGAACATATTCACACCGAGGAAAGCAAACAGGGTAACAAATAAGCCAATAATCGCCCACCATGCAAGTGGCACACCGCGCAAACCTTTCATTAAACGCATATGAAGCCAGGCTGCGTAGTTTAACCAGACAATGAGCGCCCATGTTTCTTTAGGATCCCATGACCAGTAACCACCCCACGCTTCTGCTGCCCACATTGCACCAAGTACGGTAGCGATAGTGAAAAAAGCAAAGCCTAAGGCAATGGATTTATGCATCACATCATCCATCATATCGAGTGACGGCAGACGTGTTGCAATTAAACCATTTGGATTTGATCGTACCGCCTTGTCTTTTATTAAATATGCCACACCAATCATTGCCGCTAGTGCAAAGGCACCATAGCCAACAAAATTTGCTGGCACATGGATTTTCATCCAGTAACTTTGTAAAGCAGGCACAAGCGGCTTAATTTCCGAAGCGTCTTTTTCAAAGTGGTACCACAATAAAAATGCAATCGCGGCTGAAATTACTAATAAAACAAAACCACCTAAAGCGCGTGTTTCATAACGTTTTTCATAATAAAGGTAAATTAGCGCGGTTATGATTGAGAATAATATAAACACTTCATATAAATTACTTACCGGTATATGACCAATATCAATACCATGCAAATAAGTTTCACGCCAGCGCACTAACAAGCCTATGAAGCCCATTGCTGTGGCTGACCAGGTCATCGCCGTTGCCACTTTTCCGGTAAACGCGTTGCCTGAAAATAATTCAACGAAGTAGGCAATGGTGGCCATAACAAACAAGGCGCTCATCCACATCGTGGCAGACTGTGCTGAGAATAAAAATTTCAAAAAAAAGTTTTCTTCGCCTGCCGCTAAATTTGTTCCGTATAAATTAATCGCAAATAAACTGATTACCGCGACATAAAACATTAGTGCACGCGCAGGCTTCCAAAGCCAGCCCATAACAACAAACGAAAGCGCTGTAGAAAATAAAATACCGACCTCATAAACATCCATCAAGTCCGCATATTTTTGGTAAGCATAAACACTGCCCGCCATTAAAAGCGCAGCAAAAATCCAATCAACCATCGTTAATTTTTTAAAAAATGATGGCTGCATTTCACTATTCATAAATTCATTTGTTGCCGACATAATTTTCACCTACATTATTGTTTATAAAGCGCACTTTTATATTAAGGCGCAATTAACGGGTAATTTTTTTCGTTTTCTCTGCTAACTCATTAAACGCTTCTGCAAAATCGCGCTGATTTCTGTTTCCTGATCCTGCGAAAATAAGTTTTAAAGCGCCATCTTCCGGTTTTAATATAATCCATACTCGCTGATATGAAATATAAAACATCATAAAGATACCAACAATTAACATTAAACAACCCAGGTAAAAAATATTTTGTCCCGGGTGAAGTGTAATCTGTATACCCGACGACTCACGTTGTTTAAATTCAGCTAATTGTAAATAAACAGGTGAACCATACGCACCAATTCCGGCAAAAGCAGAAATGGCATCTTCAAAAAAGAAGCTATCTTCCTCACCCACACCGTTCGTGGTATCAATACCCTCTTGCTTTAACAGATCAAGATAGGTCATCTGTAATAAGTTTTGTAAAATCTTAACATAAGCCTGTGCAACTTTAACCTGTCTATCTTTAGGGACTTTATCTTTAATGTCTTTATCAATAGCGACATAACCCCCCTTATTAAACAAGGTTAAAAGCTTCATCATTGAGGTCACAACCTCATCCTGTAACGCTTTATTCTTCTTGCTGATATTATTCATCGCACTACCGACACTATTTTGTGCAATTTTTTTAACCCTCTTTTCATCATTTAATAAAGCATGAAACGCCATAAAACGATCGATTCCATCGTCTTTATCTGCCGGAATGTGCAAATAACGAAAAGGTTCAGCAACCGAAGAGCGTACCCCGGTTAAAATAAAACGACGTTCATTTTGTGTTACCGGCAACATGTAGTTATGATATTCCTTCGCCACACCGGTAGCATCACGTAATTTAAAACTGATGCTTGGACCAAAATTTTTAAATTCTTTGCCTGTCTCTAATTTTTCTTTTTCTGTGCTTGGAAAAATATTAAACATTTTAAAATCATCAGCTTCAATCGTGTAAGAACCCGCTGTTGTCTTTATAGTCCGTTTTTCTTTTACCGCCAACTTAATATCAAGCGCTTGAATATTTTTATTATTAAAAGGCCATGCTTTTAACGAAAGGTTTGAACCACCATCTCCAAAACTTGCCTGATACAAAGCGTAACCACGGTAAATTAAAGGATGGTTTACGGAAATGGTTTGTTTTAGAGGCTCTTCTAATTTATCGTCGTGAATAATTAAATCACTCTCAAAAGATTTAGGCATACCTGAAGCATAATGTTCAATACGAAAATCTTTTAACTCAACCGTAAAAGGAAGCTCTTGCACTAAATAACCATCACGAACATTTAAAAAAGTTATATTACTTGCCGTTCCTTCCTGTAAAGAAATGGAGCCACGAAAAGCGATTGATTCGCTAGGTTTTAGGCGTGCCGTTGCTGGGACTTGATCCGCTCGAATATCGCGTGTTTCAGGAATGATTCTACCCGTCCATTCCTTAATGGTTAAACCAAAGCCACCGTCAAGATAAGCACCAATACAGAGAACGATAATACCCACATGGGTAAAGATATAACCTGACCGATTCCAGGCGCCTTTCATACCGGCAATAACCCGATGATCAGCATGCTCTTTTATGCGTGAGCGAAAACCTTTAATTTTTAAAAACTGACGAATGTTTTGTTCAACACCTTCTGCTGGCTTATCTGTCGACCATGTTTCACTATTACTCATTAAGCGTAGTGATTTTTCTTTTGCATTTAACCGAAACTGTTGCATATCTCGCAACATTGTTGGCGTGTTTCTATATACACAAACACTCGTGCTTATTACTAAAAAAATAAGTAATAGAAGAAACCAAATAGCACCGTAAACATTATATAAACCTATTATTTGAAAAACCTCATGCCAGAAAGGACCAAATTTTATAAGGTAGTCATTATAGGGTTGGTTTTGCTGCAACACCGTCCCAATTACCGAGGCAAAGGCAATCGCTACAAGTATCGTAATGGCCAAATTCATTGAGCCAAAAAACTCAAGTAAGATATTTGTACGGGTTTGTTTCTTGTTTATTTTATTCACAGGTTTGTTCTTACAATATTTATTTATAATGCATAAATAAAAAAGACGGTTAAGAACCGCCTTTTTTATTTTTTATCGTATTCCTAATTTAAAGCTGCGTAACGCCGCTTAAATTAAAATACTAATTAATGCAGCCCAGATATATATGCAGCAACGGCTTTAATTTCTTTGTCGCTCATTTTTTCTGCAATGTTTTGCATCATTTTATTTGCATCATTTGTGCGCTTGCCAGAACGAAAATCCTTCATCGCTTTTTCAACGTATGCTGAATGCTGGCCACTTAATAAAGGAAATTTCGCCGCAGGATTACCGGCACCGGTAGGACCATGACATGCGATACAAGCAGCAACGCCTTTCTTCTTATTGCCGCCACGATAAAGTTTTGCACCCGCTGCTGCTAACTCTTTGCTTGCAGCACCCTGCGAAACTTTTTGCTTAGCAAAGTATGCGCCAATATCCTGCATATCTTGTTCGCTTAAATTAGCGACTTGCGAAAGCATTAATGCTTCACTACGTTTTTTACCCGCTTTAAAGTCTGCTAATTGCTTTGTAATATAGCCCGCATGTTGTCCAGCAAGCTTAGGCCAGCTTGGATTGCTGCTATTACCTTTCACGCCGTGGCAAGCGGCACACGCCTGAACTTTTGCCTTACCCGCTTTTGCGTTGCCGGCAGCAACGCTTGTGCCGCTTAATGCCATCATGGCAACTGCAGCAATCAACGTTTTAGAGATCATGAGATATAAACTACCTTTAAATTATTTAGATTCAGCAACCATGTATTTAACAACTGACTTGATTTGAGCTTCTGTTAAATTTGGACGGCCACCTTTAGCGGGCATCGCACCTTTACCTTCCATAGCATGTTTCATTAATGTATCCATACCTGCTTCAATACGTGCTTTCCAGGCCGCTTTATCACCTGTTTTCGGTGCGCCTGCTGCGCCAGTGCTATGGCATGCTGCACACGCATTACGGTAAGTACGGAAATCTGCCTGGACCGTCGAAACCATACCCAATAAAGCCACTGTAGCGATTGTTGCTGGTACTAATTTTTTCATGTTAAAACTCCTTCGTTTTAATTCATATACTTCGGTATTAAATTCTGTACACATGCCCTTTATGTGACATGCTAAAATGCCGATCAGTTCAGTCTTTTTCTAAATAATTGGACGGCATTATATACGCAATCTGCGCGATGGCACTTAAATTCTGGTTATTATACCCCAGAGCAAACTTATCTCATAACTGGTAACGTAAACTTGACTAAAATACACAATAATCCCTCCCGCTATAATATTGCAGAATTCTTAATCAGCGTACCAAAACCGGAACAGGCACCCGACGATACCGGGCGTGAAGTGGCCTTTGCCGGCCGCTCAAATGCGGGGAAATCCAGCGCATTAAACCGCCTCACCGCACATAAATCGCTCGCCAGAATAAGCAAAACACCCGGCCGTACCCAACATTTGGTCTTTTTTCGCCTAGATGGGGAACGCCGTTTAGTCGATTTACCCGGTTACGGCTTTGCCAAGGTTCCGGACAAAGTGAAAAAAGAATGGGCTATTTCTCTTGAGCGATATCTAATAGAACGTCAATCATTACAAGGACTTATCTTATTAATGGACGTACGCCACCCACTCACCGAATACGACCAAAAAATGCTCGAATGGTGCCTGCACGCCAATATGCCCGTGCATATTCTGCTCACCAAAGCCGACAAACTTAAGCGTGGCCCCGCCCAAAACAGCCTATTAAAAGTCAAGCGTGACCTCGATGAGCTACAAAATGTCAGCGTACAACTCTTCTCCTCCCTCAAAGGCACCGGCCTGGACGAGGCCCAGGCTGTGCTCGATAGCTGGTTAGATTTCCCGGCTAAATAAGTTTGTGCTCTAAATTCGGCTCTGAAACTGAGTAGGGCAATTCCACATCCTTACTTTCGTAGCAAACTGGGCTTTCCCCACACCATCTTGCAAACCTTCCCGCAAGGGAAGACCGCACCAAGCAAGCAATCGAAAACATCACCGTACATGAAACGACCTGTGAGCCTAAAGTTCAAGGCACAAATTTTTACGAAGAGCAGGAGCTTACATCAGTAAGTGACTGCGATGAGTGAATTTGTAACGATGCCAGAAACTGCAGAGCAGGTTAGGGTAATGCTGGCGAAACGCGCAGCGGTGGTTCATTAAGTGCCGAAATTTAGGCTCACAGGTCGTTTCAAGGCAAAAAAAAACCCCGGAATTAGGGGTTGGGATAGGGAGAGTAGAAGTAAACTTCATACTTTCATTCCGGGGCAAAGTATATGTTTGGTATTGGGGACCAAACGCTTAATATCACCAAGGGATTAAAAGTGATACTAAGTAAGATAACTATAGGTGCTGCCCTTAGAATATTAAAGATAAGCTTTGTGAACATTTGTGAACCATTTAGCCGCTAAAAAGCACCAAATACAAAAAAAACCCGGAACGAATAGGGTTACGTTCCGGGCAAATCACATCGTCTAATTGGGGTAAACCAGACTAAGTACTTCCATCACATAGGGAGAAAATGGAAGCGTGCAAATTCGCACTACTGGTATGACGCCCCAGAAATAAAAAAGTTCAATACTTCACATAAAAATCAGGTTTTTGATGCTGTTACGAGAAAAATGGGATACGTTTTCATCTCTTTTTTAACGGTATGCGCGGTTGCAAATTTTATATCCTGAAACCCATTTTTTTCCATAATTGATTTTAAGCTCTCGCGATCAAAGCCGTTATGGTAAACACCTTCAACACCAGATGGATGAAAACTGCCATCTTCTGCATCTAAGTCTGCTAAAGCAACCTTACCACCCGGCGTTAAATGTTCAGAAAAAGACTTAAACAATTGCCCAGTATCTTTCACATGATGCATTGCCATCGCGCTCATAATGACATCAAACTTTAACTCCAGTGGCTGCTGTTTAATATCCTGACATACGGCATCAACCTTCCCTTCAAGCTCCGGCTTGGACACCAACTGCTCAAGCATTGACTGAGAAACATCAACAGCGGTAATTTTTTTGACGTGAGGAATAATCTGCGATGTTATTAAGCCGGTGCCCGCACCAAAATCCATTACCTGCATCTGCCCGTTAAATTCAATATTTTCCAGAATAGCTGAACTGGTTGCTTCAGAAAGTTGCAACACCATTTCATTCACATCCCAATCTTTTGCTTTTTCAGTAAATAAATCTGTCATTTTATTTTTCCTGCGTACTCTTAAATCGTTCCATGCGATCCTGGGAACTTGGATGCGTTGAAAAATAATTCATCACGTTAGCGTGATTTTTCTTTGTTTTGTTCAGCGCTACGGCTTCTTTTATACAGCTTAGCGCTTTTTTATTTTCCAGGCATTCATGGTATTCAGGCAAAAAACTTGCCTCCAGTTTTGCCATCATAATGGCAAAATTATTGGGGTTGATATTGTTACTTTTCATATATTCAAAAGAATAATCATCTGCTTCCGTTTCCATACCCTGAGAAAAACCGGACTCAACCAGCATAACAGGAATAGCGGTAATGACAGAGCTGCTGGTAGAAACATCTCCGCTGACTAACATAACAAACATGGCCAAGCTAAATTGTTGTATTGTTGAACGGAGACTATGATGATTTTTAAGGTGCCCTATTTCATGCAACATAATCGCAGCAACTTCTAAATCATCTTCCGCAAGATTTATAAGTTCATCAGTAAAAACAATCACCCCGTTTGGTAAAGCAAAGGCATTAGCTTGTATTTTCCCTCCCAATCTAAACTCTATACTATAGTTTTCACCACCCTCAATATTATTTAGCAACTGATTAAATAATTTCCTAAGCTCGTTTTGCCGCTGTAATGAAAGCTCGCTTTTATTAAACCAGCTTTTATCCATGATCTCTAAAACGCCATTACCCATGTACTGCGATGCTTCTTCAGGTAAGATGTTTGCAATTTCTTTACTAAAAAACGGAATGCCATATTGAATAAATAACCAGCCAAAAATAACAACTGTTGCAATTGTAAAAAAGACGAATGCTTTCGCATTTTCAAGTTTATGTACCAAACCCTGAAACGAATCATTCGATAATGCTTTTACCATTTTATCAACGGCATCATTGTCGTCTGTTTCAAACTGCGAGCCGTCGGGGAAATTAATATAACGCGGGGTATTACCAATGCGTGATGATATTTTTAGTTCGCTATAATGAACATAGTCCATATTGGTTTCGACAAAAGCGATATGGCCTTCATCTGTATAATAGAGCGAAACATCTTTTTTCTCAGATGTCTCGCCATTAAAATAACACCCTTTAATCATAATTTTAGAAACCAAGATCCATATCAAACATTTCGCCCATCTCTTCACCTAATGCAGATTGTTTCTCAGCTTGCATAGCTGTAAACTGACCCAAATCACCCGCAACATCAACTGACGTTACTGATGCACGATATCGTGCAGTACGTACTTTTGCCCACGGCATCAACAAACCCAAAGACAGCATTATTGCCAGAGTGTTCGTAATGTACAGATAAAACATGTAGCCTGTTTTAAGTTCTGATTTCACTTTATTATCGTTAAGATGCAGGTTGTTATAGAGAAGATTGGTGCGTTTCACTTGTAAATAAGCAAAAATCCAGAGGTAAGCAGGGAAAACTAACAAGGCAATGAACAACGGCATGATTGCTTTCATTCCTTCGCTGCCACTCCCAGAATTCATCAAAGAAATTAATAACGCAACTGAAAGACCAATCAAACCAAAAACGAGAATCATCAAGCCATACATTTTTAAATACAAGCCATAATAATTCTTAGTCGATGCTGAAAAAGTAAAATCGCTGCTACCGTATTTAGCATGCACAACCTTAAAGTGCGTAATCATATATTCCCACCAAGGGAACATTAGTGCCATAGCAAGAACCAAGACAAGAATTGCAATTGGGAAAAACGCCTGGCCTTCAGGATTCGTGGCCATCCCGTGTTCCAACAACCCCAAAATAAAAATATACGCACCTACCACGATTACGGGTATCGCAAAAACTTTATAAGCTGTCTTAAAGCTTTTATCAAAATTAAATCTGACATTACGATACTCTGAATTTCGCAAACGAAACGACATCGACATCACTAAAAAGGCAGGCACTAACAACATCAGTATAATTAAAGCCCCCCCAGCAATAACCGGACTCATAGTTGATGAAACGTAGTAAGCCATAAAAACCGCAAAAGCAATTAACCTGCCCTTAAGAATTTGCACCGGGTTTGCGGTGTAACGAAAGGAAACGCCATCAAGCAGAGTATTGCCGTAAAAATATTGATGCGTTCTTACTTTAGCCCAGGCAGAATAAATGCCCAGCGTTAAAATGGTGAGTGCGACATTCACAATCCAGATGGCAAAAAACTCTCCACCTTTCCCTGTAAATTCAAACGGTTTGTTATTGATGGCACTTTTAGCGCTTAAATGATCCATATTCTATATTCCCCTTTTTATTTTTATTTTTCTGTAACGTTAATGTGCCTCATCCCAATTTATTCCTATACCAACGTCCACAAGCAACGGTACGGATAACTCAGCTGCACCTTCCATTTTCTGCCTAACTAATTTTATAGCCCCATCAACTTGCGATTCGTTTATTTCAAAAATCAGCTCATCGTGTACTTGCATGATCATGCGCATATCAAACTTTTCAGTTTGAATTTCTTCATCTAACTCAATCATTGCGCGTTTAATAATATCTGCCGCGGTTCCCTGCATCGGCGCATTGATCGCTGTGCGTTCTGCGTACTGTCGACGCATACCATTTTTAGCATTGATTTCATGCAAATGTAAACGGCGGCCAAAAACAGTTTCTACATAACCGTCTTCCTTGGCCTTTTCTTTGGTTTGTTCCATGTACTCTTTCACGCCAGGATAACGTTGAAAATAAAGATCAACATATTCCTGCGCTTCGGCTCGCGTAATATCCAGTTGTTTTGCTAAGCCAAATGCTGACATACCGTAAATTAAACCAAAATTGATCGCTTTGGCAGAACGACGTTGATCTTTTGTGACCTCATCCACACTTACAGCAAATACTTCTGCCGCTGTTGCACTATGTACATCAAGACCTTTTGAGAACGCATCCAACAAACCTTTATCACCCGAGAGGTGGGCCATAATGCGCAATTCAATTTGAGAATAATCTGCTGCGACCATTTTATAACCCGGGGCAGCGATAAAAGCCTGACGTATACGACGACCTTCTGCGCTACGAACCGGTATATTTTGTAAGTTTGGATCGGTTGAAGACAGGCGACCTGTTGCTGCAACCGCTTGTTGGTAAGAGGTATGCACCCGACCCGTCGATTCTGCAACCTGTAAAGGCAGTTTATCAGTATAGGTTGATTTTAATTTGCTTAAGCTACGGTATTCTAAAATAAGTTTTGGCAATGGATAATCATGTGCCAGCTCAACTAACACAGACTCAGCTGTTGAAGGCTGACCTTTGGGTGTTTTAGAAATAACCGGTAGTTCCATTTTTTCAAACAAAACAACCTGCAATTGTTTTGGTGAACCAATATTAAACTCTTGCCCGGCTTCTGTATAAATATTCTGTTCTAGCTCAGCTAACCGTTTGGTAATTTGTGTGCTTTGTTTTGCAAGCATTTTTATATCAAGCAATACGCCGTTACGTTCCATGCGTGATAACACCGGTAACAAAGGTATTTCTATGTCTTTGTAAATACTTTGTAAGCTCGCCGTTTCTTCTAATTGCGGCCAAAAAATATTGTGTAAACGTAAGGTGATATCTGCATCTTCTGCTGCATAGGGTGAGGCAACCTCCACTTCAACCTGGTTAAAAGGAATTTGTTTTGCGCCCTTTCCTGCAATGTCTTCATAATGTGTAGTACTGTAACTTAAATGTCTTATCGCCATATCATCCATGCCATGACGCAAAGTACTGTCCAAAACATAAGACGCCAGCATGGTGTCATGTTGTATACCTTGCATATGAATGTCATAGTTACCCAATACATTCATATCGTACTTTAAGTTTTGACCGAGCTTACAGATATTTTTATCTTGCAATAATGGTTTCAGTTTTTCTAAAACTTTTTCACGACTCAGTTGTTTTGGCGCATCTAAATAATCATGTGCAAGCGGTATATACGCGGCCTCACCTTCTTTTACTGAAAAAGAAAGACCAACAATGTCTGCCTGCATATAGGACAAACTGGTTGTCTCCAGATCAAAACTAAAACAATCTGCTTTTTTAAGTTTCTTTAACCAGCGATCTAATTCTTTGTCTGTGAAAATGGTTTCATACTTTGCTGCTATTTCTTTTGTATCAATTATCGGAGTTTTTGATTTTGAATCATTAGTTGTGGGGCTGGTACCTGCGGTTGCTTCTGCCAACCAGGTTTTAAATTCAAAGTGCCCAAAGAGTTTTTTTAACTTTTTATAGTCCGGCTCTTGTCGTTTTAATGTTTTTGGATCCTGCCCTAATTCAACATCACATTTAATCGTCACCAAATCGCGGGACAACGGTAACTGATCCATAAAGTCACGCAGGTTCTCGCCAACCTTACCTTTGATTTCTTTTGCATTTTCCATTATGCCGTCAATGGAATCATAAAGACCTAACCACTTAACCGCCGTTTTCGGTCCGACCTTTGGTACACCGGGTACATTATCAGCGGTATCACCAATTAAAGCCAGGTAATCAATAATGCGTTCTGGTGGCACACCAAATTTTTCTTTTACGCCATCAACATCCATATCCACGCCGGTCATGGTGTTCACCAAACTGACATGCTTGTTCACCAACTGCGCCATATCTTTATCGCCGGTTGAAATCAGTGTATCGATGCCAAGCGAGGTTGCTTGCTTTGATAAGGTTCCGATAACATCGTCAGCTTCCACACCGGAAACACAGATTAGCGGCAAGCCCATCGCTTTAATAATATTATGAATGGGTTCAATTTGATCCCTTAGATCATCAGGCATAGGCGGGCGGTTTGCTTTGTATTCTTTATACATATCATTGCGAAAGGTTTTCCCTTTTGCATCAAAAACCACCGCCAAATATTCTGGATCATAATCTTTTAATAAACGACGCATCATATTAATAACACCGTAAATTGTACCGGTGGGCTCACGTTTAGAATTACTCATGTCCGGCATAGCATGATATGCACGAAATAAATAAGAAGAACCATCAACGAGAACAAAAGGCGAGTTTGATTTTTTTGACATATACTTACGAAAACCTGTTCAAAATAGTAAGAAGGCAGATAACTGCATTGCAACCTCCTCACTACCCGTGAAAAGGTTTCGAAAACTTGCAGTTATTTTACGTGAAGACGCTGTTAAACGCTCAACTTTAAAGCAATAATTAGCCAGCAAATAAAAACTCAACGAGGCGCTATGGACGACAAATCAACCCACCCAAGCATGAATCCTGTTAATGACTCATCACTCAGCCGTGAATCATGGAAAATTTTCCAAATTATGGCAGAGTTTGTTGAAGGCTTTGAACGCATGGCTTGTGTTAAACCTTCTGTCAGCATATTCGGTTCAGCCAGGACGACCCCGGAACACCCTTATTACAAACTGGCCGTTGATATTGCACGTGAACTTTCTGATGCAGGCTTTTCTGTAGTCAGTGGAGGTGGCCCCGGCATTATGGAGGCGGCGAATAAGGGGGCTTTTGAGGGCAAGTCACCCAGTATCGGCCTCAATATCCAGTTACCCCATGAGCAAGCTGGCAATCCTTATCAGGATATTTCCCTGTCGTTTAAACACTTTTTTTCTCGCAAGGTCATGTTTGTGAAATATGCCTCAGCTTACGTGGTGATGCCCGGGGGTTTTGGCACACTCGATGAACTTGCAGAAATTTTAACCCTGGTGCAAACCAAGAAAAGCCGCCGTATCCCCATCATTCTTGTTCATGAGCCTTTTTGGGAAGGTTTATTGGACTGGTTTAAAACCACCATGGTCAGCGAAGGCGTGATCAATAAAGAGGACCTCAACTTAATTAAAATAATCAGCGACCCTAAAAAAATCACCAACGCCATTTTTGAGCACTATGAAAATAGTGGCTTTGAACCCTCTGCTGAAGAAGCAGAAATTTTGCTACAATTATAAGAACCCGATTATTTTCTAACCAAAGGAACTTTAAATGACACTTTTAAAAGTCATCAGCCTTACTTTTTTATTCATAACATCACAAATCGCTTTTGCGGCTGAAAATATTCCACCGCCTCCGCCACTAGACAGATCTAAAACCTTTTCGCAAAGCGCGGAAACACCCCCGCCTGCTTTACCAGAAGAAGATGACAGCCGAAACATTCCTCAGCCTGAAGTTCGTATTATTCGAAAAAAGGACGTTGTCATTGAAGAATATAGTATCAATGGGCAGGTACGCTACGTAAAAATCACACCCGCCAGCGGAAACCCATATTATATGGTTGATACCGATGGCGACGGCATATTAGAAACACGTAACGATAACTTTGCCAACCCACCGATTAATCAATGGATTTTATTAAAGTGGTAAAGGCTCATTATCAAGTAAAGTGCGTATTTTTTTTGACAAACTAAGTCTACTATACGGCTTTTCCAGAAGCGGAAAATTATATTTATCATACTCTTTATTACTACCATTTTTATCAACATAGCCTGATGTTAATAAAACTTTAATCTCTGAGTTTATATTTAGTGCTTTTTCTGCCAAAACATAGCCATTGATTTTCCCTGGCATAACAACATCAGAAAATAAAAGATCGATACGTGAGCGGTTTAATATTGTTAGCGCGATATCAGCATTTTCAGCGCAGTACACTTTATAACCTAAAGATTTTAAAGTGTACTCTGCAAAAGACAATAATGTTGGCTCATCATCAACGATTAGAATACTTTCACTGCCTCTATCAAGAGCTTCTTCAGCTTTATCTGTAGTATCATTATCAGAAACTTTTTCACTGGATCTCGGCAAATAGATCCTAAACACTGAACCTTTTCCGGGTTCCGTTTCTAGTGAAATATCTCCACCGCTGTGCCTCACAAAACTATACACCATTGATAAACCCAGCCCCGTACCTTTCCCTACATCCTTTGTGGTATAAAAAGGCTCAAATATATGTTCGCTTTCTTCTCTGCTCATTCCCCTGCCGGTATCGCTAATCATGATTTGAACATAATCACCCGGTAATAAATTGATTAAAGTATTGTTGTTTTCTTCAACCACAATATTTGTTGTTTCTATTGTCAATGTCCCGCCATTAAGCATTACATCACGCGCATTAATAACGAGGTTTAATATCGCATCCTGGCAAGAGCCTTTATTTGTATCTGTTGACCACAAATTCCCGCTCAAATAATACTGCACATTCACAGCAGGTGTTAATGAACGAGCAATCATCTCTTTCATATCACCAATAAGTTTATTTATATCAACACATTTTTTTTCAATATCGCTGTTACGTGAAAAGACCAATAGTTGCTTTGTCAGTTCCGCACACCGATCAGCAGCATTCTGTACTGCAGCCAGCCATTTAAATTGTGCTTCTGATAAATTTTGACTTTGTAAAAGCTCGGTATAACCAAGAATAACACCCAACTGATTATTAAAATCATGAGCAATACCGCCTGACATCTGACCAACCACTTCCATTTTTTGTGAGCGGCTTAACATTTCTTTTGTTTTTAATATGTCGGTAATATCTTCAGATATACCGAGCAAATATTTCGTAATACCTTTGTCATTATAAATAGGTATTTTTTTTGTATGAAATATTCGTGTACCCTTTAGTTTTGTTGTTAAAGGTTCTTCAGCAATCTCAAGTGGCTTTTGACTTTGTATAACTTCATCATCTTTGTCTATAAAAAATTGTGCCTGTTCTTTGGGTAAAAAATCATAATCAGTGTTACCTAAGACTTCTTCCTTAAGTATACCTGTCAACTCTTCAGCTGTCTTATTCCATTCAATATAACGATGATCATCAGCGTTTTTTACAAACAATGCACTTGGCAGGTTTTCTATAATAGAATTATTCAAAAAACTCAGCTCTTTAACTTTTTGTTCGCTTAGCTTTCGTAGAGAGATATCTCTAATGACTTCAACTGTACCATGAAGATCGGTGGCGCCCTTTATATGTGACAACGAAAAATCAAACCAACGATGATGATTATTAACCTCTAATTCCAGCGCACTCAACTCTTCGTTATTAATAATCGCCTGACACACCCGACAGTTTTCAATATGAATGTCTTGCGCATGAAAAATATCATGATTATTTTTGCCAATTAATTCTCCGACAGAAACATCTGACAAACGATAAGCAGCTTTATTTGCTTCACGAATAATCCCGTTTTCATCGATAACTATAGTTGCATCCGGAACCGCATCATATGTTGTTGCGCCCCGGGACATAACCAAAAAAGGCTCTCGCAATGTCGTTCCAACAATGGCCTGAAAAATTAACCAAAACGAAAATATTTTAAAAATATGTCCGACAAGATTTGATATACCATAAACATCAACATAAAAAGTGAAAGCCAGCTCTGCACACATAGTTAAAACAATAGCAGCAGCTAACGTATAAAGAATTTTTTGCTCCAGATACTCACGTGTCCTGTATAAGTAAAAAATCGCAATGGCAAGTAAAAAAATAATCGCGTACTCACTATAAATTTTAAACGTTGTCAGGCCTTTCCCCGGAATAAAACCTTCGGGGAAAAAACCACTATAGACAAGCAGCGTGATACTACTTGCTATAAAACCAAAAAATATAAAAGTTTGAGTACGTTTAAGTACGTGGGACAAAAACCAGGGCGCAACCAATAACAATATGGCTTCTAAATAACGAGTACCAACCCAAAACTGCACAGCTGTATTCGCCCCAGAAATTGTGATTATATCCATCCCCTCATAGCTAAGAGCATGTAATAAATCTAATAAACCAACCCAAAAATAACCCACACCTATAAACATTAAATAGTTATTGCGCGTAAAAGGATACATATTCCACGCAACAACACAGGTTAAAATGGCTATCGCAATAGCAAAAAATTCAGCTAAAAGGTGGAATAATAAAAAATTATAGAAACTTATAAAAATAAGTACTGCAGATAATATTAAAGGAACACCCAAAATCGAAAAATACGTACCTATATTTGCTAAAGTTGCTTTATTTAAAACAGACATCTTTACTTATTCCTGTAATAATAATGCGTCTTAATATCTGAGGCAGCGGCCCTCTTTAACTATAGCTCTTTCTCTCATTTTTAATAGAGATTTTCGGTTTTCATCGCCTCTAAATCCACTTTTGGGGTTTAAGATAACGTTCATACAGCTTCGCTTCTTCTGTTCCACTTCCAGGTTTCCAGTTGTAACGAAATTTCACCAGTGGCGGTAGCGACATTAAAATGGATTCTGTGCGCCCACCAGTTTGTAAACCAAACAAGGTGCCGCGATCATAGACTAAATTAAACTCAACATAGCGACCACGACGGTATAGTTGAAAGTCTCGTTCACGTTCACCATATTCTGTATTTTTGCGTTTATTTACTATAGGAAGATATGCGGGGATATAGTGATCGCCCACACTTTGCATCAATGAAAAGCTTTGTTCAAATCCACCCTCATTTAAATCATCAAAAAATAATCCGCCAACGCCCCGCGTTTCATCACGGTGTTTTAAATAAAAATAGTCATCACACCATTTTTTATATTTTGGGTAAGCCTCTTCCCCAAAAGGATCACATGCTTTTTTTGATTCGGTATGCCAGTGCACAACATCTTCTTCAACAGGATAATACGGGGTTAAATCAAAACCACCACCAAACCACCAAACCGGATCTTCACCTTCTTTTTCTGCAATAAAAAATCGTACGTTGGCATGTGATGTTGGCACATGCGGATTCTTAGGGTGAATCACTAATGAAACGCCCATTGCCTGAAAACTTCGCCCCGCTAGTTCTGGCCGGTGTGCCGTTGCAGAACCGGGCATTTCTGGTCCAAAAACATGAGAAAAATTTATTCCAGCACTTTCAAAAACACTACCACCGTCCATCACGCGCGAACGGCCGCCTCCGGACAAATGTTCACCCTCTTCGCGTTCCCAATCATCATGGATAAACTTACCGCAACCATCTTCTTGTTCTAGTGCCTGACAAATTAAGTCTTGTAGTCCTAATAGATAGTTTTTTACTGCTTCTGTATCTGGTGCTTTCATTATTTTCCGATTTTTAATTTGCTCTGATTATTTGATCTGTCACTGCATCACGAATTTCACTAGGTTGTGCATTAATGTCTGTTTTACCTTCAACGATAAAATTAATTTTATCGGTAAAAATGTGTTTAACCTGCTCAGCTGTTCGGGCAGCTTCATACGTTGAGATATTTGCGCTGGTAGAAACAATTGCACCACCAAACTGCTCACATATTTTTTTCACAACAGGATGATGGCTGACTCTTACTGCAAGCGAGTCAAACTGTCCTTTAAGGTATTCTGGCGTTTCTTTTTTTGCTGGCACAAGCCATGTTAATGCCGATGTTTGATTTTTCCAACTTGATAATAATTTTTCTTCAATTTCTTTTTCTAGAGGTTGAATATAATCTTTACACTGCTCAAAACTTGCCGCAATCAGGATTAAGCCTTTTTCTTTTTCTCGCTGTTTAAGCGCGAGAATTTTTTTTACCGCAGATAAGTTTTTCGGATCACAACCCAGGCCATAAACCGCTTCTGTTGGGTACGCAATAACTCCGCCCTGATGTAATACATTAACCGCTTGTAAAACAGCAACCGCGAGATCAATCTGATGTTTCAGCTTCTTCACTCTCTTCCACTGCTTCAGTGAAACCGCATTCTTTTTGCGGACAGACTTTTTCTGTACCACGACGCTTTGTGGTTTTAATGGTTAACATTGGCCAACCACAATCAGGACACGCTTCATTAATAGGTTCATTCCAAACTGCATAAGTACAGTCTGGATAATGCTCACAAGAATAGAATATTTTACCTTTGCGTGATTTACGCTTAAGCATGGTTCCTTTGTGACACTCCGGACATTCGACTTCCATATCCTGCGGTTTTTCTAATGGCTCAATATGCTTACATTCAGGGTAATTGCTGCAACCAATAAATTTACCATAACGACCATGACGAATGATTAAATCAGACTCACACTCCGGACATTTTCGATCTTCAATAACTTCGGGCTCTGAATCCGCATCTTCATTAACATTACGCGTGTAATCACAATCCGGATAATCATTACAACCGATAAAACGACCGCGACGACCTAAGCGAATCGCCATACCACCACCACACTTGGGGCATTTTTCATCTATTTGCTCATGTGTAACGTCTTTACGATCAACCGAAGCTTCTTTATCAACAACCAGATCCTTAAAGGGTTGCCAAAACTCCCGCATCATCGGCACCCATTTTTCTTCACCGCGAGAAATCGCATCAAGGTGATCTTCCATCTTCGCAGTGAAATCGTAATCAACATACTGGGTAAAATGTTCTGTTAAAAATTTCGCCACAATACGACCAACATCAGTTGGTATAAAACGCTTCTTGTCCATTTCAACATATTCGCGTGATTGCAAAGTTGAAATTATCGATGCATAGGTTGATGGCCGGCCAATACCAAACTCTTCTAAGGCCTTAACCAAACTTGCTTCAGAAAAACGCGGCGGTGGTTCAGTGAAATGTTGCTCGGGTAAAATTTTAATTAATTTAATTTTATCGCCCTCTGCCATTGGTGGCAACAAACGATCTTTATCATCCGCAGGCGCTTTGGAGTCATCAACACTTTCTAAATATACCGCCATAAAGCCTGGCTTAACTAAAGTCGACCCATTTGCACGGAAAATATTACCTTCGCCAGCCGACATATCAACCGCAACGGTATCTAACGTCGCGTGTATCATTTGACAAGCGACGGTTCGTTTCCAAATTAAATCGTATAAACGAAACTGATCTTTCGTTAAAAACTTTTTAATTTTTTTCGATTCATGATAAACCGAAGTAGGACGTACAGCCTCATGCGCTTCTTGTGCATTCTTTGCTTTAGTTTTATAAACACGCGGTTCATCTGGTAAGTTTTCTTTACCAAACGTTTCTAATATATAAGCTCGAATATCATCTAAAGCGTCTTGTGCCAGATTAACCGAGTCAGTACGCATATAAGTAATTAAGCCGACTGTTTCACCATCAAGATCGATACCTTCATATAACTGTTGCGCGATACTCATTGTTTTACGTGTGGTAAAACCTAATTTACGGGATGCTTCTTGTTGAATAGTTGATGTTGTAAACGGTGCGGTCGGATTACGTTTGCGTTTTTTCTTTTCAATTTTTTCTACTATTAAATTACAGTCTTTAGTGTTCTTAGTACCATCTTTAGAGTTCTTAGTACAACCAGCACCTTTGTTTAAAACTTTTTCTGCCGCTTTCGCTTTCTCTTCTGAATTAATCGTAAACTGACTGACTTTTTTATTTTCCAGCGTTGTTAGCTTTGCGCTAAAAGCTTGCTTGTCACTTTCAAGCTCCGACTCTATAGTCCAGTATTCTTTTGGTTTAAATTTCTCAATTTCAAGTTCGCGCTCAACAATTAAACGAAGCGCAGGGGATTGAACGCGACCGGCAGATAAACCTCGACGAATTTTTTTCCACAAAAGAGGGGAGAGGTTAAAGCCGACTAAATAATCTAAACCTCGACGTGCCAACTGAGCATCAATCATATCTTGTGAAAGTTCACGCGGATCTTCTATGGCAGCATTAACGGCATTTTTTGTTACTTCGTTAAAAGCAACCCGCCCTACGGTCTTGTTTTTTAATAAACCACGTTCTTGTAAAATTTCATAGAGGTGCCAAGCAATGGCCTCACCTTCGCGATCCGGATCCGATGCAAGATATAAGTGGTCTGCTTTTTTCAATGCTTTGGCGATGGCATCAACGTGTTTTTGATTTTTTTCGATAAGCTGAAACTTCATTCCAAAATCATTAGCGGGATCAACTGCGCCTTCTTTTGGTAATAAATCTCGTACATGGCCATACGATGCTAAGACTTCAAAGCCTTTGCCTAAATATTTTTTTATTGTCTTGGCTTTAGCCGGTGACTCAACGATGACTAAACTTTTTGCCATAACTTTTAAACCATGTCATAAAAGGAAATGCCCGCATAAAGCGGGCACTGTATTATATTATTATACTTTGAAGCTACTCAATGAAACACGCCGGGCATTTCATCGAAGACTAAATCTTCCATCCAGGCATAAGCCGCTTCTCGGCCTGGCTGATTGAATAGCACCATCAACACAACCCATTTAAGCTGTTCAAGATCAATTTCTTCTGACTCTAATGCCATAACACGATCAATCACCATCTCACGCGTATTGTGATCCAGCACACCCGTTTGCTCTAAAAACATTAAAAATCCGCGGCTGTCTAAATCAAGCTTTTCTGTTTCTTCATCTGTATAAAGACGAATAGATTTCGCACTAAACGCAAGGGGCTCAGTCCCATCCTGTAAACCCGCTAAACCTTCAAGCCATAAAAATGCTTTACTGATTTCCGCTTTATGGAAACCGGCTTGCTCTAGCTCGGTTCTTAGTGATTCTTCATCTGTATCAAACTCAATTTCATCGTTCATGTAGTTTTCAAACAGATACATCAACACTTCGAGTATATTTTCTTTCATTTTACTTCCTCTTACCTACCTTGACAGTAGTAGCCACCAGACAATGCTGTAACGTAACCTTGCAATTCCAGTACCAGTAGCATGGAGCAAACCGCATCCGCAGTCAATCCACTTCTTTCGACCACTTTATCCACGGATGTGGGCTCAAAGTCGATACACTGCAAAACTTGTTTATACTCATCATCGACCTCGGATGCTGAGTTTAGTTCGGTTTGGCTCTTTTGTTCTTCTGCTGATTCCGGCGAAGCTAACATGCTGGAAAAGCCGCTCAATTCTTCTAAAATATGCGCCGCGGTTTCAACTAATTTTGCACCTTCACGAATTAGCGTATGACAGCCCTTCGCCAGCGCATGATGTATAGAGCCAGGAACCGCAAAAACCTCTCGCCCTTGCTCGCTCGCTAAGCGAGCAGTTATCAAAGATCCACTCTGTAATGCGGCCTCAACCACCAAAACCCCCATACTTAAACCGCTGATTATTCGATTACGGCGTGGAAAATTACCCGGTAGAGGAGGGGTCCCAGGTGAGTATTCTGACACTAAAACACCATTTTCAGCGATTTTATGCGCTATTTCGCGGTTTTTAGCCGGATATACACGATCTAAACCCGTTCCTGTAACCGCCACGGTATAACCGCTACCTTTTAATGCATTACTCGCCATGCTTTCAAGCGCACCTTCGTGTGCCGCCGCATCAATACCCATCGCCATGCCGCTGGTCACCGTTAAACCCATGCTGGCTAAATAAGCCGCAAAGTTATGCGCTGTTTCAAGGCCTGCGTGGGTCGGGTTGCGGCTACCGACAATCGCAACCTGCGGTAACTTTAATATCTCAGGCTGACCTAAAGTGTACAAAATCGGTGGCGCATCAGGAATGTTTTTTAATAACGAAGGATAACGATCGTCATCCAAGGCAATAATACTGGCACTCTCTTGCTCAGCCCACGCCAAATCAGCATCAACCTTACCCCAATCTGGCTCAGTTAGCTGTTCAATGAGTTTTTCCGATAAACCCGCCTCTCGCCAACCAGAGCGCCCCGCAGCAAAAATCTCAGCCGGTGTACCAAAAAGCGCTAAAAGGGAATGAAGTCGAACTGGCCCAAGCGTATTAACGTGAGTAAGTGCTAACCAATGTCGCAAAGAATGTTCTGTGTCTGTCATTTAATCTGTCCTCACCAAATCCGTTTGGTGAGGCAAGTGTACCACTAACCCAGCATTAGTAATTGATTGTATATTATGGCTGAGGATTGAACTCGGTCATGAAACTGAAAATATTGATTCAAGACTCGCAAAAGATTGCCATCCATGGCCGCTCGACCGCCGCGTCCTGCGGCAGACGGTCTCGAGTCAATATTTTCAATTCCATGCCCTTGCTTTACCGGGAAATAAATCACTATTTACTTTTTATTGAGAATAAAAATCTAGAATACTAAAAACAACTACACGGATTGTGAGGAGTTAGAGAACAAGTCATGGTTTAACGAAAAAGCGGACGAGCCCATGGAGAAGGTGAAATCGTAGATTGAGAAGCTAGCCTGGGCTACGGGCGAAGATAGAGCAACGCAGGAGCAGTTGCCGAGTGTACATCAGTACATGAGCATTTTGAGTTGAGCCATAACGCCGTTATCTAGCTCTTCACAGTTCGTGCATTAGGGATTCTGGAAGTGATCGTTAACATGCATTGATCGATACGCTTCCATCACCAAAGCATAACTCATGTTTTTATAGGTCTTAAACACCATCATGATGCCCGCGCGTTCATCAGGCAGCTCTACGTTATTGAATAAGAAAAAGCGTTGTGAGTCATCAACCACGTTTCCTTTTGCCATAATCGCAAGCACATGGCCCGGCGCCAAACCATCGTCTTCACCACGATTTAAAGCAACCACCATGTATTGACCAATCTGCGACACACCATTAAATACAGACATTATCTGTCCATTTATTTTTTCTGCTGGTACACGCGGCGTGAACTGGAAAACTTGATCCCGTTCTTCACCAGGAATTAGAACATCATTGTTTAGCACTTCGCGGAACGCTTTTGTTATAAGAAACGTTGACGGTTTATCTTCATCTTTTTCTGCTTTCACTAAACGTGCATCTGCAAGATAAACCGCTTCGTAGCCTAAAACGTCTCCTGATTCCGGATCAATATATTCTTTTCCCGGGCGAACGACATTGTAGCTACCTATCGGGTTGGTAAGGTTGCGTACATAAATTTTATTTCCTGTACTACTGATCAAGTGTTCTTCATAACTAGAAACAATATACGGTGCCTGTTCCAACTGCTCTTCTGTCACCACTCGCGGACGATCTAAAAATGAACGAATCTCGCTCATCGGAATCGTTGAAATAGATTTAGAGATATTGCTTGAGCGCGAACGAGGAGAAAGCTTCACCACTTTTAAGCCCGATTTCACCGGCAACTTAGCGACTTTTTTCTCCGCACCTTCTGGCTGCATGCCGTCCTGGCCATCTAAAGTTATATACGGCTTACCATCGACGATATACATCACAATGACGTCACCGGGATATATTAAATGGGGATTGCGGATGGTTGGATTAATGTGCCAAACGGATGGCCATAACCAGGGATCTTTCAAAAATTTCTTGGAAATGTCCCAAAGCGTATCACCCTTAACGACAATATGGCGCTCTGGGTAATCGGGAACAAATATAGGCGCGTCATCAGGCTGGTCTTCAATAGCAGCAACATCCGGGGCTTCTTCGACCTCCATGACTGCAGGAGACTTCTGAATAACCGGGTGGGTCGGACCACCACAGCCCCCCAGGCTAAAAGCAATAAGTGCAGGCAATATCAATGGTGAGAGTCGTAACCCAATCAATTTATTATTCATATGCTTCCTTATAAGCCAATAGCGAGATAGGCCCTAAAACAGGACTTGAAACGTCTCTATTACACCACAAAATAGTCTAAAATATAGATGGTTACATTATTTTTCAGTAGCTTCTTATCTATTAGTATCATGATGTTAGCAGCTTTTTCTAAAAACGTACTAGAAAAACATGTGATAAAGTTAATGAAAATAGGAACTGGTGTAAAACACCGCTACAAAATATAATGAACCCAACCACCCCTCAATAAACTTAAATATAGAACATTATGGCTATTTTAAATATTTTACACTTTCCTGATGAGCGTTTACGTACCATAGCGAAACCGGTTGCAAAAGTAACTGACAAGCACCGTACTCTCATCAACAATATGCTGGAAACCATGTACGACGCGCCCGGCATTGGTCTCGCAGCCACCCAAATTAATGTCCACGAGCGCATATTGGTTGTCGACATATCTGAAGAGAAAAACCAACCAGTTGTTCTTATAAACCCCGAAATTCTGGAAAAAGACGGCGATCAAGAATTTGATGAAGGCTGTTTGTCTGTCCCAGGAATTTATGAAACCGTCCACCGCGCAGAGAGTATACGCATCTCCGCACTGAACAAAGAGGGCGAAAGCTTTGAGATGAGCGCCCACGGCTTGCTCGCCGTTTGCATACAACATGAAATGGATCATTTAGAGGGCAAACTGTTCGTTGATTATTTATCGCAGTTAAAAAAACAGCGTATTCGCAAAAAACTCGAAAAACAGCAAAAAAATGCAATGTAAGCCTTTTGTCCGGGCCAAACTAATCTTATAGCGAAACCAATAAATGCCATCTCTTCGAATTATTTTTGCTGGAACACCCGATTTTGCTGCCAGCGCGCTCTCTGCGCTGATTAAATCTGAGCATAAGGTTGTTGCTGTCTACACCCAACCGGATCGTCCTGCGGGAAGAGGGCGAAAGTTGCGCGCCAGCCCGGTAAAAGAACTTGCCATTGAAAACAGTCTTCCGGTTTTACAGCCAGAGAACCTAAAGGATACCGGTGCACAAGACACGCTGCGGCATTTTAATGCCGATGTCATGGTCGTCGCTGCTTATGGTTTACTTTTACCACAAGCCGTTTTAGATATGCCTCGCTATGGCTGTTTAAATATTCATGCTTCTTTATTACCTCGTTGGCGAGGCGCTGCGCCAATCCAGCGTGCCATTGCGGCAGGCGACAAAGAGTCTGGCATCACTATTATGCAAATGAATGCCGGCTTAGATACCGGCGATATTTTACAACTCAACTCAACCCCTATTTCAGATAAAGATAATGGCGGTGACTTACATGACCGTCTTGCAAAAATGGGGGCTTCAGCAATATTAGAAGTGCTCGATAAACTAGATAAGAATCATTTAAATCCAGCAGAACAAGATGATTCTCTTGCCACCTATGCGCATAAACTTGATAAGAAGGAGGCGATTATAGACTGGCAAAATACAGCAACCGACATTGAACGTCTTATCCGTGCCTTTAACCCCTGGCCGGTAGCCTTTACTTATCTTAACGATAAACCTTTACGCATTTTTCAAGCCGCTATTCTTACTGAGGAATCCGATCAAGAAACGGGAACGGTTATTGCCTGCGATAAAAAAGGGATTAATATTAGCTGTGGAGAAGGGGTGTTACGCATACTTAAACTTCAACCTTCCGGCAGCAAAGCCATGGGTGTTACCGCCTTTATGAACGGTCATGCCAAACAACTTCCCGTCGGCACACTATTAAAGAATACGTTGCTATTGAGTTCACCTACAGAATGAATAGTCGGCTTGCGGTTGTTAAAATCTTATTACAAGTCACACAACATGGTAACAACCTTCCCGACGCTATTACTAAATACGCAGATAAAATTGAAGAAAAAGATCGACCTTTTATTCAGGCCATGTGCTATGGCGTCATTCGTTTATTACCTCGTTTAGAATATATCGCCGATCAATTAATCAGCAAACCCCTTAAAACAAAGGACTATGATGTAGTCCTGTTAGTTCTCACCGGACTTTATCAATTAATAGAAATGCGCACGCCAGATCATGCTGCTGTTTCTGAAACGGTTAAAGTCACTAAAGGCTTAAAAAAACCCTGGGCGAAAAACCTTGTTAATGCTGTATTGAGAAACTACCAGCGTCAGGCAGAAACATTAACCGGGCAAATTAAAAACAATGAAGTTGCAGAGTTTGCACACCCGCAGTGGTGGCTAAATGTTATTAAAAAAAACTGGCAAGAAAACAAAATCTGGCAACAAATTCTGCTCGCTAATAATCAAAACCCACCAATGACTTTGCGCATAAACACGGCTCATATAAAACGCGAAGATTATATTAAGTTACTCAAACAAAATGATATTGCAGCAACGCCGGGTAAACATTCACCTTATGCTGTTTATCTAGAAAAACCCGTTCCGGTTATTGCTTTACCTTTATTCACTGAGGGTAAAGTCTCTGTACAAGATGAAGCTGCACAACTGGCTGCAATTTTACTGGCTCCACAAAAAGGAGAGCGAATTCTGGATGCCTGCGCGGCTCCCGGCGGCAAAACCATTCACCTGCTTGAGCGCGAGAATAGCATTGAGCTTCTTGCCTTAGATATAGAAGAAAGCCGTTTAAAGAAAATACAGGAAAATTTAGACCGTACCCAACTAAAAGCACAGCTTCTGACAGCAAATGCCTTTAATCCCGATTCATGGTGGGATAAAAAGCCTTTTGATCGCATCTTGCTCGATGCACCTTGTAGTGCCAGTGGCGTGATTCGTCGTCATCCTGATATAAAATATCTGCGACAACAAGATGACCTCTCAAAATTAACTCAAGATCAAGCCCAAATCCTTAACGCCCTATGGCCTCTGTTGAAGTCTGGAGGTATGCTGTTATATGCAACATGCTCGGTTTTAGCCGAAGAAAACTCTTTACAAATAAACGCTTTTCTTCAGCAACATAACGATGCCAAACTTCAGCCTATTAATTCGGCTTGGGGGCACCAACAAATTGCTGGCACACAAATTTTACCCGGCGATAGCGGGCAAGATGGAAAAAATGGAATGGACGGTTTTTTTTATGCGCTTATACAAAAGCAATAAGCAAAATAGAATTTTATTTGCTGCTTTATTGTGCGCGTTAATGAGCTATACCTTATCCAATAACGTCTTTGCTGAAGGCTTTCGCATTCTGGCCGCAGAAACGAAATTAAAAGATCAGGTTTATCAGCTTGACGCTAATTTAGACCTGAATTTTTCAGATGATGCGCTTGAGGCCTTACGCAGCGGCGTTCCTCTCATTGTATTAGTCAATATCGAAGTTTTAAAAGATAGAAACTGGTGGTGGGATAAAACCATTGCCGAGCTTGAGCAAGGCTATTTGCTGCTGTATCACGCACTATCCGAGAAATATATTATCCATAACCTAAATAGTGGTGCACAACACAATTATACTAGCCTTAATGCTGCTCTCTTTTCTTTGAGTAATATTCGCGAATTTCCTTTAATTGATAAAAACTTACTACAAGATGAAGACTATTATGCACGTCTTCGAGCTTATCTTGACATCGAGTCTCTACCTGCGCCCATGCGTCCTATTGCATATATTTCATCACAGTGGCAACTTGCAAGTGACTGGTTCGAATGGCCATTAAAACCTTAATAAAACGCCTCTTCTCTGGTAACACACCCATTGCGATTGTTGTCGTGCTGCTATTGAGCTCACTCTATTTAATGAGTATCGCAACACACAATTCATTATTGTTTGGCCGCTTATATTCTATTCTTCTTGGTATTAATTTATTGGCCACCGTATTATTGGTTGGCCTCATTGCTAAAAGCGTCTGGCTACTGATACAACAATATCGCCAGGGGAAAACAGGATCACGTTTAACTACCCGGCTTGTTGTTATGTTTGTCATTCTTTCTGTAACACCCGTTTCGGTCGTTTATTATTTCTCTTTAGATTTTTTACAGCGCGGCATCGATAGCTGGTTTGATGTCCGTGTTGAAAAGGCATTAACCGATGCGCTTGAACTCAGTAAAAAATCTTTGGGTGTGCGCACACGTGAATTACTAAGACAAACCCGTCTTATGACACCCCGCATTAATGCGATTTCTAATGAGCTTGCAACGCTTACCTTAAACGAGCTGCGCATAGAAAGCGGCGCAAATGAATTAACCTTATTCACAAATAATGGGCAAATTATTGCGTCAAGCATAAGTGAAACGACACGCCTGTTACCACAACATTTAGAAGACAGCACTTTACAGCGCTTACGGCAGGGACAGGATGATTTTGGTTTGGTCCCCATCCCGGAAATTGGCTTACACATTCGTATTGCCATTAATATGGCAAGCTCGGATCCCGCGTTAGGCGATCGCATCCTGCAATTACTTTACCCCATTACACCCCGCATTAATGAATTAGCAGAAAACGTACAACAGGCTTTTAGTGCCGTTCGATCTTTAACAATCTTACGTTTACCCCTTAAATATAGCTTTATATTAACCTTATCACTTATTTTGTTGCTCAGTATTCTAACCTCCATCTGGGCAGCATTTTTTGCCGCCCGGCGCATGGTTGCACCAATATCTGATCTAGTGGAGGGCACACGTGCAGTTGCCGCAGGTAACTATGAAAAACGCTTACCTTTACCCGGCAAAGATGAACTCGGTTTTTTGGTTCGTTCATTTAACGAAATGACTCAAAAAATTGCAATGGCGCAAGAAAGCGCCCGCATTAGCCAACAACAGGCCGAAGCACAACATAGCTATCTTGAAACAGTTTTGAGCAACCTCTCTTCAGGTGTCATTACTCTTGATACAAATGGTTTCTTACAAACAACAAACCTTGCAGCAAATCAAATTCTCAATGCAGCATTGACGCCTTTTATTGGTCATTTTCTTGATGATGCCGCCGCCGAGAACCCGCACCTACAAAATTTTATCGATGCTATTTTTCCTCATGTCGATGCTAAAGAATCACAATGGCAAGAAGAGGTCTCCCTTTTCACCGGCGGCGGCCGTAAAATCCTCATTTGTCGCGGAACCATGCTTTCCGTTTCTCCAAATAATGAAGGTTCTGAAAGCGGACACATTATCGTATTTGATGATGTAACCGAATTAGTTAAGGCACAACGTAGTTCAGCCTGGGGTGAAGTTGCACGTCGACTTGCCCATGAAATCAAAAATCCTTTAACACCTATTCAGCTCTCTGCAGAGCGTATTCGTCGCAAATATCTCGATAAAATGGAAGCAAGCGACGCAGACATTCTTGATCGCTCAACCCATACCATTGTGCAACAGGTTGAAACGCTCAAAGAGATGGTAAAAGCCTTTTCAGATTATGCGCGCATGCCAGCGTTAAATTTAGACACCATTGACCTAAACAGCATTATTAATGAAGTACTGGATTTATACCTTTCTTCTACCAACGACACCCTATACTCCGTTACACTGGACCCAAGCAATCCGATTATTGAAGCAGATATTGGACGTTTGCGCCAATTACTGCATAATCTTATTAAGAACGCATTAGAAGCAAACCAGGAAAACCATACGCAGTCACAACCTGGCTTAAAAGAAGAAAAAGTGTATATCACAACGCGCTGTGCTGAAGAACACGCATGTCGCTATGTTGAATTAAAGATTACTGACACTGGCCCAGGCATAGCCGATGAAATGTTTGATCAGTTATTTGAACCTTATGTCACAACCAAACCTAAGGGTAGCGGCTTAGGCTTAGCAATAGTAAAGAAAATTGTAGAAGAGCATGGCGGAATGATATTTGCTGAAAATGCTGAAAAGGGCGGAGCAAGTATTATAATAAGATTGCCGGTAAAAAAATTAGCAAATCTTAATTCAGAATCGGAAACCGAAAAACAAAACAATGCAATTGCTTAAAACCATGGACAATCAACTACCGCATCAAAACCCACTTAATATGCCTCGCATTTTAGTGGTCGATGACGAGCCCGATATTCGTCATTTAGTACAAGAAATTCTCGAGGATGAAGGTTACCAGGTTGAAACCGCTGAAAATGGAGAGAGCGCACGGCAAGCCTATCGCCAAAACCGACCCCAGCTTATTTTACTTGATATTTGGATGCCTGATGTTGATGGCATTACACTATTAAAAGAGTGGGCCGAAGAGGGCGACTTACCCATGCCTGTCATTATGATGTCGGGTCACGGCACCGTTGAAACCGCCGTTGAAGCCACCCGTTTAGGCGCGTTTGACTTCATTGAAAAGCCGCTTTCGCTTGCACGGTTATTATTAACCATTGAGCAGGCCTTCGATTCCGATAAAATATTACATGAACCCGTAAATCAGGCTCAACAAGGTTTTACTGTTAACGAGCCAATGGGGCGTAGTCCGGTAATGCAACGCTTACGCGAACAAATCAAACGTATTGCTGAACATGAAAGCTGGGTGTTGCTCAGTGGTGCAGCAGGCAGCGGCACTAAAGTTGCCGCTCATTATTTACACAATAATGGTCGCCACCACGACAAAAATTTTGTAGAAATTAACCTGTCTTCTTTAAGCTATAAAAATAATGCTGAAGAATTTATCGGTTATCAATCTGACCAGGGCTTAGCCAAAGGTCTGCTTGATAGCGCCCAGGATGGAACCTTATTTTTACGTAATATTGACGAGGCAGATGAAGCAACACAAAATTTTTTACTGGGTTTGTTACAAACGGGGCAATTTCAGCATGCCGGTACCTCTTCCAGCATTACTTTTAAAGCCCGCATCATTTGTTCCGCGCATAAAAACCTTGAAAAACTGGTTGAAGAAAATAAATTCAGAAAAGATTTGTTTTACTTAATTAATGTTGTACCCCTACATATTCCGGCGCTTAAAGAACATAAAGAAGATATACCGGACCTGCTCAACTACTATACTAACGTTATGGTTGAGCAAGAAAAACTACCTTACCGACACTTTAGCCTTGCCGCACAAAATCGTTTACGTAATTATGAGTGGCAGGGAAATATTCGCGAACTAACAAACTTAGTGCAACACTTACTAATAACTGCCGCAGGCAGTGAAATTAGCCTGGAAGAAGTTGAGTCGGCTATCGATCAAAAAGAACAAAAGTCGACTTCTGAAGAGAGCATTCCTCTCTCTTATGATCTACCATTACGAGAAGCACGCGAACGTTTTGAACGTAATTATTTAATTCACCAGCTTATAAAAACAGAAGGCAATATTAGTAATGCGGCAAAACTCACTGGCATGGAACGAACACACCTTTATCGTAAATTACGCGCATTAAAGATCGATCCAAAAAAATTAATAATTAGTACTTAAATATAAAAACAATATGAAAATAATTATTCTAGGTGCAGGTCAGGTCGGAAGCTCGTTGGCAGAAAATCTTACCAGTGAAGCAAATGACATCACCATCATTGATAAAGATGAAAAAACACTTCTTGCACTGCAAGATCGTTTAGATCTGCGAACCATTTGTGGTCACGCATCACATCCCGACATTTTAAGAGCCGCAGGTGCTGACGACGCTGATATGTTAATCGCGGTTACTGATAGTGATGAAACCAATATGGTTGCCTGTCAGGTTGCCTATACGGTTTTTCACACACCAACAAAAATTGCCCGTGTTCGTGCTTTAGGCTATTTATCACATCCACAACTTTTTCAACAAGAAGCTTTACCCGTTGATGTTTTAATCAGCCCGGAACAGCTCATCACTGAATATATCGAAAGTTTGATCACCCACCCCGGTGCCCTTCAGGTGCTTGATTTTGCAGATAAAAAAGTGCAGCTGGTAGGTGTGCGCGCTTATTATGGAGGCCCCCTGGTTGGCCACGAACTAAGCACCATTAAAAAACATATGCCCGGCGTTGAAATCCGTGTTGCCGCCATTTATCGACGCGATCGCGCCATTATCCCTGAAGGCAGTACCGTTATCGAAGCTGATGACGAAGTTTTTTTTGTCGCCACGCCCACCTGTATTCGCGCCACAATCAGTGAATTACGCCGCCTTGATAAACCGTATAAACGCATTATGATCGTTGGCGGCGGTAATATCGGTAAACGACTGGCAGAAGCATTAGAAAACGATTATCAGGTTAAACTCATTGATCATAACTCTGCACGTGCACATGAGCTGGCAAAAGAATTAGACAAAACTATCGTGCTTAATGGCGATGCTTCAGACGGTAATTTATTAAACGAAGAAAATATTGATAATACCGATATTTTTTGCTCTGTTACGAACGATGAAGAAGCCAATATTTTGTCCGCCATGCTCGCTAAACGGCTCGGCGCACGTAAGGTTATGGCATTAATCAATCGAACCGCTTATGTCGATCTTATTCAGGGTGGCGCCATTGATATTGCCATTTCACCTCAGCAATCAACCATTAGCAGCTTATTGGCCCACGTCCGTCGTGGCGATGTTGTCAAAGTACATTCTTTAAGGCGCGGCGCAGCGGAAGCAATTGAGGCCATTGCTCACGGCGATAAAACAACATCCAAAGTAGTCGGACGACCTATTTGTGAATTAAAACTGCCTTATGGTACAACCATTGGCGCGATTGTTCGCGGTGACGATGTCATTATTGCTCATCATGACAGCATCATTGAGCCGGAAGATCACGTTATTCTTTTCTTAATCGATAGAAAATATATTTCTGATGTTGAAAAGCTTTTTCAAGTCGGTATTACTTTTATATAAATCATCATGCAATTTTTTGTTATACAACGCATCCTTGGAATCCTGTTAATGGTTTTCAGCTTTTCCATGGCCCCACCCATGGTCGTTTCAGTCATTTATCTTGATGGTGCGCTCGAACCCTTTTTCGACGCATTCGCCGTCACCTTAATTACAGGAATAATTGCGTGGCTACCGGTTAAAAACTATAAAGCAGAATTACGACTTCGGGACGGCTTTTTAGTTGTTGTTTTATTTTGGACTGTACTCGCTTCTTTTGGCGCCATCCCTTTTGTGCTTTCATCGCAAATTGATATTTCGATTACCGACGCTATCTTTGAATCGCTCTCTGGCCTAACCACAACAGGCGCAACGGTAATAGAGGGTCTGGACAAACTACCTAAATCTATTCTTTATTACCGTCAACAACTCCAATGGTTGGGTGGTATGGGTATTATTGTATTAGCAGTCGCAATCATGCCTTTATTAGGAATTGGTGGCATGCAACTCTATAAAGCCGAAACACCAGGACCAATGAAAGATAATAAGCTAACTCCCCGAATTACTGAAACAGCTAAAGCCCTCTGGTACATTTATTTAACATTAACTGTTGCTTGTGCACTGGCATATTGGTTTGCCGGCATGAATGCTTTTGATGCCATCGGTCATAGCTTTTCAACCATTGCGATTGGTGGTTTTTCTACTCATGACGCCAGCATGGGCTTCTTTAATGAAACTCCTATGGTTGAAGTCGTTGCAATTATTTTTATGTTGCTTGCCGGTATAAATTTTTCTTTGCACTTTTTGTCCTGGCGTAGCCGTTCCGTTAAAGCCTATATACAAGACTCTGAATTTAAAACCTATATAACCTTGCTCTTTATTGTTTCCCTCGTTTCAGCAATCTATTTATATTACACCGATTTTTTTATTGCTCCTGAGCGCGCATTTTTACACGGTATGTTTCAGGCAGTATCTATTGGAACCACAACGGGCTTCACCACCTATGAGTACCATAACTGGCCCGGCTTTCTTCCTGTTCTATTGCTTTTTACCAGTTTTATTGGTGCCTGTGCGGGATCAACCGGTGGTGGCATGAAAATGATTCGCTTCCTGCTACTATTAAAACAAGGGATGCGGGAAATTCGCCGCCTGATACACCCAAACGCGGTGTTTATTATTAAAGTCGGTGGCAAACCTTTATCGGATAGAATTATTCAAGCTGTATGGGGCTTTTTCTCGGCCTATGTTGCCGCATTTATTATTATCTTACTTATCCTGATGCTTACCGGCCTTGATCAAATTAGTGCTTTTTCTGCTACTGCTGCAACCATGAATAATCTTGGCCCAGGACTCAATGAAGTCGGCTCAAACTATGCTGGCGTAACGGATAGCGCAAAATGGGTTTTATCCTTTGCGATGTTATTAGGGCGTTTAGAAATTTTTACTTTGTTGGTCTTGCTCACACCGGCATTTTGGCGTCGCTAAGTAATGCCCTCAACTTTATCCCGCTTTCAACATAACCTCAAAGTTGAGGCGCTGGTCACAGATTTTATTCAATTATGACAATTGCTTAATAACCCAATCTGGGTCAGAAGTGCTTGGAAAGACCGGGTAGTGGACTCCAACTATGACTCCTTCTTTGGCAATCATAGTCACTCGCTTCATTAATCTCATACCATCAACTTGAAATGTTGGAAGGTTAAGCGCTTCACAAAACTTCAACTTTACGTCACTCAAAACAGAAAATGGAAGATGAAGTCGTTCTACCATTTCTCTTTGATAACTTGTTTCTTGTGTGCTCATGCCAAACACTTCAGCACCCAGCGCAGATAACTCAACATGGTGATCTCTGAAAGAGCAACTTTGAGGTGTACACCCACGGGCGCCAGGAATTTCATCCCAACCAGCAGGCAACGGCACAACTGGGCTACCTGTCATTGGATAGCAGTATATAACTATTTTCTTCGCTCGTTTTGACAAATTTACTAACGCACCATTTGTTGCAAGCAACTCAACATTTGGCAATTTTGCCCCCATCAGATGATCACACGCCCCATCATCATTTGGAATGGGGAGGTCTACTGGTAGTTGTTCATAAGTGCTCATTTTGATCCTCTAATGAAATAGGGGCGGTAAGGATAATTACAGTGAAACTATCTGTTTTTAGTTTTGCTTATCTGTCAATCGTCTATTCCTAAGCCTCTACTTCTTGAGAATAGAAAAGGCATGAGTCGCGCTTCTCTTTGGTGATTTTATACTCTGGCTCTTGGCAATCAGGATAGTGTGAATACCAGAGGTGTAATACCCTAAAAATCACTGAAAAAACATAAGAAACCTTCAACGAAAGTGCGCCCGTTGCAACCTACTCCACTGTCACCGACTTAGCCAGGTTACGCGGCTGATCAACGTCTGTCCCCTTCAATAAAGCAACATGGTAGGCTAACATTTGCAGCGGCACTGAAAAGATAATCGGTGAAATAGCAATATCCAGAGGCGCAACCTCAATAACTTTAATGCCGTCTTCAGACTTTAAATTTGTATCCTTATCAGCAAAAACATATAAACGTCCACCTCGTGCTTTTACTTCTTGTAAGTTCGACTTTAGTTTATCAATTAGCTTATCATTCGGCGCAACCGCAACAATTGGAATATTATTGTCCACCAGCGCGATTGGGCCATGTTTTAATTCTCCGGCAGGATAGCCTTCTGCATGAATATAGGAAATTTCTTTTAACTTTAGCGCCCCTTCCATGGCAACAGGATAGTGCATACCACGACCTAAAAATAGCGCATGATCCTTATCCGCAAAATCTTTAGCAATTTCTTTAATTTCATCCTCAAGCTTTAATACATCCTCAATTATCCGCGGCAAGTGGCGCAGCTGGTCTACAACCTTGGCTTCCATTTCAGCAGGGAAATAAAGTCTGCGGGCAAGGACAACAACCAATAACAAGATAGCGACTAATTGTGTTGTAAACGCCTTTGTTGAGGCGACGCCAATTTCAGGTCCAGCACGGGTCATCATGCTAAGTTCAGATTCTCTCACCAGTGAGCTTTCCGGCACATTACAAATTGCCAGCGTGTGTTCAAAGCCTATTGTTTTTGCCAACCGAAGTGCCGCTAATGTATCTGCAGTTTCACCGGACTGTGAAATGGTTATTAATAGCGTATCAGGCTGAACAACATGTTTGCGATAACGAAACTCACTGGCCACTTCAACATTACAATTTAAGTCGGTTACTGACTCGATACCATATTTTGCGATTAATGCCGCATGATAACTTGTGCCACACGCAATAATTTGTACCGACCTAATTTTATCAAAAATCTCAACCGCTTTCGGGCCAAAGCTGGACTCTAAAACGGTATTCTTTCCTAATCGACCTTCAAGCGTATCGGCAATAGCAGCAGGCTGCTCATAAATTTCTTTAAGCATGTAGTGTGCATATCCGCCTTTACTAACAGCATCACCTGAAAGCTTGCTGGTATGAATATCTCTTTCAACCGACTGACCGGTTTCATCAAACACATCAATATTTGATGCATTCATAACTGCCATATCGCCTTCTTGCAAAATGATAAACTGATTTGTTTCAGATAATAAGGCTGACATATCAGAGGCAATAAAGTTTTCATTATCACCAACACCAATTACCAGCGGGCTACCTTTACGTGCACAAATTAATGTGTCTGGAGCAGAAGTGCTTACCACGCCCAGAGCATAGGCGCCGTCTAAATCGTTGATTGATTTTTTAACCGCCTCAAATAATGTGCTTCCTGAAGATAAATATTTTTCAATTTGATGGACGATGACCTCTGTATCCGTATCAGAGGTAAACTTAAAGCCTGCGGCAATTTGCTCGGCTCGTAAAGTTTCATGGTTTTCTATAATTCCATTATGGACAATAGCAACACAATCATTACACACATGCGGATGAGCATTTTTTACTGTTGGTTCACCGTGAGTAGCCCAACGTGTATGGCCAATGCCAATAAAACCATTTGCCGGAGTCGCTGTCAGCGCAGCTTCAAGATTTTTTATTTTCCCAACAGCGCGAACACGCTGAATACGGCTTGCACTATCTAATACTGCAACACCCGCAGAATCATAACCCCTATATTCAAGCCGACTTAACCCATGAAGTAATACCGGGGTTATATCTCTTTTTGCAACTGCACCAACAATGCCACACATAAACCTTTCTCTTATTAATCTTGTTTTTCTGTTTTAACGGGTCGTTTCCAGCCTAAAATACTTTTTTGTTTAACCCGTGTTATCGCAAGCTCATCTGCAGCAACATCAGTTGTAATCGTTGAGCCCGCACCAACGGTTGCATTTTTACCTATTTTTACGGGTGCAACCAGCTGTGTTGCGGAACCAACAAAAACATTATCCTCAATAACAGTTTGATGTTTGTTCGCACCATCATAGTTACAGGTAATCGTGCCCGCACCAATGTTTACATTTTTACCAACAATAGAATCGCCGACATAGGTTAAATGATTTATCTTGCTGCCAGCGCCAACAAAGCTTTTCTTAATTTCAACAAAGTTTCCAACATGTGTATCCGCAGATAAAACTGCACCGGGTCTTAACCGTGCAAAAGGGCCGACCTTACTGTTGTTACCAACAGATACGTTATCTAAAACACTCATTGGTAATATAGTAACGCCATCGGCAATTTTTGAATCTTTTATCACGCAGTTAGCGCCAATCGAAACATTGCTGCCGATTGAAACATTACCTTCAAAGACAACGTTGATATCGATAGAAATATCTTGCCCATGCGTTAACGTCCCACGAATATCTATTCGCGAAGGATCGGCTAAGGTAACACCGCCCTGCATTAATTTATTTGCTTGTTCATTTTGATAGTGTCGCTCTAATTCTGCAAGCTGCATACGGTTATTCACACCCATCACTTCATATTCATTATCGGGCTGCGTTGTTTCAACGGTATAACCGTCCTTCACAGCCATCGCGATAATATCTGTTAAATAATATTCTTGTTGTGCATTATTATTATCAAGCTGGCTTAACCATTTTTTTAATAGCTCGGCTTTTACCGCTAATATACCGGTGTTAACTTCGCTTATCTTTTTAATCTCTTCACTGGCATCTTTTTCTTCGGTAATGTTTTTAACTAAGCCATTTTCATCACGAACAATGCGGCCATAACCTTGTGGTTTATTTAACTTAACCGTTAATAATGAGAAACCGTCTTTAGCTTGCCCTAATAGATTATTTAATGTTTCTTCTTTAATAAGGGGGACATCACCATATAAAATAAGCACCAACTGATTATCTTTTAATTGATCCTTAACTTGATCAACGGCATGACCTGTTCCCAGTTGTTCTGCTTGCAGTACCCAGTTAATTTCAGAATCATTAATTTGTTGTTGTACTTGCTCGCCGCCGTGGCCGTAAACAACATTGATGGTTTCTGGATTTAATTTTTTAGAGGTGTCAATGACGTGCTGCACTAAAGGCTTGCATGCAACTGAATGCAAGACCTTAGGCATTGATGATTTCATTCTTGTACCTTGACCGGCAGCAAGTATGACAATATTTAATGTGGTAGTTTCTGACATTGCGTAATTATTCTTCCTTATTCAAACAGTATTTTTAGTGAACCTTATTTTTTTCTGCTTGTGCTTGCTGATACTTTTGCGACAGGCCGGAACCAATTTCATCGACCGTTGCATCTCGTATCGCTTTAACCGTCATGCGTACCGTCATCGTTTTACCCGCAAAAGGGTGGTTACCATCTAAAAAGACTTCGCCATTATCTATCGATATAACTTTCATTAATAATTTTTGACCGTCTTCATCCTGAAAGGTCGCCTGAGTACCTAAGGTATGATACTCAGGTGGCACATCTTCAAGCTTTGCACGATAGGTTTTATTTTCATCATAGGGCCCAAAACCAATTTCAGGCGGTAAACTGATTTCTTTTGTATCCCCAACCAACGCACCTTCTAATGCATCTGCCATAATTGCCGGAAAAACATGTTCATTAGATCCATGAACATAGTCTGTGGGAACACTATTTTCTTCTTCAACTTCACCTTTATCATTCAAAATATTATAAGTGAATGATACAACTTTATGTTTTGCGACTTTTTCTGTCATTTCTACATCCAATCTATAGCTGTATATTAACCAATATTATATATCATGCTATACGCGAGAAATAGTTTTCGTCAGTACAAGGCAAAAAGACCTGAAAAAGCGGACAAGTCCATGCAAAAGAGAAGGAACGAAGCCAGGCGCGGCTGGAGCTAAAACAATACAGGAGCCATTGCAGGGCGTATAAAAAGTACGTGAGCATTTTGAAAGTGTTTTTATCTTGCTCCATCAATTTTTTGAACTTTAGAGGGCACAACACTGTAATAGTGGAAAATCTGAAGCGCGCACAAAAAAGGGCAGATAAACCTGCCCTTTCTCTATTCTTCAATATTGCAACAAATTAACGATTTTTACGGAAATTCTCGATCATTCGTAATTGTGCGACTGCTTCAAGCAATTTTGATTGCGCTTCAGCCAGATCTACGTCGTCTTCACGATTTGCAATCGCTTCTTCCGCTGCCTGTTTTGCTTCCATAGCCGCGGCTTCGTCTAAATCCTGCGCACGAACCGCCGTATCAGATAAAATGGTTACCACACTAGGCTGAACTTCCATCATGCCACCAGAGACATAAACGTGTTCTACCTCACCGCCCACCTTGGTGATTTTCACTTCACCCGGCTTAAGCGGCGTCAACATTGGGGTGTGGCGTGCGTGAATACCCACTTCACCCATAATGGCTGGTGCTACAACAATTTCTGCTACGCCAGAGAAAATTTCATTCTCAGCACTAACAATATCTAAATGCATGGTCATTGCCATACGCTTTCTCCAATAGTTAAACTAAAACTATACTTTGATAGTTTTTGCTTTTTCAATGGCTTCTTCGATAGTACCCACCATGTAGAACGCTTGTTCTGGCATGTGATCGTACTCACCTTCAACAATGCCTTTAAAGGCCTTGATAGTTTCTTTTGCAGAAACGTACTTACCAGGCGCGCCGGTGAAGACTTCAGCAACGAAGAAAGGTTGAGATAAGAAACGTTGGATTTTACGAGCACGAGCAACGGTCAACTTATCTTCTTCAGATAATTCGTCCATACCCAAAATCGCAATGATATCTTTTAATTCTTTATACTTCTGTAAAGTACCTTGGACGCCACGCGCTACATTGTAGTGCTCATCACCAATAACCAGAGGATCAAGCAAACGTGAAGTTGAATCTAGTGGATCTACCGCTGGGTAAATACCCAGTTCAGCAATTTGACGAGAAAGTACCAATGTTGCATCTAAGTGAGCAAATGTCGTTGCAGGTGATGGATCGGTTAAATCATCCGCAGGTACATATACTGCCTGGAACGAAGTAATCGAACCGGTCTTAGTAGAAGTGATACGTTCTTGTAACGCACCCATTTCCTGAGCAAGAGTAGGCTGGTAACCTACCGCAGAAGGCATACGACCAAGAAGTGCTGATACTTCTGTTCCCGCCAATGTATAACGGTAAATGTTATCAACGAACATGAGTACGTCACGACCTTCATCACGGAAGTTTTCCGCCATGGTTAAGCCTGTTAGTGCAACACGTAAACGATTACCTGGAGGCTCATTCATCTGACCATAAACAAGAGCAACTTTATCTAAAACGCCGCCTTCTTCCATTTCGTAGTAGAAATCGTTACCTTCACGAGTACGTTCACCAACACCGGCGAATACGGAGAAGCCACTGTGTTCTACAGCGATGTTACGAATGAGTTCCATCAGCGTTACAGTTTTACCAACACCTGCACCACCGAATAAACCAATTTTACCACCCTTAGAAATAGGCATGATTAAATCGATTACTTTGATACCTGTTTCGAGGATTTCAACTGCTGAAGACTGTTCATCATAAGCAGGTGGCTTACGGTGAATCGGCATGTATTTATCAGCCTTAACTTCGCCAGCGTTATCGATTGGATTACCCAGAACATCCATAACTCGACCAAGCGTTCCTTGACCAACCGGTACCTGAATTGGCTTGCCATTATCAGACGCTGCCATGCCGCGCTTTAAACCATCACTGGTTCCCATCGCGATCGCACGAACAACACCATCACCTAATTGTTGTTGTACTTCAAGCGTTAAGCCTGTGTCAGCAACAGTTAATGCGTTATATACAGCTGGCATTGCGTCACGTGAAAATTTCACGTCAACAACAGCACCAATGATTTGTACAATATTTCCAGAACTCATCTCAGTTCCCCTATAAATTTTAGCAATTCTTTTGTAGCCACTTTAACCTTGTAATTAAGGTTAAACAGCTGATGCACCTGCAACAATCTCTGACAGCTCTTGTGTAATCGCTGCTTGACGCGCTTTGTTATAAACCAGTTGCAAGTCACCAATTAAGTCACCCGCATTATCGGAGGCCGCTTTCATCGCAACCATTCGCGCGCCCATTTCACAGGCCACGTTTTCGATAACACCCTGATACACTTGCGATTCGATGTAACGAACCAATAAACCATCAAGCACAACTTTTGCATCAGGTTCGTAAATATAATCCCAGTGGTGAACAAGTTCCTTGTCTTCTTCTTGCTGCATAACGGGCAACATTTGAAGAACCGTTGGATCTTGTGTCATGGTATTTACAAAACGGTTATAAACAACATACAAACGATCAATTTCACCGTTGTCATAAGCATCTAACATGACTTTTACCGTACCGATAAGATCCGCCACGCCAGGTGTATCACCTAAATGTGTCGTAGATGCTTTAATATCATTTACATTTTTGAAAAAGCTTGTTGCTTTTGAACCAATAGTACACAAATCAACTTCGATCTTTTTATCTTGCCATTCTTTCATGACATTCAATGTTTTGCGGAATAGGTTATTGTTTAGACCACCACATAAACCGCGGTCTGAAGAAACAACAATAAAACCTACTCGCTTAACATCACGATCTTCAAGATACGGATGTTTGTATTCAGAATGTGCAAACGCAAGATGGTTAATTACGCCGCGAATCTTGTCCGCATAGGGACGAGCTGCGTGCATACGATCTTGTGCTTTACGCATTTTACTCGCAGCAACCATTTCCATTGCGCGCGTAATTTTTTGCGTGTTCTGAACACTGCTTATCTGTGTACGGATTTCCTTACCACTTGCCATGGAATAACTCTCCGATTAAGACTCTACGGTTACCAACTTCTACCAAGTCGCGCTTTCTTTAAACTTATCAAGAGCCGCTTTCATCGCGCCTTCGATTTCGTCGTTAAAGTCGCCAGTGTCGTTAATTTTAGCAATTAAGTCTGCAGCATTAGATTTCATATATGCTTGCATAGCTGCTTCAAAATCTACGATTTTAGCTACTTCAACATCATCTAAATAACCTTCGTTAGCTGCATATAAAGAGAATGCTTGCTCAGCGACTTTCATCGGTGAGTATTGCTTCTGCTTCATTAATTCCATTACACGTTGACCACGTTCAATCTGGTTACGCGTAGCTTCATCTAAATCCGAAGCAAACTGAGCGAATGCCGCTAATTCACGGTATTGAGCCAATGCTAAACGAGTACCGCCACCTAACTTCTTGATGATTTTAGTTTGAGCAGCACCACCAACACGAGATACCGAAAGACCAGCGTTAATTGCTGGACGAATACCTGCATTAAATAAATCAGACTCTAAGAAGATCTGACCATCAGTAATCGAGATTACGTTGGTTGGCACGAATGCAGATACGTCACCCGCTTGTGTTTCGATAATGGGTAAAGCCGTTAATGAACCCGTTTTACCTTTTACTTCACCGTTTGTATTCTGTTCTACAACTTCAGCATTGATACGCGCTGAACGCTCTAATAAACGTGAGTGTAAATAGAAAACATCACCAGGATAAGCTTCACGACCCGGAGGACGGCGTAATAATAATGATACCTGACGATAAGCCCAGGCCTGCTTGGTTAAATCATCATAAACGATTAAAGCATCTTGGCCTTTATCACGGAAGTATTCACCCATTGAACAGCCAGCGTAAGGAGCAATAAATTGCATCGCAGCTGAATCAGATGCGTTAGCCGCAACAATGATTGTGTGCTCCATCGCGCCATGCTCTTCTAACTTACGAACAACGTTCGCAACTGAAGAAGCCTTTTGACCAATCGCAACATAGATACAAGTAACACCGGTATCTTTTTGGTTGATAATGGCATCGATAGCGATAGCAGTTTTACCCGTTTGACGATCGCCGATGATTAATTCACGTTGACCTCGACCGATTGGCACCATTGCATCAACTGATTTCAAACCTAACTGAACAGGTTGATCAACTGATTTACGAGCCATAACGCCTGGCGCTACTTTTTCAATTGGAGAAGAAGATTCCGCTTTAATCGGGCCTTTACCGTCAATAGGCATACCAAGAGCATCAACAACACGACCACGCATTGATTCACCCGTTGGAACTTCTAAGATACGGCCGGTACATTTAACTTTGTCGCCTTCAGAAATACCTTCGTAATCACCTAAGATTACCGCACCAACAGAGTCTTGCTCTAAGTTAAGCGCCATTCCGTATACGTCACCAGGAAACTCGATCATTTCACCAGACATAACATCGTTTAAGCCGTGTATTTGTACAACACCATCAGCCACACTAACAACGGTACCTTCATTGCGCGCTTCAGTGCTCGCATCAAAGCCTTCGACCCGTTTCTTAATCAGTTCGCTGATTTCAGATGGATTCAATTGCATAGTTGTAATCCTTAAAATTTATAAAATATTTAGAAACTGTTACTTAATCTATTAAAATCAAGCTAACTTCGCTTTACTTCATCAAGCTGGTTGCTAATTTATCTAGCTGACCTGAGACAGAACCATCAATCATTAAATCGCCTGCGCGGATAATTGCGCCGCCAACGATTGTTTCGTCGACGCTTGTATTTAATGTTACTTCACGACCTAAACGTTTCTTCAGCGCTTCTGTCATTGATTTAATCTGTGCATCACTCAATGGAAATGCAGAAGTCACTTCTGCTTCAACTGTTTTTTCTGCTTCTGCACGATGCTCTTCATAACCAAGAGCAATTTCTGTAACGATATTTAAACGACCATTATCTGCTAATACTTTTACAAAGTTTTTAGCCAGGTCATTTAACTTGTCACCACAAACATCAACAATAATTTCAACAACCTTTTCTCTTTCGATAGAAGGGTTGCTAATCATATCGCTCATTACAGTATCAGATGTAACAGCTGCAATTAACTGCAGCATGTCAGACCAACTTTTTAAATCGCCTTTTTCTTTTGCGATATCAAAGGCTGCCTGAGCATAAGGACGAGCAATTGTGCTGTTTTCTGCCATCGTCTACGTCCTCTAATTACAGTTGAGCAACCAGATCTTTCAATAGATCTTCGTTAGCTTTTTCATCGATTTCACGTTTAAGTACTTTACTAGCACCTGAAACAGCAAGTGAAACTACTTGTCCACGCAATTGTTCGCGAGCTCGATTAACTTCTTGTTCAAGTTCCGCATTTGCAGCAGCGATAATACGTTCGCCTTCTGCTTTTGCAGTATCTTTTGACTCTTCAACGATTTCGCTAGCGCGTTTCTCAGCAAGATTAATAATATCCTGAGCCTGAGCTTTTGCATTTTTCAAAGTATCTAATACTTTTTGCTTAGCGAGTTCACCGTCGTGCTTGCCTTTTTCAGCAGCCGCGAGTCCGTCAGCAATCGTTTTCTTACGTTCTTCTAATGCCGCAACCAAAGGAGGCCAGACAAACTTCATCACGAACCAGACGAAGAAAATAAACGTAATCGATTGACCGAATAGGGTGAGGTTTATATTCATTATAAAAGCCTTACTTTACAAAAGTTGGGTTTAATAAGTTCAATCGTTTCTTATACTGCAGCAACTGCGAATAAGATGTACATTGAAATACCAACCGCAATCATAGGTACCGCATCAACAAGACCCATTACGATGAAGAATTGTGTACGTAACATTGGGATAAGCTCTGGTTGACGTGCTGCGCCTTCTAAGAAACGACCACCTAAGATACCGATGCCGATAGCTGCACCAAGTGCACCTAAACCCATCATTAAAGCGCCTGCTACGTATAACATTGCAATTGCGTCAGTCATATTATTCTCCTAATACTTATAAAAATTTAAAAAAAGTTAAAAATGTTTTTAGTGTTCGCTATGTGCCATATCGAGATACACGATAGTCAACGTCATAAAGATGAACGCTTGTAACGTGATAATCAAAATATGGAAAATTGCCCAACCAAGCTGGAGCACACCACCTAACGTCGCCATTACTAATCCCGCATTGAACATAATTGCAATGAGGATGAAAATCATTTCGCCGGCATACATGTTACCGAACAAACGTAAAGCCAGTGAAATAGGCTTTGCGATTAATGAAACAAATTCCAATACGAAGTTCACTGGAATAAATAAAGCCTGAACAACTTTATTTTTTGACTGGAAAGGCATCAAAGTTAGCTCTGCAGTAAAACCGCTAATACCCTTATTCTTGAAGCTATAGAACAGCACCAGGAAGAAAATTGAGAACGCCATGCCGATAGTGGCATTTGGATCAGTTGAAGGAACAACCTTCATATAGACATGGTGCGGATCCATACCAAAGAAAGTAGAACCTATCCACGCTGATAACGAAGGAATCCAGTCAACGGGCACTAAATCCATTAAATTCAACAAGAAAATCCAAACGAAAACCGTCAACGCTAAGGGCGCAACCATATCGTTTTTCGCCGTAAATGAACCGCGAACACTGGTATCGATAAACTCAACAATCATCTCTACAAAATTTTGTAATCCTGTAGGAATGCCTGCAGATGCTTTATTCGCTGCTTTAGTGAAAAAATAAATAAAAACTAAACCCGTGATGATAGACCACAACATGGTATCAACGTGGATAGCCATAAAACCCATTGCTTTTGCTTCGGCAGCCGTGTGCGCGAAACCCCATTCACCTGTAATGGGTGACTGGCCATATGTCCAATTGGTTAAATGATGCTTAATATAATCTGCAGAAGAAATTGCTTCACTTGACATGTGATTCTATAACCTAAAAATTTTAAAAAATTTGTTTTGTATACAGGGCGTTAAGTTTTACTACTTACGCCTTGTAACACCATAGCTGCTGCGGCTAAACCAGTACGCGAGTTGGGCTGCAATAAAACCAGACAAAACACCCGCCGGCTGTAATTTTAACCAGCCTAAACCCAACGCCAACAAACCAATCACCATTAAAAAGCGGATAAATATACCTTTAAACAACTCCACTGAATTTACACTGGGCGTTTTATCGGTTGCTTCTGTTGCGATCTTTAGCCGCCAGCCAAAATAAATTGTGCTGGCTATAATGACGGCACCGCCATACAGCGTTGCCATAAAAAATTCATGCCCTTTAACCAAAGTCAGTATTGTCGCCGTAATAAGCACCAGACTGATTTGAACCACTAAAATCTTACGTAGAGTATGGGAAAATGCGTTATTTGTGACAGGTTGCATAGTCTACGCTTTCCAAAAAAGAGCTCTACAGGTTTAAGGCGCGCGAATTATAGTCGAGGGCAGAAGGAGGGTCAATAACTTAGTTTAATAACCCGATAAATTAAAAAGCCAGGGTGCCAGTTTTGTAAGAGAATAGGACTATTTAATGTGATCTAAAATACCATCTAGCTCATCGATGCTATTGTAATGGATTAACATTTTACCTTTACCGTTATTTCCGTGCTGAAAAACAACTTTTGCACCCAATTTTTCTGAAATACTCTCTTGTAGCCTGCGGGTATCGGGGTCAAGGCTAGCTTTCTGTTTCTTTTCTGTTTCAGGCTTACTTAAACGACGAACGAGCTGTTCCGTTTCACGCACAGACAAGCCTTTTTTGGCAACCTCTTTTGCCGCTTGTAGCTGTTTTGCCGATTCCAAACCTAAAATGGCTCTGGCATGGCCCATTTCAATTTGGCCATCCTCAAGCATATGCCGAACATCTGTTTCTAGCGTTAACAAGCGTAAAAGATTGGAAACAGAGGCCCGTGAACGGCCTACAGCATCCGCGGCTTCTTGGTGGGTTAAGCCAAATTCTTCAACTAATCGTACTAATGCTTTTGCTTCTTCAACGGGATTAAGTTCCTGACGCTGAATATTCTCGATTAAAGCAACAGCCATTGCTTCCTGATCTGAAATATCACGAATAATCGCAGGGATATCGTGTAAGCCGGCTAATTGAGAAGCGCGCCAACGGCGCTCGCCCGCAACAAGTTCATACCGCCCCGGGGTTTCCTGCAATGGCCGAACCACAATCGGCTGAACCACGCCCTGCGCTTTTATTGAGTCCGCTAATTCTTGTAGTGCTTCAGGTTTAAAGTTCGTTCTTGGTTGATAGCGACCCTGCTGAATAACATCAATCGCCAGATGCTGAAACCCATTATCTGAACCAGAAGGAGAATCACTTGTTGCGACAACGGCCTCAGTTGCCGCTTCTTTTATTTGGCTCGCACCCGAACCTAATAATGCTTCTAAACCTTTACCTAAACCACGCTTCTTCGCCATTTTTGCTTTTAACCTTTAAAATCAAACAGATACAAGTTGATAAATTAAGCGCGAGCACCAACAAGAGCCGTATTTTCATCATTGCGCAGAATTTCACCCGCCAACGCTAAATACGCAAGCGCACCGCGCGACGTCTTATCGTAATGAATAACGGGAATACCGTGGCTCGGTGCTTCGGCTAGGCGTACATTTCGCGGAATAATGGTGCGATAAACCTTTTTAGGAAAATGCAGTAATAGCTGGCCAGAAACATCACTTGCTAAATTATTTCGTGGATCATACATGGTACGCAATAATCCTTCTATTTCTAACTCAGGATTAACCGTTTTTTTAATACTATCAATGGTATCCATTAATGCAGACAAACCTTCCAAAGCATAGTATTCACACTGCATTGGAATCATGACTGAATTTGCAGCAACCAAGGCATTTAGCGTCAACATATTTAATGAGGGCGGACAGTCTATTAATATATAGTCATAGTGGTCTTGCGCCGCTGCCAGGGCATTACGTAACTGGCGCTCACGATTAGGAATATCGATTAATGCCACTTCGGCCGCGGTTAAATCACCATTTCCCGGCAAAACGTCATACTCAATCTCTTCACCTTTTACCACCAGATCTGACAATGTTACATCACCCAGCAATAAATCACAGGTGGTAAATTCGGTATTATTTTTATCAATACCGCTACCCATGGTCGCGTTACCTTGAGGATCCAAGTCTATCAATAAAACTCGACGACGCGTTGCCGCGAGTGAAGCTGCGAGGTTAATGCAGGTTGTTGTTTTACCTACACCGCCCTTTTGATTAGCAATGGCAATTGTCTTGCTCATTCAAACTGCTCCCTCATTATGTGGTAATTTTTTATTCGGCATATAAAGCGCCGTTTATTCTTTTTTTACTTTAACTTCTAACAGGTGCCTTTCTTCTTCCAGCCCCGGAACGGCTATTGCGTGGTTTTCTTTTACAATATAATTTGTTGCTAGTTCTTCTATTTCCGTCGTTGGGTTGACCCCTTTCATTGCGAGAAAAACTCCATCACTCAATAATAAATGGGATGTTTGCTCGACCATATTGCCAATTGCAGAATAGGCTCGTGTAATAATCGTATCAAAACCATCGGCCGACTGAAATTCTTCGACTCTTGACTGTACCACACCTACGTTAGGTAACTCGAGCTCCGATGAGGCCTGGACGACAAAACGCGTTTTCTTGCTATTGCTATCCAGCAAGGTGAAGTGGTGTTCGTGAAAAAGTATTGCCAATGGGATGCCGGGTAAACCCGCACCTGTACCCACGTCCAATATTTTTTTACCCTGGATGAAGGGGGAAATTGATAAACTATCTAATAAATGGCGCACTACCATTTGTTCAGGTTTTCGTACCGCCGTAAGGTTATAGGCTTTATTCCATTTATTTAGCAATTCAACATATTTTATTAACTTGTCTTGCTGCTTGTTATCAAGCGTTTGTGTCAGATTTAATTGACGCAAACCTTCCGATAATATTTTTTTTAAATCTAATTGATTCACTAATAATTTAACCTTATTACTTATTACCGATCGCAATGTTTGTTAAGTTATTTAGCGCGCCCGCCATTTTTTTAACAATTTTTGCGCGATCATTAACTCCGTGACGATTCGCAATATAAGAAGGGTCATTATAGGTTAACCACACTTGTCCATTCTCATCTTTCCAAGCGAGGGCCTTCATTGGTAAATCTAGGCCTGCTGATTGTTTGCTAGTAAAAAAATGGCTACCTAATTTTGGGTTACCGAATAGTAATAATTCCGTTGGACGCAAAGCAACTCCCGTTTTTTTTGCGCCTGCGTCATGGCTCCAACGCGTAACAATTACAATCCCTTTTTTTCGTAATACTTTTTCTAAACGATCAAGTGTAACCTTTACGCTGTGTTGGCTCTTTTTCGAAATCATTCCATTTTCAGCCATCGACATCGTTGGGATCAGGGCTATTAGGCTGATTATTATTAATATTCCTTTCATAAGGCTTTCTCCATGATTTAAATCTGATTATTCCATACTTAGTTAAAAAAATATTATATTTAATGTGCCCAACAACCCACTTATAAGTTTAAGTTAGCATTATTTACGGTTGTAGCTTAAAAACCTTGCCAGTCTGTGGGAGGCGGATGTTTGGCAAAACTTTCCGCCCGCTCAATAAAAACGGATAAAACGCAATCTTCGGGATCAATCGACTGGGCAGAGACAAAAATCTCAAGCGCCTTAGAAAAATTACGCGCATAATAATAATCCATAGCAACATTTAGTTGCTCTTGCGTTGACTCTTTTGCGGCTCGACGCTCTGCACTTTCTGCATCAAGGACTTCGTAAAGCTTAAAAACCTGCTCTTTTCCTTTAACTGCCACTTTATCGATAACCCGAATAGAAAAATCTTCAGGTGCTCGCAAGCCATCATAAGTCTGTTCACCTATCAGAAAAGGGGTATGGTAAAGCTTGGTGAGCTGCTCAATTCTTGAGGCTACATTGACACAATCCCCAACAACACCGCACTTAAGCCGGTCGTGTGACCCAACTGTTCCCAGCACCAGTTCTCCGGTATTCACACCCAAACCCATTTTGAGGGTATGGCCTCCATTTTCGCCGGGCTCCTTATTAAAATGGTCAAGCGCTTGAAACATTTTAATGCCTGCTTTGACCGCCATGTCTGGAGAGCGACTAAAAAGCGCCATAATTTCATCTCCATTATAAGAATCAATAAAGCCGCCAGCATCAATAATGGGTTTAGTCACCCGGCTAAAATAACGGTTCAATAGCTCAATCGCCGCATTGGGACCAAGTTGCTCAGCCAGGGGAGTAAAGTCGCGAAGATCGGCAAACATGACACTCATTTCTTTTGCTACCGATTCTCCCAGACCCACCTCTGCAATATCATGATGACCCAGACTTTCTAAAAATTGAGCAGGGACAAAGCGTTGTTGAGCTTCCGTCAAATGTAATTGAGACTCAAAAAGCTTGGCATTTTCGATGGAAATTGATGCCTGAGCAGAAAGCAAATTAATAATTTCAATTCGCTCTTGTGTAAAAACACCCGTTGTCAGATTATTCTCCATATACAACACAGCCTGATTCTCTCCGTGGCGGAGAATAGGGATACAAATAATTGATTTCGGCTTATGTTCAAGAATGTAAGGGTCTGTGGCAAAACGGCTTGACCTGCTTGCATCATCCAATACCAGGGGTTTATTGCTGCGTAACACATTATTAACAACGGAAATGGGGAGCATTAATCCATCGGCGGAGACTTTCACCGGCACGGATACCCTGTCCGCATTTTTATCCCACAATGCAGATCCTTTAGCCTGGATCACCAGCTGTTCTTTATTTTGCAGAACAAAGTATCCTTTTTGAGCCCCCGCATTTTCAAGCACAATTTGTATCGTCGTCTTTAGTAACGAAGCAACATCAATCTCACCCGAAATAGCCTGAGAAGCTTTTACGATTGAGCTCATATCCAGTGAATCCGTATTGGTTCTGGTCGAATAAGTATGACGCTGTGTCACACTTTCGCTGTTTCTCGTCTCTCCGGGAGAGCGAAGTAGGTTTGGATACTCTTTTTCCAGTTGCTCTGTTTTTCGTCTTGCTCCCCAACGATAATAAAGGTAGTGGGCTGCGCTCAAATAACCCTCTGCCGCTTTAGTTAAGCCTAAGCCCAGCAAGTATTTGGCGACCAACTCATTAGCCATCGCCTCATCTCGACGAAAACCTCTTACTTTCGCCGTTGAAATTGCTTGCTCGTACAAGCGTAGTGCTTCTGGCATATTATTTTCTAGCCGGGCGAGCTCAGCATTCATTATAAGATATAGGTGCTCAAAATTTTCTGCACAGCTATCTGTCCACAGCTTCATCTGCTGTTGATAGGCATGCATACGCTCTAACATTAGACCTTGTTCCCTTACCTTCTTTTCTGAATAAAGGGCCGCTTGTGTCAGAAAAGCAATAATGTAAAAACGAACAAGCTGAGGCAAAGACATGGAAGAAGCAATAAGCTCACCCTGTGCCTGAACATGCTCAAGAGCACCGTTATAGTCTTTGTAGAAAAAGTGCACCTCGGCTTTATAAATATGATAGTTAGCAATGCCCGTCATGAATTTTCGTTGCCGCATGCCTGTCACACATCGCGCTTCGTCAAAAAGGCCATCATTCAAAGAATAGGCGCTCTTCGTTAAGCCCTGAAAATTCAATTGCATTTGCAAAAACAAAGTGCCTGAATCCAAAGAATCCTGAAACTTACAGTCTTTTACAATGGCGAGGTATTTACGCTGTTGTTCAGTGGAGGTCTTTAAATCATGCTTAGGATTCCAAATGGTACAGTCCTGAGCGCTATAAGCCAGATACAATAAATCACCTGACTGATAGCCCGCTTCAATTCCCTTAAGAAACCAAGGCGTCATACTCGACCAGGGATTGCTCCAATGATGAATAAACATGGTATAGACATAGATGATCCTCGACTTAAGCGTGATGTCATCAAAACGCTCGTTCATTGCCAAAGCCAGCTTGCCATATTCATAACCCAATCCAGGATCGTTTAAAGCACCACATAACAACATGCCGTAAGCTGCATAAGCAAATGCTGACTCTGAGCTATTACCGTGACAAAGAGAAAGGTTGACAGACTTTAGAACAAGATACGGAAACAGATTCCCACTTCCCGATAAAAACGCAGCAGGAAAAATCTCCATCAATAATCTGATCGCAATCTTAACCTCGGGATCCGAAAGCGCCGGCGAGTCAATTAAATCCGGAACTGAGCGCTGCCCAAGATTTTCTAAAACTAAAGCCACCTCATCAGCAACGGCATTAGTATCAGGGTCTTCAAGTAAGTCGATCCCTAACAAAGATAAGCCTGCAATAGCAGACTGAATAGATTCACGCATTCTGCCAATTGTTGCGTACTGGCGCGTTCGAACGGATAAAAGTTCTGCTTTTATAATCGGCGTGCTTGTCTGCTCAAGCATGCTCGTCATACATATATCTGCTTGCTCGTGATCGCCTGTCAGGTATTTACACTGCTGGATCTCTTTACTGAAAAGTAACACCTGCTTAGGATCATTCTTCTGCGCATCGGCAGGAAGCATTTCATAACCAATATTAAGAAAACGAAGTGCAGCATCATAGGCTGAAGAACGTTTAGCCTTTATTCCTTCTTCGAGGTTAAGGCAAGCAAGTTCAAGCTGCTCTTGCGGGTCAATGAGCAGCGCACGCCCTGCATTCAGGTGGTTCACCATGCTCGTTAATTGCTCTTTCGTTTCCTGATGACGGTGAGCCATCATGCGACGCCCAATTAACAGGTGGAGTGATTGTTTTTGTTCCGGTTTAATTAATGCGTAGGCAGCATGCTGTACCCGATCATGCTGAAATTTATAGCTGGGGTTTACCGAAGCAGGGTGATCTTTTCCTGCCGGCTCCAACCCAACAAACTTGTAGCTCTCATTTAAAGGCGACACTAAATTACGTTCAAGCGCCTCTTGCAAATCTATACTGCTCTGCTGCACCGAACATCCATTAATGATCGATATCGTCCTCAGGTCAAAAGTATTACCTATACATGCTGCGTGTTGAAGGACTTTTTGTGTTGCACTCTTTAAACGCCGTAAGCCTGCGATCATAAAATCAACAACATTTTCACTCACTTTTGCGCCCCGAATCGCATCAAGATGCCAGTTCCATTGCCCGGCCTCCAGGCTATACTCTATGGCACCATCCTCATTTAAACTTTTAAGTAGTTCCTTGATAAAAAAAGGATTGCCCTGCGCCTTTTCATACAGCAATTCATTTAGTATGGCCGTGTCTTTTTGATCTCTATGTAAGGTGTCTGTCACCAGCTGGGCCACAGCAGAATGATCCAGCGGGTCCAAAGCAAGCTCGGTGAACTCACGCTCCTGTTTAATTTGGTGTATACAAACCTGCAATGGGTGGCTCATCTCAACCGCGTTATTACGATAAGCGCCAATAATCAATAAGTGGCTGAGTTCGTGCGCAACGACAAGGTGTTGAATTAAGTTTAAGGTCGGAACATCACTCCACTGAAGATCATCCATAAAAATAACTAAAGGATGTTCTTTGTTCGCAAAGACTTTAATAAAGTTTAGAAAAACAATCTGAAAACGGTTTTGTGCCTCTGTCGGAGGTAGCTCTGGAACCTGTGGCTGCTCACCAACAATAAGCTCAAGATCTGGAACCAGATTAACAATAAGCCGGGCGTTAGAGCCTAGCGCTTCAAGTAGCACTTTACGCCACGCGTCCAAACGACTCTTAGGCTCACTGAGTATTTGTTGAATAAGACCAACAAAGGCGAATGAAAAAGCACCGTATGCTGAACTTTGGTGCAGCTGATCAAACTTACCCTGAATCAGGTAACCGTTACCACGAACAATTGATTTACCCAATTCATTGACTAGCACAGTTTTACCAACACCGGCATAACCTGAGACCAAAATTAATTCGGTTGCACCATGGCTTACATCTTCAAATAATGCTTCAAGTTGTTCCAGCTCCACCTCTCGACCATATAGTTTCTGTGGAATACTGAATTTCCGCGAAACGTCAGCTTGCCCCAACTCAAAAGAGATATCCGGTTCTTCGCAACTTTGCTTAAGATCAGCTATCAAACCATAACTACTTTGATAACGATCCTCTGCATTCTTTGCCATCAATTTCTTAACAATTTTTGAAAATGACTCCGGTACATCATTAATGACTTTATGTGCGTCAGGGGGTGGCTGACCTATGTGGCAATGCACCCATTCCAGAGAATTATTGGCAGAAAACGGCAGCTCACCAGTTAACAACTCGAAAAGGGTAACGCCTAAAGAATAATAGTCAGAGCGATAATCTAAATCACGGTTCATTCGCCCCGTTTGTTCGGGAGACACATAGGGCAGCGAGCCCTCCAAACGCTGAGAAAGGGTTATGCTTTGACGTTCCCGTGATAACTCAGAAGAAATTCCAAAATCAATTAAACGTAACTCTCCTGACTTTGGATTAATCAAAACATTGCTCAACTTGATATCTTTATGCACGATATCTTGCTCATGTAGCTCTCCAAGAATCCCGGTGAGTTTAATGGCAATGGAATAGCAACGAGCAATTGAAAAGGGTTTTCCGTCACGTTGAGCCAGAAAGTCAGATAATGAAAGTCCGAACGGCTCCATTTCTATTGCGACGTTTTCAGCACCATAAACGAGCATCGAATGTACCCGGGTAACTCCGTCAATCGTCAGCTTATTCGCAATCTGAAACTCTCGCCGAAGCTCAGCAACGTCATAATTTTTAGGCTGTACTTCGAGTAGCGTTTTGAGGATAACCTCTGTGCCATCTTTTTCACGCCGGGCCCGATAAATAACCCGGGGACCCGATACGTGAATCCGCTCCAAATGCCCGAAGCCCGGAATAATGACTTCTGTTGTTTTGGTAGAAAGATCTACCTCCACGCATCAAACCCCAAATAAACGTTCAAAGCTCGCATGGTAAGCCTCCATCGCAGCGTTCTTGAGCGGACGGCCATGCCCACAAAGAGCATGTTTAAATTGTACTTTCTTAAGTCGGGCAAAATCATCTGCCTGTGGTTCACTCTCATGCAACCATGCCGGCCCCAGACCCGCTGCTGCAAAAAAGCCCATTTCTTCCATTGTTTTAACGGTTTCTTCAGTAAAATATTCATCTGGCTCGACCCAGTTTTGAAGTGAATCACAGGCAATCATAATGCCACCTTCTTTTTTGATATGAAGGATACCTTCCGGACGCTTCGTTGTTTCAAACACAAACAAACTGCAACAGCTGATTGGCATTTCGCCACCCACAACAAGCTCTTTATCAACACTAAGACCATCTTGGATCCTCATCTTGGGCAACGCCCAAAAAGTCGCCCTGTAGCGATCAAGATAAAAAGGATCATCGACGCCATGCATATCACCGATTCGAACAACATTAACAACGGTACCAAGCGAATCAAGGGCGGCAAGACCCTCTTCATTCAGGCGAACGGAGTTTATAATCGTCAGTTGCTCTCCCTCTCTAACGACTGTCATATTACGACTAAATTGCCACATAGAACCAAAAAACTCGCTCCGCATTGTTCCTGTGACAAAAAAAATATCTGGAAAAACTTCTTCAATTTCTCCGTGGGGCATGGCGGCAAAGTATTCAGTCATAATTTTTTCTCTATGTTATTTTTAAGATAACCTATTTTGCTAAGGGTGATTCTAGAGATCTCGGGCGAAACATAAAAGCCCAGACGATAAATAATCGTCTTTAGCCGCTTTCAGCCATACTCATAACGCCCAACATAATGGAATTCGTTATTATATTCATGTAAATAAGCATTAAGGTATTTATGTGCCGCCTTAGAAAGATTTCCTCGCTTAATTTGCTCTAACGTTTCATCGCGATCGCTACATTCGAGCCGCTTAAGGTGAAAGAGGGTCATATCCTTACCACCAAAAAGATCCCATATGCACTGTAGATCACTGCGAGCATTTGTCATATCAAATACGGCACCAGCGAGTGCCGTATAAAGAGGGTATTGCTTAAGGCTTTCTTGATCAAAAACATGCCCCGTTGACGCGGGCGGCAAAAAAGGCGGATAGCTCTTGTTACGCTGAACAGGGTGGTGACGCAACTTTTCGATATACAGCTCTTTCAAGCCCGCATCTTTCGCCCCATTGAGCAAAATATCAAGATAGCGCCTGGTTGGTAAGCGCGCGTTGTCCAGATAATCGGGCAGACCGACATAAGTCTTCGCCTTAACCCGCCCCGCAGACGTATCAATCTCAAGCTCGACTCGATCATAGGCAACACCAAAAGACTCCATTAAATCCAATGAAGCAAGCTGTTCGTCTTTGCAAGCATACAACAAGCCATGGACTTCATCCTGAGGATTATTAGTTGCCACAATATTACCGACCCCCCCCTCGTGACGAAACCAGTGGCGAACATTAAACACCAGCTTCCAGCCTTGAAGTACAACCGGTTCATACGACAACGGCTCAACGCCTTTTGCTCGAAAAGAAGTTAAATTCAAGTTAGAGCCGTAACCAAAATAATAAAACATAAAACGTATAACCTAGTTCGCAATCTTTTTCTGTGCGGAGCAAGTAACCACCCCCAGCAAACCGTTGTTTGTTAATAATGTGTTTTTCTATATTATTTAATAACTTTTTACTATGGAATGCTAACAAAGTGTTTTAAGATAACCTAAAAAAGAGAAACCATAATAGCACGGGCTTTCGTCATAACAGCAGCTCAAATAGAATCTGACGACAAAACCCTGACAGCAATTGATTAATTAAAGATAGTATTAAGATCAAGCGAGATAAGTTTCTTAATAAAAATATCTCGTATCCCCCCCCAGCACAAACCAAAAGCAAACAATAGCTTGCCTGCGATACCGCCTGCAAAAATTGCGACCAATAATAATTAGGGAGATACTATGCCTGGCAAATCGAACAAAGAAACGATAGCACCAACCTATGTGATTAACCATAGCGCGTCAAATAACCAGTACACTGTCTGGCATTTTGACCCCGGCCACCCGGACTTGCTGACTCAAATTACGACTAATTCTGGTGCAACACTGCCGAAAGGGCAGCACCTGTGTGCTATTGGTGGCTACCTGCTATCGTATTCTCCGCCAATAAAGGGCGCTCACGGCAACAACATTCGTTACCGCCTGTTTAATTTTGACCCCAAATCTCCCGATCCATTAAATGGCCGGGCAATACAAGGGGGCCTGTGGGAACAAGATAAATTCTCTGGTTACTATGACCATTATACCTGGGACAAAGAAATGCCTGACATACTTCAGCTCATTCCTATGACAGGCTATGTTTTGGCTTTTATCCCCTCATCGGCCCGGGGTTCTTATCGATTATGGAACTTTGACCCGGCACCCACTAATCCCGGCACAAAAGACCCTTTATGTAACCCCATCACGCCGCAAGACGCTTTCTCCCTTATTGGTGAAGGCAGCCAACTCTTACCCATCGGAAATTATGTTCTCGAATGGATTGCTGCCCAGTCAAAGTACCGCCTGTGGAGTTTTGATCCCCAACAAATGACACCCCTTCAACTTCCGGTGATCACAGAGGGTAGCTGGGCTGATATTACGAAAAAACACCAACTTCTCGTTATAGGTGAGTACTTACTAGACTGGTTGCCCAGCACCCGAGCCTATCGATTATGGCAGTTTGATCCTCAACAAAAAAACCCACTGGTAAAGACTATCCACTCCGGTACGCTTCCCGACGATTTCGATACCAACAGTCTTCTCACCACCGTTCAAAATACTCGGCACATTAATGCTGCTGCCGCAGCAACACCAGGCAGCCTGGATTTCATGCGTGACAAGATTGAACACGTTGTCGTTTATACGCTTGAAAGCCGTACCATGGATAACGTGCTGGGCTGGCTTTATGACGAAAAAAGTCCAAAGATAAACTGGGTTAATGCCGAGCCACCCTTTCTTGGTAACAGTACACAGTATTCCAACCCGGGCAACGGAACCACCGCCAACGTCTACAAATTTAAAGAAGGCAAACTCAGTACGGATTTTGATCTCAATGCGCCAGCCATCGACCCCTTTCATGGCACGCCGGACTCCATTCACCAGCAATACAGCAAAGGTTATGCGGCTTATTTCAAAGGGGAAAAACCGGATATGAAGGGCTTTGTTGCCAATAATTGTAGTGATGAAGTCATGGTCTCCCTCACACCAACACAACTTCCGGTGCTCAATGGTCTTGCGTCTTCATATGCCGTTAGTGACAAATGGTTCAGTGCACTCCCCGGCGGCACCGACAGCAACCGCGCTTTTGCGGTTACCGGTTCAGCCTATAACATCACCACAACATACGAGGGCGCACCGCAGTATGAATTTTTTCCCGATCGGGCCCGGCGACAATCTATCTGGAAGGTTTTGTGGAATAACGGCATAACTGACTGGAAAATTTACTGGTCTGTAAAATGGCAAAACTATGTCTTTAGCTATCATCTATATCTGAAAGGCGAAATTCCTTCTGTTGATAATAACCTTGAAGAGTACGTTGCGCCTATGACTCAGTTTATGAGTGATGCAGCAGCTGGCACCTTGCCTAAATTCTCTTTCCTTGAGCCCGCCTGGATCGCGCCCGAAGGCGCCACATCATATCATCCAACGGGTGATCTGGTTCCAGCCGAACGTGAACTCAACCAAATCTATCAAGCCGTTGCCAATGGGCCGGGTTGGGAAAAAACAGCGCTCATTATTACCTTCAGTAAGGGTGGGGGACTTTATGATCATGTGCCTCCTCCGCAAACCATTAAGCCCTGGCCAAAAGACTCAAATGATGGCTTCTCTTACGATGTTCTCGGCCCACGTGTACCCGCCATTGTGGTCTCTCCCTGGGTTGATGAAAATACCGTTTTCCGCTCTGCGGATAAATCAAACCCTCTAAGCGCGACATCCTTACCCGCAACATTGCTTGAGTGGTTTGGTATCCCCCGGGCTCGCTGGGGACTCGGCGACCGCATAGATCAAGCAGAAGTTTTTGCTGGCGTCTTTCAGCGCTCAACACCCAGAACAGACAAGCCAGCATACAAAAACCCTTACGACAAAAAACATCCAACCCAAGGTGACGCACCTAAAAAGGAGATTCCATATATGAATTCAGTTGATATTACGCTTGGAAAAAAAGAAGAGCTGCAACACCTTTTCTCTGTACCCAATAGCTCAAGCGCTGAACTAATTAACGTGTTATCACACGCATTTAATCAAACGTTACAACGTGATATGTTTTTTGGCTCCTGGGCGGACGCATACTGCCATAAGCAAGATGCGCTTTACCACGTCAAGCTAACCAGCCCAAACCATGACCTGACAAACTATCAAACAACAATCCCCGCTATGATTAATGCCGGAAAAACTGCGCTGGATATTTTTGTAAAAGGAAAAATGGGATCTTCCGAATTATCATTTTATTTACCCTTCGGACTGGCAATGTCAGATTATAAGTCTGTACAAATGCTACATTTCCCTCCAAGTGAGGCACTCGAATTTTCGGACTATCTTTATAACCAAACTTGCCGCCGCTGGGAATTACTATTGCTGCATAATGGCTTTGATAGCACCCAAAATACTCTTTTAGAGCGCCTGGTTGATTTAGTGCCTATTGCTGCGCCCGGCGGTGACGCCAAAGGGATTGATGTATACAACTCCAGTTTTCTTGGTTATGTCATTACACTTCTCGAAATGTTTCTGGGAAATAATGCGCTGACCGATATTACCGCGCCGGCCGTTGTAAGTGGTGCGCCTGCAATTAATGCCATTGCGACTACCTATAAAGATCAATTAGCAAAAGGAGAAAAGCTGGCAACCCTGTCATTAGTTGAACTGGAAATTGTCAAAGGAAAGAAAACTCATCTGTTGTGTACTAACCATCCGAGTGATTATTTATATTATGCTTTCAGTGATAATAAAGATCCTGACAAGGAAAAAAAGGCGATGGAAATTATGCGAGAAGATTTAATCTGTGCAGGCTGGCAATCGAAAATGGTGCAAAACTGGAACGCCGAACCAAAAGAAGTGTTACAAGAAATGCAGAATAAGTGGAAATCGGATGAAAAAGTAAAATTAATTATGAAAGCATCAAATCAAGAATGGAGCTTTGATAAGTAGCTAAAATATGGGCGAGCTAATTTCATCTCGCCCATTTTATAAATGACTCTTTAGTTAAGCCGGCGTCACTTCAGGCCACCGTCTTTATTTATAAACCATTGCATTGTTTTATGCTTTATTAATGATATCTTTAGCCGGTTGGTTTTGTTTTTTTAAAAAAACAAGTATTAATGAAATAGCCGCAGGTGTTACACCCTGAACCCGGGAAGCATGTCCAACTGTAGCAGGTCTTATTTTTGTTAGCTTTTCTGTAACCTCGTTTGATAAGCCAGAAATCGCAGTATAATCAAACCATTCTGGAATCAACTTATCATCATTACGATGTTGCCGCTCAATTTCATCTCGTTGGCGTTCAATATAACCCGAATACTTGGCTTGAATTTCTACTTGCTCGGCAACAACGCGATCTATCACCGGGCTATCTGCTGATAAACTCATTAATAAATCATAGCTTACATCCGGGCGACGTAATAAGTCTTCCAGTCTTGTTTCACGTAAAAGTGTTTTGTTAAAAACACGCTGTTGTTCTTCTATAGATACTTTTTCTGGACGAACAAACTCTTGATGTAAACGTTGTTGTTCAGTTGCAATGGCATTTCGTTTTTCTTCAAACTTTTGCCAGCGCTCGTCATCAACCAAACCCAACTCCCGACCTTTTTCGGTCAGGCGTAAATCTGCATTATCTTCACGCAACATTAACCGGTATTCTGCGCGCGAAGTAAACATACGATAAGGCTCTAATGTTCCCATCGTTATAAGATCATCTATTAACACACCAATATAAGCTTCATCCCGACGCGGGGTCCAGGATTCTTTGCCCTGTACTTTTAATGACGCATTCATACCGGCAATTAAGCCTTGCGCCGCAGCTTCTTCATAACCGGTCGTGCCATTAATTTGGCCGGCAAAAAATAAACCTTCAACAAATTTTGTTTCTAATGATGCACGCAACTCCTGGGGATCAAAATAATCATATTCAATGGCATAACCGGGCCGCATAATAAAGGCATTTTCAAAACCTTTGATTGAACGCACTAAATCAAGCTGCACATCAAATGGCAAACTGGTTGAAATACCATTAGGATAAATTTCATGTGTATTTAATCCTTCAGGTTCAACAAAAATTTGATGGGCATTTTTATCTGCAAAGCGAACCACTTTATCTTCAATCGAAGGGCAGTAACGTGGACCAACGCCTTCAATAACGCCGCTATACATCGGTGAACGATCGAGCCCGCCTTTTATTATTTCATGCGTCTTCTCATTGGTATAAGTGATGTAACAACTTGTTTGTGCGGGATGATCTTCTTGCTTGCCTAAAAATGAAAAAACAGGAGTAGGGCGGTCACCCGGTTGTTTTTCGAGCTGATCAAAATCTATTGTTTTACCGTCAAGTCTTGGCGGTGTACCCGTTTTAAGTCTTTGCACATTAAACGGAAAGGCGCGTAGTCGGCGTGATAAAGCATTCGATGGCGGATCGCCTGCGCGTCCCCCCTCAAAATTCGACTCTCCAACATGAATTAAGCCGCCTAGAAAAGTCCCCACCGTTAAAACAACCGCTTTGGCTTTAAACTTCAAACCCATTTGTGTAACAACACCAATAACGCTGTCATTGTCAACAATTAAGTCATCAACTGATTGTTGAAACAGGGTGAGGTTTTCAGTGTTTTCTAAAACCTCTCTAACCGCATTTTTATATAAAACACGATCGGCCTGCGCACGCGTTGCTCTTACCGCAGGACCTTTACTGGCGTTTAAAATACGAAATTGTATACCTGCTCTATCAATCGCTTTGGCCATTAGGCCGCCTAAAGCATCAATTTCTTTAACTAAGTGGCCTTTACCAATTCCACCAATAGCAGGGTTACAGCTCATTTGTCCTAGTGTTTCAATATTATGTGTCAGCAATAAAGTCGATGATCCCATACGTGCCGCGGCTAAAGCGGCCTCGGTACCGGCATGGCCGCCACCAACGATAATTACGTCAAACTGCTGCTGATAAAACATTGCTACTGAAAACCCTGTGTGAAGAATTAAAAAGGTTTGCCATTGTACTTAGTGCTTAAACTTTATCCAAACAAGATTTTATAAAACATTTTAAACTTTTTCTTGAAAGTTCTCTTTTTGTCCTCTAAAATTGTATCGTTGCGAACAATTAGAGAACAAAATGCCAACATTACTTGAAAAACGCATATTAAACTTTATACACGCTTTTATAATTAAACATGGTCACAGCCCAACTCTGGTTGAAATAGGCAAGGCAGTGGACATTAATTCTAAGGGAACAATTCATCGTTATGTACAAAGTTTGCGAAACAAAGGAATGTTGGCACCGCCCGAGCGCGGCTGGCGTGGAATTCGTCTTGCTGATGATGCACTGAGTACCTCCACAACACTCCCACTGGTGGGACGAATTGCCGCTGGCCAACCCATTGAAGCTGTAGAAGATCATGCTGAAATTAATTTAAGCGAAATATTTGTTGGGAAAGATCGCTATGCTTTACAAATCAAAGGGGACTCGATGATCGATATCGGTATTCTCGATGGTGATATTGTTGTTATCGAACCCCGTAACACCGCTGAGTTTGGTGATGTTATTGTTGCCTTAATCGACGATCAAGAAGCCACCTTAAAAAGGTTTAAACGCTTAAAAGATGGAAGCATTGAATTAAGCCCTGAAAACCAGGATCTTGAACCGATGGTCTATGATGCTTCAAGAGTAAAAATTCAGGGGCGACTAGTAGGGCAGTTACGAAGTTACTAATTATTTTTAATAAAAAAAGCGCAAATCAATTGGGCTTTTTTATTTCACTATATTTTATTTAAAGCACTAACGATTAAATACTTTGTTACTAAATGTCTTCTTATTAAACAGTCTAGTTAGTACACATCCTGATGTTAAAGAGCCTAATATTAAACATCAAGATTCGCAGTATTTAATGCATTAGTTTCAATAAAGTCACGTCGGGGTTCAACCTGATCGCCCATTAAGGTGGTAAATATTTCATCCGCCGCAATCACATCTTCAATTTGAACCTGTAATAAACGTCTGTTTTCAGAGTCTAATGTCGTTTCCCATAATTGTTCAGGGTTCATTTCACCCAGACCTTTATAACGCTGGATATGCTGGCCGCGTTTTGCTTCGTCCATTAACCATTCCATGATTTGTTTAAATGAAGAAACGTCTTGCTTACGATCGCCGCGCTGAATATAAGCACTATCACTTAATAGCTCCTGAAGCTCATCCGCTAATGTTCTGATTGCAAGATACTCACCTGACTCAAAGAAATCCCGATCAATCACTTTTTCTGTTGTTAGACCATGACGAAGTACTTCAATTTTTGCACACCAATGACTTGCTTCACCTTCAAGATTATCTACCGATATTTTATAGGTTAAATTTGTTTCGTCTGTTGCAAGACGTTTTTCTAAGTCTGCAAACCACTCTGTTGCTTTTTCTTTATCCATGTCACTTTCAACTGCCGGCATGGTAATCATTTTTTCTAAAACGGCTGCAGGGTAACGCTGTGATAAACGTTTGATGCTTTCCATCACAACAATATATTGGTGCGCTAAAGCTTCTAATGCCTGACCACTTAAAGCGGGTGCATTTGCATTTACAAAAAGCTCGGTATTATCCAGCGCAACCTGTAATAAATAACTTGCAAGCTCAACATCATCTTTTACATAGCGTTCTTGTTTACCTTTTTTTACCTTATATAAAGGCGGCTGAGCAATATAAATATAGCCATTTTCAACCAGCTCTGGCATTTGACGATAAAAGAAGGTTAATAATAGTGTTCGAATATGTGATCCATCCACATCGGCATCGGTCATGATAATGATGCGGTGATAACGTAACTTTTCGATATTAAATTCATCTTTACCAATGCCGCAACCTAAAGCAGTAATCAATGTTCCCACTTCGACTGACGAAAGCATTTTATCAAAACGGGCTTTTTCAACATTAAGGATTTTACCTTTCAGCGGTAATATCGCTTGCGTTCGACGATTACGGCCTTGCTTTGCGGAGCCACCCGCAGAATCCCCTTCCACCAGGAATAATTCAGATAACGCAGGATCTTTTTCCTGACAATCGGCTAATTTACCCGGTAAACCCGCAATATCTAAGGCACCTTTACGACGCGTCATTTCACGTGCTTTTCGTGCGGCTTCTCTGGCGCGCGCGGCATCAACCACTTTTGACGCAATGGCTTTGCCATCTGCAGGATTTTCCAGTAAAAATTCCTGAAATTTTTCACCCATTACGGATTCAACAACCGTTTTTACTTCTGAGGAAACCAACTTATCTTTTGTTTGTGACGAGAACTTTGGATCAGGCACCTTAACAGATAAAACCGCAACCAGACCTTCGCGCGCATCATCACCTGATGTAGCCACTTTTGCTTTTTTTGCCGCACCCTGTTTCTCTATAAAACTGTTCATTGAGCGGGTGAGTGCACCACGTAAACCGGCTAGATGTGTTCCACCATCTCGTTGAGGAATATTATTGGTAAAACAAAAGATATTTTCTTGATAAGCATCACTCCACTGCAGCGCAGCTTCTACTACAATATCATCTTTTTCTGTTTGAAAATAAAAAACATTTTGATGTAGTGGTGTTTTATTTCGGTTTAAATGTTCAACAAAGGCTTTTATACCGCCTTCATATTCAAATCGATCGGATTTTCCATCTCGCTCATCTGAAAGCGTGATACAAACACCCGAGTTTAAGAAAGAGAGTTCGCGTAAACGTTTTGCTAAAATATCGTAGTGGTATTCTGTGATCGCAAAGATATCAACACTGGGTTTAAAACGAATTTCAGTTCCGCTGTTTTCAGTATTATCAATTTCTTTTAGTTCATTTTGTGGATCGCCCAAGGCGTAATCTTGCTGATAAATTTTACCGTTTCGTCGAATAGTAAGCTTTAAAGACTCAGATAAAGCATTTACAACGGAAACACCCACACCATGAAGACCACCAGAGACTTTATACGAATTATCATCAAATTTACCGCCAGCATGTAAAACGGTAAGAATAACTTCAGCTGCAGATCGGCCTTCTTCTTGATGATAATCAACCGGTATTCCACGGCCATTATCTTTAACCGAAACCGAACCATCTGTATGAATAATGACGTTTATTTCATCACAGTGCCCAGCTAGCGCTTCATCAATTGAGTTATCAACAACTTCAAACACCATATGGTGAAGACCTGTACCATCATCTGTATCACCGATGTACATTCCCGGGCGTTTTCGAACGGCATCAAGACCTTTTAAGACTTTAATACTTGAAGAATCGTAATTGTTATCACTCACGTTTGAAGCTCCTAATTTTAGACAATGATTATACCACTTCTTTCAAACTACCGTGTTCCACGTGGAACATTTTTGACTCTATTTCTGCTGGCAAAACAAATGAATTTTGTTCTGTCGCTGTCACAAAAAGCTGTGCCTGCGTATCAACTAAAAGCTCTATTAAACTTTGACGATGCGCTAAATCCAGTTCTGCCGCAAGATCATCAACCAATAGTATTGATTGTTGTTTCGTCTCTTGTTTCAAATGCGCAATTTGAGCCAAGCGCATGGCACAAACAAGTAATTTTTGTTGCCCACGTGAAAAGCAATTCTGCACCAAAATCCCATTATACGATATTTCTAAATCTGCTCGATGAGGGCCAAAGGAGGTAAAGCCTTTATAAGTATCTTTTTCAAAGGAATTATCCAGCGTTTCGGTAAAACTCTGTTCTTGATTCCAACCGCGTTGATAATGAATATCAACTTTTAATCCCATTAGCTTTTCAACATAACGACTAAATATGAATAAAAATCCGCTAAGATAATTTTCTCGGGACAAGGTAATTGTTTTTGCATGCTGAATAAGCTGATTATCCCAAAGAGTAATGGCTTTTTTATCCTGTTTACGACGTAAGGCAGCATTTCGTTGTTTTAATACACGGTAGTATTGTTGCCAAGCTTGAAGAAAACCATGTTCCACGTGGAACACACCCCAATCGATAAATTGCCTACGATATTTTGGGCCTTGTTCCAACAGTTTATGCACATCGGGGTTAATTATTTGCACAGGCAATAAAGAGCTTAATTCAGCTACTTGTTTAACATCAGCACCATTGATCCGTATCCGTGTTTTTTTAATTGAACGCTCTAAACCTAGTGCAAGATCTTCATTATTAATATTTTTTAAACGCGCAAAAACTTGTAAAGCTGGCTGCTCATGGGAAATTACGTGTTTAATATGTGTAGTACGAAAAGAGCGAGCGACTGAAAGCAGGTATATTGCTTCTAAGACACTCGTTTTTCCACTAGCATTAGCGCCAAATATATAGTTACAGCGCCTGCTAGGGTAAATTTTTATATCATTGAGATTTCTAACTTGACGAATATCAAGCTGAGATAAATACATAGTTATAGTGATTAAAGGCGCATTGGCATAACAACGTATTTGCTATTTACATCGTCGCTACCAAATAATAAACAACTATGGTTTGAATCTGTTAATTGCATAACAACTTCATTAGATTTAATCGCGCTTAATGCTTCCAATAAATAGGCAACATTAAACCCAATTTCAAACTCGTCACCAGAATAGGTAACTTCAATCACTTCTTCAGCTTCATCTTGTTCAGGATTGTGAACTGTTGCTTGTAATTGATTTTCACTTAATTGTAAGCGCATACCACGGTATTTTTCATTTGATAAGACAGAAGTCCGGTGAAAGGCCTGGTATAAATTATCTCTCGGACTTTTTACTTCATTGTCACATTTTTGTGGAATAACTTGCTTGTAATCTGGGAACTTGCCATCGATTAATTTTGAAGTGAAAGTGACGTCAGAAAAATTAACTCTAATATGGTTCTCACTTAATGAAACCTTAATTTCATCATTTGATTCTTCCAATAAACGTGAAATTTCGTTGACGGCTTTACGAGGAATAATAACCTGACGTGTTTCAGGCAAATGAAGTTGAGCTTCTGATTCACAGTAAGCTAAACGATGACCATCTGTTGCAACAGCAATAATATTATTTTCTGAAAGCTCTAACATTAAACCATTTAAATAATAACGAACATCTTGTTGTGCCATACAAAACTGAGTTTGTTCGATAAGCTTTTTAAAAGTTAATTGTGAAAGATTAAATTCAAAAGGGGAGATTAAGGCATCAATGCTTGGAAATTCTGATGCTTCGAGTGTTGATAAAGAAAAACGACTTCGTCCAGATTTTAAGGTGGCTCTGTCATTATCAATGAGAATATCTATTTGAGCATTTTCTGGCAGAGCCTTACAAATATCGAGTAATTTTCTTGCCGGTAAAGTGATATTACCGTCTTCGTTACTTTCAATGCTGCATTGGTTAATTATCTCAACCTCTAAATCAGTACCCGTTAGAGATAATGTATTATTTTTAACTGATAATAAAACATTAGACAGTATGGGTAATGTTTGTCTACGTTCAATAACACTATTAACCATTTGAAGTGGGTTTAGTATTGCATCTCGTGAAATACTGATTTTCATGTGAGCCCTTTATATATTATTAAGTATATATTAAATTATTATTACTATTATTAGTCTTGTTAATATTTGTGGATAACCCTGTTTTCTTTTTATATTTCAATAGGTTGCATCATGACAAACTGTGTGTATAAAAATCATATAAAGTATTATTATGCTGTGGATAACATGTGAAAAACAACTGTTTTTAAATATTTTTAAACTTATCCACAGGATATCCCCGCTATGTTCTTAGTGTTCTCAACAGGTTTGTAAAATCTTCCGTTATGGTTGATTCTTCTTCTTTTAACTCATTGATTTTTTTACAAGCGTGCATGACTGTTGTGTGATCACGGCCACCAAATGCATCCCCAATTTCTGGCAAGCTGTGGTTTGTTAGTTCTTTGCATAAAGACATTGCCATTTGTCGTGGCCGAACAATTGATCGGGTGCGTTTTTTCGACAATAAGTCAGCAATACGAATTTTATAATATTCAGCCACTGTTTTTTGAATATTATCGATACTAACAAGTTTAGCCTGCAAAGCGAGCAAATCACGTAAAGCTTCTTTGGCAAAATCTAAAGTAATAGGTTTACCGGTAAAAGAAGCGTTTGCAATAACACGGCGTAATGCGCCTTCGAGTTCTCGAATGTTTGAAGGCAGTCGTTTAGCAATAAAAAAAGCCACTTCATCCGGGAGTTCAACACCAGAAAGTGAAGCCTTACTCATTAAAATAGCAACCCGGGTTTCGAGTTCAGGTGGTTCAATGGCAACGGGAAGCCCCCAACCAAAACGAGATTTTAATCGATCCTCTAAACCATCAACTTCTTTAGGGTATCGATCACAGGTCATAATGATCTGCTTTTGACCTTCTAATAAAGCATTAAATGTATGAAAGAATTCTTCTTGAGAGCGTTCTTTTTTTGCAAAAAATTGAATGTCATCAATTAATAAAGCATCAACAGTTCGATAGTAAGCTTTAAACTCATTAATTCGATTATGTTGTAGTGCCTTCACCATGTCCTGAACAAAACGTTCAGAATGTAAATAAACAACGTTGGTTTCAGGATTTTGTTTAATTAAATCATTACCAATTGCGTGCATTAAATGTGTTTTGCCCAAGCCGACACCGCCATAAATAAGCATGGGGTTATAACTTTCTCCAGGGTTAAGCGCGACCTGCATAGAAGCAGCGCGTGCCAGCTGATTTGAGTTACCTTCTACAAAATTTTCAAAGATAAAATTTGGGTTAAGAGTTGAGCTTTTTTTCAGCCGAACAGGTTCTTGCACACGAGCGTTAAAGTTGGGCTGCGCAGAACCAGGGGGCTTTGTAGAAATAGTGTCGCTGCCCACTGCAATAGAAATAGAAGGGGGGTTGCTATTGATACTATTTAAAATATCCTGCATTTCAGCAAGAAAATTTTCACTAACACGATCACGAACAAAAGGGTTTGGCGCGAGCAACCGAATTTCGTCATTTTTGCATATTGCCTGTAAAGGACGAATCCATGTGCTGAAGTTTTGCGCACTTAGACTGCTTTCAAGCTGTAACAGGCATTGATCCCAAATGGGCTGAGACACGGCGACCTCGGTTTGTTTTAATAATTAAAAAGGCTCAGGGAGAGCAAGTCTAACCGTAGCGGAAAAAGTTATCCACAACCTTCTGCACAAAAATAAACCTTATTTGATTCGGCTGAAAAAGGCGTATTAACGCGATATTTAGGTTGACACAAGCGGGTTTGAGCAGTATTGTTCACGGCCATTTTTTGAACGATTTTTCAGCCCGTTTTCGGTTGAAATTGAAGATATAACGGTTAACGCTATGAAAAGAACATTTCAACCAAGTAATTTAAAACGCGTACGTACTCACGGTTTTCGTGCTCGTATGTCTACAGTAGGTGGCCGCAAGGTTATCAATGCACGTCGTGCAAAAGGCCGTAAACGCCTCGCTCAATAATCCGGCATATCTTCTATGTTAACCGGGCGTTTCGCTCGGCAGCAACGGTTAATCCAAGCTTCTGAGTTTAAAAGTGTATTTGATGATCCTTGTATTAAACAGGGCGATTCAAGTATGTTGCTGTTAGGTAGAAAAAATAGCCACAAGACTGCCCGTTTAGGTCTTGCTGTTGCGAAAAAACAATTAAAACTCGCTGTTTCACGCAACAGATTTAAACGTCTTACCCGAGAAAGTTTCCGTCAACACCTCGATATAGTAAAAGGCCTAGATATAGTCGTTATTGCCCGTGCTGGTGCGTTGCGAAAAACGAACCAGGAATTGCTCAATATACTGTCTAAAAACTGGCAGATCTTAAGTAAAAAATGCGAAAAATAATATCAGGTATAATAGGGCTATATCGCTATTTGGTGAGCCCGATTTTAGGCCCTAACTGCCGTTATACACCAACGTGCTCTGAATATGCACAAACAGCCGTTATGCGTTTTGGTGTTTTTAAAGGGGGTTGGATAGCAATTAAACGTATTGTGAGCTGTCATCCATGGGGTAAATCCGGTTATGATCCGGTGCCAGAAAAAACAAATGATTTAGAAAAAAAGTAAAACAATACTCAAATTAAAATTTAACTATATAAAGAAGTTTTCAATATGGAACAGCAACGCTTATTTTTAACCATTGGATTATTTTTCCTTTTGTATCTTGCTTATGATGCCTGGCAACTTGAGTTTGGCCCTAAGCCCGTGACTTATACTCAGCAAGCCTCCCCAGCATCCCAGGCGACAGGCGGAACAAATATTCCAACGGGTGCCGATAATGTTGCCACCTCGGCCGTTCCGGAATCTGCTTCAACCGTACCCAGTGCAGTAACACCGGTAATGACAAAAGCTATTCAACAGGCAAAACGAATCTTTGTTGAAACCGATGTTCTGCGTATAGAAATTGATTCTAAGGGTGGTGATATTCGTGTTGTTGATTTAATCAAGTATCCAAAAACCAGTAAAGACGACAAAGAAGCGTTTCGTTTAATGAGCGATGCCAATAAAGATTTATATATTGCGCAGTCAGGTTTTGCAGGAAAAAGTAAAACGGAAGGTACGGTTGTTGCGGCGCCAAACCACAACACGATATATAAGGTAGAAAAAACAGAGTATAAATTAGCTGACGGTAAAGATGCCGTTAAGGTTAATTTATTTTGGAAAAGCCCGGAAAATGTTTTATTCGTAAAATCGTATGAGTTAAAGCGCGGCAGCTACCAGATAAATGTATCGCACAGCATTCAAAATAGCAGCAATAAAACATGGCGTGGTAATTTGTATCAGCAATTACAGCGTTTAGATTATGAAGATGAAAATCAATCGTCCTTCATATATACCTATACTGGCGGCGTTATATACAGTCCGGAAGATAAGTATCAAAAAATTGATTTTTCCGATATGGCGGATGAAGATTTAAGCCGTGATATTAAAGATGGCTGGGCAGCCATTATTCAACATTACTTTCTTGCTGCATGGATTCCTCCGGTTGGCAGCCAACAAAGTTATTATACCCGTGACTTAAACCAATCTCGTTATGTGCTTGGTATGAAAGCAAGCAATGAGGTTCAGGTTGCAAAAGGTTCGACTCAAACCTTAAATAATATTTTATTTGTTGGTCCCAAGATTCAGGAAGAGCTGGAAAAAATTGCGCCGGGTCTGGAGCTTACGGTTGATTACGGTGTATTAACATTTATCGCAAAACCCATTTTTTGGTTAATGACACATATTCATAATATAGTTGGTAATTGGGGTTGGACAATTATTTTATTAACCCTGTTAATTAAACTTGTGTTTTATAAATTGTCAGAAGCCAGTTATAAATCCATGGCTAACATGCGTAAGGTGCAACCGCGCCTGGCGGCAATGAAAGAACGTTTTGGTGGTGATCGTCAAAAGATGAATCAAGCCATGATGAAAATGTATAAGGAAGAAAAAATTAATCCTTTAGGCGGTTGTTTGCCGATTCTTGTACAAATTCCGGTGTTCATTTCCTTGTACTGGGTATTATTAGAAAGTGTGGAATTACGCCAGGCAGACTGGATGTTCTGGTTTACCGATTTATCAGCAAAAGATCCTTACTTTGTTTTACCTTTATTAATGGGTATCACAATGTTCATCCAGCAAAAATTGAATCCGCCACCAATGGATCCAATGCAGGCAAAAATTATGCAGGCATTGCCTGTCGTGTTTACCATATTCTTTGCCTTCTTCCCTGCCGGTTTGGTTTTATACTGGGTGGTGAATAATACCTTATCGATTGCACAACAATGGTATATCACGAAAATTGTTATTAAGGCTTAAATGCCTGATCAAGACAACGACACCATAGCCGCTATTGCCACACCACCCGGTCGGGGTGGTGTCGGCATTATTCGAGTCTCCGGTCCGCTTGTCACGCAGATTGCCGAAGCGATTTTAGGCAAACTGCCCAACCCCCGTTTTGCGGATTACCTTCCTTTTTTAGATCAAAACAACGAAACCATTGATTCTGGTCTGGCGCTGTATTTTGTCGGCCCCAATTCATTTACCGGTGAAGATGTACTTGAGCTACAAGGTCACGGCGGCCCTGTAGTGATGGATATCTTGCTACAACGCGTGGTGGGTTTGGGTGCGCGAATTGCGAATCCCGGTGAGTTTTCTGAGCGTGCTTTTTTAAATGACAAGGTTGATTTGGCCCAGGCTGAAGCGATTGCCGACCTAATCGAAGCAGGCTCGGAGCAGGCCGCAAAGTCAGCGGTTAAATCTCTGCAAGGTGAATTTTCGCGCTGGATTGATGAAAGTGTGGAAGCACTTACTCACTTGAGAATGTATGTAGAAGCAGCGATTGATTTTCCGGAAGAGGAAATTGATTTTTTATCCGATGGACACGTTACAAAAAGCTTAGAAAATATTTTGGCCGAAATGGACAAGATTTTCGCCTCCGCCCAGCAAGGTGTTCTGTTGCGAGATGGCATGCGCGTGGTGTTAATTGGCCAGCCCAACACTGGAAAATCCAGCTTACTCAATGCCCTTGCTGGACGGGATTCTGCCATCGTCACTGATATCGCCGGCACCACGCGAGACGTCTTGCGCGAAGAAATTAATATTGATGGCATGCCATTACACGTGATTGATACTGCCGGTCTTCGCGACAGCGACGATGTGGTTGAGCAAGAAGGTATTAAACGTACCTGGATAGAAATCGAACAAGCCGATCGTGCCCTTTTATTGGTAGATGATAAAACCGGTATTACAGGAGAGGACGATGTAATTCGACAAAAGTTACCGGCATCATTAGAAGTCACCATCGTGCGCAATAAAATTGATTTAAGCAACACTAAAGCAAAAGAACAAAATAACGAAATTGCCCTCTCTGCAAAATCCGGTGAAGGGGTTGAATTGCTCCGCGCACATTTGAAAAAAATCATGGGGTATACCGGTTTAACCGAAGGGGTCTTTCTCGCACGCCGCCGTCATTTAGATGCCTTGATTCGCGCAAAAGAATTAGTTGAAAACGGTCAGGCTCAATTACAGCTCTCAAAAGCCGGCGAGCTGTTAGCGGAAGATCTGCGGCAAGCACAAAACGCGTTGGGAGAAATTACTGGTCATGTCAGTAGTGACGCCTTACTAGGGAAAATTTTTTCGAGTTTTTGTATCGGGAAGTAATGCTTAAAGAGTCTGCGATTTTGAGTTGCGGATTGTTTTTGGCAATAGCTCTATATTGTTGGTAATAAATTTTTGTTAGATATTCTTACTCCCATATCAAGTTAAGCATTTCAATTTTATTAAGACTATTATTTACAGGGCATGATGGGCAACCTCTGCTTGATGGTTCATTTTTACAGTCATCACATTTTTTAATCAGTTTTCTTGCAGCAGATAGCTCTGATTTTAAATATTTTAAATTATTCATTTTTTCTTCAAGATCTTTTATTGAGGTACCTAGAATTTTTGATATTTTTTCGCTGCTTTCATTTCCTGTTGAGCAAGTTTCTCTCGTACTTCCAATCAGCCTAATTAGCTCAAGAGGGAAACTGTTTTCAGTAAGATGGAGGATAGCTTTCAGGCGGGCTAGGTGTTGTTCGGTGTATAAACGAGTACCCCGATTAGTTCTAAGAGGTTCAAGCAATTTTTCTTCCTCATAGTACCTAATGGTTCGTACTGTTATTTTAAGCAGCTCAGCTACTTCGCCTATTTTTAAGTAATTTACCGACACTTATCTAACCTTTATCCAAAAATGAAATATACCGTCTTTCTCTTCCTGTTTTATTAGCTCATTTTTTGTTACTAAGCAGTATGAAGGTATATCGTTTAGCATTGATATTTTGTTTGATTCAGCCAATACAATATCACCGGATTTCATTGACTTAAACTCTTTAGTTAGGCGTATAACAGGGGCAGAACAACACATACCTTTTATATCAACAAAGTGATCATATTTCATTATTTTCTCCTTATAAGCCTACAAGCTGGGCTTCATAGCCTTTGTTCTTGATTTCATTAAGCATGGTTGAGGAGTTTATTGCGTCTGAACTGTAGGAAATAAGAAGTAAGAGCCACTTTTTGTTGTTAAATTTTGTGGCGTAACTCCCTCTAAAGTTGTTCAATGATTTTTTCTTTTACACTTTCACTAATATTTTGATTTAAATGGAACAGCACATCATTTAGTTGCATGGCAAATCTCCTGTCTTGCATTGATGAGGTTATTATCTTACGTTTACGTAAGATAATCAACTGTTATATACATAGGTAATAAGATAGTAGAGCACACTATGTGGTATTTCGTTTGTTGTATATTTATATTACTTTATTGCAACAAAGGGTTTTTTATAGTTAAAGTTAATTTTTTAGAGGAATTTAAAGGGTTTTATGAAAGGATAAAGGCCGCAGATAATGGTTATGTTATTAAGTATTCACAACCATAGAAAGAACGGTTGGGTGGTAATTAAGGGATATGAAGGTGGGTAATTCGATTTTTGAATAGTTTAATCTGCTTTTCAGATGCTTTTCGATAACGGATTTTCTGATATAGGCCTGAAATTATCGTTATGTTTGTTTTGTGCTGGGGAAGCATTTTTATGGCGCGTTTTGCAAAATCATCCGCGCCTTCGGTTTCGTTTTTTATAAGCCCCTGCTTTTTCATTTTATTGAGGAATTTTAAATAGGCTTGTTGTGCCTCATCTTTTGTCTTGTTTTTGGCTTTGTTTGAAAAAACCACAAAAGCCAGTATCGCGGTGAGAACAGTTAAAAAGCCAAATAAGAGTTGTGATAAGCCCTGCCATGATATTTCATCAATGCCAATGGCAGAGAAAAAGGCTTTTTGTTTTTTGTTGTTATAACCCAGAACCCACTGATTCCAGCGATTATTAATGGCGTCCCAGGCAAAGCGTGTTTGTTTTATTTTTTCGCTGAGCCAGTTTGTCTCAAATAAATAATCGGGTTTTTTGAGGTTAGAATTTAGACGTAAAGCATCCGCGTTATTTTCAATATTACCTGGCGGTATTGCCGCGGTAGGATCAACCCGCACCCAGCCTTTTTCATTTAAATACACTTCAGACCAGGCATGTGCATCAGATTGTCGAATAATCAGGTAATTGTTTATAGGGTTAAGTTCACCGCCCTGATAACCGGTAACAACGCGAGCGGGTATCCCGGCGAGCCGCATTAACACGGTGAAACTCGAGGCATAGTGTTCGCAGTAGCCTCGTTTGGTTTCAAATAAAAATTCATCAACCGGGTTGTCATTAAGTAGTGGTGGCTGGCGTGAGTAATAGAAATCCTGGGTAGAAAAATAATTTAAAACATTACTAACCGTTTTTTGTGGATCGGAAGGATGTTTAAGTTTTTCAACCAGTGCGCGGCTTTGGGATAAATTATTACCGTCAGCAGGCGGAAGCTTTAAATAACGGTTAAAAGAGATATTCGGGTGCTGCGGCAAAACATAATTCGTATAAGAGCTGATGTTGAATCGTTGCAGTTTTTGGATGGGTAAAATAGAGAGCACTTGCATATCGGCTGAAAGTAATGAACCACTGGGCAAGGTGGAGGGGATGTCTAGTGCAAACATCCAGAATTTATTATGCGGTTGCAGGGTAATGCCGTAGTCGGTTTTATGGCCAATAGAGCGAAACTTAAATGTCTCTAACTCAATACGTTCGGACTCTGGCGCAGTCCAGTTATAACCGTCAAAAGACCACATCACCGGGCCTCGCCAATAAAGCTTGCCGGGTTCAGGAATCTCAGAATCAAATGCAACGCGAAAAGCAATTTCAGAGTTGTCACTTAATTGGCTAATTTTTCCGGGCGACATGTTGTCGGATAGCCCGGTTGTTGCAGAAAAAGCATCCTCTGGTAGCCCCCATAACGGGCCATTTATTCTCGGGAATAAAATAAATAATACAATGGCAAAGGGAATAGCCTGGGCTAACATTTTAAGCGCGAGTTTAAAGTGTTGTTTTTCGTTTTTTTGTACAGCTTTAATATCAAGAGACGGTGAGAGGTTTTTATAATCATGCTGATAGCTAATCAAAGCAGTAAATAAAAACACTAAAGCAAATATCATGGTTATGGCAACGGGGATTGACTGGCTAAATAAAAAGTTTATGACAATGGAAAATAAAGAAATGTTTATAATAAGAAAAATATCGCGATAAGATTTGATTTCAAAAAGCTTTAAGCACAACAAACCGAGTAGCATAGCTGAGCCGGCATTGCGCCCTACTATGGTGTGATAACTAAAAACTATACCAATTAAAAGCATAAGAGTGAAAATGAATAAAACTTTCTTTCCGGGTATTGGACAAAGTTGTAACTCATAACAACCGCGCCAAACAATGAGAGCGGTTACAACCAGGCCTAGCCATAATGGCAGATGAGAAAAATTTGGAATAACAACAAGCAGTAAACCGAATAATAAAATCAAAGCGGCAGGCTGAATCGCAGGGCTTTGTAGTTTATTGAGCAACATCATTTAATCCCGGCACATTAACATTAAATAAAGCAAGTTGTTTTAAACAAGCATGCAAGTGGTTTTTCCCTGCGCCAGGTTTAATTACCGAGTCGGGTAAACGTAAGCCATATTGCATATTCTTTGCATCGGCGAGTAAAAGCCATCTTGTTATCTGAGAGAGTTTTGCTTCGGTATTAGGTGCTGTTGTATCCAACCAGTTAAACCAGAGCTCATCCGAGCTGCTTGATGAAAATTCTTTTGTCTGCAAGGTTTGGTGCCGGGCAAAATTTTTCCAATGAATATGTTGCAAAGGGTCGCCGTCGGCATAAGAACGTAAACCTTTAAAATCATCCCGGCCAATATCGACTTGTTTTTTTCCTTCAGATGCGCCGACATTTTTAAGTGGCAGCTGCTTGTGTGAAGAAGGTTTTGGATAAACCAGCTGTTGATGGTCGAGCTGTATAATTGCCCATGCCTTAAACAGCCCAAAAGGAAAACGACTTTCAACGGTAAAGCGTGGCAGCGGGATAAGGCCACGTTGTTTGAAGCTATGCTTTACCTTGATATAGGAAGTTGGCGTCTCTTTTATATCGGTTTCGCTAATAATTTTTTGTGGTGTGTAAGACTGTAAAGAAAAGCGTGTTTGCTGAGTTAAGTTATTTACCTGCACCTTAAAGCTGATTTCATTGCCCGCAAAGTCAGGCTGGCAAATTGCAGGACCAAAGCTGAGTTTTAATAAATTATTATAGGTATGAAAAATTGCAACAACACAAAGACTGGCGAGCAAAAATGTTAAAAAGAACCCTAGGCTATTGGCATAGTTAATCGAGCCAAGCAACATAACAAATAACAGGAAGGCGAAGATGAGTCCTTGTTTAGTTGGTAAAATATAAACCCGGCGTTGCGTTAATAAATACGGTGTTTGCTGTGGCCCTTCTCCAACAAAAAAACGCTGTAAGTTAAATTTCGTTTTTAAAGCGGCCAGCATCTGAGGTATCCCCACAAAATCAATAGAAAAAGCGATCAAAAACAACAACTTAGTAATAAAAACATTAATACCAGACTTAAAGCTTGTTATTACACTTAATGAACCGCTACCCGTTTCGTCAGCATTACCCTAACCTGCTCCGCAGGTTCTGGCATCATTTAATGAACCGCTGCGCGGTTCGTCGGCATTACCTTAACGTGCTCTGCATGTTCTGTCATTGCGAAGGAACAAAGTGACTGCGGCAATCTCATGAATAGCGTTTCGTAGCTTGAGGTTGCCGCGTCAACACTTAAAAACACCTGTTTTCAGTGTTTCCTCGCAAAGACAGAAACATTAAACTTCGTGGTGATCCCTCAGGGTCAACATCGTTTAGGGTATCGCAACGTCTTTTAGTAAGGCATCAAGTGGTTCGATAGTATCAGGGTCAACCGGTCGTAATCGGTGTCGCACTACGCCGGGTAATACAGCTTGAATATCTTCAGGAATAACATAGTCACGTTCATTCAACATTGCCCATGCTTTACTAACGTGTAACAAGGCGAGCCCAGCTCTTGGTGACAGACCATATTCAAAAAGCCCAGACTCGCGTGAATAAGCAATAATCGCCTGAACATAATCAAGTAGTGCATCAGAAGTGATAATGTGTTGTACCTGATCTTGTATTTCTCGCAGTTCATTTTCACTGATACAGGCGATGAGTTTATTTAATGCATCATGGCGATCATTGGCGATAAGGAGTTGCCGTTCTGCTTTTGCATCAGGATAGCCTAATGAGATTGACATTAAAAAACGATCCAATTGCGATTCGGGTAAATCAAAAGTGCCAATTTGTTCAGAGGGGTTTTGTGTTGCAATAACAAAAAACGGTTTTGGCAGTTCGCGCGTTTTTCCTTCTAGTGTGACTTGCTGTTCTTCCATAGCTTCAAGCAAGGCGCTTTGCGTTTTCGGGGTGGCACGATTGATTTCATCGGCTAATAACACATTACTAAAAATGGGGCCGGGGTGAAAAGTAAACTGACTCTGGTTTTGTTCATAAATAGAAATACCCAAAACATCCGCGGGAAGCATATCACTGGTGAATTGAATGCGGCTAAATTGCAGGCCGAGTAATTGCGCCATGGTGTGCGCCAGCGTTGTTTTCCCCACCCCCGGCAAATCTTCAATAAGCAGATGGCCCTTGGCTAAGATGCAGGTGAGCGCCAAACGAAGTTTGTGTTCTTTGCCCAAAATAATGGTGTTGGCAGATTGGATGATATTTTGAAGTTTATTGTTATGGTTATTGGGTTTCATAAGCTCGTCAGATAGTTATATAGTGAAGGTAAGACCTTAAACTATTTATATTGTTCGTATTTATGACTCGATTTTACATATTGAAGCGTGTGCTTGTTTTGTTAGCGGCATCAACCGTATCAGCCTGTAGCTCTTTTGGCTATTACATGGATCTCATGGCGGGACATTCGGAGCTATTAGAACAGCGAAAACCTGTGTCAGAAGTGATCGCGGACGAAAAAACAAATAATAATTTGCGTAAAGCGTTACTAAAAAGCCAAAAAATACGAGATTTTGCCTCTAAAAGTCTCTATTTACCAGAAAATGACAGTTATCGACAATATGCAGACTTAAGCCGCCCTTTTGTTGTTTGGAATGTCGTCGCGGCAAAAAAACTCTCGGTAGAGGCGAAAAAATGGTGTTTTCTCTTTGTAGGCTGCTTGAGCTATAAGGGCTATTTTTCAAAAGAAGAAGCGCAAACCGAGGCGCAACGGCTAGCCACAGCAGGCTACGATGTGCATATTGCCGGAGCGAAAGCCTATTCGACCTTAGGCTGGTTTGATGATCCGCTGTTAAATACCATGATGTATCGATCAGAAGCACGTCGGGCGGGTATTATTTTTCATGAGCTGGCGCACCAGCTTATATACATTGAAAATGACACCGCTTTTAATGAAGCCTTTGCAACCGTTGTAGAACAAGAAGGTATTCGAGAATGGTTTAATAAAAATGGTAAACACAAAGAGTATGCAGACTACCTAGAACAAAATAAGCGCGACGCACAAATAAACGAGCTCTTGCTCGAAACACGAAAAGCGTTAATGCTGTTATATAAAAGCAATGCGCCTGAAGAAAGAAAATTAATTGCCAAAAAACAATATTTCGCTTTGCTACAGAAAAAATATCAGCAACTTAAAAAAACATGGAGCGGAAAAAATATTAATGCCTTCGATGAGTGGATGACACAAGGCTTAAATAATTCGCATCTACTTCTGGTTGCGACCTATTATGATTTGGTGCCAATTTTTAAAAAAATAATGAAAGAAGAAAATAATAATTTTAAAAAATTTTATGCTAGAGTAAAAAAGCTTGGAAGAATAAATAAAAATTAAGCTACTATTAATGTTAGCCAGCCAAAGGGAAGAGGTTCAAATGAAAAGTAAAATTATAATAATTATAACTCTTGGAATAATATTTTAGTTTTTAAACCGAGAAACACTGGTTGATAAGCTTATGCAAGCGGACTTCCCTATTGCAGTAAGTATTAAAAGCGGGAAACAATACTATGATCCTGAACGTAATGAAACGGTTGATATGTCTCGTCTTATAGAAGAGGGTTTGGTTACAGTTATACATTTAAGTAAATCAAGTTGTAATGGATGTAAAATATTTAATAGGAACATTGATAAGCTGCTTTTGATTAGACCTGATGTTGCGGTTGTTGAGGTTCCGGCACCCGGCTCAGTTGGTTATAGGGCGACGAATAGAGGTAAAGAACTAAATGTTAAGTTTGTTCCATTTATTCTTATCTATGATAAATCGGGAAAATTAGTTGCTGTTGATGATGGGGATAAAAGAGAAGGAACAGATCTTTTTATGGAATGGCTAAGTGAGGAAATAGATAGAAAAAATACGCAGCTAAGAGATGGCTGGGTTAAAAATAAGTTTTCTCAATATTAAATTATGTTATTTATCCCCTTAGAGAAAAATATAGACTGGAAAAAACCACCGTTTATTACAATATTTCTTATTGTAATAAATTTTATTTTTTATTTTGGTTTTCAGTTAAGCGACGACGACAATTACGCAGAAGCATTTAACTATTATTTTAGTTCGGGTTTAATAGATATTGAGACGCTTTATTATGCGGATTATTTGAAAAATAAAGAAAATAAATTTTCACTTGTTGCAAAAAAAGAAGAGAAAGAGGCTTTGTCGAGCAAGGAAAAAGAGTCCTTATTTTTTAAAATGAGAAATGATGGTGAATTTCTGCTCCAATTAGAAAGTGACAAAATCATACAAAAAGAAGACAAAAATTTTGAAAAATGGAAGCCGCTTTCAAAAATTTTTTATGAAAAACTAAACAATACTACATCGTATGCATATGGAATAAAAAACTATAAGGTTACTTTAGAAACAATAGTTTCACATATGTTTCTACATGCAAATTTTGAACATTTGTTTTGGAATATGGTGTTTTTATTTATATTTGGTTTTTCAGTGGAAGCCATTTTGGGTTGGAAAACATATATTTCTACATACCTTTTAGCAGGAATAGGATCGGCTGTATTTGATATTCTTTTAGAGCCTAGTAATGCATTGCCAGGCATTGGTGCGTCGGGGGCTATATCTGGTTTAACAGGAATGTATACCGTCCTTTTTGGGATGCGAAAGATACGGTTCTTTTATTTCGTTTTTGTCTATTTTGATACAGTAAAAGCTCCCGCTATAATTATTTTACCCCTTTGGCTTGGTTACGAGTTTTATAATTATTTTTATATACCATCTAATATTAATAATTTAGCTCATGCTGGAGGCCTAATTTGTGGCGCTATTATTGCCTATGCATCCAAAAAACTTCATAAAGAAATTAATATAGAATATATGGATGAAAACAACAATAAAGAAGCTTTTAATACATTGTATTCAGAGGCACAAAAATTAATATCAGAACTAAAATTAGATAAAGCAAAAATTATATTGTTGCGGTTATATAAAGAACAGCCAGACAATATTGAAATGCTACTGCAGCTATATAGTCTTGCGAAGTTTAATCCTGATTCAGACGACTACCATCGTTGGTCTAAAACAATATTTGAGATAAAAGAAGAAAGCAAATATGAAAATGAAATTGTTGTAGAAACATTTAATGAGTATTTGATTACGGCAAAGCCCTCGCCTAAACTAAATGTTAGCAATATGACTAAGCTTGTAAAAAGATTTTTAAAGTTTGGGTATTTACAGGAGGCCGAGAAAATAGTTCTGATTTTAATTAAAAATAAAGTAAAAAATATTGAGTTAATGGAAAGCTTAAAAATTTTAATAGATAAGTATAATGTTAAAGATGAAAATAAATCGCTTAAATATCAAAATATTTATAATAAATTAAATAGCTAACGTTTATAGTTCGGCGATCATATTATAATAATCTGATATTTCTTTGTTTAAAGAGTGATTAGGAAATTTTGTTTTAAGATAACGCAGGATTTTTAATGCTTGTGAATCTTTGCTTAATTTTTCACACAATATTTTTGCAGCCAAGAAGTATGCTTCAGGTATTTTTTCAAATGTTGGAAAATCTATATGTAAATTATTTATCATTACCACTGCTGCTTTACTTTGTCCGTTTTGTATTAACAGCTTCGCTAACTCAAATCGTTCAATTGCTTTTTCGGGCTTAAATGTTGGAACGTTTTGAAGTATTGTTGGTAAAATAGATGCTGCCTGTGAAAGTTGTTGGGTTGCGAATAAATAATTTATATATTTTCTGGAATGTAATGCATATGCATCCATGTTACCTAATAGTTTTTGAAGTTTTAAATTGTAGATTTGAATGTTGTTATCTGCAGGATTTTCATTAATTAAAGGTATTAATTTTTGGCTGGCCTCTTTTGTTTTTCCCTCCTGAATTAAAATTTCAATTGTACGTAATTCAGGGTTAATAAGGTTTTTATCTGATTCATTCTCCGGCTCATCTTCTTCATCAATATCAAAACCTAATTCGTCATGATATTGATATAATACGTAGCCCATTAAGTGAAACATTACGAGAGTAAAGTACATATTAATGAATGAGCTAACAGAGATAAATAGCGTATAAGAAATATTATTATAAAGTGTGCTCATGACAGTGCTAGATGCTGATATAAGCAATAATAATAAAAAAGTCAGTAAAAAATATGGTGCTCCAATACGTTTAATAACATTTAGTACAAGCACAGGATTGAATGCAGAAAAAAAACGATGTTCTATTGCTAAAACCATTATATTAGCCGGAAAGAGAACTATAGAAATAATAGCTGTAATACTGCCAAGGACATATCCAAAAGTTTTAAAAATAAAAATATTTACTGTAGAAATAAAAACAGTTAAAAATATCTGTTTAAAAGGTAGATCTAATTCATCATTAATAACTTTGCTAGTGATTGGTAAGGGTTTTAAGTGGCCAAGAGCTGTATCTTCTAAAACCGCATATGTGTATTTCATAAAGACAATTGTGATTACAAATTGCATTAGTTTGCCCATAAGAGTTTGATCAAACTGTGCATTTATCGCTGTTAAGGCAATTAAAAAAATAAGAGGATGTAAGTGAAGAGGATATAAGAAAAACTTACCGGCTATTATCCAAAATGGTTTAATAAAATTACTTGCTTTTATAGAGTGTAGCTTCTTATTACATACTGGGCAGTGAACACCTCTCCCAGTATCTTTTTGAGGTATGCAGCCCTTACAATAATTTATGCTGCAAGAATTGCATGACCATTGGGCCGGAAGATTAGGATGATATTTACAAGATATATTAGCCATATTCTTTATTTTTATTATATTGTGTAGTCTAATACTAGTTACTTCATAATATATCATATATAAGTGTATGGAAATCGTTTTATTAAGACATGGAAAGCCAGATGTTGATTTAGCAGGTAATTTTAATGCCGCTGAATTAAAACAGCTTGTTGTTGATTACCTTGAATCAGGTATAAAAGATTTTGCTCCCGCAGAATTAAAAAGTCAGTTTCATTCACATTATGTTGTCTGTAGTAACTTAGAGAGATCGAAACAATCGGCCAGGAATATTGGCTTTGATAAAATAAGTTATTCAGATGTACTTTTTTCTGAAACAAATATCCCGCATTTTGACCATAGTCCGTTCAAATTACCTGTGAGTATATGGATTGTTGTGTTACGACTATTCTGGTTGTTTGGTTTTAGTAAAAATGGAGAATCTTTTACCCAGGCAAAATTCAGGGCCCGCCAAGCCGCAAGTAAACTTATTGAAATAGCGGAAGAACATAATAATGTTATATTAGTCGGGCATGGACTGATGAATCGTTTGATTGCTCATTATTTAAGACAGTTGGGTTGGCGAGGATCTCCCTCTCCCGGAAAAAAGTATTGGAGTTACGGTAAATATACTAAGCAATGATTATAGAATATTAGCGTTTAGCGTTAGCCATTTCTTAATTATTTTTTCTGTAATATACAGTGGGTGGAAATTATAAGTAGACAGTTCTTGTTGCGTTAAATATTTGGATTCGGCAAGTTCATGGTTAATTTTAAGATTACCTTCAGCCTTAACTTCAAATGCCATAATAATTTGATTTTGTTCAAAGAAAGAGTAATGACCTAAATAGGCGCTTATTTTTCCGTCCAGGTTAAGTTCTTCTTTTACTTCACGTAAGACGGCTTTTTCTACTTCTTCTTTAGACTCTAAATAACCAGTAATTAAAGAGAAAATATTTTTAGGCCACTGCGCATTTCTCGCCAATAAATACTTTCCGTTGTGTTTAACCAGCGCGGCAACAACAGGAACGGGATTATTCCAGTGTACATAATTGCAGTCACTTTCACTGCATATAGTACGTTTTTCGCCATCAATAGATTTATTGATAGCTTTATTTCCACACTGAGGGCAAAATTTCATATTATCTCTTTATTGTCGAGAGGACTTTCTCTTTAACAAGTCATAATTATTTTATTATGGGGCGTTTGAATTTTTTGCGTGCCAGATCTACTTTAGGTGCAACTACACAGCCTTTGACGTGATCATTGATTAATCCCATGGCCTGCATAAAAGCAAAAATAGTTGTTGGTCCAAGAAACTTCCAGCCGCGTTTTTTTAATTCTTTTGATATGGCAACAGACTCTTCAGATGTAGAGACCGTTTGCGGGGCGGGAAGGTTTTTATTGTTGGGTTCGTAACGCCAAAAAAAAGCGGCTAAGCTTCCTTCATGTTTAATGAGTTCCTGAGCTTTTTTTGCGTTATTAATTACCGCCTCAATTTTTCCGCGGTGGCGGACAATGCCTTCATCCTTTAATAAGCGGGTAATGTCGCGTTGAGTAAATTTTGCGACTTTATCAAAATCAAAGTGATGAAAGGCTTTACGAAAATTTTCACGTTTATTGAGAATGGTGCGCCAACTTAAGCCAGACTGAAAGCTTTCTAGGCAGAGTTTTTCGAATAGACGTTGATCACTATCAACTGGAAAGCCCCATTCTTTATCATGGTAGTCAAAAAATTCTGGTGCTGCTTCACACCATTTGCAGCGGGGTTTTCCATCGGGTCCTTTGATTGTTTTTGTTGTCATGTTTTATTGCCCTAGCATGGCGGCTTTTAAGTCTTCGTCAGCAGGATCATCACCTAACCATATTTTTAATACGGCGGTAAAAAAATCATTGCCTTTAATAATGCCTTTACGGCTGTTATTAATCACGACTTCTGTTCCGATAGGAGGTGAAAAGTTCAAATAGATGGTGTCACCCTTTTTAACACTGATAAAAAAGCTATTAAATTGATTGATGCGAGTTTTGAGTTTGGCCAATTCTTGTGCACTGTTGTTATTTTCAAAGCCATCATTCCAGCCATTAATAAGTTTATCCTGGCTAACTTCATCATATAAAAAATGCATGCGTATACTCTTTTGTCCTTCTGCATTATAAACAGCATTAGCATTTATCTGTTTTTCTTCCAGGTAAAGGCTGCCGATATAAATATCAAAAACAAATTTGCTGCGTATACCTGCGCCGTTGAGAATAAGGGGTTTGGAATTGTCAGACAGAGAAATACTTTCAGGAATATCGACGCCAGAAATATTTTTGGCATGGACAGAAAGGGAAAAAACCAGGCTGATTAGAGTAATTAAGTGGGCTTTCATATAGATATTCCTCTTTAATGTTCGTTGAGTATAGAATATTTAGCACAGCGTTGTTTAATCAAAATATACCAAATTTAAAGATTTTTGTCGGGTTTAGCGCCGGAGTCGAAATTTTTAAGATAAGATTTTTTCTTTTGGCGGGTGAGACTGCCATGTTAGATGGAGGTATTTTGTTTACGACAACGGGATAGTGAAGACAGGGTTTGATAGTGAGATATAGCAACAACAGCTAATAACAAGAAAAATGGGGGTTATTACAGCCATGTTATAAATAAAGGTTTAGACGAGATTATTCGTTTTCATGTTGTGCCTGTATTTGTACATGTTCTCCTTCAATTTCTATATAAAAATTAATTGGCCGACAACACACCTGACAATCTTCGATGTAGTCTTGCTCTGAAACCGAGCAATCTACCACGATTTGAATTTCTTCCCCACAGTAGGGGCAACTAAGTTGCTGTGTTTGTAGTAAATCCATTTTGTCAGTATAGGGTAACTTTAGGTTGTTGCGGCTCGTTTATAGAGTTTGGAATCTAATAAGCTTAATAGCGGTGGCAAAAGTAAAAAATCTGTTAACAAAGCATAACTTAAGGTAATCGCGAGTAACAGACCGCTTACCCATGTTGGTGAAAAATGAGATAAGGCTAAGACGAGGAAGCCAGAAACTAAAACTAGAGTAGTGATCATTAATGCGATGCCGACAGTATTAAAAGCATAGCGCATGCCTTCGTTGACGTTGTAATTTTTTTCACGACGTGCGCGCAGGTATTTACTTAAAAAGTGTACGGTATCATCAACGACAATGCCCAGACTCATACAAATAACAATGGACGCCGATAAATCAATCTTACCGACAAATATTCCCCATGTTCCATAGGCCAGAGCCGCAGGTGTAAGATTTGGTATTAAACTGATCAATCCCAGCCGAACAGATTGTAGTGCGATAATTAATACCAATGAAATTAATATCAGTGCGACTAGCGTGCCTTTTAACAGGCTGCGAATGTTACGGTGATTAATATGAGCAAAGATCATATCTAAGCCCGTTGCTTCACTTGTATTATATTTTGCAGCATGTATTTGCAGCCAGTTTTGTGCCTTTTTGTCGAAATCAAGCAAAAACTCAGAATCAGTTTTATGCATGATAACCGTCACAAGGGTGGTTGAGCGATTATGATTGACCAGATCATCTAAATTGAGTTCGCGTGGAAGACCTGTTTCATACAGTAAGAATAATTGTGCTGCAAGTTCACGGCTGGCGGGTATGCGGTAATAGCTTTCCTGATTTTCATGCAGGTTTTTATTCAGGCGTTTACTGATATCTGTAAGGCTGGAAACATAGGCAACTTTATTTTGTTGTCGCGCCCAATTTGAGAAATTTTCTACCGCATTAAGATAATCGGGTTCATGGATGCCGTTCTCTTCACCGCTATCGATTAGATAGCGTAAATAATGCACACCACTAAGATTACTATTTATACCTTCAATGGTGTTGCGTATTTCAAAGGAATCATCAAAATAATGATGCCATTGTTCAGTCAGTTCATTGTTAGGAATGAAACTGGCAATAATAATAACAAAAGCAGACATGCCCACGAGTAATTTGCTTCGATGTAAAATAACCCAGTTTGCAAAAGCATCCATTCCTTTTTTATTTGCCTGACTAATATTTGAACTTTTGATAGAAAGCATCGTGATAAAGGCAGGCAAAAAGGTCATACTTAGTATGAAAGCAATACCGACCCCTAAAGCAACCATATTACCGAGATCGCGAAATGGCGGAGAATCACTGAAATTAAGGCATAAAACGCCAATAATCGTGGTAATGCTGGTAACAAAAACAGGGTTAAGATTAATACGTAATGATTCGTGTAACGCTTCTTCACGACTCATGCCATGGCGTAAACTATGAAAATATGAAATAAGTATATGTACGCTATCGGCAACTGCGATGGTCATAATTATGCTTGGCACCCAGCCGGCAACAGGTGCAAGGGTGTAATTAAACCAGCCATAGATTCCCATTGTAATGATAATAGAAAAAGTAATTAGCATGAGCGTCGCAACCATTCCCCGCAAGCTTTTTAATAAAACAAGTAAAGCAAGAATAATAATCAGGTAGCTGCCGACAACCAGCGTACTCATGTCTAATGCAACAGCCTCACCCAGGGAAACACCAGCAGCAGAACTGCCACCAAGGTTAATTTTTATATTTGGGTAACGTTGATAGAAATATTTGCGTAGTTCTTTAGCTGCTGCGACGACTTCAGCATTAGCGGCATTTTTTTCCAGCGGCAAGTTTAAACGAACCTGTATTGCGGTTGATTCACCTGTTTTATTGGTTAAAAAATTGATTAAGCTCGGCTCATTAAGAATGATATTTTTAATTTCAGAAATTTTATTTTTTGTTAGAGTGGCGGCATCTTCAAGTAAATAATCTGTAAATAAATCATCACCTTTAACTATAGTATGCTGATAATTTGTTAAAGAATTTACACGTGAAGCAAAGGGGAGATTCCATGATTTATCAGTAAGCTCAGTAATTAATGTAAGCGCTTCTTTTGTGAAGATGTTTTTGTTTTTGGGTTGAATATAAAATAACAGGGAGTCTTGTTTACCGTAGGTTTTTTCAAGTGTTTCAAAGGCAACGAGCTGAGGGTTATCTTCGCTAAAATAAATTCGAAAATCACTGGTTGTTGACAGGTTTTTCATGCCGACGCCAATAACAAACACAAGGCATAGAGAAATAAATACAACAAATTTATACCGTTTGATCAAATAGTCTGTATAGCGTTCTAACATATTAAGATCCTTCTTTTTCACAAAAGAATTAGTATTCAATAATATGCTTTTGTGAGTTTCCAATAAAGATTTTTGTGAATGGTGTCGATATATTTTATTAGCTGCAATTTGCTGCCATGAAGCTGAAAATAGAACTCGTCTTAATGTTTCTTGTCAGTTAGTTATGAATCAGGAGTATGCTGTTGATCGTATTGTGTTTTTTTAATAGGGAAACAGCATTTTTAATAAATAATGTATAGGAAAAACCAGAATGTTGAAACATTTATCATTTTTAACGCTTCTTTTGGGCATATATAGCCATAGTATTAGCGCGTCTTCACTTCGTGTTTCGGCAGAAGAGTTGACAACTCTTAGTGCTGGCGGGGGGGTTATTATCCTCGATGTTAGAAGTAAGAATGACTATGAGGTTGGCCATATAAAAAATTCAATAAATTTTCCTGTGGCATTAACGTATTACAATAAAAAAGTGAATGGAAAAATACAAAAACCTCAGTTAATGCAAAAATACCTGAAAGAGAGAGGTATCGATACCCGTTCAAAAATTGTCATCTATGATGAGGGCGGGCTGGTTTCAGCGGCCAGAGTTTTCTGGGCGCTTGAGGTCTATGGGTTAACTCAAATACAAATACTCGATCGTGGTTATAAATACTGGAGGCATAAAAACTTAGCGACTTCACAAAGCATACCGAAAATAAAGCCAAGCCAATATATTGCTAAAATTAATCACAAGCGTCTGGCCAGCAAATTTGCCACCCAGCTTGCTATTAATAATAAAAATAAAGTTGTTATTGATGCACGTTCATTACCCGCTTACCAGGGTAAAGTATCGGTTGCGAAACGGTTTGGCCACATTCCTGGTGCCATTAGCGTGCCGTTTGAAGAGAACATTGTTGAGAACTCAGAGTTTGAAAGCTTGAAGCCTATAAATGAATTACAGGACTTATATGCAGATATTCCTGAGGATAAGAAAGTAATTATTTATTGCAAAATTGGTCTGGTTTCTACAACAAATTATTTTGCGTTACGCGAGCTGGGTTACGATGTTGCAAACTATGATGCCTCATGGCGGGAATGGGGTAATGATGAGTCGTTACCCATCGAAAAATAAAATCAATCAGGGTATCTGTTATGTGGCGGCGCTTAAGTATTCGTACGCAATTAATGCTTTTAATGTTTGTTCTGCTAACCTTTATTGGGGGAGGAACGCTGGGTCTGGTTAATTGGTTTGACATAAAAGAGCGTCAAACGATTGCAATAGAGCAGGCCGATACGCTTGGGCGCTCTTTAAATAATGATTTATTGGGTGCGCTGATAAATACCAATGCGGACGGCTTGTCAGATATTAATTTTCGCATAGAAGGATTTAAATCGGTTGATGCTATTCAATTATTTAACCATAAAGGAGAGGCCATTTTTGCTTATGGCCATGAGAAATATATTAGCGATGACATCTATAAAAAATTAAAGATAGATGTCCCTCTGTTTGATAAAACTGGTCGCTTATTCATTAAATATCCGGTTTCTGCTGATGATTATGTATATGGCTTGGCAATTATTGTTATCAACCCGGATCAATACAATACCCGGGTAAAAGAAAATTTTATAACGTTACTTTGGATTTTCCCGATAGAGCTTATTTTTGGCGGCTTAGTGGCGTGGCGTATTAGCCTGAGGTATAGCAAACCTTTTGAGACACTCGCACAAGCAATGCGGGAAAATGATATTGAAAAAAATCAATTTAAAAATGTTGAAACAACGCTAAAAAATGAAATCGGTTTGTTATTTGATGGTTATAATAAAATGATTGCTAAAATTATTAAAACCACCAGAGTGTTACGTTATCAAAGTCATCATGACAGTCTTACGGGTTTATATAATCGTTTTGCAATTGAAAAAGAAATTGATGCAACTTTACAAAATGAAAGCTTTAAAACAAGTATTTTAATTAATTTAGATTTAGATCAGTTTAAAAAGGTTAATGATACGGCGGGCCATATTGCCGGTGATGAACTCCTGCAAATGGTTTCTCATACCCTTCAGCAATCCGTTCCTGCAAATACAAGTATTGCGAGAGTTGGTGGAGATGATTTTTTTATTCTTCTAAAAAATACAACAGAGCAACAGGGTGTTGATATCGCAGAAAAACTACTTAAAGAGTTACATGATTTCAGGTTTGTATGGCAATCAAATGCATTATCAATCTCTGCGTCAATTGGGCTGGTTGTTTTTAAGCCTTTTGAATATACGTTAACAAATTTAATTAAATCAGCAGACATTGCTTTTTATAATGCTAAAGCAAAAGGTCAGAACAAGCTGCATATTTATGATGAAAACGATAAAGATGAAAAGCAGCTTAGCTCAGAAATACAAATTGCAGGCTATATAAAAGAAGCCTTAAATGGTGGCCCTTCCCGCTTTGAGCTATATGCACAGGATATTGTGCCGTTGCAACGAAATACAGATAAAGTGGGTTATGAAATTTTAATACGCATGTTTGATAGTCAGGGTAAATTTTTACCGCCGGATCATTTTTTACCCGTAGCAGAACGATATCAATTAATGATTGATATCGATAAACACGTGTTAATCTCATACCTTAAAACGATTAAAGAAAACCCAAAGCATCTTGAAAAGTTGGAGTCTGTTCATATTAATTTAGCTGGCGGCACATTAAACCAGCCTGAATTTCAAAGTTGCGTAAAAAATGCGATAGAGCAATTTGATTTCCCCTGGGACAGGCTGGAGTTAGAGGTAACGGAAACATCATCAATAGGAAATTTAGTACATGCCCAGGCATTTATTAAGTTCTGCCAGCAACATGGAATTGGTTTTGCGTTAGATGATTTTGGTACCGGCATGTCTTCTTTTGAATATTTGAAAAACCTGCCTTTTGATATTGTAAAAATTGATGGTAGTTTTGTGCGAGACATGCTCAGCGATCCCGTTGATCACGCCATGATACGTTATACCCATGAAATCAGTAAACTACGCAATCAAGATACGGTTGCAGAATATGTCGAAACGAAAGAGGACGTTGAAGAACTTCGAAAAATAGGTATAACCTATGGGCAAGGTTATTATTTGGGAAAACCCCGCCCCCTTTCCGAGTGGCTTAAAGAGTAAATATGTTTCATAGCAGAAAATAAAAAGCCCCGTTATCTTTTAGATAACGGGGCTTTTGAGTTAAAACTTATATCGGTTTTAATTAAGCAACGGCATCAGATTCCATTTCTTTATGGTAACTAATAACACGTTCAACTTCGTTTTTAGAGCCTAAAATAACCGGTACACGCTGGTGCAATTCTTTTGGTTGAATTTCCATAACGCGTTCACGGCCTGTAGAACATGCACCGCCTGCTTGTTCAACAATGAAAGACATTGGGTTTGCTTCATATAAAAGACGAAGTTTACCTTCAGTGCCGTTTGCAACCATTTTAGAATCAAGTGGGTACATGAAGATGCCGCCACGAGTAAGAATACGATGTACTTCAGCAACCATTGATGCAACCCAGCGCATATTGAAGTCTTCGCCACGTGGGCCGGTTGAGCCGGCTAAACATTCATCAACATATTTTTGTACAGGTGCTTCCCAGAAACGTGAGTTTGAAGAGTTGATTGCGAATTCACGGGTGTCTTCAGGAATCGTCATTGCAGGATGAGTTAATACGAACTCACCAATGTTTGAATCTAAAGTGAAACCGTTAACGCCGTTACCTGTAGTCAATACCATCATAGTCGATGGGCCATATAGCGCGTAACCGGCACATACTTGTTCAGTACCTTGTTGTAAAAAATCGTCAGCCGTTGGGTTTTCGCAATCACCTTTACAACGAACAATAGAGAAAATAGTACCAACAGAAACGTTTACGTCCATGTTTGAAGAACCATCTAATGGATCAAACGTTAATAAGTACTTACCACGTGGATACTGTTTAGGGATATGGTAGATGTCATCCATTTCTTCAGATGCCATGGCAGCAAGGTGACCTGCCCATTCGTTTGTCTCTAAGAATACATCGTTAGTGATGATATCCATTTTCTTTTGTTCTTCGCCCTGTACATTTTCAGAACCGGCTGAACCTAAAACACCAACAAGCTCACCCTGATTAACAAGGTTTGAGATAACTTTACATGAAGTAAATATATCATTTAATAGTGAAGTGAAGTCACCCGTTGCTGAGTCGATGTGACGTTGCTCTTCGATAATAAATTGAGTAATTGAGGTTTTGCGGTTATGCATTTCTTGACTCCGATAATCTGGGTTTAAATATAAAATATGCCGAGTACGGTAAGCCATCGTGTTTTAATGGTTTCACCTGTATCGGCATAGTAATTAAATAGTTTAAAATTTAATCAATTATATCAGAGTATTATTATATAGTAAATTTACAGTGTGGTTATTATCTGAACACGAGGATAAAAATGTAGGTTAATGACTCTAAAAGCTGTAATTGTCTTCGATAATCACTCATTTTCGGTCTTTGGGTAGCCCGGTACAGTACTGATTTCTTTCATTTTTGCCTCAATCCAGCTTTCGGCCTCTTTCATGATGTCTTCAGCTTTTCTGTCTTTTGTTTCAATTACAGGCCCTATACTCATTACAATCGTGCCTGTTTGGCGGGAAAAAAAACCTTTTGGCCAAAATTCGCCTGCAGTATGGGCAACGGGGATAACGCGGTGTCCGCTTTTCGAAGCTAAAATGGCACCACCTTTTTTATAGGGGAGCTTGGTGCCTGGTTTAGAGCGAGTGCCTTCGGGAAAAATGACGATAAATATGCCTTTTTTAAGCCGATCGATACCCTGCTCTATAATTTGAAGAATGGCTTTTCTGCCTGCTTTGCGATTGATCGCAATGGGGTTGATAGATTTGAGCCCCCAGCCAAAAAAAGGTATCCAAATAAGTTCTCTTTTTACAACGAAGGTTAAAGGCGGAAAGGTGCGCTGTACCATCATGGTTTCTAATGCAGATTGATGTTTGCTAAAAATGATACAGGCTTCATTTTCAGGAATATTTTCAGTGCCTTCAACTCTATAATCAATATGGCATAAATGTTTTAGCACCCAAAGGTTTAATACAGAATAAAAATTTATATATTTATAGCGTACGAGAAATGAAAAAGGTAAAAATAAGGTTCCAATTATTGATATATAAACGGAAGAAAGAAACATGGTGCAGACAAAAGCGAGCGAGTAAAAATATTGCAGATAAGTTTTAGCTTTGAACATAGTGTATTCTTTATCAGGTGTTAAGGAGTTGATTTACAAAATCAGCCAGATCATTGTATACGGGAATTTCACTTAAGCCTTCACCTTTGGCAATGGTTCGCTCCCCTTTTCCGGTACGAACAAGGTGGGGTTTTGCATTAATAGATTGCGCTGCCTGCAAATCACGTAATGAGTCACCAACCACGAGTATATTTTTATAATCTGTTAAGCCTGCATTTTTTGCAATAGTAAGATACATGCCTGTCTTGGGCTTACGGCAGTCGCAGTTATCATCAGGTCCATGGGGACAATACTCGATGCCGTCTATTTTTACATCATATTCATTGAGCAACTTTGCAAGTTTATCATGCATTTTATGCAAAGTGTCTTCATTGTAAAAGCCGCGATAAATACCGGATTGGTTTGTTGCGATATAAACCTTATAGCCAGCATGTTTTAGCTTTGCGATGGCTTCGACACTGCCCGGCAAAGGAATAAATTCATCGACAGTTTTAATAAAATTATCTGAGTCCTGGTTAATCACGCCATCGCGATCGAGGATAATAATCTTCATTTCGAAATGGGTAATAAACGCAGAGATCGCAAAGGCGCAGAGTTCGCGAAGAAACAAGAAGGTTTTTGGTTAGGGATATATATAAAATTTTTATTTTTAATTATTATCATTGATTATTTATTTTTTAAATTTAAAAATCTGGTTTTCTCTGCGTCTCTGCGACCTTTGCGTTATTTATCACGGCTTAAATTCAGATACTCTTATACGGCCATCTATCGTTTTTGATTCGCGTTGCATAATTTTATCCATCTTTTCCCAGAATGCCTGATTTAAATCAAAACCTGCCGCAATGGCTGTGCCGAGTAATAAAATAAGCAAGTCCGCAGACTCTTCTGCTAATGCTTCTTTGCTTTTACCTTTAGTGATACAAGAAGATATTTCTCCAAGCTCTTCTGCCATTAAAGCAACACGATAAGCGAGATCTTCACCGCCGCTAGTCTTAAAGTCATGCTTGTCATGAAAGGCCTGTACCTTTGCCAGCATGTCTTTGTAAGAATCTTTATCCATAATGTTTTTTAGTTTTGTAATTTAGAGATGTCGGCAATTTGTAAAAATAATCCGTGCAATTTATTGAGTAGAGCAATACGATTATTTTTTAGTGCTTCGTCATCTGCCATTACCATGACCTCGTCAAAGAACTTATCGACACTATTTTTTAATGTAGAGAGTTGTGCAAGTGCATCTTGATATTTTGCATTATCAATTAAACCCTGAACGCTATCATTTAGTTGGGTAAGAGTAGTAGATAAATCTTTTTCAGCTGATTCCTGTAATAAGCTTTCGTCAACCTTAGTTGATAAGTCACCATTTACTTTTTTCAGGATGTTGCCAATACGCTTATTCGCTGCTGTTAAACTTTCTGCATCTGGACCTTGACGGAAAGCATCAACCGCAAGTAAGCGATTGTTAATATCAAGCGGCCTGGTTGGTTTTGTGCTGAGTACGGCATCTAATACATCAGCACGAATGCCTTTGTCGAGATAATAGGCGTTTAAACGATCCAGCATAAAATCAAGCACGGCCGTTTCTGCTGTAGAAGGGTTTATCGTTGCATCGTGTTGTGTTACTGCAATGTTGATGAGTTGCGATAAATCTAAATCAAGTTCATTTTCAATCAGAATACGTAACACACCGAGTGCGGCACGACGTAAGGCAAAGGGATCTTTGTCACCTGTGGGTATTTGGCCAATGGCAAAAATACCGACCAGGGTATCCAGGCGATCCGCAATCGCTAACGACTGACTTGTGATACTTTGAGGCAAGCTATCACCCGAAAATTTTGGTTTGTAATAGTCTTTCAGTGCAGTAGCAACTTCTTCGTCTTCGCCATCAAGCTTCGCATAGTAGCGCCCCATTACACCTTGTAAGCTGCCAAACTCGCCAACCATTTCTGTCATGAGATCGCATTTACAAAGTTCAGCGGCACGTTTAGCTCGTTGCTTATCTCCCTGAAGTTGTTCGGCAATGGTGCTGGCAATGTTTGCAACACGATTTGTTTTGTCTAATAAGGTGCCAAGTTTCTTTTGAAACACAACCGTGGCTAAGCGTTCAGTTTGATCAATAAGCTTTGATTTACGATCTTGTGACCAGAAAAATTCTGCATCAGCAAACCTTGGTCGTATAACGCGTTCGTTACCTTCCCGAATTTTTGCAACATCCTTGCTTTCAATATTACTGACCGTGATAAAGTGTGGCATCAGCGCACCTTTATCATCGACAACATAAAAATATTTTTGATTCGTTTTCATGGTGAGAATTAAGGCTTCTTGTGGAATGTTCAGGAAGCGTTGTTCAAAATCCCCCATGACGGCAACCGGCCATTCAACCATGGATGATACCTCTTCAAGCAAATCTTCATCGATCATGGCCTTGCCTTTTACGCTCAAGGCAATTTCATCGACCTGTCCACGAACAGCTTCTTTACGACGATTAAAATCTGCAATCACTTTACCGTGTGTTTCTAACAGCATTTCATATTCAGAAGGTGAAGGAATAGTAATCGTTTCCGGGTGATGAAAGCGATGGCCGCGTGTTTCGCGTCCGCTTTTAACGCTAAGAATTTCGGCATCAATAACATCTTCACCAAAGAGCAGAATTAACCATTGCACGGGTCGAACAAACTGAGCATCTAAATCTGCCCAGCGCATACGTTTTGCGATCGGCAATTTATCTAGAGAGGCTTGAACAATGTCAGCGACCAATTCGCTTGTTGCCAGTCCTTTTTGCTCGGTTTTAAAATTTAGCCAGGTGCCTTTATCGGTTTCAAGTTTTTCTAAATCTTCAACCTTAACACCACAAGAGCGGGCAAAGCCTTGCGCGGCCTTACTTGGGCAGCCTTCTTCATCAAAAGCTGCTGCCAGAGCAGGACCACGGCGCTCTACTTTTTTATTTTTTTGTTGGACACTTAAGTCGCTGATAACCAGAGCCAGCCTTCTTGGCGCAGCGAATTTTTTAATTTCAGAAAAAGATAACCCTGCTTTTTCTAAACCGTCTTTTACGCCACTGTAAAAAGCAGTCGAAAGCTTATTCAATGTGGTTGGCGGCAGTTCTTCGGTGCCAATTTCGACCAGGAGATCTTTTACTGCTGAATTTGTTACATCACTCATGACTTTTCTCCTTCGTTTTTAACAAGAGGAAAGCCAAGCGCTTCACGCTTTTCATAATAGGCTTCGGCAACAGCACGTGACAGCGCACGCACACGTAAAATATAACGCTGGCGTTCGGTTACTGAAATGGCGTGGCGCGCATCGAGTAAGTTAAAGGTATGTGAGGCTTGCAACATTTGCTCGTAAGCTGGTAACGGTAAACCCGCTTCGTTGAGCTTTTTGCTTTCGCTTTCGCATAAATCAAATTGTTTGAACAGCGCATCGACATTGGCATGCTCAAAGTTGTAAGTGGATTGCTCCACTTCATTTTGGTGGAAAACATCACCATAGGTCACTTTGCCTGTTCCTGCATCAGAGGAGCTGCCGTCGGTCCAAACAAGATCATAGATGCTGTTTTTGCCCTGTAGGTACATGGCAATGCGCTCAAGCCCATAGGTAATTTCGCCGGTAACAGGTTTACACTCAAGCCCACCAACTTGTTGGAAATAGGTAAATTGGGTGACTTCCATGCCGTTGAGCCAAACTTCCCAGCCAAGCCCCCAGGCCCCGAGTGTAGGCGACTCCCAATTATCCTCAACAAAGCGAATATCGTGAATTAAGGGGTCAATACCCAGCATTTTAAGCGAATTTAGATACAGTTCCTGAATATCCAGCGGCGAGGGTTTGATTGCGACCTGGAACTGATAATAGTGCTGTAAACGATTTGGGTTTTCACCATAACGTCCGTCTGTTGGCCGGCGGCAAGGCTGAACATAAGCGGTTGCCCATGGCTCTGGCCCAATGGCCCGCAAAAATGTGGCTGGATGAAAGGTGCCTGCCCCCACTTCCATGTCATATGGTTGCAAAATGACACAGCCTTGTTCGGCCCAATATTGCTGTAAAGCAAAAATTAGCCCCTGGAAGGTTGTAGCTGGATTCGAAGTGGTTTTTGTCTTGGCCAAGGTATTACCTGTATCTACGTCAATAAAATATGAGGCGTATTATAACGAGACATTGGGAATACGTAACTAATTCGCTAGTTAAATCTGGGGTTTAAAAGGATATTAATCTGAGGATATATATTAAGATGTAACTCTCCCATCATTTAGTCTGGTATGGTGTACTCGGCGCATAAGCGTTGAGTTCAATTGCAGAAAATTTGTTATCAGGAATAAGAGAAACAATGAATGAAAAACAGACCAACAACGAAAATAAGGCAACCTATGATTTTTCTGGCCTGACAGTCCTGGTTGTTGATGATGATGAGGTTATTGGAGAGTTTTTTGAGCGGGTATTAGAGCGCTATAAAGCTGATGTAAAAGTTTTTACCCGGGGTGAAAAGGCGCTAGTTTACTTTGAAGCGCACGCTAAGGATGTGGATATTGTTGTAACAGATCAAAATATGCCAGATCTTAATGGGGAGGAATTAGCAGAGAAAATTCTTGCGGTTCGGGCAGAGGTTGAAATTATTCTTTGTAGCGGGCTCGCCAAAGAAGAAATTGAAGATTCTTTGTATGCCCACGGTATAAAAACTTTTCTGCGTAAACCCATTCGGATTGAAGAATTTTGTCGTATTATCAATAGTTTAAGATGATAGGGCCCAGGATATTGGAGTCGCGTACTAAGTAATTAGACTGTGAGTCGTCGTAAAAGTTTGTTATATTTAGCCTCCTAGCATTTTCAGCCTTCCATTCTATATTTGGTTCTTTTTATTTTACGGTTTTCTTATGAGCAAACAACGCAAAGCAGTTTCCCTTATTTCGGGTGGCCTCGATTCTCTATTGGCGACGCAAGTGATTTTGGATCAAGGTATTCATGTTGAAGGTATTAACTTTTTTACGGGATTTTGTGTAGAAGGTCATACTCACGCCATTCGAAAGCAAGACAAAGATAAAGTGAAGCGTAACAACGCACTATGGTCAGCGGAAAAACTGGGCATTAAATTACACATTATCGATGTTATCGAAGAATACAAAGATGTTTTGTTAAATCCAAAGCATGGCTACGGCCAAAATATGAACCCTTGTTTAGACTGTAAAGGCTTCATGGTTAAAAAAGCGCTGGAGTGGATCAAAGAAAACGATTTTGATTTTATTATTACGGGCGAGGTTGTTGGTCAACGCCCTATGTCGCAACGCCGGGAAACGATGCCGGTTATTCAACAAGAATCAGGTGCCGGCGATTTATTGTTACGTCCTTTGTGCGCACAAAATTTACCGGAAACATTACCTGAGCGAGAAGGTTGGGTTGATAGAGATAAGTTGCTCAACTTTAGTGGACGTACGCGTAAACCACAAATGGCGCTAGCAGAAAAATTTAAGTTTGAAGGTTATGCAACGCCTGCGGGTGGTTGTTGTTTTTTAACGGATAAAAATTATTCCGACAAGTTGGTTGATATGTGGGAACACAGATCAAGTCGTGACTATGAGCTTGATGATTTAATGATGTTAAAAGTCGGCCGACATATTCGCCCGAATGAAAATTTTAAAATGATTGTTGGTCGCGAGCAAGGTGAAAATAAATTTATGGAAGGTTACCGAAATATGTATCCTTATATTCATAGCACCAGCCATAAAGGGCCATTAACGTTACTTGATGGCACCGTTTCTGATGAAGATGCTGAGCTGGCATCACGCATAGCAGCACGATTTGGACAGGGCCGAGATGAAGATGAAGTTGAAATGGCAGTAAAATATCCTGATGGAAAAGAGTTGCTTATAAAAGTAAAACCAATCGCTAAAGATGAAATATCAGAAGACTGGTATGTATAAAAAGGCTACGTAATTCTATGAATCATACTTTAGATGCGAAACGTATGCTTTGTCCAATGCCGGTTATTCGCACGCAGGATAAAATAAAAACATTGTCTGCAGGTGATGTGCTTGAAGTGGTGTGTACCGATCCTGGTGCTTTACAGGATGTGCCTGCATGGTGCCGAATCAATGGACACAAAGTGCTTGAAACAAAAACAACCGATGATGAAGTATTTATTATTATCGAGGTGGTTGAGTAATGTCTCATGATCATCATGATCTCTCAACCGATGACCAAGGCAATGCTTTATTAACATCAAGCCAGCGTTATAAAGACACGATTCGGGTCACGCTTATTGGTTCGGTGATTGATTTTATTTTGGGCGTAGCAAAAATTATTGTTGGTTTTTCTGCACAATCTCAGGCATTAATCGCTGATGGTGTTCATTCCTTATCAGACTTAGCTACGGACATCGCTGTTCTATATGCAGCAAAACATTCTCATCAGGTTGCTGACGAAAATCATCCTTATGGTCATGGTCGTATTGAAACGGTTGTTACGGTCGGGCTCGGTGTTGCTTTAATTGTGATTGCGGTTGGCATTATGGTTGATGCGACTGATCGTTTATTTAATCCTGGTTCTTTATTTGTTCCCGGCATGTTGGCTTTCATTGTTGCGGCAATTTCTGTTTTAGCTAAAGAAAGTATTTACCAGTACACCATGGTATTTGCCCGGCGCTATCGATCGAATATGTTAAAGGCGAATGCATGGCACAGTCGCAGTGATGCCATTTCGTCTGTCGTTGTTGGTATTGGTATTTTGGGAAGCATGGCGGGTTTGACTTACCTGGATGCGATTGCGGCAATTATCGTTGGCCTTATGATTGCTAAAATTGGTTGGGATTTAGCGGTTAACAGTGTCAAAGAGCTTATTGATACGGGTTTAGAAAAAGATCGTGTCGCGGCAATTGAAAAAAGTATTTTAGAAGTGAATGGCGTGGGAACTTTACATGTCTTGCGTACAAGACAAATTGGTTCTGATGCGTTAGTGGATGTGCATATTCAGGTTGATCCTTATCTTAGTGTTTCGGAGGCACACTATATTAGTGAGACCGTCCGTTGTAAGTTGATCGATGAAATTGAAGAGGTGATAGATGTGATGGTGCATATCGATCCTGAGGATGATGAGCATCAGGTTAATATCGAGAAATTGCCTTTGCGCGATGAAATTTTAAAGAAAATGGAGTTTGCCTGGAAAGATATTGAAGCGTCAAAAAAAATAGAGCATATTACCCTGCATTATTTAGAGGGAAAAATACAAATAGAACTGTTGTTACCGCTAGCAATTCTGCATAATATGCCGCCAGATACAGAAAAAGTAGTGGAGCAGCGCTTTAAACAAGCGTTAGTCAATATCGAAGAAATTGATAGTATTTCGTTACATTATCATTGAAACACTATTTTATGCACGTATTTGGTGCGTTGTGAGTTTTTCGCGCACCAAAAAAGATGTTATTAGAGGTTTTGATACAAAAATCAAAAAAATGCAAGGGAAATATTTATAAAAATCAGTACCTTATGGAATAAAGAATGTGTGGCACGTTTAGTGCTCTTAAAGGCTTTATAAATTTAAAGCTTATTAAATTAATTATTAAACTTTCTGGAAAATTGGAGAAATTTACATGTCTGACAATGTACTAAAAATGGTCAAAGACAACGGTGTTAAATTCATTGATTACCGTTTTACTGACACTCACGGTAAAGAGCAACACGTTTCTTGCCCTGCACATACTCTAAATGCTGATGTTTTTACTGCAGGTAAAATGTTTGATGGTTCTTCCATCGCAGGCTGGAAAGGTATTAACGAATCAGACATGATCATGATGCCTGATGCATCGACGGCCGTTATGGATCCTTTTGCTGATGAGCCTACTTTAATTTTAACCTGTGACATTGTTGAACCTGCAACCGGCCAGGGTTATGAGCGTGATCCGCGTTCTGTTGCGAATCGCGCAGAAGCTTACTTAAAATCTACCGGTATTGCAGATACAGCCTACTTTGGCCCGGAACCAGAATTTTTTGTTTTCGATGATGTACGTTGGAAAACAAATATGGCCGGCATGTCTTATGAAGTTGACTCTGATGAAGCAGAATGGAACTCAGAGAAAGTTTATGAAGATGGCAATATCGGTCACCGTCCAGGTTTAAAAGGGGGTTACTTCCCTGTTCCGCCAGTTGATTCATTAAACGATTTACGTGCGGCTATGTGTTTAGCAATGGAAGAAATGGGTCTGGAAGTTGAAGTTCATCACCACGAAGTTGCAACGGCAGGCCAATGTGAAATTGGTACGGTATACAACACGTTAACTAAACGTGCTGATCAGAACCAAATTTTAAAATATTGTGTACATAATGTTGCACACATCTATGGCAAAACAGCGACCTTTATGCCTAAGCCATTAGTGGGCGACAATGGTAACGGAATGCACGTTCATATGTCGTTAGCGAAAGAAGGACAAAATTTATTCTCAGGTGATGAGTACGGCGGTTTATCTGAAACGGCTCTTTACTATATTGGTGGTATCATCAAACATGCTAAAGCATTAAATGCATTTACGAACTCTTCTACTAACTCATACAAACGTTTAGTTCCGGGTTTTGAAGCACCTGTTATGTTAGCTTATTCAGCGCGTAACCGTTCTGCTTCTATTCGTATACCTTTTGAATCTAATCCAAAGGGACGTCGTATCGAACTTCGTTTCCCCGATCCAACTGCTAACTCTTATCTGGCCTTCTCTGCAATGTTAATGGCGGGGCTTGATGGTATTCAAAACAAGATTCACCCGGGTGAAGCAATGGATAAAGATTTATATGACTTACCAGCAGAAGAAGCTGCAGCGATTCCACAAGTTTGTCATTCGTTTGATCAAGCGCTGGAAGCGTTGGATGCTGATCGTGAATTCCTCACAGCAGGTGGAGTATTCACTGATGATATGATTGATGGTTTCATTGAGCTGAAAACAGAAGAAATTCAGCGTTTGCGTATGTCTACGCATCCGGTTGAATTTGATATGTACTATAGCTGTTAATCGCTTTAGTTCTGTTGTTAAAAGCGCCTCCTATATGGAGGCGCTTTTTTTTGCCTTGTAAAAATTTTGTTTATGCAAAATGAGGTCTGGTTCTGACGAATCCCCACGAAATTATTAATAAAATCGATCAAAAACGACAAGGTAGTAAAAAAACCTATTAATGCCCGATTAAAACCACGTCATTGCGAAGTCACAACGTGACTGAAGCAATCTCATGACATAGAGGATTAACGTGAGATTGCCGCGTCAACACTGAAAAACACGTATTTTTCAGTGTTTCCTCGCAATGACCTATAACTCTAAATTTCGTGAAGATCCCTCCGGGTCTGGTCGATGGTTTTTCTTGTTTATATTAAATAGCTTGGCTATGCTTAATGCATGTATAAGTATATTGTCATTTCATTTTTTATTTTTTCTTCTGTATCAATAACGGCAGAAGAGGTATATAAAAATACGCAGTCTGATGGCAGCGTTGAATTCACGGATCGTAAATCAACAGACAGCCAAAAAATTAAAATAAGTGAACCGGTTATCTATCAGGCACCTGATTTGCCAAGGCTGAAACTGCCTGATAAAAAATTAAGCCCGGAATTTAACTACTCAATTAAAATTCTGCAACCCACAAATGAAGCGAGTATCATTAATAGCCAGTCAGTATTAGTTTCAATTGCACTACAGCCTGAAATGAAAAAAGGTTATGGCCATAAAATTCGTTATCAGCTTGCAGGTAAATCGATTACCAGCTTAAGTTCATCCGTTGTTTTTAAAGAGATTCCCCGGGGCGAGCATAAGCTGCTTGTGTCCATTATTGATGAAAAGGAAGAAGTGGTTAGCCCGGAGGCTTCAGTTACTTTTTATGTAAAGCGATTTTTCAAAAAACCATCGCCAGCCCAGGCGAAATAATAAGCCAAATTTCCTACGGTTTAGCCTGTTGAGACACCCGTCGCACCAAAATGGTGCAAAACGTTCAAACATGTAATATCCTAGTGCTTAGCATAAGCATAGAGCCATTTATTGTCAGTATTAATTGTTTACAACCTATTGTTTTTATTGATATTTATTTCTTCTACTATAGTGAGGTAAATGCATCGGCTTGGCTTGGTTTTTGCTCTAGCATAGTGAGTATTTAGAGGAATGTTATGACGAATAAACAGCTGGAACTACAAAAGCGGGCGCTCGAAGGGGTGAGTACCGTGATTTTGCTGTTTGATGCAGAGTTGGACCTGGAGTATATCAACCCGGCAGGAGAAACCTTATTTGAGCAAAGCGCAAGACATTTGTTGGGTTTGCCCTTTATAGAATTGATTCAACATCGCGATGAAATGTCCGTTAGTAGATTGATTGAAGAGATTAAATCGGATCTTTCATTTACCCGGCATGAAGAGCCGCTTGTTTTACTAAATTTTAACGAAGTTACCGTTAATTTAACCATTATGCCTTTAACCGATAGTGAAGATAAGACCGGTTATTTATTAGAAATTATTCCCGTTGAACGATGGTTGCGAATTAATCGGGACGAACAGCGTGCTGAGCAACAAGAAGTAACACAAGAAATTTTGCGTGGACTTGCTCATGAAATTAAAAATCCTCTGGGTGGTTTGCGTGGCGCAGCACAGTTATTAGAAAAAGAATTGCTAAGCGAAGATTTAAAAGAATATACCGGCGTTATTATCAGTGAAGCTGATCGTTTACAGGCATTGGTGAATCGAATTCTTGGGCCCGCAGGGCTGCCTGATTTAAAAGATGTAAATATTCATGAAGTTTTAGAGCGGGTAAGAAGTTTAATTAAAATAGAAGTTCAAGATGGAATACAGCTTCATCGAGACTATGATCCCAGCGTACCGGATGTTAAAGCAGATCATGATATGTTGATTCAGGCGTTATTAAATATTACGCGCAACGCATGCGAAGCATTAAAAGGTAACGGCAACATTACATTAAGAACACGCGTAGTCAGAAAATATACAATAGGTTTACAGCGACATAAGTTAGTTGCATGTATAGAAGTTATAGATGACGGCCCCGGTATACCTGTTGATATTAGAGAAAAAATATTTTTCCCAATGGTAACTGGTCGTGCAGAAGGAAGTGGGTTGGGCTTATCGATTTCGCAATCGTTAATTCAGCAACATGATGGTTTGATTGAATGTCAGAGTGAGCCAGGAAATACCGTGTTCTCTGTGATATTGCCGATTAATTAAAAAAGGTGAAGTGAAGTATGGCTGTAAATGTAAACAAGGAAAGTATATGGGTTGTTGATGATGATCGCTCAATACGGTGGGTTTTAGAAAAAGCGTTAGGTAAGGCGAGTATGGATGTCCGTACCTTTGAAGAAGCTGATAGTGTTCTTCGGGCGCTGGAACGTAGTCAGCCTGATGCTATTATCAGTGATGTACGTATGCCCGGAATGGATGGCTTGGCAATGTTGGATAATATTCACGCAAATTATCCCGATCTCCCCATTATTATAATTACGGCCCACTCTGATTTAGACAGTGCTGTTTCAGCCTATCAAGGCGGTGCCTTTGAATATTTACCAAAACCTTTTGATGTGGATGAAGCGGTTGAGCTTACTCGCCGTGCGGTAAAGCACCATAAAGAAATTACTCAGGAAAAAAGTAATAAAAATGAACCGCTTCAAGAAATGGAAATTATTGGTGAAGCGGCATCAATGCAAGAAGTATTTCGTGCCATAGGTCGTTTATCTCGCTCTAATATAACAGTGTTAATCAATGGCGAGTCAGGTACGGGTAAAGAACTCGTTGCAGAAGCACTACATCGCCATAGTCCACGAGCAGAGAATGCTTTTATTGCTTTAAACATGGCGGCAATTCCGCGTGATTTATTGGAGTCAGAATTATTTGGCCATGAAAAAGGCGCTTTTACGGGAGCGCAAGCTGCCCGTAAAGGTCGCTTTGAACAGGCGGATGGCGGTACGTTATTTTTAGATGAAATTGGTGATATGCCTGCCGAGTTACAAACGCGATTATTACGTGTACTGGCGGATGGCGAATTTTATCGTGTTGGCGGACATAGCCCGGTTAAAGTTGACGTGCGCATTATTGCTGCAACACATCAGGATTTAGAACAACGAGTTGAGAAAGGTGACTTCAGGGAAGATTTATTTCATCGCCTCAATGTAATTCGGATTCACATTCCTGCATTGCGTGAGCGTAACGAAGATATCGGTTTGTTAGCACGCCATTTTTTGCAAGCCGCTGCAACTGAGTTAGACATGGAGGCAAAAACGTTAGACGAAGCATCTTTATCTTATCTAAAAAATTTAGAGTGGCGTGGTAATGTTCGACAGTTACAAAATACCTGCCGGTGGTTAACCGTTATGGCACCCGGGCAGGAAGTTCATTTAGATGATTTGCCGCCTGAACTCATTAGCAAAGATAGCAAACAAAATTTAAGTGATGACTGGGTTAAGGTTTTGCAATACTGGGCTGAGCAACAACTTGCGAACGGTGAAACCGATTTGTTTGATAAGGCAACACCGGAATTTGAGCGGGTAATGATTCAAACCGCGTTGCGAAGTGCAGGCGGTCGTCGTCAGGATGCAGCACGTTTATTAGGTTGTGGTCGGAATACCTTAACACGAAAAATTAAAGAACTGGATATGGAAGATACAATTTAAAAGTAATCTGTTATTTAAAAATTTCACGCCAATAAATCGTGCGATCATCGCCACGGTAAATGCCAAAGGTTGCTGTGCCGCAGGCACCGGCATCTGTGCCGGTGTTTATGTTGTTATCAGAATCGGCATTATCACAATCAATACCTGCATTATAAAGCAACCAGGCATCAACATTATTTAAGAATAAGTTTACTTTGCCATCATTACCGTTTCCAGGTGCGGTAAAAGTAATAAGCCCTTCCCCGGCTGAGAGAGTGCCCGCGCCGGATACTGAAGTATCGCCAGCCGTGAGGTTGTCCGTATAATTCACTAAACTTCCCCCTGTCGCATCATAGCCAGAACATGAGTCATCAGTATTCAAAATGAAATCATCATCGCTGGTGTCAGCGGGTGTTGCAAAATCTGAATAATACTCACTTGATACAAGCATAGTTAGATCTGTTGAGACAGGACCAAACACATTATTTAAAACCATCCGACCGCTACGTATATTTGTTTTACCTTCTATTAAACCTACTGCAGTAGCGGTATCGGCATCATTGGCGCGTAAGGTAATATCGGCGGCGACGGTTTTTTTAACAGGATAGGTATAAGTAACGCTCTTTGCCGCAAGGCTATTACTGCCATTTTGAAAACTTGCTTTAGGGATTATGTTGGTGCCATTAAAGTTAGCGCTATCCCCGACTGCGGCATTTGTAAGGGTTGTGTCATAGGCAAATGCACCGCTATAATTTTGCGTTGTTGTTGCGCTAGGGCTTATATTATTTCTTGCTGTTGCAACAACAGAAAATGCTTGTCCGGAATATGTATAGGGATTTGTTCCTGCGCTGCAACCCGGAGTCAAAGTCGTATCAAAGTGATGTGGAATAAATCGACCAACAGTTTGAGTTTGTTCTGCGATAGTTGTACCAAAGTAGTTTGTGTCACGAACATGTAATTTAAGTACTCCCACCTCATGAAAAGCTGCATCAGCGTAATTATTTGTGCTATCCGTGACAGCACCACTACTGAACTTAGAAGAGATATTATACCAGGCGGGTGAAGCCGTAGCTGTGCTGAGATAATTAGTCGATTGTAGTGTTAAGTTTTTATTGGTTCCGGAAGCAGGCAAAGCGAGTTCAACTTGCAACTCTGCATTAGTGGGTGTGTAATTTGTTGTAATCGTGCCATTTTGACATTGTCCACGTAACCTCAATCTAAAATTATCACTGGCCTTCCATTTAGGGTCGCCTGAAGCTGTTGCATTATTTAAAGTTATTTCACCTGTTGTTTTTGCTTCCAATAAAAAATCATATGGCTTAACAATGAGGGAGGTTGAGCCTGATACAGTAAGCCCGCTATCGGAGTGTGTCGCGGTGACCCCGTATTTTCCTGCGTTGTTATGTTTTAAGGTAAAGCTTGCTTCACTATTGGTAAAAGGAAGGCTTACAGTATGCGTTGTGTTAGCAGAGTCAAAGTTAAACGGCGTTGCCTGATCGTTCATTACAACAGGGGTAGTAATGAGTGAGCTCATAGTAAAGTTAATGCTTTTTGCAGTAGCGTTGTCGAAAAGAGAAACACACTTTTCTGTTATTTGATCTTTACGTACGGCACGAATTTTTACCGGCACATAATCACTATCGGTTGTTGCTTTACAAGAGGTATGGACAGGCGTGGTGAAGATAAAGCCACTGTCATAAAATTCTATATTGCAATCAGGAATAGAGGCTCCGGAATTAATATTTTTACAAACATATGGGTTGCTGGCATCTGATGGTGCAGGCGAAATTGTGCTTGCTCGTATGTAGGAGACACCAGGCGTTTTAATTGCGAGGGTGACGGGAGTTTCAGTATTTGCAGGTATAGACAGAGCATTGACTAAGTTTGTCCATGGGCCGCTTGTTCCCGTCGTTGAGGTGTCAATGTTTAATGTGACAGCAGGAGAAGATGCTGAAGTACAGTCGGGAGTTGTACATGCTTTAACATAAATTTTTTCAGGTTCACAGGTTAAGCCAGCACCATCATAACGAAACTGTATGTGATCAAGTGGATTAATATTACATATATCCACAGAGCGTATATCAAAGTACAAAAAAGAAATGCTTTCGTTCGCCGCGGTATAGCTTGCAGCATCGTTGATTCGAAGCGCAATCTTCATTGTGCTTGTTTTAGAAGGTGGTCCCGCGATGGAGGAAAAAAGAATGTTCTTAGTATAGGTACCCGCGGTGAGTCCGGTAATGGTTTCGATGGTTCTCCAGCTTGTGCCATCATGTATTTCCACAGTAGCAGAGTCCGCACTATCGACACCGGCAGATAAGGTATAGGTATAATAAATATTGGTAGGGTTGGTTACGCCTAAAAGACTAAAGCTTCGTTCGACGCCGGGTCTGTTTGCGCTTGCCAGATTATTTTGTAAAACAAGAGCCTTGTTTGTAAGTGAAACATAATTTGAGTCTGGAGTACCCGAGCTCGTCACAGCATTAAGCCAGTCACTTGACCACTGGCTTGAACCGTCTCTATTTGAATAAACTGTTGTAGCAAAATCATCACGGTAGCCACAAATTACAGTTGAACATGTGTGGGAGTTACTCATTTCACTTTGAATTTCACTGATTGTTCTGACCGTGTTATAAATATAAGCCTCATCAATAATACCGCCAGCAGAGTATGTGGCGCCAAGGGGAGCAAATGTAGTTGTTCGGTTGTCACCAAAGTAGAGTGTACTTAGCCCTGTCGCTATACCATTGGTAGTGCCATTCGTATCAGTATCTTCAAGAACACCATTAACATAAAGCTTTATGTTGTCATTAGCTAGATCCCATGTGACGGCAATATGTACCCAGTCCGTAGAAGAGTAGCTGGTGAAAATTTGTGAGGTTGCACGGTAACGATTGGTGGCAGTATCCCTTAATTGAAAACGTAAGCTGCCATTATCTTGTAGAATGAGAGCAAAGGTATTTGCTGTGTCTGTGGAAGCATCCATTATGACACGATTACCCCCGCCGACCCACGCCACATCGCTTTTGTACCAGAAATTAATTGAGCCTGAATCAGCTAATACTGAAGTAATATTAATCTTGGTATCAATGGCGTTTTGATCGGTTATATTAACATTACGAGGTATATAGGCTGCATGACAGATTTTGCCAGTGTCTAAGGGAACGGTTGCTGCACCAATTCTTTCGCCGTTATAGGCCCCTTTTTGATCAATAACATCAGTTGTGCCGCCGCCACTCCAGCTTATTTCATCAAATTGATAAAGTGCCACAAGATCGACACAAGCGGGCGCGGTAAAGCCAGAAGTAGAACCGTCGGCTAAATCTTTGATGCCGGTTAATTTTACGGTGTATTTTGTTCCTGATGTCAGGGCTGATGTTGTTGTTAAGGTTGCTTTATCACCGGAAACAGAAACAGATGAAATAGAAATAGCCGTGGTAGGTGTTGCATCATCGGACAGAAAATAATTATTTTTATCAATAGCGGTGGTGTAGTCAATATTTTTTGAAAAAGTAATTGTTACCTGGTTTAAGTTTGGGCAAGCCACAGAAGTATTTTTTATGGTTGGCGGGCTTGCACAGGCTTTAATTTGTATGTTATCAATATAGAAGCGTTCGTTTGTTGCACTTGCCTTATTGGCAAACTGTAAACTAAAGTTTGCGGTAAGGTAGCTTGAAATATCTTTGGTATGAAATGAAGGCGTTTGATCGTTTGTGAAAGACGTTAACGTTGAATAGGCCGGTGTTGTAGTTGTAGAGACGTTAACATTAAATGTATCTGCATTTTCCCAGTTCTCAGAATTATAATAGTCAAAACTGAGTGATGCCTGATCGTAAGTAGAAAGATCGATTCCTCTCTGGATGGAGGTTGTTGTTGCATTGCCATCCAGGCGCAATTCCCCTCCTGTTATCTGGATGATGCCGGTAGTGGCACTTGCATCATCATTTGTTTCAGTCCAGTCACTTGCCCATGTGACGGTGGGGGTGCCACCACTATTATCACTATTATTATTATAAACGGCATTTGTGAATGTATCTTTAAAGATAACACAGGTGCTTTTGTCGCCACCGGCTAATGCCGGTTTGATTGATACCCCCGCCATGGCCCAGTCATTAGGGTTACCAATGTTACTCCAACCCATTGTGATTGAAGAGACACCATTTGGTGTAATATGAGTCGCGCCGGCTCCGAGAGACTCACGGCCAGTGGTGGTACGTAAACTCCAGTGTTGTACATAATTTGTATCCGGATTTGGATTCGGATCCTGGGTCAGATTAACAGTCTCATCCTCTTGCGTCGCAATAGCAAAAACAACCTCATTTTGTGCTGATGGCACAGCCAGACTTAAATATTCAGAATTACCAATGCTTGTTGCCGTCGATCCAAAAGGCAGGTCCTCATTAATCCCGCTAAAACTGACGGCGCCAACAACGACACCTTGGTTACTGTTTTGGTTGAGAGTAACAACGATATTATTAGCCGAACCAATCGCCAGCCCATCCTGTTCAACTAAACTCCATATTTCAGCCCGGGAATCATTTCCGCTGCGTGAAATAACCACTTTACTTAAGGCAATGTTGTTATACGTTATTCCCGTTACAACTTCATCATTGCGATTTTGAAAAGAGACAGCAACAAGTAAAAGACGATTTGCTCCGGTGTTTGTGACAGTATAGTTAGATAGGGTGTAAGTGCTGGCAGAGTTACTAAAAGCTTGCGAGGCAGTAGAGTTTACACTTATTGCTGCATGAGTGAATGTTGGAACAATTAAAAAAAGAAAAGAAATAAAAAACATAAAAAAATGTTTTTTAGTATTAAATATTGAGTATTTATTAAATATAGTCATATCAAAAATTTGCGTCATTGTAATATTACCGCATATAAAAATTACATCGAAAAGGTTTGTAAAAAACCTTCTTATTTCGACCCCAGACTAAATACCTTTTTAATTTCATTCTCCAGATGTAATGAAACATCAACATTACCGTCTTCTTTGGCGTAATTCGCGTAAAGTTGCAAATATGTTATAACATCTTTGCTGGCCTGGTACTTATAATAAAGCCCCTGGTGTAATATTTTAATAGCTTGGTTTAAGTGGCCTTGTTTATGTAACAAAAAAGCGAGCTGTATCCGGGAAGGTAAAAAACGTGGAGCTAAGGAGAGCGCTTTTTTGTATTGTAAGACTGCTTTTTCGGGTTGTTTTTCCATAAACAATAAGCCCCGTATATGGAATATTTGATGGCGACGAGGGTTTAATGCTTCTGCCTGATTAAGTTTTATATGTGAAAGGGAATATAGAACCTCTGCATCTTCCAGCTTATTTGTTTTTTTAAGTTCATTAGCGCTAATCATTAATAAATTTGCATGGCTAAATAAGGGGTTATCCGTTAGTGGTGCAAGTCTTTGCGCTTTTAAAAAATAGTCATTGGATTCCTGATATTGTTTTTTCAGTATGAGTTGGTTTGCTTTGGCGGTATAGTTATTAGATATAACGAGAGTAATAAAATAACCAGATAAAATGATAACAATACCTGTCAGGCTAATATAAAAGGTAACAGGGATAAAATATTTTTTAAGTGCAGGTATCTTCCAGTTAACATAATGGGCGGGTGTCATAATTTGACTAAAGCGGGCAAGATAAAGCCCGGCAATGAGCAGTAAAGGATAAACGTAAAAATTATAGGTAAAGAGACTATGGGCTGAGTAGGTTGTTAAGGCGGAAAACAGGGATATCAGTTCAACGCGTTTCAGTAAGCTTAGTTTACGGCTGGCATTTTTTTTGATGCTGCGTATAAGTCCAAGTACGACAAAAATAAAAATGGCAAGTAGTAATAAAATACCCGGGTAACCTGCTTCAATGGTCATTTGCATATAATCATTATGTGCAAAGAACCCTGCAGACTGATCGTTTGCGGGCCGGTAGGGCGCCCAAAAAAGCCAAAAGCTACCTAAACCGAAACCATGCCACGGCATTTCTTTAAAAAGCGGCAGAATACTTTCCCAGATAATAAAGCGAGGGTGGCCCGCTGTTTTTGAGTCTGTTAATGACACCATTCTTTCAGTAAACCCGGAGGGTAAATTGGCAGCATAGTATTGTGATAAGTGCGAGAAAATGAAGGCAACAATAATAATTGCAAATAAAGCAAGATACCTGGATTTCTTAATGTGGTTTTTAAGCAAATAAAGTAAAAGAGTAAAGCCTAAGATTAAACTAAGCGAGCCACCACGGCTGGTAATAATAAATGTGGTTAAAAATAATATAAAAAGAATGGCGCTTAATAGTTTAGAGTTAATTAATTTCCATGGCCGTTGTTGCTGTTCCAGTAAAAAATAACCTGAAGCAGGTATGAGCACCAGGTTAATTAACGCGGCAAGTGTATTACGGTTAAGGAAAGATGCATTTGTTGGTACATTTAAATAATAATACTGAACTAAACCCCATAATGCCCAGATTAAAATAAGAAAAAGTACTAGTAGCCACGTATTATTCCAAATTTTATTTTTGTTGTTTTCAAAGGAGAACAGAATAAAAATAAATAATATACTGCCTAAAAGAAAAAAATTGTGCACGCTGAGATATTTTATTTGGCTAATCGCAACCGAAATAACATACCAGATTAATAATAAGATCACCGATGTAAATACACCATTTATTGGAATAGAGATGGCTTTATGGAATCGGTGTTGTAGTATTGTTGCGAGTAAGAGCGTCAGAAGAATACCGCTAAGCATGAACTGCCAGAGCTCAAGTCCTGTGTAAAACAAAGATGAGATGAGCGCAGAAATAAAGAGCAAAGAAAATATCATGCCTCTGAATTTTATTCTTATGTCAGGCATAAACTTAATTCCCTAATGGCTGATATTGCACACGCATCTTACGTTTGCTGTAATCTGGACTGGTTATATCACCGTAGCTTGCTGTTACATTGATATTATAAAAATTGAGGGGCGGATTATTATTATCAGCGTCCGGGATGAGATCGATATCCACTATACAGGTACTATTATATAAATTTGAGCTGGTATTGACATTAAAGTTGTTAATAGTGCCGTTATGTGTTCCGGGGGCATAAATCATTTGATACATGCTCCACTGCAAACATGTTCGGCCGGCCATGTATGATTTTGCTGATGTTATTTCATGACTAATGGATTGCTGGCTTGTGGCTAATAAGCTCACCATACCCACTCCCATTAAAGCCAGGATTACAATAAGAAAAATTGCAGCAACAATGGAAACGCCCTTTTGTCTTTTGTACTTAGGGAACATTATAAACCTGCGCCTCGTGAATAAGCTGGATTTTCTCACCTTGTATAGCAATAGTTAAATCAATACGTAATATTGCCGCATCTTGTGTGCCGCCCGGGATGTAAGTAAATGTACAGGCTTCTACATTTTCCATCAGTAAGCGGGTGTTCGTTGTTGCTGTGCCTGGAGCTGCAAATGTTGTGGTATCCCGATAAAGATTGCTTCCATCTTTATAAAATAAAGTCACGACATCATTGGCTATAATATGAAGGCGTCTTGAAAGAGAATGGTTGGCAAAACCTACCTGGCCTGTGTCAGGTGGATCATTTGTGTAGTCATAGTCGGTAAACTGTATATAGTCTATATCATTTGTTGCGTCACCGTCGTTTTGGATATCCCTTGTTGTGACGGAATAAATTTGATGCCTGATATTGGCGTCGTTTGTTCCATCGGTTACGGGTTTATAAATATCCGTGTTGTTTGTATTAAAAACCACCACCCAGTCACCGGTATTATAAGGTGCAGGTGTATCGACATTGCCAATGGCATTTAAACGGTTATTTGCATTTGTCGATAGTACATCAAGTCGGCGGTCATCTGCATTTGCGATACGTAATCTACGGCGACGAATATTGGTATTATCATAACGTCCCCCCCTGTCCTGATATCGTCCGGAGTCCTTGATTGGAATAAAATAAAATTTATCTTGTGGAGTGCTGCTGCATTTGCTGCCATCATAAATACATATACTATAAGGCACCGCATTACGCACTTCGCGTGATATACGTTCAAGCACAAGACGAACAGAGGCCTGTAGTTGGTTGCGGCGATCGAGTGCTGCATATGAATCGAGCGCGCGCCCTATAATTACAGATGATATACCTGCGATGATTGCCATTATAGAGATGACAACAACCATTTCTATAAGGGTGAATCCGGATTGTTTAGTATTTGAAGTCATCAATAATTCAACAGATAAGCTGATAAGCTTATTTTCGAGTTAGCGGGGTCGGTGACGAATACATCAATTTTTTTAGCATCATTACCTTCGACATCAACGCCGGCACTAAAGCTGCTAATTTCTGTACCTGCACCACCGGCAAAGCTGACTTTAATACAAACAGAAAAACCGTTGTATTTTGTTGATATATCAACACCTGATTCATCACGTAATGTTTCACAAGTGAGAGCTGGGCACGCTGTTTTTGCTGCAGTGACATTACTGCCACAGTAAAGCTTATCCGTATAGTCATCTACGTCATCATACTGAGTGCGGTTAGTCTCTCCTGCATCCGTACCAAAAGTCGTATTTGTTGCGGCACTATCACCACTTGTGCAGCGAGTCGGTGCGTGTTCCACACAACCGTTACCCACGGGCGTGTTTTCGTCATATTTTTTTAATAAAATCTCATTGAGGGTGAGCTGCGCCAGCTCAACACTTTTTATTCGCACCAACGGATCAGCGCTGTTGCGGGTAGTACTAATGTAAACAAGCGTGATTGAGGTTAACGCAACAGAAAGAATGACAATAAAAATAATCAGCTCAATTAAACTGATCCCCGACTGGGCATATTTATGATGGAGGTTAGCGGGCATAACCGGTATTGGCTTCAATGGTAATGGTGGAGCTACCAATATTAAGAACGGTATTATTTGTTAAGGGAGCGCCGGAAATAGTAACGGGTTGTCCCAGGGCATTGAAGCGTATGGTTGAAGCAGTGACGGCGGTAATAGTTGACGGAAAGGTTTTTATATAAGGGATTGTACCATCGGGGCTGCGTAAATTTCCGCCACCAGATCTTTGCACCGTAAAGTTCGTTGGCGTTAAAATAAGCTCAATATCCCCGCTTCGGTTCATTGCCAGTTGTTGTGAGTAACGCAGTGCAGAGAGCAGATCATCAGTTGCTTTGCGGTTTTCATAACTGATCGTACCAAAAAAACGCGGGCCAACCGAAACGGAAAGAATACCGAGAATAAGAATAACGACAACAAGCTCTATAATGGTAAAGCCGGCGCTTTTAGTCTTACCTGAAGAATGGTGGCTAAGCAACATAATACTAAAATACACAAACACCATATAAATACGGCGATTGTGTATTTATACCGTCTCAATTATTCTGAGATAGCAACCGAACCGTTCGTTGCATCGTAAATAATCCCTTTAGTGGTATCAGCCTGGTACTGGTAAGTACAACCTGTTAACGAGCTCGCAGCAGGAGAGCTTGTAAATGCGGATACAATATAGTCAGCCGTAATGGTGCTGCCATCTGATATTTGAATGCTAGGCGCATTTTGTATTATGCCGTGCCAGAGATTGACGCAGGCCTGATCATGTCCACCGCTGCTGGCAAGAACAGAACCTGTGTTGACGGGCCAGCCACTTGCATTAACAGAAACATTGCCGTTTCCAAAGTTTGAAACCCTATCTACTTGAGTCGTTGAGCCATTTGCAACCCATTGCGCGCGAGCTAAAGCGGCACCAGCAGCAAACCCGCCTCTAACACCATTAACCGAAGCACTATTGGCTTGTTTTGTCACGTTCATAAAGCGGGGTAATGCTGTGGCAGCCAGTATTCCCAGCACCAAAATAACCACAACAAGTTCAACTAATGTGAAGCCAGATTGAGATTTTTTCATTTTTATTTCTCCAAAATCCATGATAGCAACCGCAGTTGCCGGTAAGTTTGCAGTACTACCGCGGTAGCGCTGAGATAAAAAAGTAAAGAATCAGTAGGTTAGCATCAATACTTAAGGTAAAATGTAATCTAGTTCGCCGCTAATGTCAAAAAAGACAGAATTATCTTCTGTTAATACGCCATTTTATTCTTATTTAGGTCTTGTTTGTAATATCTTGATAAATAACTAAGGTTAGCACTCATTTTTTTGCCGTAGCCAGTTACTTTACTGAGACAGCGTGACCGCACCACTTGTTGCGGTGTAAACGATGGCTTGAGATGTATCCGCCTGATATTGGTAAGTACAGCTAGTAATGGAGCTAGCCGTATTCGCGACGGCTGACACAGTATAGTCACTACCCGAACCGCTGGAAATGGAAGGCGGGTTTTGTAAGATGCCATTCCAGACATTGACACAAGCGCCGCTAAAGTCAGAGGTTGCTCCGCCACCGGTATTAATAGGCCAGCCACTCGCATTGACAGAGACGTTACCCTCCCCAAAATTACTGACAGCATCGACAGCCGCGGCAGAGCCATTTGCAATCCATTGTGCTTTGACCAAGGCTGTACCAACACTGAAACCGCCCCGAATGCCGGCTACTGCGGCAGAGTGTGCTTGTGAGTTCACGTTCATAAAACGGGGTAGTGCTGTAGCAGATAAAATACCCAGCAATAAAATAACTACAACAAGCTCTACAAGAGTAAAACCAGACTGAGATCTATTCACTTTTCTCTCCAAAGTTGAATGTGACAAGTGCCGCAGCTGACTTGCCAAATTGCACTAGCTACTCAAATAACCAAATAATTCAAAAAATCAGTAGCTTAGCGAAAAAACTTAAAGTAAAAGATAGTATGTTTTTTGTACAAAGTCAAAATAGTTTGCATTATATTAGGCTAAAAAACCTAAAAATAATAGGCCTTAAGGCCTATGCTTTTAAAACTGGGCAGGAAGGAAGGTAAACAGGATGAAAAGCGCAAAAAGGGTGAAAAAGATACCGAGTATTCGAGGGTATGCACTTAGCCATTGGCTGCTTGTTTTTCTGTTGGGGTTTAAAAATGAAAAAATAAATGGGGCGGATAACCAGCGATTGGCCGTCGCCTCAAAGGTTTTTATAAGGCTTGGGCGAATAAAAACGATGAGCCCAAAAATTAAAATAAACGTTGAGCCGATAAAGAAAAAAAGTTGCCCTGCTTGTGATAGCCACTTACAAACAAAAGGTGAAATTTGTCCAGGTAAATAAGGGATGAGCATATCAAAGTTAAAAGTGAGCAAGGTATAGAAGATAAACAAAGAGCCAAGGATTAAAGTGCCTCCATTTATTTTCGAATGTTTGTAGAAGAAAGGTTCAGATTTAATTAAGCTTTGTTTACTTTTTACATTAAGCTTTAAAGCCGTTGCAGGCATAAAAATTAAAGTGATACCCAAAATAAGCGCAATAATACTGCCTATAATAATAAGCAAATAACCGCTGTCAAACAGCACGTCTGCAAGTAGAGTGTTCATAATGAGGTCTTAATTAATGTTAACTTTTTTCCAGCTAAATTTTTCCAGGGGGAGTAAATCGAGTCCATAAATATTATCATGTTCAATATCAAACCGCTTATTATGATTATTATCGTTATAAATCAGTTTAACTTGGTGTCGAATACGCGGCAAGCCATTTAATGTGGTTTTAAAATTTTCATCAAAGATCACATTGTAGATAAGCGCATTCTTTTTTTTATCAAAATACCAAACGCCCGTTTCAGATAGCTCTGTTTTTTCACCGAGGTAAGTTGTTGGTGCCTGAGCAAGCAGTGGAATCGGGTTTGCATTTTCCAAAAGAGCAATATCGGCCATTTTGCCTTGTAGTGCCAATCTTACAACCTCTAATCCCAAAGCGCTTTTAATATTGCCAATAACCTGGGTCACGCTTGCTCTTTCAGCCGCTGCACGTATTGCCCAAAGCCTGTCGAGTGAAATGAAAATTAACGTTGAAATTATAAAAATAACAAAGATAAATTCTAAATAAGTAAATCCATGCTGATGCCTATAGCGTTTGTTATTCCGCACTCTTGGTCTATCCATTTGCAACAGCAGCAAGATCCCACATCGGCAAGAAGACACCCAATGCAAGCACAAGAACCATAATGCCAATTAAAACAATAAGTATGGGTTCGATGGCGCTGGTAAGATTTTTTAAGTCATAATCAACTTCACGATCATAGAAGTCAGCGACCTCTTCGAGCATATCATCAACATTTCCCGTTTCCTCACCAACAGAAAGCATTTGAATAATAAGGGGAGTAAACATCTTTGTTGCGGTTGCTGTGCGGGTAAGGCTTTCGCCTTTTTCAACACCATTTCGCATGCTGGCAATATGGCGACCTACAAAAATATTATCAGAAGCACGGGAAACAAGTAATAAACCTGTGACAAGAGGAACGCCTGCTTTTAGTGAGAGTGCAAATGAACGGGCAAAGCGTGACAAAGTGGCGCGTAAAACAATACTGCCGACTATAGGAATACGTGTAATAAAACGATCCCATTGCCAGCGCCCTTTATCTGTTTTTATATAGTAACGAAAAGCGAAAAAGGAAATAGCTATAGCACCGAGAATAATAAACCAATAATTAACCGTAAAATCAGAAACTGCGAGCAATACGCGTGTTGCAAATGGAAGCTCAGCATCAAATCCGGAAAAAACTTTTGCAAAGGTTGGAATAATCCAAATGTTTATAATAAACATCGCAATAGTGATAGCGATAATGACAAATAGCGGATAGCGCATCGCTGTTTTTATTTGATCCCGCGTTGCCTTTTCTCTTTCCAGGTAAATTGATATTTGTAAAAAAACCTCATCAAGGTCACCGGTGTTTTCACCAACCTGTACCATGCTGGAAAAAAGGTGTGAAAAAATAGTGGGGTGCTGTGCTAATGCGGCAGAGAGATCGCGGCCGGCTTCAATTTCAAAGCGAACGGCGCGTAATGTTTTTTGTAGTAAGTGATTACGCGTTGTTTCAGTTAAGCCTGTAATCGCACGTATGATAGGCACACCGGCATGCAATAAAGTGTACATCTGTCTTGAGAATAGAATTAAATCACTTGTGCCTGGTTTTTTATTTTTAGATAAACTAAAAGCTTCTTTTTCTTTTTTTTCTTTTGTTTGAATAATATCAATAGGCGTAATGCCTGTAGTAACAAGGTGTGTGGCAACTGCATCAGCTGTGTTTGCTTCATGTTCACCACTAATGGTTTGACCATGGCTATCGCGACCTTTGTATTCAAAAAGAGGCATATTAAAGGTATTTAATCCCTAAATTTAAGTTTCTGAAGGTGGTTTAAGCTCAAATTCGTTATCCAGGTCTTCTTCAATCATGCCGGTTACGCGAACGACTTCTTCCAGCGAGGTAATGCCTTGGGCCGCATACTCTAATGCGTGTTTTGAAAAAGGTCTGAAATTTGGATTCGATTTTGCGTGTGCAGCAAAAGCAGAAGAATCTTCATTGCGTAAGTCATCGGCAAGGATGTCATCAATTTCAAGAAATTCAAAGACACCGATTCGGCCACTATAGCCGGTGTTATGACATTGAGGGCAGCCAATACCATGATAAAATTTAACAGGCTCTGTTTTATCGGTCACTTTAGAAAGCCACAATATTTCTGAACTTTCAGGCGTATATTCGGATTTACAGGTGTTACAAATCTTACGCACCAGGCGCTGTGCCATAACAGCACGTAGAGCAGTTGCGATTAGGAAGCCTTCTGCACCCATATCAATTAAACGGTTGACCGTTGAAATAGCATCGTTGGTGTGTAACGTCGATAACACCATGTGCCCCGTAATTGATGCACGTAAACCAATTGAGGCTGTTTCTTTATCACGCATTTCACCGACCAGTACGATATCCGGATCCTGGCGTAAAGCGGCGCGTAAAACTGTTGCGAAATCTAAGCCTATTTTTTCATTAACCTGAACCTGATTGATGCGGGGCAGGCGATATTCTACGGGTTCTTCAATTGTGATAATTTTGTTTTCTGCTTTATTGAGTTCTGAAATAGCAGCATAAAGAGTTGTTGTTTTACCGCTACCGGTAGGGCCGGTTACTAATATCATGCCGTGTGGTCGGTGTAGATTTTTTCTAAAGTGTTTCAGTAGCTCCTTATCCATGCCGAGTTGTTCAAGGATAAGCGCATTACTTGATTGATCTAATAAGCGCATAACAACAGACTCGCCATTTTGAATGGGCATAGTTGAAAGACGAACATCAACGCTGCGATCTCGCACCCGAATATTAAAGCGTCCATCTTGTGGAATGCGTCGTTCAGAAATATTAATGCCGGCCATGAGTTTCAGGCGGGATACTAACGCACTTGCAATGCGTTTTTCTTTCATAACCTGTTCTTGTAAAACACCATCAACACGCGTACGAATACGTAATACACTTTCATCGGGTTCGATATGAATATCCGAGGCACCAATTTGTACGGCGTCTTCAAAAATGGATTGTAATAATTTAACCACCGGCGCGTTGGCAACATCTTCGTTTTGAACGAGTTCTTGCAAATCAATATCGGATTCAGAAAGCTCATCGCCGAGCTCCTCGGCTAAACTTGAAATTTCAGCGGTTCGGCGGTAAACCATATCGATTGTTGACAAAACCTCAGACTCACGGACAACGGCAAGATGTAAATTACACTTTAATTTTTTTGATAGCTCGTCATAGGCAAAGATGTCGGTAGGGTCAGCCATGCCGATAAGTAAAGTACCATCAGGGTTTTTCTTTAAAGACACAACGCGATAGCGGCGTGCTAAAATCTCAGGAATTATTTGAATCGTTTTAGCATCATAGTTGTATTGCTTAAGATCAATAAAAGGAATTTTCAGCTGTGCTGACAACAGCTCAAGCATTTTATCTTCGGAGATAATGCCGGTAGAAATTAATGTACGGCCAAGTTTTTGTCCGGTGGTTTTTTGCGCTGCCAGACCTTGCATGAGCTGATCTTTCGTAATCAGACCCTGTTCAACCAGTAAATCACCTAGCCGAATTTTTTTACGTGGTGTCGTGGCCGCCATTTTGGCTCCTAAAAGATGGAAAATCCAAGCCATTCAATGACTTATTTATTTTTATTATGCCTTATATTTGAACTTCTACAAACGAAATAAGGCTTAGTTTAACGTTAAGGTACCAACAAGTTCTGAGACGTTATTGAGATTATGTTTTATTAAATACTCGGCGATACCTTGATTAATTTTTTTGCAAACTAAAGGGTCATAAAAAAGGGCTGTGCCTACACCGACGCCTGTCGCGCCGGCAATTAAGAACTCTATTGCGTCTTCAGCTGTGCTAATGCCGCCCTGGCCAATAATAGGAATGTTATGTTCACGACAAACCTGCGAAACCTGGTGGGTTTTGAGCAGCGCAATGGGTTTGATTGCCGGGCCAGATAAGCCCCCCTGGTTATTGCCAATAATTGGGCTGCGAGATTCGATATCAATCGCCATGCCCATCATGGTATTGATTACCGCAAAACCATCTGTGCCCGCTTCAATACAACGGCGCGCGTTTTCAGCGATATCGGTCTGGTTTGGCGAGAGCTTGGTAATTATAGGTTTTTTTGTTACTTTTCGACACACTTCGACAACTTTGGCTGACATTTCCGGGTCGTTACCAAACGCCATGCCACCACATTTTACGTTTGGGCAGGATATATTGATTTCGACAGCGTCAATGTCGGTATCGTCAAAAAGCCGGGCAATTTCTTCATAATCTTCGACGGTCGAGCCAGATAAATTGGCAATAAAGCGGGTTTCTTCCATTGGAAGGGAAGGCAGAATTTCGTTAATAACGACATGTGCGCCGGGGTTTTGCAGTCCGATCGCGTTAATCATCCCCATGGGCGTTTCAATAACACGGTGTGGTTTATTTCCTAAGCGGGGCTCAACAGTTGTGCCTTTTAAACATACGGCGCCAACATCTTCGTTTGAATAACCTTCAACGCGGGTATATTCCTCGCCAAAGCCAACACAGCCCGATAAAAGTACCAGTGGTGTGTTGAAATTCATGCCACAAAATTCAGTTTTCAGTAAGTCTTTGTTATTAATAGTCATATTTGAGAAGATACAAGGAAGAAGAGAAAAGGTACAGAAAAAGATTATTTTACCGCAGAGACGCAAAGAAGGCGAAGGCAAATAAAATTGTAGTCATGGCTGGGTCGCTAAAGCAGAATTAAAAATAACAGATTTACTTTTGTGAGCGAAATCTCTTCGTACATTGCGTCCCTGCGGTAAAAATATTTTAATTATTGATAGGTGAATTACTGATATGTTTCATGTTGCTCTTTTTGAACCCGAGATACCGGCGAATACCGGTAATATTATTCGGCTTTGTGCGAATACCGGCTCACAGCTGCATTTAATTCACCCATTAGGTTTTGATATGGATGATAAAAAATTACGCCGGGCAGGTCTGGATTATCATGAGTTTTCTCCCGTACAAGAATATGCATCACTTGATGTTTTTGTCGAAAAAATAAAACCAAAGCGTATTTTTGGTATTTCAACCAAGGGCAAGCAATATGTTCATGATATTTGTTACAAAGAGGGGGATGTTTTTTTATTTGGCCCGGAAACACGTGGTTTACCGGAAAAAGTGCGGGAAGGCTTAGGCTCAGAAAATATTTTACGCATCCCAATGCAACCAACAAATAGAAGTTTAAATTTATCTAATGCAGTAACATTGATGGTGTATGAGGCATGGCGACAACATGATTTTTGTGGCAGTGTATAAATTTTTTCTGTCACGCTATAGTTTAAATATAAAAAGTTTTATTGCGGACAATAACGATTAAAAAACTCAGTTGTTTATATTTGCTCTCGAATTGCATTTATAAGTACCCGGGGTTTTATCTTTTATAGAATGTCTTGCAACTTTTCTTTCGAAAAAATTGAACTTATAGGAAAAATAGAGCAAAGCAGATGCAAGAAAATCCATTAATAGCTGAAAGTATAAAGCATGAGAAATATCGTTTTCATATCGCTAATAGCCATACCTATCAAATTGCGGCGATAGCACATTTTTTCTTCATTTTACTTTTTTATTATCTTGACGTTTTTCCCTTAGTTTTTTTTAATATTTTTAGTGTTTTTATTTTCGTTATTTCCTATAAATTTTGTATTAAAAAGAAAGAAAAAACGGCTTCCTTGTTAGCCATTTCTGAGATTACACTTCATGCTGCAGTTGCAACGTATTATGTGGGCTGGGAAACGGGCTACTTCTATTATTTACTGGGTGCTGCTCCTTTAATTTCTTATAATTCAGAAACAACAAAAATTCAAAAAATAATTCAACACTTTATCCTCGCCCTTATTTTTGTGGCAATAAAATATTATGCTGATACTCATTCGGCTATCTACGCGTTAGATTCTCAGGTTACTCAGTTTTTATACTATAGTAATGGTTTTACTTTTATTCTTCTTCTTGGTTTTGTTTCATATTCTTATAGTTTTACCGCTAAAGCATCTGAGGATAAAATCTTACTGGAGCAACAAAAAGCTGATTTAGCTAATCAGAGCAAGAGTATGTTTCTTGCTAATATGAGCCATGAAATCCGCACGCCTATGAATGGTATGTTAAGTCTTGTTCAGGTATTACAAACAACAAAGCTCGATGAACAACAACATGAATATTTAAAGTCAATTGGCAGGGCCGGAAGTACACTTATTCGATTAATTGATGATCTGCTGGATTTATCAAGGATAGAGTCGGGAAAATTAGAAATAAACGAAAAAGAATTTATATTGTGGGAGTTTATTGATGATGTTTTATTACAAGTAGAATATTTGTTTGATGATAAGGATATTCATTTTAATGTTGACGTAAATGACAACCTTCCGTCGGCATTAATTTCGGATGATGTTCGTTTAAAGCAAGTGATCGTAAATTTGATTAATAATGCAATTAAATTTACCGAGAAAGGGGAAGTTAATTTAATAATTACAGGTAAAGAGGTTAGAGGTAATATATATTGTCTTCAGATAGAGGTAAATGATACCGGCATGGGAATCCCTGAAGATAAGCTGGAAAGTATTTTTAAACCCTTCCAACAAATTTCTCCTGATCGCATTCATAACAAAGGTGTTGGTCTGGGTCTGCCAATATGCAAAAAAATTATTAATGCTTTAAAAGGTAAAATAAGAATACAATCTGAGGTAGGTAAAGGAACCAAAATAGTTTTAGATTTTGTTTTTCCGCTTGGTAAAGGCAAAGAAAAGATCGGGAATAACGAAATAAAAAACTTTGACTTGTCACCACTTAAAATATTGCTGGTTGAAGACGATGAAATAAGCCGGTTAGCGGTAAATACATGGTTAAAGGGAAAACATCATACTGTTATTGTTGCTGAAAATGGTCAAAAAGCCGTTGATTATTTAAGAGAAAATAAAGTAGATGTTGTTTTGATGGATGTACATATGCCGGTAATGGGTGGTGTTGCTGCTACAAAAATTATCAAAGCAGGAAATTTAAGCACAGCACCCATTGTGGGTATGACTGCAAGTGTGATGAACGATGAACGTAAAAGTTATATAAGTGCAGGTATGGATGTTCTTGTTGAAAAACCCGTTAACTTTGAAAGCTTGATGAGGATTGTTAAAGAGAAATTGCAAAAGTAAAGTTTAATATTCTTTTTTGATGGCGCGATTAAAAAGCGCGTTCACCGCCTGTTGCGGTGATGCGTTATTGTATAAAACATTGTAAACCTGTTCGGTAATGGGCATATCAATGTTTTGTTTTTTAGCTAAAGCAACCACTTCTTTTGCTGTGGTAACGCCTTCAACAACCTGGCCAATTTCTTTGATTACTTTCTCCAGAACATGCCCCTTACCTAATGCAATGCCTGTTCTGCGGTTTCGCGATTGATCGTCTGTGCAAGTTAGCACCAGATCACCCAGACCAGTTAAACCGGTAAAGGTTTCTGCTTTTGCACCAAGAGAACTGCCCAGACGAGTAATTTCCGATAAGGCGCGGGCGATGAGGGCTGCGCGTGCATTTGCGCCAAAGCCCATGCCATCGGCAATGCCGGCAGCAATGGCGATAACATTTTTACATGCGCCACCAATCTCAACGCCGGTTATATCGTCACCAGTATAGGCCCGGAAATGATCATTATGTAATAAATTAGCCCACTCTAAAGCAAGCGCCTGATCACGAGAGGCAACCGTAACCGCGCCCGGTAATCGTTGTGCAACTTCTTTAGCAAAAGTGGGGCCTGAAATCACCGCAAGAGCAATTTGTTCGCCTAACACTTCACGTGCTACGTTATGTAAAAGTTTACAGCTGTTTTTTTCCAGTCCTTTTGTTGCCCAGGCAAGACGATGCTTTTCAGTAATAAGGGGTTTTAATGTTTCGAGTGTTTGTCGAAAGGCATGGCTGGGTACAACAACAAGTATACTTTTAACATCTTTAATGATCGTTTCAAGGTCATGGCTTATATTTAAATTTTCAGGGAAGGTTAAAGTTGGCAGGTAGCGGGTATTCTCACGATCGTTTTGCATGCATTTCGCGTGCTCTGCGTTATGTGACCAGAGGTGGGTGCTGTGCCCATTTTGTGCCAGCAACATTGCGAGGGCGGTACCCCATGATCCCGCACCTAAAACAGCTATTTTTTGAGAATTATGATTGCTCATAAATTAGTTAATCGTCTCACCTTCATTTTGTTGTTCAAGGTGATGTGCATAGAGCGCATCGAAATTAACGGGTGCAAGCAGTAGCTGAGGGAAGCCACCTTTAGTAACAAGATCAGAAATAGCTTCACGTGCATAAGGAAATAAAATGTTTGGACAAAAGCTGCCTAACATGCCATTTAGGTTTGTATCATCCATCCCACTAATACCAAAAATACCACATTGTTTTGTTTCAACTAAAAAAGCGGTCTTATCGTTATTTTTTGCGGTGACGGTAATGGTGAGTTCAACATCATAAACGCCATCATTAATCGGTGTTGCCTGAGTATTTAGTTCCATGTTGATTTCTGGAGCCCAGTCATCAGAAAATCCTGTTGGTGAAACGGGCGCCTCAAAAGAAACATCTTTTAAGTAAATTTTTTCAATTGTAAAATTAGCTGCATTTTCTTCGGTAGTTTGTTCGTTTTTATCAGACATTTTTTTTTCCAAATATAGTTAAGGCATGTTTTGGTTAACCCAATGGGTTAAGTTTTGTAAATCCATTGCACCTGCTGTGCGGGCAAGCTCTTTTCCATTTTTAAAAATTGCCAGGGTAGGGATGCTACGAATTTGAAACTGCGCAGCAAGCTGTTGTTCTGCTTCGGTATTCACTTTGGCAACACGAACTGTGGGTTGCAGTTGTTGCGCAGCCTGAGCAAAAATTGGTGCCATCATTTTACAAGGGCCGCACCAGGGTGCCCAAAAATCAACGAGTACAGGGATATCGTTACGCGAGATATGTCGGCTAAAATTTGCCTGGTTTAATTCAACGACTTCACCGTTAAATAAGGGTTTTTTACATTTTCCGCAGGTTCCGCCGGCAGCAAGTTTTTCAGCAGGAAGGCGGTTAATGCCGTCGCAGGATGGGCACACTATGTGAAGATTTTCGCTCATAACCCAAGACGCGAATCAAGTGTGCCGGCAGCTTCCAGATCAAACAAATCGTCGCAACCGCCAACATGGTCGTCATCAATAAAAATTTGCGGAACAGAGGTACGTTTACTGCGTGCGATCATTTCTTTGTGGCGTTCGGGCTCTTGATCAACACGAATTTCTTCATATTCCACACCTTTGTGTGAGAGTAAGTTTTTGGCTCGAACGCAGTAAGGGCAGTAAGGAGTACAGAAAACTTCAACTTTAACCATAATATTTTTGAGACCTTAAATGTATAGTAAGACGTAATATTTATTTTTTAACTAAAGGTAGGTTGGCGCTTCCCCATGCTGTTACACCACCACTTAAGTTAAATACCTGCTCGAACCCTGCTTTTTTTAGCGTGGCGCAGGCGCTTGAAGAGCGATTACCTGAGCGACAAGCAAGAATTAGTTTTCGTGTTTTATATTTTTCAATTTCACCAAGGCGAGATTTTATGCTTGCAAGAGGGATATGCAAAGAGTTAATGATATGTCCTTCGCTATATTCATTGCTTTCTCTTACATCGATAATTAAAGCGTCATCATGATTAATCATTTTTGTGCTTTCTGCAGGAGAAATTGAGCTATAGCCGCGTAGTTTTTCGCCGACCAGACTATGAATAAGCATAAGCGTAACAAGAACGATAGCGATAACCAGAATAGTGTTATGGCTGGCAAAAGTAATTAGTTGATCCATGATATTTTCGCAATTTAGAGTATTAGAATTAAAAGCCCGTGGTTGTAAAAACAACCACGGGCAATATAGTTAACGTTGAGGATTGAGGCTTACGAACAAGAATCGCAATCTTTACCAAATTTCTTTAAAATAATTTCAGGTAAACAAAAGCCTGTGATACCGCTTTGAAACAGGTTAAAACCGGCAAACGCAGTTAACCATAACCAGTTTACGTTTTGGAAAATTGGACTCGCTTCAACACCGAGTGATAAAGACAATAAAACAACAAAACCCGCCATTATGCGAATTTTACGAGTAATAGACATAGCAACGCCTTCCTATAAATTAAGTAAATACAAAATACACTATGGGTGCATATAAAAAAATTTAAACCTCTGAGGTGCAGAAAACGTCACGCATCATACCAATTAAGGCTAAAGTTCTTGAATCACCGACTTTATAATAAACACGGTTGGCATCTTTGCGTGAAAACAGGATGCCTTTGTCGCGTAAAATGGCTAAATGCTGGGAAATATTACTTTGCGAGGTCCCGACATGCTCAACAATATCCTGAACGCTGATTTCTTGATCTCCTAAGGTGCAAAGTATTTTTAAGCGTAAAGGGTGTGACATTGCTTTAAGTGAGCGTGATGCCCGGTCAATATCTTCGTCGCGTGTAATTAACGATGGAAGTGTCGTATCTGTCATAGCTGCTAGTCCATTCATTCTTGAATCCCCATGTTTATTATGCCTTATAATAGGCCTAATTCCTGTTATTTAACAAGAGATAGCTGCTCTTTATTAACAAAACATTATACAATAATCTACTGTTTGAGAAGAATTTGCTAAACTTTAGTTGAATTCTTCTATTCATGTCGCAAAATCGGTATCCTAGCGCCTTAATAAGGCTATTTTAGATTTAGTCTAAGAATTAATATTAGTGGTAAAAAAGTAGATAAAGTTATGTCATTGAGTGTAAAACCCGTTGTTTTAGTCATTTTAGATGGTTTCGGCCACACTGAAAATAAAGAAGGCAATGCCATTGCCGCGGCCCACAAGCCGACCTGGGAAAAGTTGTGGCAGGAAAATCCGCATACTTATATAAAAGGTTCGGGTGCAGAGGTGGGTTTGCCCGCTGAACAAATGGGTAATTCCGAGGTTGGTCACCTCAACCTTGGGGCCGGACGCGTGGTTTATCAGGAATATACCCGGGTTAGTCGCTCAATTAAAACTGGCTCTTTTTTCAGCAATGACACGCTGATTGAGTCCGTTAATATCGCCAAAAAGAATAATAAAGCGGTACATATCCTCGGTTTATTATCGACTGGTGGTGTACATAGCCACGAAGATCACGTTCACGCCATGTGTAAGCTCGCTGTTGAACAGGGTGTCGAAAATGTTTATTTGCACGCGTTTCTTGATGGGCGTGATACGCCGCCAAAAAGTGCTAAAGAGTCTATCGAGGTGATGCAGCAGCAGTTTACTGAACTGGGTAATGGCCGTTTTGCTTCTGTTATTGGCCGCTATTACGCAATGGACCGCGATCATCGTTGGCCACGCATTCAAAGTGCTTATGAACTTATTACTGATGGTCAGGGTGAATTTGAAGCGGATTCTGCTTTGGCGGCACTAGAAAGCGCCTATGAGCGTGGTGAAACCGATGAATTTGTTAAAGCAACATCCATTGTGCCTGAAGGCGAAAGCCGGGTGACAGTGGAAGATGGTGATGTGATTATTTTCATGAATTTTCGCTCAGATCGCGCCCGCCAAATTACTCGCCCGTTTATTGAAGATGATTTTGATGCTTTTGAGCGCAAGCGTGTTCCAAAACTGGGTAATTTTACCAGCCTTACGGAATATCACTCTGACTATGATATTCCCATTGCCTATCCTGCTGAGCGCTTACAAAATGTTTTTGGTGACTATATTTCTAAACTGGGTATGTCACAGTTACGCATTGCAGAAACAGAAAAATATGCCCATGTGACATTCTTCTTTAATGGTGGTCGTGAAGAGCCTTTTGAATTTGAAGAACGTCTCTTGGTTCCGTCCCCCGATGTTGCGACCTATGATCAACAGCCAGCAATGAATGCGGTTAAATTAACCAACCATATGGTTGAAGCCATTGAAGGCGGAAAATATGACGTTATTATTTGTAACTATGCCAATGCCGATATGGTTGGGCATAGCGGCAACTTTGATGCTGCGGTCAAAGCAATTGAAACCTTAGATGATTGTTTAGCGCGTTTGCTGGAGTCTATTGATAAGGCGGGTGGCGAAATGCTGGTCACCGCGGATCACGGTAATGCAGAAATGATGTTCGACCCGGAAACAGGGCAGCCCCATACCGCACATACAAATAATCCGGTGCCTTTTGTTTATTATGGTCGTAATGCAACCATGGCCAGTACGGGCGCGTTATCTGATGTTGCACCCACTATGCTTTATTTATTGGGTATAGAACAGCCGACTGAAATGACCGGGCGTTCATTGGTGGGGCCGGCAGAAGATGAAAACCAACCAAGCTTGATATAAATAAAAAATGATTGCTTTATGCACAGGCTAAAGCAATTTTATTCTTTATTTTTTAGAAAACAGTTTATCTTTTGCAGATAGTTTTTAGCTGGACAAGGAGCATTAAATTTTGAGGGGCGTATTCAGTAAAGCTACACTATATTTCCTGATAAGCTTCTTGTGTGCTTTTACCCCTTCTATATATGCATTTAATGATATTCAGCAGCCCTCATTAAACAAAAAACAACGTCAGGCACAAAAACAAGAACTGGAAAAATTACGCCAGCGTATGACTGATTTGCGGCGTAAAATTGAAAAAAAACAGGCTGAAAAAAATTCAGCAACACAGCGCTTAAAAAATATTGAAGTACGTATCGGTGAGCGTGCTTATGTATTAAAAAAAATAAATCGACATTTGCGTAAGCAAAAACGCGAATTAAAAAAACTAAAAAAACAAAAACAAAAGACACACGCTAAACTTGTCAAACAACGTAAACTTTTGAGCGAGCAAATTCGTTCATCTTATATGATTGGTAAACAAGAATATCTTAAGTTACTTTTAAACCAGGAAAGCCCCGCCGCAATTGATCGAACGCTCACCTATTATGATTATTTTCACAAAGCACGTAGTCATCATATTAATGAAGCAGCTATTACGATTAAAGATCTTGATGCGCTAACGACGAAAGTAAAAGTCAAAACAAGTGAGTTAAAAGCACTGCGTCAACAGCAAAGCAAAGAAAAACAAAAGCTCGAGGATGATTTTATTGATCGTTCGATCATCGTCAAAGCGATGGCTAAAGATATTGCAAAAAAAGGTCAGCGTTTAAAAAAGTTTGCCGAGGATGAAAAGTTACTGCAGCAGTTACTAAAAGAAATTCGTCACATCATGCCGTCAACGTTAACGGAAATTGATAAGCGTGAAACCTTTGGTAAACGCAGAGGTCGATTAAAGTGGCCGGTCAAAGGTAATGTTAAGCGTCTTTTTGGTAAATCTCGCAATGCGGCAAATTTAAAATGGAATGGTGTGCTTATTGCCAGTGAAGAAGGAAAAAATGTAAAAGCAATCTCTCATGGCCGTGTTGCCTACGCAGACTGGTTACGCGGCTACGGCATGCTGCTTATTGTTGATCATGGTGGTGGCTATATGACTTTGTATGGCTATAATCAGGCTCTCTATAAAGAGGCTGGAGACTGGGTAGAAGAAGGTGAGGTAATTGCAACGGTGGGCCGCAGTGGTGGCCAGAACAAGAGTGGTTTGTATTTTGAGGTGCGGGTGAAAGGGCGCCCAAGCAATCCGACTAAATGGTGCCGCAGTTAATTATCATAAAATGCCTGAGAATTGTGAAACAAGCGATAATTCTTCTTTAAAATCAATAAAGTAATGTGGTACTTTGGGAAAAGTATTTATCACTAATATGTATAGATTAAGGTTTAAATTAAAGGACAATAAATGAAAAGTATGACACGAAATACGCTTATTCTGGGTTTGGGGCTTGTGCTTGGCGTCATGCTGGCGATTGGGCAAGGCGTTTTAGCTGAAAAAGAAAACTCACGCGTTGCTCCTCAATCTATTCCTCTGGAAGATATTCGTTCATTGAGTGAAGTTTTTGGCAAAATTAAACAGAATTATGTCGAAGATATTGATGACAAAGAGTTATTAGAAAATGCCATTCGTGGCTTGCTCAGTGGTCTGGATCCTCACTCGGCCTATTTAGATAAAAAAGCATTTACTGATTTACGGGAAGGCACCAGCGGTGAGTTTGGTGGCTTGGGTATTGTTGTCGGTATGAAGGATGGGTTTGTTAATGTTATTTCTCCCATTGATGGCACGCCGGCAGAACGAGCAGGGGTTAAGTCAGGTGATTTAATTATTCGTCTGGGCGAAAAAAATGTAAAAGGCATGACTTTAGAAGATGCTGTTAAAATTATGCGTGGCAAGCCAGATACCGATATTTTATTAACCATCGTTCGTGAAGGAAAAGATAAGCCATTAAAAATTAAAATAACCCGCGCCATTATTAAAGTACAAAGTGTGCGCAGTAAAACACTAGAAGACGGTTTCGGCTATATTCGCATTTCAGCTTTTCAGGAAAGAACGGGGGCAGATTTACGTAAGGCCATCACAAAACTAAAAAGAGAAAACAATAAAAAAATAAAAGGTTTAGTTTTAGATCTGCGAAATAATCCGGGCGGCCTATTAAGTGCAGCCGTTGAGGTATCAGATGCATTTTTAGAAGGCGGTATTGTTGTTAGTATAAAAGGGCGAGATCAATCAAACACAACTACCTATAGCGCAAAAGGATTAGATTTAATTAACGAAGCGCCTATTATTGTTTTAATTAATGGTGGTTCAGCCTCTGCATCAGAAATTGTTGCCGGCGCACTACAGGATCATAAGCGCGGTATCATCATGGGCAGTTTGTCATTTGGTAAGGCGTCTGTACAAACCGTGGTACCTTTGGGTAATGGCAGTGCGTTGAAATTAACAACAGCACGTTATTACACGCCAAATGGAACGTCTATTCAGGCAAAAGGTATTACTCCTGATATTATTCTTGAAGATGTGGAAGTGTCAAAGAAAAAGGATAATGGTTTTAAACCAACAAAAGAAAAAGATTTGTCCGGTCACCTTGAAAATGGTGATGCTGACGAAGCCGGTTCTGATAATGAAGCCAATAAAGACAAAGAAAAATTGAGCCTGGCAAAAGAAGATTATGCCTTGTATGAAGCATTAAACTTACTAAAAGGCATTAGCCTGGTAAAAGGTTTACAAAAGTAATCGTAAATATTACGTGTTGAAAAATCTATAATCATGCGAAAAGAAATTCGCTTTTTTCTTGTTAGTCTGTCGCTGCCGGTTTTTACGGCGGTGTTGGCTGCTGAGCCTGTGGCAAATGTAAATGATATTAACTCTGCATCGATTAGCATTATTATTGATGATATGGGTTATCACAATAGTTCAGGACGTCGGGCAATAAATTTGCCGGGGCAGCTAACCTATTCTTTCTTACCACACTCACCACACGCAAACCTGCTTTCGCAATTGGCGCATGCAAACAGTAAAGAAGTCATGTTGCATTTACCGATGGAAGCGGAGGGCGGCTCCAGGCTCGGTCCCGGTGGTTTAACCCAGGCTATGAGTGAGCAAGCTTTTATAAAGGTTTTAGAAAACAATATTGAATCGATACCTTACGCACGCGGCTTTAATAATCACATGGGTAGTTTGTTAACCAAAAGCCAGCTGTGGATGGGAAAGTTAATGCGCGAAGTCGCAACGAATAAAAATTTATTTTTTGTTGATAGTAAAACAACCAGCCAAAGCGTTGCATTAAGTGCTGCGCGAGCAGAAGGTTTGCAAAGTATCTCGCGTGATATTTTCATTGATCATGAAATGTCCAAAGTTTTTATTCGGCAACAACTTAAAAAATTAATAACCCGGGCCAAATTAAAAGGAACAGCGCTTGCTATCGCACATCCGAAGAAACTAACCTTATCAATTTTGGAAGAATGGCTGCCACATTTAGAAAAAGAAGGCGTTAATTTGGTTCCGGTATCCACGTTAATTAAGTTACGTCAACAAAGAACATTTGCATTATTAAAACAATCTACTAAGTAGCAATAAGAGAAACTGAATGCGTGTTATTGAGCTGATAACAGACCAGGGCCATAGTGATACTTTACAGAGTATTGCCGCAAAGCAAGAAGTCGAAGATATCTGGGTCGGACACATTGATACTGATGGACGTTGCAGTACGCGTTTTTTAGTGAGTCCGGAAAAGCAACAGGCCGTTATAGATGCACTACAGTCTATACTTTCAGCATCCAAAAATTCACGCCTGTTAGTGTTGCCGGTCGAGGCGAGCCTGCCTGTAAGTGAAGAGCCAAACGCGGAAGAAGATAAGAAAAAAAGCCTGACTCATAGCCGGGAAGAGATTTATCAAAAAATTGCCGCCGGAGCACAGCTTGACAGTAATTTTATATTGATGGTTATTATGTCAACGATTGTTGCCGCAATCGGTTTGCTTGAAGACAATGTTGCGGTCGTTATTGGTGCGATGGTGATTGCGCCCTTATTAGGTCCTAATATGGCGCTTGCTTTTGCGACCACACTTGGTGATGGCAAGTTGCTGTGGTTGTCTTTAAAATCAAATATGACGGGCGTTTTTCTTACGCTGTGTCTGTCAATATTTATTGGTTTAATTTGGCCTTTAAACATTGAAAGCCATGAATTAATGGCAAGAACAGATGTTGGTCTGGATGGAATCGCTTTAGCGCTCGTTTCCGGTGCGGCTGCCGCTTTATCTTTAACCTCAGGTTATTCAAATTCATTGGTAGGGGTTATGGTGGCGGTCGCAATATTGCCGCCTGCTGCAACGTTAGGACTTATGCTGGGGGCAGGTAATTTCGCTCATTCATCGGGGGCGGCTTTATTATTGGCGGTTAATCTGGTTTGTGTAAACCTGGCTTCGAATATTACGTTTCTGCTGAAAGGGATTAAGCCCAGAACATGGTATGAAAAGAAAAAAGCAAAACAATCGATAACAATTTTTATTGTTTTTTGGCTTATTGCACTTATCGTTTTAATATCAGTTGTAATATTACGACAGAAATTTGTTCTCTAGCAGCCTGGGCATATTATCAGTCAGCAAAATAAGCGGGTCATTCATTCTGGTAAACATCTAAACAATGCTGCAAGGCCGCTGTTACGCACAGTACCGTGTGATTATCACTACTAATTTGTTATTAATATCTTTCATCCAGCATTTTAAAATAAAATGTTTTAAGAGGAGGGGATTTTGTTAAATGGAAGCACTTTTTTTGGGACGTTCACATTCTTACTCGTTGCAATAACATATCTATCACGGCCATTTCTTTTGGCTAAATAAAGCGCCTCATCTGCCTGTATAACAAGATCATTAAAATTCATTTCAGGAGAATACGATGCGATCCCGGCGCTAATGGTTTGCCCGCTGTTATCTCTTATATACTTAAGTATTCGTGCGGTGAGCTTTTCTGCTTCCTGAATGTCGGCAGAAGGCATAACGATCATAAACTCTTCTCCGCCATAGCGTACGACCAGATCTTCGTCACGCACAAGATCTTTTATCCATCTGGATATTTGAATTAAAAATTTATCACCTGAGTCATGTCCCATAGAATCATTAATTTTTTTAAAATGATCGACGTCTAAAAGAATAATCGAGAAGGGATTATTTCGTCGAATCGCCCGGGGAATAACTTCTTCAATGTAAAGGTATAACCTTCTTCTGTTCCATAATCCCGTCAGAGGATCTTTTAAAGAATTATTTTTGTTCTCTACTTGTAAGCTAATATTTTCAATCATCGTTTTATTCAGGCTAAATAATAAGCGAGTAAATATAAGATAAGCTATTAAACCAATAGAGCCAAGGAGTTGATAATAGGGTTCTCCTTCAATATAACAACGGATAATGAAAGGAAAAGAAATAAAGCTGAAAAAAGGTAAAGCCGTTTTTATTGATGTATTTGATATCAGAATACTACCAATTCCAAGTGCCGTTATAATTAACCCGATAAAGAGAAAGACGATAAGCTGATCCTTATCAATGGGAAAGTAAACAAGTGATGAAACTAATAAAGCAAAAAATATGATGCTACCTGACCAAAGTAGTTCCCATTTTTTTATATTGAGAGGGGTGATTTCTTCTTTTTTTAATTTTGTATAAAAGGCGTAGGCAATATAAATACGCGGGAGCAAAGAAATAAACGCCGTTATACTCCATAACCACACCAGCTGAAGAGATATAACATCTTTTATTATAAAGATAATTTCAGCATATACGATCAACACACCAACTATCATCAAGGGTGCGTTTTTATACAGCAGGGAAATGCGTATAAAGTCTAGCTCATTATCTTTAGAGTCGTTGTTTGTTCTCAAAATTATTTCCCGTGGGCATAATTAATATTGTGTTTTAATAAATATCAAAAACTCAGATAATTTATTTAAGCTTACAGGGAGGGGGGAAATAATTGTAACACAGATTCTGCGGTAGTTTCGCCTTATCCTGTTATGGCGATAAATTTACATACCATTAGAAAATTCACTATGGTGAATTTCTGTTTCATTGCGCATTGTTTTTAATGCTTTTCCATAGCCGAGTAAGATTTTTAAGCACCAATCAAGCCTGGCTTTATAGTAAAGATCAGATTTTTCATCATTATCTTTTGCATTTTTGTTGAATACTTTTTCAACATTACGAATGATTAAATGCTCGGGAATATAGCAAAGACGGTTGTTTTTATAGCTGCTCATGCGTAACTCAGCGACAGGATATGCTCCACCTGAACCGGAAGAAATTGAAACAATCAAAGCCGGTTTATGGCCTAATTCGAAGCGGCTAAACATAAGAAATAAATTTTTAAGACCAGAAGGAACCTGACCATGCCATTCTGGTGTAACGATGATAAAGGCATCGCTGCTGTTAAATTGTTCCTTTAGCGGTGCGAGACGTTGTTCCCAGCTGGGATCAGATTCCCAAATGGATTGATCCCAAAGCGGTAAAGGATTATCGGCTAATGTATATACGAAAGTTTCAAGATCCGAATAGGAATATGTTAATTCGCTTTCTATATGATGTGCTATTTTTTCGCTTTGTGAAGGGTTTCTGTGGCTGCCACTGATAATTGAAATTTTCATAAAATTAACCTTTAATTTTAACGTTTTAATAAACTAATAATTAACAAAAGCCCCAGCCCTGCAGGGATTAACTTAATCATAGTTTGATAATCTGAATTAATAAATGTGAGGTCAGCATTAATTAAAAGTGCTGAGGTGATGAGTAAACTGCTACTAATAATGGCGCGTATGGAGCGATTATTATTAGATTTAATGTCTTGTGTGATTTTTTTCATTTGCGAGTCGTTTAGTTCAACCCTGAGTTGCCCTGTTTTTGCTTGCTCTAATACATCAAAAAAAAGGTTGGGTAGCTTTGGTAATCGCTCAGCCCATAGTGGAGCATTTTCTTTTAAATGTTTAAAAAAGGATTGGGGTCCAATTTTATCTTTCATCCAGCGTTCTAAAAATGGTTTGGCTGTTTTCCATAAATCAAGATCGGGGTAAAGCTGGCGACCCAGCCCCTCTATATTGAGCAGTGTTTTTTGTAATAATATCAGCTGTGGCTGTACTTCCATATTAAAGCGACGCGCAGTTTGAAATAAGTTTATTAATAACTGGCCAAATGAAATGTCCTTTAGGGGCTTATCAAAGATAGGTTCACACACAGCACGTATTGCTGTTTCAAATTCATCGATACGGGTTTCTTTGTCCACCCAGCCGGATGTAACGTGTAATTCCGCAACACGATGATAATCACGATTAAAAAAGGCTAAAAAGTTTTCAGCCAGGTAACGTTGATCGGTATCGTTAAGCGTTCCCATAATGCCAAAATCAACCGCAATGTATTGCCCATTATCTGCGACAAAAATATTACCCGGGTGCATATCGGCATGAAAGAAACTATGACGAAAAACCTGGGTAAAAAATATTTCAACGCCGCGCTCAGAAAGCTGTTTCAGATTGATATTTTTTTCTTTAAGGGCATCAACGTTACCAATGGGTGTTCCATGAATACGTTCCATTACCATGATGTCGCGACGACAGTGCTCCCAATATATCTCGGGGACGTAAAGGTCTGCAGAGTTTAAAAAATTGCGCCGCAGTTGTGACGCATTGGCAGCTTCGCGCATTAAATCAAGTTCATCCAATAGTGATTTTTCAAACTCAGCAACCACTGCTTTTGGTCGTAAATTTTTTCCTGCGGGCCAATAGCGTTCTATTTTGTCCGCAATAATATAGAGCAGGCTAATATCACGTTGAATGACGGGTTTTATATTAGGGCGTAATACTTTAACAATGACTTCTTTGCCGCTGTGTAAGGTTGCCCCATGAACCTGGGCTATAGAGGCTGAGGCAAAAGGAGTATCACTAAAATCACTGAAAATTTCATCGAGCGGATGGCCGAGTGATTTTTCTATCATTTTGTAAGCGGTTTGATTATCAAAGGCGGTAACTTGATCTTGCAGTTTTGCGAGCTCCATTGCGATATCGTCAGGCAATAAATCGCGGCGAGTTGATAAAATTTGCCCAAATTTAACAAAAATAGGGCCTAGATCTTCTAATGCGAGACGGATCCGCTTACCTCTTGGGGTTTTTCTTGGGATCCATGTCCAGGGCATGGCGAGACGAATAAAGCGAAAAGGGCGAAATAAGTGAGTTGCAAGTATGAGCTCGTCGAGGCCATGACGTAGCAGAACCCAGCTAATACTTGAAAGTCGGATAAACCGTTGAATAGTCGCCATGTATCTTAAAAAAATCCTGTTATATGTTGAGATAGTTATTGTACGGATAAAATGAGATAAATAAACCGTAAAATCAATGAATTACAGAGCTAACTCAGGTTAAAGTAATATTTAGCATGGCCGATACAGGCGAGAGAGACTGGATTATTTTTATACCGAGAATAAAAACCAAAATATGGATAATTTAGCAGAGCCATTATTTGACAGGCTAGATGAAAGCCGGAGCCTTGAAGATACTATTCATTATGAAGTGGTGAATTCGTTATTCATGGCGTTGCCCGCTTCTCTTTCATCAATAGCCGCTATTGCAGGCAGCTTAGTTATTATTTTATGGTCAGCTGTTGATTCGGTATTACTCTCTTTTTGGTATATCGTTTTATTAGCGATATTGTTTATTCGGTTTATCAGTTATAAACGATATGTACGAAGTGAAAAAAGTGTCCAGAATATTTATCATTGGGATCGGGTTTTCTACATTCTTCTGATATTTGTTGGCTTAGCCTGGTTAAGTTTTAGTTTTTGGTTGTTGCCTGGCCATGAGTCTATATACCATTATATATCGGTCTTAATTTTAATCGGACTTAGTTCGGGTTCGGTGATGACGTTAGGTTTTAAGATGTCAAATGTTATTACCTACCTTATTTTTTTGTTATTTCCTATTTTTATAATAGAAATTCTGGCTGGTACCTTAATATCTTATTTAATTGCTTTTTTGATTGTAGTTTTTAGTGGCTTGGCATTTAGTAGTGCAAAACGTTTTAATCAAACATTAATAACAAATATAAGTTTGCGGTATAGTGCTGAAAAAAATAAAAAACAATTAATTGAAAGTAAAAATATAGCAATTGAAGCAAATAGTACAAAGTCAGCTTTCATTTCTATGATTAGTCATGAATTAAGAACACCGCTTAATGGTGTGTTGGGATATGCTCAATTATTGGAACTGTCAGATAATCCTCCATTAAGTAATGAGCAAAAAGAAAATAATAGCATTATCATAGAGTCCGGAAATTATTTATTAAGTTTAATAGAAGAGTTGTTAGATCTATCCAGTATTGAGTCAAATAAATTAAAAGTGGATATTGATGCTATATCACTTAACAGTGTATTAGACGATAGCTTAAAAATATTGGGTGCTGTTGCAAAAGAACATAACATAGAGATAGTTACAAAAATTGAACAGGCCTATTCAGTTAAAGCCGATAAAAAAAGATTAAAACAGATTTTTATTAATTTAATTTCTAATGCAGTCAAATATAATAATGAATATGGAAAAATAACAATAACCATTAATAAAACTGTTAATAGCCGGGTTAAAATTTCCGTAAGCGATACTGGTAATGGCATAACTAAAGAGCAAATTGATAGATTATTTCTCCCTTTTCAACGGCATGAGCATCAGAAAGAAGGCTTAGGTTTAGGTTTGTACATTGCTAAAAATTTGATTGAGTTAATGAATGGAAAAATAGGCGTTGAAAGCACTGTTGGAGAAGGCAGTACGTTCTGGTTTGAAGTTCCTCTGGTTAAAAATTAAAACAAGTGTTAATTGCTTTAATGCAAAAAATACCTGGAGTTAAGAAAAGTGATAAGGAAAATTTAATGATACTAACTTCAAATTTGTTAAAATCTGAGCCGGATTTAATTGGCTTGATAGAAAAGTTCATGCTGCGGCTACCTACATTCCAGGAAAAAATTAATGCGGCGTATAGAGAGCATGATACTGAAGAATTCTCTAATTTAATACATCAGCTAAAAGGCGTAGGGGGAGGGTATGGTTATCCTATGTTGACGGAGATTTGTGTAAAAATTGAGTCCCAGGTTCTGACTGAAGATGCAACTAACATGAAGGTATCGATGCAGGAGTTTGATAGTATGGTTGAGCAGATACTTGCAGGCAAAGAAGAAAACCGGAAAATTGCAAAAAAAACATGCTCTTAATTTTTTCAATAAAAAAAGGGCGGTGATTAAACCGCCCTTCTAGGATTAGTCAAAATTATTTCTGATTTTACAAATCAAAATCTTCTAATTTTTTCTTAACCATAACACCTTTGATTCGAACGTATTTTGGCAAACCATCTTTGTAAGGTGGGTAATCTTCACCTTTAATTAATGGTGCTAAATATTCGCGACATTTTGCCGTGATACCGAAACCATCCTTAGAGATGAAATTATCTGGCATCATTTTTTCAACGTTGGCGACCTTACTTAACGGTGCCATTCCAACTTTCCACTTGTAGGGTTTGTTAGAAACACGATCAATCGTTGGCATAACAGAGTTATGACCTTGTAAGGCATATTGGACCGCAGCCTTACCCATTGCATAAGCTTGATCAACATCAGACTTAGATGCAATATGACGTGCAGCACGTTGCATATAATCTGCAACACCCCAGTGGTATTTATGACCGAGTTTTTCCTGAATCATGCCTGCGACAACTGGAGCACAACCACCTAATTGGCTATGACCGAAAGCGTCTTTTAAGCCCGTTTCTGCCAGGAAACGACCATCTGGCCAATGCGTACCTTCTGAAACAACAACAGTACAGTAACCGTGCTCTTTCACGTTGGCATCAACTTTAGCTAGGAATTTTTCCTGATCAAATTCAACTTCAGGGAAAAGGATAACAATTGGGATTGGGTTTTCTTCAGTAGAGGCTAACCCACCTGCTGCTGCGATCCAGCCGGCATGACGACCCATAACTTCAACAACAAATACTTTAGTTGACGTTTTACACATTGAAGCAACATCGAAACTCGCTTCCTGGGTTGAGATGGCAATGTACTTGGCTACCGAACCGAAACCCGGACAGTTATCTGTAATAGGAAGATCGTTATCAACGGTTTTAGGAACATGAATTGCTTGAATCGGGTAACCCATTTCTTTTGACAGTTGTGAAATCTTAAAGCAAGTATCTGCTGAATCGCCGCCCCCATTATAGAAGAAGTAGCCAATATTATGTGCTTTAAAGACTTCAATTAAACGTTCATATTCACGGCGATTTGCTTCAAGTGATTTTAGTTTGAAACGACAAGAGCCAAATGCACCCGATGGTGTGTAGCGTAATGCTGAAATTGTTGATGCAGATTCTTTACTCGTATCAATAAGCTCTTCAGTTAATGCTCCGATGATACCACTTGCTCCAGCATACACTTTACCAATTTTATGGCCATTTTTACGGGCTGTTTCAATAACACCGCAAGCACTTGCATTGATAACAGCAGTTACACCGCCTGACTGTGCATAGAAAGCATTTTTTAATGGTTCAGCAGGCCTCTTAGTCGCTTTCTTTTTTGCTTTTTTCTTTGATGTTTTTTTCTTAGCCGTTTTCTTTTTAGCAACTTTTTTCTTTGCTATTTTCTTTTTTGCCTTTTTCTTAGCAACTTTTTTCTTGGCTTTCTTTTTCGCGGCCATGCTGTTCCCCTCTAATTTAAAAATGAATTAATTATTTTGTTATAAAAATAATGCCTGTAATATTAAAAATGATTACAGGCATTATATTTGTTATGCGCTTTCTTTTAATGCTTTTTTAAGTTCATGATCAGCTTGAACTTGCAGTAAGCTAGTGACACAGGTTTGTAAGTCATCATAAAAAGGTTTTTCAGTTCCAAATTGCTCATCATCACCATAAAAGAACTGACAAAAGAATTTATTATTTTCTATTTTAGCGATTATAAAATTACAGGATTTAGATTCCCAATAAATTGCCGGGCATGGCCTTAACTCGTGTTCACTTTCATCAACACGTAATTCAATATCGGCTAGTTGAATTTCTACGGTTTTGCCATAACGTTCGGCAAGTGTATTAGTTATAAGCTTTTCTTCTTCGGGAGTAAAATCGTTATTACTTGTGTCATTCATAAAACAATACTCTGAATTTATATGAGTTTAAAAATCAGTAGCAAAGGATACGCGATCATTTTAAAAATTGGAAATATAATGCTTTAATAGCGGGGCAATAAATACTTTTTATATGACGGCAGAAGTAGGATTTATACGGTCGTTTTTATATTTTTTAATATGCGAGACAACCGTGCTTCAAGCCTTGCGCTGTCATCACGTAACTGATTGATGTCGTTAGCAAAGTCTTCAAGCTCTGAAGAATGCGGGCTGAGTTGTCCTTCATCCTGTATGTATTCACGTGCATCTAATTCAAGGGTGCTAAGTGCGTTTTTACCCCATGCGTTAAAATCACGAAACAGGCTTGAAGTTTTAAAAGCAATAAGATCACCGGTGTAATTTGACAGCCATTCTTCCCAATCTAAATCAAGCTGATCTAAAATACGTTTAAAACGCTGACCTAACTCAATATCGCCTTTTATGCGCACCTCACCACTGAAGAAGCTTTCAGTCGCATCGCCTAATGACATATTGATAAAGGCTAGAGCATGGCCTTGTAAGGTAGCATCGGCTTTCCCTTGATAAAGATATTTAACGTAAATACCTTCATTGTGTGGAAATATAAAGAGGTTTAATTCGAGATCAGTGATTTCGAAGGCAATAACGTTGTCTTGTAGGGCGGCAAGCTTTTCTAATGTTGCGGGGTCTTGTTTAAGGACAAGGTTAATTGAAGTCTCAAAGGCTTCGGTGAAGGTGAGGATGGTTTCGGTTGTAAAGCTCATTCGCAACGATGAGCTTAGATTTTATAACCACGGTGTAATGCAACCACACCGCCTGTTAAATTAAAGTATTCTGCTTTTTCAAAACCCGCATCAACCATCATCTCTTTTAGTGTTTCCTGATCAGGATGCATACGAATGGATTCCGCAAGATAACGATAACTATCAGGGTCATCGGCAATGACTTTGCCCATTAGCGGTAATAGTTTGAAAGAATAGGTGTCGTAGACTTTACTGAGCAAGGCTGATTCAGGTTTTGAGAATTCTAAAACCAGCAAGGGTGCACCGGGTTTTAGTACACGATACATCGAACGTAAAGCGGCATCTTTGTCGGTGACGTTACGCAGCCCAAAAGCGATGGTGATGGCATCAAAATGATTATCCGGGAAGGGCAGGCACTCTGCATTGGCCTGTACGTATTGCACGTTACCCGCAATGCCTTTGTCGGTTAAGCGTTCGCGGCCGACTTTTAACATAGAGTCATTAATGTCTGCGACAGTGACTGAGCCGTCCTGACCAACGATGCGCGCAAATTTTGCTGCCAGATCACCGGTACCTCCCGCGAGATCTAAGACATGGTGGCCATGGCGTACGCCACTCATTTCAATGGTATAACGTTTCCAGGCACGGTGAATACCGAACGACATGAGATCGTTCATTACATCGTATTTGCTTGCTACAGAATGGAATACACCTGCGACTTTGTTGACTTTGTCGTCGTAAGCAACCTGCTCAAAACCAAAATGTGTTGTGTCATCTTTCATGGCTTAACTATACCGCAATCTATGAAAAAGCGTAGTGTCGATTAACTGGCGTGTTTCGGCTGAGGGCGTTCTTTACCGGCATCTTTTAGGCGCTGCAGATAATTTTTCCAGTTTTCTTCGTAGTTTTCGCCTAACTCATAAAGTGTGTCCCAGGAGAAAATACCGGTGTCGTGGTTATCATCAAAGAAAGGCTGGATGGCATAGTTGCCGATCATTTCAATTTGCGTGATGTTGACGTCTTGCTTACCAAATTGTAAAACTTCCTGGCCGGGGCCATGACCCTGTACTTCAGCAGAGGGTGAATGTACACGTAAATATTCAACGGGTAAGTTAAAGGTTTTACCATCGCTAAAAACAACTTCAAGTATGTGCGAAGCCTGGTGAAGTTTAATGTCTGTTGGTTTAATCATCTTAATATCCTAAATTACTTTTATAAAATATAACGGCAGTGGGGTGTAAAATTTTCTGCCGCTACAAAATGTAGCGGCTAAGGTCATCATCCTGCGCGAGTTCTGAAATATTTTCATCCACATATTCTGCAGTGACTTTAACTTCTGAACCGCTGTTTTCAGATGCGGTAAATGAAACCTCTTCAAGTAAGCGTTCAAGAATAGTATGTAAGCGACGTGCGCCAATATTCTCAGTGCGTTCATTTACCTGAAATGCCGTTTCTGCAATGCGACGAATACCTTGTTCTACAAAACTTAAGGTAACACCTTCCGTTTCCATTAATGCACGATACTGCTCAGTTAAAGAGGCATCAGGTTCAACTAAAATACGCATAAAATCATCCGAGGTTAAGGCGTCTAGTTCCACACGAATTGGGAAACGACCTTGTAACTCAGGGATTAAGTCAGAAGGTTTGGTTAAGTGAAAGGCGCCCGAGGCAATAAATAAAATATGATCGGTTTTTACCATGCCATATTTTGTTGTTACGGTTGAGCCCTCAACTAAAGGCAGTAAGTCACGTTGTACACCCTCACGAGAAACATCAGAGCCACTGGTTTCGCCGCGTTTTGCAATTTTGTCCATTTCATCTAAAAAGACAATACCGTTTTGTTCGACATTTTTTAAGGCGTCTTCTTTAATTTCTTCTTCATTGATCAAGTTTGCCGCTTCTTCATCAATCAGAAGCTTAAAGGCTTGTTTGATGGGTAGTTTGCGTGTGCGTTTTGTCTGGTTATTACCCAGGTTTTGGAACATGCCCTGTAGCTGATTGGTCATTTCTTCCATACCGGGAGGCGCCATAATTTCTACCCCGATTTGTTGCGGGCTGACTTCAATTTCAATTTCTTTATCATCGAGGTCGCCTTCGCGTAATTTCTTACGAAATTTTTGCCGTGTAGGATTTTCATTTTTATCCATGTCATCGGCTCCAGAGTCACGAGCGGGCGGTAGCAGGATATCTAAAATACGATCTTCTGCTGCATCTTCTGCTTTAGCCTGAACATCCACCATGGCGTGCTCACGTGTAAGCTTGATCGAAATTTCCATGAGATCACGAACAATCGATTCAACATCACGTCCCACATAACCGACTTCGGTAAACTTTGTGGCTTCAATTTTTAAGAACGGGGCACGCGCCAATTTTGCCAGGCGGCGTGCAATTTCAGTTTTGCCCACACCGGTTGGGCCGATCATCAAAATATTTTTAGGGGTGATTTCATTGCGTAAATTTTCATCAACCTGGCTACGACGCCAGCGGTTTCTTAATGCAATGGCAACGGCGCGTTTTGCTGCGGCCTGACCGACAATGTGTTTATCCAGCTCGTTGACTATTTCTTGGGGTGTCATTTGCGACATACTTAAAATTCCAGTTCTTCAAATACTAAATTGTGATTGGTATAAATGCAGATATCAGCCGCAATATTCAAGGCCTTGGTGGTGATTTCTTTTGCGTCTAATTCGGTGTTGTTGACTAAAGCGCGCGCGGCAGAAAGGGCATAATTTCCACCGGAGCCAATGGCCATAATGCCATGCTCGGGCTCTATTACGTCACCATTACCAGAGATAATCAGAGAAGCCTCGGTATCGGCAACGGCAAGTAATGCCTCTAAACGGCGTAAAGTGCGGTCTGTACGCCAGTCTTTTGCCATTTCCACAGCAGCTCGAACGAGCTGGCCATTGTGTTTTTCAAGTTTGGCCTCAAAGTATTCAAATAAGGTGAACGCATCGGCGGTGCCTCCGGCAAAACCCGCAATCACTTTATCGTTATATAAACGACGCACTTTGCGTACATTGCTCTTCATCACGGTGTCTCCCATGGTCGCCTGACCATCGGCCGCAATAACAACTTTGTGGCCGCGGCGTACAGAAAGAACAGTGGTTCCTCGATATTGTTTCAAGATGAGCTCCAGTAAAAAAATAAGCGAAAACAGGGATAGTTGCAGGATAACAAGGGTGCCGATTGTACACCTGAGAGGGAATTTGAACAAATGATTCTGGCTAATGGTTTCTTTTTCAATAGCTTAGAGATTATTGTCGTTGTGCTTAAAAAAATCTGTATCAAGAGGCTGGGATAGTTAAGGCAAGTAGCAATTAAGACGAATTTTTAGTTATCAGAATCGTTTTTATCCATTCAAAATTTTAAAATAAAAAAGCACGGAATAATATTTATTCCGTGCTTTTACTGAGAGCAGCGACTTATTTACGGGCAATGGTGATGTTTTTGTTTAAGTTAGTGACGGCTTCTCTGGCGGCTAATTTTGAAATGTCTATTAACTGTGGGTAGAGCTTATTGAAGTTGGATATACCCATGAACTGTCCAACGCCCTCCGTTTCTTTTTCGATTATGTCCTGCCAGATAATTTGATTGTTTTTGTCTGTCGCAACAATACTTAGAGTGAGTTTGCCGTTAGCCTTGCCTGCAGAAACAGGGATAGGTATGGGCAATAAACCTGAAAGCGTGAAACCACTATTTACTTTATGGTAACCGGCGGACACACTGATGATGGCGTTAACTTTCAACTCCTTAAATAAACGTGCCATGTCTTTTGTATGGTCGCGCGGATCAAATTTCTTATACCCCTTCGCAGTTTTTAATGAAAGCAGCCCTTCAGAGGTATCCGTTTTTAAGCGACGATAAGTGCGATTTTTTTTAACTTTATTGGGACTGATAAGTTTAAAATGTTTGGTTGACTTAAACTCTTTGTAGATAACAGATGAGAGAGTGGTGAGTAATTTTTTATCTTCTTTGGTGCCTAAGCCGAATCCACTTGTCTGGCCCGTTACCTGGACTAATGCAAACTGGCCTTTTGTCTGAAATGCCTCTGATTTATAAACTTTAGATGCGCAACCAGATAAACTTAATGTCGATATGATAATACTTAAGAAAATAAATTTTTTCATAAAAACCTCATTTTTGTGTGTAAACAAATTCGAGGGTATCGTCATAGTTGTGTTTATCCAATATGAAATTTATCAATATGTGAACCAGGACAATGTTTTGCTTAGTAAATTTTTTTCATGATTTGAACTTTATAGGGTTTTTAGAAAGCTGGAAAATAGGTTTCAAATAATTTTTTCGAAAGAACAATAAGCGCAGCAACGATAATAATCCCTAAAATATTTTCCATCATTTTTGCAGAATATCGAGTGGCTCCCATGTGCGAACCAAGAGAGCCGCCAAGGACAACCGCAATAATAAGAGGGATGTATTGGTTTAGATCGATAGCGTTATATTGCAAGCGTGAGACGAGTCCAGAGAGTGAGTTAAGCCAGATAAAAATAATCCCACAGGCCGCCGCTTCCTTTGGTGTTCCCAGTCCAAGAATTATAATCAAGGGAACCAAATAAATGCCGCCACCGATTCCCGCCGTGCCGGCGATGAAACCAAAAAGCGAGCCGGCGATAAGAGAAATAATAATTTTTGCCTGATGACTTAGGTTTAAGTCGAGTGTTGTACTCTTCCACAGGTAAATGCGAAAAGCGGTAAATAATAAAGAGAAAAATAAGATAAGGTAAAACATGTCTGCTGTTAATTTTAATGCGCCACCCAGATAGGCCATTGGCACTGAGGTAAGGATAAAAGGTAGCAGCAATCTTAATCTAGCATGTTTATGGCGAATATAATTAAAGCTGCCAATACTGGTAACAAATAAATTTAAGGTCAGAGAAACAAGCGGGATGGTTAGGCTGCTCATGCCGGCAAGTAACATCATTGCGGTATATGATGAACCACCTCCAAGACCGACTGAAGAATAGGCAAAGGCAATAGCGAAAAAAATTAAAGGTAAAAAATAGGGTAAGTTGATTAAAGCATCCACGTGAATTGAGGCCTTAGAAATTAAAATCGAAGAAAATTACTGCAAAAAACAAAAAACGATCATAGCGTTATTTTGCCGGAAAAAGCACCGCTTCGACTTCTTTTATTTCACTTTGTGCCGCTTCAATTGCAGCAGGTAAGTCTTTTTTGCTTAAACCGGTCAATGACCATGATGCGGGGTTTATTTGGGGGATTTCGTCGTCTTCGTTTAGAGAATCAAAGTCAGCCATCACGGCTACTGAATTTGCAATGTTGATTAAAGCGACCTCAGCGGGAAATTCTTTTGCTTTATCGGGTTCATGGTGGAACTCGATGCACTCCTTGAGTACAGGAGGGAGTTTCCAGTTTTCAATTAAAGCGGCACCCACTTGCATGTGATCAAAACCAAAGACTTGCCGTTCAGCCTCAAAGGATTCTAATTCTTCATCGCCTTCCATTAATAACAAAATAGCCTCATGTGATTTTTCAGGGCGCTGGTTAAACATTAACAGTTGCCCAATATCATGTAATAAACCGGCGATAAAAATGGATTCACCGTGTGCTTTTTTACTTTTCTTGGCCAGGATTTGGGCGAGGATACCGCAGTATAAACTATGGTGCCAAAAGTCATGCATGGAAATTAAAGTATTGGGGATACCTTCAAAAGTATCATTTGCCGAGGAAGATAAAACAAGGTCACGAATTTTGTTGGTGCCAAGTACAGAAACGGCGCGGGTAATGGTTTCAATTTCTGCGGATAGGCCGTAATAAGCGCTATTAGCAATTTTTAGCATGCGCACAACAAGTGCAGGATCTTGAGTTAAAACGGCAGCCATATCATCTGAGGTTGACTCAGGATCGTTGGCAATTTCATTCACGCGTATTGCAACCTGCGGCAGCGTAATAAGCTTGCTGGCATTGTCGACTAAATTTTGAATTTCTGCTGTTGGCATAAAGGAGGACGCCTCATTTATCTTTACTGTTAAGTTTAGTTAATATTCCCGCATTTTTAGTGGATAAATATAATTTTTACTTTTGTTAACATACGCAACTCGTTAAATGATTGCTTATTCATTCACTAATTGTTCTATTTTGCGAATGATACTTTCTTGCTCCCAATCAACGCCACCAAATATGGCATATCTTATTTTTCCTTGTTTATCAACAATATAGCTTGTTGGGAAGGCAAAAACACCCCACGTTTTTAGTGCTGCGCCGTTTTCATCAAATAAAATCGGGAATTGAACATCGACTTTAGTGTCGAGAAACTGTTGTACCGTTTTTTTATCCTCTGCCATATTAACGCCCAATATGGTGAAACCTTTAGAAAAAAATCGATCTTGTAGTCGTTGCATCGAGGGCATTTCGTGAACACAAGGCGGACACCAGCTTGCCCAAAAGTTTACCAGTACCACTTTTCCCCTTAAATTTTTTAAGTCGACTATTTTATCTTTAAGGTTGGATAAACGCAGAGTGGGTGGGTTTGGATTACCTCGAAAGCTTTTCAGGCGCCGCTCTTTTTTACTTGTTTGAATGTTGAGTTTTTTGTTTTGAGAAATAACGACTTTGCGTTTTTTATAAGGCAAAGCAATAAGGGATTTTGCCGCTTGTTTTAATGTTTTGGGCAATTGTGAGCTGATTTTTTTTTCATATTTGTCTGCATCAGGGCGAAAATAATATCGATCACGTACTCCATTTATTCGCTTAACAAAAACATCACTGCCACTTTTTTCAAGCGCGGGTATTGTTTTATCGAGTTTCCAGTACCAGGGTGATTTTTTGGGTTGCAGGATAAAAATCGGTAAGTTTGTTTGTTCAACTATGGGCTGTAGCTTTCCTTCAACTCCCGGCTCGGGTGTTTCAATATAAAATTTGGGGCTCATTAAAATAACGCCTGTTAGTGCAGTACTCTTTGGGAATGTTGTTTGCCAAAGACGCGCGCCCCTTAATAGCGGTAAACTCCCGCGACCAGTTGTGACAGGAATAATTTTTTTTCCCGTTTTTTGATAGGCATACTCAATAAGCTGGCTAAAATCAGAGTCGGGAATGCGATCCATACTGCTCGCGGCAACAGGGAGAAAGTGTGAAGAAAAAAGATCTACACGCCAAACCTCAATATTTTTATTGACTAGTTCACGTATAATTTTTTCTTCCGTTTTTTGTGGCCCGGCCTCTGAATAGAGCCAGAGAAAGAGCGTGTTACCTTTTGCTTTATAAATCGTTGTTATAATTTCATTGTCGATATCTGTTGGAATCAGCTGGACTTCTTCTGCAAGAACAGATTTAGAAATAAGGATAAAAAAGAAGACCAATGAAAAATAAAATTTTAATAAGAGCTGTGTACGCATATTAGATTTTTTTTAATTTGAAGATAGATACAACAATCTTATCTTACTTTAAGTTTAAAATGACGTTTAATGCTGAAATTGTATAAAAAGTATTTTAATCTGATAATTGCTGAGCCGGTTCATTGATGTTGGTTTTTAGCTCATTGAGATGCGTTTGAATTTTTTCTATGTTATTTTTTGTCAGGCTTGAATGTTGTTCTTTTTCCTGTAAAAGAATTTTTTGTATTTCGCAGCAAATTTCAGCCTGCGTGTTAAAACCAAACGTTGCAGCAGTCCCTTTAAAGGTATGGATAAGGCGGTAGAAGGTCTCGATTAGCTCCTCGCTCGCCAAATCATCGCGGTATTGCTCCCAGCATGATTTAATTTCATTATATTTTTCAGGGAGTTGACGGCAGTACTTGTCACGCAAAGCTTGCATTCGTTGTTCAAAAGCAATTTTTTTCGCTGTAGCCATCCTCCATCCTATATGTATTTTTTATTAACTTGCAATAGCTTTCTCATATTAATTACATTGTTTGTTTTACAAAATCTAATATAAATACTTCCTATTTAAAGCCGCAATCTAAAGCCACAATTTGCTAGAATGCCCCGATGGATGTTTCTTATATAATTGACCCTCTAAATGATGCACAGCGCCAGGCCGTGTGTGCACCCACTTCAAATATTTTAGTGTTGGCCGGTGCTGGCAGCGGTAAAACACGCGTGCTGGTGCACCGCATAGCATGGTTAATGCAGGCTGAAAATATTTCTCCGTACGGTATTCTGGCGGTGACCTTTACCAATAAAGCAGCAGCCGAAATGCGGGGTCGGATTGAGAATTTACTGGGTATCCCCTCAAGTGGATTATGGGTAGGAACCTTTCATGGTATCGCACATCGTTTATTGCGTGCGCACTGGAAAGAAGCTGAGCTGCCGCAAGCCTTTCAAATCATGGATTCTGAAGATCAGCATCGGGCTTTAAAGCGTGTTATCCGTGAAATGGGTCTGGATGAAAAGCGCTGGGTGCCGCGTGAGGCACAGTGGTGGATTAACGGCAAAAAAGATGAAGGGCTGCGCCCACACAATATTGAGCATAATAATGATATGTATCTCAGGCATATGGTTGAAATTTACCGTGAATATGAAGCCATGTGTCAGCGTAATGGTTCACTTGATTTTGCCGAGTTGCTACTGCGTGCGTATGAGTTATGGGTCAAGCGCCCTGATGTCCTGCAACATTATCAGGCGCGTTTTAAAAACATTCTTGTCGATGAGTTTCAGGACACCAACACGATTCAATACGCGTGGATCAAAATCTTAGCGGGTAATAATGCAAATGTTTTTGTGGTGGGCGATGATGATCAATCCATTTACGGTTGGCGCGGTGCGCAAATCGAAAATATTTATAAGTTCTCGAAAGACTATAAAAATGCTTCAAATTTTCGTCTAGAACAAAATTATCGCTCCACAGGAAATATTTTAGGTGCGGCGAATGCCTTAATTGCAAACAATACCGATCGCATGGGCAAAGAGCTGTGGACGGATGGCAGTGACGGTGAGTTAATCGAAATTTACAGCGCCTTTAATGAAGTTGATGAAGCGCAATATATTGTACGTAAAATTACAGACTGGCGGGATGAGGGTGGTTTTTTAACGGAGAATGCGATTCTTTACCGTTCCAATGCACAGTCTCGAGTGCTTGAAGAAGCGTTAATGCAAAGCGGTACGAACTATAGAATTTATGGTGGCCTGCGCTTCTTTGAACGCCAGGAAATTAAAGATGCCGTGGCTTACCTGCGGCTAATTGCAATGAAAAATGATGATGCCTCTTTTGAACGTATTGTGAATGTACCAACACGTGGCATCGGAAATAAAACCGTTGATCTTGTGCGTAGTTGTGCGCGTGAAAATAATATTTCGATGTGGCATGCGACTTTGCAATTAATTGAACAGGGTACAATCACTTCTCGTGCATTAAGTTCATTACAGCAGTTTGTTGATTTAATTAATGAGAGTGAAGCCGACATTAAAGGTATGGAGCTGTATGAACAAATCGAGCACGTGATTCATCAAAGTTGTTTGATCGCTCACTATGAAAAAGAAAAAGGTGAGAAAGGCCGTAACCGTATCGAAAATCTGGATGAACTTGTCAATGCTGGGCGCAGCTTTGAACAGGATGAGTGGGAAGAGTCTGATGTGGATCAAATGACCGCGTTTATATCTCACGCATCATTAGAGGCCGGTGAAGGTCAGGCCAATGAAGGTGAAGACTGTGTGCAGTTAATGACCCTGCACTCCGCAAAAGGTTTAGAGTTTAAACAGGTTTTTCTTGCCGGAATGGAAGAAGGTTTATTCCCGCATAGCCGTTCATCAGAAGAAAGTGGCCAGCTAGAAGAAGAGCGCCGTCTTTGTTATGTCGGCATGACGCGTGCGATGGAAAGACTCACCATTACCCATGCAGAGAAAAGACGTTTATACGGTGAAGAAAAATATGCGCCCGCTTCACGTTTTATTACAGAAATACCCGATGAATTCACACAGCAGGTACGTATGCAAGGAAGTGCCGTCGCGGTATCGACTTATGGCGATGGCTATTCCACAGATAAAGAAAAAGCGGTACAAGATGCTGCACCTGTTCAATTAGGGCAACGCGTATTCCATGAGAAATTTGGGGAAGGCGTGGTATTAAATTATGAAGGCGAAGGCCGGCATGCCCGGGTACAAATTAATTTTGACGACCTTGGAAGTAAGTGGTTGGTAATGGAATACGCAAATTTGATTGTGTGATTTATCAGCTTCATGTTGGTCATTGCATATTCGTACTAGCCATTTATGTGCTTGGCATTCTTAGTCTTAATTCCCCTTCAGATTTAATGTTATTAGTGGTAACTTTATAAATAATTAAAAATAACTCCAATTTTCCAAGTTTAGGAATACTTCGAATGAAAGTATACAACCTGAAAATACGTATTCTGGTTCCTTTGGTGCTCATTATGGCTACGGTATTGAGCCTGTTCGTATTTGGTATCTATTATGATGAGCAAGAACATCTGGCGGATGATCTGAAGCGTAGTATTTATTCTATTGAAGGGCACTATCAAAGCGCATTAAAAGAACGTGAACATAAACTGGGTTCGGTACTGGATGTTATTGCAACAAATTCTAAATTTAGTTCTGCATTGGAAAAGCGTGATCGTGAAAAATTACTGGAGCTGTCCAGACCTTTTTTTAAAAAATTAAAAAATAGTCATAACATCACACATTTTTATTTTCACGATCCCCAACGCAGTAATATTTTACGTGTCCACCAGCCTTCCCGATACGGCGATATTATAGGGCGTTTCACTGCGCTCGGCGCTGAAAAAGCGAAAAATTTCTTTTCTGGCATAGAGCTTGGGCCCTTGGGAACATTTACGTTTCGTGCAGTGCTTCCAATGTGGAGGAAAGATAAATTATTGGGCTACGTTGAGCTGGGTGAAGAAATTGATCCCGTTATTCAGGATATGCAGCGCATTTTTAAAGTTAGCTTATTAGTCGTTATAGAAAAAAATTTTTTGCATCAACCGGACTGGGTATCCGGTATGAAGTTGCTTGGGCGAAAGGCTGACTGGAATCATTTTACAAATCAGGTCGTTGTTTCACAAACATTTAATGAATTACCTAAGGGTTTGAACGGAATTCTGTCCCAACAAAAAAGTAGTTTATTCTCAAATAACATTAAATTAGAACAAGATGGGCAACATTTTTGGGGGCGCACTCTGCCTTTAATGGACGCAAGTCAACGAACGGTCGGGGGCATGGTGTTATTGCGTGATATGAGTCAGCGTATTCAAAGCACCAGGGAAATGATAACCACCACAGCCAGCAGCTCACTGTTAATAGGCATTTTAATATTTATTTTTTTCTACTATACCCTTGGCAACACAGAGCGACAATTGACAACGTCTATTCATAATCTTCAGGAAAGTAAAGAACAGCTTTCACATGCTCAGCATATTGCGCGTATGGGTAGTTGGGAGTCCGATATTAAGAATAATGAATTTGTCTGGTCTGACGAAATGTATAATATATTTGAAATCAGCCCGCTAGATTCCTCCGCCTCTTACCAAAGTTACATTGATGCTGTGCATCCTGATGATCGTGATAGAGTAAAGAAATATATGGAGAACTCACGCGAAAGTGATGAGCCATATGATATTACTTACCGAATTTTAATGTCTGATGGGCGAATTAAATATCTTAGGGATATTTGTGACTTTACATATGACAGTGCTGGAAATATCAAACATACGACAAAAATTGTTCATGATATTACTGAGTTGCGACAAGCCGCTATGTTGTCAGAACGGATGGGTAATCTTTTTGAAAACTCATGGAATGAAATCTATACCTTTAATGCAGACTCACTCAAATTTGTTGATGTTAGTAAAGGTGCACTTCAAAATCTTGGATACACAATAGAAGAATTACAGCAACTAACGCCAGTTGATATTAAGCCTGAAGTAAGCCGGGATCAATTTTATACTTTGATTGAACCTTTATATAATGATGATGTTAAGCAGGTCAGTTTTGAAACATTGCATCAACGCAAAGACGGCACGTACTATCCGGTTGAGGTGCGCCTGCAAATATCAAAAGAAGAGTTGCCACCAATATTTACCGCTATTATTCAGGATATCAGTGAGCGTAAAAAATATGTTGAGGAACTTGAGCATAAAGCGCTGCATGATGCGTTAACTGACTTACCTAACCATTCTTTATTACATGATCGTCTGCAACATGCGTTAAAAATTGCGCATCGAGGAAAGTCAACACTTGCGCTACTCAACCTTGATATTGTTCGCTTACGAGAAATAAACGATGTGATGGGACATCAAAACGGAGATATTGTATTAAAAGAAACGGCGGTTCGTTTACAAAAAGTATTACGTGAGGTAGATACGGTAGCGCGTCTCAGTGGAGTTGGATTTTCTATCGTCATGCCAGATATAAATATTGACAACGTAAATATTGCTATAGATAAAGTTCAAATGCTATTTAAAGAGCCTGTCATTATTGAGGAGACACCTCTTGATATTGAAGTTGTAATTGGCATTGCTTTTTATCCGTTACATGGTGAGGAGCCTGAAGAGTTAATACGACATGCAGATATTGCAACAAATGTTGCCAAGAGTGATGTTAATGGTTTTTGTATCTATAACCCTGAAGATGACCCATATAGCTTGAAGCGTTTAAAACTGTATGGAGAATTAAGTAGCGCAATTAGTAATAAAGAATTGGCACTTTATTACCAACCTAAAATTGATATTAAGACAGGTAAAATAAAAAGTGTGGAGGCACTTGCCCGTTGGCCGCATCCTGTAGAGGGTATGATCTCTCCCGAAAAATTTATTCCTATGATTGAGCAGACAGGGATGATTCGCCCATTCACGCTTTGGGTTTTGGAAGAGGCTATTATGCAAATTAAATCCTGGGCTCAATCCGGCATTGATCTTAGTGTTGCCGTTAATCTATCAACACGTAATTTACTTGATCCCAGCCTGCCTGATCATATTCAAAACTTGCTGGAATCTCACCAGGTTAGTGCTAATAAACTTTCACTGGAGATAACGGAGTCTGCCATTATGTCTCGTCCTGAAAGCGCTATCGCATTACTCGAACGCTTACACAATATGGGCTTCAGCTTATCTATTGATGATTTTGGTACCGGCTATTCATCACTTGCTTATTTAAAAAAATTACCGGTAAATGAAATAAAAATTGATCAATCATTTGTTTCTGGATTAATTACAAATGAAGATGATGCCGTTATTGTTCATTCCACTATCGATCTCGCACATAATCTGGGCCTGACGGTCGTTGCTGAAGGTGTTGAGAGTAAAGAAGTACACGATATGCTTACGACACTGGGATGTGATATTAGCCAGGGTTACTATTTTACACGACCTATAGAGAACGAAGAGCTTTCACTATGGTTAAGTGAATCACAATGGGGGTTAATGTGAGATAAAAATCGTTATGCACACATTCAAATTTTATTGTAATCTCAAGCATGGAAGTCCGTTATTTAATCATTTTTATAGAGTGCACTCTTCACTCAGATGAGTGAAAGGTTATAAATATTGGTGAGATACTATATTGGTATGTAGAAAATTAGTTATAGATAAGGGTGTCTGAACTGACGGTGATTATCTTTTTGGTGTCGATAGCAGGAAGTGGTTTGCCAAGGTAATGTCCCTGAGCAAAATCAACACCGTAGTCTTTTAAAATATTCAGTGTTTTTTCATTTTGCACAAATTCGGCGATTGTTTGTTTGCCCAGCGCGTGAGCGATTTGGTTCATAGACTGCACCATCGCGCGGTCAACTTTTGATGTGTCGAGTGATTTTACAAAGGATCCATCGATTTTAAGTTTATCAACTGGCAGGTTTTTTAAATACGCAAAAGAACAAAGACCAGTACCAAAATCATCCAGGGCAAACTGACAGCCCATGTCTTTAAGTTTTGCGATAAATATTTTTGCCGCATTAATATTAGCAATTGCTGCTGTTTCGGTAATTTCAAAGGTGAGGCAGGAAGGTTCTAACCCTGTATTGTCGAGAATACCTTGTATCATGGGCAGTAATTCTTTGTCTTCAAAGGCGCGGCCAGACAGGTTTATTGCAAAATGAATATTGTTGTTTTCTTTGTGTAGTTTTACCAGAGCATGCATAGCATGGCTAACAGTCCAGCGATCAACATTATTGATGAGTCCAAATCGTTCTGCTGCAGGTATAAACCCACTCGGTAAAATTCGTTGCCCGTCATCTAAATCCATTCTCAATAGTACTTCGTAATCTTTAACGGTACCGTGGTCGATAGAAACAATGGGTTGATAGACTAAAGAGAAGTGATCATTTTCATAGGCTTTTTTGACCCGGGCAGCCCAGCCGATATCTTTTGTCATGCCGTCAATTTGTTTGTTGGCGGGGTCATAAACATGGAAGCAGTTACGGCCTTGTTTTTTAGCGATGTTACAAGCGATGTCTGCATGTGATAAGGCGCTATCGGCTGAGTCAGTTTGCCGGGTTAGATGTGTAATCCCCATACTACAGGTAATATTAAATAACTGGCTATTAGAGAAAAAACGATAAGAATCAAAAAAGCCAAGTAAGTTGTGAGCAACAACTTCAGCAGCATCTTCATCAGTATTGTAAAGCAGAATAGTAAATTCATCACCACCAAAGCGGGCTAACAGATCGCCATCACGTAACTTGTTTTTTAAGAGTTGGCTTACTTCAATAAGCAGTTCATCACCGGCAGCGTGGCCAATGGTGTCGTTAACATATTTAAACTGGTCAAGATCAAGATAAATTAAAGTGCAATGTTCATTGCTGCGGGGCAAGCGATTAATTAACCCTTCCAGTTCCTGTTGGAAGAATGAGCGATTTTTTAGGCCGGTTAATTTATCATGTTGTGTTTGGTATGTAAGTTCTGCTTCATATGCTTTTTGTTCTGTTATATCACGGGCAGTTCCGGTTATATATTGTACGCTGCCATCAGCGTTGAAATGGGGACAAGCATTAAAACTTATATGTTTTGTTTCGCCATTTTTATTCAAATGTATCGTTTCATGCCCCAGTAATTCATTGCCCGTTATAACAGAGTTAAAGGCGTAGGTATCACGATCTTTTGATTCAGGTGTTTGTAAGTTTGCAAAGGGAGTATGTAAAAGCTCATCAGCAGCATAACCATATATATGTAAACAAGCTGCGTTGAGGTAGGTCCAGTTACCTTTTATATCCATACTCCAAACTAAGTCATGTGCTGTAACAACCAAATTACGGTAACGTTCTTCAGCTTCCTGTAAACGTAATTCAGTAGCTTTACGAACGGTGACGTCTTCAACAAGAATAATGTAGTAAAGTTTATTATTCATTTTCATATGGCTAATACGAACCGACAAAGTTAACTTTTGGCCATTACGATGTGAAGCGGCTATATCCTGACGAACATTATTTTTGAGTTCGTTTACTTTTGGCAGTGTAATTTTAGGTAATAACCAGACAAGATTTTGTTGATGGATCTCAGAAGAGTTAAAACCAAAAAGTTGCTCTGCTGCGGGATTAAACATTTCAATTTTTTGTTTTTCGTTGATAACGATTATGCATTCTGCTGCATGTTCAACGATGGCTTGTACATATTGATCCTGTTCACTTAAACGATTAAATAATCGGCTAAGAGTTTGTACTAAAAATCCAATTTCATCATTAGATTGTGGTTGCAGTTGTTTGGCTAAATTTGAATAGCTTATGGCGCCCGAATTTGCTGTTACCATTTCAACCGGTTTAAGCGATTGCGTTAAGCTGCGATAAGAAACCAGTGTTGCGATAATAATGGCTAAACCCATTAGTGCCCAGGCAAGTATAACTTCAAGAGAGATGAATCCGGTTTGCCACCAATAATACTTTAACAAAATAGAACTGGTTAATAAGGGCAGGTAGCCGCCGATAAGCAACATTTTTGCACGCATGCCCATTTTAATGTTGGAGAGATCAGAGAAACGCGCAAGCTTGCCTAAAGTTGATAAGCTATCAAGATAGCCTGGAATACCAACAAATATGGTAATGGTTAATTGTAAAAGTATGAAATGCAATAAGGTGGAGGCATCAATAATCTGGCCTGATGATTGTAAAAGTAAATGGTGTATCGTTGGTATGGATAAAACGTAGAGTAAAAAAAACATCCAATAACGACTGGTAAAACTTTGTAGTTGTGTATTCAGATCTTCGGGTAAAAAATTATTCTCAGGATTATTCAGCTTCCATTCAATAACAGGTTTTAAAAAATGTTTAAAATGAATACTGCACCAAAGTAATAATACACTATAAGTCAAAATTAAAATAACACCAGATTCGCCTGCCAGAAGTGTTTTTAGCTCCACCATATTAAATACACTGGCGGTGGCATAACCGATAATGGGGGCAAGCGCAAAACTTGCCAGAGTGACAAAAAATAAGCGTCGTTGGATGAGTAAAAGTGCCTGTTCCATTTTATTTTTTCATTATAGTTATTTTTAAATAGACACGGTTATCTTCGATAAACGGGAGGGTATCATCGCAGAATAGGGGGGATATTGCCACTAAATACGATAATTAAGCTATTACTAACATTTATTTTAGGAGAGGTGTTTTGTGAAAAACTGTTATTATTTTGGTCGTCGGATTTAAACAGGCGGGGTGCCAGGAAGATTTTAATTTTTTTCTTTTAAATTCAGGCTGACGGAATTAATGCAATATCTTAGTCCGGTGGGTTGGGGACCATCTGTGAAAACATGGCCTAAGTGTGAGCCACAGTTGCGACAATGCACTTCAACGCGGGTCATGCCTAAACTATTATCCCGGGTTTCCTCAATCGCGGCGTCATTAATGGCCTGAAAGTAACTTGGCCAGCCGGTGCCTGAATCAAACTTTGTTTCGGAAGCAAATAGGTCTTCACCACAGCCGGCGCAGGTGTATATGCCTTCGATTTTGCAGTCGGTATATTTTCCTGAAAAAGGACGTTCAGTACCGTGTTTGCGCATGACCTGATATTGCTCATCGCTGAGGCAACCTTGCCACTCTTGATCTGTTTTTTTTGTCATCAGGTTAATTTAATTTTTTTGTGTGGTTATTATTAGCAAGCATTTCTTTATTTTTTTCTTCAAGCGAAGCAATCAACGCATCAATACCTTCGGTTTTAAATTGCGTTGCAAAATTATTTTTATAGGTTGTGATCATACTGATGCCCTCAACGGACACATCATAAATTTTCCAGCCTTTTTTGGTTAAGTGAACGCGATAATAAATGGGGACATTTTTTCCGGACTCTGGTCTTAATTCAGCCCTCACCGTGAGAGAGGTTTCCCCTTCTGCTATTTTAGTAGGAAAATAGTGAATAAGATTTTCGTCGAGGTTTTTGTCATTACCGGATAAATATTCTGCAAGTGCTGACGAGTAAAAGCGTAAAAGTAATAGACGAAATTCGCGAATAAACTTAATTTTTTGTTCTTTTTCGGCTCTGCGCCAATATTTCCCCATGACCAGTTTCGAGGCCGCAATAAAGTCGAGGTGAGGTAAAATAATTTTTTCGACCAGTGATGTTAGCTTATCAGGAGATTGCTTAATTTCAGCGCGGCTTTCATTGATGGAACGGAGCATGGTTTTGGTTGCAGATATGAGCATGGTATCTGGCGAAGGCGTGTTTGCATGGCTATTGCTACTGATGAGCAGAGTGATGATGAATGCAAATAATCCATTTTTTAGTAACAGTGCTAAAGTCGGCATAGTGAACTCCGGTGTTTTGACAGCAATCTATCTGGTTATTACAGGGCGCCATTATCTATAAATTAGGAGCAATCTGCATTTATAATATATAGTGTAAAGGTATCATTATGACAAACAGAAGTTAAATTAGTTTAATCAGGAGCTTATTGTGCCATCGACTGAGACAGGACGGGGATATTTTTCACGCGTGAGAATGCGCCGTATGCGCCGGGATGACTTTTCGCGCCGCTTAATGCGAGAAAATGCATTGAGTGTGAATGACCTCATTTACCCGGTTTTTGTGCTTGAAGGTCAGGGCCAGCGTGAAGAGGTTGCTTCTATGCCGGGTGTTGAGCGGCTTTCGATAGATGAGCTAATGAAAGACGCGAAAGAAATTATTAAATTAGGCATACCAGCCATTGCCCTTTTCCCTGTGACGCCCGATGAGGCGAAATCGTTAGATGCTGCTGAGGCATATAATCCTGATGGCCTGGCGCAACGCGCGGTTCGCGCATTAAAAGAAATGTACCCTGAACTAGGCGTCATTACTGATGTTGCGCTGGATCCATTCACTACACACGGTCAGGATGGATTGGTTGATGAGTCTGGTTATGTGATGAATGATGAAACGGTTGAGGTTTTGGTTAAACAGGCCTTATCTCATGCAAAGGCGGGGGCTGATGTGGTGGCACCCTCAGATATGATGGACGGCCGTATAGGCCAAATTCGTGATGCGCTGGAGGCTGAAGGGCATATCCATACACGAATTTTGGCGTATTCCGCCAAATACGCCTCGAGTTTCTATGGTCCATTTCGCGATGCAGTGGGATCGTCAGCCAATTTAGGTAAAGGTGATAAGAATAGCTACCAGATGGATCCGGCCAATAGTGATGAAGCACTTTGGGAGGTGAGCCTGGACTTGGATGAGGGTGCTGATATGGTGATGATTAAGCCGGGCATGCCTTATTTGGACATTGTTCGACGTGTCAAAGATGAATTTGGTGCGCCAACCTATGTTTATCAAGTCAGTGGTGAATACGCCATGTTAAAAGCCGCTGCGCAAAATGGCTGGTTAGATGAAAAAGCGGTGGTAATGGAGTCTTTGCTTGCATTTAAACGTGCGGGTGCGGATGGTATTTTGACCTATTTTGCCAAGTCAGCGGCAAAGTGGTTAAAAGAAAATCAATAGTAAAATACTCAGGTTTTAACGGGTGTTTATTAACATAATTTTAAGTTTAAAAGATAAAATTAATTGCCATAAAACTGTAATAAAGAGTTTTTAATTGCTTGAGCTCTTTGTATACTTCGCGCCATACGAAGTATAACTATTGGTACTGAAGGCAGTACCAAAAAAAGAGGAATATGTATGGCACGCACAACCATTTCGAGCCTGTTTGGCTCATCCCCCGTAACTCCTTTGCAATCTCACATGTCCAGCGTTCAAGAGTGTATTGTTGAACTTATTCCTTTTTTTAAGGCGGTTTTAAAAGAAGACTGGAGCAAAGCAAAAGAACAACAAAAGAAAATTGCAAAGCTGGAAAATGAAGCGGATAAGCTAAAGAAAAAGCTGCGCTTACATTTACCAAAAAGTTTATTTATGCCTATTTCGCGTCGGGACTTACTCGAAGTACTGACCATGCAAGATAAAATTGCTAATAAATCAAAAGATATCGCGGGTATCATTATCGGTCGTAAAATGACTTTTCCTAAAGATGTTAATGAGAAGTTAATGGACTTTGTGCAGCGCTGTATCGATGCGTCTATGCAGGCACAAAAAGCGATTAATGAACTCGACGAGCTGGTTGAAACAGGGTTTAGTGGCCGGGAAGTAAAAGTGGTTCAGGACATGATTAAAACGTTGGATGATATTGAATCAGATACGGATAAGATTCAGGTAAAAGTGCGCGCAGCACTCTTCAAACAGGAAAAGGACTTACCACCGGTAGACGTGATGTTTATGTACCGCGTTATTGATGGCATTGGCGATCTGGCAGACTTATCTCAACGAGTCGGCAGTCGTTTAGAACTTATGCTTGCGCGTTAAGGGAGCGGTATTGTGGAATTAATTACTTCTTACGGAACGATCTTCCTTATTCTGGCCTGTATTTTTGGTTTGTTTATGGCATGGGGTATTGGCGCCAACGATGTTGCCAATGCAATGGGCACTTCAGTGGGCTCGGGCGCAATTACCATTAAACAAGCGGTTTTAATTGCTGCTGTTTTTGAATTTGCTGGCGCATTCTTAGCGGGCGGGCAAGTAACAAAAACCATTCGTAAAGGCATTATTGATGCTGAACTTCTTTCAGCTACGCCCGAACTTTTAGTTTATGGCATGCTGGCATCATTGCTTGCGGCGGGTATTTGGTTATTAGTTGCATCCAGGTTCGGTTGGCCAGTATCAACAACACACTCTATTGTGGGTGCGATTGTTGGTTTTGCTGCAGTGGGTATTGGTGTTGATGCGGTACATTGGAGCAAGGTGGGCACGATTGTCATGAGCTGGGTTATCTCGCCGGCTTTAGCAGGCGCATTCTCTTATTGGCTGTTTAGGAGTGTGCAAAAGCTGATACTCAATCGAGATGATCCTTTTGAAAGCGCAAAACAAGTTGTGCCTTATTATGTTTTTATGACAGGTTTTATTATAGCCTTAGTGACAATGTTTAAAGGTTTAAAGCATGTTGGCTTAGAAGTCAGTACCGTTGAAAGTTATAGCTATGCATTTGCCTTTGGTTTAGTCATTATGTTTATGAGCATGATGTCTGTTCGTAAAATTAAACTTGATCCCGCTGCAGATAAAGATTTCCAATTCGCAAATGTAGAACGTGTTTTCGGTGTGCTCATGGTAGTAACTGCTTGTGCGATGGCTTTTGCACACGGTTCTAATGATGTTGCTAATGCCATTGGTCCCGTTGCTGCGGTTATTGGTATTGTTCAAAGTGGTGGTGAAATCGCACAAAAATCTGTATTGCCCATTTGGGTTTTGATTTTAGGCGGTGCAGGTATTGTTGCCGGCCTGTTAATGTATGGTCGTCGTGTTATGGCAACCATTGGTAAAAATATTACCGAGCTGACACCGAGTCGCGGTTTTGCTGCAACACTTGCCGCTGCAACAACGGTTGTCTTTGCTTCGGGAACAGGTCTTCCTATTTCAACAACACACACTTTAGTTGGTGCGGTGTTAGGTGTTGGACTTGCACGAGGTATTGGTGCATTAAACTTAAATGTTGTACGTACTATTTTCCTTTCCTGGATTGTCACTTTACCTGCCGGCGCATTGATGTCGATTTTCTTCTTCTTCACACTAAAAGGTATTTTCAGTTAATCGTGAAAGATCTTTTCGATTTTGGTAAAAAAATTGATGACTATGCGGTGATGGGTAATCCCATCTCGCATAGTAAATCGCCTTCTATTCATACACTCTTTGCACAACAAACTCAGCAGTCTATTTTATACACGGCAATCCATGTTGATCTGGGTGGTTTCAAACAAGCGGTCGGTAATTTTGTTGCAACAGGCGGTAAAGGTTTAAATATTACCGTACCGTTTAAGCAAGAAGCCTGGGAGCTGGTTAGTGAACGCAGTGAGCGTGCGGAACGTGCCGGTGCGATAAATACTATTAAAATAGAAGATGGCTCGTTATTTGGTGACAACACCGATGGCGTTGGTTTAGTTAATGACTTAACCCAAAATCATAGTATTGATTTAAAAGATAAAAATATTTTATTAATGGGGGCGGGAGGTGCCGCACGCGGCGTACTCGTTCCATTATTAGAACAAAATCCCGGCTCTCTATTTATTGCCAACCGCACCCCGGATAAAGCAAAAGATCTTGCCGATGGTTTTTCAGATGTCGGCAATATTAAGGGCGGTGGTTATGAGGCTATTTCTGATTTAACGTTTGATGTTGTTATCAATGCAACAGCGGCAAGCTTGCATGGTGACTTACCTCCTTTACCCGATACATTATTAAATGACAACGCCAGTTGTTATGACATGATGTATGGCGCAAAACCAACACCCTTTATGCAATGGGCAACAAGTCACAAGGCAGAAAAAGTGTTGGATGGCTTAGGTATGTTGGTTGAACAGGCAGCTGAATCATTTTTTATTTGGCGTGGCGTGAAGCCTGAAACAAAAGCTGTCATCGTAAAATTACGAAAAGAACTTCAGGTATAAAAATTTAAATAAGTCACTCTGTATTTTTCAGACTTTAAAGAGAGAACTATACATTTGAAATTTTATATTTTTATTACCTAAATATGGCAGCAGTGCAAACATTCATTATTATTTTCAAAGCGCTGAATATTGTTTAACGTGGTTTCAGCAATATTGCTTAATGCGGTATCAGTAAAAAATCCCTGGTGGGCGGTAATCAGAACATTAGGGAAAGTAAGTAGTCGCTCAAAAACATCATCAGAAATAATCTGATTAGATAGATCCTGAAAGAATAGCTCCTCTTCCTGTTCGTAAACATCAAGACCAAGATAGCCAATATGTTTATTTTTTAAGTTATCAATAACAGCTTTGCTATCAATGACTGCGCCACGGCTTGTATTAATTAGCATGACATTTTCTTTCATGTCTTTTAATGTTTTACTGTTAATTAAATGATGGCTGTCGGGTGTTAATGGACAATGTAAGCTAATGACATCGGCCTGTTGGCATAATGTTTTAAAGTCAACATATTGAACGCCTATAGAAATACACTCGTTACTGGGAGAAGGATCGCAGGCAATAATATTGCTACCAAACCCGGTAAGAATTTTTGCCACAGCTGTGCCAATTTTTCCTGTGCCAACGATGCCGACGGTTACATTATGTAACTCAAAGCCCAGTAATCCCTGTAATGAAAAATTACTTTCACGTACTCTGTTATATGCTTTGTGCACGTGTCTGCTTAAACTCAACATTAAGGCAACTGCGTGTTCTGCAATAGATTCCGGTGAGTAGGCGGGAACACGCACTACCGTTATACCAAGCCTGTCTGCAGCAGTAATATCAATATTATTAAACCCTGCACAGCGCAAAGCAACTAGTCGAACACCCTTTTTGTGTAATTGTTCTAATACATTTGCATTTAATTTGTCATTAACAAAAACACAGATGCAGCGGGTATTTTTTATATGTTCAACGGTTTCGTCATTCAGTGCATAGTCGTAGAAAACTAGTTCGTACTGATACTGAATATTAGATTTTTCAAAAAAAGTTATATCGTATGGCTTGGCGCTGAAAAAATCTATTTTCATTTTAGATGTTGATTTTTAAGCTTTGTATAACTCGCGGCAGAATACTTTATTGACGCTATTTCATCGTCATTGAGCTTGCGTACTTTGCGGGCAGGACTACCCATCCACAGGTAGCCCGATTCAAGTCGTTTATTTGGGGTGACTAATGAGCCCGCGCCAATAATATTGTTTGGCTCTATCACTACGCCATCCATTACAGTTGAGCCCATACCAATCAGGCATGAACCACCAATTTCACAGCCGTGTAAAATAACGCGATGACCAACAGTGACACCATTGCCTACGCTCAGTGAAAAACCGCCTGGATTATATGGGCCATCATGAGTGACGTGTAATACTGAATTGTCCTGAATATTTGTGTTGCTGCCTATTTGAATGGCGTTAACATCACCACGAATAACCGTTAATGGCCATATTGAGGAGTCTTCAGCGATTTTCACATTACCCAGAACGAGCGCAGTTTCATCAACAAAAGCCGATGAATGTATTTCGGGCTGTATATTTTTAAATTTGCGTATTGTCATGTAAAAACTATAGCGTATTTATGAGTTCGTTCCAGCTTTTTATCTGTGCTAGCGCATGGTCACCAGTTCTTCCGAGCTGGTTGGGTGAATAGCAACGACATTATCAAAATCTTTTTTCGTCGCGCCCATTTTTATCGCCACACTAAAACCTTGTAACATTTCATCAGCACCTTTACCGATAATATGTAGCCCAACAACTTTTTCGCTGGCACCGACACAAACCAGTTTCATTGCGGTTTGTTGTTTGTTTTCAACCAGTGCGTGATACATTGCTGTAAAACTTGTTTGATAAACTTTTACGGCATCACCGTGTTCTTTACGTGCTTGTTCTTCTGTTAATCCCATCGTGCCAATTGGCGGGTGACTAAACATAACCGTTGGAATGTTTGTATAATCGAGTTTGCGATCCGGCATATTGTTAAATAAACGATCAGATAAGCGACGGGCGGCATTAATGGCAACGGGTGTAAGTTGTGCTTCACCAATAACATCACCTACGGCATAAATACCTTCCACATTAGTAAGTTGGTATTCATCGGTTGGGATGTATCCTTGCTCGGTATAGTTAATACCTGCGGCATCTAAGTTAAGGGCGGCGGTATTTGGTGCCCGACCAATTGCCCAGATAAGTGCATCCAGGTTTTCCAGCACAATGCCACTTTGGCAATGTACCGTGAGTGTGCCGTCTGGATTTTTATCAATTTTTTCGACGTTAATTCGGGTCATTAAATTAACGCCGGCGTTTATCATGTCTTCCATTAATGTTTCACGCAACATGGCATCAAAACTGCCAAGAAAATGTTCACGGCGAAGCAACATAGAAACCTCGCTGCCCAGACTATTTAAGACACCGGCAAGTTCGACGGCAATATAACCTGCTCCGACAACAGCAACACGTTTAGGCTGTTCTTGTAGGGCAAAAAAACCATCGGAAGTTATTCCGTACTCTGCGCCTTCAACATCAGGAACAATGGGGTAACCGCCAGGTGAAACGACAATATGATCGGCGCTGTATTGAGTGCCATCCACGTCGATGGTTTTAGCGTCAACAAATTTTGCCGTGCCTTGAATGTAGTCAATGTTTGAATCTTTCAGGTAGTTTCCATACCAATCAGTAATGCCTTTGATATAGCCTTCACGGGCTTCGACCAGCTTTTTCCAGTTAAAGCCATTCACCTTGACATCAAAACCATAACCTTTAGCATCATGTAAGGCGCCAGAAACTTCAGAAGCAAACCACATCACTTTTTTCGGCACGCAGCCAATATTGACGCAGGTGCCGCCGACCGTTTTATTTTCAATCACCGCCGTTTTTTTACCGTACTCTGCCGCACGTTCGCACGCTGATAAACCGCCGCTACCGGCACCAATAGAAAGAAGATCGTAATGTTGGCTCATAATAGTCTCTTAAAAAGTTATTACCTGACGAATCGTCAGGTTATGTTTTGCTGTTACCATATTATAAAGGAATGTAGAATCTGCGCCTCTTATTATTTTAGATATTACGTAAATTGATGAAAAGGATTAAAAAATGGCTAATGATATTACTTTGTCTGACCAGTTAATTGATAATTTATATGGTGTGATTTGTCAGCATGACGAGTCTGCAAAACAGAATATGATGGTGGCGCTGCAGTATTTTGCGGCTGTTTCGGGTTATATGTTGGGTGATTATCCAGGATCTGATGGAGAGCGTGAAGAGTTAATCGACCAGTTAGCCGCATTCACAAAAAATGTCTCGGGTGACCGTGCAAAGCAACAAAAACAGCAAGCTGCACCTCAACAGCAAGAAGCACCACCGGCTGCGGTTGCAGGGAAAAGCGTGGCAACCGATAACCCTGCGGTAGGGATTTGGAAGCCAGAGTAAATATTAATGGTGAGTCAGGCTGATCTTTTCTTCAGTCTTACTATCATTCATTATCTTGCCAATAACGGTACTGGCAGGGTAATTCAGTTCATGCAGTTCTGCTAAACACGTTTCCATATTTTCTATCGGAATGGAAGCTAATAATCCTCCTGAGGTTTGTGGATCAAACAGCAACGGAAAATTTTTGTGTTCGCGTAATTCTTCAGGGTTTTTAATACTGCAGCGTAGCCGACTATTTTGTTCTTGCAATGAACTAAAAAAACCCGCGGCAATCATTTTATGCGCACCCTCTAAAATGGGTAAGGCATCTAAATTGATTTCTACTTTTTTATCAGATGAATGCATCATTTCAACAAGATGGCCTAATAAACCAAACCCTGTTACATCGGTACAGGCTGTCGCACCGTGCTTATGTAAACAACTTGCAGCTGCTTGATTTGAAAGCAACATACTGTTTAATGCGTTATCAATCCAGCATCCTTTCGCTTTTCGTCTCATGTCGGCCGCGAATAATGTTCCTGTGCCTAAGGCTTTTGTCAAAACTAAAACATCACCAGATTGCATTCCGGATTTACGTAAAAGATGATTTTTATCGATTAAGCCGGTGACGGATAAACCAAACGAAAGTTCAGCGCCCTCGCTTGTGTGTCCGCCCACTAGAGCAGTGTTGCTTGTATTTAAAACGTTTAAGGCACCAGACATGATTTGGAATAATTGTTCTTCTATTTGATTTTCAATGCCATAGGGAAGAGTGGCAATTGCCATTGCAGATTGTGGCGCAGCGCCCATTGCAAAAATATCACTAAGCGCATGGTTAGCCGCGATTTGACCAAAGATATAGGGATCATCAATAAAGCTACGAAAGTAATCAACACTTTGCACAACCAGTTTGCCCTGGGGAACTTCTGTAACAGCAGCATCATCGGGCTGAGATAAACCTATAATGACATCATCACGTGTAACAGGTTTCAGGCGTTTAGTGACACTCGATAAAACAGTACTGCTCACTTTTGCACCGCAACCACCACAACGCATAGTTGTGGCAGAAATTTTGTTGATGGTTTGTTGATCCGTTATTGCAGGATTATATTGCGGCGGATATTCTGTTTTCATTTCAGGCAGTTTATTAAAGCTCTGCATAAATTTACGATCAATCCGGTCTTTTATTTTCCATAGCCAGGCACCTTGTAACGACCAGTTACCGCGTGAAGCAACAGCATATTTATCGCCGGTACTAATTAAGGCTAAAAAATTATTCTGTGGTGTAAAAGGAATAAGCTTTTTCTTTTGAATAATTCGGGCTAAATTTTTAGCAAGCGGCATACCTTGCCGTACTGCAAACACACCGGATTTTGGTCGGGGATAATTAACAACAGATGCGATATCGCCCGCTGCAAAAATATCCGGGTGAGAGATGGATTGCAGCGAGTCATTTACCGTAATAAAACCTTTATCATCAACCTTCAGGCCCGAGTTAGCTAGCCAGGCGGGTGCAGAGGCATTTGTTACCCATAATACTGCATTAGCGCTATATTGAGAGCTGTCTGCGCTGGTTAATAATGTGTGTTCTACTTTGGTAATTTGTTGCTGAGTATGCACATTAATATCACGTTTCTTTAGTATCTTACTAAAACGTTTTCTAACTTGTGAATTGTGATCGGGGAGAATAGTTGCGCTGTCACAATAAATATTAACCTTTAATTTATTTGGGTTTTGGTTGTGTTGCTTTAATACCTGTTGCAAACGGTGTTGTGTTGCTAACGCCATTTCTATGCCACCTGCACCCCCACCTACGACAGCAAGATGAAAATCATTTTGTTTAGTTGCGGTTATGACTTTTTGAGTTAATACATCCCACTGTGATAAAAAATGATTAATGGGTTTTATTGCTACGGCAAATTCATTTGCGCCTGGAATATGTAGCGTGTTGGGTGTAGAACCAATGTTGATGGAAACGACGTCATAATGTATTGCAGGTCGATTGCTACAAAAAATTTTTTTGTTTTTAAGATCAATCGCATTAACTTCAGAATGAAAAATACGCGCTTGTGCAAACTGCGCTAAAGGACGTAAATCAATATGCGCCTGATCATATTCATAATGCCCTGCAATATAACCGGGTAACATACCAGAGTAAGGTGTGTGTAAATCTCGTGTTAGTAGAGTAATCCGTAACCCCGGCACAGGGTTCATGGCAAAATATTTAAGGACAAAGAGGTGGCTATGCCCCCCTCCGATTAACACTAAGTCTTTAATAATTGGGCTGGAACTAAAATTATTCATATCTTTTATGTTTGCGCTCTATGCATATAACTATACACCTTATCGCGGTAAGATATGAAAGATAAAATAAAGTTTCGTTTTTATATTTTATAAATATTGCATGGAAATTTTTTTACCTTCGTTGCCTCGAATGCCAGTAGAGACAATTGTATAAAAATACATCGAAAGTCTATTAGTTTGTGGCAATAAAAAAATGGAGGGGGATAGTCTATCCCCCTCCATCTCATAACAACGCAAATATTAATTTACATTTATTCGGGTACGGGCTGTGCCTACAACATCACCCGTGACCCAGTCCAGATAGTCAACAGTGACTTCATAAACCCCGGCGGTAGTGGGTTCAAAAATGCAGTCATAACGTTCGGCCGCACATGTTTCAAGTCCCGTAACTTGTACTGGCTTTGGTAAAGCACGCCCATCCGACATATGGACTGTTGCCGTTAAGCCACCAAAGTTAATACGTTGTGGCAGGTAGCCAGCAGTAATATATCTTACTAACAACTTCTGCCCAGCATTCATCGTTACCGCAACAGCAGGGTCGGTAAGTGCTGATTGCGCACCATCCACGCCAGAAATAATGAAGTAGTCTGGGTTAAGGCTATTTAAGCCTACATCACCACCACAGGTGCCAGCATCCCAGTTAAGGTTGTGCCAGCTGGAGTCAATTTCATCGCAAGCCCAAATTGCTTCGACGTCATAAGTGGGGCCGCCAGAAAATAACGTGCCTGGACCTTCGGGTGGATCAATGATCAGCGCACCATACATGCCCATTTCTGCATGTAAGACAGTGTTGGTATGGCAATGATAGAAATAGGTGCCCGCATGTGATGCTTTCCATTGGTAAGTGTAGGTACCATCGACATCAAAAGAATAGTGACCGACGCCATCATTTTCCTGGCTGGGTTCAATACCGTGATGATGGATGGTGTGTAGCCACATCATGCCTTCAACATTAAGATTTGTGTGCACAACTTGGCCTTCCATCGCGCGAATAGCAGGAGAAGGAAACTGGTTACCCATTCCTCCCATACCACCGCCATCAGTGAAGCCCCAGATGGTCACTGAACGACCATCATCCATAGTCATCGAACCATTCATATAAATGCCGCGATTAAAGCTAATATCGGGTGTCACTTCACCCGGTGTGGCGGGTGCATCGGGGTAGACATAGCAAGAGCCACCGCCCATACCGCCGCCACCGCCCATACCGCCGCCACCGCCCATCCCCATCATTGGAGTGTATTTTTCTAAAATATTAAACATAATTTATTCTCCTTCGCACCATTTACTTGAATTTAATTGAGGTTGCAGCACCAAATTGGTAGAGGCCACCGCCGGCGGTTTGGGTCATTTCATCATGCATGTGCATGGGGAATGAACCGGTGGTCACGGCAGGGTGGGCATCAGGTGGTGGATCGAACGGATAAATTACATCGGTATGGCCAAGGTTGTTGTTGAGGCGCACAACATCTTTAAGCCAAACATCAGACAGCACTTGTTTATCCCGCGCTAATACTTCGACGTGGTTGGCGTGGAAGTGCATAGAGTGAATACACATACCGGCATTGAGGATGCGAACTAAGGTGCGATCACCAATACTGCCTTCAAGGCGGGTATCAGGTGCATAACCTGAGTCGATATCCGGGTTGGCATAATCGGGGTGACCAGGTACCCGCATACTGCGACCATTAATAGTGAAGTAGTAGGGGTTGAAAGCGCTTGTTGGCGCGTTGCCCAGACGAACAGCATCATGCCAGACAGGATCGATATCATTTGTGACCCAGGAATATTGTTGCACGAAAGTTGCGCTACCGGCATACAACTCGTTGCTGCTGCCTAATGGCATAACAGAGAAGGCACCATGTAATCCGACCAGGCGGTTATACGGTGCATTGAGTCCATCATAATAAAGGTAGCTACCGGCACTATTGACAACAAATGAAACGGTTTTGCTGCTACCGCCGGCAATAATTCCACTATCAACGATGCCATCAATCACAAAGCTGTGGTCGGTGCCGAGCGTATTATCAATGGTAATGTTGACGGTGTCGCCTTCTTGCACAATTATTTGCGCGCCGGGTACGGTGAGGCTGGCGGCATTCGGGCTAAAGCTTTTGAAGTAAACATCAACACCATCGGGTTGAGTAATAAAGCCTTCGGTTATAACAAATGTTTGGTTAATGGTTGCGGCTTCTGCGCGCGGACTCCAGCTAACGAGACCTGTACTGGCCGCCAGTGCAGAGGCAATACCAGCACTACTGAACTTGAGAAAGTTACGTCTATTGATCATTTTTTTCATAAGCTCTCCTTTGAAATTTTTATAGGATGTGAAGTATAAAATGTATTTTTTGAGGCGCGAACGACTATACCTAAAATTTATACCCGAATAAATAATCTTGATAAGTATGTGGGAATATAGGAAAATTCTAACTTATAAGCTAAGTTTATGATTTATATATACCTATCTACCAAACTGATATATATGGGCAGTAATTTGAATGTATTAGCTTGATATTAATGGGATTGAGATGATTTAGGTCAATAAAACTGAAACATTGATGTAGTATGCAACAACCATAAAAGTGCTTAGGTATAATATACGAATAATTTTATAAGCATATATTTAAGTATTAACTCTTTATAACCGAAAGTAGTTTTATAGCTTTTTACTCTGACGAAAATTAATTTTGAAGGCGTGATTGATATTAGCGTAAAGGAATTTTTTAATAAAAAGCATAAGCTGCCGGCTATGGGTGATTTTGGCGCCATTGCCGTATAGACTTTTTTCGCATAGAGTACTTAACGTAATCTTTGCCGTTATCTGCAGTCACGTCCATTTCTGAAAAAATTTCATAGCCATTTTTTTCATAAAAAACAGGCGCCTGAAAGTTGCCCGTATCCAGATACGCACGGTCTATACTTTGATCAAGGGCAGCCTGTTCGAGTTGATGCAATAATTGATGGCCAATGCCTTCTTTGCGAACAGATTCGTCCACCCATAATATATCAATATAAAGCCAACCCCATTCCAGCCAGCCACAGATTGCGGCTAATGTTCTGCCTGATGCATCATTAACGCAAATACCAAGAGGCTTTATACTTATACGACCGGTAATGGGTTCGTGACTTTGTGATAAGGCAGAGCGTAATGAGCGAATAAAATGATTGTGAGGGCGTTCGAGGACATGAAAGGTATAGTCAGACATAAATATGTATTGAAGGCTTATGAGTTTAAGGCAATAAAATGGAGGGGGCAGTTGGCCACCCCCCATTTCCTAACAACGTAATGGTTAATTTACGTTAATGCGAGTACGCGCAGTACCCACAACAGCACCCGTTACCCAATCCAGATAATCAACAGTGACTTCATAAACCCCTGCTGTAGTGGGTTCAAAAATACAGTCATAGCGCTCGGCCGAACTTGTTTCAAGTTCAGTGACTTGAACCGGCTTTGGTAAAGCGCGACCATCTGACATATGGACTGTTGCGGTTAAACCGCCAAAGTTGATCCGTTGCGGCAAATAGCCTGCACAGATATAGCGTACCAGGAGTTTTTGTCCGACATTCATTGTAACAGCTACACCAGGATCTGTGAGCGCAGATTGTGCACCGTCAACGCCGGTTATAATGAAGTAATCAGGGTTAAGGCTGTTTAGACCAACATCTCCGCCACAGGTACCTGCATCCCAATTTAGGTTGTGCCAGCTGGAATCAATTTCATCACAGGCCCAGATAGCTTCCACATCATAAGTGGGGCCACCGGCGTACAGCGTTCCCCAACCTTCAGGTGGATCGATAATTAAACCACCATACATACCCATTTCGGCATGGAGTACAGTATTGGTATGGCAGTGATAAAAATAGGTGCCTGCATGGGACGCTTTCCACTGGTAAGTGTAGGTACCATCGACATCAAAAGAATAGTGACCGACGCCATCATTTTCCTGGCTGGGTTCAATACCGTGATGATGGATGGTGTGTAACCACATCATGCCATTAACGGTCAGGTTAGTGTGTACAATCTGTCCCTCGGTCACACGGATAGCGGGTGAAGGGAACTGGTTGCCGCCTCCGCCATCTGTGAAACCCCAAATTTCAACATTAACGCCGTCATCCATGGTCATGGAGCCGTTCATGTAGATACCACGATCAAAGGTGATATCCGGCGTAACTTCGCCGATTGTTGCAGGCGCATCCGGGTAAACGTAGCAAGCGCCGCCACCCATCCCCATCATTGGAGTGTGTCTTTCAAAAATATTAAACATAATTTATTCTCCTTCGAACCATTTACAGGAATTTAATTGTGGTTGCGGCACCAAATTGATAAAGGCCACCGCCGGCGGTTTGGGTCATCTCATCATGCATGTGCATGGGGAAAGAGCCAGTGGTCACGGGCGGGTGGGCATCAGGTGGAGGATCGAACGGGTAAATTACATCGACACTACCGATATTATTGGGCAGGCGTACGACATCCTTGAGCCAAATGTCAGAAAATGCCTGGCCATCGCGAGCCAGCACTTCCACATGATTAGCATGGAAATGCATGGAGTGAACACACATACCCGCATTGAGGATTCGCACCAGAGTCCGATCGCCAATGCTGCCCTCGAGACGGGTATCGGTTGCATAACCAGAATCAATAGCAGGATCTGCATAATCTGCATGGCCCGGTACTCGCATACTGCGACCATTGATAGTGAAGTAATAGGGCTTGAAAGTACTCGTTGGTGTTGTGTTCAGACGAACAGCATCATGCCAGGCTGGATCGATGTCGTTAGTCACCCAGTTATATTGCTGTACAAAAGTTGGGCTGCCAGCATAAAGTTCATTACTGCTGCCGCTTGGCATCACTGAGAAGGCGCCATGTAATCCGACTAGTCTGTTATAAGGGGCATTCAGGCCATCATAATAGAGGTAAGATCCTGCGCTATTGGCAACAAATGAAACGGTTGTGCTACTGCCGGCGGCAATTATGCCGCTATTAACCAGACCATCAATCACAAAGCTATGGTCAGTACCAAGTGTATTATTGATGGTGATATTAACGGTATCGCCTTCTTGCACAATCATTTGTGCGCCCGGTACAGTTAGGCTGGCGGTATCTGGGCTAAAACCACGGAAGTAAACATCCACACCGTCAGGCTGAGTAATAAACCCTTCCGTTATATTAAATGTTTGATTGATTGTTGCTGCTTCTGCGCGCGGAGTCCAGCTAACCAGACCCGTACTGGCAGCTAACGCACTTGCGACGCCGGCACTACTAAATTTTAGAAAGTTACGCCTGTTCATATTTTTTTTCATAAGCTCTCCTTTGAAATTGTTATAGGATGTGGGGAATAAAACTTATTTTTGGAACGGGCATGAGTATGCTTAAAACTTTTGATCAAATAAATACCCTATATAATAGTATGGTTATATTCTAAATTTCTTAGAGTGAGTCTAAGTACATGATTAGTATAGTTACATCAGTTTAATTGATAATAAATATCTATTATTTGAATATAAACATTCATAAAACTGCAATATTTTTGACATTTAGCAATAAGATTTTAAATGTATGCACATTGCACACATTTAAAAAGCGCTATAGCCTTAAAATGCTTTTTTTTATTGAGTGAATTACAGTTTCAGGGTCGGCGCCTGCAGGCGCTCTATTTGTTCTCGTAGTGTGATCATTTGTTCTTCCCAGTAGCGTGGACTATCAAACCAGGGGAAGTGTAAAGGGAAAGCGGGATCGGCCCAGCGCCGTGCAAGCCATGCACTGTAATGGAGTAGACGAAGCGTGCGTAGTGACTCAATTAGTGCGAGTTCTGCGAGATCAAATTCAAAAAAGGTTTCGTAGCCATCGAGAATATGACGAAACTGCTGACTCATTTCATCGTTTGTACCAGAAAGAAGCATCCATAAATCCTGGATTGCAGGCCCCATTCGGCAGTCATCCAGATCAACAAAGTGTGGTGCATCATCTCGCCAAAGTAGATTTCCGGGATGACAATCTCCATGCAGTCGGATATTTCTGGGTAGGATCGCCTCATAACGACTCGCTACAAGCCGTAAGGCTTCTTCAGCTGAGTTTTGGTAGTTAGCCCTTACTTCATGAGAAACAAAGTCATTTTCCAATAAAAAATGAAGCGAATCGTAGCCAAAATTTTCCACGCTAATTTTAGGCCTGTTTGCAAAAGGCCGGGTTGCTCCAACAGCATGCATACGGCCAATGAAGCGGCCCAGCTGTTCTAATGTTTCTGTTTGCTCGAGTTCAGGAGTGCGTCCACCCTGGCGAGGAAAAACAGCAAAACGAAAGCCGTTAAATTCAAACAGGGTTTTGTTATTAATACGAAGCGGTACCACAATCGGAATATCTTGTTGTTTGAGCTCGTCCGAAAAATCATGCTCTTCCAAAATGGCATCATTCGACCAGCGGTTAGGGCGGTAAAACTTTGCGATCACAAAAGAATCATCTTCGAGACTAATTTGGTAAACCCGGTTTTCGTAGCTATTGAGAGCTAATAAACTGCCTGTCGGTTTAAACCCCACATCCTCTAAGGCATCAAGAATGCAATCTGGCGACAGCTGTTCGTAAGGGTGAGCATTATTAGGCGTGTTTGTATCTGAGATTGTGCTCACGATTTAAGTTATTCCTTTTGCTGCCAACATGCTAAATTAAGCGTTTGTATATTAAAAGTATTGTACGCGAACCGTACTAGGAAAAAGTATTAAATGAGCACAGAAAACCCATTATTAGCGATGACAGGCTTACCGCCCTTCCAACAGATTAAAGCCGAAGATATTGAGCCTGCATTTGAGTCACTGATTAAGTCTAATCGTGAGCAGGTAGAAAATTTATTAAAAAATAATACGGATTACACGTGGGCTAATCTCATTGAGCCTTTAGAGGATATGGATGACCGATTGGGACGCATGTGGTCTCCGGTGAGCCATATGAATTCAGTGGTGAATTCTGATGCACTACGGGATGCCTATAACAACTGCTTACCCCTTTTAAGTGAGTACAGTACTGAAATGGGGCAGAATGTTGCGCTTTATCAGGCGTATCAAGCAATTAAAGATTCAGCTGAGTTTAAGGATTTAGACGAAGCACAACAAAAAATTATTGATAATGCATTACGTGATTTTCATTTATCAGGGATTGATTTACCTGAGGAAAAGAAAAAGCGTTTTCGTGAAATTCGGCAACAGCTTTCAAAGCTAACAAGCAAGTATGAAGAAAATATTTTAGATGCCACTCAGGCGTGGTCTAAACATATTACAGATGAAAAATATTTGGCAGGTTTACCCGGTTCAGCCTTGGCGATGGCAAAACAAGCTGCTGAAGAAAAAGACTTAGGGGGTTGGCTGTTTACTCTGAATTTCCCCTCGTATTACGCCGTTATCAGTTATGCAGATGATCGTGCTCTACGTGAAGAAATGTACAAAGCCTATTCGACCCGGGCGTCTGATCAAGGGCCCAATGCAGGCGAGTACGATAACAGTGAAATTATGGACGACATACTTTCTCTTCGTCACGAACTTGCGCAATTATTAGGGTTTAACAATTATGCCGAACGTTCACTCGCGACCAAAATGGCTGAAAACCCAGAACAAGTTTTAACTTTTTTACAAGATCTTGCAAAACGTTCTAAAGCAATGGCAAAACAAGAGTTAGCAGAATTGACAGGGTTTGCAAAACAAGAACACGGTGTTTCAGATTTGTCCGCTTGGGATGTACCTTATTACGGTGAGAAGTTACGTAAACATACCTTTGATTTTAGCCAGGAAGATATCAAACCCTATTTTCCTGAAACAAAAGTTGTTCCCGGCATGTTTGCAGTCGTAAAGCGTTTATATGGCATTTCTATTAATGAAATTAAAGACGTTGAAAAATGGCATGAAGATGTCCGTTTTTATGAGATTCGGGATAAAAATAATGTTGTACGCGGACAATTTTATCTGGATCTTTATGCGCGCGATAAAAAACGTGGCGGTGCATGGATGGATGACTGCATGGGGCGCAAGCGAAATGCAGACGGTTCATTACAAATTCCAGTCGCTTATTTAACCTGCAATTTAACGCAGCCGATTGGAGATGATCCTGCTTTATTTACACATGATGAAGTGACGACATTGTTTCATGAGTTTGGTCATGGCTTACATCATATGCTGACACAAGTTGATCACATTGGTGTTTCGGGGATTAATGGCGTGGCATGGGATGCGGTGGAGTTACCCAGTCAGTTTATGGAAAACTGGTGTTGGGAGCGTGAAGCATTAGATTTAATTGCCGCACATTACCAGACAGGCGAAGCCATTCCGGATGAGCTATTTAACAAAATGTATGCGGCAAAGAACTTTCAGGCGGGCATGCAAATGTTGCGTCAGGTAGAGTTTTCATTATTTGATTTTCGTATGTACCTTGAGTATCAGTCTGCAGATAAAGGAACGGGCAGCATTCAAAAAATATTGGATGAAGTACGCAAAGAAGTCTCTGTCTTGATACCGCCTTCTTATAATCGTTTTCAGCATGGTTTTTCACATATTTTTGCCGGCGGTTATGCCGCGGGTTATTACAGCTATAAATGGGCCGAAGTCTTGTCTGCAGATGCTTTTTCTTTGTTTGAAGAAAAAGGTATTTTTGATTCACAAACGGGTGATGCTTTTTTAAATTGTGTGCTCGAGCAAGGGGGGACTAAAGAACCGATGGAATTATTTAAAAACTTCCGTGGTCGAGAACCTGAGATTGATGCTTTGTTACGACATAGTGGTATCGCTTAAAAAAATTAAAAACTATAAGAATTTGGAACAAAAATGAAAAAAATAATATTTTTTACGGAACTATTTTTAGTTCTATTTTTAACAACACAAGTGTCAGCTGAAACGCGTTATGTAACAGACCGTGTTTTGCTTGGAATACATACTGAAGCAGATGCGGGTAGTACGTTGATTAAATCAGTGCCCAGTGGCACCGAGTTGGAAGTTATAAATTCTGTTGCAGGTTTTCTTGAAATTCAATTAGAAGATGGGACTAAAGGCTGGGTGAGTTCGGGTTTTGTTATGAAAGAAATACCTTCTACAAGAAAATATGATGTTCTGGCACATCAATATGAACAGACAACACAAGAATTTGATAAGCTAAAAACAGAGCATGCTAAACAAAATCGTGAGCTGCAAATCCGGCGAGATCAAATTTCAAATGCCAATACCACTATACGTGATTTGAAAAAAAGAAAGAGTACTGGTGCGACAGTTGTTGATCCTGAAACTGAAAATAAATTAATTGCCTCATTGAAAAAAATTGAAGAATTAAATTCAATAATATTAAAGCTAAAAGAAAAACCCAAAACGGTTATTAATGTTGATCAAGAAAAAATAGTTTCTGAATTAAATGAAGTAAAAGAGCAAAATGACATTATGCAACAACGTATAGATGTTGCATTAGCGCACCTGAATGGAGACCGAATCGCAACAGCAGAAGAATTGGAAAGCATTCGACCACAGTTTCCTACATGGTATTGGACTCTGTTAAGTATCATTTTATTACTGGGTATTATTATCGGCTACTTTATAATGGATTATCGTTTACGTCGTCGCCACGGTGGTTTTAGAGTATAAAAATTAATCTAGGAAAATATGAAATATAAAGATTTACGAGATTTTATAAAACAACTTGAGGCTAAGGGTGAGCTTGTGCGTGTGAACCATGAAGTTGATCCTAAGCTTGAGATGACTGAAATTTGCGATCGTACTTTGCGTGCAGCAGGTCCGGCAATTTTATTTGAAAATCCAAAAGGTTTTGATACACCAGTATTAGCGAATCTATTTGGTACACCAGAACGTGTTGCAATGGGCATGGGTGAGGAATCTGTGGAAGCCTTGCGTGAAGTCGGTGAATTATTGGCTTTTTTAAAAGAGCCTGAGCCACCTAAAGGCCTAAAGGACGCATGGGAAAAGTTACCCGTGTTTAAACAGGTTTTAAATATGGCACCAAAGGTCGTTAGTAAAGCGGCTTGTCAGAAAGTTGTTTTAGAAGGTGATGATGTTGATTTAACAAAACTGCCTGTCCAAACTTGTTGGCCGGGTGATGCGGCACCATTAATTACCTGGGCACTAGTGGTTACCAAAGGGCCAAATAAAGATCGTCAAAACCTGGGCATCTATCGACAGCAAGTCATCGCAAAAAATAAAGTTATTATGCGTTGGTTGGCTCATCGTGGTGGTGCTTTAGATTACAAAGACTGGCAGGAAAAGCATCCCGGAGAAAACTTCCCAATTGCTGTTGCATTAGGTGCTGATCCGGCAACCATTTTAGCTGCCGTTACGCCGGTACCAGATGCCTTATCGGAATATGGTTTTGCGGGTTTATTGCGCGGCGATAAAACAGAAGTGGTTAAGTGTATTGGTTCGAATTTACAAATACCTGCATCAGCAGAATATGTATTAGAAGGTTATCTGACGCCGGGTGAAGAAGCCGATGAAGGTCCTTTTGGTGACCACACCGGTTATTATAATGAAGTGGAAAGCTTTCCCGTTTTTACCATTGAACGAATTACACATCGAAAAGAACCCATTTATCATTCAACTTATACCGGTCGTCCGCCTGATGAGCCTGCTATTTTAGGTTTAGCCTTGAATGAAGTGTTTGTACCAATATTAAAAAAGCAATTCCCTGAAATTGTTGATTTTTATTTGCCGCCCGAAGGGTGCTCATACCGAATGGCCGTGGTGAGTATGAAAAAACAATACCCCGGCCATGCAAAACGGATCATGTTAGGCGTGTGGTCTTTCTTGCGCCAGTTTATGTATACCAAGTTTGTTATTGTCACTGATGATGATGTCAATGTGCGGGACTGGAATGATGTGATTTGGGCAATGACAACACGCATGGATCCTGCGCGTGATACAACGATTATAGAAAATACCCCCATTGATTATTTAGACTTTGCCTCGCCTGTTTCCGGTTTAGGCAGTAAGATGGGCATGGACGCAACCAATAAATGGCAGGGAGAAACAGAGCGGGAATGGGGAGAGCCCATTATTATGGACGATGATGTAAAAAAACGCGTTGATGACATGTGGGGTGCGTTAAATATATTCAATGATAAAAATTTATAGACGATAACTTTTATCAGGAATAAGTGAGAAATTTGAGTACATAATATTATGTCGCTATATAAGAGAACAAATTTTATTTTTGGGCTGTTAATATCAGGCTTAATAATAGTTTTGCTTTGGTCGGCAATTACCCGATTAAATGACTACAAAGAATATCACCGTTCCATTGGTCAGAATTCAGTTCAAAATGTTAGCGAATCAATTAGTAGTTTTATCAACGAGCGAAAACGGTTGATACAGGTTTTTGCAGATGAGCATGCATTATTAATTGAAAAATCGGCATTGTCACCGCATGATGAAGATATTAAAAATCAGCTTGAAGCAGAAATAAAAAAATATTTCCCTGAATATTTTTCATTTACTGTCACTGATACGAAAGGGGAGCCTTATTTTGACGACTTTGACAGCTTTATAGGGGATTTATGTTTATCAGATATTAAAACTTTTATAGATAAAAAAACGGCAAGTCCGCGTGTCCATCCTCATCATAAAGTGTATCACTATGATTTACTTGCCAGAGTTAAAATAAAAAACAAGAAATATATATTTTTTATCAGTTTTCCGGCAGATGAAGTTTCAGTGTATTTAAAAAGCGCACAAGGTATAGGCCACAAGGTTATCTTAGCTTTAAAACAATTAGATAACACAATAGAGGTTACGACGGCCGGAGCAAGAAATAAAAAATTCAGAGAAGATTACCGCTTAACAAACGAGGAACTTTCTTATTTGACAGCAGAAAAAAATATTGCCGGTACTTTATGGACTGCATACGATTTCAATGAGTCTGATTTAATTTCCGGCTATAAAACAAAATTAATTTTTGATACTTCGTTTATTTTATTGATTTTTTTAGTTATTGGAATTGTTTTATTTTTCTTATTGAAAAATGAAGAGAAGAAAAGATTGAAAGCAGAGGCTGTAAAGTCTGAATTTGTTGCGGTTGTGAGCCATGAGCTCAGAACACCATTAACTTCAATTAGTGGTGCAATTAAATTAATTGAAAATGAAGCGTTAGGTAAAATTAATAAAGAAATTAAAGTTTATTTAAATTTAGCTTCTAATAATATTGACAGATTAACGTCGCTGGTAAATGACATATTAGACGTTAAAAAAATGGAAACAGGCGAGTTTGACCTGGAGCAAAAAAACATTGGCCTTGTTGGTGTGGTTGAACAGTCAATCCAGGATAACGCTGATTATGCAAAAAAATTTGATGCTAAGTTTTATTTTGAAAAACCGATAAAAGATTATATTGTTTATGCGGATAAAAGTAGATTATTGCAGGTTCTGACTAACTTGCTTTCCAATGCAGTAAAATACGGTGCTGAAAAAGATATTATAAAAATATACCTGAAAGAGCTGGCTGGAAAAATACAGGTTAATATTGAAGATCATGGAAAAGGTTTGAGTGAAAAAAATAAAGAGTATGTTTTTGAAAAGTTCACACAATCTCATTCGCGTGAGGATGAACTTGTACAAGGAACGGGCTTAGGGTTAAATATTGCAAAGAAAATTATTGAGAAACATGGTGGAAGCATTAGTTATAAGTCGAAAAAAAGTAAGGGCACCGTCTTTTATATTGTACTACCTTCGTCCAGTTAATGTTTTAGAAAAAACATAAGGATACATTGAGATTATGCGCAAAATAATGGTATTAAATTCGAAGGGAGGTTGTGGTAAAAGCACTATCGCCACCAATCTTGCCAGCTATTATGCATATTACGAAGAAAAAAAAGTCACCCTGGTTGACTTTGATCCTCAAGGCTCAAGCTTAGACTGGCTCAAAGTGCGATCTCCTGAATATGCTGAAATAAATGGCATTAATGGTGTAACAGAGAGTGTACGCTTTTCGAAAGATACTGATGTTGTCATTATGGATGTGCCCGGGCGTGTGGAAGGAAAAGAGCTCGCAAATTTAGTAAAACGTGCTGAAACCATTATTATTCCTGTTTTACCCTCACCGATTGATATTCGGGCTACAGCTAATTTTATCAGGGAACTTTTAATAAATGGCCGCGTCTCACGAAAGGAAACAAAAGTTGCCGTTATTGCTAATCGTGTACGTGAGAATACATTGAGCTATCATGCTTTACATGCTTTTTTAAAGAGTTTAAAAATTCCTTTTGTGACAACATTGCGTGATACGCAAAATTATATTCATGCCGAAGATCAGGGTGTAGGCATTTTTGAAATGGCGCCCTCTAAAGTATGGCAAGATTTAGAACAATGGGACCCTTTAATTAAATGGCTAAGAAGTAAGCGGAGTAAACCTGCTTAAGCTTATTTGATACTATAAATCATGGAGCATATTATGCGTTTTGTTAACCTTTTATTAGTTGTCTTTTTACTTTCTGCATGTTCAACAACTGCCAATATTGATTACGATAAAAAAATTAATTTTAATCAATTTAAATCATTTCGTATTCAGGCAGAACCATTAAGAATATCTTCCGATACCCGGGTTAACAGTTCATTTATGCAGCAGCGTGTCGTTGAAGAAATTAATACGTTATTATTAAAAAAAGGTTTTGTTAAAAGTGATAAGGGCTCAGAACTGGAAATAAAATATTTTCTGGACTTGAAAAAAGAATTTGAAAGATACGATTCAGGGTTATCCGTTGGTTTTGGTAGTTTTAGTCGTCGCTCTTCGATAGGGCTTGGTTTTAATTTTCCTTTTGATGAAAGCCGTAGCGTTGATAATTTAATGTTAACCATTGACGTTTTTTCCACGCAATCTAAAAAATTAATTTGGCGTGGTTCTGCCACTGAGTTTTTAGAAAGCAGAGCAACACCAGAAACGTATACGACATTAGTCAGGGCGTTAGTAACTGAAATTTTAAATGAGTTTCCGCCAAAATAATTTAGTCCAGGCAGTTTTTTAGCCCATCTTTTAGTGTCGGGTATTGCAGAGTTATTTTCAGGTTATTAATCATTTTTGAATTGTCCATCCTTCGCGACTCCTTTAAATAAGATAGCATGCCTTTGCTGATGGTTTTTTTTGCTTCATCCCAGTCGACTAAAGGGGGGCGTGGTAAACTGTAAAAGTCAGCAATGGTATTAAAGTATTCTGTCATATTACTATTTGTCCCATCGCTGACATTATAAATTTCTTTAGCGGTTTTTTGTGTTGCGGCTGCAACACAAACTTGCGCCAGATCATCTGCGTGAATGCGATTTGTTTGTGGTGATAAGTTTTCATGCAGCATAGGAATATGATCTTTTAAACGTTGCAGGGGTAAACGACCAGGGCCATAAATGCCGCCAACACGTAAAAGAGTGAGTAAAACATTATGTGTTTGTGCCCATTGTGTTAATGCGTGTTCAGCAAAGTAACGTCGTTTTGCGCGCTCAACCTGAGGATTGGCGGGCGTTGTTTCATCGATCAATTTTCCTTGCTGGTCGCCATAAACACCGGATGTACTAATATAAACAACATGCTTTGGAAGTCTGGATGTATCCAGCTTTTTCAAAAAATTGGCAATCCGCGTATCCTGAATACCTTGGCGAGGCGGCGGTGCAAAGTAGTACAGCAGTGCACCCTGGCAGGGCGGTAGTTTTTTTTCATTAATATTGTCGAGGTCGAGTTGATATGCCTGCAGTTGTTGTTGCTTAAGCCGCTCAAAATTATCAGTGCTGCGTGTTACTGCATGAATCGTTTTGCCTGTATTTTTCCAGATTTTAGCAACACGTTTACCGATATCACCGCATCCTACGATAACAACGTGTTTAAAAGGTTTATCTTTATTAGTCATTAGGGGATAATCCGCGTCCAAAATAAAGTAGAGTATTTTAATGAGTTATTCTGTTCGTATCGAGTCTACAAACCATGTTTTTCAGGTGAATGAAGGTGAATCCATCCTGGATGCTGCGCTTCGCCAGAGCATTATTTTACCCTATGGCTGCCGGGGCGGCGCCTGTGGTGCCTGCAAAGGGCAGGTACTTGAAGGTCACGTCACCTATGACGAAGGTTTGCCGATGGGTTTGTCTGAAGAGGATTATAACAAAGGTTTCGCCCTTTTTTGCAAAGCGATACCGCAGAGCGATGTTGTTATTAAGTCGAAAGAGATTAGCGGCTCAGAAGAAATTGAAGTGAAAATTTTGCCTTGTCGTGTGCATGAAAAAGTACAGCTTAATCATGACGTTGTTTTAATTAAACTCGTTTTACCAAAGACAGAACGTTTACAGTTTTTTGCCGGTCAATATATTAATTTTTTACTCAAAAATGGTAAACACCGCAGTTTCTCATTAGCAAATGCACCGCATGATGATGAGTTTGTTGAATTACATATCAGACATATCCCCGATGGAAAATTCACCGGTGAAGTGTTTGATGAAATGAAAGAAAAAGACATGATGCGGATTGAAGGCCCTCTTGGTAGTTTCTATTTACGTGAGGAATCTGAGCGCCCCATAATTTTAATGGCCGGTGGAACAGGCTTTGCGCCGATTAAAGGTATGGTTGAGCACGCGCTAAAAATAGGAATGGAGCGTCCCATTCATTTATATTGGGGAGTCAGGGCAAAAGAAGATTTATATATGGACGAACTCGCGAAGTCCTGGACCAAACAGAACCCCCTGATTCGCTATACTCCCGTATTATCTGAACAAAAGCCTGAAGATAACTGGTCAGGTCGCACAGGTTTTGTTCATAACGCGATCATGGAAGACTACCCTGATCTCAGCAAACATGAAATTTATGGTTCAGGTGCTCCGGCAATGGTTTATGCAGGGCGGGATGAATTTGTAAAAAATGGTTTAGATTTGGATCATTATTATTCAGATGCCTTTGAATATCAAAAAGACTGAGGTCACTGTATAAAGTATACAGCTAAAAATAAGAGAAGCCTTTTCGTTGTCTGGCATGCTAAATATAAAGTTTAACGTTTAATATCGTCTTGCCGTATTAAAAATATTAAGCAGGATAAAGAAATAATCCTTTTTTAAAGTAGTCCGCGGCTAGAGCAGGCTCATTCAAATATTCCATTAATAAACCGAGTTCTTTATACGCTTCGTATGTTTCTTTGTTTCCAATACTTGCTTCAAGGTAAGCACGGGCTTTTCCCCATAGATCGTTGTGCATACATAATCGACCTAAGGTGAGTAACAATACGGGATTATTATCATGGTTTTTTGATAATGATTCTGCAAAAGTTAATTGTTTTTCAAGTTGTGAAGATTTTATTAAGCCGTATTGTCCAACAAGATTGGGATACCATTCTTTTTTTAATATATTTCTGATAATTATTTCAGCTTCATCAAAGCTTTCAAGCTGGATAAGTTTGTCGCAATATATTTCAATTAACTTGCTATTGTTCCTTAACTCTTTAGAAATATCTTTCCATAATTGCTGTAGTTTATCCAGATCATTTTTTGAATTAATTGTTTGAATCAATTCAATGTACGTTTCCGTTTCTATGGCCAATAATTTTTCTGCAGGAAATACTTTTTGTTTTTTTAGTTGTGGCAATAGCTTTTTAAGATCTTCCCAACTATTAAGCTGATGATAAAGCTGGCTTAATAAAACCATTATATGAGGATGTTTAGGTGACAGATTATGCAGGTGAACTAATGTTGCTAATGCTTGCTCATTTTGTCCATAAGCGAATTGTAATTCTGCCTGAGTGAGTTTTACTGAAAAGTCAGCATTCGGCATACTCTGGTGTGCAAGCGCCAGATAATGATCCCGACGATCAGGCGCATTTTGTTTTTGCGCGGCCTTTGCAGCAGAAAGATAGTTTAACAGAGGCATTTCGCTGTTTTTAACTGAGCGTGTTAATAAACGTTCTGCTTTTTTCCATTGCCCCTGTGACAGATTAATTAATCCCTGCAGGGAAAGCTTACGTGATTTTATAGCTTGTTTTGAAAACCGCCATTGTTTTAATTGCCCAGGCATCGTCCAGGTACGAGCAATAAAGCGAATTAAGAAATAACCGGAAAGATAAGTGATAATGAGTAAAACGATAAATAACGATAAGCTCATTTCTACAGTGCTAAGGCCTCTTGAAAATAGCACATAGCCCGCATCTTGATGTGCAAATAATCCTGCGCCGACAGCGATAAGAATAATAACAAAGAAGCTAATTAAATATTTCATACTACTTATTTAACCTTATCTGCTTTGGGTTGTTTACCATGTAAACGATATTGTTTAATAATCGAAAACGTTGCAGAAATATCCGGCAAACTGGGTGAGATATCATTTTTTTGTAGCTCATCAATACTGCTTAACATATTGCGTGTAACGTTGTGTTCAGTATCAAAGTATTGAGAGATCCATTTTTTGGTTGTGCTGAGACGTTCCTGGTATATCGCGTTCTGTCCATTTAATAACGCTAAGCGCGATTGCTCTAATAACAAGGCAAGATTTTGTGTTAAGTAAAAATGCTGGCTTGAAGAGAGCAATGGCTGAATCGGTTTTTGGTGATTACGAATAACAACGAGCCCTTTAATATCCCGCCATATTGCGGCGGGCAAATCTTTTAAATTTTTTACCTCAGAGCTTTCCGTACTTTTTTCGTCCTTAGTTGCCGGCTTCGTTTCAGGCCCGGGTGTATTTAAAGGGAGGTTAGTAATATTGTCGCTTAAGGCGCTAATCGTGACGGATAACCCGGCTAAGTCAACCGTTTTTATGTTGCTTAAACTTTGTATGTCTTTGGCTATAATACCGCGAATTTTTAGTAGTGCAGGATCTGATATTTCTGCTAAACGTTTGTCAGCGGCTTTTAATGCGACTACAGCGGTAGAGACATCTTTTTCGAGCAGCAAACGATGATTGGCGAGTTGAATAAGGTATTCTGCTTCTGCGAGTAACCAGTCTTTACGCAGTTGCTTATTATTTTGTATAAGTTTGCTCAGGTTTTCGTGTAAGTTCGCCTGATCTGAGTAGAGCTTTTCAATTTTAGCCTCAGTTTTTTCTTCTATCGCAATTTGTTGTTGTTTTAAATTGTCTGTATAGCGAGCAAGTTTTTGTTCGATAGTATTACTAAAATCTCGTTGTTTGCTGCCAGAGAGTTGTTGTTGTTGCCACAGGTAATAAAATCCTGCGGCAGAAGCAATAATGACAATAATAATTAATAAATAAACACCCGCGTTTGATGGTGTATTATTTTTTTTTGCTTTATTTTCTGGTGCCTTTTTATGAGGCACTTTTTTTTCAGCTTTTTTTGCTGGCTCAGATTTTTTATTCGTCTCTGTCATTGTGTTTCCATTCGTCTTTTTAACTTATGACAATAATTTTTTTTGTTGTAGTGTTTTTATTATTGCATCATCACTCGCTTGTGTCGCAATAAATAAATCACCTTTGAAACCAAGTTCTTTAGCAATAGCGACCAGACGCTGATTGATCAGTAATAATGGTCTCTGCAAGAGCAGCTTTCGTGTCTTTTCAGTGACCATTTCAACCAGATTTTTCAAACCTTCTGCGCTTGTAATGACAATAACGGCTATCTGATTATTCTGCAAATGTTGTTCAAGTTCGACATTATTTGAGGCCGGTTTAATACGTTGATAAACACTCAGGTAGTCGACAGTTGCACCTCTTTGTTGCAGCGTTTTCTTTAAATGCTCCCGACCGCCATCGCCACGAATAATCAAAATCTTCTTATCTGAAACATTTTGCATTGCTTTTGTTTCAAGCAAGCCTTCACTATTAAATTTGCCGGCTGGCACAATATCGGGGTGTTTTCCAAGTCTTTGAAACAGGCTTTTTGCGCTACTTTGACCAATCGTTGCGAGTAGAGCGGTGTTCGGCAGCGCAGAAATCGTTTGGATTTGAGTTAAGCCGTGCTCTACTGCATTTGGACTAATGAAAATAATAATATCATAGCGATTAATATGCTGAATGAGCGCTTTATTTTCTTGTTCTAAGGGGCTGGGAAGAATATCTATTGTAGGAAATAGAGTGACATCGCCACCGGCCGCTTTAATACCTTCAATAAGCGAAGTAGCTTGATGGGCAGGGCGAGTGATGACGATGTGGGCAGTCATTGTTTACGCTTTATCGTATAACTCGTTTAAAATTTTGTCTGCGCCGCGCGACAGTAAATCTTCTGCAAGCACAACCCCCAGTTCTTCTGCGGCATCAGCTGGCCCTGCAATATCAGCACGAATAATTTTTGTACCATCAACCTGTCCAACCAGGCCGCGTAACATAATCAGCCCATGCTCAAACTCAGCATAACCTGCGATAGGGACCTGGCAGCCGCCCTGTAAACGCGCATTCATTGCGCGTTCAGCACGGACACGGATCATGGTTTTATTGTCGGCTAATGGGGCAATCAGATTATTAACCCGTGCATCATCGCTGCGGCACTCGATGCCAACAGCCCCCTGTCCTATCGCCGGTAAGCAGACATCAGTACCAATATACTGAGTAATGCGACTTTCAAATTCAAGGCGCTTTAAACCCGCAGCAGCCAGAATAATGGCATCATATTCACCATCATCCAGCTTTTTTAAGCGTGTATTCACATTGCCACGTAAGTCGAGAATGTTGAGATCCGGGCGTAAAGCCGCAATTTGTGACTGGCGGCGCAAGCTTGAAGTTCCGAGACGAGCACCTTGTGGTAAATCTTCTAAGGTTTTGAAAGTATTAGACACAAAGGCGTCACGTGGATCTTCACGTTGGCAAATAACCGGTAAATGTAGCCCGGAAGGGAATTCAACCGGCACATCTTTCATGGAGTGCACAGCAATATCCGCACGGCCTTCTAACATGCCGGTTTCCAGCTCTTTAACAAACAAACCCTTACCGCCGACTTTTGCTAAAGGGGTATCGAGAATTTTGTCACCCTGGGTGGTCATGGTGACCAGCTCAACGTTTAAGTCAGGATGATGGTGTTGCAGCATACTGCTGACAAAGTTGGCTTGCCAGAGGGCAAGAGGGCTTTTACGGGTTGCGATGCGCAGGATTTCTTCAGGCATGGTTTTTTCTCATGGTTATACCGGTATAAATATAATTTATAGAACTATTTGGAGCCAATATTGTTAAACGCTTATAATACACGAAATAGTGACTTATCGGTTTCGCATGTTGGAGAAGTTCTGTAATGTTTGCGCTAAATACCTCAAAATTTAAAATGTTCGTCTTGCTCGCTGTGTCAGGCGCCTCTTTGTTCTGGATTGCTGAAGGCTCAGCTCAGAATCCCTCTCAGCTACTAAATAGTGAGCTGCCGCCGGTTGAGCTTAAGTCGGGTGCAAATTTAGACGTTGACGCAAATGAAGCAAATGAAAAGCAGCTCCCTATCTTAATGTTTTTCTCAATGAAACATTGTCCTTTTTGCATTGAAGTTGAAGAGGATTATTTAAAGCCGATGTTGCGTAATGCTGACTATGATAAAAAAATTATCATTCGCAAAGTGCGCATTGACGGTACCGCTAGCGTACGTGATTTCACGGGGAAGGAGCGTGATGCGGGTGAGTTTAGCGAAGATTACAATGTTTCAATGGTGCCAACAGTAGTGTTAGTTGACTCACGGGGCAACAGACTTTCACCTTCAATTGTTGGAATAGCCAATTCACATTATTACAGCGCCGAGCTTGATAACGCGATTGAGGCTTCAACACAAAAAATTCGTTCTATTGCTAAACGTTAATCTCCCGAAGTAATAAAATACACTTTATACCAATTCCCTTTATATCTAGGATCGTCCATATTTATTATCGTGTTCAGTTTTTCGCTTGCGTGCAAGATGTATAATTTTGTCTTTATTTTGATCTGATGTCGAAGCCCATTGCATAATTTCTTCCATACTACGAAAGCAACCAAGACAAATATCTTCTTCATTAAGGCAGCAGTTACGAACACAAGGGGAATCAACCTTTGGCAAAATAAGCTCTCATATATTGATGGTATGCCTAAGTAATAGCAGATTATTGCATTAATAGCATTTTTTCATATCCAGCCAATATTTCTGGCATATTTAATAAGCATGATAATGGACACTGATACGATAAGCAGGCGTAAGTATGTCGGATTTATTTTAAATAAATAATGTGAACCCAGCCATGCCCCCATCGCCTGACCGAGCATCATCACGATTCCGACGAGTAAAATAACTTGCCCGGCAAATAAAAAAACAATCAAAGACGCGATGTTGGATGAAAAATTAAGCGCCTTAGCATAGGCCGTTGCATTAACTAAAGAGTGCCCTCTTAATGAAACACCGGCAAGTGAAAAAAACGATCCCGTTCCGGGGCCAAACATGCCGTCATAGCAACCAATCAATGGCACAACACTAGATTGATACGTTTTTTTAGATAAGCGTGGTTTTGTATTAGTATGCCCCGGCGTTGGTGAAATAATAAAATAAAGGGCGATAAACAATAAGGCCAAAGGAATAGCAAAAGATAAAGTAGCAGTATTGATAAATTGAACTGCAATAGATCCCAATGCAGATCCGATAAGAGAAAATAACATGAGTGTTTTAACGTCATGCCATTTTATTCGGCGATGTTTTAACATCATAAAAGTAGAGGTTGCTGTACCCACGCTGCCTTGTAGTTTATTTGTACCCAGCGCCGCGAGTGGAGGCACTCCACTGATCATTAAAGCCGGCATAGTAATAAGGCCACCACCTCCCGCTAAGGTATCAAGAAAACCTGCCAGAATAGCAATGAAAAAAAGAATAAGTAATATGTTAAAAGAAAAGTCGCCGGGTTCCAAAAATGATTCCTTTACTATAGTTTTTTTTGATTTAATAGGATACGGGTATGTCGGCCGGTAATATGTATTATCTGTCAGGGTGTATCACCGGCATTGTATTTGAGGTTAATGTTACTTATGCGCTGGCGGCAGCCAAAGCATCTTCAAGAGCCTTAATTTTCATCATTAAATCATTTGTAGTTTCAACTTCCTGTTTTAATAAATGTTGAATCTGTACTACGAGGAACTCATTCTCTTCTGTTATCTCCGCAAGTTTTTGTTGCTGTTCATGCTCGAAACTTTCGGTCTCTTTGATTTGCAAGTCTAATATATCACGTAAAGTGTTAAGTGATTCCTTTAATTGGTTTTTTTCTAATTCAAGTTCATTGATTTTATTTTGTAGATAGGACAAGTCCGGGGCGGGATCGGAGTCTGCAATTTTTTTCAGATCATCTATTTTTGTAAATAGTTCATGACTTTCTTCCAGTTTTGCAATATACATTTCTTTATAAGTTTCCAGGTTTTTAATCCGGGCAATATATCTGCTCTTTCTGGCTTTTCATAGCATCAGTAGTTGGTATTTCTGTTTTATCTGAGTCTTGTTTAGCCGTTTTTTTTATTTTTTTGTCATGTTGAGTTTGCACCTCTGCAGCACATTCATTTTCGCAGTTAGACAAAAGGCGTTTTAGTTTTCTTATACGAAAAAGTAGAATCACTAAAAGTATAAAGGACACCTCTAGTGCAAATATACTGGCCACTGTAAATGTTGTTGATGTCATGGCTACACTCTGTTTAATAGGTTGTTATTTCATAGTCAGTGTTAGTGATAAACGGTTTATATATTTACCAGGTTTTTTCTTATTTCGTATATGACTTATATTTTATATGTCTAGTAACTAACTAAGTCGTTAGCGCTGCAATATACTACTCGCGGTAATTTTTATTTGACATTAGGCAAACTATTTACCACGTCTTACTTAATGCCCTGTCCTTGTTTGTATAAAATATTCTAAAAATAAAACACGTGTATACACACTATAGTACTATTATATAAGTAAATCTAATTAAGCGTATATATTCTGTTTTATTACACAGAATAACTTTACTAAGGGCAGGTAAAAATGATGGTAAAAGGTAATAGATTTAATTTTCGATTTTTTGTATAAACCAGTTATAACGCGCAGAGCAGGTTAAAGTGCCTTCAATATCTTTTATTTCAACATCAATGAAAATGCTTGCCCGGCCTTTTTTAGAAAATTGAGCGCTAAATTTGTCGCGATCTTCATTGCTAATAGAAGGGTAAGCAATAATGTTTTTTATTGCGGGTTTTTTGAATTTTACCGTTGCATCACGCAAAACGGGAATTACTTTGCCAGCTAAATCAGGAAAGAGTGTTTGTAAAAATTCGCCACTGGCTGTTTCAGCTAAAGTGAATTGTGCGCTGGCATGTATAGTTTGTAAGTGATTATGTGAATCTTGATTAAATACTAATTCAAGTTTGTTATTTTTGTTTTGAGTTATACCAACTTTTTTAACGAAGGGGATTTCAAGTACGTTCATGTTATTCCTTTACTATTATTTCACCTTGTAAATATTTTGTGGCATAGCCCGCAATATTCACCCGGTCACGGTTTAATTCACAATATAATTCACCGCCTCTGACAGAGACTTGCCGGGCATTAAGTTTGTTTTTATTTAATAGTTTAGCCCAGTAAGGGACGAGCTCTGTATGTGCTGATCCGGTTACGGGGTCTTCATCGATTCCATATTTTGGTGCAAAAAAGCGAGAGATAAAATCATAGTCATGTGAGCGTGACGTAATGATAACGCCTCTTAAGTCAACTTTACTAAGCAGGCTAAGATCGGGCTTCGCATTAATTACCTCCAATTCATTTTCCACAACCAGAAGATAGTCTTCTGACTTCAGGCATGCAACCGGTTTGATTCCGAATGCGAGCTTCAGTTCTTCAGGTGTGTCACAAACAACCGGAATTTGCACAGGAAAATCCATGGTGAGCAATGATTCATCTTTGCGTACTTTTAATATGCCCGATCTTGAGTCAAATGAAATAGTGTCGTTATCATAATTTAATTCGTTAAAAATAACGTAAGCTGCCGCAAGTGTGGCATGGCCACATAAATCCACTTCTGTTGTTGGGGTAAACCATCGGATATGAAAACCATTCCCGGTTGTGACAAAAAAAGCTGTTTCAGATAAATTATTTTCAGCGGCAATAGCAAGCATAACGTCATCCGATAACCATTTTTCTAATGGGCAAACCGCGGCAGGGTTACCTTTAAAGCATTCTGTGGCAAAGGCATCAATTTGATAAAGGGGTAGTTTCATACTAACGTCCTTGTTTATTGCTTAACTTAAAAAACTTCTAACACTGGCGACATGGCGGCGACTGACTTCAAGTTTATCATCAATGCCTTTTAATTCAGTTAAAAATTGACCCTGTTGATCTTTTCGAATGGCTTTTAGGTAGTGTTTCGATACCAGTGCGTTTCGATGAATACGAATAAAGTTTTCTTCAAAGCGTTGCTCCAGGCTTTTTAAGGAGTCTTCAATTAATACTTCTGTTATTGCGTTGTCATCCTGATATTTTACGGTGACATATTTTTGTTCTGCCAGAAAATAATAAATGTCTTCAAGTTCAATTTGTCTTATGCCACTGTGAATGTGCACGCTTAAAGTTTGTTTGTTTTCTTTATTATTGATTAACTGTAAATTTTGTAATTGGGCACGGTTTAGTTTGTTTGCAGTTTTAATGGCTTTATCGAGTTTCTCCTTACGAACGGGTTTTAATAAGTAGGCAACGGCCTGAGAATCAAACGCATCGAGGGCATATTCATCGTAGGCGGTAACAAATATAATTGCGGGGGGCGTTTTTAATTCAGAAAGTTTATTGGCGGTCTCAATACCATCCATGCCGGGCATGCGGATATCGAGTAAAATAATGTCGGGCTCTTGTTTTTCGCATTGGCTTAAAGCATCCAGACCATTTCCTGCCTGAAAAATTTCTGTTGCGGCAGCAAGCTCGTGAATATGACGCTGTAAACGGTCACGCGCAAGTTTTTCATCATCAACGATTAAAATTTTCATATTGCTTTACTTAGTTGAAGTTTGTGTAGGACGTTCATAAGGAAATTGTAAGATCACTTGATAGAGGTTATCTAACTCGTTAATTTGCAGTGTTCCATTATCGCCATAAAGTGCCGCAAGACGCTCACGCACGTTTTCCTGTGCCAGCTGGTTACCTTGCTGACGTTGTTGTGTATTTTTTTCAGGTAATGAGTTGGTGAGGACGAATTTGATTTTTTTGTTTTCTTCGTTACCGATAATTTTAATGCTGCTGCCTCTGGTCTGTGACTCAACACCATGATAAATCGCATTTTCGAGCAAGGGTTGCAACAATAAAGCGGGGACAAGTGCGTCATCCGGGACATTCAGATCCCACTCTACGCTTAAACGTTCACCTAAACGAAGTTGCTCAATTTCAAGGTAACGCTGACAGAGTTCCAGTTCTTCTTCTAGACGCACTTGTTTACGTGCATCACTTAAACTAACCCGAAATAAGTCGGCTAAATTTTCAACGGCCATTTCCGCTTTTTCCGGATTGCTGCGGGTGAGTGAAGCAATGGTGTTCATGCTGTTAAAAAGAAAGTGTGGGCGAATGCGGGATTGTAAAGCTTGCACCCGCGCTTCATTTTCGGCGCGTACATTACGTCGCCACTGATTTTGTACATAGAAATAGCGCAAAATGGGCCCGGTTAAAATTGCACCAATAGCGATATTTCTCAGGAAAAAATGTAAGTGCCAGTTTTCGGGGTATAGCGTACTCGTTCTTGCATAAATAAAATAATAAGTGAGTTCTGTAATAATGGCGATGATGGTGAGAACAATAAGAAAGCTAATAATACCGGCTTTTATATTGGAAAAACGGGCGAGATAGGGGCGAAACAGACAAAGGATGGAGCAGCTTGCTAAAGTGCACCACTGTACAAAAAGCGAAATAAGGCCAAGTTTGTACCAGCGTTCAGTACTCGTTATATCCATCGGGGCGAGCGCAAGAAAAAAGGCAAATAACTCGGCGATGAGCACAACAAAAAATACCGCGCGAATGCTGCATAAATTGGGTAAAAAAAGCTTGTCGATGTTGGTTTCTGTTTGACTCAAAATTTTTTCTTATTTTTTGGTTGATTGAGAAAGTATAGTACTCCTTTTATATATACACGCTGGGCGTGAAGCGGGCAACACGTTATACTTCGAAAAACGGTGTTTACCGAAATAGACTTTATTAAACAGTGATACAGGTTTGTATATTATGAGTGATCAATCAAAAAATAATCCGGCAGATAAGCTTTGGGGTGGGCGTTTCACTGCACCGACAAACGAGTTTGTTGAGGTATTTACGGCATCGGTAGGCTTTGATCAGCGGATGTACAAACAAGATATAACGGGCTCAATTGCGCATGCGCGTATGTTGGAGCATATCGGTGTTTTGACATCCGAAGAATGTAAAGACATTGTCAATGGATTAAATGATATTGCCTTAGACATTGAGATGGGTAATTTTGCGTGGTCAACGGCACTTGAAGATGTGCACATGAATATTGAGGCACGTTTAACCGATCGTATTGGTATCACGGGTAAAAAATTACACACGGGGCGTTCACGTAATGATCAGGTGGCAACGGATATTCGATTATATCTACGTGATGAAGTCGATACGATTGATACAGAACTAAAACGTTTACTCGAAGGCTTGTTGAGTTTGGCTGAACGTGAAGTGGATACCATTATGCCGGGCTTTACCCATTTGCAAACGGCGCAGCCGGTTAGTTTTGGGCACCATATGTTGGCGTGGTGTGAAATGTTAGTGCGTGATCGTGCTCGTTTAGCCGACTGTCGTAAACGCATTAATGTTATGCCGCTAGGGAGTGCAGCATTAGCCGGAACAACGTACCCTATTGATCGGGAATTTACCGCTAAAGAACTCGGTTTTGATGGTATTGCTGAAAATTCACTGGATGGCGTGAGTGATCGTGATTTTGCGATTGAGTTTGTCTCGACCTCTTCATTAATTATGATGCATCTTTCACGTTTTTCAGAAGAACTCGTTTTATGGAGTTCAGCACAATTTGATTTTGTTGACCTTGGTGACAGTTTTTGTACCGGTTCAAGTATTATGCCGCAAAAGAAAAATCCTGATGTACCGGAATTAGTTCGGGGTAAAACAGGTCGTATTTATGGTCATTTGATGAGTTTATTAACATTAATGAAAAGCCAGCCTTTGGCTTACAATAAAGACAACCAGGAAGACAAAGAGCCGTTGTTTGATACAGTGGATAATTTACGTGGTTGTTTACGTTTATATGCTGACATGATGCCACAAATAGAAGTAAAGAAAGAAAAAATGTACGCTGCCGCGCGGAGTGGTTTTTCAACGGCTACCGATTTAGCTGATTATCTGGTAAGAAAAGGCATACCATTTCGTGATGCGCATGAAGTGGTTGGTAAGTCGGTTGCTTATGGTGTTGAAACGAAAAAAGATTTATCAGATATGTCATTAGATGAGCTGCAAAAATTCTCAGACATTATCGAGCAAGATGTCTTCGACGTGCTGACTTTAGAAGGATCGGTTGCGGCACGAAACCATCGTGGTGGCACAGCTCCTGCGCAGGTAAGAAAACAAATTGAACGCCTGAGAAGCGCGATCTAACCAGCATTTTCATACTGCCTGTCGTTACTCGTCGACGAGTTGTAATGCTCTTTGCATTAATAAGGTTAGGTCGTCGCCTTTTTTCCATTCCGTGTAACCAAAATTAGCGTTGATAGTGAAGTCTGCGGGTAAGCTATCCGGTTTTTCTATGCTCTTTAAACGTTCAGATAAGTTTTCGCTCAACTTTTTGCAGGCTGCATTATCCGTTTCCGGTAACACAAATAAAAATTCATTACCGCTTAGCTTACCCACAATATCAGCCCAGCGAACTTGATCATTTAACATCTGGCTGATTAATAATAGTAAAGCAGCCGATTGTTTTTCATTTAGATCGGCAAGATGATTGACGCGCATAACAACAATAGAGAGAAGGTTATTATAGCGGCGGCTACGAGAAATCTGGGTATCTAAACTTTGAAATAAGGCTGTTTTATTGGGCATGCCGGTGACATCATCAACGGCTAAAGCGTCTTTTAATTTATATTTTAATTCTTCACGTTCCTGTAACAACAGGTGTACCGGCGCAACATCAGTAATATAGTGAATGCTATGGCCGTTACTATTAAGTGGAGCCTGGCTGCACATAAACCATTGATCATTACGAATAGCATTGGCAGGAATGTGAACGGTTGAGGCAGAAAGAAAAAGCGGTTTTAGCGATTCAGGAAGTTCATTAATATTAATGCCATAAATTTCTTCAGCAGTAATGCCAAGGTGGCTTTGAAAGCTGTCATTGACCCAGAGAATATTTTTTTTCTCATCAGATACAGCAACACCCATAGGACAAGATTTTACAATCTGGCTTAATTCAGTGTTGTCTAGTTTTTTTAACATGCCGAAATTTCCCTTATAAAAATAATAGTTGTTCTATATCAATAATGCCTGCACTCAGATTAGTATACTTAATTTTGTGTTTTGTGCGCCAATCATCTCTAAGTTATTAAGATATCGTAATTTTTGTGATTTGAGTTGTATTTTTGACAAAAAAACAGGTAAAGAGAAAAGCTATTCTGGCCGATGTATAAGGAATGAGTAAAACAGCCCCCGATTATGATTTTCTGAATATTAAACAGCGATTTTTCGATGTAAATGAAAAACGTAGAAAAAGAATAGACTCCGACTTAAACACCTCGCAGAGAGAGTTTTTACGGCTATTACCGTTATTGTTTCATGTTAACCATCCATTATTACCGGGTTATGTGTCTAAAAGTACACCGCGTGGTATTCCTATGTATAGTCCGGACAGAGATACATTACATTTATCAACGCGTATATCGCGTAGCTTTAAATACAAAAAGGTAGCCTATAAAAAATTTGATATCGATGCCATTTATTTAATGGGCAGTAGTGGAACGATTGCGTACAGTGAAAAAAGTGATTTTGATATCTGGGTTTGCCATAGAGAGTCACTCGAAGCCCTGCCGTATGAGGAGTTACAAAAAAAGACACAGGGGATACAACAATGGGCCCAGAATCTGGATGTTGATGCAAATATCTATCTGGTTAACGCCAGAAATGTACGTGAAGGTGAGTTTGGTTTTTTAACTGAAGAAAGCAGTGGTAGTGCACTAGGTGTCTTATTGTTAGAGGAGTTTTATCGAACAAGTGTTTTGCTACATGGGCTTTATCCTCTTTGGTGGCTTGTTCCACCAGAGTGTGAGTTTAGATATGAAGAGTATGTTGAAGATTTAAAACAAAAAAGATTTGTATATAGTAAAGGTCATATTGATTTTGGTGGTTTGCGTACGGTAAATGCAAATGAATTCTATGGTGCAACGTTGTGGTTATTATATAAGGGGATAAATTCACCCTACAAAAGTATATTGAAAATATTACTGATGCAGGCTTATGCGAATGAATTTCCAAATATTAATATGTTGGGGATGAATTTTAAAAAATCTGTATATGCCGGTGAAGATGATATTGATGTTCTTGACCCGTATATTATGATACTTGAAAAAGTAGAAAATTTTTTAGATAAGGAGGAAAACAAAGCCAGGCTTTTATTGGCGAGAAGAAGTTTCTATATAAAAGTTAATGAGTTTATGAGTCAAAAAAAACCTCATAACAGCAAAAACTGGCGCCGAAACTTGTTAGAAAAAATAATTAAAACCTGGGGCTGGAATATATCCGATATCGTGCTCATCGATGAAAGAAATAAATGGAAGCTTGAACAGGTCGTTAATGAGAGAAAATTACTGGTTAATGAGTTTAAAAATAGTTATCAGTTTTTATCTGATTTTTCATCTGAGCATGTAGAAAATAAAACGCTTATCTGTCAGGCAGATCTTAATATATTGGGTCGAAAAATATACGCCGCATTTGAACGCAAGCCAGGTAAAATAGAATTACTTTACCGCGGCATTTCAAATCAACTTTTTGAGTCCCATATTTCACTACATAAACTATACTCAGATAAAAATATCGGTTTCTGGGTGGCTTTTCATGGCTCGGTGGCAAAAAAAGATATTGCAACGGCATCACCACTAAAAAGATCGGTCAACTTAGTTGAGTTATTATGTTGGTGTTATTTCAATAAGATAGTTAACCAAAAAACAGTTATAGGGTTGTATGAACATGACTCGGATTTTAGTAAAAAAGAAATTGAATTATTGATTAAAAACCTTGATAAAACTTTTTCATCTTTTCTTGAGAGAGACGGTTCGTATTATAACTATAGCCAACCAGCTAAAATTATCGCTAATGTTACCTATCTTAATGCCGGTGTTGATCCTATGCTGTTAGGCCGAAAAGATAGAGTGCATATAGCCAGTGAAAAAAGCGATTCTTTTAAATATGGAGAAAAAGGAAATAACTTAACGGTAACAATCGACCAGGTTTGCCTGACCAGCTGGCATGAAATTCTGGTTTTTTCTTACCGTGGTATATTGGGTTTGATGGAATTTATAAAGGAGCACGTGTTTTGGTCGCCACCATCAAAAGGTCGTCGTCCACCGTCTATTAATGCCTGCAGCTTTTCATCCTACAGAGGTTCCTCAATATCAAAGCGTGTTGAAAAATTATTTGATGAGGTCTATGACTGTTTTTACTCAAACAAAGATAATTCCGATATAGATTTTATTTTAGGACTGGAAACAGATTACTATCTGCTTATGATGGACGGAGATAATTTGTTGTATTCTAAAATAGGCTCTTACGATAAATTACTTAATAAACTTGCCATGCCTTGTGAAAAATATAGAAGAAGAATTTTTGACAGTGAAACATTAAACCGACATATTCTTCCTCTTATTTATGAAAAAAATAAACCGGAGAAAGTACAATGTTTCTATGAAATTAATGACGCACTGGTTGATGTTTATATTGCAGACGAAAGAGGCTCACTGTTTTATCAAAAATCAATTTTCTTTGACGCTCCAACTTTGACAGAACAGTACACGCGATTTTTTGAATCGGTTCATAGCAGGATGAGTTTTATCACAGAACAAAATTCACAAGACACTACAGTTAAAGTTGATGGCGTTGAGTTTTATATGCTGCAACGGGATCCTGATGGGCACAAAATACTGGTGGAGCAACCAGTTAATAAGTCTGTTCGCCCGTCTAAATTTATTGCATTGCAAATTATGGTTGATCTGGTTGATGAAAAGCCAATTTTTACTTTGTATTATGAAGATGAGGAATTCTCTGGTTTGCAATATGGCTCAGCATTATATCTTGAAGTGGTGAAACGTGTTTTAGACAGCCGTAAAAGCGGTGAAAACTATGATATTTATGTAACCGATGTTGCGCTTTCTCTTTCTGTGATAAATATGTCTGTTAACAGTATACAAACTTCCCGTTATCTTTATTATAAAAAAGAAATAGAAGAAAAGTTAAAGCTTGCCTCGCAAGGTTTATAAATTAAATTTAGTTGCTTTTACGCATTTCGTTAAATATTTTTTTAAGATCTTTTTTCCATTTGAGAAGATATTTATCTGCCGCGGGATGATTTTTATCTGAAAACTGCATCGGATCTGCTGAAACTAATAAAGTATCTTGTTGCTCGGCAAAGATGGCAATTTTCCAGGGTATATGAGGTATAAGGTGGGGGTAGTTATTAGTTATTACTGAAACCTCTTTTTTATCAGCAAAAAAAACAATGCGATATTTATCTGTTTCATAACCGCTCTTGGTTAAACCAATATCAATTCGCTGTACCCGACTGATGCTATAATGGTGATCTCGTATTGTATCCTGTAATTTAAGCATGGCTTCTGGAAAGTTTTGCTTGGTTCTTACCATTAATAATTCTTCGGCATAACTCGATGCTGTAAATAAAGCAAGAAAGATGCTGAACATTATTGTTGTAAAGCTATGGTTCTTCAAAATGTTGACTCCTCAATAATGTCAGCATAGACCTGATACATTTCTTCGCATAACTTGTGTAGGTTTTCATTATTAAATAAATTGCTCATGTATAAGGGATTGGATGACATTACGATTACCTTTCCTTTATGTTCCACTACCGTTACACGACAGGGGAGAAATAATCCAACCCGGGGATCAATAGCGAGTGCGCGGTTAAGAAAATTGAAGTTACAGAAATAAACAATAACCTGATTTTTGTCTTCTTGTCCTTTTTCCACTAAGCCCTGGTTAACATATTGCTCTCTAATAATTTTAAAGTTTTTACCAATAATGGCTCTTTTTAAACTTGCCACGGTTTCTTCAAGGGAAAAGGGTGATTCATAAGTTATTGTAGGAGAAATCTTTTCTTCAGCTTTTGTTGTTTGTTGTGGCTTCTCAAAGGAGCGAACGTAGCTCACAATATCATCAATGTCTTTTTCAGATAAACCTTGCTTTAAATATGAAAGCATTGGGGTTCCTTCGCGACCGTTCATTAACACCGTTTTAATCATCGTGTCAGGTGCTGAAGCAAGAAAGCCGGGGTTATTTAATGCTGGTGCAATAATAGGAAGATCCCGGGGCCGTGACATGGTGACGCCGGTGCCCTGTCCGCCTTCTCCTTTGCTGCCATGACAAGCGGCACAATTTTTTATATAAAGCTGCTTACCATGTTTGAGGTTACCGTTAATTTTTTTATCTGAATATTTAAACGGTTTCCCCGGTGCCCAGCTCCGAATGTGTTTTATAATGGCTTTAACTTCGGTATCGGTGAGTTGGGTAAAAGCGGGCATAACACGGCCGGGGCGGCCGAGCCGAATCGTTTTTTCAAGGTAGTCATTTGTAACGCCATATTGAAAGTCAGGCAGCGCAAGCGGTACCCCTACACCTCCATCTCCGTTTGCGCCATGGCAAGCAGAACAATTATTGGAATAGAGTTGTTCACCATTATTCTTTGCGTGGAGGTTTGTGCTGTTTAGAAACAGGGCCACGGTGAGAAACATATAATATTTGAATAACAAAAAAGCCGCCTGTAAATAAATGGGTAAAGATGAATAGACTGTACTATAAAAGATCGTAAAATAATAAATTTGATGTATATCAATAAATTCTAATATAGGTGAAAAATGAAACCCTTTTCTGAGTCTTGTGAGCAAAATAAAGGTCCTATTTTAATGGTCCTTAAGCGTTACTTTCCTCCGGTAAGAAATGTTCTGGAAATAGGCAGCGGTACAGGGCAGCATGCAGTATTTTTTGCCAGTGAATTTCCTGATTTAACCTGGCTGACAAGTGACCAGACTGAATATCATCCTGGTATTCAAATGTGGCTCTCGGATGCGGCTCTATCTAATACGGAAGGTCCTGTTTTATTAGATGTTGATCAATCGCAGTGGAACATTAAAAATACAGAGGCTATTTTCAGTGCTAATACCGTTCACATTATGGGCTGGAAAAGTGTTGAAAATATGTTTGCGGGTATTGGAAAAATACTCGAGAAAGAAGGTGTCTTTTGTTTATATGGCCCTTTTAATTATGGAGGGCAGTTTAGCAGCGAAAGTAATGCGCGTTTTGACCTTTGGCTAAAACAACGTAACCCTGCAAGCGGCGTTCGTGATTTTGAGGCATTACAACAACTGGCAATTAAAGCGGGTCTCGGTTTGGTCGAGGATATTGAAATGCCAGCAAATAACAGAATGCTGGTTTGGAGAAAAACAGAGCCTAGTTAAACACCCGGTTAATCCAGTCTGACATCGCATCTATTTCTTCCTGGCATACACTATGTTCCATTTCATACTGTTTTAATTTAACAGAATAATGAAGGTTTTCTAAATGTGCTTTGCTGTCTAAAGCAAGTTGTAAAGGAATAATGGGATCATGTACGCCGTGAGCCAAAAAAACAGGGGTGTTTTTATTTGCATCGTTCATTTCACTTGCCACTTTTTCGGCTAGCGGTAAATACGTCGATAAACCCATAACACCCGCAAGCGGTTTGTCATAGTGTAGGGCAGTATGGAGTGCGACGGCGCCACCTTGAGAGAACCCGGCAACGATGATGTTTTCACTTTTTATGCCGCGTCTTAATTCTTGTTCAATGAAAGTAATAACCGCTTTTTCAGAGTGCCGTAACCCATCCTCATCCTGTTGCATGTCGATTTGGGTAGACTTAATGTCATACCAGGCAGGCATGTTCATGCCGTTATTAATGGTGACCGAAATACTTGGCGCGTGAGGAAAAATAAAACGGGTCGATTTGTTTAGCTTTAATTCATTAACAATAGGCTCAAAGTCATGACCGTCAGCCCCTAAACCATGTAGTAAAATAATGCATTGAGTCGCATCATCTGCGCCTCTTTCAATGCAGGCCAGTGGTTCAGTCATTACGAGACAACCAATTTAATTTCCTGGCCTGCTTGGTCAGTACAATACTCTGATAGTGCTGAATAGAGTTCTTTATTGTTACAAAGCCATTGTTCTTTTTCGCTGTTAAAATCAAAATGGAAACCACCCTGTTTGGCGGCGACCCAAATTTGTTGTAAAGGCGCTTGTCGATTGATAATAATTTGTGAGCCATTGTTAAACGTTAACGTTAGAATGCCAGAGCTTGTTTCATAATCAATATCAGCACCGGTCTCGTCACAGGCTTCTTCAACTGCATCTTCTATTTCAATAAAAATATCGTCAACGATGTCATTAAATTCAGATTCATTCATCAGGCGTTACCAAAATCAATTTTAAGAGGTTGGCTATTGTACTCGATATGGAAATAAAAAAAGGCGAAGTCTTTGACACTTCGCCTCTTTTATTCTCTATAAAAGAGAAAGGGAATTAACGAACTTTAGTTGCCGCAGTTTCAGAACCGCCTTTATTATCTTTCCAGGTTAATTCCACCGCATCGCCTTTTTTAGCGCCTGCGAACTGAAAGGATAAATAAGGATTTTTAGAAACAGCACC